>Ga0207695_10000124_pt1 | contig 230517 bp, 187 predicted proteins | sample KBSC54metaG_FD_184354 | JGI IMG/M metagenome (GOLD analysis project Ga0207695, IMG submission 184354) | Corn rhizosphere microbial communities from Kellogg Biological Station, Michigan, USA - KBS C5-4 metaG (SPAdes) (version 2) | ecosystem: Host-associated > Plants > Roots > Rhizosphere >...
CGGTAGTAAAAGAGGTGACGCCTCAGCTCACTCGAATTGCCACGATCGGAATGACGCTTACTCTATTCCTGATCGGAGCCGGACTGAGTCGGCAGGCGTTGCGAAAGGTCGGCCCGCGATCATTGCTGCAGGGCATTTTGCTCTGGGCATTTATCAGCGGGCTGTCGCTGGCTGCGGTGATGAAGTTCTCATAGGCGGAGCATAGAGCATGGACTGGATGACCTTGGCAATCACCGCCACCGGGGCTGTCATCTTCTGTCTGTGGATCATCATCCCCATCCAGGAATATCGCACGATCTTTGAAAGACTTCGTCATCGTGACGACGAACCCTCAAATGGCGGGGAGCGGCATCCATGACGGGGTTCGATTACGCGATCGTCATCATCTTCCTGTGCATCATTGCCGGCGCTGGCGCGACGATTTCGCGATTGATCCGCAGCCCCGATGATCTGTTTGTCGCCGGCCGACAACTCACCCCTTTCGTGCTCGCCGCCACCATTACCGCGACCAATCTAAGCATGTTCCACTTTGTGGGCATGGGCGGCACCGCATCGCAGGATGGCGTTTCTATCATCTGGCAAAATTGGACGGGCGACATTGCTCTCGTGCTCTCAGGTCTTTTCGTTCTGCCGTTCATGCGGCGTCTCCGCATTCGCTCAATCCCTGAATTCCTGGAAATCCGCTACACGCGCGGCCTGCGGACGCTCGTTGGCGCTTTCTGGAGCATGCGGCTCTGCGTTTACCTGGGCATCCTGCTTTACATCGCCGGTTCGGCGGCGGCGGAAATCACCCATTGGAACCATTACATCGCGTGGCTGTTTGTCTTCTCGGCCGTCTCGATTCTCTATTCGACGGTCGGCGGCGCGTGGGCCGTGGCGATTATGGACTCGGTGCAGTTCCTGACGATGCTCGCGGGCGCGCTGATCATGTTCCCCATCGCGATGCATGCCGCGGGCGGGCTGCCTTCGATGATCCATTATTTCAAAAGCACCCCCGCGCGCTTTCATTTTGTCGATTTTGTGCCGACGAAGGGGACGTATAACTGGATGTTCATCGTGGCGATCATGCTGCTATCGCTCAAATGGTCAACGATCGACCAGTCGATCCTGCAGCGGGCATTTGGCGCGCATAACCCGCGCGTGGGAGCGAAGGGGATGGTGCTGAGCGGTTTGATTACCACGCCGATGGCGTTTCTGTGGATCCTGCCGGGCATCGCGGTGGCGCGACTGCATCCTCAGGGTTTTGCTAACCCCGACGAGGCCATTCCCTGGCTGCTGCGCACGCAGCTGCCGGCGGTGGCGACGGGATTGCTCGGATTTGTTTTGTGCGGATTGGTCGCGGCGCAGATTTCGGTCATCACGGCCGATGTGAATTCGGTCGCCACGCTGATGGCCAGCGACGTTTACCGCACGCTTCGCCGAACCGAGCCAAGCCAGCGCGAGCTGATACGGGTCGTGCGAATCAATTCGCTGCTCTGCGGCGCGATCATGATCGCGACGGCCATCCTGCTGAAGATGACCAATGCCGGCGCAGTGAAGGCGAATCTGGTGCTGGTGGGCATTTTGGATATGCCGCTGTTTGTGGTGACGGTGATCTATGGGATCGCATTCAAACGGACCAACTGGCAGGGAGCGGTGGCCGGATTTGTCGCCGGCGGGATCGCGGGCATCGGCTGCTATCTGCTGATCGACCCGCAGCTTTTTCATACGTTCATTTACAGTCCCGTCAGCAGACTATCGGTGATGGCATCGACCTGGCTGACGGGGTTGAACCACCAGCTTTTGCCAAGGCAGGGGCAGCTTCGGAACCTGGCTCCGATCATCAGTTCCGGCACGGCACTGGTGGTTACGCCGCTCGTCAGCCTGCTCTTTGCCAAGCCACCGGCAAGCTCGCTGCGCGTCCGGCAACCTGCCGACCGGACCGATTCCGGCGAGGTGGATGATTTCACCCTCATCCCCCACAGCCTGATCGGTAAGCTGGCGGCTTTCGTCGTCGTCGTCGCGGCAATCGTCTTTATTCTCTCAGTCATCAGTGCGGCCTGGAGTTGGCCGCTCGCTTCACTCGTGGCACTCAGTGCAATGGTGGCGGCGCTGCTGGCCGGTGTTGTGCGCGTCTATGTCAAATAGTTGACTTGAGTCTTGGAAACTGCGGAGCTATGCGATGAATTCACCTCTATATCCGGTCGGATCCAATTCCATTTCCCGTCGCCGATTCGTACGCGGCTGCGCCGCCGGCGCTGCGGCGCTGGCGTCCACTTCTATCTTGGGATGTCATGGGAACGGGTCTGCATCGTCGGGGCAATCGGTGCAGAGTGGACCTGCGAGTCGGACGATTCCGCTGACCGGCTGGAGCTTTGTCGATCAAAAACCCATCAAATCCAATCCAGATGCCCCGACAAATACCGGACCCTTTGGAGAGGGTGTGATAATTCCACACAGCGTTGTCAAGCTCTCTTGGAAGGATTGGGATCCTGCTACGTGGGAAAAAGTCTGGACCTATTACACCAACCTCTCATTACCCGAGGATCGGAAGGGTCTTCGCTTCTTCCTGCATTTTGATGGCGTCATGGTCGGCACAACGCCAACGCTCAACGGTCATGAATTCCCGAAGCACCTTGGCGGTTACCTCCCCAGCCGATATGAACTGACTGATTACATAAGGAAGGGGGACGCCAATTACTTATCGGTCCAAGTTGATTCCCGCTGGAGCAACGTCCCACCCGAAGGCGCGCCCATCGGCCCGCGCCGCGTGGATTATCTCGAAGTGGGCGGAATCTATCGCGACGTTCGGCTGCACGTGGTGCCGACGATTTACATCCGCGATGTGTTTGCCAAGCCGGTGAAGGTCCTCGACAGCGATCGCCATATCGAAGTCACCTGCACGATCGATGCCGGCACAGCTGCGCAAAAGCCGCTGCGTATCCGATCAGAACTCTTGCGCGATGCCAAAGTGGTCTCCCGCTCGGAGGAAAATGTTTCGATCGACAAGCCCGGTGACAGCGAAGTAAAGCTAACGCTCTCGAACCTCGGCAACATCGCCCTCTGGCATGTCGATTCCCCCAACCTGTATCAGGTAGTCACCACCCTTCTGGTCGATGGCAAGCCGGTGCATGATTACACAACCCGCATCGGCCTGCGCGACGCCCGCTTTGAGCTGGAAGGATTCTTCCTCAATGGAAAGCGCCTGCAAATCTTCGGGCTCAATCGCCATGAAGTTTTCCCCTACGTCGGCTACGCAATGCCGGCACGTGTAATGCGCCACGATGCTCATATCCTGCGCCACGACTTTAACTGCAACATGGTTCGCTGCTCGCACTACCCGCAGCACGAGGCATTCCTCGATGCTTGTGACGAGCTTGGGCTGATGGTCTGGGAAGAAGTACCCGGCTGGGGTTACCTGGGTGACGATGCGTGGAAGGAATTGCTCGTTCGCGATGTGCACGACATGATCATTCGCGATCGCAATCATCCCTCCATCATCATCTGGGGCACGCGCGCCAACGAGTCGGCCAACGATCCGCCGCTTTACACGCGCACCAAGGCGCTGGCCAAATCGCTGGACGACTCGCGCCCCAGTTCCGGCTCCATGACCTCCGGCACCCGCCGAAATTACAAGAAGGGCTGGGATGAAGATGTTTTCGCGTTCGATGATTATCACGCCAACCCGGACGGAACGGTCGGCATCACGGGGCCGGCCGATGACATTCCCTACATGCTTTCCGAAGCAGTCGGCCAATTCGATTACACCAAGCGGAAAGGCTTTGGCATCCGCTATCGTCGCAATGGAGACATCGCGCTGCTGCAGCTACAGGCCATCCGCCATGCCCAGGCCCACAGCACCGCGGCAAAAAACAAGCGCATCTGCGGCGTCGTCGCCTGGTGCGCTTTCGAATATGCGAGCCTGGTCAACGCTACCGACACGATCAAAACGCCGGGGGTTTCCGACGTTTTCCGAATCCCCAAGCTCGGCGCGACTTTTTATCTCACGCAAACACAAGGCAACGCCAAGCCGCGGATTGAGCCTTCATTTTACTGGGATTTTGGCCCCAAGACGCCGCGCGGGCCGGGCAAGGAAGCGGCGATTTTCTCAAATTGCGATCGACTGGAAATATTCATCGATGGCAAGCCGCACGCGACGTTGCACCCGGATAAGGCGCGCTACCCGCATCTTCGCCATGCGCCGTTCTTTGTCGATCTTGATCTCGATGGGACCGGGTATCCGGAGCTTCGCATCGACGGATACATCAAAGACAAGCGCGCCCTCTCGCGCTCATTCTCGTCTGATCCGTTGAAAGACAAGTTCTATTTTGCCGCTGACGATCCGGAGCTGATTGCCGATGGCTCCGATGCCACGCGCCTGGTTTTCAAAGTGGTCGATCAATTCGGCGCCGACCGCGCCCTGGGCACCGGCGAAGTTCGTTTTGAAATCACCGGCCCCGGAGAACTCGTGGGAGATAATCCATTTGATTTAGCCCCCGCCGGCGGAGCGGCCGCGGTGTGGATTAAAACACGCCCAGGCGAAGGCGGGACGATCACAGTCAAAGCGACGCATTCAGCGCTTGGATCAAAGTCACTGACGCTCAAAGCGCATGCATACACCGCATGAAAGGATCTTATGGCGCCGGATACTTCGGCTTTTGGCCTTCCAGCACCGCCATGATGTCGCGCACGACCCAGCTCATGTTCTCAAGGGCCGTACGAGTCCGCGCCGCGACGTGAGGTGTCAGCAGTACGTTCGGCAGCCCAAGCAACGGAAAATCCGGCTTGGGTGGCTCGGGCCAGAACACATCCAGTGCCGCGCCGGCCAAACGTTTTGATCGAATCGCGTCGGCCAGCGCTGCGGTATCCAGCACTTCGCCTCGACTTGTATTCAGCAGAATCGCCTCCGGCTTCATCAGCGCAAGCTGCTCGCGCCCCACCATGTTCTCATTGCCAGGCAGCATCGTCACATGCAGGCTCAGAATGTCCGCCTCGCGATACAAGCGATCTTTCTCGACTGGCTCGGCGGGAAAATCGAGCTGGCTCTGCACATCCAGCAGATCGTTATAAATCACACGCATCCCAAACCCGCGGGTTGCGATATGCCCCACGCGGCGACCGACGCGCCCCATGCCCAGAATTCCCATCGTCAGTTCGTTGAGCTGCCGGCCGCGAACGGTGTTGCGAATGCGCTTGAACTCGGCCGGCTCATAGACCTTGTCGCGAAAAAAGGCCCACGGCCGCAGAAGCTGAAGGATATAGCCGAATATAAAATCGCCCACAGCCAGCGTGTTTGCATCGGGGGTGTAAACAACTTCAATTCCCCTGCGCCGGCAGGCCGATATGTCGATATTTTCCAGTCCCACACCGCCGCGCCCTACGACTTTCAATTTCGGCGCACCGGATAAAAAAGCATCGGTGACCCGCGTGTAAGTCCGGACGATCAATCCGTCAGCAATCGCTAGTCGCTGCGGAAATCGTGCATCGTCGACCGGAACTTCTTCGACCGTCGCGCGCTCGCGCAACCAATTTAGAGGTGTTGGATCAGAACCTTCAGTGACCAGAACCAGCGGTGGAGTGTTGCTCATCAGAGATTTTGCTGAGACCCCGCGCATCTACCGACGTCTCTTATGTCTCCGCGTAATCGGAATCTTCGCGCCCAGTCGCAAGGGTTTTGGCGCCAATGTCACCGGTTGTTCCGCGCTCGCTGTCGCTCCAGTCGGTGAATACACTCGATCAAACCGACTTTGAATAGGTTTCGCAGGCGCGCTATCTCCCGGGGGAAGATCCGTCCAATCGGCCGGTGGCGGCGACGGTTCAAACCCTTCCAGCTTGGCCTGCGGGATGACCATGTTGATCAGCCCTTCCACCTTCGTCAGCTCATCCCCCTGCTCGCGCGTGACGAAAGTGTAAGCCTTTCCCGCGGCTCCCATACGCGCGGTGCGCCCGACACGATGCACATAGATTTCCGGATCTTCGGGAATATCGAAATTAATGATGTGGCTGATGTCCGCCACGTCGATGCCCCGGCTGGCCAGGTCGGTGGCGACCAGCACATCGAACTTCCCACCACGGAAATTCTTCATCACGCGATCGCGCTTGTTCTGCGCCAGGTTACCGTGAATTTCGCGGCATTCGATCCCATCGGCATGCAGCCGTTTGGCGATCTTCTCCGCGCCGCGCTTGGTTCGGCAGAAGACAATTGCCAGCTCCGGATTCTCCTGCTCAAGCAGCTTCCGAAGCAGCCGATATTTGTCCCAGATTTGCACCGAAAAATAATACTGCTCGACGTTCTCCACCGTCGGCTTCTCATCAGCTCCGGGGGCAATGAGCTTCTCCACCGGCTCGTGCATGTATTTGCGCGCAAGCCTTTCGATTTCCTCCGAAATCGTAGCCGACACAAAAATCGTCTGATGGGCGCGATCCTGCGGCGGCGCTTCGTTCTCCCCATGCTGCCCGCCTTCATCGCCCGGCTGCTCCTGTCTTCGCACGCCCTTAACGCGCGCCAGAATATTGCGGATATCGTCGCGGAAGCCGATGTCCAGCATCCGGTCCACTTCATCGAGCACGACGAATCGAATGTTCTGGAAGTCAATGATCCGCCGGTCGAGCAGATCGATCACCCGGCCGGGCGTCCCGATCAAAATCTCTGGATGATGCCGCAGATGCTTGACCTGTGCAGCGATCTTTTGGCCCCCATATACCGCCAGGGCCCGGATTGGCGTGAACTGCCCGAGCCGCTGCACCTCGGCCTCCACCTGTACCGCCAGCTCGCGGGTCGGCACCAGGATGATCGCCTGCGTCGCCAGCCCTTTCTGGCAGCGCGACAGGATCGGGATGGAAAAGGCCGCGGTCTTGCCGGTGCCGGTGCGCGCCTGCCCCAGCAGGTCCACGCCGGCCAGCGCGCGGGGAATCAAAAGGGCCTGAATCTCTGAAGGCGTGGTGAATTTCAATTCCGCCAGCGCCCGCAAAATCGATGGCCGCACGCCCAGCGCAGCAAACGCCTCCGGGACCGGCGGGTGTTCAGTCTTGTCGCTCAATGGTTTTTAGATCCATTCATAAAGTGTGGATGGATTGTATGGAGCAAGGGGAGATGGAACAAGAAACGCAGGTTGATGTGGGTTTAAATCAGTTGATCCAGCCCCCCGAACCCCAGCATTTCGTACGTGAAAAACGGCTCGGCATACTCAGTTCCAATCCTCCCGCCATAGAATTTGCCCATGGTTTTGACCATGTCAACGACCGGGCTGCTGTTTTCGATGAATTGGGAGCGATAGGCGTTGAGCGCGGCGATCTTCGTTTCCATCTGATGGCTTACATCCAGGCAAAACGTCGGCTGGAAATTCATCCGAAGATGTGTGCAGAAATAATAGATGATCCGCTTGGGATACCACGGTTCGCCGGGTATCGTGGTTTTGGTCAACTTGGCATCGAAGCGGGCATCTTCGCCGATGCGGGTGGTTGCGACATGATCGGGGTGCGCGTCGATCGGATAGGGCAGGAAAATCCAATTGGGCTGATGCTGGCGGATGACCGCCGCCACACGATGGCGTGCTTCGAGTGAATGAACGACTTGCCGGTTTGGAAGTCCCAGAAGCGTGCGACTGACGCCCAATAATTTGGCAGCGGCTGCCGATTCCTCGGCGCGGCGCTCAGGCGTTCCCAGAGGTGTGGGTTCTCCGTTGGTCATATCCAATAGATGCACGCGATGGCCCTGGACGACCATTCGCGCGATCGTACCGCCCATCCCCAATTCCTGATCGTCCGGATGCGGACCAATGACTAGGATCGATGCCATGGGCGAATGATATGCTCTGTGATGGGCGGATTCGCAAGGCGCAGACGTGCGATGCTCATTTTGGAGAGGCGGGCGCTCCGGCCAATCGCTTGGAGATCCAATCGATCATGGCCTGGGCGGGCGTGGGATCCTTGGCCTCGGCCCCTTGCGACCAAAGTGATAATGCAAAACTCGTCTCGCGCTCGACAGCGTACGGTTGATCGCTCATCGGCGTCATGAGCTTCGCGCAGTCGGCAAAATAGCCGGTGGGAAGTTTTGAGCAGGCCTGGGCATTTTGGGCGGCTTGGACCGCCTCGCGAATGAGGGGCGTGTATTGATCGTGGATGGCTGGCCATGCGGTCATCGGCGCGGTGTCATCGTTTGCGAACGCAGCAAATGCAGCGATGGTCGCGTCTTGATACGGTTGCAGGGCCGCGCGAAGCTCGTCGGAGCTGATCGTCCAATCGACCCACTGCGTGAGCGAATCCATCTGGTGGATGATCGACTCGGTCGTCTCGGCTTCGCGAAGGGAAGCGTAGAGTGCGTTGAAGGATTGGAGGCGTGCAAGTGTCGATCGATCGAGAGACTTGCCCGACCCTAGTTCCGTACCCAGTTCTGAAACCAAATTCGCGCGATGCGTTTCAATCGCGTCGGCCTGATCGCCCATGTACTGTTTCTTGGTCTGGGGCGAGATGCCGGCAGAAGCCGCGGTGAAAGCCTCGGCAATCTGCCCCAGCCGATCCGCATCCTGGACAAATTTAATCGCTGCTTCGCGACGCGACGATGTCGCGGGTCCAGCCAGTTCGGTAATGGCGGTCACCGAGCGACGTTCGAGCATGCCATAGGGACGAAGCTTGTAGGTTGAAAGGACCTGCACCGATTTGTTGAGTCGTTCGATGGAGCCGATCAGATCAAGCGAATTGCGCATGCGATCGAGCAAAATGCGCAGGCGGCTAAGAGTTCCTGTAGAGCCATGCAGTGGATCAAAAGCCGAAGCGGCATCCAGAAAATCCGTGCGCTCCGCGATGATCTGCTTCTGGAGCAGGTCAATTGCCTTCTGCTGATTGGGCGAAAGTCCGGCCACTGAGCGAGGTTGATCGATCTCGGCCGATATCGCGGCAAAGCGACGAACGACAACCAGAAGCGGCTCGCCCTTTTCTGGATTCCGCTGCGCCCAGTCCAATGCAGAGGCGAGCTTCGTCTGCGAAGCCGCCGGCAGCGTAACGCCTTCACCGGCGCCTTTGAGTTGCTGCGGATTGTTGAGCGATGTGAGGTGATCGAACCCGGCATCGCGCGTGCGTGAATCATTGATCAAGGCGAGCGCCTGCGTGATTGCGGCTTCCGCTTGCGGCTTCGCGAGGGCATCACTGGGAAGGCCGTGAATGAGTGCGAGCGCCGTTCGCAAGGACTGCGCATACGATTGCGCTTCATCCTTTTGCTTAGCATCGGCAGCGGCAGCGGCCGCATTTTTCGCCAGCGTTTCCAACTCACGGCGCAAGGGCGCTGAAACTTCAGCGGACTGCACCTGCGTCACAAGATCGGACAGCGATTGAGAAGCACTGGCCTGATTCGTTTGATCCGACGCGGCGGCCGGTCGCATCTTAGGCAGCTTGTCCACCTCTCCCTGATTCGGCCCCGCCGCGAGAATCAAATCGGTCGCCATCGTCTGACAGGCCGAGTCGAGGTCGGCCACGCTTTTGATCTTCGGCAGCTTGTAAGTCATCTCATGCAGGCGATGGAGACCATCGAGCTGAGTCGGCGTCAGCGCTGAAGGAGCGGTTTGATATCGCTTAACCAGGCCATCCCCCACGGATGCAATCTCACCGGCGCGCAAGGTTGCGCAGACCTGGATCGGATCTCCAAGTGGAGCAGCAGCCGCATGGGCGAGCAGCCAGCGTTCGATTAAGTGAATGTCGATCTGAAGATCAACTTTTGCGCGATCGGCAGCCGCCACGTCGTTTTCCTGGGCGAGATCGACTGCGATCTGCGTTTCGAGCTCGGAGATCTGCTTGTCCAGAAGCGTTACCTGCGGACCCGTGGGCTTTGTCTCTGGCGCAGCGAAGCCTGGCGCGCCCATCACGCAGATCAGAGTGGCGCATCCAGCAAACCGCAAAGCTCGCAACATGGACTTTATCACTTCAAGAGGCCCTTCGCTTCTGTGTACTCAACCCTAGCCCCGCCAGTCTTTATCTAGCGATGCGCCACTGAAACTTCCGCCGATGGTGCAAGTTTCTGGCCGGCCAATGCTTCATGGTAAACCCGTTCCAGTGCTTCAACCATGACCGGCGCATCAAATCGTCCGATGGCGAATTCCCGCCCCGCCTGGCCCATGGCTTTGCGTCGCCGCGGCTCCGCAAGCAGCAACTCCATCGCCTCTGCAAGCTTGGCCTTGTCGAAAGCCGGCACCGCAAATCCGGTTTGGCCTTCGATCAATCCCTCGCGATTTCCATCGATGTCATAAGTGACCACCGGCGCGCCGGCAAGCTGCCCCTGAGGCAGCGCCCGTGCCAGACCCTCGCGACGCGATGGATGAACGAGGATATCCATCGCTCCAGTCAGCTCCGGCACCCGCGAAGGCTGCACCAGGCCGGTCAGAATAAATCGATCGGTCAATCGAAGCTGGGCGATTCGCTGCTCGAACTTTTGCCGAAGCGATCCATCGCCGACCCACAGGAATCGCAGATTGGGATACCGTTTACATAAATCGGGTGCGAGGTCGATCAGATCGTCGTGTCCTTTGAGATCAAACAGGCGAGCGATGGTGCCGACGGCGACATGTTCGTCCAAAAGCCCAAGCTGCTGGCGAATGGTTGCGCGGTCCACAGGCGGATGGAGAAAGGGTCGCGTGTCCATGCCGCTATAGACGGTGACGTATTGCGAAGGCTTCCCGATCCGTGCGGCAAGCGACTGCTTCGTCATCGCGTCGGCAACACAGACGATTCGCGTGGTAATCGGCGCTGTCCATTTTTCCAGCAGTCGATAGAGCGTGTTGACGGCATGGGACGGGGAGGCGGTGAAGGCCAGCCCATGCACGGTATGAATGATGACCGGCACGCCCGCGCGCCTTGCCGCCCATCGGCCGATGATGCCGGCTTTGCTGCTGTGCGTGTGAACCACATCGGGTCTAAGTTCGCGGAGCCGACGGATCAGGGCGCGATACGAGAGGTAATCCTTGCCCGGCAGCACCGCTCGCCGCATCGCATCGATGACTTCGACGCGATAGCCATACTTCGACGCCCGCTCCATGAGCGAGCCTTCGGGGCCGAGGGCAGGCCCGGTGATGAGCGTGACTTCATGTCCGTGGTCGTGCTGCCCCTCGCAGCTCAGCAGCGTATTCTCCTGCGCGCCGCCAACGATCAGGCGCGTGATGATGTGGACGATTTTCATTGAAAGGTCGTAGTGGCGTGGCTTAGAAAGAATCAGACAATCGTCTGCATTCCTTCCAGAGTTCCGTTTTCGATCGCAGGTCCTTCGCTTCCATATACCGGTCATAGGCGGCAATCATTTTTTCTTTGTGTTCGCGCTCCCACGGCGCTTCATTTTCAAAACCAGCGGAACCGGGCGGATACTTCGTGCGATAGCGCGAAAAATTTGAACGGGCCTCTTCTATGCTCATTCTGGAGTTCCAAAGATTCTCCCGATCGTCCATCCAACTGCACAATTCACAGATCTCGAAATCTCCGGGCGCACCCAGTGTGGGATATCCACAACATGGACATACCCACCATCGCTCCAGTTCATTGGAATCACTCGAGCGATAATGCTCGAAATAAGCACGATTTTCTACGTCCCAGCCCATTGATGGTGGATCACACGCGTTGCGCCGACTTCAAACAGTTCTTGCAGAGAACCGAACCATCCGCGCCCATCTTCAATTGAGATGGCGGGAACGATCCCATACAACTTTCGCAGAAGAGATCTTCAGAGGACTCGCCGCCGCCGGCGGGAATGGCTGGCGTGGGAGCTGACGCGGCGGGTCGCTTGCCGGCGGCCCAGCATTTCTTGCAGACGGTCTGGCCGCCGCCGGCGTCGTACACTTCCTCGGCGGTGCACAAAGCTTCGCAGGTGTAGCAGGGATAGTAGACGACATCGTCGGCCTTGGCTGCCGCCCCGACCTTGGCCGCCTCGGCCTGGCCCTTCCAGCAGACTTCGCAGTAGTAATTGCCCTTTGAATCCTTGGCGCGTTTGGCACGGGTGACATCCACGCCGCACGAGGCGCAGGCCTTGGGCGTGGCGGCCGCGGGAACCGCGAGGACGGCGCCGCAACGGCACTTCACTTTTTTGCCGCCCAGCTCGTCTTTGACCTGCGCGACTTTTCCGCAACTGATGCAGCGAACCGTAATTGGCATATATGCTCCGCCCCAATATCTCTAGTACGTCGGACCCGCTCTTAAGGATTTTCGCTAATACATATGTATCGTGCAAGCGGGCGGAAATGACCGAAGTTTTTGTACAGGTTTGGCAATCGATTCTATCCCGCTACCATGCTCGGCGATGGCAGGAAAAGCTTTGGGAAAGTCCAAATCGATTGCATCACCGCCTCTTGAGCTCTCCATTCAGGCTCAGACCGGCGCGAGATACGTCGCTTTCCTCCGGCGCTATCTTTTGCGAACACATGCGATCCTGCGGCCGGCGTTGTGCGAGCTTTCGCTCGCCCTCGTTGGCGATGCGCGCATGTCGATGCTTCATCAGCAGTTTATGGACGTTGTCGGGCCGACAGATGTGCTGACTTTTCCCCTTGAATTTGACAAACGAAAACGGGTGATATCGGGCGAGGTGGTCATCTGTGTGCCGGAGGCGATGCGACAGGCGCGCGCCCGCAAATTGAGCGTGGATCGCGAACTGCTTTTGTACGCCCTTCATGGCATGTTGCACTTGTGCGGCTTCGACGATAGAACCGAAGCGGCCTTCCAGAAGATGCACCGCATGGAAGACGACATTCTCATCAAGCTGGGTCTGGGTCCGGTGTTTAAGCCGGCCGACTCGTCCCGATCCACCCGCGCATTGGCCAGTCGAGGGGGCCGTTCACGCAGAGCCTGATTATGCCAGTTGCCGGGATTACAGGGATCATTGTCGGTGTTGCGCTGGCGACGCTGCTGTTTTCGTCGCTGACTTATTCGCTGCGCAATCTCATCCGCAGCCGGCTCACCAGCTATCTTGAGCGCCACCACAAGCCCGAATGGGTCGATCGCACGGCAGACAATCTTGAAGATCTCATTCTGATCACGGCGACCTGGCGAATGATCGCCAATGTCGTGCTTGCGCTGGCGGTGTATGCGCTTGTCATCAAACTGGGAGCGGAAGGTTGGGTCGCCTATCTCCTGGCTGCGGTGCTGGGGACGCTCATTACGATGATTTTTTCGGTAGCGCTGCCGCACACGCTGGCTGAAATTGCGTCGGCCGAGATCGTTGGGTTTTTCGTTAGGCCGCTCTACGGGCTTCGCATGATCATGGGCCCGGTGATGGGACCCATGCGCGGCATCGACAATCTCATTCGCAGCGCGGCGGGTGTGCGCGAGGTGCCTGAAGCGGAAGAAATCGAACAGGAAATCATGTCGGCGGTCGAGGAGGGGCAAAAGGAAGGCGTCGTCAACGAGCAGGAACGGGAGATGATCGAATCGGTGATCGAATCCCGCGAGACGACCGTCGGGCAGATCATGACGCCCCGCCCTCAGGTCGTCGCGATTGAGCTGGAAGCGTCGCTGGAACAGATTCGGAAAGTGATTGAGCAAAGCGGCCACTCGCGCATTCCAGTATTTACCGGCACGCTCGATCAAATCGTCGGGATTCTCTACACGCGCGACCTGGTGCGATTGCATGGGAACACCGAGCCGACGTCGCTGATCAAGTCGATCATGCGGCCGCCCTTCTATGTGCCGGAGACTAAACCGCTGCGCGATCTGCTTCGGGATTTTCGGCTGCAGAAGATTCATATCGCGATCGTCCTGGACGAGTACGGCGGAACTGCCGGCCTGGTCACGATCGAAGACCTGGTGGAAGAACTGGTCGGTGTTTCCGGCGACGAGCGCGCTGGCGCGCCGGCTCAATTTAAGCGCGTCAGTGACGGAATCGTCGAAGCCGATGCACAGATCGATATCGACGAGATCAATCGATTGACGGGCCTGTCACTGCCCGACGATGCCGGCTACAGCACGCTCGGCGGATTTATTTCCACGATGCTCGGGCGCATTCCCGAAACGGGCACTGTGATGGAACACAATGGCGCGAAGTTTACGGTGCTGGATGCCGAGCCGCAGCGGATCAAGCGGGTGAAGATTGAGCAAGCGCTGCAGCCTGCATCAGAAGCCGCCGATGTACGCGCATAAACGTTTTCGATCACATCAATGTTGCGGCCTTGATCAGATCTGATCGATCCGGATCGCGCAATGCGAACTGAAAGTTGGTTTTCGCCCAGAGAGACATGCCGGCATAGACGCCATCGGCACGCAACGCTATGAAGCTGACATCGCCAACCTCACTTCCACGACGGCGATGGATTCTCTCCAGCACATCGCGAATGGCATCGACAGGCTCCATCCCACGACGAAGATTTTCGACGATCGAGTGTGAGCCGCAGGCGCGGATCATTTCCTCGCCGACGCCGGTTGCGGTCGCGGCGCCGATGCCCGGCTCCAGACACAATCCCGCGCCAATCAGCGGCGAATCGCCAACGCGCCCCGGGAGCTTGTAGGCCAGTCCGCTCGTGCTGCACCCGCCCGCCAAACGCCCGGCTGAATCCAGCGCGAGCATGCCGATCGTGTCGTGGCCCTTGGGCTTCTTCTTCGCCGCCTGTTGCTGCTTCCATTTCTGATATTCCGCCGTGGCGTGTTCGGTCACCAGATTTTCCTCGCGCATGCCTTGTGAGAGGGCAAACTGCGTCGCTCCTGGCCCAACCAGCAGCACGTGAGGCGTACGTTCCATCACCAGCCGGGCAACTCGAATCGGATTTTTAATCTTCGTGATGCAGGCAACAGCGCCGCACCGCCCCTCATGATCGACGATAGAAGCATCCAGCGTCACTTCGCCGCTGGCATCGGGAAGCCCACCATAGCCGACGCTGGTGACGGCAGGATCATTCTCGCATTGCATGATGCCTGCTTCTATGGCATCCAGAGCAAAGCCAGTGGGACTGAGGACTTTCCATGCGGCATCGTTGGCCGGCTTTCCGAAGGGCCAGGTGGAAATGACGATCGGTGCGGTCATGGTTCGATCATGCGCTTGCGGCGGCAATTAAGCCAGCAAGGCATCATGAATGCGCCAATCGCTGGCCGGCCCGATCAGCCGTTGATTCAGGCCCTGATAAGGATAGCTGTATTTGAATGGATCGAAGCCAAGCAGGTGAAGGATCGTCGCCTGAAGATCGTGCACGTGCATCTTGTTTTCGACGATGTGATAGCCCAGATCGTCCGTCGCACCATAAACGAAGCCCGGCTTGACGCCGCCACCGGCCATCCAGACGCAGAATGAATGAGGATGGTGATCGCGCCCCAGCAGCTTGCTGCCGTTGCGTTCCTCATTGAGCGGGGTCCGGCCAAATTCTCCGCCCCAGACAACCAGCGTGTCGTCCAGCAGGCCGCGTTGTTTGAGATCGGCGACCAACGTCGCGACAGGTCGATCCATTTCCTTGCACTTGGCGGGCAGGTGCGTCACCAGATCATCGACCGGCCCGGTGCCATGGCAATCCCAACCCCAGTCAAAAAGCTGCACGAAACGCACGCCGCGCTCGATGAGCCGGCGGGCGAGCAGACAATTGTTGGCAAATGAGCCGGCCCCGGGCTTCGCACCGTAGGCTTCGATAACGCTTTGCGGCTCGCGCGAGATATCCATCACGTCCGGCACCGCCATCTGCATGCGATAAGCCAGCTCATATTGGCTAATTCGCGTGACAGTTTCCGGATCACCAAACTCGCGGACTTCCATCTCATTGAGATCCCGCAAGGCATCGAGGCTGGCGCGGCGATCATTGCGATCCATTCCCTTCGGATCGGAGACATACAGAATCGGCTCGCCCTTCGATCGGCATTGCACGCCTTGGAACACCGAAGGCAGAAAGCCGCTGCCCCACAGGCTCTTTCCGCCGGTCGGGTCGGTGCCGCCCGAGATCAGCACGACAAAGCCCGGCAGATTTTGGCTTTCGCTGCCTAAACCATAGGTCACCCAGGAACCCATTGATGCATAGCCGGGTCGTTGATTGCCGGTGAACAGCAACATCTCGGCCGGCGCATGATTGAACTGGTCGGTCCAAATCGATTTGATCAGCGTGACGTCATCCACCATTTTTGCGAAGTTCGGCAGCAATTCGCTGACCCACGCACCGCTCTTACCATGTTGGGCAAATTTAAATGGGCTGCCAAGCAGTTTCGGCGTGCCTTTGATGAAGGCAAATCGCTCGCCCTGAAAAACTTCCTTGGGGCACGGCGTTCCGTTGAGCTGCTTGAGCTTGGGCTTGTAATCGAACAGGTCATGCTGCGGCGGACCGCCGGACATGTGCAGGTAAATCACGCGCTTGGCGCGGGCCAAGGCAGGCGGTGCCTTGGGCGAGAGCGGATTGGCTTTAATCGCGGTAGAAATTGGCGCGCCATCTCCCGCCAGGGTCTTGCCGCCCAGCATGGAAGCGAGTGCGACGGCGCCCAGTCCACTATTGCACCGTCGAAGGAAATGTCGGCGGGTGATAAAGCGAGCTTGCTCTTCTGAAAAATTCATGGCTCGTTCCAATCAGCGTTTGCTCAGCACGCCATCGAGATTCAAGAGGACATTCGCGCAGACCGTCCATGCAGCGGCATCGGCCGTGTCTGTGTCTTTGGGCAACGGCCCCAAAGGATCGACTGCCAGCTTCTTCGCCGCCTCGGCATCATCGCGATAACGATCCAACTCACGATCGTGAAGCGCCAGCACTCGGTCGATCTCTTTCGCCTCCGCGGGCCGGCACAGGCAAAGCTCCAGCCCAAATTTGGCGCGATCCCGTGCAGTCGTCCCGCCCTCATTAATGATCCGCCGGGCCAGCGCCTGGGCACATTCGACATACACCGGGTCGTTCAGCGTCACGAAAGCCTGCAAAGGCGTGCTGGTTTGAATGCGGCGGAGCGTGCAAACCTCTCGGCTCGGGGCGTCGAACGTATTCATTGAAGGATATGGGACCGTTCGCCGCCAGAAGACATAGATGCCGCGGCGATACTGATCGGGACCAGTGCTGGTCGGGTAAGTTCGCTGGCCATTGAAGGCCGCCTGCCACAATCCATCCGGCTGCGGCGGATAGACCGATGGGCCGTGCATTGTGAGGCTGATCAGCCCCGATAGCGACAGTGCCTGATCGCGAACCAGCTCGGCCTCGAGCCTTCTTCGCGGACTGCGGGAAATCAATCGATCGTGTGGGTCGGCATCAAGCAGCGCGGGCGTGGCCGCGGAAGATTGCCGGTAGGCGGCGGACATGACAATCTTTTTGACCATCCGCTTCATGTCCCACGCCCTGTCGGCGGCCGACGAGGGATTCATGAATTCCACCGCCAGCCAGTCCAGAAGCGCCTGATCACTTGGCGGCTGCCCCTGTGTCCCGAAATCTTCCTGGGTCTCAACGATTCCAACGCCAAACAGCTGTGCCCAGAGCCGATTGATTTCGACCCGCGCGGTCAGCGGGTTGTCCTTATCCACGATCCACTCGGCCATTCCAAGGCGATTGTTCGGCGCGCCCTTCGGCAGAGGCTCGAATGCGGCCAGCACCGCCGGGTCTACCTTCGCGCCTTTGTTAAGGAAATTGCCTTTGATCAGAATGTGATTTTCGCGGCGCTTGTCCGCCGGCAGCTCTCGCATGATCGCGGTCTGCGGAACCGGAATGGCTTTGATCTGCCGATTGAGGCTTGCCACTTCATCCCGCATCGCCTGCATCGGCGTCGAGACCTTTTGGAAGTAGCGGAAGACTAAATCCTTTTGCTCATCTAATCGCTGATCTGCTGAAATGGCCAGCGCTGCGGCGACGTTCGCCGGCACCGCTTCTTCAGGACGCTTTGATGTCGTGTACTCAATTCGGAATGGACCGACTGAATTGGCGCCGCCCTGCTGCACAAGCGACAACATCAACGCGCCGTTGCGGGCATCGAGCGGCTGATCGAGCCGGAAGACCAGAGTTCGCTGTCGAGCTAACGATTTGCGAGTGACATGTTTTTGCAGGGCTTCCGAACCGCCCTCTTCCAAGTCCACAGCACTATCACTGACTTGCGCAATCGTCAGCCGTCGCGGCTCGGAGGGATCGAGCGAGATCCCGGGCATAGGCGGCTGATCGACCGTCGTCTCCCAAACCGTCTTCCGATTCTCATCCAGCACGCGAACGCGGAAATGGCTCAGCCTCGATCCCAGATCAAAATCGGTCCGGTTCCAGATGGCGATGCGATCAATCTGGCCGGCCTGCTTCAAATCCAATTCCCACCAGGGATTGGTGGATTTATCGGTATGAGTCGTGGAGTGATGGTCGAACTGCCCATCGGTGTTCCCATCGATGGCAAGCTTCGCGGGTGCATTGAAGGCAGTTGACGATTGAGACGCTTTGCCATTTGGCGCGATGTTCTTGCCGCCGCTAAAGACCTGCACTTCGGCCAGCGAAAGCATCTTCTGCTTACCCGGCAGTTCGATGCGGACAAAGCGGCCGCGCAATATCTCAGCCGATTCAGGAATGAATGTCGCGCGGAGTGAGCTTTTGGAAGCGGATTCGGTCGGAAAGATGGAATCACTAGCCAACTTCAATCGGAAGGCAGTAATTCCCGCTAACTTCGGACGCGCAGTCAATACATAGGTGTCGCTGCTTCGCTGATTGTCGCTCGCGATAAACGAACCATTATCGACCGGATGAATTTCTGCTCCACCCAGCGACACCAGTGCATCGGCAGGTAACACCTTCCATTGCGATTCCATCGACGGCAGCGACTTTTCCCACTCCGCCTGGGCATCCGCCCAAGACTGTCGATCATCCATCTTCTGTTTTGCGGCAGCGATCTTCTCCTGCAGCGCATCAACTTGTTTCTGCTGCTCGGCCGTTGGCGTCGCAATCGTCGGAGCTTCATCCGCTCGATTGGCGTCTTCGGTTTCATTGAAGATGGCAAAGAGCTGGTAATACTCGCGATTGGTGATGGGGTCGTACTTATGCGTGTGACATTGAGCGCAGCCCATCGTCAGTCCCATCCAGACCTGAATCGTCGTATCGACGCGATCTTTGATGGCCGCCACGCGGAATTCTTCGGGGTCGGTGCCGCCCTCGGTGTTGGTCATCGTGTTGCGATTGAAGGCGGTGGCGATGAGCTGATCGGCTGTCGGATGAGGAAGAAGATCGCCGGCAATCTGGTCGATGGTGAATTGGTCGTATGGAAGATCTTTGTTGATCGCGTCGATAACCCAATCGCGCCAGCGCCAAGTGGTGAATCGTAGCGGATCGGAGCCATAGCCAGCTGAGTCGGCATAGCGACCGAGGTCGAGCCACTGGCGCGCCCAGCGCTCGCCATAATGGGGATTGGCCTGCAGGCGATCGACGAGGGCTTCGTAAGCGCCAGGCGAATTGTCGTTCACGAAGTCGGCGACTTCTTTAGGAGTCGGCGGCAGTCCAATCAAATCCAGATAGAGCCGGCGAACGAGCGTATACCGATCGGCCTCATGCGAAGGCTCCAAACCATTGCGTTCCAGATTCGCCAGCACAAACGCGTCGATCGGATTTCGAACCCAATGTTGAAGTTTGACCGTCGGAATTGCGGGTCGCTTTGGCTTGATGAAGGACCAGTGGGTCAGCGCTTGAGCCGGGCGATCGATGCCATCGGGCCAGGCGGCGCCGCCCTTCACCCAACGGACAATCAGATCGACTTGCGCCCTCGACAATCGATCACCTTTAGGCGGCATCACCGAATTCGGATCGTCGCCGCGCACAAGTTGAACCATTTTGCTGTGATCAGGATCGCGCGGGACGATGGCTGGGTCTCCGGAATCTCCTCCGATGAATGCTGTCGCTTTGCTGTCCAGGCGAAGACCGCCCTTATGTTTGGCAGCATCGTGGCATTTATAGCAGTTGGCTTCAAAAATCGGCCGGATATCGCGCGCAAAATCAATGTCGGCGGGACTTGCCGCCATTGAAGGCGCAACGCCGACGCCAACCAACACCAAGACCAACAGCCAAGAAGTTCGGCTCATCATTCGACGTGAATTCTACCCGTTCTGACCCGGTTTCCCTATGCAGCAATAACGTAAACTTGGGGAATTGTTGAGGCCCATGCGTATTTTCTGGACCGATCAGCGGGCCTTTGCGGAAGGTACCGGGTTATGACAGCGTAATGTTATCGATCAAACGCGTTGTGCCGACGCGAGCGGCGACGGCAAGAACGACCGGCCCCGTCGCGGCATCCACGTGCTTGAGCGTGATCGGATCGACCGCGGCGATGTAGTCAATCGACAGGTGCTGCTCCAACAGGATGTGCTGGATCGTAGTGATCAGCCGATTGGTCTGGCGAACGCCCTTCTTAAACTCAGCCTGTGCTGCGAAGAGCCCTCGGCTGATGGCCAGAGCTTTTTCTCGATCGGTTGGCGAGAGATATTGGTTGCGGCTGCTCATCGCCAGGCCATCAGGCTCGCGTACCGTCGGGCCGGGGACAATTTCAATCGGGAAGTTCAGCGCCTCAACCATCGCGCCGAGGATGCGGAACTGCTGAAAATCCTTCTGTCCAAAAACAGCCACATCCGGCTGAATGATGTTGAAGAGCTTCGCCACGACCTGGCAGACGCCACGGAAATGGCCGGGCCGATGCTTGCCTTCAAGCACACTGCTGAGCTGCGGAAGATCGACCACGACCTCCGTCATCCCGGGCGCATACATTTGCTCTGCATCAGGGAGAAAAAGCAGATCGATATCCGCCTGCTGGCATTTTTCCAGATCGGCTTCGATGGGTCGGGGATATTTGGTGTAGTCCTCGCGCGGACCGAATTGCGTTGGATTGACGAAGATGCTTACCGCGACTTTCGGCGCATGGGCCCGCGCGAGCATCATTAAGGATAGATGGCCTTCATGCAGCGCGCCCATCGTGGGCACCAGTGCCAGCCGGCCCAGTTTCTTACGTGCCGCCCGGCATTCCTCGATGGTCTTGGCAATAATCACGGGCAGGTAAAGTAAGGGCCGACAGGTAAATTGCAATCAATTCGGCGAATCGATCTGAACTTAAAGTGAATGCAACAAATCAGTGATCCTTCGATTCAAAAGCGGATGGACTGCACTTGGCCCGATCTCCGCCAGCGGCTCCAGTACAAATCGCCGCCGGTGCATCAGCGGATGCGGCACCGTCAGGCCCGGCTCACTGATGATCTGCGAGCCATAGAGCAATAAATCCAAATCAATCGTTCGCGGCGACCATTTCTGGCTGCGGACGCGGCCCAATTGCTTTTCGATTTCAAGCAATCGATCTAGCAGCGCGCGCGGGGAAAGCGTTGTGCCGATCTCGGCTGCGCCATTCAGGAAGGCGGGCGAATTGGCCGGTCCCCCTACCGCCGGGTTCTCGATGAAAGACGATACGCCGATCACCTCAATGCCTGGAGATTGCTTCAGCAATTCCAGCGCGCGGCGCAGATTGGACGCGCGATCGCCAAGGTTTGCCCCAAGTGCGATGTACGCAATAACCGTCGATCCTGCGATTTGTGATTTTGCCAAAGGCTAGAACTCGAAGTTTAATCGTTCGAGCCGGCGATCGATTTCCGACAGCACCCGCCGCTCATCCACATGATCTTTGGCGACGAAGGTGACGCTGAATCGCACATAAGCGCCGGCATCATCCCAGGGCACGGTGCTGATCAGCTTTTCGGTGATCAGCCACTGGCTGAAATGCTCGGCCTTCTCGAAGACCACGCGCTTGCCGGCTTTGTCCATCGCAGCATGTGGGGCGCGTACGTAAAGGAAAAAAGACCCCTGCGGCTTGCGGGCGCCAAAGCCATATTTGTTGAGCACCTGGACCAGGCCATCCATCCGGCGCGAATACTTGTTAGAGATTTTCTGAGTGATCTCCGGATGATCCAGCGAGACGGCGCAGGCTTCCTGAATCGCCAGGAACTGGCCGGAATCCGAATTATCCTTCACATCAGCGTAGGCTTTGACGATCAGGGGATTGCCGACGACAAACCCCAGCCGCCAGCCGGTCATGTTGAATCCCTTGGACATTGAATGCAGCTCGACGCCTACGTCCATCGCGCCGGGCGTGCCCAGAAATGAAAGCGGCTGGCCTTCAAAGCGCAGCGCGGCATAAGCCGCATCGTGGATCACGATCAGGTCGTGCTTCTTTGCGAAGTTCACGACCTGCGCGAAAAACTCCGGCGTTGCGCTTGCGCCGGTCGGATTGTTGGGGTAATTGATGACCAGCGTCTTGACCCGCTCCAGCTTGTCCGCCGGAATCTTTTCCAGATCAGGGAGGAAATTGTTCTTCTCCAGTAGTGGCAGATTGAAAACTTCGCCTCCGTAATATCGGGCATGGGTCCCGAAGACCGGGTAGCCGGGCGTCGTCATGAGCGCGACGTCCCCCGAGTTAATGAAGCAGGCCGGCAGCAGCGTTAGTGCGGCTTTGGAGCCAATGGAATGACAGATCTGCGTCTGCGGATCGATTCCGCTGACCCCGCAGACGGCTTTCATCCACCGAGCCGCCGCCTCCCGGAATAGATTGCTTCCGTTGTCCGCATAGCCGCGATTGTCCGGCTTCTGGGCCGCCCGATGGAGTGCTTCAATCGATTCGGGGAAGGCCATTTCATCCGGCTCGCCGACACCCATGTCGATCAGTTCCACGCCCGGATTAGCTGCCAGGGCGGCGCGCTTGGCCCGCTTGATTTTTTCGAACTTGTAGATTTCGGTGCTCTTGCCGTAGGCTTTTCCACCAATACGGTCGGCAAAGAGGTTTTGGATATACGAATCGCTCATAACGTCCCGTGCTTCTAAGCCATCGACTCTAGGCTTGTCTGATTTGCCGGCGCACCCACGGGCGTCGGCGAATGAGCACTCTACCCGAACGGCCCAGAGCAAACCACGCCGGTAGAGCGCGTGAAGATAGGCACGACGTTTGCAACATTTCAACCGTTGTAAGTCGGCGCAAAAGATGGGATTTTTGTCGGGCCTAGGACTGTAACATTTTTGGAAGCGGAGCCGGCAAAGGAGAGTTTGATGCGCAGCCAGTCCGCGCAGAATTTTGACGATTCGCAGGTTGAAACGGCGGTTGCTTCGCCATCCGATTCGCAGACGAAGACCCTGTTTGTGGCCGGCGTGGGCGCATCGGCCGGTGGACTGGAAGCCTTGGAACGATTCTTCAGGTCCACGCCTGCCGACACCGGCATTGCCTTCGTGGTCATCCAGCATCTGTCGCCCGATTTCAAAAGCCTGATGGACGAATTGCTGGCGCGATACACGAAGATGCCGATTCATCGGGTCGAAGATGGAATGGTGGTGCAGCCGAATTGCATTTACCTGATCCCTCCCAAGAAAGAGATGATTATCTCCGGCGGCAAGCTGCTGCTGACCGACAAGGATCCGCAGCAGGACCTGAGCCTGCCCATCGACCACTTTTTCCGATCGCTGGCTCAGGATGTGGGATCGAATGCCATCGCAGTGGTGCTTTCGGGCACGGGTAGCGATGGCTCGCGCGGAATCCGCGACGTGCATGAAGCTGGCGGACTGGTGCTCGTCCAAAGCGAAGAGACGGCGAAATTTGATGGCATGCCCCGCAGTGCGCTCGATACGGGCATCGTCGATGCGGTGTTGTCGCCGGAGCAGATGCCGCAGGTCGTAACGGACTACATCAAGCGACGATCTTCCGGAAGCGAAGACGGAGAAGAGACCTCGCGAGACGGTGAAGCAACCCATGGTGTCGAAGCGATCTTTAAGCTCCTCCGCGACGAGTACGGCATTGATTTCTCCCACTACAAGCCTAACACGGTCGCACGGCGCATCGAACGACGGCTTTCGCTCAACCAGTCACTCGACCTCGATGATTACGTCAGCCATCTGCGGAGCGACGCCGGCGAACTCAACTCGCTGTATCGCGATCTACTGATTGGCGTGACGCGATTCTTCCGTGACCGCGAGGCATTCGATCGACTTGAGCGCGAGGTTCTTCCGGAATTGCTTTCGCGCAAAAATCCCGGCGATGAAATCCGAATCTGGGTCGCGGGATGCGCCACGGGAGAAGAGGCCTATTCGCTCGCCATCCTGCTTTATGAACGATTGCAAATGCTTGGACGTCGGACAAACGTCAAGATTTTTGCCACTGATGTTCACAGTGCTTCGCTCGAAACCGCAAGCGCGGGCGTTTACGACGAGGATGCGTTGGTCGAAGTGCGCCCATCCCGGCTGGCCAACTGTTTCAGCAAGAAGCAGGACGGATATCACATTTCGGCCGAAATCCGGCAAATGATCGTGTTCGCCCGCCACAACGTTATTAAGGATGCGCCCTTTACCAAAATCGACCTGATTACTTGTCGAAACCTGCTCATTTATTTCCAGCCGGCCGCCCAGAAAAAGGCACTTTCGCTGTTTCATTTTGGCCTGCGCACTGGAGGGGTACTGTTTCTGGGGCCCAGCGAATCGCCCGGCGAACTTGGGCCGGAATTTGAGACCATTGACGAGCACTGGAAGATCTACCGCAAGCGCCGTGACATTCGTCTTCCGGCTGATATGCGCCTGCCCCTTTCATCGGGGACACCGCATATTCGCGTAACGGCGCAGTCGTCGACGGCGGTGCAGCTCGATTCGGGCTTGTTGACGGCCTACGACCAGCTCCTGGATCAGTTCATGCCGCCGGGATTTTTAATTACCGATCGGCGACAACTGGTCCACTCCTTTGGCGGAGCCGGGCAATTCCTCGTCCACAAAGACGGCAGGCCCACCTCCGATATGCTGGAACTGGTTGACGGCGATCTGAAGCTCGTGCTGGCCGGATCGATTCAGCGGGCAGCCAAAGATCAGAATCCCGTTGTTTATAATGGAGTGCGGATCTCAACACCTGCGGGCGAACGGAAGTTCAGGCTCACCGTCAAGCCCATCGCCAATCGACATTCGAATTTGACCCACTTTTACATCGCCCTGGAAGACGGCGGCGCGGCCCCACAAATAACGCGCACACCGGACGAGATCGACGCCGGCGAAGCATCTCGCGAGCAGCTCGATTCGCTCGAATCGGAGCTTCGCCATACGCGCGAAAATCTGCAGGCCACGATTGAAGAGTTGGAAACCAGCAACGAAGAACTTCAGGCATCCAACGAAGAACTGGTGGCCAGCAACGAGGAGCTGCAAAGCACCAACGAAGAGCTGCATTCGGTCAATGAAGAGCTGTATACGGTCAATGCCGAGTATCAGAAAAAAATCTCCGAGCTCACGGAGCTGACCGATGACATGGACAACCTGCTGCGAAGCACGGACATCGGCACCATCTTTCTGGATAACAACCTGTGCATTCGCAAATTCACGCCGCAGATTGGCAAGGCATTTGATCTGCTCCCGCAGGATGTGGGGCGCCGAATCGACAGCTTCTCGCACAACATCGCTTACTCGGGATTGCTGGAGGATATTGTTCGGGTGATCGAGACCGGCACGCCGGTGGAAAAGGAAGTTCGCCACCGGCACGGCAACTGGCTGTTCCTGCGAATCCTGCCCTATCGCTCCCACACGAAGCTCGAAGGCGCGGTGCTGACCCTGATCGACATTTCGCTGCTCAAGCGAACCGAATCGCGCCTCCAGCAACTGTCGGCCATTGTCGAATCGTCCGACGACGCAATTATCGGCATGGACCTGGACAGCAGGGTTACTTCCTGGAACCGCGGCGCCGAACAACTCTTCGGGTACGAAGCCGCTGAGATGATCGGTAAGCCGGTGTCGGTGCTTAGGCCGGACCCAGAGAAGAATCCGGGGATAAGCGACTGGCCCTCGGAAGTCATGGATCGAATGCGCGCCGGAGAGGCGGCCAATTTCCGCGTCGATCGCGTTCGTCGCCGCAAGGACGGTCGGCTGGTGGATGTGCAGATCTCCTTCTCGCCGATTCGCGATGCAGATGGAACGCTGATCGGCGTTTCAAAAATCGCGCGGGATGTCTCGGAGCAGAAGCGCGCGATCTTGGGGTTACGCAAAGCTGAAGAGGAGTCGCGCGAAGCGGTGCGAAGGCGGGATCAGTTCCTGGCGATGCTGTCTCACGAATTACGCAATCCATTAGCCGCAGTTCTCAATGCTTCAACACTGTTGGAGTCCAAGGATTCGGATATCGAAACCATCGATTTGGCACGCCGGACCATTGGCCGCCAATCCCGTCACATGGCGCGGCTGCTTGACGACCTGCTGGACGTATCGCGCGTCACGCGCGGCAAAATTGAAATCCGCAAGCAAGTTGTCGATCTGAGGTACAGCGCCTCCGATGCTCTGGAAGCATTGCAACCCCTTCTGCAGGACCGTCGGCTTCAACTGGAAGTCAAGCTGCCCGATGAGCCATTATGTGTCTTTGGCGATCCAGCGCGATTGCAGCAAATCCAAGCGAATCTGCTGGGCAATGCAATCAAGTATACGCCGACGGGTGGCCGTATCTGGGTGTCGCTGCGCCGCGAAAGTGAGCAGGCGGTGATCTCCGTGCGCGATACTGGGATCGGAATTCCCTTCGAGCTGCGGGAAAAGATTTTCGAATTGTTCGTCCAGCTCGATCGCGATCCGGGCAGCGCTTCGGGCGGCATGGGCGTGGGCCTGACACTCGTCAAGGCGCTGGTGCAACTGCACGGCGGCGAGGTTTCGGTCGGAGGCGATGGGCCGGGGAAGGGCAGCGAGTTTATCGTTCGTCTGCCCGCGGTTCCCAAAGATCAGTTACCGGAACCAACGGTCACGCCTGAATATCCTCTGCATGGGGTCCGTGTGGTCCTGGTGGAAGACATTGCCGACATTCGTTCGGTCATGCACCGCCTGTTGCTGGCCATGGGTTGTGATGCCAAAGCGGCGTCGGATGGTCTTTCCGGAATCGATCTGGTGATGGAGTTCCGCCCGGAGGTGGCCTTAATTGATATCGGGATGCCGGGACTCGATGGATATGAAGTTGCTCGCCGCATTCGCGAGCGCCACGAACTCGATCCGGTCAAGCTTGTTGCCGTTACCGGATTTGGCCAGGAAGATGACCGGCGCAAGGCCCTTCAAGCGGGTTTTGATGCACATCTCGTTAAGCCGGTAGACGTCAATGAACTTCGCCGACTCTTATGCCTAATGGCCAATCGCCCCTGTTGAAGTGCGGGATGACTTTTCCGCATAATCTGCCGCACCGGAAAACTGGCCTGGGTCAAGCCGGTAATTTGCTCCAATTCTGCTTGCAATACCAGGTCTGGTGTCCAATAACTTCGGCATTTCCAGTAGTTTCGGCCCCGTCCGCAGAAGATGCGCACCTGCTCTAAAGGTTGCACGCCGCAAGTCGATATTAGAAGTGTTGGACAGCAGTCGGTGGTCAAAGAGGGCGAGGAAGACCACCCGCATCGCGCTTGCGATGGTCTTTTGTTAGTTGCAAAGGGCCGGCGGCGCTACCGAGGAGAAAATGCGATGAGCTCGACAAAAGTGAAAGACGTTCTCACCACCGGCGAAGTCGCCAAGATCTGCAACGTCGCCCCGCGAACCGTCAGCAAATGGTTTGATTCGGGCGCGTTACATGGCTATCGCATTCCCGGCAGCAAAGACCGCCGGATCCCGCTCAATCAGCTGATCCGCTTCATGAAGCAGCATGGCATGCCCCTCAATGGATTGATGACCGGCTGCACGCGCGTCCTGATCGTCGATGACGAGCAGGATATCGTCGAGGTCCTGGAAAAGATCCTCGAGGATGAAGCCAAGTATGAAGTGGAAGTAGCGCGAGGCGGATTTGCCGCTGGCATCACCGCCGAAAAGTTCCGCCCGCATGTCATGCTTCTGGATATGCATTTAAAAGATGTTGATGCGCCAGAAGTATGCAAGCAGGTCAAGAAAAATCCCGATCTACAGTTGACGAAGGTCATCGCGATGAGCGGCAAGCTCACCGAGCAGGAAGTTGCCGGCCTGACTTCACTGGGCTTCGACAGCTTCCTCCGAAAGCCGTTCCATGTGCGGCAGGTGATCGAGGCCATAGAGGATTCGATGGCGGTCGTCTACTAAGAAAAAACCAATACTTTGCATGGAGGCGCAGGGTCGTTCCGGAGGGGACGACCCTTTTTCTTTTCAATGCCGCGCCCAGATGGATCGCATGGGCCATTCCTCAAACGAAACGACCTTGGCGTCGCCGCCTTTGGAGTAAAGGGCGACGCCGGTGCTTTCAGCCGCGGGGAAAATCAGGTCGGTCATTGCGACCAGGCCATCGTTAGCAAACACTTCGACCGAGCAGCGATCGACAAAAACGTGAAGCTTGATCCGACCGTTATCGGCCTCCAGCGGCGCGGTTTGCCGGCTGGCAAAGCCGCGATGAAAATCGGACTTGCCTGAATGCGATCGATCGACAAAAAGCTCCCGCGATTTGGCATCGTAGCCGATAACGGTTTGCTCGTTGCTTCCCTTGCAGACGATCAATCCAAGCTCATTGGCTTGTCTCACATCCAATGTCATGTTCAGTTCCAAACACTGTCCCGCGATCGGAGCTTCGACTTGTCCGTCTGCACGCAGCGCAGTGGCAGGAAGAGTTCCTTCCTTCCCGCGCAAAGCATTTAAATTCGTAATCGGCTCCTGAATGAGCCGAAGGTCTTTACCTACTCTTCGCAATGAAATTGCCCGCGGGATCGACATCTGGCTTCGCCACGGATGGGTCGGAACCTCATTGGCGTATTGAGGGCCATTCATCCAGCCGATCCAAAGACGCCGGCCATCGGGGAGCGACGCATTATTCCATGAGACTGTGGCGTAGAAATCTTCGCCATAGTCTGTGAACAGAACTTTGTCGGCGGGGTTGTCATTGGTGAAGACTTTTCCGTCGAATTGCCCGACGAAATATTGCCCGCCTGCGCCCCCTGCTGCCGCGTTTCCGCCGATGTTCACGTGCAAGACCCATTGCGTCTTGCCTGGCTCATTTTCAATCGGCAGTTCAAACAGATCGGGGCATTCCCAGTTCGGTACATTCTTCTGACCCGCCGGCCCGAAGTCGCTCAGTGCAGTCCAATGCTTCAAATCCGTCGAGCCGTAGATGCGGCATTTCTTCTGGGCCGACAGCGCGACAATCATCACCCACTCATGCGTCGGCTCATGCCAGAAGACTTTTGGATCGCGAAAATCGCGCAGGCCAAGATCGATTACTGGATTGCCGGAGTATTTCATCCAGGTTCGCCCGCGATCGGTGCTGTAGGCCAGGCATTGCATCTGCCGGCCATCTGAAACTCGATTGGCCGTATAGATGGCAACCAACGCAGGATATTGCGCGCCCTTCCGAAAGCCCGCGGTATCGTTCACATCGATCACGGCACTTCCGGAGAACATCATCAGCCCGTCTTCTTCGCGCAGCGCGACAGGGAGATTCTCCCACTGGACCAAATCCCGGCTGACCGCATGCCCCCAACTCATGTGCCCCCATCGGTCGCCAAACGGGTTGTACTGATAAAAGAGATGGTATTCGCCATCGAAAAAGACGAGCCCATTGGGATCGTTATGCCAATTCCGCGGCGGCGAAAAGTGAAACTGCGGACGGAACGGCTCATCATAAGTCGCAGGGGCAGCAGCTTGCGACTGAGCAAAGCTCAGTCCCGTCAAAATCGAAAGGCAAGCGAGCGATAGGATAATCGTGAATCGCGGCATCGTCATTTCAGCCCCGCAGCCCATTTGGTTAATCGAAGAAAGATTTCCCAATTATCTTCGCCCTTGATGGCGACTTTGCCGATGCCCTTGTCGATCAGGACGTCATTGGTAATCCAGCCGGAATCGGTGACGACGGCGACATGTCCTTTGCCCGGATCGGCAATCGCCAGCAGCGCGCCGGCAGCATCGCGTGGGCCGCCAACCGGTTTTTGATGAAGATCATTCATCACCAGCGGTCGTGCATGGGCTGAGTTATTTGGATCGATGACGACCTGGTTGCCGGTGTAATAAGCCCATCGCAGGCCGCCAATGATCGGCACATCTCTGGGAATAACCAGCTTTTTGGCATCGGTGTAGTTATTCTCTTCCCTCATTCCGAACGCTTCGAGCAAATGGTTGAAGTCTTTGATCTCCAGGTTGTGACCTTCCTGGTTGCCCATCGCAATCAAGCCGCCGCCGTCGTGCACAAATTTGCTCAATGCTTCCACATCCGCCGGCGAGACATGAGGCGGAGCAGGATTATTTCGAACCGCCCGGTCACTTGGATTGGCAATCAGCACTACCTTAACGTCTTTCAGATTCTGCGCATCCAGAGGCCGATCATTGACGCGCACCTCGAAGGTATCGCCGAGCCGCGCCAAAACATCGCGATAAGTGCCGTCAGGCAGATATCTCGATTCGCCTTTCGCATTGAAATACCGGCTGTAAAGCAACACGGGCTTTTTCGCTCCCGCTTGTGCAAACAGATGGCTCGGAGCAATCATCAGCAGGAGTGCTACGATTCCCATAGCAAACAATTTGTTTGAGCGCTGGTTTTGGATGGTTATCATAAGCTGGTTCAATCACCTTTCGGACTTGGGCGCAAACAGCTTAGCAAGGTTTTTCAACGATGGAACGGTGAAGCCATGAAATCGACGCCATCGATGCGCATTGATCTCCCTCTTGCGCCTCAGGAGGCATTTGACACATTGATCGATGAAATCTCCATGGCCCTGAAAACCGGCGGAGTGACGCTGGAAGCGCGCTCGAATGGACAGATCAAGCAAAATGGGCAGATCATCGGCCTTGTCGAAGCATGGGAACCGCCGCGGCACATGAGAGTCAAATGGAATTCAGCGGGTGGCGTTGAGCTGCGACTAGAACACGTTGAAGGTGGAACGCGAGCCACGCTTTCGCAATTCAGCCCCGACGGATCGATCGGTGAATCCGAGGCCGTTGGATGGTTCGCTACGGAATTCGCATCGCCGTTTGTCCGAGCGACGACGCCGGCGCAATTCGAGGATTGGATTACCGATCGACGAGCGCGTAAGCCCTCGGGCCCGCAAGCTCGGGCAGTTTATCGCGAGCCTCTTTATCACTATCCAAACTTCAAAGTGATTCTCGCCGAGCTTGCACTCAAACCAAGCGATTATCTTCTCGATGTCGGCTGCGGCGGAGGCGCGCTTCTGAAAGACGCGCTTCAAAGCGGCTGCCGGGCCGCGGGGATCGATCACAGTGCAGACATGGTGCGCGTTGCCACTGAATTCAATGCGGATGCCGTCGCACAGGGCCGGCTGCAGATTCATCAAGCCAGCGCCGATCAGCTTCCTTTTGCCGATGAGACGTTCACATGTGCTTCGATGACCGGCGTATTCGGTTTTCTTCCCGATCCGTTGGCCGCCTTGAAAGAAATCTGGCGCGTGCTTCAACCCAATGGCCGGCTCGTCATGCTCGGCTCCGACCCCGCCCTCCGCGGCACCCCCGCCGCTCCGGAGCCCATCGCGTCGCGCCTGCGGTTCTACACCGACAGCGAACTTCAGCAGCTCGCAATCGATGCGGGATTCAGGGATGCCGAAGTCGAGCGGCGAGACTTGCTGGCGTTCGCGAAACAAGTCGGCGTTCCCGAGGAACATCTCACCCTCTTTGCCGGCGGCGCGCCGTTTCTGATCGCCCGGAAATGAATTGCGTGAACGGCTTAGTTTCGATAAAGTTTGCACTCACATCGCGTTAACGCGGCGCCTCGTCGGGCAGCTAGCATGCCATTCAACGATCACATGCAGCGCAATCGCTTCGAGTTGAAGTACCTCATTGATGAGCGGTGCGCGCGCGGAGTGCGGGATTTCATTCGACACCATCTGGTTCACGATCGCTTCGCTCGGCCGAATCTGGGCTGGGCCTATCCTATCTACAGCATTTATGTCGATGGCCCTTCGCTCGACTGCTTTAACGCCACGCTCTGCGGCCACAAAAACCGTTTCAAGCTGCGCGCCAGATACTATGACGACAAGCCGGACTCTCCGGTCTTCCTGGAAACCAAACGGCGCGTCAATAACATCATTCTCAAGGAGCGCGCACCGGTCTGGCGAAAGAGCGTCCAGCCGCTTCTTGGCGGCGCGATGCCTTGTCGCGATGACCTGGTCGACCCGGCTGATCCTGAGTCTTTCTCGGCGCTGCAGCATTTTTGCCATTTGCGCCATTCGATTTGCGGGAGTGGCCGCACCATCGTCGCCTACATGCGCGAAGCCTGGAACGCCGCCGACAATGACGACATCCGTGTGACGTTCGATCGACACATCGCCGGCTCCTGGTTCCACGATTCGCATAAGACGCATGATGCGCTTCGTATCGATCGGCAATGGGTCTATCCCGAGATCGATGGCGAAGTCGTGCTTGAATTGAAATTCACGGGCCGATTCCCGCTCTGGATGCAGGACCTGGTGGGCACATTCGATCTTTATCGCGTCTGCATGGCCAAATATGTCAACTGCGTGATGGCGATGGGCCCTGCATCAGCGGGCCGATGGCGCGAGCGGCGGCCCGCGCCGGAGCGGCGCGGGCCGCTGATGGGAGCTGTATGAATTCGTTGAACAACATGCTCGATACGCTGTTTTCGTCCGACTATGCGTCGCCAGCGACTGGTCCGCGGGCCGTGCTACTGGTTCTTCTGGTGGCGTTTATCCTTGGGCATGTCATCGCGTGGGTTTACATGTGGACCCATGCCGGGCTTTCCTATTCGCGGATGTTTACCGCATCGCTGCTGGTGCTGCCGATGCTGGTGTCGATCTTCATGATGCTGGTGGCGGCCAACGCTTTCATAGCTCTCGGTATGCTGGCAGTCTTCACGATGATCCGATTCCGCAACGTCCTCAAAGACACACGCGATACGATGTTCATCCTCTGGGCGCTCATCGCGGGATTGGCCGTCGGCACGCAGCATTTTTCGCTGGCGATTCTGGGTGGTGGCGCAGTGGCCTTCGTTTTCGCCTACATCTGGTTCACCAACTTCGGCGCGCGAAATCGTTATGACGTGATTATCTCCCTCGAATGGGCCGGCGGCGATGCTTCAGCCGACGCGCTGCGCGGGACGCTTCACCGGCATGGTTCGCGAGTCCAGCTTGCATCACAGCGCGAAATGGAAGGCGATCGCGTTGATGTTTCCTATCGGCTTTTGCTGCGCGACCCCGCTCGTGGCCGGGAGTTGCTGGCTGATCTGCGGTCGATAGCAGGAGTTGAACGGCCAATGCTTTATCATCGCGAAGACGAAGCCGAGATTTAAGACGTCCGGAATTCTATAGAGTAGTCCGCGGAGTGCTTTTTGATGACCAAGTATTCGCCGATCCCCACGCCGCTTCGGGTACGCTGGCAGCGCATGCGGTATCAGCTCTTCCCGGTGCTGATGGTTCTGCTATGCGTAGTCGCCGCATGGCGATTGAAACGCGACGTGCCGACGGTCATGGCGGTCGGACAAGTGGATACAGATATTAGATACGTGCGTGCCTATCTTCGTGCGGGGCAGGGTTCGCAGCTCACTGCGGGCACGATGGTAGACCTTTGGCCGCGCCACGATCCGTCACGGAAGTTCCATGCGCGAATCGAGCGGATTGGCTCGCAATATGAGCGAATTCCCGTCGCCGACGGTCGCAGTCATAAATCGCAGGAATGGGGCCTGCCGGTCATCATCGATCTGCCAAGCGATGCGGCCCTTAAGACCGGCGAACTCGTAGACATCCGATGGACGGAATTTCCGGGCGAAGAATTGAACACCAATCAGACCACGCCCAGTGGAGGCTGATCCGTCGCCAGCGTTGCGAGGGACAGCTACTTCCGATCGGCTTTCCATTCGAATACCGCTGCATCGCCCGGTGAAAGCTCAATCTTAATCGTGCGGCCGGCTTGCGCATGTAGCGTACCGTCCTTCTCCAATCTCTGGATGGACGCCGCTTCCTTCGAGCCATCGAGTGCGATTGGATAAGTGCCCGCTCTGTTGATGTCGCGATTCACGACAACAAGGAATCGCTGGTCGCCCTTCTCCAGAAGTGACACGAGAGCTCCGTCTGTCGCCGCCGACTCATTCTTAATAGACGCAATGGGAGACTGCGCCTTAAATCGATGTGTACCTTGCGGGATTGTCTGGCCAATGTGCCCCACTGCCACGACTTTCGACCCAACAAATGCCGGAGCCAGGCCCTGAATTTCCGCGTTCACCTGCTTCACACGATCGTAGGCGACTGTTCGTTTCCCATCGCGCATGATCGGAGCGTCAATGAACGTCGGATCATTCGCTGCTCCCGCCTGCCAGTAGGTGAAATATTGAATCACTTGCGCGCCATAAGCCAGGTCGCTGAAAACCTGCACACGTAAATGCGCGAGCGTCGGCGTCGGATAACTGAAGTGATGCGTCGAAAGAGCAAACGCCCACAATGGCACCCCCGCCCGCCTGGCAGCAGCCGACGCCAGCTCCAGATTCTCATACCAATTCGATCGCAATTCCGCCGGCGCGCTGCCGGATTGAATCACCGGATAATGATCGAACGACAGAATCGGACTCGGTACGATCTTCGTGAAATCCTCCAGGTACTTTTCATAATTTGCGGCGCCCAGTTGTTCCGGCGTCGCATAGTTCGGGAATAGATTGATGTATGTGATATGTGCCGGATCCGCGGCATGAATCTGCCGCGTCCACGCCGCCAGTTCTGGAAAGGCTTGAGCCGCCGGCTCATCCTGCAGGAAATATCCGGCCAGTGCCGGATGCGATTTGAGCTTCTGCACCGTCCCCTGCGGATCGGTTTTGAGTTGCGGGCAGGAGACGAGCAGCTTCACGCCGGCTTCCTTGGCCGCGTCCAGTCCCTTCAGCGTCGCATCGACATCGCCAAATCCGGTGAAGCTGACCGTGAACCCCGCATCCCCCATTTCGCTGAGCTTCTCCACCGTCGCCGGCGGCCCGCCCCACGCCAACACATCTATGCTCCTTTCTGCCTGTGCGGTCGTGCCCTGCATCAGGCATGCAAGAATCACTGATATGAGTTGCACATTCCAATGGGCCACTACTGCGATGGCATTCTTCATGGCTCAAATCAATAATCGATTTTTCGCTGCCCGTCACGCATGACCGATGGGTCTTTGAGATACACTCTAAGAGCCCAAGCTGAATCACAAAAAGAGGATCCATGTTCAAACGCTTCTCTCACGTCATGATTTACGCAACCGATCTGGAGCGGGCGATGAAATGGTATGTGGACGTACTTGGATTCAAAGTGAATTACGCGTCGGTCCCCCACTACGTTTCGATGCACCATCCCACGCTGCAGCTTCGCGTCGATCTGCATCCGGATCCAAACAAGGAAAATGTAGGCCGCGGGGCGATGCTCTACTTTGCTGCGGACGACTTGGATAAGACTGTCGCAGAGCTGCGCAGCCGGGGGATTCAGGTAAGCGATCCCCGCAGCCGAGGCGACAGTCCACGGTTCACCGAATTTGCCGATAGCGAGGGGAATCCGATTGGCCTCTATGAAGACAAACCGGCTCCATCGAAGCCGGGTTGATTGGGCAGCCCGCACATCATCTGAGATTTCAAATTTGAGATTTCAAATCCCCTTCATCCGTCACCTCGGCTCCAGCTTCGCCAGCCCCTTTAGCGTCGCCTCCGTCTCATTATGAAATTCCCACCGTCCCGGCCAATCGCGGTGAAGAATGGAATTGATCTTCTGCGCACCGCCAGTCACAACGACTTTGCGCCGCATCGGCAGGCCCAGCTTCTTCAGAAGTTCGAGTCGTGCTGCGCTGCACTGTGCCAAAGATTCCAGCATCGCCGACTGCATATCTTCCCGCGTCGAACCGAGGGTCAGACCAGTAAACGCAGCCTGTTTCTGCTCGATGCTCATGCGATCGCCAGCCAGATAGGGATCGAAGCGCACGCTCGACGTTGGCTTCGCGCCAGCTCCCGTTTCGCGCAGCGCCAGTTTCAGCGCAAGCTTTTCAAACTCCGGCCAAGTCTTATCCGCAAAAAGCTGTTCCTTCGCCCACGCGATCGCCGAGCCGGCTGCCGCGATGGTGCTGACCGAAAGCCAGAGTCTTCCAATTCCTAATGCGCGCGTGAGCAATCTTTCGTGTGGCACCGCGCGACTGGCGCACAGCGCCAGCACATCGGTCGATCCGCAGACGTTTACGATCTGCCCAGGCTGTGCGCCGGCGGCCAGCATCCCGGCACTGCCATCGACAACACCCACGACCATGGGCGTCCCTTCCATCACGCCCAGGCGCGAAGCCGGCAAGCGGCTGATCTTGCCGCCGATCTCGTTCGCGTCGTGTAATTCTGGAAGTTGGGAAGTCTTCGCGCCGACTGCGTCGCAAAGCTCCTCGCTCCATCCATCAAGTTTCACCGTCGAATAAACGCCCATGAACGAGGCGTTCGCGGTATCCACCATGCGCGATCCAGTGAACTGGCGATGCAAAAATGTATTGAGATGCCCGACCAAGTCGGCCTTGCGCAGCCGACCCCGCTCATGCCGATTAAACCAAGCCCAGGTCGTCGAGCTGATCCCGCCGGGGAATGGGCGCGTGCCTGCGATGCTGAGATGGCGTTGCTTGCCGATCCTCTTTTCCAGCTCGAGAGCTTCTGTGACGCTCCGTCGATCCTGATGCGTGACGATGCGCGTCAGTGCTTCGCCCTTCGCGTCCATCGCCACCCAGGCCGGCGACATGACCGACAGCGCCACCGCCTCGGCCCTTCGCGCTGATCTCCCGAGCTGCTGTGCCGCCCCAAAAACCGCCTTGAGAATCGCCCCCGGCTCCACTTCCACCTTCGGCCCATCGCGGAGCGTCGGAAACGGCGCATGGACGATCTTCCCGGCAACCCTGCCGTTGCGCAGCAGCGCGCATTTCACGGAAGACGACCCGATGTCGATGCCCAGGAGGTTCATGCAAAGCCGGATAAGCCCGCGCCGTTCATCGAGCGAAAAAGCCTATGCCTTCCGCACCTTGTCCTGCTCGTGCGCTTCGGGCGATTTGCTCGGCGGCGTTTGTTCGCTCCATTCGGTATGGATGAAGGTGCCGGGGGCTTCGGTGCGCTCGTATGTATGGGCACCAAAGAAATCGCGCTGCGCCTGAATGAGATTGCCCGGCAATCTCGCACGCCGATAGCTGTCGTAATAGGCCAGCGAACCACTGAAGGCCGGCAGCCCGACACCATTGGCGATTCCCAGCGAAACGACTCGTCGCCACGCATCCTGCCGGCTCGCGATCATTTCCTTGAATCGCCCGTCGATCAGCAGATTGGCCAGATTTGGATTTTGTCGGAAGGCTTTGGTGATTTCTTCGAGAAATACCGCGCGAATGATGCATCCCGCCCGCCAGATCATCGGCAGATCGGGAAGCTTCATGTGGAAATCAAACCCGCCCTTGTCGCGCGTCCGGTTGGCCGCCGCGAGCAGCGCCATGCCCTGTGCGTACGAGCAGATCTTGGAGCAATAGAGCGCATCCTTCACATCCCGGATGAAAGAAGCTTTGTCGCCGGTCTGTGGGCGAGGCGATGGACCGCCCAGAATCTTGCTGGCCGCCTCGCGCTCATTCTTGAGCATCGAAATCTCTCGGCTGTCCACCGCCGCCGCGATCGTCGGAATCGGAACCAGCAGATCCAGCGCCGCCTTGATCGTCCAGGTGCCGGTGCCCTTCATGCCTACGACATCGCGAATTTGCTCGACCAGCGGCCGGCTCGGATTCTGCGGATCGGGGAAATTAATCACCTTCTGCGTGATCTCGATCAGGAAGCTTTGCAGCTCGGTCGTGTTCCACTGGGCGAAAACATCCTGAAGTTGCGCGTTATTCAAACCGCCGACGTTCTTCAGCAGGTCGTACGCCTCGGCAATCAGCTGCATGTCGCCGTATTCGATGCCGTTGTGAACCATCTTCACGAAATGACCCGCGCCGCCGTCGCCGCAGTAGGTGACGCAAGGCACGCCGTCGCTGGGCGCCTTGGCGGCAATCTTTTCCAGCACCGGCTTGAGATGCTGATACGATTCAAAATCCCCGCCCGGCATCAGGCTCGGTCCCCACAGCGCGCCCTCTTCGCCGCCGCTGACTCCCATGCCAAAAAATCGAATACCCGTTGGCTTCAGCCCCGCAACCCGGCGCTCGGTATCGGTAAACAGCGAGTTGCCGCCGTCAATCACAATGTCGCCCGGCTGCAGCACAGGCTTAAGCTCATTGATCACCGCATCGACCGGCGCCCCCGCCTTCACCATGATCAAGATCCGCCGGGGGCGCTCCAGGAGCTGGGCAAAGTCCGCCACCGTCTTGGCCCCTTTGGCATTTCTGCCTTTGGCTGTTTCATTGATGAAATGCTCGGTCTTGGAATAAGTGCGATTGTAAACGGCAATGGGAAACCCATTGCGCTCGATATTCATCGCGATGTTCCGACCCATCACTTCCAACCCGATAACGCCAAACGCCTGACCGGCCATGGGGCCACCTTCTCTTTTTAACGATTGACCATTGCGAATTCGGCGAAGCTTCGCCGAGCCGGGCGACTGATTGAATTGACCGCGAGCCTCTCAATCAGGTCCCGATGCGCAAAGCGTAGGGCGCGGGGGGATTTGGAGCAACCCTTTGCAACATCACACTTCGTTCAGTACGAAATTTTCCGCTGATGCCCAACAAGTGGGACGCCCACTGGCCACGCATCTCCAGTATTTCGATGGGTTCTTCGCAATTATTCCCGCTTCTTCATTCGCCGGCTTCTCCCCAGCAGGCCAAGCAATCCAATACCCAACAGGGACATTGCGCCCGGCTCTGGCGTTGCGGAATTCGGTGTGGCGTTGGCGACGATGAAATTAGTGCCGAATCCATCGCCGGACATGCTGGTCAGATCCAGCTCCCAGCCAAGATGCATCAGCCCATCAGGACCCACGACGACCGGTCCTTCGTCGACGACATGGTCGGTGAAATAGTTCTGGGCATCCGCAAGAGTCGTGAAAGTCTTATCCACCGCGGCGGCTCCGTTCACCGTCGCCCTGAAATGAAGAGACTGGAAGCCGTTTCCCGTGACATCTGCATCGAGCAGGCCCAGAAGAATGTGTTGTGGTGAAGAGAATTGAAATGGGTTGATTACTTCTGAGGCGTCGGCGGTGTAGACATTTGCCGCGGTGCTGGAACCTAAGCCACTGAGCGTCAACAAGCCCAGTACGTCGCTCTTGGGCCCGGGCCCTGAGCCATCGACGTTGAAATCTTTCGCAATCGAATGCTGCGCCAGAGCCGCGAGGCTGTCGCTTTGCGTTGGCATCGCCGTCAGAAATGCCGCGGCTTGCAGTCCGCTGGCCTGCGAAGGCGCTGGCGCAGCCTTGCTCACTGAATCGCGACTTTCGACGTGGTTCAGCGCGTTCTTGGTCGGCGCTAACGCATGCGCCTGCGCACTGATCACCACGCCCGTTGCGGCATTGGCATAGGATTGGGCGCTTCCAGAACCACCATTTGAAAAGCTGTCGGCTTGCGCCATTCCGCTTCGAGTGTTGGCGGTGGCAAGCGAAATCGCCGAACCCGTGATGAATTTGGTTCCGCCAATACCGGTGGATGATGCGGTGGCCTGACTAAAGGGGCTGGTGGCTTGTGCCGTGGACGAAGCCGCGCCACTGGACAGAGTTTGCGCCTGGCCTGATCCCGCGATTGCTTGATCGATCGCCGAGGCAAGTGCATTTCCGCTGGTGGTGGCAACCGACGAGCTTGTGGCATTTCCGCCGGCGCCAGATGGAGTGGCCCCCACATCGCTCGACAAGTAGCCTCCGTCTCCGGCATTCGCCTGCCCGTTTGCACTTGCATTGCCCGTGGATTCAGCGGTTGCCGATGCAATCGCATTACCGCCGTTGCTCGAGAAGGGGGCAATAACCGATCCGCCGGGAGCTCCGGTTGCATTGGCGTTGGCAATGCTTTCGCCGCCGCTGTTGATTGCGTGAGCCAGCGCATCGGCAGATCCCGCGCTACCCGGCCCCGCCTGCCGGACTCCACTCGGAGCGACTATTCCACCGCCACCCGTCGCGTTAGCAGTGATCGCCAGCGATTGGACATTTTTCGAGCGGGTGAGAGTGCTCAGGGCATCGCCCGATACGGCCTGCACTGCATGCGCGGAGCCGCCAATCGCTGTCTGGGTGAGATTTAGAACCCCACTGGTATTCCCATCCACGATGTCGATCGCGGTGGCCGAAGCGCCCGCGCCGCCCGCACCGTTGGAGAGATTGGCCCCACCATCCCCTCCCTGGACTAGCCCGGTTATGGACACTGGCCCACCACCCGTTGAAGCGCCATAGACGGTGCTGAGGGTTGCCGTGCCTCCATTGCCCGATTGACGAAAACCGTAGGCCGACCCGGCACTCCCGCCGACTGCCGTCGCGGTTGCGTTGACCGCAAAACTGCCCGTCACGTTGATCGATGCCAGCGCGCTTCCACCATCGCCGTTGCCTACGGTCGCAGGCGGATTGGCATTGCTTGTGATATTGCCGCTGTTTCCTCCAGTTGCGCTGGACGTTGCATTCAGCACGGATGCCTGCGTGTCCTGGTAAGTGAGCCCCGAGTTGGCATTGCCGCCCGCCCCACCAACGGTCTGAGCAAAGCCAGCGCCACCGACGGCGTACTGCAGGAGAGTCAGTTTTCCGCTCGTTGCGCCTGAGACAGTATTATTCGATGAAATGCTTCCACCGATGATCCCGACGCCGCCTTGCGATGTTGCACTGGCGGTGACATCTCCACCGCCGGTCGATACACCGCGTGCGGTAGCCGTAGCTGTGCCACCGGCCTGCGAAATCGACGAAGCGCCCGTGGCCAGCGATGTCGAGGAAACTGATGCAGAGCCGGCGTTGGTCGCCATCGCCTGGGCCGTCACCGTTTCGGTCGGAGCATAACCGCCCGTGGCCTGACTGTTGGCAACCGCCTGGCTGTTTCCGTGAGCCGTCGCCGTTGCCACGCTGCTGTTGACCATTCCGGTGGTTGGCTGCCCGGTGCCGGTGATTTGTGCGACGCTGGTGGCTTGTGCGGTTCGTCCATCGCCGAACGTTGTCGCCGTTGCCGAAGCGCTGACCGCGCCTGACGTCTGCGATCCGGCATTGGCAAGGGATGTTGCTGGGCCACCCGTGTTGGTTGCGCTGGACGTCGCGCTGGCTCGCCCTCCAGCCACGAGACCGTTGCCATTGGCTGCCGTCCCGACATTCAGCGACAATGAATTCGTAGACTTTGTAAGACTGCTGGTGGCTGCGCCGCCGTCATATGAATTAACGATCTGCGAGAGCGACAGATTTCCAGTGGTCGTCCCATCGATCGCATTGATCGCCGAAACCGGGGCGCCCGACAAGGTTTCAGTATTGAAAATAACTCCGCCGTTGCCGGTGTTAAGAGTGCCGGTGACGCTCACGTCGCCGCCGCCAGTGGAAATGCCAGCCAGTTGTTGGAAGAAAACGCTTCCGCCGCCATTACCTTGACCATCGCCGCCGGTTGCGGTTGCGTTAATAGTCACGTTGTGAGCGCCGGTGATGGTTCCACCGACGGTGGCTGTACCCGCGTCACCTGGTCCGAAGTTGACGTTCGAAGCGCCGGCTCGACCGCCGGTCGCCTTTAAATTGATGTTGAGCGCAGAAGCGGTGGTGTCGGTCAGAGTCAGCAATGACGAGGCATCTCCGCCGGTTCCACGTCCCCAACCGCCCACGCCGCCGGTCGCGAATTGGCTCAGTTGAAGGATGCCTTGAGTCGATCCTCCGACCACGTTGGTCATGAACGACGCCCCGCCGTCACCGCCTCGGCCGCCGGAGCTTAGGCCGCTTCCGCCATGGCCGCCGGTCTGTTGCGCCAGGACCTGGACGGTCCCGGTTCCATTCACCGAGCCAAAGGCCGAATCGACGAATCCCTCTCCACCATTTCCGCCGGCCGTTCCGGGGCCTTGCGAGTCGCCGCCGTATCCACCGGTCGCGGTAGCGCTGACATTGACCGAAAAATTACCGGTGTTGGATGCAGAAGCTGAGGCGTGTGCATCACCCCCCGCGCCGCCGGTGGACAATGCGCTGCCAAGGCCGGCCGATCCTCCAGCGCCGCCAGTGGCCACTGCGTTTGCTCCGATGAAGTTGGTCAAGATCGCGGAAGTCGTGGCCGTCGCAGTAGCGTTTCCTCCATGACCCCCGTTGCCGCCCGCGCCGGCGGTGGGCGTACCAACGCTTCCGCCGTTTCCACCACTCCCGCCACTTCCGCCGTTGGCCGTGGCGTTAGCGGTAAGACCCGGGGAGAATGCTGCTGCCGTCGCCGTCGCATCTCCGCCCGCGCCGCCAGCGCCGCCATTACCGCCCTGGGAGCCAGCAGGCGAGCCGTCGCCTCCCTTGCCACCGACTCCTCCGCTGCCGCCGTTGGCGGTGGCAGTGTTGCTGGTATTGGGGGCGGTGGCCTTGGCGGTCGTCGGCTGGGCATCGCCACCCGCGGTGCCGTCGGTTCCGGGATTCCCTGCAACGCCGGGCGTACCGGGCGCTCCCGGCGCGCCGTTCTCCGTGTCCGTGCCGGCAAAAGCGACGCCCGCGCAGACCGTGGCCACCGCAAGCGACAAAGCCGCTTTTCTCAAACGACGATTTAATCGAGACATCCCCGCTCCAATTGAAGAACAAAAGTTGGAATTCCCTCCCGACGAGAGAGGACAAAGTGTAATGGGCCCCTATTGAATGGGCAACCTTAAAATATGGTTTTGAGAAGCTCCCCCATAATGGCTTGATACTCCGCTACTTTTGAACGACGTCAAATCCCCTTGGTCCCTCTGATCCCCTTTGATCCGTTATCGTCACTCCTCGTCGCTGGAGCACGATTGCTTTCAGCCGCTCAGCTTCGGCGGGCGTGATCTTGCCGGATTCTTTCATCGCATGGATTTCCGCCAGATCGAACGGATCTGGAGCGGGCCGATTCATATGGCTCTTGTAACGGCGTCGGATGCGCGCCGCCAAGATCTGCGCGCCAATTGCCGCTACCAATCCGATGATGAGTACAATGCCGGCGGTAATGGACATCTCCTTTGCGGTTCGCCTGGGATACCTTCATCTATTGCAATATAATTACTTACTACTAATCCTAAGCCGCTTTCGATTTTCCACAGTACAAGGCGGGCGCGTGTGGCCGAAGACGGCGAAAGCTCCCATTATCACGATGGCGACATTGTGTCATACTTAAAATGCACCAAAATGCATCATTTTGCATCATAATGCATCACTTTTTCGATTTTTCGCGATGCATCACCGACGAAATGTCGCGGGCGACAGAACCCTTCGCTTCTTCTGCACTTCATCGGAAAGATTGCTATGCGCATGACGGTGGGCCTCCCGCTGACGAAGGGGTCATCATAGCATAATCATATACCGGCGTCAACAAGAGAATATTATACCCTTCCATGAACCATACATCGGTTGGGGCAAGCAGACCCATTTCTCGATTCTAGAAAAGTTACCACTCCATAAGCGATCACGGTTGAAGGCAATTATGGAAAGGGTGGCTGACCCGTGGCTGACCCTTTTTTGCCTTTCCCTTACTTGATGCGGGCGGCCAAGTAACAAAAGCCCGCTGCGAAATCATCCGCGATCATTGGGAAAGGCTTCTGAGTAAATCTTGCGCCGGAGCATAGTTGGGTTGGATTTGCATCGCTCGCTCGGCAGCTTGCCGGGCTTCTTGGGGGCGATTCAATTGCAGGAGAAGCGTGGCGCGGGCGTAGGGGATGTCGGGATCTTTTGGGTCTGCGCCTTCGGCGGTGGTGAAGGCGCCCAAGGCTCCATCCGTGTCTCCATTGTTGCGAAGGGCGAGGGCGAGGTTGTACCAGGCTCGCGCGTGATGGGGATCGATGCGGACGGCGGAGCGCAATGAGGCGATCGCCTTCTGCGTCTGGCCCAGCTCGGCATAGGCCAGGCCAAGCAGGTATGGATACTCCGCGTTCTTCGGATCGAGCCGGCAGGCGGTTTCCAACTCGGTCGCCGCCTCGTCAGACTTCCCAAGAGCGCTATAGGTCATGGCAATCTCGCGGCGCAGCGAGGCGGAGCCGCTGTCCCATTGCTCGGCGGTGCGGAGGTGCTGGATTGCCACATCGGGTTGGCCGCGCGATGCAAAATAATTTGCCTCTTGGAGCTGGCCGGTGGGTTGGTCGCTTTGGAAGGCGAGGAAGCGGAGGAATTCCTTGCCGACTGGCGAATTGGGATCGATTGTCTGCTGCAATGCATTGGCCGCCGAGATGCGGACGTTTCGCACGGAGTCACTCAGACAACTCTGGATCGCGTCATGGACTTGGGGCCGATCGACCAGCGCTCCGAGAGCGCGAACGGCCGATGCGCGCTCAATCGGATCGGGCGCTTTGAGTTCCAAAAGCAGCGCTGCGCGAACATCATCGCGACCCGCCCAGGGTGCAAGCAGATTCACGCACGCCGCCTTCCAATATGGCGGCTGGGTCGCATCGTTCAGCAGTGCAAGAAGTCCCGAGCGCGCTGAATCCTCTCCCTTTCGAGCCGCGGCAATGGTCATCGCTCGATGGCGCGCGGGTCGATCGAGCTTTGCTCCATACCACTTGCTCGCATTTTCATTGGCCCAGTCGGCGCTCTTGTCGGCATGGCAGCGATTGCAGGCGTTGGGAATGCCAAGCTGCAGCGTCAGCAGCGGATCAGGCGTGGTAAATCCGTGATCGTGCCGGCCATGCCGCTGCATATAAGTCGTCTGCGGCATGTGGCAATTGATGCACTGCGATCCCGCACTATCCGGCCGATGAAACGTGTGCTTGAGCGGATCGATGATCGGCGCCTTGGGAAACGCGCCGACATGGCAGCGCATGCAAAGGGCATTGCCGACCAACAGCGTCTTACCCGAATGCGGGTCGTGGCAATCGACGCAGCGCACGCCGGCCGCGTGCATCTTGCTGCCCAAAAAAGCGGAAAGCTCGTAATCCTCATCGTGAATCTGGCCATCGGGATAGAAGGTGTCGGAGGCATCGACCCCATCTAGCATGTAATGATCGAAGAAGGAATCACCGGGTTTGAAATCGCCGGTCAAATCTCCGCGCCGGGCGTGGCAAGAGCCGCAGGTGTCCACCATTTGCGCGCTGCTTAAAGGATGGAGATTGGGATCTTTGCCGCCTTTGGCGCTGTACTTTCGTTCCCACTGCACGTGAGAGGCCATCGGCCCATGGCAGGATTCGCACGAGACTGACATTTGGGCCATCGCGGTGTGATAGGTGTCGGTCGCCGGGTCATAATTCTTGCGAACGCGGGTGTTATGGCACGTCGCGCACATCGTATTCCAGGTCATCCCGCGACCGGTCCAATGGCCCCACTCGCCGGGATGGCGATCTTCGTTGCCGTAGACGTCGAACCATTGGTTGTGGTTGGGGTCGTAGGCGACTTCGAGAGCCTGAAGACGGCCGCCTACTCCTTCGACCAGGAATTGACGAAGGGGATCGACGCCGATCACGCGGAGAATCTTTTGCGGAGACTGTCCGCCGTTGCGATCGTCGGTGATCACCTCTGGCGTTTGATTCGAAAGGAGCGCCTGGGACGTGCGCGATCCATGATGGAATGTGCGAGAAGGATCGAAGGCCGGGCGATCTTTTGAAAGATCAACCGGCCGCTCGGCAAGGCCGTGATGGGATATGGACCAGCGATCGAATTCGCTTTGGTGACACGCGCGGCAGGAATCGGAGCCGGCGTACATTGCAAAGACTGTTGCGTCCGGGAGCGGTGCGCCGTTTTGCGTCTCTAAGTTTGTGGATGAACGATTCGCGGATTTTCTGAAGATCAAGAAGATCGCAAGAGCGATGGACGCGGTGCAGAGCAAAGCCCAAATCCATCGTCGCGAAGGTCGATTGGTGATCGTTGGCGCAACTTCGCGTCTCTTTTTCCGGGGCTTGGGCATTTACCTGATAACAAAAAGCGTTACGCGTTCCTGGAAGGCGGCAGGCCCTGCCGCCGCAGATGATCGAAAAGAGCCGCGCACGAAGTAAGCGGATTTGCGCCAGACTGCGTCAATCCGCTTACTTCGTGCGCGGCTCCTTCATTCTTGCTCCACTCGCGGCGTCGCGGGAGCGACGCCCTCCAATGCGCCTTCGGCGCTTGATTGCGTTAGGAAATCTACTACGTAGACGTGGGTTATTGTACCGCTTTGGCGGTGGCCCCGTCCATCGTATGGAATTGCTGGCGGAGGAAATCGCGGATGCGGCGCTGGGTCCTGGAATTGAAGTAATCGCTTTGATTCGACCCGCCGGGCAACATCAGGGTCGGGCGCGAGGCGCTCACCTGCGCCATTCGACTGAAGTTCACGTCATCGGCCTCGACGTGATAGTAAAGCTCGTATTCCCACTTGCAGACCGGCCGAAGCCAGTGGAATCGGGGGTCTTTGGGGCTGACATAGCGATCGAGCATGTCATCGGCCGTCTGCACCGGATCGGCAAGGATTAAGCCCTTGATATTCTCATCGCGTGAAGCGGCTAGCAGCGCGGCGGTCGCTCCGGAACCCAGGCCGACGACAAAAATTCGGCTTCCATCGACTCGGGGCTGCTGACGGAGCCATTCAACCGCTGCGCGCACATCGCCGGCTTCGTTGGCGCCGAAGGTTTGGCCGCGCGGGATGCCGGCCCCGACGCCGCGAAGGCCGACCGCCATGACGGCGTAGCCTTCATCGTGCAGCATCGGAATCAGCGGCAGGAATTCCTGCGGGGAGCTGGCAAAATCATGAACCAGCACAATGCCCGGCGAATCGGTACGGAGGGCCAGATCTTTTTGATCGATAATCTTGTGCGCATCCAGGGCCGGCGCCATCCAGGCGGTCAGGGAAACGCCATCGGTGCTGCTCAATGAGACCGTGTCGAAATAAATTCCAACGGAATTGGGGTCGGCGGTGATTGCGGGAACCGTTGGGTGCGTTCCCACGTACATCAGCAGGAATGCTGTGCCTGCCAGCGCGAGCGGCAGGAAGAAGAGCTGGCAGACGACGGCGCGGACGAATTCGAAAAAGCCGCGGCGTGGTGGAACCTCGCCCTTGCGCTCCAGGGCGAGCGGCCGGCTGAAGAGCAGTCGGAAAAACCATTTGATGGGCGCCATCAGCCATTTTCGCGCCGCCAGCTTCTTTTTGGGCTGCGGCTCGAAGGGCTGGACGAACAGCGGGTCCATCACCGGTCGTTGCGTGCTCATCGCGTCTTGGTTTTGCTGGCTTGCCACGTCGTTAAACCTACGATACTTCGCCTGGGTCGTGCCAATTGCCTGTTTCCAAATGTTCTATCGGCTTGACGCAACGGCGGCTGAATCGTAGGTTAGGCAATGCGAATTTGAGTTGTATCCTGGTGGAACAGGATATTATCGGTAGCGTAAGTTGCGCTGCGGGGGCGGGTGGCTCGGAGAGCCGTCCGAAGTTGCTTCAGGCATAGGCAAGAAAGGCCGATGCCACAACTTGAAAGGGAGTCACGGATGGCCAAGGGCAAACACGCGGCAGCCTTATTCGAAGTAATCCACTCCAATAAAAAATCGGAGCCGGCGACGGGTGCACTGCGCACCCCAAAGTGGTGGTTTAAGAGCCGCCCCGCTATTCGCCGAGTCCCTTCGCCGCAGCCGGAAGTGGTGACTGCGGAATATCCGCCGACGATCACTCCCGATCCTGAGCCGGCCACTGCGATCATGGAATCGGAAGGCTCGCGCGGACGAATGGGCCGATCGCGCAGCGAACTTAATTTGCGGATGCGATTCAGCACCCTCGTGGTGAGCGGATTTGCGGTGCTCATGGCGCTGGGTATCGCTTACGTCCTCGGAAAGCACGCCACTGAAGGGCCGCAAACGGCATCGGCCGGAACTGACGTCATTCAGACCACCCGGCATACGCCGGTGACACCCGGCGCGCTGGATGTGCCGCATCGTAATGTTCGTACAAATGCTGGCGGTTCGACAGCTGTTCCTCCGCGCCATTTCGATGCGCCGAAGATTAGCCAGACGCCTGCCGTTGCAAAGAACATCGAACCCGAACCTCAGATCGACCTGAGCGGCCCGCGGGTCATTGGCCGAAATTACATCATCGTGATGACCTTCCCGCCCGAGCGGAAAGCCGAGGCACAAAAAGCCTGTGATACCCTTGTGCAACACGGCGTTCCCTGCACGATTGAAAAGGCTCCGGCCCAGGTCATTGACCCTCATCGCAATTACCTGGCCGTGATTTCCTCTCGAGGCTTCGACCATACCTCCGACCCAATCTGCACCGCCTACGTCCGCAAGGTTGAGGCAGCGGCCCACACCATCCGCGATTACCAATCGCTCATGCTGTTCAAGTGGCGGTAACGTCGTCGCAGACGATCCAAACGGCAAACTTCCAACTGTCGATTTAGGTAAACCAAATGCGGCGTTGCGCGGCTATGCACGACGCCGCCTGTGTTTCACCCTCCGATCGGGCCAAATCACATCACTTTTGCGCTTGTGGCAGTCGTCCGGGCTGTTTTAGACTTATGTTGCGACCATGGGCCATGCGAATGACGCGGCGCCATCGGGGCAGGCGTTTGCCACATGACAAGCGGACTCCAAGAGCTGAATTACGAATCGCCACCCGGTGGCATGATTGCGACGCTGCGCCGCAAGCTGCTGGGGCCGCGCAATCGCTGGGCCTTGTGCGATCAGGTGCTCATCTCGGGGGCAAACTTCGTCACCATGATCCTGGTGGCGCGCGGGCTGACGAAATCGGCCTTTGGTGAATTCAGTCTGGTGTATGCGGGGCTTTTATTTGTCAATCTTTTGCAGGCGGCGCTGGTGACGCAGCCGCATAATGTGCTTGGGGCTTCACTGTGGATTTCGGATCGCAATTCCTATCGACGGTATACAACCAGCAGTGCCGCCGGGCAGTTGTCTCTGACGACGTTGGAGATATTCGCGGCTATCGTGCTGGCTCTAATCGGTCACGCACGGGGCTGGACTTTTGAGCCGCTCTTGATTGCCTTAGTGCCGGCGGTTGCAGCCTGGCAGTTTCAGGAATTCATTCGACGGGTGCTTTACAGCGAATCGCGAACGGGCGCAGCCCTCATTAATGATGTTGTGAGTTATGGCGGGCAGGGCGCCTGGATCGCGGTGCTGTGGTGGGAAAATCGACTCACCGCGCCGCTGGCAATCTATGTTTTGGCGGCTACTTCTGCCGCTGCGACGCTTTTAGGTCTCTGGCAAATCCGCCACAGCATTGCCCGGAAAGCCAGCCGGGCTTTTGTCGCCGAGAATTGGCATTTTGGAAAATGGCTGCTCGGGTCGGAGTTGCTCAACTGGTGCGCATCGACATCCTTCTACCTCTATATTGTGAGCGTCATGCTCAGCACGAGCGCGACCGGTGAATTGCGGGCCGTGCAAACGCTGTTTGGGCCGGCACGGATCTTCTCATTTTTCCTCTGCACGATTCTGCCGATTCAATTTGCTCAGACGCTCTCGCGCTCGGGATCGATGGCAGTTCATAAGCAGTTCAAATCGGTGGCGAGCATCGTCATACCGGCGATGGCGGGGTATTGCTTGCTGATGGCGGTGTTTGCCCATCCCATACTTAAATTCGCCTATGGCGATTCTTATGCCGGCAGCGCAACCATCCTGATCCTGTACGCGCAGGTCGCGTTTCTCTCGTATGTTCAAATGCTGATCACGGCTGCGCTGCTTTCGCGCGGCATGACGCGATTCATTTTTCTGGGAAGCTGCTGTGCCGCGCTCACAACTGCCGCGGTCTCCTGGCTGGCGATTAATCTATTCAAGCTGCCTGGCGCGGTGGGAGCCATGATTGTGACGCAGGCGGTGGTAACGGGCGTCCTTTTCATTTTTTATCTGCGCACGCTTCATAGCAGCGCGCTGCCGAGGCGCGCGGGAGAAGTGGCGCAGCCTGTCGAAGCAGCGGTCGCTCCGGTCGCATGATGAGCCATGACGGAAACTGGAATCCATTGTGATGCAATTGCCGATCGCGCGGCTCAACGCCGCGGGGCGATACTGACGCGCGTGTTCCAGGTGCTGGAGTCGGCGGGCATCGAGTGGTGCGTTTTGCATGGATACGAAGCGTTTCCCGATCGCGTTGAATCGGATGTAGACATGCTCGTGCGGGCCGATGCGCTGCCGGGACGGATTCTGCAATTGCTGCGCGACCATCACCAACAAATTGGGGCGGACGTTGTCCAGGCGTTCGATGGCGGAGCATATTTCATCGTGCTGGCGGAGATGAAATCGGAAGGGCCGCCCTGCCTGCTGCAGTTGCACATCAGCCGCGATTATATCGTTGAAGATCGGGTTCTCATGAGTGGCGATGGGATTTTGCGGTCGCGCCGGAAGCACAATGGCTTGTGGATTCCGGCGGCTGATTGTGAATTTGTATGCGTACTGGGGAATCGACTCGCGAAGAAAAAGCTTACCGAAAAGCATCAGGAGAGATTGGCGCGGTTGTATCGAGAAAACCCGACGGCATGTGAACAGCGCCTTTCGCGGTTGTTCGAGCGCGAAGTCGCCAAGCGTATTTCGGGCGCGGCTCAGCGAGGCGACTGGAGTGATGTCAATCGATCGCTTCCACAACTTTGCGAACAGCTACTGAAGTCTCTTGGTCGCTCAAACCGCGCGACGCAATGGGCGGGGAAAATCGCGCGATGGACCAAGCCGCGAAACGGCTTGCACGTGGTCTTCCTCGGCCCGGATGGCGTGGGAAAATCCACCGTTATTGAGGCATTTCAGAAAGACTTAAGTCGCGCATTTCTGCACCAAATATATCTGACTTTCGCGCCGAGCTTACTTCCGACGCGCCTCGCGCCTACCAAGCCGGGCGGGCCTCATTCGCTACCGCCGAGATCGTGGACGGCGTCGCTGATCAAAGCTGGATGGTGGTCGATTTGTTATACGCTTGGATATTTCATTTCCGTGCGCCCGACGCTCGCGCGGGGCGGCATGGTGGTGAACCATCGGTATCTGCTCGATGCAATTGTCGATCGGCGTCGTTACCGCTATTCCGGGCCGACCTGGCTGCTCAAATGGATCTGGACGATCGCGCCCAAGCCCGATCTGATTATTCTGCTTGATGCGCCGCCGGAGGTGATTGCCGGGCGAAAGAGTGAATTGCCGCTGGAGCGGATTGTCGAGCTGCGGGAGGGATATCGAAGCGTTGTTGGAATGCTGCCCAACAGCCATGTCATCGATGCTTCGCAACCGTTGAAAAAGGTGGTTCATGATGTCGAATCAGTGGTGATTCAGCATCTTGCGGAACGGAATCGCGGAGGTTCAGTCGGCCGCGCGCAAACTCCGTCGAAGAGCACGCCCGATGTCCCGCCAGTTCCCACTGCGCAGGAGGCACGATGAGTGCCGCCACTGCGACACCTCCGCCTTCGCTCACCTGGCTGCACTTGTGCCCTGGCGAATGCTCTCTGGTGTTCGATGAGAATACGCCGGGTTGGATGGTCCAGCAGGCTTCGCCATTCAATGGAAGAGGCGCACGGATCGGCGTGCACTGGAACGCCAACGAGGTTCGACTGGCCGACGATGAAGCCGGCTGCGTGATGATTAATAGCCGGGTGTCGGAGAAACAGGCGAAGGGCCTCGGACTTTCCTACGTTCGTCGTTTTGCCGTGATTCCCAATCTGCGCGAAGCGCGCTGGTTTATTCCGCTGGATTGCGGCGCAGTGTCGGCAGCGGCGTTTTCGCTATACACGCCGGCACGACGCTCGGCAAAGATTAAACGTGCGCTTATTCAGGCGGCGGCCCGTCTGCCGGGCGGATTCTGGTATCGCGATCATCTGCTGGTTGCGCTGCGAGAGCCGCCGGGGATTGAGAAAACACTCGCGCCATTATTCAGTGAGCCCATCCGTCTAGCTCTTTCATGCGGAGCGCCTGAAGGTGCGCGCAATCGAAAGGCTTCAGCACTGGCCATCGATCGTCGCGGAAATCTCCGCGCGTTCGTAAAACTGGCTCGCTCTGAAATCGCGCGAGAGATTGTCGCGCACGAAGCCGCGATGCTTCCCGGACTCGCTCATATCCGAGCACCCCGTCTTCTGCTCAACGAGGAGATCGACGGCACGCTCGTGATGGTCCAAACGCCCCTGCCAGGCAGTACCGCGCCGCTGGCGTTTGGCCCGGCACATGCCGCGTTTCTCCAATCCCTTCGGTCGCCAGAGATGATCCTCGCGGCGCAGTCGCCAATGATCCAAAGGCTTCGTCAGCGGCTCGACCATCCGGCAATGCACAGACTGTCGGAAATATTGATGGACCTCATGCCGTCGCTGGAGCAAATGAGCGTGCCGGTCACGATCGTTCATGGCGATTTTGCGCCGTGGAATCTGCGAATTGAGGGCGGAACGATTGCGGCGTTTGATTGGGAGTATGGGCAGCTCTCGGGTTTACCGCTGATTGATGAGATCCATTATCGCCTGCAGGTGGGGCTTCTGCTTGAGCACTGGTCGGCCCATCGTGGCGCGGAGGAAATCGAAAAGCTTTGCCAATCGCGCCCGCAAGGTTTGTCATCCGAAAATGCAGCGACGCTCGCCATCGTATACCTGCTCGACATGCTCGCCCGGCTGCTCTCCGAAGGCTACGGTGAAGAGCAAGAGATGATCATCTGGCATCGCGCGGTGCTCGGCCACATCATGAGTCGGCGCACTTCGTCGATGAAGGAGGTTGCCGTCGCATGAGCAGCGCTGCGTTGGCAACCTCTCCTTCGCAGGTGACATCGGCGCCGAAAGGCGCTGCGCGCGTCCTCATTGCGAGCATCAACCGGGAGGTCGGTGACACCGGCGTCCACGTTCACACGCGTGCCCTGCGCGAAGGACTGACTGCCGCGGGGATTTCCTGCGATGAGTGCAGCCCCTTTTCGGCTGGAGCACACTGGCCTGCGGTTTTCGCAATCCGCCGGCTGATTCATCCGCTCAATAAATCATGGTCCACCCGATGGTATCGTCGATGGCATTTTGCAGCATTGCGCGACAACCTGCTCAAGTATTTGTCCAGCCATTCAGTCGATCATCTGATCGCGCAATGCCCGGTGAGCGCGCAGGCCGCGCTGGAGGCACGCGCTCAGCACAACCGGGATTTCGAAATCACGATGGTTTGCCATTTCAATCACAGTGAGGCGCGGGAGTATTTTGAGAATGGGGAATTGGATCGGGCGACGCATGATCGCATTCTGGATTTTGAACGACGAGTCCTGAGCGAAGTGGATCGCGTGATCTATGTTTCAAAATGGGCGCAGGAAACTGTCGAACAAGAACGCGGAATTCATCCCCGCGCTTCGTGCACGATCTGGAATGGGATAGCTCCACACGCGCAAGCCTCGGCAATTTCTCGAAGCAGCCTTGGCCTGCATGATGACGACGTGGTTTTGATCAACGTCGGCACACTCGAGCCGCGAAAGAACCAGCTTGGCCTGATCGATTTCTTCGCGGGGGTAGCGCGCCAGTTCCCGGCAGCTCGGCTCGTGCTAGTTGGCGATGGCCCCAACCGCGCTGCAATTGTCGATCGCATACAAAGGCTCGGACTTGGCGAGAAAATTCGCGTGCTTGGACGCCGACACGATGTGCCGTCCATTCTTCCGGCAGCGGATCTTTACGTTCATTACGCGAAAGCCGAAAACTGCCCTATCGCCCTGCTCGAAGCTGCGCGCGCCGGGCTGCCGATCGCAGCGGTGCCGGCTGGCGGCGCGGGTGAAATCCTGGAAAAGCTTGGCGGTGTCGCAATCTTGCCAGAGGTGATCGATCAGTCACTCGCCGAGATTGTTCCATTGCTTCACGACGCGGATTTACGACGACAGCGCGGCAATTCAGCGCGACAAGCCTTCGCCCAACTTTTCACATTGGATGCGATGATCAATAGCTATTGCCGCGCTCTTAGGCTTGAGCCTCAAACCGCGCAGCGGGAGGCACCATGAGCACAGCCGCCCCCATCGCAACCGAGAACCTCCGCCCCCTGCTCGCCCGGCAATCGGGTTGGGCCGAGCGATATCTGATTTTTCTGGGGCTGGTGTTGCTGGGTTATGCGCTGGATGGCCGGGGCTTTGCGTATCTGGGATTCCCGCCGCTTTACATCGGCGAATTGACGATGGTCATCGGCATGGGCGTGCTCGTCTGCACGCCCGGCTGGTCGCGGCTGTTTCAGTCGCCGCCGATGCTGGCACTCGTGCCGCTGTTTCTGCTGGGCGTACTTCATACGACGCTCGATTTCCCCAATTACGGCATCGACGCCATCCGCGATGCGGCGATCTACTACTATGCGATTTTCGCAATCATCGTTGCGGGATTGATCATCAATGATCCCAGGCGGTTGGTGCTCGCCATGTCGATGTATCGCCGGTTCATCCCGATCTTTTTGATTGGAATTCCTATCGTCGCAATCGTCTATCGCTTTTTCTGGAACTCGCTTCCGCGCTGGCCGGGGGGCGATATTCCGATGATCCAGGAAAAGGAAGGCGACGTGATGGTGCAGCTTGCCGGCATCTTTGCCTTCTGGACGGCGGGCATGATCGGCGCGGTGTCGATCGCCTGGACTGCCCTCCTGGCGGCCAATGCCGCGGTGCTGGGCGTTGTCGATCGCGCGGGACTTTTGAGCTTTGGGAGCGCAGTGGGCATCGGAATGGTCCGCTCGCCGAGGTCGGCCCTGGCATGGCGCATGATCGTGGCGGTCGTCGCGGCTCTCGTGCTTTTGTGGGCCAGCGGGTTGCGCATCGAAGTGCCAGGCGGCAAGGGTCGCGAACTCTCCTTCGAGCAGATCGTGCTCAACGTCACGAGTATTACTGGTAACTCGGGCCGTGAGGGAATGGATTCGACCAAAGAATGGCGGCTGGACTGGTGGCAGGACATCGTTGCGGACACGATCCATGGCCGGCATTTCTGGTGGGGCTTGGGGTTTGGCGTGAATCTGGCGGATGAATATGGATACCAGGTGCTGGCGGACCATTCGCTGCGCAGCCCGCATGATGCGCATATGACGATCCTGGCGCGGATGGGCGTGCCGGGACTGGCGCTGTGGGCGTTGGTAATGTTCACGTGGATCTTTCAAATCGGCCGCGCCTTTTTGCGGGCGCGGGCCACGCGCGATCGCGGTTGGGAATCGATTTTCTTTTTCCTGGCCGTCTTCTGGATCGCGTTTTTGATCAATGCGAGCTTCGACGTGTACCTGGAAGGGCCGATGGGCGGCATCTGGTTCTGGAGTATCTTCGGGCTGGGAGCCGGGGCATTGTGGGTCTACGAGCGGCATCCTGAAACGATTTACCAGTCGTGAAGTTGGACGGAGTCCAGTTCTCTTCTATGCGTATTCTCGTCGCTCATAACTTCTATCAACAGCCTGGCGGAGAAGATCAGGTCTTCGCGTCCGAGGTGCAGCTTCTGCGCCGATTCGGGCATGAAGTCATGACATTCGAGGCAGACAACGATGCCATCGATTCGATGGGCCGAATCGAATTGATGCGAAGCACGCTGTGGAATCGGAAAATGCGCGCCGCTATTGGCAAAGCTGCGTTAGCGAATCGCGCGGAAATTGTGCATTTCCATAACACGTTTCCGCTGATTTCTCCCGCCGCATATGCAGCGGCTCATGATGCCAGCGCGGCGGTCGTGCAGACGTTGCACAACTTTCGGTTGCTATGTCCCAACGCCCTTTTCTTCCGCAATGGAAAAGCGTGCGAACTCTGCCTGGGCAAAACTTTTGCGACCGCAGGCATCGTCCACAAATGCTATCGCGGCAGTCGATCGGCCAGCGCAGCTGTCGCAGCGCTGGCGAGCACTCACCGATTACTGGGAACGTGGCGTAACAGCGTGGATGCTTACATCGCTCTCGCCGAATTTGCCCGGCAGAAGTTCATCGCAGGTGGCTTGCCTGCTGACCGGATCTTTATCAAAAGCAATTTTCTCGACCCCGATCCCGGCCCCGGCACCGGTGACGGCGGCTACGCGCTCTTCGTCGGTCGCCTCTCGGAAGAAAAGGGGATAAGTACATTATTGTCGGCTTGGCGGGAGCTGCCGCACATGCCCTTGAAGATCATTGGGGATGGCCCGCTGGCGGAGGAAGTGAAAGCCGCGGCTAAAGTGAATCCGCAAATCCAGTGGCTGGGTCGGCTGCCGCTAGATCAGGTGGTCGAGGCCATCGGGCGCGCGGCGGTTTTGGTTTTTCCTTCCAACTGTTATGAAAACTTCGCGCGCGTGATTGTCGAAGCGTACGCGAAGGGGACGCCGGTGATCGCGTCACGACATGGGCCGATGCCGGATATTGTGCCGGATGGAAAGACGGGCCGGCTCTTTACGCCGGGGGATGCACAGGATTTAGCCAGGACGGTGCGGGAAATTTTGGCGGATGACGGCGCGCTGGCAACGCTCCGTGCGAACGCAAGGGAGGCGTATAGGAACCAATACACTGGCGAGGCAAACCATGAATCGTTAATGAGGGTCTATCGGCAAGCGCTGGCACGGGCCAATGGCCTGACAAAAGCTGGTGATGAATCAAACAGCGACCCCCTCCCCAGCCCTCCCTCGGAGTGCCGGGAGAGGGAGAAAAGGACCCCCTCCAGTGGTATTGCGAAGTCGGGTGAGCAGGTGCAGGCATGAGCGCCGGTGCATCGCCCTCGGCTTTTATTACCACTAGTTGGGATGATGGCCATCCCTTAGACCTTCGGCTCGCGCAACTTTTGGCCGACAACAATCTCGCTGCGACATTTTATATTCCGCGACAGTCGCAGCGAGAGACGCTCTCGGCCGAGCAGATTCGCGAGCTTTCTGCGAGCTTTGAAATCGGCGCGCATACGATGAACCACGTCTATCTCGATTCATGCCCGCTTGAGCAGGCTCGCCAGGAAATCTTCGACAGTAAAAAATGGGTTGAGGATGTGACCGGCAAACCCTGCACGATGTTCTGCCCCCCTGCTGGAAAATTCTCGCGGCTGCATTTGAAGATGATCGAGGAGGCTGGCTTTGCCGGTGCGCGGACGGTTGAGTTGTTTTCCACCGCCCTTCCCGGGCCCCGCGGTCAGCTGCGCGTTATGCCGACCTCAGTCCAGGCCCATTCGCATGGCACAAGTGCGTATCTGCGGAACATCGGTCGTCGCCGGGCTATAACAAACTTGTGGCTCTACATTCGCTACGGGGCGAGTGAAGATTGGACAGCAGCCGCGCGACATCTCGTCGATCATTGCTTTCGTCGCGGCGGTGCTTTTCACCTCTGGGGCCATTCATGGGAAATTGATCGCCATGAACAGTGGCAACGATTGGAATCGGTCCTTCGATATTTGAAGCAATTGTCGGCACAAATGCCCAGTCTCACCAACGGCCGGCTGTGTTCCGACACCTCATCAAGCTAAGACTCTTCCATTGCGGACGGTCTTAGGCGACCATCATTTCTCCCGATGGCGAAGCAACAATCTCAGTCAAATGAGCCCCCTTCCGTTGCAGTAGAGCGATCCTCTCCGGCCATCGCGCTCTGCCTGCTGGCGCTTGGCGGATTGCTCTGGCTTGGCATCGGGATGGGACGAGGAATAGGTGCTGAGCGATGGATTCTAATCGCTGTAGCTGCGGTCGTCGCGGCGCTGCTGGCAATAAAAAAACCTTCCGATACGCAGATTGGTTTCTGGAAGCGCGTCGCCAATCCGACCCCGCGCATGCTGGACTGGCAGACGATCATCATCGCGATCCTCGCGACGGCTTATCTCATCCTGACTGCATTCAACCAGAATCGCGATCTGTTTCCCAAATCGCACGATGAATGCAGCTACGCCATCGGCATGCAGATCATGGCGCATGGCCGGCTGGCCATGCCGGCGATTCCGATTCCTGATTTCTTCGAGTCGTTTTACATCCTCGTGACGCCTGCATACTGCTCAAAATATTTCCCTGGCACGGCACTGTTCTTTGTGCCAACGGTCTGGCTGCATTGGCCGACGTGGCTGCTGCCGGCGATGGCGTCGGGAACTTGCGTTGCGCTGGTGTATCGAATCGTCGCGGAACTGCTCGATGGGGTTTGCGCCCTGCTGGCAGCGGTGATGATGCTTTCGCTGAGCTGGTTTCGGATGTTGTCAATGCTGCTGATGTCGAATGTGCCGATGCTGCTCTTCGCGCTGCTGCTATACCTCTTCTGGTTGAGATGGCGAAAATCGCATCACTTTGGCTGGGCGCTGGCGATGGGCGTCTGCGCCGGCTGGGGCGCGATTGTTCGTCCGATCGATGCAATTGTTGTGGCGCTACCGGTGGCAGTTGCGGTTTTATGGGAGATGTTTCGCGGCAGCCGCATAACCTGGCAAAAAATTCTGGCGACGATCGGCATTGCGATCGTTGGAGCCGCGCCGTTCATTGCCATGCAGATCCGCTTTGATGTGGATGTCACGGGAAATGCGCTTCAGACGCCCTACGGCTATTACATCGATCGCTTCCAACCGAATACCGATTACGGATTTCACACTCTCGATCCCAATGCCCGCGCGCAGACGACGCTGCTTCAAAAGCAGGAGTATTACGAAAAGTGGGTGACGCCATTTATCGTCAATCATCGGCCCGGCAATCTCGCCCGGGCCTGGGGACGCGTGTATCTGCCGATGATCGTGGATACAACCATGCAGTGCCGATTGCTTCTGCTGCTGATTCCAATCGGATTGCTGGGTCTGCAGGGAGCACGACGATGGGTCTTCTGGGCGGTGCTGCCGCTGTTTATTATTTTCTATCTGCCGAGCACCTTTTTCCTGGAGCATTATGCGGTGCTGGTGGCGCCAGCGGTGATTTTCACGGTGCTGATGGGCGGGCGACGGCTCGCATCCGCAATTCCCGAATGGCAACGTCCGATCTTCGCTGCATTCGTCGGGGCGGTGCTGATGATTTCCTTCACCTCTTTCTGGGAGATCAATCATCTGGTTGCTCCGCCTGACAAGATGATTTCGGACGAAACCTTTCCTTCTCCGATTCTGCAATATGTCAATGAATACCTGCCCGACCGCGAAGATTTGCAGAAGCCCGCGGTGATTCTGTTCACCTATCATCCGGGAGGAAAGTTCTCGGAAGAGCCCGTTTATAATACGGATGTTGCCTGGCCCGACGATGCGCCAATCATTCGCGCCCATGATTTAGGGGCGCGGAATCAGGAGATCTTCAATTACTATGCACGGGTGAAGCCTGACGTCACCTTTTATCAATTCGATTCGATGAAAGTAGAAAAGAAACAGGATCCGCTGGTGAAATTGGGATCAGCCAGTTCACTGGCGCTGCGCTCGGGCCGGTGAGGAGTTCCATGGCCGATTTGTATATCGGCATCGTGATCATCGCGATTGTCTCGGCCGCGTTGCTGGCGCTGGGCCTGTGGCTGGGGCGTCGGCTGCCGCCTCGAGACGTCGGCTTGCTCATCATGTTCGGCGTGCTGCTCCTGCTGGCGTTCGAAAAATTCGCTTGGGACAAGCTTTGGCTGGCGAGGATGTTGCCGTTCTCAAACGTGGTCATCCTTGGGAACTGGTATCCACTGATTGCAGCTTTTCTCGGGGGCCTGGCATGGCGGCGCATCCCCGGGCGTCCTTTGCGGCGCGGAATCCTTATCGTTCCGCTGCTGATCCTTTCCTGGGCGGGCGTCGAGCGGGTCATGTTTGGCTCGCCGCCGCCGTTGAAGAATCATTGGTCGCACGGCGTTTCCCTCCAGACTTCCAACGCCTCCTGCAGCGCAGCCGCGGCAGCAACGCTTCTGCACACGGTGGGCATTTCCAGCGATGAGTCGGAAATGGCCCAGGTTTGCCTGACTCGGCCGGGTGGAACCTCGATGCTTGGCCTTTACCGCGGACTCAAGCTCAAGACCAACGGGACCTCCTGGAAACCGGTGCCGTTTGCGGGCATGAGCCTGGAGGAATTGGAGCTGTCGATGCACGGCGCGGTGCTGTTGACGGTCGAGCTTGAGCCGGGCACGAAGAATGCGGAACATTTCCGCCGATGGGGATGGGATGTGGGCATGCGACACTCAGTGGTAATTTTCAGCTTTCTACCTGGCCATTTAGTCGAAATTGGTGATCCTGAAACGGGCCGGGAGGTCTGGACGCTCGATGAGCTTCAGAGCCTTTGGCACGGCGAGGCGATCCGCTTGGAAAAGCGGTGAGTTGTTTTTGGGGCGTTTGCGCGCCCAATCGCCGGTCACTGCCGGATACTCGGTTGCGCCTTCGCGACTGGGAGCGCTTCCGCCGCGGCGCAAGCGACGTGGGCGACAGACGCGGCGAATCAGCGCGATGCCCTTGCCTGGGATGCAACAGTGGGGTAGCCAGAACAAAAAAGTGGACGCGGGAGCCAGACCGAGGCGTAATTGTGTGGACCATGCGCAATCGACAAGGCACAATCTCCGCTTGCCTTATTATACGGATCTGTAAGAGGTGGAAGTGAGAATCTCGATCGGCTTCATCTCGATCTGCTTGCTCATGTGCATGACCGTCCCACGCACGCTGTGGGCGGATGAACCCAAATCCGATTTGAGCAACGCTATTACGCAACTGGGCGACCCGAGCCCGGCGGTGCGCGAGCGGGCGACACATAAGCTTTGGTTGGCGGGCGCGAAGGCCGAGGCGCTGCTCGATGGCGCGGCAAAATCGAACGATCCTGAAGTCAGCAGCCGGGCGCGGCTCATTTTGCGAGATATCCGATCGGGCATCCTTCCGGATACATCTCCGGAAATTGTCGATCTGGCGAATCTCTATCGCACCGGCAATGTCAATCAAAAGGAAGGCGCGGCCAATCGCCTGGCGCGCTGCGGCCCTCCTGGATTGCACGTGCTCCTTGCGCTGCTCAAGCGAGAGAAGGACAGCGCACTTCGACAGTTACTTTTGGAAGCCATGGCGCCCCGCGCGCGGGAAGCGGCGGCGCCGCTTATTGCAAGCGGCGATCTGGACGGGGCCGACACACTTCTGCGGGATGCGGCACCGATTGGACAATCGGCCGCGCGGGACAATGCCGCCTTTGCACTGCTTCGTGGAACCGCCGCCAAGCAGGAAGAGACACTCAAGGCGCAGCTTCAAAATCCCAATCCGCAGTGGGCCCTGGCGAGGCCGCTGATATATCTGGCTCGCGCCAATGATGATTTGATTACCGCGCATTGGGCCGCGGCCTCGACTGCTGAGCCGGGCCTGCTGGATTCGGTCCTCATAGAACAGGGAAGCTGGAAGGAATTGGCCGATCGTTTTCGCTCGCGGCCCGGTGATACCAATTCCTTCGATACATTGACCTTCTGTGCCGCTTTTTCGCGACTCGCCGGGGATAAGGCCGGTTTGGATAATGCCCTCTCGGCGATTGAAACTTACGGCGCCAATCACGACGAAGACCTGCTCAAATGCGCCGATGCCTTGTTTATCAACGATGCTCCGGATCGCGGGATCAAGCTGCTGATTGACCATCGCAAGTATGCCCGAGCGGTGGAATTCCTCATGCCGCGCATGGAATACCAGGAGGTGGTGAACCTGGCCGCCAAGGCGCGGGCCGAGCATCATCCGGATCGATGGGAGCTGCGATTGCGTGAGGCGGTAGCGCTTCGCTATATGGGCCAGCGTGACGCGGCCAAGGCGATCATCGCCGAGGTGACGGCCGATCCGCGCGCGCTGCTGGCCGAGCAGTGGGCGATGGTGGTGGAAGCCGATCGGCAGATCGGTGAATTGGCCCAGGCTGAGCGTCACCGGTTGACCGGCTTATCCATCGTTCCCCCTGATTCGGCTGAAACTCTGCTGGAAGGCACCGATTTTCCCCCGGATTTTCCGGCGCTGAATTGGTGGCTGTTTTTGCGCAAGCATTACGCGAGCGAATCGGTCGATCAGTCGTGGAAGACGCTCCAGGGTTTGGCTGATGGAAAGCTGCCGCTGGAGAAGCTCACCGGCATCGCGGATACCGCTGTGGAAGATCTGAAATCGCTGCGCGAACATCACATGCCGGGCGATGAGAACATCAGCACGGCTGCCGAGGCGCTTTATTCGGCGCATCATTTCCCTGAAGCGCTGCATTACTTTCAGAAGCTCTATGAGCTCGATCCGTCGGCGCGCGTGCTGCGGCGTATTGGAGATTGCCAGGCGGCGGCGGGCGACTGGAATTCGGCCATCGATACCTATCGCCAGCTTTGGGAGCACGATCAGACGCAGGCTGTTCCGTTGGTGCTTTTGGCCTGGGCATTGGAACACACGGGTAAACATGCTGATTCAGCGAAGCTCGTAGCGACCGCCCACCTTCTGCCTCTGGCGGATGATACGATGCGCATTGAGCTGGTCGATACGTTCGAAAAGCATGAGATGCGTGCCGACGCCCAGCACGAGATGGAACTGGTGGTGAAGACCGCGCCGTTTCTGTCGCGCAGTATTGGTAAGGTTGACGCTCTCCAGGCTGACGAAGCGGCGAGTAAGAAAGATTATCTGAAGATGGCCGATTTACTCGATCGCGCGTTTCTTGGGAATTTTCAATCGAATCTGAGCTTCACCCGTCCCTGGGCCAACCTCGCGATCCCTTCGTTGATTCATCGCAGTCGGGCGATGGGGTTTGCGACAAACGGACATCCCGATGAAGCCCTCCAGCAGGCGAAAATCTGCCTCTCCGAGACGCCCAACGATGCGGATGGGTTGATTGATGTAGTGAATGCGCTGAGCGAGCATGGGGCCAAGGCGCAATCTCAAACGCTGTTTGATTCGGCGTTGGCCGTCTATCAGAAATCGGTCAATGATTTCTCGCGGAGCGGACCGGCTCATAATCTGCTGGCGTGGTTCGAAGTCCGCTGCAATCGCAATCTCGATGATGCGCTTCGAAATGCACAGCGTGCGGTGGAATTGGAGCCCGGCAACACTGCCAGTCTCGATACCCTGGCGGAGGTTCAATTTGCCCGCGGTAATGTGGATGGCGCGATCAAGGCGATGCAGCGCTGCATCGAGCTTGAGCCGGATTCGGAGCACAATCAGCAGCAGATGAAACGATTCACCGCGGCAAAGAACAAAGCGCCCGCATCCCATTGACCTTTTTACTGTACATCGCGCACGCGAACCCTATGATTTGCGGCATACATCTTGTTTCGTGCGTTGAAAGGCAAAGAAAACCATGCAATCCGTCATCGTTGGCAAAGCCTATGTATTGGGCGATAATATCGATACCGACCAGATCATCCCGGCGAAATATCTTTCGCTGAATCCTTCGATTCCGGACGAGCGCAAATTCTTTGGCATGTACGCGATGAGCAGCGTTCCCGAAGGACAGCGCGGGCTGCCTGCGGGCAACATTCCATTCGTCCGCGAAAACGAATTCAAGAGCGATTATTCGATCGTCATTGGCGGGAAGAATTTTGGCTCGGGATCGAGCCGGGAGCATGCGCCGCTGGCGATGGCCGAAGCGGGCGTGCAATGCGTCATCGCCGAGTTTTATGCGCGAATCTTCTTCCGCAACAGCGTGAACGGCGGTTATCTCGTACCGCTGGAATCGACGCAGCGCCTGGTCGAAAAAATCCGCACCGGCGACGAATTGGAAGTTCATCTGCTCGATGGGTACCTGATCAACAAGACCCGCAACGAGCGACACGATCTTCGTCCGCTGGGCGACGTGCTGCCGATCATCGAAGCCGGCGGCGTGTTCAATTACGCCAAAGAAGCGGGGATGCTCAAATAGGCGGCTATGGCTTCAAACGTCATCCTCATCGACCATCCGGTCATCCAGACGAAGCTGACTGAGCTGCGCGATTTCAGTGCCGATCATCGCAAGTTTCGTGCGCTGCTGGATGAAATTGCTTCGTTGATGGTCTATGAAGTGACGCGCAACTGGCCGGCGCGGCCGCGCCCCGTGCAGACGCCTTTGGAACGTACGATGGGCTTTGAGCTGGCCCGGCAGGTGACGCTGGTCCCGATCCTTCGCGCGGGACTGGGCATGGCCGAAGGCGTGCTGCGATTGCTGCCCAATGCGCGGATGGGACATCTAGGGGTCTATCGCGACGAGCGGACGCTCGAGCCGGTTTCTTATTACCAGAAACTCCCGCCTGACATTGCCGACACCGAAGTGCTGCTGATCGACCCCATGCTCGCCACCGGTGGCAGCGGCAGCGCCGCCATTTCATTCTTGAAAAAAGCCGGTGTGACAAGCATGCGGTTTGTGTGTTTGGTCGCTGCGCCGGAAGGCATCGAAGCTGTACATCGTCAACACCCGGAAGTGCCGATCTACTGTGCCGCGATCGACCGGCAGCTCAACGAGAAGGGATATATCCTGCCAGGATTGGGTGATGCCGGAGATCGCATTTTCGGAACTTAAGTGACCGCGATTGCGCTTGGAGGGTGGCAGTCCTCTGCCGCCGCGGATTCACAATAACTTATACGCACTGATCATGGATGATTTAGAAGAGCCGCGCACGAAGTAAGCGGATTAACGCGAGACTGCGCCAATCCGCTTACTTCGTGCGCGGCTCTTCAATTCTTGCTCGATTGATCGGGGCGTCTTACTCATCCCCCGTCACATCATTGAACGCTTCATCCACTTCCTTCTCATCCAGCACGCCCAATTCTTCCAGCGCCAATAAAGCGGCTTTCTGCTCCGCCATCTTTTTATTGGGGCCCCATGCACTGGTAAACCGCCGGCCATCCACCATCACGGAAACTTCAAAGCATTTGCTGTGGTCCGGCCCCTTCTCGTCCAGCAGTTCATAAATGGGCGTCGCGCCCAGCTCCTTCTGAGCATGTTGCTGAAGCAGGGCCTTGAAATTCTGCTGATGTGCGTTGGCGGCTATCGCGTCTGCTTTGGCCGTCATCGTTCTCAATACAAATTCCTTGACCGTTTCAAATCCGCCATCCAGATAAACCGCTGCCACGATCGATTCATACACCGCCGCCGCGAGGGAGCTGGGCATGCTGTTGCGCGAGCTGATTCCTTTGCCGATCACGAGCAGTTCGGTCAGACCGAATTCGTCGGATACTTCGGCGCAGGTGCGCCTCGAAACCACTGCCGATTTTACCTTGGTCAGATCGCCTTCCTGGTACTCGGGGAATTTGGCATACAGGTACTCGCAGATAATCAGGTCGAGCACCGCGTCGCCGAGAAATTCCATGCGCTCGTTGCTGTTGAGCCGATTGTCGGCAATGGAGGCGTGCGTCAGCGCTTCCTTCAGCAGGTCGGGGTTTTTGAATTGGTAGCCGAGCGCTTGCTCGGCCCGCTCACGGGCTTCCTGATTCACGCGATGGGTCTCTTTAATTGAGTTATTCGATCAACCAAGACAGGCTCGGCACGGACTCTTGCGCGCAGCTGCGATGGGTGGATTGACAACCGATTCAGGAATGCGGGTTTTTGTGATCGGGCCTCTCGACGCACCGTCGGGCCGAATGCCAATCAGAAAAACGGGAACTCCCAAACGTTCATCACCAGGCCCATCTGAAAAGCCTGAAACACGCATAGAAATCTATAGATCGGCCCCAAAAGTGTCAACTGTAAAGCGGTTGTTCACTCCGCTCAAATACACCGCAAATATCACTGGGCAAGAAGCAGACATTCCCATTGGCACGGCTTTTTCATAGCCTGCAGCAGACCGAACCGTCAAGCGAATGGAAGTTCAATGACCGTCAGCACCGCCGGCGACGAAAGCGAAGAATGGGCCAATGCCCTCACCCATGCCATTGGCTTCATCGGGGCAATGGCCGGCGCGGCAATGGTCATCGACGCGGCAGCGCAGCACGGCGGCCCATGGCAGATCCGCGGATGCGCGATATACGGCGCAACGCTGATCGCGGTTTATGCCTTCTCCACGCTGTCCCACATCGTCACCGGAGCCAAAGCACGCTACACATTGCGCATGCTCGATCAGGCGATGATTTTCCTCTTCATCGCTGGCAGCTATACACCCATCGCCCTTGCCTGGCTTCGCACGCCGAACTGGTGGATCTTTCATTCGGTGCTCTGGGCGACTGCCGTTTTGGGATTCTTATCAAAGATCGGTTTCGGTCATCGCGTGGAAATGGGGAGCGTTTCCACGACGCTTTACATCAGCGTCGGCTGGATGCCGATGCTGGCTTTCTGGCCGATGCTCAATGCCATTCCCGGCGCGCTGATGTTCTGGATCGTCATGGGCGGCGTGTGCTATTCGATCGGTCTGATTTTCTTCTGTTATGACTGCCGAATCCGATATTTTCATGCCGCCTGGCATACGCTGGTGATGGCCGGCACGCTCTGCCACTTCATTGGCATTTTCCATTATTGCACGGCAGCGCACGCGTGAGTTATTAGATGTCCTCTCCCCCGCCGCCGGCCATGACCTGGGCATGATTGAGAACCGCGACGAGCGTAACGCCGCCGATGATATTGCCGAGCAAGGCCGGCAGGAGAAACCCGATCAGCCAGATTGCAAACGATTTCTCTCCGATCATGACGGTGTAAAGCGTCTCCACCGCACCGGCAATCACGTGACTGAAATCGCCCAGCCCCACGAGGTACGTCAGGAGGATAATGACCAGCACGCGGAAGCTTTCGGCAAACGGTAGCAGCCAGACCATCAGCGCGATCAGCCAGCCGCCAAAGATGCCGCGAAGCAGCACGGTGCCGAAGCCATGAAGCATCGCATGATGTCCTAAAGCGGCAAAGGCTGCGCGCGTTTCTGCATCAAAGGTACTGGAATGACTGACGACCGCCGCGAAGGCGGCCGTACCAATGATGTTGGCAATGAAGACGACGATCCAAAGGCGAGTGATATTCCAGAATTTGTCCCACGATCGATCGGTCAGCCAGGGCAGGATGACCGTCAACGTGTTTTCGGTAAAGAGCTGCTGACGACCCAGGACGACGATCAGAAATCCCATGCTGTAACCCAGCTTTGAGATCAGCGTCGCCCAAGTTGCCTCGGGCAAATGCGCCTTGAGCAGCCCTTCAGCAACGAGTGAAAAGCCCATCGAAAGCCCCGCTGCCACGCCCGACCACCAGAGTGCAGAGCTCGGCCGCTTCAGTTCATCGAGACCTTCCTTGCAGATGGCTTTGTAAACGATTGAGCCGCTGGGCGAGCGGCGATTCTCGACTTCTTCATCATGGCTGGATTGCTTCGATTTTTCGTCCTGCTGACCGTCGGCAGATCCGTCGCTGGGCCGTTCGCGATGTTGTTCCGTCTTTTCCGGTCGATCCATGACATCGCCAGCCTTCCTCATCTGGCGATATCACCATAACGTTTGTCAAGAATTGTCGGGAATTGCCGAAATGCGCATGCGTGCCTGAGCCTGATGCTTGTGAATACTTCAGGGTTTCCCTGATCCGTCGCCACGGCTAGATTCGCAGTGGGCGACGATCCATTGAAGAATGTCGCGAAACACCGTTTCCCTTTGCGCCTCGCGCAGCAGTTCATGGCGCATCGCCGGATAGAGTTCGAATCGTTTGTCGGCTGAACCGGCGCGATCGAAAAACATCTTCGCGCCTTCCACGTCGGCGATCTGGTCTTGCCCGCCTGCAAGGACGAGCAACGGCAACAGGAACCGATCGGCTAAGCCCATCACGCGTTCCTGGGCTTTCAGCATGCCAAGGTACCAGCGCGGCGTCGCCACTCTTCCTCGATACTGATCCGCGCGACTGTCCTGAATCATCGCCGGATCCGATGACATCAACTCTTCTTCAAGGCCGGTGCCGAACTGCATCCACGGAATAATTGGATTGGCGACCCGTGCCACGCCCTGCTTCCATCGCGGCACGGACAATCGGCTGCGAATAAAGGGTGAAGTCAAAATGCAGGCGCGCACGCCCGGAAGGTATTGAGCCGGTTCGAGTCCAGCGGCGGCGACAATCAATCCGCCATGGCTGTGACCCAGCACGAAGGTTTGCTGTGCGCTGGTTGCTTCGGCAGCAACGCGATTCAAAAGGGTTTTCAGATCCTCTAAATAGTCCGACCATTTTCGGACAAATCCACGGCGCCCCTTTGCGCGCCCCTGCCCGCGGAGGTCAAGGGCATGGCAGGAGATGCCGCGCTGCGCCATCCATTGCATGAAATGGACATATCGACCGCTGTGATCTCCATAACCATGAACGATTGCAAGTTGGACGACAGTATCGCTCGGTGCGAGTGGTCTTACCGAGCGACAGTAGAGGATGGCACCATTTCCCGCGCAAGGCTCTTCGGTGCTGACTGTCTCACAGAAGCGCTGCGGGCTGGCCTTGCTTTCATCCATGGCTTGTTCTTCAATTCGGCGAATCCCTTTGGCCGCCCGTTACGAAAAACACCCCCGGCGCGCAGCCGAGGGTGTTGTCGTATCGGAATGCAAACTCTTCGCGAAAGGTTTACTTCGCAAAATCCTTCAGCGCCTTGAGCGCGCGAACCTTGACGACGCGACGCGCCGGCTTGGCCTTGAAAACCGTTTCCATCTTGGTGAACGGGTTGATGCCCTTGCGAGCCTTGGTGGCCGGCTTGTTTATCACCATGATCTTCATGAGGCCCGGAACGGCGAACACGCCCGGCCCCTTTTTGCCTACAGCCGACTTGATCTGATCGGACAGCGCTTCAAAAACCGACTTCACCTGCTTGCGCGAAAGCTGAGTGCTCGTGGCAATTCCCTCAATGATTTCGCTCTTGCTGGCGGGTTTAGTGGCCATCGTGCTGTTCTCCTTCTCTAAAAAGTGGTTGGGTCTCGATTCCCCGGTGTTTTTAGCGGAAAAAAAAAGAAATCTCAAGTTCTCCCGAGAAATTGACAGTTTTTTTCACGTGGACAACCTGTGGAAAACCCCGGCAAATTCAACGAATTTCCATCGGCCCAGCAGATGAGCGTTTCAAGCCGTGAACGGAGCTGGACTGCAAATATGCATTTTGATCGATGAATCATGCTTTGTCGCCAAATCACAAAAACAGCGTGAATTCCGGCCGTTTTTAAGCGTTTAACGCCGCGGCTTATTTCCCAAGCTTGACAATTTGGGGCCGCGAACGAAGCTACCGGCGATACATTTTTGGGCCCTGGAGCACGGAGTTTTACCCAATAGCGTTTGAGGAGCTTTCCATGCCAGTGAAATACGGCGTCATCGGTTGCGGTGCGATTGCTCAGCGTCGGCATATTCCTGAATGTGTGGCCAATGAGAAGTCGAAGCTCGCAGCCCTGGCCGACCCGGCGGCTGACCGTGTCGCCGACCTGGCCAAGCGCTATGGCGCAACCGCTTACACCGATTACAAGGAAATGCTCGCCAAGGCCGACATCGACGCGGTTGTCGTGGCTGGGCCCAATGCGCTTCATGCCCAGCAGACGATCGATTCGCTCAATGCCGGCAAGCACGTGCTGTGCGAAAAGCCGATGGCGACGACGCGCGAAGATGCTCGCGCCATGATTCAGGCGGCGGAGAAGAATCGAAAGTATCTCATGATCGGCCTGAATCAGCGGCTCATGCCGCCACACGTCAAGGCCAAGGAAATTCTCGATAGCGGGCGCCTGGGAAACGTCCTTTCCTTCCGCACCGCATTCAAACATCCCGGCCCCGAGGGCTGGTCGGTCGATGCCGGGCGAAGCTGGTTCTTCAAAAAGGGACAAGCCTACATGGGTGTCACCGGAGATCTGGGCGTCCATAAGGCTGACCTGATGCGATGGCTTCTGGGCCAGGAATTCACCGAAGTGGGTGGATTCATTTCGACACTCGACAAGCGCGACGCCGAAGGAAATCTGCTGGACCTCGATGACAACGCCTACCTCACCCTCAAAACTTCGGGCGGCATCATCGGAAGCATGATCCTGAGCTGGACCAATTACGGCGCGGAAGAAAACTACACCGTGATCTATTGCCAGAAAGGCGTGCTGGGGCTGGGCGTCGATCCCGTGTATGGCGTCATCGCCAGCTATGCAAATGGCGACCGCGAACTGCACAAAGTCGGCGAGATGTCGACCAACGTGAAGCAAGTTGCCAGCGGCATCATCGATTCCTTCACCGCATCGATCGAGAAGAATAGCCCGCCGGAAATCGACGGGATGGAAGGCTACCGCTCGCTGGATGTGATCCTCACCGCGATGGAAGCCGGCCATCAAGGACGAATCCTCAAGATTGGTAGCGCAGGCGAGGGCCGCTAGTGCGGGCATAGAATCGATGGAGATTCCATATGCCTGATAATGCCCCCGCCGCGTCGCAAATGACTTTGAAAGGTCGCGAGATTATTGTCGCGGTCTGCGGGGGTATCGCCGCGTACAAAGTGGCGGATGTGGTGAGCAAACTGGTGCAGCTTGGCGCCGGCGTGACGGTCGCCATGACCGATGAGGCGCAAAAGTTTATCACCCCTTTGACCTTCGAAGCCCTCTCCGGCCGGCGGATTCATAGCAGTACCTTCGCGATGGTTGAGACCTCTGATCCGCAACACATCGCGCTAACCGAGCGGGCCGACTTGATGCTCGTCGCGCCGGCTACCAATAACATCATCGCCAAAGTCTCGCACGGCTTGTGCGATGATCTGGTGAGCCTGATGATTTGCGCCGCCGCTTGCCCCGTCGTCTTCGCCCCCGCCATGAACAATCGAATGTGGGCCCACCCCATCGCGCAGGAAAACGTCGAGCGATTGCAGAAGATTGGTTACACGTTCATTGGTCCTGATGCCGGTTGGTTAGCGTGCCGAAATATGGGGCCGGGACGACTCACCGAACCGACAGCGATCGTCGAGAGGATCGTGCAGATGCTCACGCAGGAAGGCGCGTTGCCAAAACCAGTTGGACGCATCGACGCTACTTCCTAATTCGTTTAGCCGCTACCGCTTGCGGTGCGCGTCGAGCGGCGCGTCATTGGAGTGGAGCAACAAAGCTCCAGCGCTGCCTGGGCTTACCTTCTTTCACTGGGTTTTCAACCACATACTTAACCGCGTTGCAGTAGTGCGCCTCGTTGTCGATGTACACCTTCCAGATTTTGCGTCCCCAGACCGACGGGATCTTTCCACCGACCTTTGAAAATTCCTTCATCGGATCCAGTCCGCGGACCCGTAGTTCTCGCGTTGCAGCCGCTTTGAGATGCGTCGCGATCTGCTCAAAACTCCGAGCGGGATGGCGTTGAATAATCAGGTGCGCGTGAGTCGGAAGAATCGAGCACGCGTTGATGACGTACGATCCTTCGCGGCTCGCTTGAGCAAAGCCGTGTCCAACCGCGTGCGCCTGAACACCTGTAAACGACACTGCAGGAAAGTCGAGCGATTCTTTGGCGGCCAACCGTCGTGTGCTGTCATGTGAAACATGAGCGACCGAAGCACGCGTTTGAATTCTGGTGGCGCGCCCAAAACGTAGCAGCTCCCATGAGCCTACAAAGTCTGACCATGACCCGCGCGGATCATTGGGTAACCAAAACCCGTAGGCGCTGAGAATGAGATGAACCCCGAGGATCAACGCGGTTTATGGTAGCAGCACATGGGACATGACTGAAGTAACGACGCGGGTTGATTCACCGCGCCCACCGACGCGCACCGCAAGCGGTAGCGGCTAAACGAAGAAGACTTCTGGACGCGATAGCGACCCACAATAAACGCGTTACCATCCTTAAAGTGTCGTTCCAAGGTCCTGCACCTTCGAACTCCCCCGATAAATCGCGGCCAGCGCGACCCAACCCGCGGCTTCCGGCATCGGGATCGCTTGCGCATCCCAGAGGTCGATGCGCACGCGATCGACCAAAGGCGCGAGCAGGAAACGTCGAATGCGCGAAAGCAGTTCGTTGCTGAACGGCAGCGCCTCGGTGACGTTCCCTGTCAGAAGCACGCGATTGGGACGGATGAAATTGATGGCGTTGCCGATGCCCATGGCAAGGTGGCCGGCGATTTCTTCGACGATTTTGTCGCCGGGATAGAAGCGCGAAAGTCGTTCGTAGAGATTCGCATTGGCACTGCCCGACAAGCGCGCCAGGAAATCGCTGCTGCAGATGCGCTCGAGGCAGCCGACTTGTCCGCAGTAGCACATCTCCGTTTCGACAGGTAATCGGGTGTGGCCCAATTCATTACCGGCGATGATGCAGCCGCGATTGGGATGGCCATCGATCAAGAGCGCGGCTCCCACCGCTCCATCGCGCAGCTCGATCAGCAACACATCTTCGCCAGGATTTTGATTCTGGCTCAGCAGCCAATGGAACGCGCGGGCATGCATGTCATTTTCCAGCAGCACGGGACATTTTCCCGCGGCTGCATAAATCGGATCGAGTGGCGTGGGAGAGTGGCGCATCGTCGCGGAGCTCGTGAGAATCGATCGCGAATCGGGATCGATAAATCCGGTGGCGGCGACGCCGATCGCCAGCGTCTGCCGATCGCACGCATCGGCGACGAGCTTCGCCCCGATCTCGATCATCTGCGCGCCCTGGCGCACCTGTCGCTCGACGATCGCCCCTTCGCGCCGGCCATGAAGGTTGAGTCGACACAAACTCACCTTCCCGGGCTCGAAGGAAAGCCCGACAACGCGCCGTCGGCTTGCATCAATTTCCAAGGGCTGCCGAGGCCTGCCGCGCCCGTCGCTCTGTGGCTGACCTTCACGAAGCAGCCCTTGATCCAGCATCACGCCGGTAATCTGGCCAATCGTGTTCGGGCGCAGGCGCGTTCGCTCATGCAGTTCGCGCCTGCTCAAAGGGCCGTTGCGGCGGATCAACGTCAGCACCTGCGATTGGCGGGTCGGAATCAGCAACATTAATACTCGACGCGATAATTAATTAGGCATCGATCTATCCGTGTGAGAAATATAGCATAAAATCACCGAAAAATCTACTTGATATTTAATAACGACATAGTTATTTATTATGCGAAATCAACCAACGAAGGCCGAAAACCATGAACATGATCAATCTAGCGAAGGAACGTGTGGCGGAGTTCGAGAAGATCCCGGTGCGGATCTTCGACAGCTCGACGGCAGCCAGCGCGGCAGTTGCCGCCGAGATCGCGGCGCTCATCCGCCTGCGCAACAACCAGGGACGCCCGTGTGTGCTGGGGTTGGCGACTGGTTCAACGCCGACGGGCGTCTATCGAGAACTGGTCCGTTTGCATCGCGAGCAGGGGCTTTCGTTCAAGAACGTCATCACCTTCAACCTCGATGAATACTGGCCCATGCCGGCCGATGGCTTGCAAAGCTACGTGCGATTCATGCACGAGCATCTGTTCGACCACATTGATATCGATCCACAGAACGTGCACATTCCGGATGGCACCCTTCCGCTGGAGAAACTCGCCGCCTTTTGCGAAAGCTACGAGCGCGCGATCGAAGTCGCAGGCGGGATCGATCTGCAACTGCTGGGCATCGGCCGCACCGGACATATTGGATTCAATGAACCCGGCTCGCCTCCCGACAGCCGAACGCGATTGATCTGGCTCGATCGCGTGACCCGGCTCGATGCCGCCAGCGATTTTTTTGGAATCGAGTCGGTCCCTCGTCGGGCCATTACGATGGGCGTCGGCACCATCATGTCGGCTCGTCGCGTCGTGCTGATGGCTTTTGGCGAAGGCAAATCGCCGGTCGTGAGCCGAGCCGTGGAAGGGCCGATCGTGACCGACGTCGCGGCGAGCTATCTTCAGCGCCATGCCGATGCGACGTTTGTCCTCGATGAATCCGCAGCCGCGCGGCTCACGCGCTGCCAATCGCCCTGGCTGGTCGGGCCGGTGGTCTGGACGCCGGAAAAGGTGCGCAAGGCGGTGATCGGACTTTCTCGATCGGTGAAAAAGCCGGTGCTCAAGCTGACGGATGAGGATTACAACGAGCATGGCCTTCAGGAACTGCTCGCGGCGCGCGGGCCGGCTTACAACATCAACATCGAAATCTTCCGCACGATGCAGGACACCATCACCGGCTGGCCCGGTGGCAAGCCCGCATCGGCTCGTCGCCCGACCGATCCGGTTCGACCGCGCGATGAAGTGTTTCCCAAGCGCGTGCTCGTTTTCTCGCCCCATCCGGATGATGACGTGATCTCGATGGGCGGCACGCTGATTCGCCTGGTCGATCAGGGGCACGAAGTTCACGTGGCTTATCAAGTCTCCGGCAGCATCGCCGTGTTCGATCATGATGCGCTGCGATTTGTCGATTTCGTCGCCGACTTCAATCGCATCTGCGGACTCGATGCCGAGCGCGCGACGAGATTGGCGCGCGAAGTCGAGCGATCGCTGAAAGACAAACAGCCCGGCGCGGTGGATTCAGCGGAAGTGCAGGCACTCAAAGGGCTCATTCGTCGCGGTGAAGCGAAAGCCGCCGCGCGACTGTGTGGCGTGCCGGTGGAGAATCTTCATTTCCTCGACATGCCCTTCTATGAAACCGGCGCGGTGCGAAAGAAGCCGCTGGGCGAGCGGGATATCCAGATCGTCAAGGATCTGCTGACCGACATTCAGCCGCACCAGATTTACGCGGCGGGCGATTTGTCCGATCCGCACGGCACGCATCGCGTCTGCCTGGCTGCGATCATGGAGGCCTTTGGCCGCTGCCGCGATTGCGACTGGTTCGGCGATTGCGAAGTCTGGCTCTATCGCGGCGCTTGGCAGGAATGGGAGCCGGAGAAAATCGAGATGGCCGTGCCGCTCAGTCCCGATGAGCTGGCCCGCAAGCGCGAGGCGATCTTCCGCCATCAATCGCAGAAAGACCGCGCCCTCTTCCCCGGCAGCGACGAACGCGAATTCTGGCAGCGTGCCGAAGAGCGGAACCGGGCGACCGCGCGCATCTATGACCGACTAGGCCTCGCTGAATATGAAGCCATCGAGGCTTTCGTGCGCTGGGCTCCCGAACCTGCGCCCGCGCCAAAGAAGTCGCGGCCTGCTCGGGTCGCGGTCGGAGTATAAGGGAACAATTGCAATGACTCCCGTGAAACTTCCCTCCTCCGGTACTCCGGAGGAGGGTTGGGTGGGGGTTCCCCGTTAAGCTCGAGTCGCTCCTGCACTCTTTGCGCAGCGCTGTATTCAAAACCGCGCAAATCCGTATAACCCTCGCCCATGTCAGACAGTCTGCCGACACAAGACAACGGCTCCGCGCCGCGCGGGGCGCTGGGGATCATCTTCCTGATCGTATTCGTGGACCTGATGGGCTTCGGGATCATCATCCCCCTGCTGCCCTTCTACGTTCACATGCCGCAGAATCGGCCGTTTCAGGTCACGCTGCTTTTCTCGGTTTATTCGATCTGCCAATTCATCGGCGCGCCGGTATTGGGGGTGATGAGCGATCGCTGGGGACGTAAGCCTGTATTGGCCTTCTCACAATTCGGCAGCGCCATCGGCTACGTGCTACTCGGCCTGGCGACGCAATTCCCCTGGCATCACGAATCCACCCTGCTCACCCTCGTCTACATCTCGCGCATCATCGACGGATTCACCGGCGGCAACATCTCCACCGCGCAAGCCTACGTCAGCGATGTCACCACGCACGAAAACCGCGCCAAAGGCATGGGCCTGCTCGGGGCCGCGTTCGGCATCGGCTTTTCCGCGGGGCCATTTCTGGGCGGTGTATTGGGATCAATTCATGTCAGCATTCCCGCCTACGTCGCGGGCGGATTTTCCTTCGCGGCCGCGGTTCTCACGCTCATGCGCCTGCCTGAAAGTCGCAAGCATAAGCCGGCCGATGTGGAAGTCTGGCTCCATCCATCGCGCTTCAAACCGGTCTTCAGTCGCCCAATTCTCACGCAGCTCCTGCTGATTTCCTTCTGCCTGATGGCGGCCTTCGTGATGATGGAATCGACGATCGGCCTCTATCTCAACAAACTCTTCGGCTGGAACGAGCGCGGCGTCGGGTGGTACTTCGCCTTCATCGGCGTCATCATCGCCATCGTGCAGGGTGGGCTCATCGGCCGACTCGTCAAAGCCGCGGGCGACTGGCCGTGGGCGATCCTCGGCCCCGTCCTGGTGGCCGTCGGAATGCTCGGCTACCTCAGCACCGCCTGGCTCGCGCTGCTTTCGATACTGATGCTTGCGGGGGCGATCAACGCGATCGGCCGCAGCTTCCAGCAGCCGACCGTGTCATCGCTGATCTCCAAATTCTCCGACCCCCGCGATCAAGGCGTCGTCTTCGGGCTCTATCAAGGATTAGGAAGCCTCGCGCGAGTGATCGGACCGATCGTCGCCGGTGCGGTCTATCGTCCGATGCTGCGATATACCGGACCGTTTCTAGTGTCCGCGCTGATCGCGCTTTTGATGGGCATTTGGATGATCGCGGTTCGACGACAAGCGCGCACCGCGCCGGTCGAAACCGCATAAAAACCGCTGGAGTTTCGACCAATTTCACCTGCGCCGGTTAGCCGCGACGCGAAGCGGAGCGCTTTCTGATCGCGATCGGAGAAGCGCTCCCCTTCGCGTCGCGGCTAACTACAGCATCTGCACGCGTCCTGCGACGCGTACTCAAATAATCACATCATCGGTCGCGCAAAATGCGCCATCTCCGGTTGCGCGAGTCGTCGATACTCTGCCAATGTCATCGAAATCGCATCGCGATGCGTCCCGGCCTGGAAGGTCACGCAGTCATCGCACACCAGCGATTCATCCATCAGCGTCGAGATTCCATACAGTCTGCCGATCGGCGGCTCCGCCCCCAGCTCGCAATCGGGGAACAGCCCTGCCAAGCGATGTTCCTCCACTAGTTGCACCTGCCTGGCCTGCAACTGCGCCGCCAGCTCCTCCAGATCGACCCGGTAGCAGGCCGGCAGCGCGCACAGAATGAATCTCTCATCCGCGCGAATGACGACCGTCTTGATGACCTCGTGCCCGGAAATATGCTCCGCCGCCGCCAGGTCCTGCGCCGTATACGCCGGCGAATGTCGCAGCAGCCGATATCGCGCCCCCATCGTGTCCAGGAATGATTGCAGGTCCATTGCGAATGCCTCCTGTTGGGAGAAAGCCAAACGGCCGATTGTCGGGCGCGCCCAATCTCGTTTCAATGAAAAAGTAAATTTAAATGGAGTGCCCTGAGCTCGGTAAAGCGTGCTCTCAAGTCTCCAGTTTTTAGAACCTGACCCCTGGAACCAGCCACCGATGAACACGGATTCAATTCAATTCAGATTTCACCGCCGAGGTCGCAGAGGATCGCGGAGGAATTCCCTCTTTCTAGTTTCAAGTCTCTAGTTTCTAGTCCCTAGAATTAGGTAATTGTTCTACGTGGAACTTTAGAACATTGGAACTTGAGATGGTTCGCGGTCGCTACATCCTGTCCCCAAATGTCACAAAATGACACACATTTCGCGAATTTGAACGACATTCGACTGCAATTTCAGGTCTAACCCATTCCACGATATCAGTTTGTGAACACCGCAAGCGATGTCACACCTGTGACATTGCGCGACATTTGTATCTTTGGAGGGCGATGCTCCCGCATTTGCGATCGATCCGCCCCGATGCCCCCAATTCATTCTACTTTCAACTGTCTACTGCTCCACTTTCTGCGCAGCTGCGCCCCGCCGCGCCCCATTTGGTCCCTCATCGCAACTACCGCATCCTCAACCGGATACGATAGTACGTCCCCGTACATGGAACAAAATGAGACAAAACGGGGCGCTTTTTGACCGTCTTTGACCCTCAAAAAGACCCTGTTTTCGGCGATAAATCTTGTCCGTACAATAACTTACGTAAATATCATTTTATTGCTAAATGCCACATGCGCGCCCCGCTCGATTGTCAAGTGATTTTATATTCACCGGCATCTAACCCCCCGCCGGCCCTCCACTTACGCCGGTCGAGCGTTTCGGAGGCCGTTGGAGTGCGAAATGAGTGTCTCACGTGCGCGCACCGCTTTCTAGAGGCCAGAAACTAGAGGCTCGAAACTAGAACGCCGCCGCCTGGCGCGGGGCCGGCACGACCTACCGGGCCTTCGTCGGGACGAACCCGCATCCTCAACGCCTCACCGGCTTTGGCCAGAGCATTGACGTTCCTGACATGGACAGATAGTCACGCGATGGCGGGATCCGCGAATCCGGTTCTGCATCGCTCCGCTTCTCGCTCCATCCGGAAACGTATCTTGTCGCGGCTTTTGCGCATTTGCTCGCGCCCGATTATCATGCCGAAAGCGATATCCGATACCGACTTTAAACTCCGGCCGAGGTAATTCGAATGGCGAAGAAAACCAGAACGGTGGCAAACAAAAGCGTCAAAAGGAAGTCAGAGGCGATGACTCCAAAGCAGCTCGAAGAGATGTATGACTCGGGCGACAAGCGCGTCACGCAGGAACGCAATGATTTCCTTCTTCCACAAATCGTTGACTTCGTTAAACAAAGGAAGTGGATGAACATTCGACCGGAGTATCAGCGACGCCTGGTCTGGGATGTTAAAAAAAAATCCAGATTCATGGAGTCGCTTTTGATGAATATACCTGTGCCTCCGGTATTTCTCTATGAGAGCGACCTAAATCGCTATGAGGTTATGGATGGACAGCAGCGCCTCAATGCTGTTTTAGAGTTTTACGAAAACCAGCTGACTCTTAAGGGCTTGGACGCGTGGTCCGGACTCAACGGCTACACATATGCGAAATGCCCGCCCCGAATCCAGCGCGGTTTTGATCGGCGTCGCCTTTCAGCCACCGTGTTATTAGCTGAGAACGTTGATGGGATCGACCATGTCGAATCGCTTCGCCGAGAGGTGTTCGAGCGACTGAACACTGGCGGCCAACCACTCAATCACCAAGAGTTGCGCAACTCTCTGTATTCGGGAAAGTTCAACGAGCTGCTAATCGAGCTCGCGGGCAACCGCCTCTTCGACGATATCTGGGGGATCCCACCTTACGAGGATCATTACAGACCGACGGAGAAATACATCAGCCCTGAGCTTAAAGAAAATGAGTACTTCCGCCGGATGAAGGATTGCGAAATTGTCCTCCGGTTCTTTGCCTTCAGGGAGGAATCCAAAATACGCGGATCCGTTCGGCGAATGCTTGACCGATGCATGGAGGAGAACTTAGAGATGAGCAAAGAGCAACTCCGCGGTTACCGAACTGTCTTCACCGAGTGCCTAGGCCTTGCCCATGATGTTTTTAAGGATAAGACGTTTCGAGTGCGGACCAGCGAGGGTGATTGGATGCTGTCCGCACCCATGTTCGACGGTGTGATGACCGCTATGGAGGGACTTCGTGAATACCGTGCGGCTCTCGTCTCCGCGAGAAAGGAAATATTGCGCGCCTTTGAAGCAGAGTTCGAGAAGGAAAAGTCCTACGAAATAATCGTTGGTAAGCCGAACACTGCTGATGCAGTCAAGGCTCGGCTGGCGCTCGTCCGTAAAATCCTAAAGCGGTTCGTCTGATGGCCCTTGCAGTATACAACGAAGCGGTAAACGAGTTCAGCGCATCGATAGGCGACGTGAGGCGATACGTCCAATTCGTAAGCGTTGCCCACCACCTTCGGCCGCGCATCGGGCAGATGCTCGATGTCGGCACTTTACAGCCAGAGCATAGGAATATACTCACCAACTACATGAGCCAGAAGGATTACTCGGTCGTGCCCGGATTTAATGGGCTCATCGTAGTGATCGCGGCAGGATTTGAACAGTTTATGCGGCGACTGCTACGGGACGGCGTGCTTTGGCTGAATAGATCGGTGGTTCGATTTGACGGAATGCCCGGTCACCTGCGGCATCAAAATCTGGTTCGAAGCGGGCACGCTCTGACGTCGGTCATGGATCCGCCCGCGGAAGTTGACTACGACTATGAGGCGATTTGCCGCAACTTGGGTACATGCTGGAAGGGCGGCGGCGATCTCGTCTTGAACGCGGACGCGTTCACAGCTTATTTGCCGCCCTTAACGGCAAAGAACATTGAAGAAGTCTTAAATGACAGAGTCCGAGTCAAACTAGACTGGGACGCCTTCGGCCGCAACTTAGAGATACAGAAAGCTACAGGCCAGACGCGGACACGGGACGCGACCAAAGAAACTGAAGCGCGCTTGACAGATTTCATCAAAAAACGAAACCGCATTGCTCATGCAGGTACTGCTGGGCCTACGACAACCGAGGAGGAGCTGAACAGCATCGTAACCTTTTTTGAAGCTTTCGTGCCGGTTCTTGCGGCTAATGTTGAAGAGGGCTTAAAAAGGGTTATGCAGCCCGGGCGATGACCTCACCTCGCAGCTTGGTTGTCCGATCACATCAGGCGCGCGGAGAGTGGGCGAAACGAGAGGGACAAGCTGCGGCGCCTCTGCAGTAATGTCTCTTTTAAGTTACCGGCACCTTTATCGTCCTCGGAGCCGAGACCGTCCATCAAGATGGTTCACTGCGTCGCGGCCGCCGAATGAGGGCCGCAGCAGCAGCGAGTATAAATGCGCCCGCCGGCTCGGGCTCAGGAACGCTCGTCTCGTAAAGCGTCCCCGAAACCTCGCCAGTTGAACCATAGCTTGTTTGGAACAGGAAATCGGACAGCGTTACCGTGTCCCCCGATGAATCCAGGGCACTAAATTCCACGCCGTCCACACCGGCCGGAAGATCGTACTCGTTCCCGGGTTGTACGGATGCATAACTTGACCAAGCGCCGCCGAGGTCGTAGCGCACGCTGTAGAGGCTGACCCCATCCAGCGTTGGGAAAGTAATTGAGGCAAGGTTCGGAGAACCCGCATTCTCCAAAAACTTGAAATCGGTCCCGCCAGCCGGATCTTGCAAAAATCTCGCCGCAATGTCCGTGACCGAGAAAGTAAACTGATAAATGGAGTTCCCCTGCGGCGTGCCCGTAATCAAACCCTGAAGAGCCTGTGCGACGTTCAGCTCTGGTGATTGACCCGCCGGAATGGTCGAAACTCGAAGGTTGTTAAGGTCGGGTGGGATCTGCGAGATGAGCGTCGGTAAATCGTGGGCATTAGCAATGTACTGAAAGCCGCCCATAACCAGGTTCAAGCCGGTGGGTGCTTGGCTAGGGTTCGTAATCGTAATTGTGTTGCCGATCGGCTGCCCGAAAAGAGAAACTTGGTCGCCGTAGAGCCGGTAATCGGTATCGAATTGCCCTGGCACTGGGCTACCCCATTTGCCGAACTGAAGTTGATCGGCGAGGCTGCTGTAAAGTTGCTGCGCACCCGGCGCATCGAAGGCGATCGTATCAAATCCCGATGCCTCTCCGAGTAACTGCGCAACCGCCCCGCCGAGAGAGTGACCGGTGAGCGTGATATTGGCGTTAGGGTATGCCGTTCGTACGTTCTGCAGAAACGTAGCGGCGTCCTTTACCTCGGACGTGAAGAGCGGGCTGGGCGTCGCCCCACCAAAAGAAACATCGGCCGCGACGTTTTTTATCAGGGCCACGGGATCGGTGAGATTCGTGCCACGTATCGCGACGACAACCTGTGAACCGTCGGCGGTGACGTAAGCATTCGCGAGGTAGCCGAGGTTCTGGGGGTCAACGCTACCGGCGATATTATTTGCGTAGGAATAGGCACCGTAGCCGACGTTACCGTGGTAAATATTGTTACTCAGGTTGGCCAGCATCAGTAGGGGCTGATAAATGAGTGTGACCGAGTTGTTTGCGTAGCTAACATTGAATTGGCCGACCGAGGAATTGTTGGGGTCCGTCGCCTGCACCGTCCTTTTCCCGTTATTGAAGATACCCGTGAGTGAACTCGCGGTAATTACCTGAAACGCATCTCCGCTCATCAGGGGAACGCCGATGGCAACGGTCACACCTAGATTGCCGTTAAGACTCGCTGTGCCGCCCGTGCCGGTAATTAGCTGCCCGAATTGTCCGCTGGTTTTACCATTGATCTGGAGGTTGAGCGTACCACTTGAGGCTTGCGTGAAGTTCCCCCCATAATAAGGCCACGACACGGCAGATCCCGTCAACGTAAGCGCTGCCGAGTTTGTAAATGTCCCGCCAGGACCCACTACGATCGCCCCGGTCTTCAGTGTACCTCCTCTAAGGCTATAGGTTCCAACCCCGACATCATCGTTTGATATATCCGAATCGACAAAAACGGCACCTGTCACCGTGTGGGTCCCGCCGCTCTGTGTAAACGTGCCGTCCTCCCCGTCGCCGATATACTCGTTGCCGTTCACGTTAAGTACACCGGTGCCGGAGAGATTGTAGGTCCCGACGCCATCATCGTAACCTCCAAGAGATTCCCCAACGCGCAACAGACCATTGACCGTGTGCGTTCCACCGGAATGGTTGAAAATCCCGACGCCATCATGTCCGACGTCTACTCCTGAGCCTACTGTCAGCGAACCGGCGCTAAGAGTATATGTGCAGGCGACGCTTCCACCTTCGCCCACTTCGAGCCAGTCCCCAACCACGTGGCTGCCCCCCATCTGGTTGAAGGAGCCAGTACCGCCTCCTCCTACTAACGTCGACGTTACTATAAGTGACCCCGTTCCGCTCAGGTTGTAGGTGCCGGTCGATCCTCCAAAGTCGCCGAGGGAAAGGTTTCCAACCGCGTTGGTGCCTCCTAACTGAGTGAAGACGCCGGCGCCGCTCCAGCCGACGGCCTCGTCCCCATTTATTACCTGGAGGGAGCCCGCAAGGAGATTATACTGCCCCGAGGAATTCGCAGAGGCACCGACGGTCAGGCCACCATTGATCGTATGTGTTCCATTGAACTGCTGAATATTGCCGGTACCTGTTTCGCCAACGAAGACACTGCCAGACACGAGCGCACCACCGGATAAGATGTTGAGGGACGACCCCCCATCAATATTGATCCCGGCGTTGGCACCTGAGCTGGCGATTTGCGGTATACCCCCATTTTGGATGGTGGCGTAATCGCTAGGCCCAGGCACTACGCTCAGGTAATTCCCCTGCGCGTCCTTCCTGGTGTGATCGGCCCAATTGTTTGCGTCGGACCAATCGCCAGTGCTACCCGACCAATAGATTTGGTCCGCGGCGCCGGGCCGCGGTGATAGGAGCGCAGCTCCAATCATTAACATCAAAATCCGGCGTTTTCGCGGGTGGGACGATGCCGTGTCTTTTTTGCGCATGCGCTTTTCTCCCGGAATTCGAATGGCTAGCCCGAAATCAGAAGGGAGCAAGATTGCAATAGTAGCGGTCGAAATGGGGATTGCAACTGATGAGGTTGCCGATGCGACTGTCTCCGCTCGTGGGACCGGTAAAACAGGGTAAGCTGGTCTGAACCAAGCCATGATGCAGATAAAACTGCCGCCCCTCCTATTCGGCGGCAACCCCGCCTCTTCCGCCCCAGCCGCTTCATCCCAGATGCGGTAGAATCATCCCAGTTCCCGGCAGTCATACATCCCGCCCGTCAGCACGCGAAGGCACGGCATGCCGGCGGCTTGCGGGATCGCTCCAACTTCTTCATCGCGCGTCTGGCGGGCCCTTTCCGACCGCCGACGCGAAGCGGCGTCACTATCACTTTAGCCGCCCCTTCGTGGGGCGCGTCAGGTGGGATGGGGAGCGAAGGCGATAAGGCAGTGCCGGGTGGTGCAGCTGGTTGGTCAAAAATGTTTTTGCACGGGACGCGACTTGGACGCGCACCGCAAGCAGGTTCGACAAGCTCACTGTGGACGGATGCGGCTAATCGGCACCAGGCGCGGCTTCGCCGCGGCGGGTTAGATCATGTGAAGCGATTCTTGGTCTTCCTCCGCGATCCTCTGCGATCCTCCGCGGTAAAACTCTCTTCAAGATTGATCTCACCGCAGAGGAAACGGAGGGACGCAGAGGCGGGGAAAAAATCAGCAGTGAATTACGTATCGAGAATCGAATTCACCATTCACTATTTCACCATTCTCAATTTCTGCGTCTATGGCAGCATCCCCCAGCGCAATTCGGTGCCGCATTCGGGACAGCGGCTGAGGGTGGCCCGCACGTCGTAGCCGCAGATCGGGCAGGCAATTTCGGTCCGGCTTTTATTGGGAATGATGTGTGCGAGCAGCGTGTCCACCGCCTTGGCCAACGGGGAAAGAACAAAGTAGAGCACGGGATCCAGAATGAACAACGCGGCGACGAGCCCGATTGCATCTTTGGCGAGTTGGGACTGGACGTGCCGGGACGCGACAAAGAGGCCGATGAAGATCGCCAGGCACGCCGCGGCAACAAGGCTCTCCAGGCAGAAGTAGTGCAACTTAATTTCTGTAAATCCGCAGGACCGTTCGCATCTCGATCTTTTCGTTGTTGACCCGATGACGAGCCGAAGGCGAGTTATCGGGTCAACAACAACGGCCGCCGGTCACGCACCGGCGCAGGCCATGTTGATGTAGCTGTTTCGCTCGGCCTGCCAGGTTTCATGCAGTTCCAATAGTTGCGAGCCGACCAGGCGATGACACGAAGCGCGACTAGGGAAGATGCCCACCACCCGCGTTCGCTTTTTCAGGCGTTTCATCATGTTCTCCAACAGGTTCGTGCTGGTGAGCTTGCGGCGGTGATGCTCGGCCAAGGCCAGCACCGTCAGCGTGTCTTCAAGGCCTTCCTGCAGCATCCGAGCCACCGCGGGACATCGCTTGGCCCACTTGGCTGCCATCTCCTGGCCACGCAGCAGACATTCACAGCGTTCCCAGGGCGCATAGACCGACGCCAGATCCGCCATCAGTTCTTTGAGTACCTTGTACGACACCTTTCGGCCCATCTCCCGCTTAAAGTGCACCCGGCAACGCTGCCACATCGCGCCCTGGAAGTGCCGAGCCAGCGATGCGCGGATGCCGCGATGAGCATCGCTGACCACCAGCTTCACACTTTCTAGCCCGCGGTCTTTGAGGCTCTTGAACACCTCGCCCCAGCACTGCTCGCTTTCGCTGTCGCAAACGCCCCAGTGCAGAACCTCACGGCGCCCCTGGCCGGTGAAGCCGACCACCACCAGCACCGCCTGGCTGATCACCCGGCCTTCCACACGCACCTTCTCGTAGCGGGCGTCGATCATCAGATACGACCAGTCGACATGATCCAGCCGACGCGAGCAGAACGATTCCAGCTTCTCATCCAGCTCCGCCGCCACCCGGCTGACGGTCGAACTGGAGATCTCGCCATCGCACATCGCCTCCAGAACCCGTCGCACATTCCGCGTGCTCACGCCCTGGAAGTACATCTCAGCGCACGCCGTCAGCAGGGCCCGCTCGCTCCGCTGCCATTTGTTGAACAAACTCGGATGATACGGCTCGCAACCCCGAACCTGCGGAACCTCCAGCTCCAGTTCCCCAACCCGCGTCGACAGCTTCCGTGGCTTGCTGCCATTGCGATAACCCCGACGCTGATCGCTGCGCTCGTGAAGGTCGGCCCCAAGCTGCTGATGAACCTCCTGACTCATCAACTGCTCACACACCGCTTCCAGGAAATGCTTTAAGCCATCCTGCTGTTGGAAAACTTCCGAAAGTGCCTCATGCAAATCGCCGATATTCGATCGTGCCACCGTTCGTCTCCTGTTGATCAAAAGTCCTTGTAAAACCTTTGATCGAGGCGAACGGTGGCCTGCTTAATTTCCAGAAATCGTTTTACACTTCCCCAGGCAGAACAGCCAATTCCCTTTCGACGTGTCGAAGCTCTCAAGCCTCGCCGGCTTCATCCGCGCAGACACGGGCTTCCTGTCGGCTGGGAGCATTGCGTCATCTTAGCACAAGGTGGACACCCATGCATTTCCTCTGCCATCCTCTGCGTCCTCCGCGGTGAACTCTTCTTTAATTTGTTTTACCGCAGAGGACGCGGAGGTACGCAGAGGCGGAAATGCGGGATTCAACCGCGGATCAACACAGATGAACGCGGATTGAAACAGAGATTCAAAATCGATTTCTTTCTGGTGATTTGGCGCAGCTTTCGGCTTTTTCTTATCTGCGTTTATCTGCGTGCATCTGCGGTTCAATTGAATGATCCGGGGTGATCGGCGCGACTTTGTCGTTGGAAGTGCGTTTGCACGGGACGCGTCCTGGACGCGCACCGCGAGCGGTACCGGCTAAAAGAATTAGCAGGACGCGGATACGCGACGACGGAGGAGGGTGATTGCACCGATCGCGGAGAGCAGCATCAAACCAGCGCTGGCGGCACCCGGGAGCGGCGCGGCATCGATTTGCTGGGCAGGGCTGTTGTAGCTGAAATCGCCCAGGGCGATGTTGGATTCGAGGCCGAAGGGGCTTTGGGCGCTGCCGGGGTTGGCGGCGGAGAGGTCGGAGGGCGTGGAGCTGACATCGACGCCGGTGATGGCGGAGTCGGAGGTGAAGCCGATGAAGCTGGCGGCGCCGCCGGCGGCGGAGGTCGCGGAAAAGCTGTGGGTTTGGCCGTCGGCGGTTTTGATGTCGATGGTGAAGGAGCCGGCTTCTGTGGGGTTGGTCATGCCGACGTAGAACCCGACGGCGGTGGAATAGCTGGCCAGGTCGGCCGACAGTTGGCCGCTGTATTGTGTGTTTGAAGTATTGGCCACCGCGCCGCCCACGACGGCGGTGGGATTACCGGGGCCGAAGGTGTTGTAGCCGGCGTAGTTGGTGATGCTGAGGGTGCTGAAGGAGAAATTCTGCAGCAGGTCGGTGGTGATGCCGTTGAAGTTGACGGGGCCAACCGAGAGGATCTGGTTGTTGTAGTCGGCTCCGACGACGCCGGGGCCGAGGATGCTTTGGAAGTCGATGGTGGTGAGGGAGCCGGAAGCGGCGCCGAAGACGGTTGCGTCGGTGTAGGAGGTGACGGCGCTGGCGGGCGCGAAGCCGCAAGCGGCTAGGAGGATGCCGCAGACTAGAACTGCTACGAACGACGACGCCTTGCACATATGTAATCCCTTCCCCAGATGCCCAGATACCGCATTTTGAACCGTAAATGCGTTATCGGAGCTTGAGGCACCAATGGGCCAACTAAACTTACGACGCAGCACGTCTAAGCAAGAATTCCCCTCAAGGAACCGCTCTCTGCAATTTATATCGCGCGCGAAGGAACTCGTTGTCCAATCGCCTTAGCACTCGCGCCAGCGAACGTAGCAAGAGCCATGGCGCGACGGGAACTGCGAAATCAGCGGAAAGGGAGCGATTGCGCCAAAGCGATGATAATCCCGGCATCCGGGTGGGAATGTAATGCATCATTTTCGATGGATATTGGTTTTCTTCACGGGAATTGCACGATACAATCATCTGGACACGTCCGTTCAGGCCGAGTGCCGAATCGGCTTTTTAGAAGTGGGTCATCTCGGAGACCGTTTCACTTTTCTGGCCGCAGGGATGCGCCCTGAGGAGAATTCTCATGTCTACCGAAGCGCCAGCGGGGGCAAAGTATTGCTGCAAGTGCAGCAAAGACGTCACGCATCAGCAGCGGATGAAAGACACCGAAGGCAGATACTGGTGTCCGGAGTGCTCCAAGAAGGACGAAGCGAAGAAGATGGAGCATGCGGGCGCGGTCTGCAAAGGCTGCGGGGAAGCATTTTCCAAGCCACAGCTCACGTGGATTGGGGGGTTGCCCTATTGCAAGCCCTGCATGACGTCGCGATTTGCGGTGAAGAAGACGTTCTTGGGAAGGGTGTGGTCGCAGTTGAAGGGTGAGTAGAGACGCGGTGTTTCGGGAAAAAAAGGCGCGGTCAACGTCGCGCAAGCGCGACCGCTAAACGTAGTAGATAAGATCATTTCGCATTGAAACACGCGTCGCGTTACTTCATTGTGCAGAACTTCAGTGGGGCATGCCGATGTGGGGGGAGGATTAGACCTCCTAACAAGATGGATCGCGCGGCAAGGCGCCGCGGATGGGGTCGATGGGCAAGGAGCGACGACAAGTTGTATTGAATAGAAATACGGCGAGGAGGAGCGACGCAGATCCATCGACTCCAGACGCAAGCATTGCCCGCGAGGCATCTTGTTAGGGGGTCTGCAATCCATTTTTGAGATGGACGGTTTGTGCATCGACGCGCCGGACGGGGGCGGTACAATGCGCGGACCTCGGCACGGGTGCCGGGATGAGGAGACTTTTAGAATGATTCGATTCTGGACATATGCGATTCTCGGATTGGCCTGCGTGTGCACGATCGGTTGCGGCGAAGGCGGAAATTCGGCGATTTACGCGGCAGCGCCGGATGCCAATTTCTCGACCCATTACACCGTTCAGGGTGGCGGGCGATTTACGCTGTTCCGCGTCACGTCCTGGAAGAAGGACGGGCAACCAGCCGCCACCGAGCGTGTGGCGAGTTATGATCTTCGCCCCGGCGAGAAGCTGGGCTTCAACTGGGTGAACGATCGCGGCCACATGTATGATCCGGATGCGCAGATGTCGCTGGAAGCGTATGCGGGCTCGCACCGGACGAACCTGGGGCCGATTGTTTCGCGAAGCGAGAAATATTACTGGGCCGACGCGAATGGGTGGAACATGTACTGGGCCGGGGAACCGAGCCGAGAGACGTCGAAGGCACTCACGATGCAATAGAAGACGCAAGCTTTTTGCATCGATCGATGAAATGAAACACCCGCCTGCGAGAGCCGGCGGGTGTTTTCGTTTTCGAAAAGAGTGCAAATTCGGGCTTATTGATGATGTTGATGATCGGGCTCGAGGCGCATGTCATTTCCGCCGGTGGTGTCCGATTCGTCGGTGATCAGATTATCGTCGGCATCAAGGGAAGTGCCTTCCTCTTCATCACTATTAAGCTCGTTGAGATCAGGCAGCTCGTCGATTTCGCTCTGGGCGGTGGGCGAAAGCGGGCCCATGTTGTCATCACCAATGGGCCCCTGCTGCTCGAGGGCTTCGACGCTGATGGGCGTGAGCTCTTCGTCGGCAGGCTCGCCATCGACTTGCAGAACGAAGACGACCGGACCGACTTGCACGCTGTCGCCGGGCGTGAGCGTCGCTTCCTGAACGCGCTGGCCGTTGACATAAGTGCCGTTGGAGCTGCCGAGGTCTTCAACGCGGAGCGCGTCGCCGTCGCGGACGAATCGGCAATGCTTGCGGGACACTTCCCCCAGCGGAATGCGAAGGTCGCAATCTTCCCGCCGGCCGACAACCGTCATGTCGCGCGTTACGGAAAAACTCCGGCGTTCGCCGTCTGCACGAAACATCACAAGAACGGCTTGCATATTGATGTGTCCTGGGATGGAACAATTGGGCCGCCACCGCGGTGACGGTTACCGACGCCACATCTTGTAAGCTAACGTGGATGATGCGGCTGGGCAATACTATTATCTTTCCAGAACAGCCTCTGCGATGCAAGAAAATCTTGGTCCCGCCAGCGCCAAATATTTGAATCCCAATGAAATCGATCAGTTTAGTTACGGCATCGCCTGAGAGTGAAAAAGCGCAAGCTGCAAGCCTGGATCCGGCCCGGCTGCCCGCGTGCGACGTGGACGGTCTATATGTTCATATCCCGTTCTGCTTTCATAAATGCCACTATTGCGACTTTTACAGCATCACTCGGCAGACGCCGGAGCGGATGAGCCGATTCGTCGATCTCTTATTGATGGAAGCCGATCGATGGCGGGATTTGGCAAGTGGGCCGAGAGTTCGGCCGCGGACGATTTTTATGGGGGGCGGGACGCCAAGTTTGCTGCCTTTGCAGGATATGCGGCGATTGGTTGAAGGCATGCGGGAGCGGTTTGATCTGAGCGGCCTTGAGGAGTGGACGGTTGAAGTTAATCCGGCCACCGCGCAGCTCGAATATTGCCAGATGTTGCGCGCGGTGGGCGTCGATCGGCTGAGCTTCGGCGCGCAGAGCTTCGATCGAGCGGAGCTGACGATGCTCGAACGGCATCATAATCCGCCGGATGTGGGGAAGAGCATTGAACTGGCGAGAAGAGCGGGATTTGAGCGGCTCAATATCGATTTGATTTACGCGATTCCGGGGCAGAGTTTAGAGTCATGGTCGGCATCGCTTGAGACGGCACTGATGCTCGGGCTATCTCATCTGTCTTGTTACAACCTGACATACGAGCCCAATACGCCGATGGCTGTGCGCAAGAGGCTCGGGCAGTTTCAGGCGGTGCCGGAGGAAACGGAGCTGGCGATGCTAAGGCACACGCGCCAGCGTCTGCACGGGCGAGGACTGCTGGCGTATGAGATCAGCAATTACTCGACACCGGGACAGGAGTGCAAACACAATCTTGGATACTGGACGGGCGGGAATTACATCGGCTTGGGACCCTCAGCGGCGTCGCATGTCGCCGGGCATCGATGGCGCAATCGGCCGCACCTGGGTATGTGGGAGCAGGCCATTGAACAGGGTGCGATGCCGGCCATTGATTACGAAATTCTCAGCCCGCGCCGGCGCGCCGGGGAGCTGGCGATGCTAATGCTTCGCCTGGCGGATGGAATCCGATTTGCGGAATTTTCCGATCGTAGCGGCTTTGACGCGTGTGAGCTTTTTGCCGATCCCATCGCGCGCTTCGAGAAGCCGGGACTTTTATCGGTCGATCACGAATCGATTCGGCTGACCGAGCGCGGCGTCGAATTGGCCGATGCTTTGGCTTCGCATTTTCTGCTGGAAGATTGAAGCCAACACTTGGCCGGTCCGGTAATCGCGCAACTGGGCCGTCATCTCTGTTATTTGTGACCTTCCTCCTACCGCTTCACTAAACGCCCCCGCTCTCACCGTCGATAGACCAACGAGAGAAGGTTTTGGGTCGCTCCATCCGCCACGGGCGGTGCAGCTTCCCGGATCGACCCATTTGACCGCTCGCCTCTGCGAATCGTAGGTCAACACGGGAGAAGTGGAGAGACTGTAATGCTCGGCTTCGTCCAAAACTGGTTTGCCCAGCCGACAAGCACCATCGGTGTCGATTTCGGCAGCGATTCGGTTCGCGCGGCGCAAGTCGAGCGAGTCGATGGGGAATTTCAACTCATCGCCGCGGGCTGCGTCGATGTGCCTTCTGTAGCGCGCAACGATGTTGCGGCACGAATTAAGTTTTACGCCGAAGCTATCCGCGAGATTCTCGGACAGAGCAACTTCCAGGGAAGGCGGGCGGTGTTGTCGCTTCCAGCGGCGCTGATGCACGTCCAGCATCTGCGGATGCCCAAGCTCGATGAGGATGCGACCAAAAAAGCCCTCCCCTGGGAATTGCGCGGCAAATTGCCGTTCGATCCATCGCAAGCTGCCCTTCGACATCTGATTGCCGGCGAAATCTACCAGGATCAGGAACCCAAGAACGAAGTGATCGTGATGGCGGCCCGGCGCGACTGGGTGGACCAACTCCTGGCTGCCGCCTCAAAAGCGCGGCTGGATGTTGCGGGGATGAACGTCGAGCCCAAAGCAATCGTTGATTGCTTTTCCCACGTTTACCGTAGAAAGAGCGACGCGGAGGCCGTCACGTGCTACGTGGACATCGGCTCCAACGCAACCCGGGCGGTCATCGCGCTGGGCGGAGAGATTCGATTTGCCCGAATCATTCCGGTCGGCGGCGAGCATTTCAACCGTGCTGTGGCAAACGATCTGAAGATTCCGCTTGAAGAAGCGCGCGTGCTGCGCGTTCGCGCGGCATCGCAGGTCGAGGAGACGCCGGAGAAGGCTCCGGCCGTCCCATCGGAATTGGAACGCCCTGCTGAGCGTGGATCGATCGACAACGAATTTGCTTTGCTTGGCAATGCCCTGAGTGCGGCCAAGAAACAACAGACATTATCCGAGCCCGGTGGCACCGCCGCGGTCGCGACTGCGACCCCGCCGGTCTCGGATCAGAAGCAACAGTTCGAGACTGCCTGCCGCGAGCCCATCATGAAGATCGTCGAAGAGCTGGCGTTGTGCCGGCGCTACTACGAGGCGGCTTTCACGAACCAGCCGCTCGAGCGCCTGATTTTCGTCGGCGGCGAAGCGCGCCAGCGCGGGATCTGTCAGACGATTGCCCGCGAGCTGGGCATTGCCGCCCAGATCGGCGATCCGATGGCTCGGATGGCGCGAACCACAACAGTTGGAATCGAAAGCGGAATCGATCGGAGGCAGCCACAACCCGCATGGGCGGTGGCCGTCGGCCTGAGCATGGGACCCGTAGGCGCCGTAAAGGCGGCCTCCAAATAGAAGTCCGATGTCGGTGGTTGGCGTCAAGTCGGCGTCGGCTGCGGGCATCAGAGAAACGGTGAAGGTCATGAGTGCCAACAATGATTTGAGCTTTTTGCCCGATGACTACCTCGAGCGCAAGGGGCGTCGCCGGACGACGATCATTTTCGGTTCTTTGTTCGTGATCGTCGCGATCGGCGTCGTCGCGGTCTGCCATGCGACGATCAACTCGCGGCGTGGCCAGGAAAAGACCAACGCCGAGGTGACCGAGCGCTACGTCGAGGCGGCCAAGCGCATCGATCAGGTCAAGAAGATGCACGAGCAGCAGCGCAAGATCGTGCAGCACGCTGAGCTCGCGGCGGCGCTGGTCGAGAAGGTTCCGCGGAGCAACCTGCTCGCGGAGCTGACCAACTCGCTGCCGTCCGGCGTTTCGCTATTGGAATTCACGCTCGAATCCAGGGAGCGCAAGGAAACGGTCGTGGCGACCACCTTCGAGCAGAAGAAGGCCGCCATCGAAGCGCAGCGCAAGGTCGAGACGACCGGCGCCGGCGAAGCCCCCAAGTTTGATGTTTCCATGAAGCTGACGGGCGTGGCCGACACCGACGTGCAGGTCGCGGCCTACATCAGCAAGCTCAATCAATCGACTTTCTTCAAAGACGTGAACCTGGTGATCAGCGAGTCGGTCAAGGAAGGCACCGACACGATGCGCCGCTTCCAGATTGAGATGATGCTCAATCCCGACGCCGAGGTGAAGGACACCACCAAGGCGATCCGCACAGCGGCGACGGAAGTCAATCGGTAATTAAAAAGTCAAAGACGCGGGCGATCGTCCGGGAGGACACCCACTATGAAATTCGGAATTCAAGGCATCATGTTTTTCATCGCCATCCTGGCGATCCTTGCCGGAGGATTTTTCCTCTGCAACAAGGAGAGCCAGTACAAGATGGAGCTGTCGGCCGACACGGCCAAGAAGCAGCGCGTCCTCAGCGACCTCGATCGCTCGATGGCCGGCATCTCCGATGCGAATCGCAAGATTGCCGAGCTCCAGCAGGCGGTCAATTTCTTCGAATCCAAGCTTCCGCAGGCCAAGGAAGTGGACAGCGTGCTGAAGGAAGTCTGGCAGCGCGCCGAGAGCAACTCCCTGGCGATCAAGACGATCAAGACGCCCAAGGCCAAGCGCGGCCCCAAGTACAGCGAGCAGGCGATGGAGATGACGCTCAGCGGCAACTTCAACGGGTTCTATACCTTCCTGCTCCAGCTCGAAAAGATGCCGCGCCTTACCCGTGTGGAAAAGATGCTGCTGACCAAGATCAGCGGTCATGATGGCGAGATGGAAGCGGCTATGACGCTCACCATCTACTTTGAACCCGACGGCGACGCGACCACCGTGACCTCGGCCAACTAAAGAAATACGGGCCTGCGCAGCCGGTCAATCAGCGGCCGCCCAAGGCCAGGAGAACAGCAATGAGTGTCGAAGACTTCAACGAAGAAACAAACGATTCGTCGCAGCCGGTCGAAGGCGGCGAGGATCTGGACGGCTCATTTGTCAGCTCGCGCAAGCCGGCCGACAAAGGTGCCCTCGGTGTGCTGATGCTTCTGGTGGCCTTCGGCGGCGGGCTGTACTTCATGTACCTGCACAACGGTCCTTCGTCAGCCAGCGCGGCAACGCGCGAGCAGGCGGCCGCTACCACCACCATCGACGAGTTCCTCAAGGGCAACGGCAGCAGCAACTTGATGGAACAGACGCTGCGCGACACCGAAAAGGTCGTGCACGAATTCCAGTCCACTTCCACCAAGCCTCAGGTTCCAGTTTCTGACCTTTCGACCAATCCGTTCCGGCTCAAGCAGCCGGAGAACGGGGCCAAGGAAGACGATTCGTCAGCGCGCGCTCGCGAGCGGATGCTAGCCGAACGGTCCCGTATTTCGCACGAGGCCGCGAGCCTCGAGCTCCAGTCGGTCATGCACGGAAGCAACAGCGCCTGCATGGTCAACAATGCCATGTATCACGTGGGCGACACGATCGGAAGTTTCCAGGTGGACGAGATCCGCACCCGCAGCGTGATCGTCAAGCAGGGTCCCTACCGCTTTGAATTGACCATGAAGAGGTAATGCACGATGTTTGGCCGACGATCATCAGCTCCAGTCGCCCCCGAGCCGCGCAATCTTAAAGAGAGCGGGCCGGACGAATCTTCGACGTTCGAGCCGCTCTGGCAGCCTACCGAGCAGCGCGTCCGAAAGTCGGTCGAGCAGCTTTTGCTCGAGCGCAAGCAGATCTCCGAAGATCAGCTTCTTCAGGCTCGGCAGGTTGCCTCGCAAACGCCTGGCAAGAGCCTGGCGCAGATCCTGCTGACGATGAACGTCGCCACCGAGGCGCAGATTCTCTCGGCCCTGGCCGAGACCCTCGGGCTGGAATTTGTCACGCCAGACAAGGAGCAGATCGACCCGGAGGCCTACAGGCTTCTCGCCCCCGAATACATCCGTAAGCACTTTGTGCTTCCGTTGCGATTCGAGGGGCTTGGAGAAGACAATTCTGTCAAGACACTGGTCGTTGCGGTGACCGATCCGAACAACGTCTTTCTCCTGGACGAAGTGCGTGCGAAGACCAAGCGTACGTTGCGCATGGTGGTTTGCTTGCCGACCGATGTGAATCGCATCGTCGAGCAGATGACCAGCAGCGCCGACGCGACCAGCGCACAGGTCGAAGAGATCATCAAGGACATCAACGAAGATGACGTCCAGGTGATGAAGGAGTCGAAGGACGATGTCACCGACCTGGAAAAGCTCGGTAACGAATCGCCGATCATCCGCTTCGTCAACTACCTGATCTTCGACGCCATCAAGCAGGGCGCAAGCGATATTCACATTGAGCCCAAGGAAAAAGAACTCAAAATCCGCTACCGCATTGACGGCGTGCTCTTTGAGTCGATGAATCCGCCCCACGCCATGCAGGCCGCGATCATTTCGCGTCTGAAGATCATGGCGAACCTGGACATCGCCGAGCGGCGTCTGCCTCAGGACGGCCGCATTCGCGCGATGGTGCACGGGCGAAAAGTCGATCTTCGCGTGAGCACCCTCCCCACCGCCTATGGGGAAAAGGTCGTCATGCGTATTCTGGACAATAAGTCCATCAACGTATCGCTGGACGACCTGGGTTTCTCCGAAAACGCGCTGACGATCTGGAAAAAACAGATCGATCAGCCGCACGGCATTCTGCTGGTTACAGGTCCAACCGGTTCGGGTAAGACGACCACGCTCTATTCATCTCTGCGCTGCATGGATGCCGCCACGATGAACATCAGCACCGTCGAAGACCCGGTCGAATATCACCTGGGCTCAGCGACGCAGGTTCAAGTCCACGACAAAATCGGCATGACCTTCTCGGCAGCCCTCCGCAGCTTGCTGCGACAGGACCCTGACGTGGTCATGCTCGGTGAAATTCGCGACTCAGAAACGGCAAACATTGCAGTGCAGGCCGCGCTCACGGGCCACCTGGTGCTCAGCACCCTGCACACTAACGACGCGCCGTCTTCGGTAACACGACTGATCAACATCGGCGTCGAGCCATATTTGATCTCTGCCGCGCTCAATGCGGTGCTCGCACAGCGTCTGGTGCGCCGTGTATGTCAGGCCTGCAAGGAAGAATACACCCCCACCGACGACATGAAGGAATTCCTCAAGCTTCAGGGATTCCAGGGCGAAACCACCTGGCGCGGCAAAGGCTGCGACAAGTGCCGAAAGACCGGCTACAGCGGCCGACTTGGTATTTACGAAATGATGGTCATGGACGACTCCCTGCGAGACGTGGTGACGGGAAACCCCGATGTAAACCATCTGCGCAAACTTTGCCGTGAGCGCGGACTGATAACCCTGCGTGAAGATGGGTTCCAGAAGGTCATGCATGGGCAAACTACGGTCGATGAAATCCTCAGAGTGACCGAGAACGCGTGAGCCAACGGAATTGAAATGCCCGCTCGGACAAAGGCTTAAAGCCTGTGCCTGAGCCAAAGTCCGAGAACAAACTATGAGCCTTCTCAACGACATTCTCCGAAACGCTGTTCAGGCCAAGGCCTCTGACGTTCATATTAACGTCGGCTCGCCGCCGCTGTTCCGCATTCACACGGTGATGACGCCCAGCGACTTCCCGATTGTGACGCCCGAGGGCGCGGCTCGTCTGGCCAAGGAGATGATGAACGACAAGCGCTGGGCCGACTTCGAGGAGCATCGCGACAGCGACTTCTCCTATGAAATCCCCGGCCTGGGCCGCTTCCGCGTGAACGCTCACTACCAGCGCAACACCGTCGCGCTGGCGTTTCGCTGCATTAACGACAAGGTGCGCCCCATCGAGCAGCTCTTCCTGCCGGAAGTCTGCACGAAGCTCACGTACCTCCCGCGCGGGTTGATCCTCGTGACCGGTCCAACCGGTTCAGGAAAGAGCACGTCGCTGGCGGGCATGATCGATGCGATTAACCGCCGCGAATCGGGCCATATCATCACGCTGGAAGACCCGATCGAATACGCATTCGTCAGCAACAAGTGCGCGATCGAGCAGCGCGAAGTGGGCAGCGACGTACCGAACTTCTCCAGCGGCCTGCGACACGCATTGCGTCAGGACCCCGATACGATTCTGGTCGGTGAAATGCGCGACCTTGAAACGACGGCGTCGGCGATCACCGCGGCTGAAACGGGCCACCTGGTCTTCAGCACGCTGCACACCGTTAACGCGCCGCAGACGATCGAACGTATCATCGATATTTATCCTTCAGACGAGCAGAACCAGATTCGCTCGATGCTGGCCAACACGCTGCAGGCCGTGATCAGCCAAACGCTGTTCAAGCGCAGCGATCAGCCGGGCATGATTCCCGGGGTGGAGATCATGCTCTGCACGCCTGCCGTGCGAAACTGCATTCGCGAAAACCGAATTTTCGAAATTCCGAATATCATCGCGACCAGCCGATCGCTTGGAATGCAGTCATTGGATGACTCCATCAAGCATCTGTTTGTCAACGGGTATATCACCAAAGAGGATGCGGTCGCGCAGGCGGCTCATCCTGAGAAGCTGGAACGCTCCTTGGCCGCTTAACGGAGGACCGGACGAGCAGATTTGCGAGCGGGCCTATGGCCTGATCTCAAATGATCTGACGGACGGCAGGGAACATGCCTACGTATCGCTACGAAACCAGTGGCGCCGGTGGAAAAGTAACAGCCGGCGTAATCCAGGCGGCCGATCTCGCGTCGGCATCCCAGCAGCTCCGCGCCCGCGGCGAATACATCATCGCCCTGGCGCCGGCTGATGCCGTCGGCAAAAAGGGAAGCATCAACTTTTCCATCAGCTTTGGTCCTGGACTTAAAGATGTGGCGAACTTCACCAGCCAGCTGGCGGTGATGATCCGCGCGGGCATCAGCATTCGCGCCGCCATCGAAGGTATTGCCGAGCAGGCAGCCAATCCGAAATTCCGGGCGATGCTTATCCAGATGAAAAAGGACGTCGAGGGCGGCAAGCAATTCTCCGACGCCTTGATGCGCTACCCCAAGACCTTCTCGCCATTGTACGTGAACATGGTCAAGGCCTCGGAACTGTCCGGCGGCTTCAGCCGAATGCTTGAGCGAATTGCCGGATATCTGGTACAGCAGATCGAAACGCGATCGATGGTTGTGGGCGCCATGATCTACCCCGGCATCATCGGTACCATGGCCACCGGCACCACGATCTTCCTGCTCGTCTTCGTGCTGCCGCGATTCATGGTGCTGTTCGCCGGTCGCGAAGCGGCACTGCCGATCCCGACCAAAATGCTATTGGCGATCTCGCACTTCATGATTGCCTATTGGTACATCCTGATCATCGCCGTCGCGGCGTTGGTGTGGGGCATCTGGATGACGCTGCGCACCGACTGGGGCCGAATGTACTTCGATAAGATCAAGCTGACTGTGCCCCTCTTCAAGAAGATGTTCCGCGCGCTGTACATCAGCCGAAGTCTTCACACGATGGGCCAGCTCGTGAACGCGGGTGTGCCGATTCTGGATACGTTGAGTATTACTGCGGAAATCGCGGGCAATACGCTCTATCGCCGAATGTGGCGCGCGGTTCATGGCGCGGTCAAAACCGGTAAGAAGATTTCTGCGCCGCTCGCCAAGAGTCCCCTGCTTCCGCGAGCCGTCGTGCAGATGATCAATGCCGGCGAAGAATCAGGTAAGCTCGGCGAAGTGCTCGACCAGGTCAGCGACTTCTACGCTAAAGAGCTTAAATCCGTTATCAAGAGCGTGACCGCGATGATCGAACCGCTCATGATCGTCCTCATGGGTAGCATCGTCGGCTTTATCGCCATGAGCATCATTCTCCCGATCTTCAAGCTCAGCCAGCTTGTCAAATAATGTCGTACCGCGGAAAGAACGCAGGGCGGCCGCTCCTAAGGGCCGCCCTGTATCGTTTTCGCGCCATGCCCCAGTCGCAACTCGATTTGCCTGCCTAATTTGACGTCCCCCGCATTGAATTGGATATCGTTGTTGATGAGTAAGGCTTTCCCAAAACGTGTTGCACGGTCACGCGCTCATGGTTTCACGCTGATCGAGACAGCCATGGCGATGGTAATCGTCGGACTGGCCGTCGGCGGTATGCTTCAATTGATCGCGGCCGGCAGCCAGTCGAACATCGCTGGCAATGAGCTGACGACCGGCATCAACCTGGCCAAGAACATCCAGCAGATTTCCACATCGCTGGCTTATACCGATCCAAATAATCCAGGTTCGCCCTCGCTGCACAAGGGAAACCTGGCGGCGGCGACCTACATATGGGACTTGGACACCCTGAGCTGTTCGCCGCCGGTCGATTGCTCGGGAAATACGATCACGAATTACGCCGGCTGGACGCAAAATGTTTCAGTGCAGACGGTTTCTACGGGGCAATTGACTTCGACCCGCCCTCAGGACACGACGGTCCCGACGGCACGAATTACTGTCACGATCTCTCACAAGGGCCAGACCGTTTATTCAACCAGTTGGCTGGTCTGTGCACCGGATTCCGCTACCTAATGATCCCGAAAAAGCTTGCAACGAGGTTCCTATGAGAAACTTCAAAGCTTATTCACCAGGGAATAGTCGCCGGCGCGGCTTAGCGTCGGTCCTGGCGATGTTGTTCCTTGTTCTGTTCAGCACCCTGGCCGTCGGCTTTTATGCCGCCACCACCCTCTCGGCCCAGGTTGCCAAGAACGAGCGATCGTTGACCACCGCGCAGAGCGCCGCAGAATCCGGCATGGAATTCATGCGGTATCAGCTCGGCATCATTACCGTTCCGCCGGGCACACCGAGTAATCAGCTTCTGACCACCGTATATGGTCTCTTGAGCACGAACCTGAACGGTACGTACAACATGGGCACCGACGTGGTGACCATGTCTAACGACGCCAACGGCAACCCGACAATTTACGTCCCCGGAAACACCAGCCACTTTATCTCGATCGATTCCACCAGTGGCTCAAGGTTTCAGGGAACGATCGCCCAATCGGGCGATAAGCTGGTGGTCACTGTCGTTGGGATGGGCAGCGACGGATCGATCTCGCGCGGCGTTCAATTGAGCTACCAGAAAGCCGCCCGCGCCAGCGCCATCTTTAACTATGGCGTGGCTTCCAAAGGTAAGATTACGACTGGTGGTGCCTCGTACATTCTGGGTAACCCTGACCCGGCCATGGGTAGCGTACTTTCTACCGACATGGCGGACTCGATCCCCGTCGTGATTGGTGGCAAGCAGGTCAGCGGCGACATCAGCATTACGAATCCGAGTGGTTCGGTCTCTTATTCGGGCGCTTCGATTGGTGGAACCAGCGATCCGACACAGATTCCCAATCATATTCACATTGGCGTGCAGCCGCCGACTTTCCCTACGATTGACTCAAGCGTTTACACCAACGCGGTGACGATGAGTGCGTTCACGCCGGGAGCCAGAACCCTGTCGAACGTCTATATTCCGCCGAACACCAATCCGAGTTTTGCTGCAAATACGATCATTCAGGGCGTTCTGTGGGTCCAGTCGCCTAACAAGGTCAGCTTCGGTGGTAACCTGACCGTCACTGGCGTGATCGTGGTCGATAATAACACCACATTTAATGCCGCGACAAACCAGATCAACTTCACCGGTAGCGTGCGAGCAAGCGGTGTGCAGAACCTCCCCACGGGCTCGACCTATGGCAACCTCCGAAGTTTGACCGGCGCGTTCATTCTCGCACCTGGTTATGCGGTGAACTTTTCGGGCGACTTCGGCTCGGTGGCCGGCAGCATCATCGCCAGCCAGATCAGCATGACGGGTAACGCGACCGGAACGGTTCAGGGAAGCGTGATTGGCGTCGATAATCAGCCTTTGACGCTCAACGGCAGTGCCGACATCACGATCGCCAGCACGGGCACCAGCAACTACCCGGCTGGCGTCAGCTTCGGCAGCTATTACACCCCGCTGCCTGATACGTACGTGGAGATTGAGCCATGAGAAATATGTATTCCAAAGCAATCTCGAGACGGCGCGCAGGCCTGACGCTGATCGAAACGATGGTCAGCCTGGCGATTACCAGCAGCCTTCTGGTGGCGGTCGCCGCGGCTTACAACGCCTCGGCCAGCGCGGTGACGGCCAACGCCGACTTTTTCAAGGCGACCCAGGCCGCACGCATCACGATGAACCAGATGCTGTCGGAGATCCGCCAGGCTGAGTCGGTGCAGGTCTATTCCGACCACATCGACATCATCCGTCCGACAGCCAACATGGCCGTGGATCCTTCGCTGGGCACGGAAGTCTTCCGGCGTTTCCAATATGACGCCACCAACTCAAGGATCACGCTCCAGATCTTCTATGGAGCCAGCAGCACGCCGGGCACGCTTTATGAGATGGCGACGAACCTCAGCTCAGTGAACTTTGGGCCGGCGATGATGGGCCGGGACTGGAACAACACGCTGGTCGTCCAGCACGTTCCGATCACCCTGAACTTGAAGGTCGGCAAAGATTTCGTGAATCTGAGCGGCTCGGCTGGGCCACGACGGGCACAGCAATCGTTCTAACGCTCGGTTTTACCTAAAATCTCCGCCGCCCGCGAACACACACGTTCGCGGGCGGTTTCTTTTTCCGGGGCCATGCATTCCGGGAGCTGCAGAGGCTACAATGACCACATAATGAAGTATTTCTATGGAGAGTTTGACGGCGAAGAATTTCCCACGCAGGACAAGCTCTTTGGCTTCGATCAGCTCATGCAGTTCATCCTGCAATATGGGGATCAGGCTCTGAAAGCCATCGAGCAGATGCTGCAAAATCCCAAGGACGAGGCTCAATCAGAGCTGCTCGAAAAGCTATTTGAGGAAGGATTGCTCGATCGCGATGGGTCGGGCCGACTCCGTCTCACGCCCAAAGCAATCGGCCGCATGCAGCGCAAGGCGCTGATGGAGGTCTTCGCCAATCTCCGGACCGGCCAGCGCGAGGGACACGAACGGGTGACGCCGGGCCAGGGCGGCGAGCGGATCGAGGGGACCAAGCCTTATGTCTATGGCGATCCGGTGAGCGATCTGGATCTGCATCAAACGATTCATAATGCACTGGCGCGCCACGGGCTTCCGAATCACGGAAAAGAGGCACACGCAGAGTCGTCTGAGGCTGCGAAGCGCCTCGGCATCCGATTCGACGAGCGCGATTTTGAGCTGCACCTGCACGAAGGGACGACTAGTTGCTCGACGGTTGTGCTGCTCGATATGAGCGGATCGATGATGCGCTATGGCCGATTCCTCGCGGCAAAAAAAGTCGCGATGGCCATGCAGGCGCTGGTGCATTCGAAATTCCCGCAGGATTCGATCGACTTTGTCGGGTTCTATTCGGGAGCGAGTCGGATTCGAGAGGCGATGCTTCCACTGGCGATGCCTAAGCCGGTAACGGTTTTCGACTACCAAGTGCGGCTGCGCGTACCCATCGATCAGATCGATCGCGCGCCGCAGCATTTCACGAATTTGCACATGGGCCTGCAACTGGCCCGACGCATTCTGCGACGAAGAACGAGCGAAAATAAGCAGATTTTCATCGTCACCGATGGCCAGCCGACGGCTCACGTCGAAGGGAATTTCGTTCACCTGCTCTATCCGCCCGATCAGCGCAGCACGCTGGCGACTTTGAAGGAAGCAGTGGTCGCGGTGCGCGAGGGTTGCCGAATCAGCACGTTTGCTTTGATCGAAGATTATTGGGGAATGGATTGGGTCGGCTTTGTCGATCAACTCGCACGGCTCACCAAGGGCGTCGCGTTCTACACCAGCAGCGGCGAACTCGCATCCTGCATCATGGAAAGCTATCTGAGCGGGCGAAAGAAGAAGACTTACATTTCGTGACTTTTTTGCGCGGGGGGCGCACATAGTTTCTTCAACGCGCGCTCGTGCGGAGGCTTGGAGATCCCATTCTCGGTAATGATTGCCGTCACCAGCTCAGCCGGTGTGACATCAAATGCCGGGTTGTAGACGGGGACTTCCGGAGGCGATGTGATTCGCCCGAAGCCGTTGATGATTTCCTTCGAATCGCGCTGTTCGATCGGAATCTCGGCACCGGCTGCAATCGACAGATCGATGCTGCTCGTCGGTGCGGCGACGTAAAACGGGATTCCAAAGTGCTTGGCAAGGATCGCGACGCCAAGCGTTCCAATCTTGTTAGCAACATCGCCGTTTGCAGCGACCCGATCGGTCCCGACGATCACCGCCGCGACTTTGCCTTCCTGCATCACGGTGGCCGCCATGTTGTCGCAAATAACGGTCACTGGAATTCCATTTTGCTGCAGCTCATAGGCGGTGATCCGGCTGCCCTGCAGCAATGGCCGCGTCTCATCGGCGAAGACATGAAATCTCATCCCGCGCTCGGCGCCGACGTAAATCGGCGCCAGTGCCGTGCCATATCGCACGGTTGCAAGCCCGCCGGCATTACAGTGAGTCAGGAGATTGATATTGCCGTTGGAGGATGGCAATTCCGCAAGCAGCTTCGCGCCGTGCTCCCCAATCGCTCGACAGACTTGATTATCCTCTTCGAGCATGAGGATCGCTTCACTGAGCAATCGTTCTTTAATCTTTGTCGAATCTGCGCCCTTCTTCGCCGCAGTTTGGCCGACCTCGCGTACCCGCTTTAAAGCCCAAAACAAATTGACCGCAGTAGGCCGGCTCGTTTCAAGATACCTGCAAACCTGCCCGAGCCGGTCCACCAGCGCTTCGGATCCACCATCAAAGTGCCGCACGCCCAGAAAGGCTCCAAACGCTGCAGCCACGCCAATCGCAGGCGCGCCGCGAACGACGAGCCGTTTGATGGCATCCCATGTCTGCCGCTCATCGGTGATATCAACAAAGACCGTCTCGACCGGCAGGCGGGTTTGATCCAATAGCCGCATCGCTTTGCCTGTCCAACTGATCGTTTCCAGCATGAACGGATTGTAGCGGCCGAAACAAAGGTGCACATAAAGTGCGCGTCCCCATCAGGTTGGACCATCGCATGCCCTCTTTGTGCGCATAATACTTATCTGCAGATTTCTTCATTTTTAGAGCTATTACTCACGTTTTCGCGTTCCTTCGCACAAAACGTGAACCATTCCCGTTTTGAACCCTTTCATTTTGACCACGGCTATTCAATGGCACGGAAGATGCAATTCAGCGACGTAAGCGGATAGGCGACCCTGAATTGCTGGAACCAACTTTGGGCGCCGGAGGCTATGGATTGCGATGGCTGAGGTGAAGTCCGGAGAAATCGCTCTCCGCATTCTGGTTGTCGATGATGAGCAGAACATTCGCGTCACACTCGGAATGTGTCTGGAGGCGGAGGGTCATTTCGTTTGCTCCGCCACGGGCATCGAGGAGGCCATCGAGCAGCTCTCAAGGCAGGTGTTCGACCTGGTGTTCCTCGATGTGAGGCTGGGTGTTCATAATGGCCTGGACTACATCGAAGGAATTCTGGCCGATTACCCGTGGACGAAAATCGTCGTGATCACCGCCTTCGCTTCGGTATCGACGGCCGTCCAGGCGATGAAGCTGGGCGCGATTGATTATTTGCCTAAGCCTTTCACAGCCGCCCAGGTCCAACTGGTCACGGAAAAGGTCGCGCAGCGACGTCGGTTGGAATTGAAAATCGATTCATTGCAGGCGGCCCTGGGTGAGATGGACCCGGAAGCGGATCTGCCAGCCGACAGCGCCTCGATGCGCAAGGCGCTGGATCTGGCCCGGCAGGTCGCCACCAGCAACGCCACGATCCTGATCCACGGAGAAATCGGAACCGGCAAAGGAAGGTTAGCCCGCGCCATCCATGCCTGGAGCCCAAGGGCCAGCGCCGGCTTCTGCTCGATGACATGCGATGTGGGCAATGCAGACGAACTGGACATCGCACTGTTTGGCTTGACCCGGCGAGACGTTTCTCCCCCGGTCGATGCCCCCGGACGCATCGAACTTTGCGCGGGTGGCACACTCGCACTTCATGATGTGGCCCAAACTCCCCCAAGCCTTCAGCCCAAGCTGCTGCGCCTGCTGGCCGACAAACAGTTCGAGCGGCACGAAGACTTTAAGACTCAGGAAGCGAACGTTCGTGTCATTGCAACCACCGCGGCTGATCCCGATGATGCAGTGAAACGAAAGAGACTCCGGTCCGATCTGCTTTTGGCGCTGGATGTTGTGCGGATTGACTTGCCGGCGTTGCGCCATCGGCCCGAAGATATTCGCATGTTGGCCAGGCGTTATCTGACCTATTTCAGTGGTGAGAACCGCCGGACGATCGCCGGTTTTACCGCCGAAGCGACAAACGCCCTCGAGCAGTATCCGTGGCCGGGCAATACTCGCGAATTGCGAAACCTCATTGAGCGGGCCGTGATCCTGTGCCAGGGCGACACGATCGACATTGACCATTTCCCTCCAAATCTGCTGCGAAATTCGGGCAAATATGGCATCGGCGATCTTGTTCCCCTGGACACCATTGAAGATTTGCACATTCAGCGCGTCCTCGATTCCACCGGTTCGATCAAGGGGGCGGCGGCGGTGCTGGGCATCGGCGTGAGCACCATGGTGCGCTGGATGAAGCGCACGAAGATCACCGGCCCCACAATACGCGAGCCCGCGATGGCCGACGCGGCGGGAGCCGATCATGATAAGCCTCAGGGCTAAGCTCGCCGCAGGCTTTGGAGGATTGCTGCTGATCCTCCTGATCGTCAGTCTGCTCAGTATGATCGTTCTCACGCGCTACAGCCACACGCTCGAGCGGGTCTTCCGCGAGAACTATGATAGCGCCATTTATTGCGACCAAATGAAAGCGGCGCTCGATGTGCTCGACGCCCGCGCTCAAGCCATGGCATGGGGCGATTCCGATTCGTCAATTCAAGTCGATCCGGCAGCGCAAAAGCAGCAGTTCGAAAGGAATTTGCATCTGCAGTTGGACAATTGCACTCTTCCCGGCGAGCTGGAACGCACCCGGCAACTGGCGTCAATCTGGACCGACTATCGCCGAGCCTATGACCAATTTGATGCAGCACCCAGTGGCTCTCAAGACTTGTACCGTCGCGTTTTACTCCCGCAGCATCAGTCGGCGAAGCGCGCCGCCGAGCAGCTCGCCGACATGAACATGTCCAATATGGTGTCGGTGGATGGGCAAGTGAAGCGGACACTGATTGGCGTGAAACGTGCTATTCTCACGTTGGTTCTTGTCGCCATCCTTCTGGCAGCAACACTCGTCGCTACCGTCGGCGCCACGATCCTTCGCCCCCTTCGAATTTTGACCCTGTCGGCTCGACAGATCGCCAGCGGAAATCTCGATCTACATATGTCTGTGAGATCGCGCGATGAGGTCGGGCGATTGACCGAGGCATTCAACTCTATGGCCTCGCGCCTGCGCGAATTCAGAAGGCTTGATGCCGATCGTTTCCTTCGAACACAACAGACGACGCAGCTTGCTATCGACAGCCTGCATGATGCAGTGATTGTCATCGGCCCCAGTGGAGTCATAGAAATCGCCAATCATGCCGCGGAATTGCATTTCAAAATTGTGCCCGGAACAGTGATTCAAGATGGAGAGCCAAAGTGGCTGCGAGAGATATTTAACGAAGTTTCCCAGTCGGGCCGTCCCTTTGCACCGGAAAACTACAAGTCTGCAATTCAACTTTTCGAAAACGGGCGCGAGCGATTTTTAATCCCGCGCGCCGTACCAATGCTCGACGGCGCGGGCGAGACGATCGGCGTTGCGGTGATCCTGGTCGATGTCACACAGCTGCGTCACGCAGATGACCTCAAAAGTGGGCTGGTCTCAACCGTCTCCCATGAGCTTCGCACGCCGCTCACCGCATTGCGGATGGCGATCTCGCTCTTGCAGGGAGAAAAGATCGGCGCGCTCACAGCGCGACAGCGAACCTTGGTCAATGCTGCCGGCGAAGAAAGTGAGAGGCTGTTTCGAATCATCGATGACCTGTTGAACATCAGCCGGATCGAATCGGGCCGCGCTCAATTTGACATGCGCCCAAGCAGCCCGCGGGGGATTGTCGATTCCGTCGTTGAATCAACCCGAGACGCGTTTGAGCATAAGGGGCTTCGGCTTGAAGTCGATTGCCCCATCGATCTACCGGAGGTTCAGGCCGATGCAACATTCATTACCCACGCGCTGGGTAACCTATTGGCCAACGCTCTTAAATTCACGCCAGCCGGTGGAAACGTCACGATTGGCGCAGAGAGTGAAAATCATGGAGTGAGGTTCTTTGTTCGTGATACTGGTCCCGGCATTCCACCGCAGTTTGCCGACCGTATTTTCGAAAAATTCTTCCGCATTCCCCGCGCCGATGGTCCAGCAGGCGTCGGGCTGGGCCTGGCCATCGCCAAAGAAATCATCGAAGCGCACGGCGGCCAAATTCATTTCCATCCAAACGAAAGCGGCGGCTCGGTCTTCTCTTTCACGCTTCCGGCATCTGCATCACTGGCGACTGTGGTAACCCAGCGATAAAATGTGCTTGTGATGCTGTTCACCAATTCGCGTTGGGCAGCGCGCCAGCACGTTCATTTGCCAGGTTATCTCAATGAGTGTGATCCGATTTGATGCGACCCCGGCGATCCGCGCCAATTGCCCACATCCGTACCCGGCCGCGCGCGGAATTCCGCAGTGGCTGAAGAAAACGCCGATGGACCTGGAGAGGAAGAATTGGTCCACGGTGAAGCGGTGCCCGCCGTTCCTCGAAGCCATGACGTCCGGCTACATCATTCCACTCGCGGAGGATTGCAGTTTTATCCGCGACCCCGATGGCCGGATCCATGTGAAGTCGAACAACAATATTGTCGAAGGGCATGCCGCCGACCAGTATGCCGAGTCTCCGTTCGCGCATTACCCGGTCGCTAAATTCTTAAATCCGTGGGCAGTCGTGACAGAGCCGGGCTACTCCACCTTGTTCATCGCGCCGATCAATCGGTGGGACATTCCGTTCTTTCCACTCTCAGGCGTGGTGGAAACTGATACCTACTACAACCACATCAATTTCCCCGCGATCTGCACATTAGCTCCCGGAAGCCAGTATGTGCTGCCCAGGGGAACTCCGGTCATCCAGGCAATTCCTTTCCGCCGCGAGGAATGGAAAATGGAAATCGGAGAAATGGATAATGCGCGGGTCCAGCAAATGCGCGATCAGTTGGATGCCAATCCGCACATGTACAAGGAACAATATTGGCTGAAGCATCAGTTTGAGTGACGGCTTCCTAACAGCTCTGCACTCCGCAACGTGTTTTTGAGCAGCATGGCAACTGTCATCGGCCCCACACCGCCCGGCACCGGAGTGATTCGCGAGACTTTGGGATAGACTCCCTCGGCATCGACATCCCCCACCGTCTTCTTGCTTCCATCGGCAAGCGTAATGCGATTGATTCCCACATCGATCACGATCGCGCCATCCTTGACATGCTCAGCCGTGATGAGGCCCGGCTTTCCAACCGCTACAACGAGTATCTCCGCCCGCTTAGTGTGAGCGGCCAGATCGCGCGTGGCGATGTGGCAAAGCGTGATCGTCGCCATCTGCTCCGAAAGCAGCAGCGCAATCGGCTTTCCCGCAATTTCACTTGCGCCGACGACGACCGCTTCTGCGCCGCGGAGGGTGACGCCGGTTGATTTGATCAATTCGATGACCGCCAGTGCCGTGCATGGAGCGATCAGCGTATGCCCATAGACGACATATCCAATGTTGGCAGGATTGACGCCTTCGACATCCTTGATCGGGTTAATCTGATACTGCAGTGCGGTCGCATCCAGATGCCGAGGCAGCGGCAGATGCAGCATGATGCCGGTGACGCTGGTGTCGCGGTTCAGCGTAGCGAGTGTGGCCTCGACGGTCTGGCGATCGACATCGCCCGGCAACGTTCGCAGCTCATAGCTGATGCCGACCGCTTCGCACGCCTCGCGCTGGCGCTGGGCATACAACTCACCGGCCGGCGTGGAGCCGACGAGCAGTGCCGTCAGGTGAACCGCCCTCCCCTGCCGGGCAATGTTTTTTACCCCGGCGGCAACTTCCTCTCGCAACTTCGCAGCGAGTCCCGCACCATCGATCCACTTCTCTGCCATAGGCCATCACGTTAAGGGCGAAGGTTGCAAAAGTAAAAACCGGGCAAAGCAATCACCAGTGCCAATGCCTTTTCCGCTATTAATCGCTTGCAGGCATCCGATTGCCCAGCCAGAATACAGCCCTCATTTGCCAAGTAGTCACGACTGATTTGGGTCGGAGGACGATGCCATGAAATCATGTTTCTGGACGGCGTTGGTGGCGTTGATCGTTTTGCCCCTTACAGGACGCTTCGTCTCTGCTCAGGAGTGGACGCGCTTTCGCGGACCCAATGGCACCGGCATCAGCTCCGACTCCTTCCCCACGCATTTTGATGACAAATCGATCGCCTGGAAGATTACCCTGCCGGGCGGCGGCCACTCTTCGCCAGTCCTTTGGGGAAAAAAGATCTTCGTCACCTGCGCCAACGATCACACCGCCGAGCGCATGATTCTCTGCCTCGATGCGACGAATGGCTCGACGATCTGGAAGCAGCAGATCGAATCGCACACTTATCGCCAGAATGGCGACAATAGTTACGCGACCTCCACACCTTGCGTCGATGCCGATCACCTGTATGTCTGCTGGAGCACGCCTGAAGAACTTTCGCTGGCGGCTTTCACGCACGATGGCAAGAAAATCTGGGAACAGCAATTTGGAAGCTTCATCAGCCAGCACGGCAGCGGCCAGTCTCCAATTGTAGAAGGAAACATCGTTCTGCTTACGGACCTCAATGAAGGGCCGAACAGTTACATTTTTGGAATCGATCGAAACACGGGAAAGATTCTCTGGAAAGCGCCGCGCACGCGATCGGACAAGTTCGCGCCGGCTACGCCCTGCATTTACACGCCGACGGGCGGAAAGCCCGAGGCAGTCTTCTTGAGCAAATCGGAAGGTTTTCTGGGCATCGATCCGCAGACCGGCAAGACGATCTGGCAAGCGCCGGGCGTCTTCGACGCGCGACCGGTCGGTTCGCCGGTTCTCTCCGACGGCCTGATCTTTGGCTCCTGCGGCGACGGCCCTTATGGACACCAGCTTGTTGCCGTGCGCCCGGGAACCGAAAGCAGCCCGGGAAAGCAGGTCTGGCGCACGACCGATTCGACGCCCTACGTTCCCACCATGGTGGCCAAGGATGGATTGCTTTTCTGCTGGGGCGATGCCGGCCTGGTTCTCTGCCGGAAGCAGAAGACCGGAGAAATCGTCTGGCAGCAGCGCGTGCCGGGCAGCTATTACAGCTCGCCGGTTTGCGCGGGCAACATTCTCTACAACATCAACAAGCGCGGCGAAGTGGTCGCCATTGCGGCCAGCGATAACTTCCAGCTTTTGGGCCAGACGCCACTGGGTGAAAAATGCCATGCCACCCCCGCCATCGTCGATGGCTTCATGTACATTCGCACGTATACCCATCTCTATTGCATCAAGGGAAAACGCAACCTTGCCCGCTAGCGGATGAGGCCGCTTCGGTTTGCCACAACCTTGCTGAAAGCTGGGCCAATCTCATAGAAAATCTGTTTCGACGCGCGATGTGTGATGGATAAATCTTACATCGCCACCTAAATTATCCGACGATACTGCGGCCAGGGAATGGTGGGCGCCGCGAAGCGGGCTTTCTCTCGATTCGATGAATCAGCGATGAAACTTGGCTTGCCGGAGTTGTTGTGGCCGGCCTGTTGCGCGGCGCTTCTGCGCCGAGCCGGGCGATGTTGGGGCTGGTCTTCTGCGTCGCGATTTCAGGCGCATTCCGACATCGAATCCCTCGAGCAGCGCGCCCTGTTGTCGGTCAGCCTCGATCCCAACGGCTGGACCGTTGTCACGCCACCCGCGAGTGCGCACATCATTTACTGCAGCAGCTCGACCGGAAACGACACCAATAATGGTCTTTCCCCCGCCGCTCCTGTGCAGACCCTCGCGCATGCCATCAGCCTTCTGCGCGATCATTCCGCTGATCAATTGCTCCTCAAGCGCGGCGATGTCTGGCATTCGGATCTTGGCGTGTGGCGCAAGAGCGGGAAATCGGCCGAACAACCTATGGTCATCGGCGCCTATGGCACCGGCAACCGGCCGGAATTAATGACCGGCGCCGAATCCGGGTTCGATGCCATTTCTAACATCAATTCCGAGATCGATAATGTGGACATCATCGGCATCCATTTCTATTCCGATGGGCGCGATCCGACTTCGCCCGACTTCAGCGGGCCGGTCAATGCGACGGGAATCGATGTCCTGACCAAGACCAGTAATTTTCTGGTCGAGGATTGCCAGATCGAAGGATACTTCGACGACATTAACTTGCAGGCTTTTTATGGCCCAATCGCGAATGTGCAGATTCGCCGAAACGTGATCGATGATGCTTACGCGACCAGCTCCAACTCCGAAGGCCTCTATGCCTATGGCGTGACCAATTTGCTGATTGAAGGCAATACCTTCGATCACAATGGATATAACGATCTGGTGCCGGGCGGGCAGGCCACCTGGTTCAACCACGACTGCTATCTTGCTGCCAACAACGTCAACTGCACGGTCCGCGGAAACATCTTTGCCGAGGCGGCCGGATATGGACTGCAGGCGCGGGCCGGCGGAGATATCGAGAATAATCTCTTCATCAATGACCCGGTCGGTATGACCTTTGGCCTCGTGAACGGAGCCGATGTCGCCCCCGGCGGCGCGACGGGCGTGGTCAACGGCAATGTCTTTATCGGCGGAGCCAACATCGGAACCATCCAGGGCGGCTCGGGATTGCAAATCGGTAACACCCGCCCCGGTTATCCCACCGTCATCAGCAACAACATCTTCACCACCAGCGTTCCCAACGCCCCGGCGGCGATCACGCTCGCCTACGGCATGGGCGATTCCAATCCGCAGGATGCGGTCGGCATCAACGATCTGAATATCGAAGACAACATCATCGACAACTGGAACAATGGCGTTTTTGTCGATAGCGGCTTTCAGCCGGGTGGAACTGGGCTTCAGGCATTCAATAACGTGCAGATCCGCAACAACGTCTTCCAGAATATCACCGGCACCGTAGTGACCCACGGCCAGCCGATCAGCAAGTCGCAGGAGCATTGGACCGGGAACATTTACCCTGCAACCAGCGGCGCGGTTGTGATGGATAAGAAGCCGCTGAGCATGACGCAATGGCGAGCGTCAGCCGAGACGGGCGCGCAATCAGCCAGCGTTGATTACGCCGACGCCGGCGCATCGATCGAGCTTTACAACAGTACGGTTGGCGGACTGCCAGCCGTGTCCGATTTCCTGGCGCAAGCCCGGCTTCAGTCCAGTCAGAATTGGCGAGCCGCTTACGATGCGCAGTCGATCATCGCCTATTTCCAGCAGGCCTTTGGAGAAGTCGGCGCGCCGGCACGTAGCTGGGTCGCGCCGACGCCGCCGGTGGCGACGCCAAGTTTGCCCGGCAGTGTCCTCGCGCAAGATACCATCCTCACGTTTACGGTGGATTACGACGATCCACGGGCAATCGATCCGACGACCATCGCTTCGGGAAATGTAAACGTTGTCGGAAAAGGCGGGTTAAACGCAGCCGCCCAGCTCATCGCCACGAGTGCGACAGGAAACATTGCTTCTGCAACGTATGCTGTCAGCGTTCCCGCGAACTATTTCCGGCCCGGCGTGGCGCGGAAGTTGACGGTGATGATGAATGCGAATCAGGTGAAAAGTGGCGATGGGTTTGCTGCGATGCCAGGGCCCGTCGGAGCATTTCGCGTGCGCGTATTGCCCAGACCCAAGCCGCCGGTGGTGAAGAGCATCAAGCTGACCAATCATGGTCAGTCGATTGCCGTGCGCTTCAGCGAGAACGTCGGGGCGGGAATTGAGCAGTCGGCGTTGACTTTGTCGTCAGCAGATGGGCAAACCATCAACGGCGCGGATCTTCCCTTTTCATGGGACGCCGCTCACGACACCGGCACCTGGACCTTTTCCAATGAGGTGAGCGGAATTCTCCCGGCAGGCCGATGGTCCGCTCATCTCTCCGCATCAATGATCGTCAACTCGATTGGTCAGCAACTCGACGGCAACTATAACGGAATCGCCGGCGATGATTACATCGCGAAAACTCCGATCATAGTGAAAGCAATCAAATCCCACTCTTCGTAATCATAACGCCCGCCCTTCGCACGTCTTCAATCGCGGCATCCACGTCACCAGGATGAAGATTGACGCCCCGACAGGCATCAACCACCAGATGCACGTTGTATCCCAGTGATCGCGCATCCAGTGCCGTGAATTTGACGCAATAGTCGGTCGCGAGCCCGGCGACGAACACGTCTGTCACCGATTTGTTCTTTAGAAAGGCATCGAGTCCCGTCGATTTGCGATGGCCGTTGTCGAAAAAGCCACTGTAGCTGTCGATTGCCGGATCAGTGCCCTTTTGAAACACGCGGTCGGTCGACAGCAGTCGCAGATCCTTCGCAAAATGCGCCCCCGGCGTGTTCTGTACGCAATGAACCGGCCAGAGAATCTGAGTCAGTCCATTGAGGTCGATCACCTGCCCCACCGAATGGCCCGGATGATTGGCAGCAAAGCTGCCGTGATCGCGCGGATGCCAGTCCTGCGTGGCAACCACAAGATCAAACCGGTCGCGCATCGCATTGCAAACCGGAATCACCGCGTCTCCCTCCGGCACGGCCAATGCCCCGCCCGAAAGAAAATCGTTTTGAATATCGACGAGGATCAGTGCATTCATGACATCCCCTTACAGTTCGAAGACAAACCCGCTGCGCATCAGGCGGCGGTAGCGCGATTCATCGAATCGATACAGTCGGGCGGCACGATGTGCCACGTCCTGTTGGCGCTCTTCCAGCTCGATGAGGATCTTCATCGACAGAAGCTTCTTGCGGAAATTTCGCTTATCGAGCTCTCGCTCCAGCACCGTTTCGTACAAGCTCTGTAATTGCGTGAGCGTGAATTTCGTTGGCAGTAATTCAAATCCGATCGGCTCATAGCGGACCTTGCCGCGTAACCGTCGGAGCGCCACTTCAAGAATCTTTTCATGATCGAACGCGAGCCGTGGCCCGCTGCTTCCTCGAATCTGGCTGACCGGGAACCATCTCGCCTGGCGGGCGTCGGAACTGGCATGCAGCATCAGCCCCTTCGGGTTGACCAGCGCATAGTAAGCGACGCTGACCGTGCGCCCGCGCGGGTCGCGATCCACCTGGCCGAAGGTGTAAAGTTGCTCGAGATAGAGATCGCGCAGGCCCGTTTCTTCCTGCAGCTCGCGCAAGGCTGCCTGCTCGAGCGTCTCATCCATGTTCACGAATCCGCCCGGCAGCGCCCACGAGCCTTTGAACGGCTCCAGATCGCGCTCGATCAGCAGCACCTTCAATTCGCCAGCTTCCAGTCCGAAGACAACGCAATCGACTGTGAGTGCCGGGCGAGGATATTCGTACGTGTAAGGCATAGCCGTTTACGTCGCGCTGCGCGCGTTATGGATCATCGATTGGCGCAGATCGAAAAGTCCGCGCTCGATTCCTGCGGGGTATCGGTGCGGATTGATAAATCGCTTGACGCCTGCGTACAGGTGGGAAAGCTGATCTTTTGTTCTTCGCTGCACCGAGTTCAAGTCAGGCATCTCATAAACTAATTTCCCCGCTCGGAAAATCGGCACGAGCAGTTCTTCAAAGCTCGCATCGGGGGGAATCGCTTTCTGCCGGGCCGCATCCGCTGGATCGATGACTTTCACCGGCTCAGCAATCCCAAGATTCTGGTCATAAATCGCATCGGCGATAAATTCATTGCCTTGCGAATATCGCCGCACTTGGAGCATCCCCGGGATCGAGATTTTCGCCGTCTGCTCGGACAATTTGATCTTGTTCTGCCAATGGCCGTTTGAATCGCGCAGCGCGGTGAGCTTATACACACCGCCCAGCGCTGGCTGATCAAAAGCGGTGGCGAGCTTTGTCCCGACGCCCCACACCGTGATCTTCGCACCCTGCTGGTCCTTCAAGCTCGCGATGATCGATTCGTCGAGGTCATTGGTAGCGACGATCGCAGTACGTTTGAACCCAGACTCGTCGAGCATCTTTCGCGCTTCGATGCTCAGGTAAGCGAGATCGCCGCTGTCCAGGCGGATGCCGGTCAGCTCGTGCCCCTGGGCATGCAGCGTTTTTCCCACCTCGATCGCGTGGGCAATCCCCGAAAGCGTGTTGTAAGTATCGACCAGGAAAATGCAGTTGTTGGGCATCACCTTCGCATATGCTTCGAACGCTTCCAGCTCCGTATCGAACGTCATCACCCAGCTATGGGCATGCGTTCCCTTCACCGGAATCCCAAACAGCTTGCCCGCCAGCAGATTGCTGGTGGCGGCACATCCGCCGACATATGAAGCGCGCGTCGCAGTGAGCCCACCATCGATTCCCTGCGCGCGGCGCAGTCCGAATTCCAAAACTGGATCGCCCTTTGCCGCCAGGCAGATCCGCGCGGCTTTTGTCGCGACCAACGTTTGAAAATTGAGAAGCGTCAGCAGCGCTGTCTCGATGATCTGCCCCTGAAAGATCGGTCCCTTCACGCGAATCAAGGGCTCGTGCGCGAAGGCAACCGTTCCCTCCGGCAGCGCATCGATATCGCAGGCGAATTCCATCTGCCGAAGGTGATCGAGAAAACCTCGGTCAAACAATGGCTTTCCATCGGCGCCGGTCAGCGTCCCGAGATAATCCGTATCCTCCGCAGAAAATCGCAGGCTCTGGAGAAATTCGATCACATCATGCAGCCCACAGGCGATGCTGAAGCCGCCATCGAAGGGGTTGTTGCGATAGCTCAAACAAAAGACCGCCTCGCGCTCCCCCAGCCCCAGCCTCCAGTAGCCATAGGCCATCGTCAGCTCATACAGATCGGTGAGCAGCGCCAGGGAATGCCGGTAAATCTGCTGAAGGACGGACATGATTCGTCTCCGTTAGTGTATTATATACACTATCTTTTCGCCCGTGTCAAATGTATTTGTCTCCCTCTTCTCCCTCTCCCGGTACGCCCGGGGGAGGGCCAGGGTGGGCGTGGCGGGACAAGAATTGACAGATGCCCCACATCTCCCCCACCATCGCCCATTACTTATGCAAATCAGCCTTGAAGGCAAAGTCGCCATCGTCACCGGCGCCGCATCCGGCATCGGGCTGGCCGTTGTCAAGCAGTTTCTCGAATCCAACGCGGCTGGCGTCGTCGCCGTCGATCTCGATGAAGCGCCGCTTCAGATGAAACAATTCACCAATGCCGAATCGCGCCTGCGCTTCGTGAAAGGCGACGTCGGCGCGGAAGAAACAGCCCGCGAATTTACCCGCATCGCGCTCGATTCCTTCGGCCGGATTGACGTGCTGGTCAACAACGCCGGTATCAGCGTCATCAAGGCGATTCACGAACACACGCCGCAGGAATGGGATGCGGTGATGAATACAAACGTCAAGGCAATTTACCTTTCCGCTCGCCATGTCATTCCCGTCATGATCCGCCAGAAAACCGGCGTCATCTTAAACACCGGTTCCATCTCCGGCGCCGTCGGCATTCCCACGCAAGGCGCCTATGGCCCCTCCAAAGGAGCCGTGCACCAGATGACCCGGCAGATGGCCATCGAATACGCCCCGCATGGCATTCGCGTGAACGCGATCTGCTGCGGGACGATCGATACGCCTATCGTTCACAAATCTGCCGCGGCCTCGGGGAATCCCGAAAAATACTGGGCGATGCTTCGCGAGAATCATCCGATCGGGCGGATCGCGAGTGCCGACGAAGTTGCCGGCTTCATGACCTACATGGCCAGCGACCACGCCAGCTTCTTCACCGGCGCCACCCTCATGATGGACGGCGGATATACGGCGCGGTAAAGCCGCGGTACTCTTCCGAAAAGGGTGTGTGACACAATCGAAGCGGCGCTTTCATTCCCCTCTCCCGGTACTCCGGGGGAGGGTCAGGGTGGGGGTTTCTGCTGGGAGAGTTGACTCATGCGATTTGGAATTCCGCTCATTACCTGCGCCTTGGTTGCTTTCGTTATCTCTTCCGGCGCCGCTGCCGATGACCAGGCGACCATAACAATCCATGCCGACAAGGTGCTGCACACGCTTTCGCGCCATCTGACGGGCGCGTGCATCGAAGACGTGAACCACGAAATCTACGGCGGCCTCTATAGCCAGATGATCTTCGGCGAAAGTTTCCAGGAGCCGCCGCCCGCGGCGCAAGTCAACGGCTTCAAATCCTTCGGCGGCTCGTGGAGCGTGCGCGATGGGATCCTCACTGTAGATGCCGGAGATGGGCCGAAGCTGGTGAGCGATCATCCCGCATTCGAAGACGGCGCGGTTAGCGTCGAAATCATGTTTCGCAATCGCGAAGGGCAAAATGCCGGCATTATTGCGCGAGTGCAGAGGCCGCGCATGGGCGCGGATTCCTTCATTGGCTACGAGATTTCACTCGATCCTGCGCGACAAATTACGCGCCTTGCCCGGCATCGAAACAATTTCCAGCTCATCGAAGATGCCAAGTGCGATCTACCGATCGGCAAATGGATCTCGCTTGAAGTTCGCCTGCATGGCCCCGGAATCGAAGTGCTGGTCGATGGAAAATCCGTCCTGGATCATCGCGAAGATACCAATTCCCTGCCCGGCGCAATGGTCGGCCTTCGTGGCTGGCACCAACACGCGGAATTCCGCAATTTCTGGATCAACCAGGGCAGCGCGAAAGAGCCGCTGAAATTCGAGGAGACACAAGCGCCGACGAACGTCTCAAGCATGTGGCGACCCGTCACCCGCGGCTCGGCGCATGGCGAGTTCTCCATCGTCACCGAACGCCCCTACATCGGTACCCAATCGCAGCAAATCAATTTCACATCCGGCGATGGCGAAATCGGAGTCTCCAACCAGGGCCTCAATCACTGGGGAATGAATTTCATACAAGGCAAACCCTACGAAGGCTACGCCTGGGTGCGGGCGGATAAGCCGGTGACTTTATTCGCATCTCTGGAAAGCCACGACGGAACTCAGCGATTTGCAGAGCAGTCTCTGAAGATCACGGCCGGTGATTGGCGGCGCGTGAATTTCACCCTCACTCCATCCGGCAGCGACTCCAATGGCCAATTCCTCCTCTCCCTCAAGCAGCCCGGCAGCATCGTCGTCGGCCAAGCCCTCTTGCAGCCGGGCGAATGGGGACGCTTCAAAGGCCTTCCAGTGCGGCGCGACGTCGCCGAGGCGATGATCCATCAAGGCATCACCGTCCTTCGCTACGGCGGCTCGATGGTCAACAGCCCCGCCTACCGCTGGAAAAAGATGATCGGCCCGCGCGATCGTCGCCCGCCCTACGCCGGCACCTGGTACCCCTATTCCTCCAATGGCTGGGGCATCATCGATTTTATCTCCTTCTGCGAAGCGGCCGGTTTTGAATATGTGCCCGCGTTCAACATGGATGAAACGCCGAAGGACATGGCGGACTTTATCGACTACGTCAAATCACCTGCGGATAGCGAATGGGGAAAAAAGCGCGCGGCTGATGGCCACCCTCAGCCCTTCACGATCCATCTCATGGAACTAGGCAACGAAGAGCGCGTTGATGAAAAATACGCGCAAAAGTTCGAAGGGCTGGCCGGCGCCATCTGGGCAAAAGACCCGGAGATGATCCTGGTCGTCGGTGATTTTGCCTACGGCCGGCCGATCAAAGACCCTTTCAATTTCACCGGCGCCGCCTCCCGCATCACCACCCTTGCCGGTCAGCAACGCATTTTGCGATTTGCCAAGGCGCATAACGGGCAGGTCTGGTTCGACATCCATGTCGATACCGATCGCCCCGTCGCGGTGAACAATTCACTGGTCGGCATGCTTTCCTTCGCCGATGCGATCGACAAGCTGGCCGAGGGAGCGAAGCACAAGGTGGTCGTCTTCGAGCTGAACGCCAACCACCACGACCAGCGGCGAGCGCTCGCCAACGCGATGGCCGTCACCGATATCGAGCGCGATGGCCGAATGCCCATCGTCACCTCCGCCAACGGGCTTCAGCCCGATGGCCAAAACGACAACGGCTGGGACCAGGGCCTGCTCTTCCTCAACCCCTCCCAAGTCTGGCTCCAGCCGCCCGGTTACGTGACGCAGATGCTGTCGAGCCATTATGAGCCGAGGGTGGTGCAGTGTGATGTGAGCGAAGCGGGGAAAGGCCTCGATGCCTTGGCCACGCTAAGTGCCGATGGCAAAACGCTCGTGCTGCAAGTGACCAATCCGGGTGATCAGCCGATCAGCACGACGATCAACATTTCGGGTCTTGTCCTGACGTCCCGACAGATGAAGGTGACCGAACTTGCGGGAGCAGCTACTGCCGTCAACACGGCTCAGAATCCGAACGCGATCGGGCCGCGTGAGGGCGAGAGTGTATTAAGCGCAGTCGGACAACACGTGGACTATTCGTTCAAGCCGCATTCGTTCACGATCATTGAGTTTCGATAATTCCGCGCGGCTTTTAAAAGCGCCGAGCAACGCAACTTGCTGATTGGAGATTGGTCTCGCGCTCGACACTCACCGGACGCGCTCCGCGGGCGGAGCGGCTAAAGTAATTAGGACGGAACCCCGTCGCAAAGACGTGCCCCATCGCCCAGAACTTCTTGTCCACGCCGGTGGCAAGCGTAATCGCGCCGCCCCGGATCTCCGAGCGCTCCCAAATCCGGGGCGGCGCGGCGATAGGAGATTTCTGCGAAGCAGCAGTTACAGGCGCCGACTCAGCCCCGGCGTGGACAGGAAGTTATCGCCTTTTTGATACGTCTCTGCGATCCACCCCAACTCGTTTTCGCGCTGCCTACTCTTCCACATGAGTCGTAAGATGCCGCAAGATGAAATGGCTCTTCCCCCTTCTCATGTTGCTCCTGGCTTTCGGGCTGCATCTTGCTTTTCGCGTGCAGTGGAGGTCGCGGTGCCCAAGGTGTTCTCGCGATCTGAAGGGTTTTAAAGGTATCGCCTGTCCGTATTGCGGTAAGACCCTCCGGATAGCCAACCTTGACCGGCCGGGTCCGGATGCGAAGGCGGCTAGCACGGATTTCTTTCGCGGCGTTGCCGCACGGATGATTCCTGCATTTAAAGCGGCGTCGTACCGAACTCAGATGAAAGTGGTGGAGCGCACATTGGCCGCCAGAAAATTGTCCATACGCGCAAAAATCCAGTGCGGCCTGTATTTCGCTGCGCCGCCAATCGTCGCGTGTGCCCCAGGCGGGTATGTGTATTCCGCCTATTTCCCTCCACAGAGTCCGATCCCGTTTTTCCTTTTGGTCTTGGGGCCCTTTTTTGCAGGAGTGATCGCTGGGTTGTTCCTCGGTGTTCGGCAGAAAGTTAAGTTCTTACCGCCCGTTACTGCTGCACTATCTATCCACGAGCTGTCCTAAGTGCGGTCACGACCTCACCGGCACCAGCGGCCCCTGCCCCGAATGCGGCACGGAAGTGCCGACGGCTGCCGAGAAGACCGCACCGGAAAGCCTCCGGCTTGTATGAGGAGCCGGCGTCTGTTGCGCGCCGATTACTCAGACGAACTAAAGGAATTCGAAAACCAAAGTAAAGGGTCGTGCCCCCGTTCACTGGGCGATCGAATGTCTCTATGGTATCCCATCATGGCGAAAGGTCCCCAGCACCAATATTACGCCGCGTGGTTCGAGCGCCGGCTCGGCCGGCGCGACGCCAAAGCCGAGGCCGACCTCCTCGCGGTCGCCGACGCCTTTGACGATGCCATGCAGAGCGGCACGTTGTCTTGCGAACAGCTTCAGCGCGTTGTGGATGGGGCAAGCGATTCTCGCGGGTTGCTCTGGAACAACGCGATTGACCTTCTCAGGAAGCTTTCCGGTAAGTGGCCGGCGGCGGCTGATGCGATTGCGGCCATGTTCCAAAGCCCAAAGGCGCATATTCGTTTTGCCGCGCTGTGCTCACTCGGACGAGACACGCCCGTGGCTGTCACCGACACACTCTTGAAAGCGGGCTTCAGTGATAGGAGCGCGCAGGTGCGATGGAAGGCAGTCGACCGTGCAGATACCTTGGAGCGCAGGAATCTCGTGCCTGAGATCACCGCAGCGCTCGCAGTCGAGTCAAACGATAAGGCGCGACGCTCCATGGAACTGGACCTGAGAATGCTGCGCGACGGCCACTGGGTGGAGCCGGAATCGCCGGGTCGGATTTGTGTGACAGCACGGCTTCATAATGGTATCAGGAGCAGAACCGTCAGCGATCAGGAGCTTCAGACCAAGGGGCTTGAGGCTATTTTGGCCGAGCTTCGCGCTTGAGGCCCCTTCTGTTACTCTCGTTCCGCCAATTAAGGATTTCAGCTGATGGATGAAGCCGCGCGCGAGTTGATCTTGCACGACTGGAACCACCATAGCCGGAAGGTCATTCTCACTGATGCTTCCCAACTCGATCAGGCTATTCACGCGGCTTCTGAAGAAATTACGCAGCCAAGTCATGGGTGGTATTTTGTTGATGAAGATACCCGGTCCGCACTCTTTGTTAAAAATGGCCGTCTGAAGCTCGTGATTGAATCGGTGGCCTGGGATTGGGAGGATGATTCGATACGAGTGATTCATCAACATCGCGGCCTACACATTTCTGAAGCGCGGGTATTTTCTGGCCGCAAAAAGCTATTCCAGAAGAAGTACCGATCGGTCATCGGCAAAGCGATCGAAATTGGTGATATGACTGTCGATGCGATCGACGAAGAAACCACAGATTGGTGGATTTGGTTGTCCCGCATCAGTCGGGAGACTCAGTTCAGGCGTTTGATCACGCAGCATTTGACGAAAGGTTTGCCATAAAGTGGCCGAGGTGTCACGGTCACGCTTATTACGCAAGTGAGTAGAAACAAGGTATTACAGGGCATCCGCATGGCTCATCAGGACAGCGATGATCGGCCGTTTCTCAAGCTGGAGTATGATGGCCCACAGAATGACAGCGGCAGCGCCCGCGGATTCAGCCTTCGAAAGGTCGGCGAAGATGCGTGCGAAATCGTGGTATTTCCCACATTGCAAAGTAAGCGAGAATTCCGCATCGGTCTCGGTTGGTCAGCGTGGTTGATTTGCGTAATCGCATTAATTCTTTGGGCCGCTCCGGACTGGCTCCGCTTCTTCGAATTGTCGTCGCCTTTTGGATTTGTTCTGGTCGCCTATGTACCGTTTCTCGTTCTCGGATTCGACCGCGCACATCGCGAGTTTGACATCACATTAGCTAGCGGCGGCATTGAAATGCGAAGTGTTGGCCCCCGCGGCATAACCAGACGATCCTGGCCTCGCCAGGCGATACGCTTTGTGACTAACGAGGATGATTCAGGAATCTTCGTGATCACAGATGATTCCAAGCACCTTCTGCTTCGAGCCGATAAGCCGCTGCAGCGAATGCTTTTCTCGGAAATTAAACGTTTCATTTCATGACTTACGTCCGACGCCGGCTGGAGTTTTTTGAAAGACTTCGACGCGTCAATTCCCGTTTGGCCGCCGGTGAAATCCAATCAGACAGATAAAAATTTCTGATGGGTCCGAGGAGCCAAATGATAGAGCCAGCAAAAGAAAATCCGAACAACATCAACACCAGAAAGACGGTCAGCTCGGGACTGATCGTCTTGAAATGATGGCGATAAAGCGTCAATTCAAGTTTGGCGGCAACGCAGTATCCAGCGCGGCATCCGAAGTAAATGGAGCCAAAGAGAATCGCCACAGCGATCGCCGCGCATAGAGCCACAAGAATCAAATAGCCGGCGTAGTGTTTCCCTTGGCGCAAAAGCCTGCCAAATGGTCGCCTTTTTAGAAATTTCATTAACACATCTGTGTCTCGGCTACTTCCCAAAAAATCATTTCAATCCGACGGCGCCAACTAAAGGTATCAGGTCAGCCCCTGCAATCATGCGCCAAATTCTGGATGCCCTCCACCCGCGCGCCGAGCTTGTGTGACATCAAGTCACCCGTGACATTGATAAGGTTCACGGAAAACGAGTGGAACGCGGCGAATCGGCTCGGCAAGCGGTACACGCTGTTGCTATTCACGGCATCGGACGAGAAAAAACTTCTGTGCGCGCAGCCGGCGAAGTTTCCCGACCCGGCCAAGACCGAGTCTTGGACGGCGCGAGAACGGGTCGTCCGGGAGTATTTGTATTTCCTTGATGAGTGACAAGGCTTGACGAACATCCCATCGCGGAATGTGCCGAGCCTGTACGGGCAGTTATGGCGGCACCCGCCGGTGCGTGATCACCCTTCGGTGAGGAGGTCGACGAGTTGGCCGTTCCGGAACTGAGCGATGCGCTGATGCCCGTCGGTCCAAGGGCGGACGGCACGGTTCCCTGGTTCGCGCGGCCCGAGCATCACCTTGAACTGCGACCGGACGGTTGGCGGTTTCGCAGCGGGTTGGTCGTCTTCTTCCAAGGCTTCCAGGACGAGGGTCGCTACCATAACGCTCTTCCAGGCGTCCGCACCCGCGCCTAATTTGGCCAGCTTCCAGTCCTGGCGGTGGTGGTCGAGCGCCGCCTCGATGGCTTTGCGGACGGCGGGTTGGGTGGTGAGGTATTCGGTCATGGACCGGATCTGGAACGCGTCCATGACGGCCTTGCCGTCGCGGGCTTCGTCGGAGCAGTCGCCAAACGCGATGCCGACGCCGACGCCGCTACCGCCGACGGCGTGCATCACCGGGTCCAAGAGCGGGGACCACAAGATGCCCGAGGCGGGGATCAGTCCCGCCTTATTAAGCACCAGCCGGTACTCTGCGTTGGCGGAGGGTGAGTCGGATTGCCTGGTGGATTGCTTAGCCATCGTTAGGACGCGTCCAGCTCGGGCGTGCAAAAGAGGCCACTACGTCACTACCCATTAATGGGAAAAATGATAATGATTAGCAATCCCTTTTCATCTTCGCGTCGAAGAACGCCGTCAAATTAAGACAAAATGGCTTTTCGGTCCCCGACCACTTTTTCCAACTGACCCGTTATCCGACTTCGTTTACCCAGAGGCTGTGCCAAACATCTTTATCACTTCGCCGCGGCACCCATCTCAGGGTGCTGATAGCGCTCAGGGTCCGCGACCTTCGCCTCGCCGACTTGCTCTACCCTTCCGTCTCGCCACCGCACCCCAACGCCATCATTTCCGGTCCAACTGCCGCGGAAAATCAAACCGATCGCGATCGGCTTCGCATCTTCGTCCGGGAATACGTTAACCTCCTTTAGTTCGGTGATGTCCTTTAGATCGCGCGCATCCTCGCTGGTCAGTATTGATAACTCTGGGCGGGGCCCTTGAAAGCCTCTGCCCCGCTCTGCAAGGACCTTCTGATGGTGTTCTGAAAGAGCCGCGATGATCTTCCTCGCCGCCGGATCGATGCCGCTGATAAATCTCTCATACGCCTCCGTCTGAGCAGCGGAAGGCGATTTGTCGGGAGGGGCGTAGACGTACAAGTTCGCCTGTCCGCGGGCCACGTTCCAAGGCAAGTCCGACGTGCCTTCATCACTTCGAGAATAACTTTTGTCCCAGGTCGATCGATCCACCGCCACGGCGGCGAACGAGCGAAACGGATCGAGATGGGCCTCGCCGCCCCATGGAACGGCAACCTCGGGCCGGCGCCGCAGTGGCCCGAATACCGGCGCGTCGATTCGAGGCAGCCGCCGATTCATGAAGTACCCCATCGGCACTACTTCGGTCACCCGCCCATCACGGACGTACACGTTAAGCGGTTCCGAAGACCAGCTCGCCAAAAGGATCAGGAAGAAATTGACCATCCGCTGGGCCGCGTCCGGCCATTCCAACGTGCACCAATTTGGAATGACCATCTGCTTCATCGTTGCTCGATCTACTTCCACTGGCATCGCCCATTCGAGCAATTTCGGGCTGTTCACGACGTTCCAGTATCGCACCCGCATAGGTCGCTGTGCGCGATATTCGGCGATCAACGCGTCCATCGCCTCGTCCCACAGCGCGTCCCCGCGATCAAGGATCTTTTTCCACGCCACCCTCTGCAGCTCATCAGGCTTGCGCCGAACCTTGCCGGTTTCAATTCTAAGTGGAAACCGGTCGCCTTTACCCAGCGCAGCGCGGCTCGATTCTGTTAGAAAAACCCGCTCTCCGCTGCCGAAAAAGTACGGGAGATTTGCCGCCCCCAACCATCGATCGCCATCCCACTTGATCGCCCCGAGAACATCGTCCTGAACAACCTTGGCCATGTTAAACTCCGCTGTTGATTTGCAAAACACAAATGTTGCCGGACAGGTTACTGTAGATTCACGAATTTGCCGTCGCGGAATGTTGCTTCAAGGGTGTGATCCGGGCTCCAGTCGCATTCAAGGCGGTTGACGAAGAGCGTTCGCGTCTCTGGCTTTTCAGGTGCGGGCAGTTCGCGCTCGTGTGCTTCGGCATTGAGGCCGGCCTCATTAAGGCGCTTGAATGTCTGCGGATTGTGCAAATCGCGTAGGCGAAGCTCCAACTCTCGTACCCGTGCCCACGACCAGACATCCCCCCGCACCGGCTCGCCATCGGGATCAACCTCCTCTTGATCTCGAGGCAACTCGCGCTCGAGCGTTTCGCGTACGTATTCTTGAAGCCTCAGATACTCCACTAAGGACTCCAATTGAAATGAATCAAGAACGAAGCCTTTCTTGCGACCACTGGAACTGCGCTTGCTGAGAATGTATACGGAGATCCTGTTCCGCGGATGCATCGATCCATCCAAAGCTTGCGAGGTCACAAAGCCGCGGATCACTGTTTCGTCGGGACCGGTGACCCTGCGGATCGTCAACTCAAATTCCGGAGAACTGACTTCCATGGCCTATATTGATCCTCAGAAACTTCAACTTTATTTATACTCTTAATTGTTCAGAAACCGTCCGAAGAGCGGGATTGCCGTTATAATTTCTGCTCTTTCCTCTGTCTTTGGTGTCTGGGAAAAAGGGCCGGGTAAGGGACGGGATCGAAAAGGCGCGTTTTGACTCAGATTTCCGTTCAGTAAATGGAGTCGGAAAAAGTTCCGCATTGCGGTAGCATGCAATTGTATTAGATAAAACTAGACGGCGGCGGCGATGCTCGCGGTTGCGGCGGCATTCCAGCGCGCAGCGGCCACTTGCGTCGGATCGGCCGGTCGCCCATTTGCGCCGATGAGTCATCGATGCACGAGCGCGAACTTTCTGACAATTCTCGTGCATCGGCCTCGGCCTTTGGTTATAATTCAGAGTGAATAGAACTCGTCATGCTCGGCATGGCCCATGAGTGGGCCGCCTGGCGAGGCGACGTGGATGGGTCTACTGCATTTCCTGTTTCGAACTTGAGAAGGAGGCTTGGCTATGAGAAACGTTCTTTTTGCGATCGCACTTCTGCCGCTGCTGGCTGCTCTCCCGGCCGCGGGGCAGGGAGCGCCGGCGTCGGAGGCGAAGGGGCATGCGGCAAATATCACCGGCACGTGGAAATCGGAATTTGATACGCAGATCGGCCACCAGAAATACACCTTCACCTTCAAGCAGGATGGCACGAAGTTGACGGGGAAGGCCAATTCGCAGGTGGAGGACCGCAAGCGCGAAGCCGAGCTGAAGGACGGCAAGGTGGAGGGCGACGCGGTTTCCTTTGTGGAGATGCTCAAGATCCAGGACAACGACATTAGCATCACCTACACTGGCAAGCTGTCGGCCGACGGCAATGAGATCAAGTTCACCCGCGCGGTCGGCGACTTTGGCAAGACGGATATCGTCGCCAAGCGCGAGAAAACGGAGTCGGCTGACAAGGTGATCCGGATCAAGGCCGGCAGCTCTGAGCCGGTCAAGGATACGGAAGGAAATGAATGGCAGGCCGACACTGGCTTCGAGGGCGGGATGACGATCGCTCGGCCGGACCTCAAGATCGCCAACACAAAGAGCCCCGACCTCTATCGGTCGGAGCATTACAGCATGGACTCTTTCACCTGGCCGGTGCCCAACGGGAAATACCTGGTGAAGCTGCACTTTGCCGAGACCTTCGAGGGCATCACCGGCCCCGGCCAGCGCGTCTTCTCGTTCAACGTGCAGGGAAAAGAGTTCAAGGACTTTGACCCGTGGGTCAAGGCCGGCGGGTTCTGCAAGGCTTATGTCCAGAGCGTGCCGGTCGAAGTGACGGATGGGAAGATCAAGATCACGTTCACGCCCAAAGTCGAGAACCCGCAGATCTGCGCGATTGAGATTGTCCCGCAGTAGATGAGATGACGACGGGAGATAGAGGTCAGGGCAATCCAATCGCCTGATGGTGCGCGATTGTATTAGATACAACTAGAGTGAGATTATTCGCCGCGGATGGCTTGGCGCCGCCTTGCTTTTCCTGGCCGTACGGATGGAACGGTCTTCGGATTCGCACATGTGAGGGAAAGGGCGGGAGAGACGCCATCAAGGTGAGGTGAAATTTTCTCTCCCGCCCTCTCCCTCACGCTCCCTCCCCCACCCACTCTTCCTTCTCATTTAGCTCCCCTGTGGATGAATTCATATGTAAATGAGTCAATATTACAAATGTTACACCTGTTTCACCGAGCTCAGCTATAACTGGGCAACCGTAAATCATGTCTTGCGAATTAGTTACGACAGAAACGGGACGCCGATGTTACAAATGTTGCGCGCAAAAAGTGTAAAGTTGTAACGTATGCTAGGGGTCAGAAACTGGAGACTGGAGACTAGATAGTGCCTACTCCCAAGGCGACAGGGCATTTCACAGCAACCGTTTGCGTTCTAGTTTCCAGTCTCTAGTCTCTAGACCCTAGAATATGTCACGCGTGTGACATCGTGTGGTTTATTCGTAAGCTGATGTTGCCCAGCGAGTTAAATCGGGAATTGCGGCCAATGTTACTGAAAAATCTCGCCGCGCGCATCCTTTTGTGACATTTGGGGACATGCGCTGTTGGAATGACCTGTCACGATGGTCTGGAACGCGCATGGGGGCGCGTAGCTCGCGTCCGCTGCGGTGGGTAATCCGTGGCAACAAAAAAAGGACGGCGCTTGGGGCGCCGTCCTTTGTTTTGTTAATTCAGTTGCGTTTTGATCGATCCGCTTTACCGCGGCACTCCACCGGGCAGGAACCCTTCGAGCTTGCGGGCGCGAACGGGGTGTTGGAGTTTGCGGATGGCTTTGGCTTCGACCTGCCGAACGCGCTCGCGCGTCACTTTGAAGATTCGGCCGACTTCTTCAAGCGTGTAGGTGTAGCCGTCGCCGATGCCGTAGCGAAGCTTGATGATTTCGCGCTCGCGGTAGGTGAGCGTCTTGAGGACCTGCTCGATCTTGTCCTTGAGCATTTCCTGCGTGGCGCTTTCGACCGGATTGTCGGCTTTTTCATCTTCGATGAAATCGCCGAAGTAGCTGTCTTCGCTCTCGCCGACCGGGCGATCGAGCGAAATCGGATGCCGGCTGATCTTGAGCACGCGGCGGGTTTCGCCAACCGACATCTTCGCCCGGCGGGCGATTTCCTCGATGGTGGGCTCGCGGCCAAGCTCCTGCATCAGGACCTTGGAGATATTCCGCAGCTTGCTCATCGTCTCGATCATGTGCACCGGAATGCGGATGGTGCGGGCATGATCGGCGATCGCGCGGGTGATCGCCTGGCGAATCCACCAGGTGGCGTAGGTGCTGAACTTGAAGCCGCGGCGGTATTCGTACTTATCGACCGCGCGCATCAGGCCCGTGTTTCCTTCCTGGATGATGTCCAGGAAGCTCAGGCCACGGTTGCGATATTTCTTGGCGATCGAGACGACCAGGCGGAGGTTGCCGCCGGAAAGCTTGCGCTTGGCGTCTTCGTATTTGTAGTAAATCTTGCGGATCTGGACGACCCGGCGATGCAGGTCCTGGGCGTTTTCCAGCACCAGATCTTCCAGGCCGCTGAGCTCTTCCTGGCAAACTTCCAGATCTTCGCCGGGCTCTTTGAGTTTCTTGAGTTCTTCGATGCGGTGCTCGAGCTCGACCATCTTGGTGCTGATCGAAGAGAGCTTCTTCATCAGCGGCGTGACTTTGCTGGTGCGAAGCGAAAGCTCTTCCAGCAGCTTGACGCTGCGACGCCGACGCCGACGGATGGCGGTGAGAACTTCTTCCTGCTCCTTGCGCGTCTTGGCGGCGCGGAGCTCATCCCACTGCTCGCGGTTGCGCGAGATCATCTTGCGCACCGATTCGAGGTTCAGGGGAATGCGCTGGCCGATGGTGCTTTTGTCGGGGTTGTCCTCGGCGGTGGAGATCTTCATCGTGCGATCGAAGGGAAGATCGCCGTCGTCCACCTGCTGCAAGATCTCGACAGCCGACTGAATGCAGTAATCGCTTTCGAGAACCTTGGAGCGGAAAATCTTGCGGGTGATTTCGATTTTCTTGGCCAGGGCGATTTCCTGCTCGCGCGTGAGCAGCGGAATCTCGCCCATCTGGGTCAGGTACATGCGCACCGGATCGTCGATGCGCTTGGAAGAAGCCTCGGCCAGCTCTTCCTCGAGATTCAGATCGATCTCTTCATCTTCGTCCTCGGCAGCCGCACCCTCGGCCGGCTCGATCGGACGGATGGGCTTAGGGCGCGAGCCATGCTGCGCCGGCTGGCTGTCGGTGCTGGGGACGGGAATGATGCGCGGCTTGGCTTTCTTGCCGGACTTGCTGAATTCGCCGACGTCCTGCTCGTCGATGAGGCGGATGCCCATCTCATCGATCATCATCAGCAGCGAGTCGAGCTTGTCTGGGGAAACAACCTCGTCGGGCAGGCGCTCGTTAAGCTCTTCGTAGGTGAGATACCCACGCGAGGTGCCAAGCTCCAGAAGAATATTGACGCGTTTGTCGGCTTCTTCCTGTGACCCGGAGCCGATCAGGGGGGATTCAATAACCGTTTCCTTCATACCTCAACCGAACCATTTCCCGCCAAATACAGGGCGGGCCATCCCGCGGACCTCCCGCGGGGGTTCCCCAAAGGGCACTTTGGCCCGAAATGGGGTTTGACGATAACGCGAAGGGGGGCCAAGGAACTCGGGGCCATTCCCGATCCCTGTAACGCGGCCTTCAGCACTATCGGCGGCGCAATCTTCTGCGCCCTCTCTTGGGCGCTCGCAAGCGCCCGTGTCACCATCGCCGGCATAAGGTCGATGGGAAAATCGTTTTTCACCGGCTCATTTGCGTCAAAATCACTTGACTCTCGCACACGAACCGGAAAAGTGTTTTGATCCTCGGATACATTTGCGCTTTCTGGCTTTGCGCAAATGCCCGGCTTCGGCAACAAACTCAGGCTCGCCGCAGATTGGGCTGGCGGGCCTGCTCCTGGAGCTTCTTTAATAATAGCCCTTCATCCTGCTCCGGGCTTTTTTGTCGAATTTCGCTCTGAATTTTCTGCGTCTCTCGCGTCCGCTGAACTTCCGCGAAATAGGCCATCGCGTCTTCGATCAGCACGGTCGGAGCCGACAACGATTCAGCTTCTTCGGCCGCTGAAACAGCGACTTCAACGAGCGACGGTTCGGTTAACAATCCCAGGAATTCGTTAAATACCGGCTCTCCCTCATCACGTTGATGCGCCCAATAGATTTCAGCCAGCCGGCGATGGGCCGGGTCGGCAAAATGTTCGACGCTCACCTTCTTCTGCACGTCCAGCCAGCGCTGCGGTTCGATCAATAATACGCCCAGCAATCGGCGTTCGGCGCGTTGCCGGGCATCGAGTGCCTGCTGAAACGCCGGACTTTTCGACTCTTCAACTTCAGGCGCCGGCGCGGCAACTGGTTGCTTGACAGTTCGCGTCGCTCGAAATCGGCGATTCAACTGCTCAACCGGAATATCCGTTAGCCGGCTCACACGCGCCACGGCACCGCCCCACCGCAGCGGATCGACCGGCCCGCTGCCTCGGGCGCTGCTCAACACTTCCATATATTGCTCGACCGCCTTCTGTTGTGCGGTCAGGCTGTCTGCCTCTTCACTGAAACGCGAATGAAGCTGCTTCCATTTGTAGGTCAGCGCGTCTGCCGCGCCATCGACCAGTTTTTGGAAGCCTTCATTGCCATGCTTCAGCAGGAACTCATCCGGATCGACGCCTTGCGGCATCGAGGCAATCGCAATCTCCACCGGCTGCGTCAAAAACAAACCGACGGCGCGATCCACTGCCGCATCACCCGCCGAATCCGCGTCAAACAAAAGCACGATCCGATCGGCGAATCTTCGCAGGATGCCCACATGCTGTTCGGTCATTGCCGTGCCTAAAGGCGACACGACATATTCCGCGCCGAACTGATGCGACATCACTACATCCGTATACCCTTCCACGACCACGGCAGTTCGCGTTTCCACGATTTTTTGCCGCGCCAAATCCAAACCAAAAACGCAACGACTCTTGGAAAACAGCGGCGTTTCCGGGCTATTGAGATACTTGGGCGGATCCTCGGCCCCGGGCATCATTCGCCCGCCAAATGCAATGACGCGACCGCCTTCGTCGCGAATCGGAAACATCAGGCGATTGCGAAACGTGTCGTAATATCCAGGCCCCTTCTCCCTCTTCTTCACCAGCCCGCCGACCAAAAGTTGCTCCGGCGGAAATTTTCTGCCGACCGGGCTTCGCAGAAGACCGTCCCAGCCATCGGGCGCAAGGCCGATTTGGAAGCGGCGGATCGACTGATCATTGAAGCCGCGCTCGGCTAAATATTTCCGCGCTGCTTCGCCGGTAGGCTCCTGCAACTGCTTTTCAAAGAACGCGCAGGCCGCCGACTGCACATCGAACAGCGCCTGACGATTGCTTTCCTTCGCTTGAGCCGCGCCATTAAAGCGCGGCATCTCCAACCCGACCGAGTCGGCTAAGGTGCGCAGCGCATCGCGAAACTCGACGCGATCGCGCAGCATCACGAAGTTGATCGCATTCCCCCCCGCCTTGCAGCCAAAGCAGTAGAAAAACTGCCTTGCCGGGTTGACGTGAAACGAAGGCGTCTTTTCCTGATGAAAGGGGCAGAGGCCCAAGTAATCCTTCCCCCGCTGCTTGAGAGCGACGCTCCGGCCAATCAACTCGACGATATTGACCGCCTGCAGCACCTGCGCTTTGAAATCGCCGGTTTGAATCGTTTTCACGAGCATCCCAACTGGATCTGGACTATGAATACAACTCGCCAGTGCTGGAACCGACGCGATCAATGCGACACGATGTGAAATTGCCGTGCAATATCCAGTGGCCGCTGCTTTCTTCTGGCACAGCAGCGCCCCGGCCGGCAATCACAATCCGGTAGCCTCAACTCTTCGTAAATTCAACTTTAGCAATGCTTAATGAGCTTCTGGCCAAGCAAACAGTGAAATATAGCACCGGTTATTTGGACGGTCAAATCCGATCCGATTCCTGAACAAAAAGTGCGATATCGAAAGCCGTGGTTAGCCGCGACGCGAAGCGGAGCGCTTTCCCGCGCGCTCTCGGAAAGCGCCCCCACTTCGGGCCTCAAATCACCCTCACCCGAGCTTATTGAGAGGCATGGGACGAAATGGGACAGTGGGACAGTTTTTACATGTCTCATTTGCCTCATTTGCATCATGATTCATCACGTAATTCATTTGAATTCAATAGCTTAAGATTCTCAACTTAATGCTGAGTCCGGTGGGACAAGTGTCCCATTTGTCTCATATGCACAAAAATAAATATGATGGTGCTCAATCACGACTTAGCGCCTACTTGCGCCTTCGTCGCCCCAGCAAAAGCCCGCCTGCGCAAAGCGTGAGACACGCTATCGAAGCGGGTTCGGGAGCCGGGGTGAAGGTCAGATAGAGATCGGCTCCATCCGCCGAATCGGTTAGGGACAGGCTACCACCGGCCAGGTCGATGGCGGAGGCGAAGCCATCATCGATGATCGCAAGATGGGACAGCGCATCAGGCGTGAATGCGCCATTATCTGAAGTGGCAATCAGCCACGAGTGGCTTGTCGATGCATCCCAGTCCGGCAGGCTGCCGAGGCTTTCGATTTCGACATCGAAGATGCCGGTCGGGGTGATGGAGGTGGTGCCGGCATTCCACAGGTCCCAAGCCACGCCGGGCGTACCCGCCGAGGTGGAGATTTCCCAATGGAAGATGCCGCCGTCGTTCCAGGCGGATGAACTGCTCAAAAGCGTTGCGATGCGGGCCGACGAACTCGCCCCATCGCCCGGCCAGACGCGTCCGCCGGCAAAGACATTCAGGCTGCCGGTGTATTGGCCGGAACCGCCGGCGACTGAATTGGAATTGATGTTCACCGGCCCGGTGATCGTGCCGTCATTGAAGAGCGTCGCGCCGTGCATGGACAGCACCGTGGTGCCGCTAAGAGTAATTTGCGCTCCCGGCTTCACCGTTGAAACGCTGCCAGCGCCAAGGGCCAAATCCAAAACGCTGTCCACCAGCGAGCCGGAATTGACGTTCATTTTTCCGTCAATTTCCAAGCCGGTGACTGACACCGGATTGGCTGCGGTTGAAGAGAGTTCGAGATCGCCCGTGGAGGTAACGGTCAGGCCGTTGATCGACATTTGGCCCTGGTTTCTCAATTGCCCCGAGACGATGCTGTTGTTCAAGGTAAGCTGACCCGCAGGAACAACAAGCACGATCGTGCTCGGCGAGATGGTGGTGCTATTAAAGACAGCGTTCTTCACTTCCTGGAAATAGCTGGTGAGGGTGCATTGGTTCAGCGTGGCATTATCATAAATGACGCTCTGTGCCTCGCCGTCGAAAACTGTTGATCCCTGCAGAACAACACCGCCATCGAAGGTCACATTGCCCCAAAAAATGTTGACGGTTGTGGTGTAGGTGCCGCCTGTTACTGCAAGATTGCCCTGAACCTGCATCTCGCCGGAAGTTGTGTCGCTGCAATTGAGAAAGTGTTCGGTGGCATATGGATTCGTGGAAATCTGAATGCCCCCCGCTCCTGTAAAACGTGCCTGGACCGTTGAATCACCTTGATCTACGACTAACTCCAGCGCCTCGTCGTAGACCGGCACGTTAGGACCGAAATATGGATCCGATTTCAAATCGATCAATCCATTTCCGCTAATTCCTGTTGCGACCAGGATGCCGCCGTCGAGCGTGACGGTGGACTGCGGCCCCATATTCAGCATCCCGGGCGCTTGGGGATTATTTGGGTCCGGTGTGAGCATGACTCGACTGCCATTCGTCAGAAGCAGTGTCGCCGGTGCGTTAATGCCCAAGTTGAGCGTATGGGCATTCAAACCTGAATGAGGGCCGCCGTTCCCACTGGAACCATCGATTGAAATGGATGCCGTACCGAGAACTCCAGCGTTGACCGCATTGGCCGTAAGCTGACCGTCTGTGGTGATGGAGAGCGTTCCGTTGCTCCCAGGCTGCGCCCCTAGAGTCAGCACCCCCGTCTGAATCGTACCAACGTTCGACAAGTTCAGGGTACCTGAACCGCTTTGGCCCACCACGACCTCATTGATGCCACCTTTGTCTGCCCCGTTTATCCAGCCCGAGTAGTAAGAGACTGAAACAGTCCCACCATTGTCAATTCTCGGCCGGCCGAGTGTGGATAATCTAGCGTTGAACGGTTCAGTCAATGTAGATCCGGGATTTGTCACTAGCAGGCTGTCATTCCCTTGTGCGGATGTCGAGAACGACGAACCTTGAAGGAGTACGTTGCCTTGTGATACGGTGAGCGGCCCGCCGATTGAACTGACATCAGAGATGGTCAGATCTGCCGAGCCAATCTTCGTGATTCCATAACCATTGCCGCCGTCAGAAACTCCACTTCCAATGGCGATCCCACCAGAACCCTGTAGGTTCCAAATCGCGTTGCTGCCGATGACGATTGGCACATCAAGACTCTGGTATCCGCTGGATTGGGCCGTCCGCGTGATAATGCCCGATTCAAGGGTCAAAGTTCGGCCAATGCCCAACGTCCCAAATGAAGACGTTGTATCGAACGTGAGACTGTTAATCGTCGGGCTGATGTCTAAATCAGGCCCGTAATTAATGGCACCCTGAAAGACAACGTCATCGGCCGGTCCCGGGAGTGTCAGTGAATTCCCCCAATTGATGTAGTGTGTCTGAGAGGGCCAGTCTGTTGCATCCCAAAGGCTGCTATTCCCGCCGGTCCACGTGTACGTCGCCGCGATGGATGCTTTCGACCCGATGGCCAATATCACCGCCGCGGCAAGCATGTGCTGATGAAACTTCTTAGCGCGCATTGTCCCCGATCCTGAAACAGCTTCGCGTACATTGGCTCGGGAGGAACGGCTCCCCTTTTAGCCCGCGTTCATTATACAGGCAGTGGGATCGCCGACAATTCAAATCGTGCGCGCGCGGAAATGAGCGGCCGGGTCAGGAATATGGGCAAGTTCTTCCGGTCAGGGATATCCGAATGACTCAAAGGCACTACGCGAATTTGCCAGCAGCCGAATTGGACGTTCAATCATGCCCCCAGACTGCGCACCATCTTCATCACCCCGTGAGCGATGGTGAGCGTAATGGCGAGAATGATGGCGGCGATGGCGATGACCACGAGCAATTCGACCAGCGTAAATCCGCGTCGCTTCATTGGCTTACCATTGATGGCTTGCAGGATCGGCATCGGGCGCCGACCGCAGCATCGCCCAATGGTTTGACGGCATGAGCCGACTCGATTGCATCGAAAGAGAAGTGATTTTCGAAATTACCGATTCGAGATTTCTACGCCATGCGACATAAGGGCGAATCGGATCTTGCCTATGCTTGCCATGACAAGATCACCCATGGGGATGTAGATGGCGCCGCGGCTTTTGCTGTAGAAGACGATTTGCTTCTTGTCTGACTGAAATTCGGCCTCCTGAAGATCGGTGTAGGGCAATTCGACAGACTTGGAAAAGAATCCCATGCGATCCAGCGTCAGCGAACGATCGCTGATAATGACGTGATCTTGAATTCCGGCAATGGCGCCTAGAACGGCCAGCGCGCCGAGCAGAATGGTAAGAACGGCAAAAAACCGGAACGTTCCAACCTTTGTCGAAATCATCAGAAACGCGGCTGCAAACAACAAGACCGAGGCGAGAACGGGTAGAAGTGTTAATGCCGCGTTGCTTTTATAGATGAGAGTCGAGCCGCTCGTGATGACTTGCGTGCCACCGAATTTCGAGGCGGCGAACATCGAGGCGCCGGCAACCCCGATCAAAGCCAGCCCAGCCCTGAACCGGAGTTTCATGCCGTCGGTATTCGAGTCGTAAATAATCACATCGGCTCGGCTTCCACGGTCTGGTCGAAGACTTTCAGCAGCTTGGATTTGTCAAAGATCATTTCCTGTCGCGTGAGTCCGACGATGTCGTAGATGCTGGTCAGTTCGATAGCGTCCACCGGGCAGGCTTCTTCGCACATGCCGCAGTAGATGCAGCGGAGCTCGTCGATGTCGAACTTGCCGGGATATTTTTCGCGATCGGGCCAGGGGGATTCCTCGGCTTCGATGTGGATGCAGCGGGCCGGGCAGGCGGTGGAGCACATGAAGCAGGCAACGCATTTAACGCGCCCCTCTTCGTCCTTGTTCAGGCGGTGCACGCCGCGATAGGTCGGGCGGAACATGCCGCCCTGCTCGACAGGCAGATCCTCGCGCCGCTCTTCGGGGTATTGGACCACGCGGTCTTTGCCACCCAGCACCTTAAGCATGTGCTTCATGGTCGTCCCCAGGCCGATCGCGACCTGCGGCAGATAAAACCGGTCGGCCCGCGAAAGTCTGGGTTCTTCAAGGACGATGACGTCGGAATCTTTCATGATGGTTGATCTTAGAAGCTTGGGACTCTCTGACAAACCTGTGTCGCCAACATCACCTGCATTTGGAGGGCGGCAGTCCTCTGCCGCCGTGATTTTCGAGAACCGTAACTTCGCGACGCTCGCGGCGTCACAGGAGTGACGCCCTCCAAAGAAATCATGCGGTCGCAGAAACGTTTTCCAACGCGCTATTGCGAACGACTTTACTTCCCGGCAACGGCGTTCTCGTGTATCGGCTGCCGGGGACGATGATCTTCTTATTGGTTTCGTAGGAGCTGGGGAAGATCGCCGTCAGCAGCATCGCTCCAACCAGCACGGCGACGTTTGCTCCGAGCAGCACCAGCGCCTGATCACCGGGAGGCTTGCCGCCCAGTCCATCGCCCGGGAAAAAGTAAAGCACGATCGCGGTCACCATCAGCAGCGCCAGCGAAATCGGAATCAGCGCCTTCCATGCGATCATCATGAGCTGATCGAACCGGAATCGCGGCAAACTCCACCGCACCCACATGAATACGAAAATAATAAACAGCGTCTTGGTGAAGAAGACCAGCGCTCGCACGATGCAAACCGTCAGGCTGTTGGTGACGGCAGGATTCGTCCAATCGACCCAGGCGTTGCCCTGGTGCGTGATCGCATTGACGATCCAGCAGACGAGTCGATCGACACCGGGGAATTGCCAGCCACCCAGGAACAGTGCGACGCAGACGGCACTGGTGGTGACCATGCCGGCATATTCACCCAGGAAAAACAGGGCGAATCGCATGGCGCTGTATTCGGTGTGATAGCCGCCCACCAGTTCCTGCTCGGCTTCGGCCAGATCGAACGGCGCGCGATTGGCCTCGGCATGAATGCAGACCAGGAACAGGATGAACGCCAGCGGCTGCGAGAAGATGTTCCAGGCCGGCAGCGGGAAGCCGCCGATGTGCCAGTATTGCGCTTGGCCGTTGGTGATCTTGGCCAGATCAAGCGTGCCAAACATCAGCGCCACGGCCAGCACCGCCAGGCCGAGCGGAATTTCGTAGCTGATCATGTTGGCGGTGGCGCGGAGGCCGCCGAGGAATGAGTATTTGTTGTTGCTGGCCCACCCGCCGATGACCACTCCATAAACGGCCAGCGAAAGCATGGCCAGGATATAGAGCACACCGATGTTCAGATCCGCGATTTGAAAAGCGTATTGATAATTCACCGCGACGGCGATGCTGTAGGTGCCATCGGTGTTGCCGGTGACGGTTACGGCATGCTCCGGAATCGAGACGACCTGATCGCCAATTGGAAGCGACTTGCGCGCCTGAGCAACCGCCTGCTGATATTCGGCCGAGTTTTCGTCGCTGACCTTCTCGGCAAACGCCTGGTTATTTTCAACATGCAGAGCGCTGGCTACTTCGACGTCGGTTGTCGATTGCTTGGTCCCGCCCCACGGCACCGTGGCGATGCTGATGATGATGACGATCACCATAATCGCCGGCGCAAGCGTGAAGAGGATGAAGTCGGCATGCTTGGGCCGGTAGTCCTCTTTCATGATGAACTTCAGCCCGTCGGCCAATGGCTGCCCGAGTCCCCAGAAATGGAAATCCTTGAGGCCGGGGATGATGCCAAAGCCGAGCCCCACGCGATTGGGACCGATGCGGTCCTGCACCCAGGAAGCGGTTTTGCGTTCCAGAAGAATCAGGTAAGCCACCGCGCCGAGCACCACCACGTGAACGATGAGTGTGATGAACAGCCACGGGGGGATATGCGTTTGAATCCAGTTTAACGGGTCCATGTTTGAAGAATTCCTACTTGCCCTTCTCTTCCAACTTAAACGACTTCAGCACGTGATCAATGATCGGCACAATTTCTTTCTGCCGCTCGGGGAGCGTGGTGAAGGTGATCATATACATGGTGTTACCGCTGATCAGTCCAACCAGCGCGAACTGAACCTTATGGTTTTGGATCGTGGCGGTATAGACCATGCGGTGAACGTGATGTCCGCTCACGTCCTCCGGCTCGTCGGAAATCAGGTGGAAATCGGCAAATCCCTTCGGCATCCTCCGCCTGATTTCTCTGTCGAGTTGATCTTCGGACTCCTCCGATGCCACATCAGCGCTGGTAATGTTGATGTTGTCGCCAAAATCCCCCCGCTCGTGGAGAAATACCACCAGGACATTGGGGCTGTCGGGATTGCGCTGCTTCCAATCGTCTGGATGATCCATGTGGAAGCGGCCTTTTGGATCATCATACTTGGCGTACTTCTGTTCAGCGGCTCGCGCGCAAAGCGCGCTCACCAGCATCGCGGACACGAAGCAGAGGATGAATTTTGGTCGCAGCATTTCGTGACTTTTCACATCGGCACGGGCCAAATCTCAATGGACGATTGCATGTTCATATGCTACTTGCCTTTCTCTTCCAGTTTGAACGACTTGAGTACGTGATCGATAATCGGCTCCAGTTGCTTTTGACCCTCTGCCAGGGTCGTGAAGGTGATCATGTATTCAGTCTTGCCGACGATGAGGCAGACCAGAGTAAATTCCAGGTGAAGTTTCCGCACCGTAGCCGTGTAAACCATTCGGTGGACGTGGTGTCCAGCGACCTCGATCGGCTCGTCCGAGATCAGGTGGAAATCCTTCATCTTGTGCGGCAGCGTATCCTTGAAATCTTTATCCTGACGATCCTCTGACACTTCCGAAGGCAATTGTGCGACGATGATGCTGAAGCTATCGCCAAACTTCGATTGCTGAGGCACGAATGTCATGGCCACTTCGCGACCTTCGTAAGTCTTCTCCTGCCAGTCCGCAGGGCGATCCATGTGGAATCGCCCCTTGGGCTCATCAGATTTCACATACTTCTGTTCCGCGGCGCGAGCGCAGATCGCGGCCAGCGGGAATAAGGACACGAAGCAGAGGGTGAATTTCGCTCGCAGCATGTCGTGAATTCGTTTTACGGACCTTCAGCCGATCACAACTCGACAAATTGCGGCGCCGGCTCGTGTTCTTCTTCGGCCGGCAGCGCCAATGCCGCAAACGGCTCGCCCATTTCCTTGCGAATCGATTCGGCGTTGTACAACCCGCTTCGGCCGAGCATTTTCAGATAGACATCGCCTTCGCGGCGTGCCCCGCCCGGCGGTGGAACCGCGGCAGTAAACGCCTGGATCCGGCCGTTGAAATTCTCCCAGCAGCCATCCTTTTCCGCCCACGCGGCCGCGGGAAGCACGACGTCGGCCCGGTCCACAATCGCATTGGGCAAAATATCCTGCACCACGCGGAAGCCGTTTTGCAGAAGCGTCGGCAAATTGAGCTGCGCCCAGTTGGACAGATAACCGCCGACGATCCAGCCGCCTTTGAGGGACCGCAATTCCGATTTTCGATTAGCGATCACGTCATCGAACGTCGCGGTGGGTCCGCCCAGCATCTGGATCACGCGGCGAACGCCGGCACTGTTGGGCACCTTCTCGGCCTTGATGACAAACGTCTGCTTGCCGTTGGCGGGATTCTTGAAGATTTCGTCCTGGCCTGATGTCGGCACCGGGCCAAGGATCAGCATCGCCTGCGGATCGATCGAGCGGATCGCCTGGCCCAGCAGCCAGGCTTCTTCGCAGGCCATCATGGGCGACAGCATGGCATAGAGACTGCCCGGGCCGTTCTGTTCGACGACCTGCTTCAAGCCCGCGATTGCGGATTGATACGCTTCTTCGAAGCTGCTCTCGACCTGCGCGCCATGCTCGGTGCGACGGGCAACACAGATGCGATTCTCCGAATGCAGCGCCTTGTATGAATAGCGCGTGTCGTCGCTGATCCACCACTGATTCACATCCGCGTTATAGCGCGGCTTGATGCGATAGATGACGCCTTCGTTGTATTCGATGTAAATGTTCTCGCCACCGCTGTCCACCGGGCTTACCGATGCCGAGCGCTTGAGCAGCCAGACGCGCTGCTTGAAGAGAAAATCCTTATCAAGCAATGCGCCGACCGGGCAAAGATCGACCACGTTGCCGGCCAGTTTGTTGTTGACCGGCTTGCCCGGAAAGATCGCGATTTCTTCCTTGTGGCCGCGCCCTTCGACGAATAGCTCGCTGGTGCCGGAGACTTCCCGCGTGAAGCGCACACACCGCGTGCACATGATGCAGCGGTCGGCATAGAGATAGATGTTGTCGCCGACGTCCTTCTTGGGATTCTTGACCTTGTCTTCCTCGAAGCGCGACTGGCTTCGACCATACTGGTAAGAATAGTCCTGCAGATAGCATTCGCCGGCCTGGTCGCAGACGGGGCAATCGAGCGGATGGTTGATCAGCAGGTATTCCATCACCTGCTTCTGATTGGCGATGACTTTGGAGCTCTTGGTGTGAACCACCATGCCATCGCGCACCGGTGTCTGGCAGGACGGAACCAGCTTGGGCAGCCCTTCCACTTCCACCAGGCAAATTCGGCACGAAGCCGGGATGGAAAGCCCCGGGTGATAACAATATTGAGGCAGCACCAGCCCCGAGTCGTTGCAGGCCTGAAGGATCATCTGCCTGTCCTTGGCCTCGATTAACTTGCCGTCAACCATGATCTTTGGCATAGGGCGAGGGATGTTAAGGGAAATCGCGCGGAAATGCACGGAGGAAGAACAGACGAAAGACGCGAAGATTTCGGTTGGTGGGCGCGAACGCCGAGAGCGTTGGATACTCGCTTGCGCATTCGCGGATGATTGAGCGATCGGACTGGGCGCGTCCGGGCGCGAAGCCGCCAAGCGCCTGGGTGGCGGGCACGGCGAAGTGCGATTTGCTCAGCTCCGACCGTGTCGCGCAGCGCGAGCTTTTGCGGGTTGCGACCGTGGCGGGCGCGGAGCAGCGGTTTCGCGTTTTGAAGAGGGTTCTGGCGCTAAAGCGCCGGGCGGCGCAGACTCTGTTCGACGCGGTTTTGCACCAAGATGCTTCGCGACGATTTTCATGTCTTGGACAAACGAACGGCGAGCGGCCTCGCGGGCGTCATGATCGGGCAGGCGGAGAATGCTCGACGGATGCAAGGTCGCGAGCACGTTGGGAGCCCATTTTGAATCTTTAATAACTTCGCCGCGGTGCTGCGTCAGACGAAATGCGCTTCCGAGAAGTGATTGCGCGGCCGTCGCTCCGAGACACACAATCACCCTCGGGCGAACGACCTGGATCTCCGCCTCAAGCCATGGCCGGCAGGCGGCGATTTCGCGACTGGAGGGCTTGGAATGGATGCGCCGCTGCCCGCGCGGCTCCCACTTAAAATGCTTGACCGCATTGGTCACGTAAGTTTTTTCCCGCGGAATACCCGCTTCCTGCAAAGCGCCATCGAGCACTTTTCCCGATGGGCCAACGAAGGGTTTTCCCGCCCGATCTTCCTGATCGCCCGGCTGCTCGCCGACGAACATCACGATCGCATTCGCTGGACCTTCCCCGAAGACGGTTTGAGTGGCGTTGCAATAAAGCGTGCATCCCTGGCATTTGGCGGCTGCTTGTGCGAGCGCGGGTAGTTCGATTTTGCGAGGCAGGAAATCGGCCGCGGATCCGGTGGAAGGACATTTGGGATCTGCGGGTGCTGCGCGTTTCATTGTGACCTCCAACTTGAAGTGTAATGAAACCACAGAGAATCAGCAGCGGATGGATTTTTTCGCGGATTAGCACCCGAGTTTCCCCGATGCGTAATACGCATCGATCCCGCGCGCCAGATCGAAGCGCGGGTTATATCCCAGCACCTTGCGCGATTGCGTGAGGTCGGCTTCGGTCCAGGTCTGGAAGAAACTGTAGGGATTCTCGAAATACTCGGGAGGCAGATCGGTCTTGAGCACGCGATTGAGCTGTTCGACGACCTGGTTGTAGGTGAATGAGCTGCCGCTGCCGACGTTAAAAACGCCCGGCGTTTTGCACTGCATTGCCGCGAGGTTGGCGGCGATGACATCGTCGATGTAGACAAAATCGCGGCGCTGTTCGCCATCGTAAAAAATGCGCGGGCGCTTGCCGGCCCGCATCTGCGCCGCGAGCTGGCCGATCATGCTGGCGAATTTGCCTTTGTGTCCTTCGCCGGCGCCATACACATTGAAATAGCGCAGGCCGATGATGGGATGCGAGAGCGAAGGCTGATAGCGCTGGGCCAATCGTTCCATGGCGAGCTTCGAGTAGCCATAAACATTGAGCGGCTCGGCGGCCTGCGATTCTTTATTGGGCGATGCGCCGCGGCCGTAGGTGGCCGCGCTGCTGGCCCAGACCATTCGGCTCTTCCACTTGGCGGCCAAGTCCAGGAGATTGCGGAAGGCTTCGACGTTGTTGGTCATCATCTTCCGCTGATCCATCACGGTCGTGTCGGTGATGGAAGCCTCGTGGAAGATCACATCGAAGGACTTGCCGCGATCCAGGACCGAAACATCGCCGGACAGATCGAGCGTGACGACATCGCCAGTGTAGTCGACGAGGTTGGTCCAGGTCGCGGAGGAGAAGTCATCGACTACGCAGGTTTCATGACCGGCGGCGGCCAGATGCTTGACTAAATTCGACCCGATGAAACCCGCCCCGCCGGTAACCAGAATGCGCACCATTCACCTCTTGGGATTGTGTAGCAAAACCAAATGGATAACGGGGCGACAAGCCGTCGTCCAGCGGCTATGGATAAATTGCCACGATATGCTTCAGTCCGCTATAGGATGAGGTTGCTGGTTGCACACCAACAACGGGTCGTGCTGTCGTAGAAAGTGCGACAGTAGAGGCCATAATGACATGCAAATATGGCAATGTTTTGAAACCTGGTTTGCATTGGGCCGCAATACTAATTGACTTAAATCTCTTGTTCGCAACTGGTTGCAGACGCATCACTGGCTTGTCAATACGAAATATCTGCGCGGTTGGCATCGTTGTTGACATAGCCCACTGTCGCCACCACATGTCGCGGTCTATGTGTCGCGAGTTGTGCTGGAGATTTTGTGAGAAACCTAACCCATTCTTCCCCCGATGTGGAGAACTCTCCCCCCACAACCCAAGAGTTCTTCAATGCCCCATTTGAAGCCGCCCTTGCCCAGGGCGGCTTTTTTTTGCGCGCAGTCGGAATGTTTTTAGCACAAATGCAAAACGCCGAAGCGAGAGTCACGCTTCGGCGTTTTGCATTTTGATTTTAGATTGTGATTACTGAGCGTGATGGTCTGCAGCCACTTCACCGGTGTGCTGCTGATGGGCCAGCTCTTCCAGCGGGCGCACCCAGATGTTGCGATATTTAACCGGGTTGCCATGGAACTGAAGCTCGATCGGCCCCTTCTCCGGCATTGAATCCGGATACTTGGCTACGATCATGTGGCCGGTCGGCCCTTCGATTTCCTGATTGTCCTGAAGGAGCACGCCATTCTGGATCGTCGTGATGTGCGCCTTGTGGGTCAGCTTGCCGTTCTCGTAGCGCGGGCGATGGAAAATGATGTCGTAAGTCTGCCATTGGCCCGGCGGACGAGACGCGTTGACCTGTGGCGGATATTGGCCATAAATCGCGCCGCATTGTCCGTCGGCGTAGGTCACGTTCTGATAGCTGTCGAGCACTTGCGTTTCAAACTTCCCAAAGAGAAACACGCCGCTGTTGCCGCGACCCTGGCTGGTGCCCTTCGGTGGCGTCGGCTCCGACCACTCCAGGTGCAACTGGATGTCACCCCATTTTTCCTTGCTCTGAACATCCTTGGTATTCCGCGGATTTTTCAGATTCGTTGAGAGCATCACGCCATCTTGGAGCGTGAAGGTGGGCGGCGAGCCATCGGGAGATTGCCAGTGCGAAAGATCTTTTCCATCAAAGAGCACGATCGCATCGGAAGGCGGCTGACCGGGTTGCTCCTGCGTGCTGGGCGTCGGTGGCGTAATGATCGGCGGCGTGGGACGCGACATGTCATGGACATGCCATTTCGACCATGGTTGTTGCGGCCCCTGACGCTCCTGCGCATACACTACCGCGCCCAGCGCCAGCGCGCCGGCGGCGAGCAGTACAGCCGACTTTTTCGGCAAAATTGAAGTGAACACGATTTCTCCTTTCCCAAAGAACAATGGAACAAGCGGCCCGCTGAGAATACCGGATGGCAGGCGGGTTTGTTGTCAAGAGAACCCCGAGAAGGGTAGTGGTAAAGTTAGACCTGTCTCCACGCGTCTAATGCGGCCAGTGGGTGAAGACCCAGCCCAACAGAAAGACCCCGGTCACACTGACTGCAAACGCGGTCAACTTGGCTACTGGCCCGGTAACCCGTCTCCCCCGAAACCAAAAGCCCTTCCGCCACGCCCATGCACCCCAGAGCGCGGCGAACGCGCCCATGAGGATGAATCTGCCGGGGTGTTCCATCCCCTCATCTTACCCGGCACGCGGAGAAGCTGCGATTAACCTGGAGGTCGGCAGTTCTCTGCCGCCGGATCGTCTCGAGAACCATCACTTCGCGGCGTCGCAGGAGCGACGCCCTCCAGTGCGATGCCTCGCGTTCCCTCGTGCCGGGCGCTTACGCCCACCCAAGCCCGGCCCTGAGCGGTCCAAGATAATTGACGTAGTTCTTGGCTCGGCCCACTGACGACGCATAGAGCGCCGTTCGTACCTGCTGATGGCTGGCGGTGGCCGCAAAGCGGCCATTTTCGTGGAAGAGCAGGCATTGCGGATCCCAGGGCAGGCCCGCGAAGTCGAGCATCCGCCGAGTTTGCGTCTGCGGGTCGCTGACCAGCCGCTCGTAATCGACGTCCAGTACCGACAGATCAAGCACCTCGCGCCAATGAGCCATCATGCGCTCATACTGGCGATAGAAATGGCCCAGCCAGGAAAGATTGGTCGTAAACTCATGGCCGGCGACAAAGTCGGTCATATAGCAGGACAGACAAGTATCAAGCGGATCGCGCCGGCAATGAATCACGCGAGCTTTGGGAAAGAGAATCGCGATCAGACCCAGATAAAGAAAATTCAGAGGCATCTTATCGGTGATGCGATCGACACCTGGATTGAGGGATTGCAGACGATTCAGGTATGCCGCAGACAGTTCCTCAACGCGGTCGAGGGACAGCGTTCCCAGCAGACGCCAGCGAAACTCGCTCTTGCCCGCTGTCGAAACGGCAAGGTTGACCAGCCAGTCCAATTCTCCGCCTGCATGCACGCGTGGATGCGATGCGAAAATCTGCTCGACGAGCGTTGTGCCTGAGCGCGGCATTCCGACAATGAATACCGGCATCTGACTGTCGGTGCTTGCGCGCGGGAGCGAGCGGACGCGCTGACGCGTCAAATAGCCGATTCGATCTTCCACCAGCGATTCGACCTGCCTTGGGTCGTGACGAGCTCCGAGCGATTCGTTGGCGGCTTTGGCTCGCGCAAAGGCTATGTCATATTCTCCGATGCGGTCGTATAACCCGGCGGCTGTGAAAAGCAACGAAGCGGGTTCGCGCGCGGCCCGAAACCGGCCGGCCGCAAGAGTCTGCTCGATCAGATCGATCGCCTGGCGTTCCTGCTTAAACCGCACCGCCAGGCGCCCTAGCAGCATCGCCAAACGCGGCGAGCGATTTCCTGCGGCACGCAGCTTCTCCACCAGATCCATTGCCGCCTGTTCCTGTCGGGCGGTTTCGAGAATGAAGGCCAGGGAGATCGTGATCTCCGGATCATCAGGCGATATCTCTGAAGCGCGGCGCGCATGCTTCAGCGCGCTATCGACATCGCCGGAGATCATTTTCAATTCGCCAAGCGACGCATGGGCTTCGACGCAATTGGGTTCAATCTTCAGCGCATTTTCAAAATGCTCGACCGCTTTCCGGTGGTCCCGCTGCATCCACCATCCCGCCGCCACTCGGCAATGGATTTGCGCCGAGCCGGGCGTCAATTGAAGCGCTTTAAGATAATGATTAAGCGCCTGCGGCCCATTCCGCTGAGCCGCGCATTGGTCGCCCAGCCGAATTTCTGCTTCCACTGCGTCCGCAATATTTGTTGTGCTACCTGCCCGCGAAAATGAATTCGCAGTAACAACCGAATGGCTGGCAGAAATTGGGGGTGATGGTAAAGATTCGGCCATGCCTGAGGGTTTCCACGCGTAGCCCGTCCGACCCCATCATTACGTGCAATTCAATTATACGTTCGGTGGATAAATAGCGAGCCAATTTTAATGACATTCGGCAATTACGACGGTTCCGCAACATCGGCCGCGCGGCGTAGCGTGCGGAAAAACGACCTGAACTGAGATCTCAAATCTGAAATTCCAAATCCCAAATCTGAGATTTCAAATCTCTCGGACCCGCTGCTTCGTCGCCGATCTATTCGCGTCGCCACTCCGTCCCACCGGGCCGATCTTCTAACGTGATGTTGATAGCCGCGAGACCTTTGCGGATTGAATCGGCCAGTGCGAAGTTTTTTGATTCGCGCGCTTCCTGACGAAGGCGGATCAGCAATTCCATGAGCTGGCCGGGCAGCGCGTCCTGCTGGCCGGTGGTGGGAAGCGTTTTGCCGCTGAACAGGCCCAGCACATTGCCGAGGTTTTTGATCGTCTGCGCGCCAGCCACGGTTGCCAGAAGAAGTTCTTCCTGCTTCTTCTGCTCCAATGCATTCTTTTCGATGAACGCATTGACCTCGCCGGCCATCTCATGCAGCGCGGCAATCGCGCCGGCGGTGTTGAAATCATCATCCATCATTTCCAGAAACTTCATCTTCAAAGCGAGAATCGCCCGCGCATAGCCGGCATGCTCGCGTTCGAGCAGCGCGCCGGCCGCGCGATCCATGTCATCGCCTTTTTCAGCCAAGGCCTTTCCAGTCAGGCGATGCACGCGATCGAACAGCCGCTGGAAGGTGGCCAGCCCTTTCTTGGCCGACGCCATCACTTCTTCGCCGAAATCGATCGGCGAGCGGTAATGACTGCTCAGCAGCAGATACCGCACGAAATCGGCGCCGCGCGTGGTGATTAATTCGCGAGCATCAATCACGTTCCCCAGGCTCTTGCTCTGCTTTTCCATCTTGACCTGACCGCCCGGCAGCTTGGTGGCGATGCGCGTCAGGCCGTTATGCATCCAATATTTGACAAATGGATGACCTGTAGCGCATTCGGATTGCGCCAGCTCGTTTTCGTGATGGGGAAACAGCAGATCGAGCCCGCCGCCATGAATGTCGAAGGATTCGCCGAGGTATTTGGTGCTCATAGCTGAGCATTCGATATGCCAGCCCGGCCGACCCTGCCCCCAGGGCGACTCCCATGCCGGCTCACCCGGCTTGGCCGCTTTCCAGAGGGCAAAATCGAGCCGGCTGCGCTTTCCCGATCCCTCCAAATCGCGCGTGCCTGATTCCTGCTCGTCGGCGGTGCGATGCGAGAGTTTGCCGTAGTCGGCATCGGTCGTCACATCAAACCAGACATTGCCCTCGCTAGCGTACGCGTGCGAGCGGGCAATCAACTCCTGAATCATCGCGATGATTTCGTTGATGTGCTCTGATGCTTTGGGAAAATGATCGATCGATTCGATTCCCAGCAGCGACAGACATTCCAGGTAATCGCGCGTGCATTGCTCGGCAATCGCTGCCACCGTCGTCTTGCGCTCCTCGGCTTCGCGAATGAGCTTGTCATCAACATCGGTGATGTTGACGACCCAGCGGACGGTAAATCCCTTGTATTGCAGGTATCGCTTAACCGTATCGAAAATGACCGGGCCCACCATGTGCCCCATGTGCGGCGGCTTGTAGACGGTCGGCCCACACAGATAAATCCCCACCTGGCCCGGCTTGACCGACTCAAACAGCTCGTTTTGCTTCGAAAGCGTGTTGTAGACCCGAAGACTCATGGTGGCGAATCATACGCGCGGCCGCGAGATTTGTTAGTGACGCGTGTGGCTAAGAAAAGCGGGGATAATCAATCGGCCAGGATTTTAGTTTTCGTCCATCTCATCGAGCAGGCTTTCAAAGCCGTCGTCCTGCGGCGCATGAACGCTTCGCTCTTCCAGCGGCTCGATCAAACTTCGCGGCGTCGATTTAGATGTGTCAGACGTTTTTGAACTGGGTTCTTCCTCGAAATCCGCCTGCTCATTGTGGCGATGGATCGGCTCGGCCTTGCCGTCCAGGACGTCATCCTCAGGCCCCAGCTCTTCGGGACGCTGGGCGGAAATCGCAACATCGGTGAAATGCGGCGCATTGGCCGGCGGCGCTGCTTCGAGATCGACGATCGGCGCTTCGCTGACAACCGGCGGCGGAGTCGCTGTAAGTTCTTCCTGCGAAAAAACCGAAGGCTCGGGCGGCGCTGCTTTTTCCTGCTCTTCCAACGGCAGCTTTTGCGAATCGCCCCTCATTGGAGCATCGCCGCTGAAAAGTCCGCTGTAATAACTCGTGGCGAACAGCGATTGCTGCTGCTGATATTGGAAATTAATCAATTCGCAGAAGTCAGCAATCAGTTTCTGGGCCATCGGGTCGGTGCGCTCCGCCTGCTGCACCGCCTGCTGGTGGCGTCGATCGCGAAACTTCATGATTTGCACGAAACGCCCCGATGTCTGAGCGGCGTTCCAGTTCGGCCCGACCTGTTCGTACACTTCAAACGAGTCGCAACCCAGGCGAAGCAGCGTCTGCCTGAAGCGCGCCAGCAGCTTGACGTGCTCGGTCCGCTTGTCCTGCGGCACAACATAGCTATTGGTCTGAAGCAACATCCGTCTAAACCCCTCCTCGGGGGTCAATTCGAGCCGTGCGCGCTATCTTGCCCGAGAAGTCAGGCGGCGGCAAACACAGCACGTATCTTGCACAGCGCGGCGCAATTACTGCATGGTGTTCGTATTACCGGATACTGCCGTCGCAGTCCGTCCGCCCTTTTTGCAATCAAGCAACCTGAAATTGCCTTCGCACGCGCACAACAGTATATCACCGGAGCCGTTGGATTGTTCGCCGGGCGCCAATATTGTCGCCGTATCGAGTTTTTTAAGGATCATGAATGGCCGGACGACCGCTCTATCTTTGCGGCGGACTTCAAAGCAGCGGCTCGACGCTCGTCTCCTGGTGCTTCCTGCAGCGCCCGGATATGGACGGCGTTTTGGACGCCCGCTTCGATCATCTGCCGCAAATGCCTGCCAAGCTTTCGGCCCCGCTCGCCTGGTGCAAGTTCACGGTGGCCTGCTTTCGATTTTCAGAAGTGTTTGACTATTTTCGAGATGAAGGCTGGGAGCCGCGACCGCTCTTGGTGGCACGCGATGCCCGCTCTGTATTTAATTCACTGATCCAGAAGAAGTATGGCCGTAATGGCATCACCGCCGACGATCCGCCTCTGCGCCTTCGTCTGAGCCGGTTTCTGGAAGACTGGCAGCTTTTTACCGATCGCGGCTGGCCGATCCTGCGCTACGAAGATCTGGCCGATGATCCACGACGGGTCATGGAAGATGCGTGCAAAAAGTTGGAACTGCCCTGGAGCGAGGCGATGCTCGATTGGCCCAAAGATCCCGAGCAGATCGCCGACGCCGGCTACGGCAATGAAACGTTCGTGGAAACGCGCGGCCAGGGGCTGCTCCAGACAGTTTCACCGGGCCTGATCCAAGTCAAGACTTCCCGTATTCCTCCGGAAGATCTGGCTTGGATCGAGCAGCGCTTCGAAGCATTCAATCGCGCGATGAACTATCCGCCGCACGTCAAATCCACTGCCCCGACGGAACCTGCGCGGGCGACGCCTCGCTTTGAAAACACCCGCCGATTCGAGCGATTGGAAAACAAGAAAAAGGTTTCCAAAACCATCAACAAGATCAAGCAAACCCTTGTGCGCGTCTTCCCCGGTCGAAAGCCGACGGCGAGTTAACCTCGTCCTCAAAACAAAACCGCTCCGTCGCTTGATAGCGCCGGAGCGGTGAGAATGCGTTTTTAATAATCGTCGCGATTACTTGTTGAACACGGGCTTCTGCGGGGTATCCGCAGTGGCGTCCTTGTTGAACTCTGGCTTCGGAGCCGTGCGGCGCGAGCGACGCGGACTCGGGCTATCCGAGGCAACCGACGAAGGACGAACCGTCGTCGGCAGAATCAGCACTTCGACGCGGCGGTTCTGCGCCTTGCCGGCGGACGTCGCATTGCTGGCGATGGGGCGCTGATCGGCAAAGCCGGCGACTTCCATCCGGCTTCCGGTGACTCCGGTGTGCATCAACTCTTCGCCGACCGAGATGGCCCGGTGAGCCGACAGATACCAGTTGTCCTTATGGCCGGCGGCAATCGTCGCTTGATGCTGGACCGGGGTATTGTCGGTGTGGCCGACGACCATCAGCTCATAAGCCGTGGCAGCCGGGGAATTCAAAATCGTCGCGAAGCGCTCAATCGCGCTCTTGGCGGCGGGCGTCAATTGGGCCGAGCCGGTGGCGAAGGTCAGATCGCTCTTGAACTTCACGACGCCGCGCGTGGCGTCGAAGTCCACGAGGTCCGAATTCTGCCGGGCAAAATCAGCCAGAGCATTGCTCAGTTCCGGCGGCAGCGCCACTTCCTTGCCGACCCGGCTCATCGCCTCTTCATAGCGGCGATTGAGCTCGTCTAACTGGCGTTGGAGCTCGTTGATCTGGTTCGATTGGTTGGTAACCAGCGCGTCCTTGGAATTGCCGTTATTCAGCAGCGCATCAAGCTGCGCCTTGTAGGCATCGCGAGCGGAAACTGCTTCGCCTTTGGCTCGTTCCGATTCAGCTAATCGCTGGGCATATTGGTCGCGATCCATGGCAGTAGCCTTGTACTGCTCTTGGGAAACGCAACCGAAGGTGGAAACAGCTAGAAGGGTAAGACCAATCCAATGGTGCATCCGTGCTGCCATAAAGGGCCTCCTTGCACAGGCAGAAACTCGATGAACTGCTTCGTTCGGCGATCGCCCGTCTTTCGCGGGGAGAGCGCATCGCACGATCCTTGAAGCGCATCCGACAACGTTTTATCCCCGATTCGAGAGGTAGTTTGGCAAATCGCGCAAAAATTGCAAGTCCTCCCGCAGAATTTTCCGCAAAGAACGTGGGAAAGCGAAAATTGCGCTTGGAACTACTTGTCGAAGACCTACTTTCCCTCCGCCAGTGAAAAGCCCAGGGCCTCGGACGATTTCCAGACGATCAACTTGCCATGCGATCTCGCGAAAATCAGCCACGGCAGTTTTGAGTCGCGCTTGCCATTGTTGACGGTCATCAATGCAGGCCCGTCTTCTTTTGGATTTTGTGGCATCTGCACAAAGGCCATCGCCGCGCGTTTACCGACGAGCAATTGGATCGGTTGATCGGTCACGCGCGCTTTCAGTGACGGGTTGGACGCGAGCTTCGCGATTTGCGTGACGCGCTGGGCTTCATCCGCTTTATCCTGCGGCGAAGTCCACAAGTGCTCGCCGGCCAAAAGAAGATCGGCTGCTTTCTTCCCATCATGCGCATTGATCGCGGCGGCGATTGCTTCCAGTTGCTGCTGCACTTCTTTGGTCAATTGTTCGCCCGGAACATTCTCCAGCGAATCGCGCTGCGGCAGAGGACGAAGCGTATCGACATTGAAAACCAGCGGCGGCGCCGGATTGGTCCCTCCGGGGCCGGGAAAGGCCTGGCCGGCGAGCGCTTCGCTCTGGTCGTAGGTTGCCATTGTGTTGATCAACACATACACCGGCGGCTTATGGGGCTGAGAGAAGGTCAGCTCATTTTTTCCTGGAACCAGCCAGATATTGAGCGACTGGGCGCTTCCGCCTCCCGTGAAAAAATCAACTGGATCGCCGTTGACCCACATCACCATGCAGCCCACCGGTTCGCCGGCGCTCGACATCGCTAGGCGCTTTTCGCGGAAGGTCTGGGCATCTTCCTGAATCCAGGCCATGTACTGTTTTTCCACATCGAGCACACCGGCCTGTTTGGCCGCGTCTGGGTCCACCGAATAGAGCGCATGCGCCGCCGAAAGCGAGATATACTCTTTGTTCTCCTTCGCGATGCGCACGAGTTGCGGAGCGGCCGATCTTGCGGCTGGGCCAATTTCGCCAAGCACGTGAATGGCTGACGCTTTAAATTGATCATCCTTCCCATCGAGAATTTCGATCATTTTGGGTGTGGCTGCCCCTGCTTCAATCTTCAGATCGGCCAGGGCACCAAACACCGCGCGCTTCGCCCACTCATCCTTCGCATCGAGCAGTTTCAGAAGTGAGGGAACGCCGGCCTTTCCATCGCCGACCAGGCCCTGGGCGATCGCTGAAACGTCGGATGGGTCTTGCGGTGATTGATTGGTCAGTTTTTCGAGGATTGGCAGCGCCGGCGCCGCGGCGGGGCCGATCGCTCCAAGAGCTATAGCCGACTGATTGCGGAGATGAGTGTCCTGGGACTTCAGTCCATCGATCAACTGTGGGACGGCATCCTTTGCGGCCGGGCCGAAAACTGCGAGCAGCCTTATGGCATCTGTTTTGGCGTAATCGCTGTCGCTCTTCATTGCATCGATGAGCAAAGGTACACAGACGCTAGGATCCGGATCGATCAAAACGATCGCGCGAAGTGCTTGCGAATCCAAACCCTTTGCGGCTTTGCCGCGAACCAATTTCAACAAGTCGGGCATTGCCTTCTTCGCCGGTGGGCCAATCAGTCCCAGCTCATTAACGCAGTTCCAGCGAAACGTGTCGTCATTACTGTGCAGGCCTTTGATCAGTTCATCGACAGCCGGCGCCGCGTCAGGGCCGATTTGCTGCAACTCTCGATCGATTTTCAAAATGTCCAGTTTTTCCCCAGGCTTATGCGGACCGACTAGTGCCATCACTCTTTTCACGATGTCATCAGACTGCGTTGTCGCTGGCGCGGCGGGCTGCGAAGAAGGCGCAGTCGAGCTCCCGGCGAGTGCAACAGCGGCAAAAATGGAGGCTGAAATCAGAAATGCCGCCCCGTGATGTGATGAATTCATTGCATTCAATATAAATTGACATGCGAACGGCCCGGAACGGCTGAAATTTTTGGCTCACATGGATCTCGCCGCTCTGCTGATGAAACAGGCGTTCATCGCAAATCATTTCCCCGACTTCAACGAAAATCCCAAGCCGCTTGAAGGATGCCAGATGACCAGATGGCCATTGAGGCGGGCGAAGATGAGCCATGGAAGGCCGAAGCCAGCTTGGTCTTTCCTGATCGAAATAAGATTGGGCGCCTTTTTCCCAACAGACGGCATCTGCACATAAGCCAGAAACGCTCGCTTGCCAACGATCACTTGAATGGGCTGCGTGGATATCGACGCGCTCATTTTCGGGTCGTTGTATATCTTTGAGTAACTGGATAGCTCGCGCTCCAGATGTTTCATGTCTCGCGGATTTTTGGACACGATCTGGCGGCCAAGAAGGACCTCGCCCGCCTGGCGGCCTTGGTGTTTATTAATCAAATCGGCCAAGTGCGAGACGATTTTCTGGACCTCTGTTTGAAGCTGAGCTTCGGGGATCCCGGCCAGGGGCTGGCGCTCAATCTGGGGATCGAGTTGATTGACATTGAAGACCAAGGCCGGCGCAGGCGCCGTGCCGCCGGGACCCGCAAACGCCTGGGCCCCCAGGAGTTTTGGCTCTTCATATGCGACGCTGGAAGATACCAGAACGTACACGCTCGGACTGTGAGGCTGCGAGAAGGTCAACTCATTGCGGCCAGGCACCAGCCATTCGTCAAGCTGCTCCATTGCTCCGCCCTGCGTGAAGAATCCAATGGGATCGCCATTGACCCATTCGACCATGCAACCTACAGGTGCGCCTATGCTCGAGACCGTCAGACTCCTTTTCTTGAAAACCTGCTCTTCTTCCTGCACCCAAGCCAGATATGTCGGCTTGCAGTCGGCTATTCCAGCTTCTTTGGCCGCGGTTGGGTCGATCGCATTGAGCCCGTGGGCCGCGCAATGGGATTCGCCGTAATATCCGTCGTTGTAGATCTTGATTAGTTCGGGCACGGCCGGCTTCGCCGCGGCCCCGATTTTTCCAAAAGTCTCGATGATGTACTGCGACTTCGGGTCATCCGATTTTAGCCGGTTGATGAGAGTTGGAACGACCTCTGCGGCATCACCTTTCATTGCTGCGATGGCGTCGAAAGCCAAAATGCTTGTGCCGGCATCGTATGAGTCAATCAATTTCATCAGATCGGGCAGCGCCGGTTTGCCGATGCCACCGAAGGCTTGGGCAAGGTACTGAGCATCTTCTGAGTGAAGGCCGACTTTTGCGGCCCGCTGCCGGAGCTGCGGCAGTGCCGGCGCGGCGGCTGGGCCAATCTTCCCAAGAGCCTGGGCTGCTGCTGAAGGAATGAAAATGTCGGACGAAGTCAGCAGCTTTGTAAGAGCGGGCACCGCATCATGCGCTGCCGGACCGAATTTCCCGATCGCGGCAGCAGCGCTGCACACGTCCTCGCTTCGCGGAGACTTTAGCGCTCGGAGAAGTAACGGCATGCAGTCTTGAGGGTCGGCGGCGATATCTCCCATCGCATCGATAGCCTCAGTGTCGTGATCTCGCGCCGCGTCGATCAGCACTGGCAACGCGGGCGCAGATGTCGAGCCCAACCGGCCCAGCGCGCGCTCAGCATTTTGCCGATCCATTCCCCTCGTGGACTTCACCTGCGATGCGAGATCCCTGACAACGTCATTCTGAAGCGAAACATTGCCTGCAACGGTCTTGGCGGCCTGTTGCCACTGATCGCTTTCATGCGATTCAAGCTTCTTAATCAGGCTCTTTACCGTTGCAACATCTGAAGGATCTGCGGCGGAAGAGGGCGATGCCGCAATCAGAAGGATTAAAGATATGAGCCACAGGCGACGGAGGTGAGCAAACATTCACTGAAGAATAAAGGTCTGAAAAATATTCGGGAACTGAAGATATCTCCGGAAGAATAAACGCCCCGCCCACGTACGTCTGCCCAAAAGTGTCAGTTGCGAATTTTGAAGTGCAGGTCTAACCTTTCTTTAGCAGAAATTCGCGAACCGTAATGCTCTTCCTTTAGAAGAGCGCGCGGAGGCATCGATGCAGGTACAGATCATTTTTTCGACGTTTCTGACGCTGGTTTCGATGTGGATGAGCGGCGGGCCGCGCGATTTGCTGGGGTACCTTTCGACCGATTCCTACTGGCGGGCCAAGGGGGTGCATATTTCGGTCGAATCGCTCTCCAAAGACCTTCCTGAGCCGGCGGCTGTGGATGTTGCAAAATTGATCGAAGACCTGTCGGCGGCCGATCCGAAGGTGCGCGAATCGGCGGGGCAAAAGATCGTGCAGGCAGGGCCGGGAGCGCTGCCACAGCTTCGGGCGGCGATGAATGATCCGAATCCGGAAACGTCGTCTCGCGCGAGAAACCTGACAGCCAAGATTCGCGACGTTTCGCAAGCGGCATCTATCCGCCGGCTGATGGCAATCCGCACGCTGGGAGAAATGAAAAACCCGGCGGCGCTTCCCCTTTTGCGTCCGCTGCTTAAATCGCCAGCACCCTTCGTGCACGAATATGCTCAGGCGGCCATCGCCCGAATCGAAAATCGCCCGCCAGCACCCATCGGGTTTTCCCAGAAGCAGCGCGAAACCGATGTAGGCCTGATGCCGGCCAAGGTCGATATGGTCGGGCAAATCGCGCCGACCGGCGCGATCGATGTCCTGCCGATCGATCGGATCATCGAACGGCTGCCGCTGGGGGCGTCGCTGGCGCAAAAGGGAAATGCGATCGACAAGGCGACGGCGCAGATCATCGAATTGGCCGATTCGATCGGGAACATCCGAATCGATTGCGTGACGTTCGGCTGGTTCACCGGGCCGGTCAATCAGCCAGGCAATGCGGTGTTCATCGGGCGCGGGCAGTACGACAGCGGCGCTGCGATCGATGCCCTGCGCAAGAGCGGCCTCGAGCGAAAGACCGTTGGTGGAATGGAGGTCTTCATGCTGGATGAAGACACGGCGCTGCTGCTGCCGGACGATCGCACGGCGGTGCTGATCCCCGCCGAGACCAATGGCGAAGTGCCGATTGCACGCACGGTTGCCGCGCTCAAGAAAGGCGCGGGTGACCTGGCGGTGAATGTTGATCTGTCGAAAATAGTGCAATCAATTGACACAAAACAGCCCTTCTGGATTGCAACGAAAGTGAATGATGGCCTTCGGCAGGTGATCGAGATCCTCGCTCCGTTCCAGACGGTGGCGATTGTTGGCCGGGCGGCTGCGCCGGATAAAGTGGCGATTCAGCTCGATGCGATCGGGAGCGACCCCAACGCCGCCAAAGCAGCGGTCAGCGAAACGGTCGCCGGCGTCCAGCAGATGATTCAGCAGGCGCAGGAAGAGGCGAAGCTCGTCGCGATGATCGGCCCGGCGGTGCAGTTCCTCCAAACCGTGCAGGTGGAATCCAACGGCGCATCAGGAACCCTGAAGTGTGAAATCACCGGCGATCAGGTTCTGTCGTTTCTATTGCAATGGAAGCAGTCGCGATTCGGCGCGGACGTGAACGTGCAGTTCCCAAGATAGATTTTTCAACGTGGAGAAGGAGATTCCGTGGCATCGAATGTGAACATCACCATCACCGAACGTGCCGGGCGAACCTGCGCCAGCTCAGGCTCGAAATGGGAGCCGAAAATGGGCTACTCGCGCGCGGTGCGCAGCGGGAGCTGGATTGCCGTCACCGGAACGGTTGGCGTCAATGCCGACGGCAGCTATTCCCCCTCGCTGGCCGAGCAGACCCGCCGATCGCTGCAGATTATTCAGGCCGCCCTCGAATCGCTCGGCGGTCGAGTCGATCATGTCATTCGCACGCGCATGTACGTGACCGATGTTTCCAAATGGGAACAAGTCGCTGGTGTCCATGGCGAAGTCTTCGGCGAAATCCGCCCCGCCACCACGATCGTTCAAGTTGCCAAGTTGATTGATGCCGAAGCCCAAATCGAAATCGAGGCGGATGCGGTGGTGCCGTGATCAGGCGGACTACTTCCCACGTTTTATCGATCGCTTTTCAAGAAACTCCCTGAGAGCCAGCGCGCCATTGTGTTCTTCATCTTTGGCGGCGTAGATGAGCGTAACTGTGCCGCGATGAGACTTGTCGCGCAAGATGGCGACAGCCTGGTTATCCTGAAGCTCTTTCCAATAGCGTCGCTGGAACTGCTTCCACTTTGCCGGATCGTGGGCAAACCACTTACGTAGTTCGGGCGAAGGCGCGATTCCTTTGAGCCACAGGTCAAGCGCGGCGCGTCGTTTCGTGATACCGCGCGGCCAGAGGCGCTCAACAAGGATGCGCTGACCATCCCGGGGGGAAGGCGGGTCATAAGCGCGCTTCAGGCGAATCATGATCGGATTAAAAAGCAGAACCGGCTGAGCGCCAATTCGCCAGCCGGTTCCATGCAATTCAAAACGCAATCAACTTTAGCGGCTGTTGTCGCCGTGGGTGATCTTGTTAACGCCACCGCGAATGCGCTCGCCGGCGGTTTGCGCTTCGTTGATACCCGTGACTTCAGCGACTGCCTGGTCGGTTTGCTGCAGGTGCTCGCGAAGGTGCGGGACCGTCTGCTCGATGTACTGCTTGAGCTGCGGGTTCTGGGCGTTGCGCTCGGCCCAGGAGTACATCAGAATATCCTTGTGATGATCGCCAACATTGCAGAAGAGGTACGCCCGGTCGAGCTCATCGCCCTGCTTCTGCTGAAACTCTTCGAGTTCGGCGCGCTGAGCAGGCATGAGCTCGTCTTTGAGTGGCGCGCCCATTGACTGAGCGACCTGCTTGAGCTGCTGCTCGGCCTGCTGATGATCCTTGATGAGCTGTTGAGCAAGCTGCTTGACCTGCTGGTCCTGTGTTTTCTGCTCGACAAACTGGCTGAGCTGAATTTCAAAATTATTGCCCGATGACGCTTCCTGGATGAACTTGCGTTCTTCCTGCTGATCCATCGCATGGCTGCGATCCTGGCCTTCATGGCGCGCAGCCGGCGTGTTGGTTTCGCGATTCTGTTCGGCCGCATTTTGCGCCAGGACAAGCGGCGCCCCTGCGATTGCCGCCACGGCTGCATAGCGCAATAACATCTTCTTCATGATTCACCTCGTGAATGTATGACCTGCAAACGCTGCTTCCATCAATCCGTTGTTCAACTTCCGTATCGAACCTTTCGCGACCTCCTTTCAGTCGATAGACAAGGGGACCCGTCGCCCGCGGTGCGCGAGCAACAGAGGTGCCTTGCAGATTGACCTACGGAAAAACGCGGAAGTACCGGCGAACTCGTCTGCGCGCTGACCCGGCAACTATTGATCGGGTCCCTTCAACGCGGAGTGGGCACAGCGGACCGCGATGACATGCGTAAGCCAGAATGTCATTTAGGGGCTCGCCCTATGGAGCGCCTGGCGACGCCTCTCCCGGCGGGATTTCCGGTTCGGGCTCAGGCTCAACCAGATCCAAGGCAAGGCGTGTCATGAAAAATTGAAGCTCTCCATGCGCCAGCGTCACCGGCAGCTCATCGCGCAGGTCATATTGATGGGAATGGTCCTCGGCAGAGTCGTCGCCGCGCTTTTCGCCTTCCGTGATGATGTGATGCTCGAACGTGACGGCGTCCTCATGGCTCTGCATCACCACCAGCTCCCCCCACCGCCAGGCCAGATGCACACGCAGCGATAACTGGTTGCCCCAGGTGGAAACGCGATGGATGATGCCATTCTTGGCCAGTAGCTGCACCAGATCGTCTACTTCAGGAAACACCGCGTTTTTCAGGAAATCGGCATAGTTGCGGTTGTATTCCTGCTGGCGGGCCATCGCCTCGCGCTCGGCCGTCAGCTTCTCCGGCGCCACCTCACGGAACGGGCGCACGCGCCCCAGCCACCATTTCGCAAACGCCTTATCCTGCATGCCGCGAAGCGTACGAGTCGGCACCGCCTCGGGCAAGTGTGCGGCCGCCAGGGATCGACCTTGCTTCGCCTCAAGTCCCATGTCATCTGGCAGAATCTTTCTTGCCAAACTGAACGCGTCGCCGCAAAATTCGGCACAATTACACCTCGGCTGACGGATCAGCATTGAATTGAGGGAGGAGCCATGCGGGAGGATGGTCATCCGCGCGCAATCTCTATTGCATCAGCATCAGACCGCAGCAGGCCTTTAAGAGCCGGCTTCACGCTCGCTGAGTTGCTGATCAGCATCACCATCATTGTCATTCTGATGATGCTGCTGTTCCCCTTTGCGCGAAAGATGCGCGAAGCATCCCGGGCGGCGCAATGTAAAAGTAATCTGCATCAGATCTCGTCTGCATTTTTCCTGTTCGCATCCGAGCATAATTCGCAGCTTCCCGGCGGCCGGTGGGACAGCAACCAGGTCAATCCCGATTACCGCGATTGGATTATGACCAATCCGCCGAACTATTTAACCGCGCCTCAAGGCGGCACGATCTTCAAATATCTGGCGGGCGATCTGTCGGTGTTCCGCTGCCCTTCGCTAGACCTTAATCCGCCTCGGCCCAAGGCACTCTTCGGGCCGTTCAATGGCAGCAATGGCCACATCGACTATCAGGCGATGACGGCCTTCAGCGGCGCTCGCCTCGGCTCAGTCAGCGCCCGAAGCCAAATGCTTGATATCAACAACCAATATCAGCCAGAGGTGACCCCGCTGATCGTCGAAGAAGATCCGTTGTACGGGAACGGCTTCAACCTGACCGGTTCACATGAGACGACATTTACGATGTCTCACCATCACAGCGGAGCAAGCCACTATGCGGCGATCGATGGATCGGTCGTCTCGATCAATGAGCCTCAGGTCAAAATAGCGCCCTTTGGAGCGGACCGCTGGCAGTCGATCGCGCCCAGCGGGAACTGGGTGTCACTTGGCGACGCACATGCCAGGTTCGGAAGCTGGAATAACAAATAGAATGCACGTCAGATTCTCAAATTCCTTTGACAAATCCTACGACGCGGTGAAGTGCGCCCCGCGGAGTTTCAGGCGGTTGCGTAGCGTAACGGGCGGTTCGCTCGATGCGATCTTCTAAGCCTTCCACACGCCGCTCGACATCCAGTTTTGCCAGTAACTCGCGGAGACGCGCCGCGCCACCGGCACGTTGCGCGACTCGATCAAATCGGCCATGCAAATGCATCGCCGCCGCTTCGCGACGAAGACGCCGCTCTGGGGTGTTGGCTAATCCGAATGCACCGAGCACCCCGACCGCCAGGCCAGCGCCGGCTGCCAGGTACATCCGTGATCGGCTGGGCGACGCCTTTGTTGTAGCGGGAAGTGGTTGATAACGCGGCACAATATATGTGGGGCTTCGATCGCGCTGAGCATCCTGCGGCTGCGCCGTTCCGGCGAGTATGCGGTCCGTTGTGTTCATCTGAACCGCATATTCATTGGGCTGGATCGGATGGCCAGCGGCCTGCGCATAGACGCGCGTAAAGGCGACGCCAAAAAACAGCAGCATCGACGAGTAGTAAACCCAGATCAGCAGCACCGCCAATGATCCAAAGGCTCCATACGGGCTGGCGACTGAGCCGAATCGAAAGTAAACCGCCAGCAGATATTTGCCGACCAGAAACAGCACGGAAGTGATTGCCGCTCCAACCCACACATCCCGCCACTCGACTTTGACATCCGGCAGGAATTTGAAGATCAGAGCAAACATCACCGTGACCACCGCCAGCGAGACAATCACGTCACCCACATAGGAAAGACTGGAAAGCAACCCGCCCATTCGATGCGCGACGACCGATAGCGCGGCACTCAGAACGACCGACGCCAGCAAGATGATGGCCGCCAAGAGCGTCATGCCCGCGGAGATGATCCGATTGCGCACCATCACCTTCCATCCCACGTCCGGCTTGGGCTTCACATCCCACATCGTGTTGAGCGCATCCTGTAGACTCGCAAAAAGGCTGCTGCCGCTAATCACTGCGACGACAAACGCGATGATGCCCCACGCCAGCCCGCCCTTGGCGTGCTGCACGGAACTTTGAAGCATCTGATGAATCGCGTCCCCGCCTCCGCCGCCCATGAATTGGCTGGCCTGTCCAGTGAGCTTTTCCTGGGCAGCCTCTTTGCCACGGAAGACAAAACCCGCGATCGTCAGCGCGACCACCAGCAGCGGCGCCAGCGACATCATCGTGTACAGCGCGAGCGCTGCCGCGAGTCGGCTGGCGTTGTGACTGGACCACTGGTTCCAGGTTTCCTTCACCATCGCAATTTTTGACATGGCCATTGAATTGACTCCTGTCCCCTGTTTCTTTTTTTAAACGGGCCTGGCATGGCCAGTTGGCGGCGCTGACGAGCGCGTATCTTCGCGCCGAGTGGCTGCTTCGACATGTTCAGTGCTGGGCATCCCCTGCTGCGTGCGCTCCTGCTCGGTCACCGGCACCGCGTTTTCCGTCGGGCGAACTCGATCGCGCGTTTGATGGGCATAGGCTTGGGTCAATTCTGCGCCGAAGAACAGGATCTGCGATGAGTAATAAACCCATAGCAACACGGCTATCGCCGATCCGGCGGTGCCGTAGATGCTGGTTGTCGTGGCGCGCCCGAGATACCAGCCCAGCAGGAGCTTGCCGATCGTGAACAGAATACCAGTAGCGACCGCGCCGACCCAGACGTCCTGCCAGCGCACCTTCACATCTGGGAGATACTTGAAAATCAGGGCAAACAGCGTGGTGATAACGGCGATCGAAATAATGAAATTAAAGGTTTCCCATAGAAATCCCTGCTGATGGCCATGGCCGGTCAGTGCGGCGAGGACCGTACTCACGATCAATGAGACCAGCAGCAGGAAGCAACTTCCCAGAACCAGGACAAAAGAAAGAAATCGATCCTGAATGATCCCCCACAAGCCCCGCCCGGGCTTCGGTTTGACTTCCCAAATCGTATTGAGCGAATCCTGAAGTTCGCCGAAGACGGCACTGGCCGAGACAATCAGGATGACGGCGCTAATCGTCGTCGCCAGCAGCCCGTGACCCAGGTTATAGCTGAGCATGCCTGCTACAGCGGACGCGGCCTTGGGTCCCATCCATTGGACGGCGTAAGCCTGCACTTGTTTTCGGGCAACATCCTGCCCAAAAAGCTGGCCCACGACCTTAATGGCCAATACGAGCAGCGGCGCGAGGGAAAGCATGGTGTAAAAGGCCAGCGAAGCCGCAAGCCGCATCGCCCGATCTTCCATCCAGTCGGACGTAGCCTGCTTGAGCAATTGCCAATAGCCAGGGGCTGCGCGGCGCCAGCGAGAACTTAATCGCTGCTTCGCACGCGGCTCCCTCAACGGATCAGGATGCTGTTGCGCCGCTGCCACCATCTTGGATTTCAATACAGCGAAAAGGACGCTGCTTGATCGGCCCTCAACAGGCAACTCGTGTGCCCGCGCGAGGTTGCAGGAATGGCGAATAGGCTAATCAGACCGATGCCGGGACACGCGCGGGTTGTGCGGAAAGCGATTGGGATGGCTGGAGATGGACCGCTACGAGCGTCAGATCGTCCTTGAGCTCGCTGCCTTTGCGGAAGCTGTTCACCGCGCCTAGCGTTGCATCCACTAAGGTTGAGGCCGATCGTTCGCTACCTATAAGCGCCTTTCGCAGCCCATCCAACCGCAGCCGTTCACCGGCAGCATTCTGCGCCTCGACCACGCCATCTGTATAAAGCAGCAGCGACGATCCGGCAGCAATCGAAAATTGCTGAGTTCGGTAAGTCGCATTTCGTTCAACCCCAAGGACCAGTTGTGGCTCCAGTCCCACCGTGACTAGCCCTTGCCCTTCGTCCAACAAGGGTGGTGGATGTCCCGCGATTCCCGCTTCAATCTGACGCCCCGCCGCATCGATCACGAGAATGAGCATCGTCACAAACTGGCCGTTGAAGACCTGCATGCAAAGTTGCCGGTTCACTTCTTCCAGGCAGCGCCCCGGATCGAGCACGCGAGGCAACGTCGATCGCACAAGGAGCTGCGCGGTGGCCATGAGAAATGCGGCGGAGATGCCGTGGCCCGTCACATCGCCAATGACGACGGCTGTTCGTCCATCGGGCAGATCAAAGAAATTGTAAAAATCGCCGCTGATATGACTGGCTGGACGGTTGATGCTGGCGATGTCGAGGCCCGATGCAGTGATGCGCGTCTTATCAGGGAGCCAGGCGAGCTGTATCTGTCGGGCCTGACGAAGTTCTGATTGAAGCATCTCGTGGCGCTCGCGCTCCAATCGCATCCGACCTCGAATGAGTTGCGTCGCTGTCGAAACAAGAATCGCGGCCATCGCAATCGCGACGAATGCCGCCCAGAAGACAGCCCGCTTGAAAAGGCCGCGCACAATCGCATCCACATCCGACAATGGCGACACCACCAGCAGATACCATTGCTTGTCCAGCACTTGGATCGGCTCAGCCGTCAGCATCGACGGCGCAAAATGCTGTGAGCCGATTCTGAAACTCTTCCGCATTTCGCCAACGCCCCGATACCCCGCAGCGCGAAAACCGGCGATCATCGGCGCAAGGTGCGGGTCCTCATTCATCTCGGTCCGCACGCCCACGACGTCTGGCTGCGAAGCCGCCATCACCGTCATGTCCTCATCGAAGAGGTAAGCATTGACCGCGCCATTTCGCGAAAGCTGATCTAGAAACTCGCGCTGAATCGGGCGCGTTCCCACCGCCGCCACCAACAAGCTCGAAACCGGCCCGCGCCGCCCTGCCGGCGCTACGACCAGATTCATCCCACCTTGATCGGGATAAGGCTTATAGAAGCCGCTGATCGTCGGCTTGCGGATTGACGTGAGCCAGGAATGAAGCTGGTCGATGATGTCCCGCTCGAGCGGCGAAGATTCGGCTCCATTGAGCGGATGCGAATCCCAGTATTCATCCTGCCGTTCGATCCAGAACAGGTGGGAGCGACCCTGCAACTGTTGGGTCAATAATTGAACCGCCAGGTTTGCTCCCCGCCGACCAGCAAAGCTGCGGGTACCTGCGCGCTGCGCATCCGGTGGGCGAAGAAGATTGAATCCGGCTGATGGTTGCGCGCTTGCTGGTCGCGTATCCGGATCGCTTTCATCCGAATCCTGGGGATTAAAGAGCCGTAGGTCGGCAAGAATCGCGTCGTAGAAGTTCTCGATGCCCCGCGCGGTCTGATTCGCCAGCAGTTCCTGGCGCTCCTCCGCCTGTTTTAAGGTCTGTTCGCGAGCCGAGTTATAAACCTGCCGCGATGCGACAAAGACCACCGCCAGCACCAGTGCCAGCAGCGCCAGGTGGGAAATGAGGATTCGGGCGGCAAACTTCTTTACGTCGCGCTGCATCATTCGCACCGCCCGACTCAGCGGGCTGATACGATCTTAAACACAATCAGGGGCGATTTGTTGCTGCAGGATGGTAACACATAGGACGGCGCGGTCTGACCACCCAATGTCGCATCAGCCGCCGCCCGAAACGCGATAAGTGTCCGATAGCCCAGAACTTTCGCGCCGCGCTGACCCAATGCAACACTCTGCGCAGACCGCTGCCGTCCGCCCACAATTCCCTGCCGTTTCGGTTCAAACCGGCACATCAGGAATCGAACCGAGATTTCCGTGCACCAAGGGTTGCCGCGCTACGATCGCCCCTCAACCTTCCGTAGGGCAGCAAACCCATATTTCGCCAAACCAATAGGCCGAAACTTGACGTGAAACGACGCCATCCCAAGTGGCGACGTTAATCTGAAGGAAAAGGGTAATTCTGGCGCGCGACAAGTCAATTATAAAATGATGCGGGCGGCCTTTTCTTCGTGACGCCAAGGGTCGGAGGAAAAAAGCGAGCCTGCGACCTTTTGCAGATCGCAGGCTCGTTGGCTTGTGGCCGTCCGCGCACGCCGGTGCGACAAGACGGCTGTTGTGTTTTGCTTTGCCGATCAGGCCGCGTCGCGCTGGGCGGCAATGCTCGCCATGAATTCGACACCGGTCTCGATCACATCCGGCCGATTCTCGTCCCGGCTGACCCACACCACGCGCACCGGCAGCATCTGCCGGCGATTGGCCAGGCTCTGGCCCGCAAGACTCAGCCCGACGTGGATGCTCATCGTCTGGCCTTCGCGGATAGGGATGTAAGCCGGCAGTTCCAGACGAAGCCCGGTTGCGCTGATGTCTTCGGTCTGCCCACCAAAAAATCGCGCGCCGGTCGGCTCGAACACCTTTACGGGGCGCGTCTGGCGCACGCGGAGGCCGCGGCGGCGCTCGCGCGAATCCAGTTGCTCATCCTGTTGCGTTTCAGTTGGCTCGGTCAGCAGCAAAGTCATTTTTGATTCTCCATCGCGGAACCATTTCGCGTTCCTGTGTCAGTTATCGGAACACATCGGCGAGGAGTTGGAGAAATTTTGACTAAAAGTTCGAATCCCGCTTACCGGACCGCCAGGGCCGATAACAACGCCAGTATCCCAAATGACGCGCGCGGAATTTGCCGCTATAGTCAGACCCTATGCCTTACAACTTCACGCGCATTGAAAAGAAGTGGCAGGCGTATTGGCTCTCGAACAAGAGCTTTCGCGCGCTGGACCCGGCCGACGCCGGCAAAATGCCCAAGGCTTTTGTGCTGGACATGTTCCCTTACCCCAGCGGCGCGGGGCTTCATGTCGGCCACCCGGAAGGCTACACCGCCACTGATATTTACTCGCGTTACCTCCGCATGCGCGGCTACAACGTGCTGCACCCGATGGGGTGGGACGCCTTCGGCCTGCCCGCCGAGCAGTATGCGATCCAGAATAATGTCCATCCGCGCATCACGACCGAAAAGAACATCGACAACTTCCGCCGGCAGATTCAGATGCTGGGGCTCAGCTACGACTGGGATCGCGAAGTAGACACGACCGACCCCAAATACTACCGCTGGACGCAATGGATCTTTCTCCAGCTCTTCAACAGCTATTTCGATCCGATCCAGAACCGCGCGATGCCGATCGGGCATCTGGTCAATGAGCTGTTCAATGAGAACTACGTCGTCGCGCCGGATGGCACGATCCAGCTCAATCGCACGCAGGAGGGCATGGAGGAAATCGCGGGCGAAGTGCGCGTCGAGCGGCTGTGGCGCGAATTGAATGCCGACGAGCAGCGTGGCGTTATCGATGGCCAACGCCTGGCCTATATCGACGAAGCTCCGGTCAACTGGTGCCCGGCCCTGGGCACAGTCCTGGCCAATGAAGAGGTGATCGATGGGCGGAGCGAGCGGGGCGATCATCCGGTGGAACGTCGCCCCATGCGGCAATGGATGCTGCGGATTACCGCCTATGCGGACCGACTGCTGGAAGATTTGGATACGCTCGATTGGCCGCACTCCCTGAAGGAGATGCAGCGCAACTGGATCGGCAAGAGCACCGGTGCCTACATCGATTTTGATATTGCTCCGCCGGATGCGGAAGTGAAAGCAACCAATGCAGCCCGCGGCGACGTTGATGACAGCGATGACGATGACGACGATCTGAGCTTCACCGTCTTCACAACTCGCCCCGATACGCTTTACGGCGCAACCTATGTGGTACTCGCGCCGGAGCATCCGCTGGTGGATCGAATCACGCCGGATGCGCATCGAGAGACGATCGAGGCTTATCGAGCGCAGGTCGCAGCCCGCAGTGAACGCGATCGGATGGAAAACAAGCAAAAGACCGGGGTCTTCACCGGCGCTTATGCGATCCATCCGCTGACTAATGAGCCTATTCCCATTTACATTGCCGACTATGTGCTCATCGCTTACGGCACCGGCGCGATCATGGCTGTGCCGGCCCACGATCAGCGCGATTATGAGTTTGCCACGCAATTTAAGCTGCCGATCAAAACTGTAGTGATGCCCGATGCTGGCCAGAAGCCGCCGGAGAACGCGGCATTCGTCGAATACGGCTACGCGGTTAATTCGCCGATCATCAATTCCCTGCCGACCGAGCAGGCCAAGGCGAAGATGATCGATTACCTGGAAGAGCAGGACCTGGGTCGCCGCGCGGTGACCTATAAGCTGCGCGACTGGCTCTTCAGCCGGCAGCGCTATTGGGGTGAGCCGTTCCCGATTCTGCTGGATGGGCAGGACAATCCGATTGCCATTCCAGAAAATGAATTGCCGGTGGTGCTGCCCGAATTGTCCGATTTCAAACCGACGGGCACACCTGAGCCGCCGTTGAGCAAGGCGCAGGATTGGCTGAAGGTGAAGGCCAACTGCCAGATCCTCACGCGCGAAACCAACACCATGCCTCAATGGGCCGGATCATGCTGGTATTACCTGCGCTACATCGATCCGAATAACGAACAGCGGTTTGTCGATCCGGAAAAAGAAAAATACTGGATGCCGGTCGATTTGTACGTGGGCGGCGTCGAGCATGCGGTGCTCCATCTGCTGTATGCCCGCTTCTGGCACAAGGTGCTATTTGATCTGGGCCATGTTTCCACGCCGGAGCCTTTCCAGCGGCTGATCAACCAGGGACTGATCCTGGGCGAAGCTGAGCTGACGCTGTTCAGGACGATCGACGGCAAACCAGTTTCGGCCGAAGATGTCATCGTCACCGGCGAGGAAGGAAAGAATCTGCAGGGCAAGCAGCGCAGCAATGGCCAGCCGGTGACGGGCGAACGAATCGACGAAGCTCAAGCGGAGAAACAAGGCAGCCATTATGTACTGAAGTCGGATCCTTCAATCCGGCTCGATGCGCGCAGCTTCAAGATGAGCAAATCGCGCGGCAACGTCGTCAATCCCGACGACATCGTCCGCGACTACGGCGCCGATTGCTTCCGGCTATATGAAATGTACCTGGGGCCGCTGGAAGCCCAGAAGCCCTGGAACACCCGCGACATCGTCGGCATGAGTCGATTCCTCAATTCAGTCGCGCGAAACCTGCTGGGCGATAGTGAAGATGATACATACAAGGTAAATGTGGTTGATGCAGCGATTCCCGAGGCGCTCGATCGCCAGCTTCACCGGGCCATCAGGAAAGTCGGCGAAGATATCGAAGGCCTGCGCTTCAACACCGCCATCGCGGAATTGATCAAGCTCAATAACGAGCTGACTGGCAGCGGCCCGGTGCCGCGCGGCATCGCGGAGCCTTTCGTGCTGATGCTGGCGCCGTTCGCGCCGCACCTCGCGGAGGAATTGTGGGAGGCGCTCGGTCATAAACAATCGTTGGCGCGCGAGGCATGGCCAAAGTTTGATTCGGCCAAGCTGGTCGAATCGACGATGGAACTTCCGGTGCAGGTCAATGGCAAGCTGCGCGACAAGATCACCGTGCCGGCCGACGCGGATGAGGAAACTATCCTCAAAACCGCCGAAAGCGCCGAAAAGGTGAAGGTCTGGCTGAACGGAAAGGTGCTGCGCAAGCGGCTGTATGTTGCCGGGAAGCTGGTCAATCTCGTGGTTGCGTAGGCTGAAACTGAAATCCTCAGGGGGATTTTGTGAATTGTCGCGCGTCCGGCGCGATTTTGTTTGAACAAGGGCCTCATGGCAATTGAAACTGAAGCGAAGATGGCGGTGGACAATCTCGAAGTAGTTCGCACCCGCGTCGTCGAGCGCGGCGGAAAGCTCCTGGCTCGATATCTGGAAACCAATACATTTTTTGACACCGAAGACCGCTCGCTCCTGGCAGCCGACAAGGGGCTGCGCCTTCGCCTCAAGCACAATCGCGACACGAATGAAGAGCATTTCGTTCTGACCTTCAAAGGCCCCCGCCAGCCCGGCGCGCTCAAGACGCGCGAAGAAATCGAAGTCATGGTCGAAGGCGCCGCCGAAGCGGTGCGCCTTTTGGAATGCCTCGGTTATCGAAAAGTGCTGATGTTCGAAAAACGCCGCGACAGCTATGACCTCGAGGGCTGCGAAGTCGAACTGGATGAGCTGCCCCACCTGGGCAAGTTCGTCGAAATTGAAGGGCCGGACCAGGATTGCGTCATGCGCGCCCGCCAGAACCTGGGCCTAAGCGACCGCCCCCTGATCAAGGTTGGCTACGTCTCTCTCCTCGCGGGTTATCTTCAGGAGCGGGGCCAGCAGCAGCGCGAAGTGCGGTTTGGATGAGATCGCGAACCATCTCCGCCCGTTCTGGAGCGATGTGCAATCGCCGGAACATCAGTTGACGATTGAGCGCCTGCGACATCGGGGAAATTTCTCTGAACGGTGTCAGCGTTCCTGAATCGCTCAGGATCAATACATCCGCATCGCGACTTGTCGGATCATCTCCAGGATCAGAATCAAAAGCCGCATCGGATGGCTCATCGTAGAGCACTTCATACGCCGGATCTCCACCCGCTCTCTGCACGGCATCCTGCGCCCGCACGACTGCCGCCAGCGCATCCGATTCGCACAAATGCGATAGATCCATTGTCTTATAAAGCCGCCGATACAGCAGCCCCCGGCACAGCCCCGCCAGCACCGCATCGTCGGCCGACGCCCAGGTCTTGAAGCAGTGCATCACCGACACATCATCAAGATCAGTGAATTCCGATATGCTCAGCCGCTGGCCCAGCAACGCCTTGATCACTACATGATCGCGTGGCGGCCACGGCAGCCGATCCTGCACCGCCAGCCGTTTGGCGCGCTGCAGCGCCAGCTTCACCATTCCCTCGGCCGCCCGCACCACCTTGTGAAAATACACATTGCGATACATGTGATAGCGCGACTGAAGATAAGCCTCGACCGCACTGACCCCCTTGGCGCTGATCGCAAGGCGACTGCCGGATGAATCGATCGTCAGCGAATGCAGCAGCCATTGCATGTCGTAGTCGCCGTATCGGCTGCCGGTCATCAGGTTGTCGCGCAGCAGGTAATCCAGCCGATCGGCATCGAGCTGACTTGAAATAATGTCCCGAAGAAAGGATGGAGGCCCTTCTCCCAGTAAATCCAGCACGCGCGCGGGAAGAGCTGCATCGTGCCGCGCCAAGATCTGATGCACCTGACTGTCCGGATCCGCGATCAGTCGGCAGGTGATCTTCTCATGAGGCATCCCACCTACGCGCTCAAAAACATGACTGAAAGGTCCATGCCCCAGGTCATGCAGCAGCGCTGCCGCCAGGCAAGCCAATTCGTCTTTCTCAGAGATAGAGGTGAGGCGGCGCAACTGCTCGATCATCTTCCGCGCCGTCTGCATCACGCCCAGACTGTGGCTGTAACGCGAATGATCTGCGCCCGGGTAGGCCAGGCTTGCCATGCCGAGCTGGCGGATCCGCCGCAGGCGCTGCACCTGCTCCGCCTCTAGCAGCCCAAACAGCAGCGCATCGGCCGCCTGCTCGGTGCGAAAGGCGATCACATCATGCACGGGATCTCGAATGATCTTCTCGGGCATCGCTGGCGGCTTTGTACTCGACCGCCGCGATGGATTCGAGCATCGCGCAGCGCACGGGATCACACCAAGGGCGTTGCCGTCACAAGTGACGTAATGGCAAACGCGAAGGTCATGTCGCTATTAAGCGTCACGGCAATCGTTCCTGAGCCGCTTGCGCCGGCAAACGCGCCTGTTCCGCTGGTAATGGTGTAGGTAAGCGTTGATGGGAACGGCCCGAAACCGGGTTCAATCGGGCCGATCAGACTCAGCGTCACCGAATTAAGGACCGGCGACGCACTCGAGTTGCTCTGCGTGAGTGTCAGCTTTCCCATGGCTTGGCCAGTGGTGATAAAGCCCGGAAGCGTGACCAGCCCATGAGCGGTGACATCGCCAAGATCTCCGGCCGTGCCGGTGCCGTCGAAGACGTATCCGGCCCCAATATCCGCGGCAGTTGGCGCCAAAGAATAGGTTCCTTTGATCGTGCCATTGAGATTTGTCTGCTTGACCGACACGATCGCGCTGTCGTGGAGCGTCGCGATGAGCTTAACAAGTGAGGTTGGAGTCGGTCCAGGTTGCGTGACCACCACCGTGATGGGATACAGGCCGGCTTTGCCGTAGGTGTGGCTGCCAACCACCTCAAATTGGATTTCATCAATTCCCACAACACTCGCGGGAACGACCGTTCCCTGGGAACTGGTCCCGTCGCCCCAGGTGACTTGCGCCTGGAGATTATTGCCCGGGGCTAAAGTGACGACGGTGCCAAGCCGCGCTGTGAACGGAGTGCCGGCTTGTTCGCGTAGGACAACGCCTGTGCTCGATGTAAGGCTGATCGCAGTCGGGAAAATTGGCGATAAGCCGATGATCATCGGCGAGATCGATAAAAGCCGCCGACCTTCCAGCATTTCGATCACGCAACTCGTCCGCGCCGGCCGATTCTCTCGTCGCATCATATTGCCTCCAAAATGCTTGCTGATTTGAAGGTCCGGCCTACCTTTACCGCTCGACATCCTGCATGAGATTTTCCGTCACATCGTCGGCAGGTCAAGCAAATTCATGCAATGGTCAGCATTTCTTTAACCAACCACGCAAGCTCCCTTTGCGAAAAACTGAAAACTTGCTGCTTGACGGTATAACTTTACAGTGTAAAGTAATGGCACTGGAGCAACTCCATGGAACTTCAGCACGCTCTATCGCAGATCGCAGACATCCGCCAGCAGATGAGCCGCGCCCGGCAATTCCGCGGGTTTCGGTCGGCCACCACCTTGATGACCGCACTCGCAGCCATCGGTGCCGGGATCTGGCAAGCGAAAACATCTCTCGAGCCGACGCAATTCATCGCGCTATGGGTGTGCGTAGCCATCGGATGCATCGCCCTATGCAGCACTGAACTCTTCCTTCGCTGGCGTAACAGCGAATCGGAAGCGCAATCGGAATTGGCTCGGCAGGCCGTCGAGCAATTCCTGCCATTCGTGATTGTTGGCGGATTGATAACGGGCGTCATGTGGGAATACGCGCCCGATGCACTTTGGATTTTGCCTGCCCTGTGGCAAATCCTTTTTGGACTTGGCCTTTATTCGCTTCGGCGGATCGTTCCAATGCCAATCGTGATCGTCGGCGCATTTTACATCCTTTGCGGCTTGGTGAACTTGAGCGCATCGACGCACCTTTCGCCCTGGTCGATGAGCCTTCCGTTTGGCGTTGGCCAGATGCTCAGCGCCCTGATTCTCTATTGGTACCTGGAGCGCCGCCATGCCGCGTGATGCATCCGATCCTTCGCGCCGTTCGCCGGGGAGTTACGCGTTCGACGGGCTTCAGCGCATCATCCATGAAAAGGCGCGCCTCAGCATCGTCTCATCCCTGGCGGCCAATCCCGAAGGGTTGGTCTTCACGGAGCTACGGTCATTGTGCGCACTGACCGACGGCAACTTGAGTCGGCAGATCCAGATCCTGCAATCGGCTGGCCTGGTCGAAGTTTGGAAACGCGTGCATAAAGGCCGGCCGCAGACACTTTGCCGATTGACCGACATTGGAAGAGAACAGTTCCTTCTGTACGTTGCCGAGCTTGAAAAAGTCGTCGCCAGCGCCCAGCAAGCTGAAAAATCCACTCCAAATACACGTCGCCCGTCGGGTTTCGATCGGGCCATTCCCTCGTTCTAGATCAGTTTGCCCCCACAAGAGATGTTCGTCCGTCCATTAACTTTACGCCGTAAAGTAAACGTTTGCAGAAAGTACGAATGGAATGGTTCTCGGAGGACTGCTTCATGCCCGCTCCCTCACGTAAACTGGAAGTGAAGTTCATTCTGCCGGCCCTGACCGAGGCCACAAGCCCCTATTGGCGGCCGATCAAATACTCTCTTTTTCCGCCGCTCGGCTTGGCAACTCTCGCCGCTTATTTGTCACCCGACGATCACGCCACCATCGTTGACGAACATGTTCAGACTCTAAAGACCGATGACCGCCCCGACCTCGTGGTGATTCAGGTTTACATCACCAATGCTTATCGCGCCTATCGCATTGCCGACCAATATCGCGCCAAAGGATGTTTTGTGGTCCTGGGCGGTCTTCATGTGACTTCGCTACCAGAAGAGGCGCGTCTTCATGCTGATGCGATATTTCTCGGCCCTGGCGAGCAGACGTTCCCGCAATTCATGAAGGATTTCCGCGCTGGATCGCCTAAAGAACGATACGTCTCTACGACCGGCCGAACGCTCGACCGTCTGCCGCCTGTTCGGCGCGATTTAATCGAACGACGCCGCTACCTCGTCCCCAATTCCATCGTCGTCACCCGCGGCTGCCCGATGCACTGCGACTTCTGCTACAAGGATGCTTTCTTCGAAGGCGGCCGATCTTTTTACACGCAGCGCGTGGATGATGCCCTGGCCGAAATCGCGAGACTGCCGGGCCGGCATCTTTATTTTCTGGATGATCATCTGCTGGGGGATACGCGCTTTGCCGGCGCACTTTTCGAAGGCATGCGCGGCATGAATCGGCTCTTCCAGGGCGCGGCCACGGTCGATTCCATCCTCCGCGGAAGGCTCATCGAAAAGGCTGCCGATGCCGGGCTCCGCAGCATCTTTGTCGGGTTTGAAACCCTGTCGCCCGGCAATCTAGCCCGCAGCAACAAGCGACAGAACCTGGGTCGCGACTACAAAGCCGTCACCGATCGGCTGCATAACCTGGGCATCATGATCAACGGCAGTTTTGTTTTCGGCATGGACGAAGACGGTCCTGACGTCTTTCGGCGAACGGTCGATTGGGCCATCGGGCATGGGATTACAACCGCCACGTTTCACATCCAGACCCCCTACCCCGGCACACGCCTCTTCAAGCGAATGGAAGCCCAAGGCCGGCTGACTACTTTCGATTGGAATCTCTACGACACCCGCCATGTCGTCTACACGCCTACTCAACTTGAACCCGTGCAACTCAAGGAGGGGTACGACTGGGCCTATCGCGAATTCTATCGGTGGTCTTCCATTGCAAAAGCCTCCCTTCATCACGGCACACTCAAGCATCAGGCCAAGCATTTTTTCTACGCATCCGGATGGAAAAAATTCGAGCCGCTCTGGGATTGGATCATCCGCGCCAAGCGACTGGATGTGATGACCCCGATGCTCGAAGCGATCTTGTCAAAGGTAAGTGGCGGATCGAAAACGCCCGTTTTCCAAACCGATTCTCATTCACCTCGCTCTCATTCGCTGCAAACCATTGCTGCTGGCGCGTGTGCTATGATCGCGGGCGATGACGGAGCAGCTCAGCAAACCAGCGGATGAGTCGGCGGAGAAAAGGCCGGCACGCTGGCTGAACTCAACCGTCGTCGGCATCGCGCTGGCGAGTTTGTTTTCCGATGTGGGCCACGAAATGGCTACCACCGCGATGCCGGTGCTTCTGGCTTCGGTGGGAGCCAGCGCCGCGGCTTTGGGGCTGATCGAAGGATTGGCCGACGGAGCTTCGAGCTTTGCGAAGCTTTTCAGCGGCCTCTATTCCGATCGCCTGAGTCGGCGAAAGCCGCTGGCGGTCATCGGATATTTTGTCACCGCTTCCGGGATGGCCAGCTTCGCCTTCGCTACGCAATGGTGGCACGTGCTTCTTGGACGCGTCGGCGGATGGATCGGACGCGGTGCGCGCACTCCGGTTCGTAATGTGCTGATGGCCGAGGCGACGACGCCGGAAACTTATGGGCGCGCTTACGGATTCGAACGGGCGATGGACAGTGTCGGCGCGTTCCTTGGGCCGATGCTTACGTTGCTGTTCGTCTGGGCCCTGGGATTGCGATGGAATTTTGCGCTGGCGCTCATTCCCGGACTCGTCGCGGCAGCGCTGATCTGGCTTCTTGTTCGCGAAAGGCCTCACGAGCCGCAGCCCAATGCGCGATTGCTGGCCAGCATCAGCGCACTTCCGCGCGAATTTCGAGCTTACCTTGTCGGCGTAGGTATTGCCGGTCTGGGCGATTTTTCCAACACGCTTCTTATTCTCTGGGCGACCATCGCATGGACACCCAGATTCGGCGCGGCAAAAGCCGCCGAATTGGCGATGAGTTTTTACATTGGCTACAACGCGGTCTACGCCTTGTCTTGCTATGTCAGCGGCGTGCTTGCCGACCGCTTCCCCAAAAATCGCGTGCTGGCCATCGGCTACAGCCTCGCGGTGATTCCCGCGCTAACGCTTATGACGCCCGGCGCAAGTATCGCAAAGTTCGCCATCGTCTTTGCCTTCTCCGGCCTCTACATGGGCGTATGGGAAACGCTCGAATCCTCAACCGCGGCAACTGTTCTTCCACGCAATCTTCGCGGCATCGGCTTTGGTGTGCTCGCCACCGTCAATGGCCTCGGTGACTTTTTCTCCAGTGCCGTCGTCGGCCTGCTTTGGACCATCCATCCGGTATGGGCGATGCTGTTCGTCATCGTCACGTCCGTCGTCGGATCGGTGGTGATTTTCGCGAATCGTCCAGCGCCGCCGGTCGCGCAGTAGCCAAGGTCGCCCAATAGTCGCGCTGATCCTCAAGCAGTCACCATTGCGGCTACCTGCGTCGGAATTACACTGATCTCTCATGCAGAAACACAATTCAGCGCGCGGCATTGACCGACGGCAATTCCTTCAACAAGCCGGTCTGGCGATCGGGGCTGCTGGAGTTCTTGGAGGATGCGCTGACACGGGCCAGAAGCATCCATCGCAAGCCGCGCTCGGATCGAACCAGCATTTCACCATCGTCTCAGACCCGGAAGATCCGATCGCTTCTTCGCCGGCTGGGCAATGGGCTGTGCAGCAGCTTTGCGAGGCATTTGAATCTCGTGGACAGAAGCCGCACACAGTGGTGCGGCTCCAGGATGCCCCTGACGGCCCCTGCATTTTCGCGGCTGGCGCGGATTCCCCTGTCGCGCGCGGCATGCTCGCGGGTGAAAAAGTCGCGCTGCCTCAGTCGCCCGAATCGCTTGCGCTGATCGCGGGAAAGTACAACAATCGACCTGTCTTGCTCGCCTGTGGGCGCGATGCGCGCGGGTTGGTTTATGCGATGACCGAGCTTGCCGATCGCGTGCGGAATTCCGCGCAACTCACTTCGAGTCTGAATGTTTCCCACCCAATCGTCGAACAGCCCACCGCACGTGTGCGCGGCATCATGCGCAGCTTTACCAGCGATGTTGAAGACAAGCCCTGGTACAACGATCGTGAATTCTGGAAGCCTTATCTTTCGATGCTGGCCAGCCAACGGTTTAACCGATTCAACCTTGCCTTCGGCATCGGCTACGATTTCACGCGGAACATCAAAGACGCCTATTTTTATTTCGCTTACCCATTCCTGCTTTCGGTGCCCGGATACAACGTTCGCGCGACGAATCTGTCTGATGCGGAACGCGACAACAACCTGGCGATGCTGAAGTTCATCTCAGAGGAAACAGTCGCGCGCGGGCTCGATTTTCAACTAGGCATCTGGACGCACGCCTACAAGTGGACCGACAGCCCGGATGTGAATCACAACATCGAAGGGCTCGATGAGTCCAATCACGTGAATTACTGCCGCGATGCGCTCAAAACGCTGCTCCAAGCCTGCCCGTCTATCAGTGGCGTGACATTCCGCATTCATGGCGAAAGCGGCGTCGCTGAAGGTAGCTACGATTTCTGGAAGACGCTCTTCGACGGAATTGTGCAATGCGGCCGCAAGGTTTCGATCGACCTGCACGCCAAGGGGATCGATCAGCAGATGATCGATGTTGCGCTGAACACCGGCATGCCGGTCACCGTCGCGCCCAAGACCTGGGCCGAGCATATGGGGTTGCCCTATCACCAGGCGGCGATCCGTCCCGTCGAGCAGCCGCGCCCCAACCGGCGCGACAGCGGCTTTTTCGCCAAAAGCTCCGGCTCGCGCAGCTTCCTTCGCTACGGCTACGGCGATCTGTTCAAGGAAGACCGCAAATATGGAATCGTTCATCGCACCTGGCCAGGCACCCAACGGCTCCTAGTCTGGGGCGACCCGCACATGGCCGCCGCCTATGCGACTAATTTCGCCACCTTCGGCGGCGGCGACGGATTGGAGCTGATGGAGCCGCTGTCGTTCAAGGGGAGGAAGGGGTCGGGATTGAAAGGAAGGCGCGATGCATACGCACATCCGCCGATGCAGACCAGGTATGATTTTGAAAAATATATAGACTATTACGGCTTCTGGGGGCGGTTGCTTTTCAATCCTCGAAGTTCGCGGGAGATGTCAGACACGTCGGAGATTATCGCAAGAGCAAGCCGAATTCTGCCATTAATTACGACGGCTCATTGTCCCTCGGCTGCGAACAATAACTACTGGCCGGAGATCTACACGAACATGTCGATTGTGGACTCGCGCCGGCCAGGCCCTTATAGCGACACGCCAACTCCGCGCCGATTTGGTACCGTGAGCCCGCTGGATCCGGAATTATTTTCGACAATCGACGCGCATGCCAGTGATTTGCTCAAAGGGCAGCCGGGTTGCAAATATTCCCCAGTCGAAGTCGCGAGGTGGCTGCGACAACTCGCGGATTTCAAATATTCGCTAAATCCTGGCTCGAGACCTTGGCCGGCATATGATGACGACGTTTCCATCCAATGCTGCATCGGGAGGTTCTTCGCATCGAAGTTCGAGTCCGGTGTTTTGTGGTCAATCTTTCTATCTAGCGGCGATCGTCGCGCGGCCGAAGAAGCGGTAAAAAAATACCAGGAAGCGCGCGAGTGTTGGTCTAAGATTGACGCACCCGCGCGGGATTACGTCCCTGACATAACATTCGGATTGGAGAAACAGCTTCGCGGTCAATGGCGGGACCGGTTGCCGGCAATCGACGCCGACATCGCGGCGATGGAAGCGAAGCTAAAAGACCCGCCGCCAGCGCCCAAGGCGAATGTTGATCCGGAGAAAGTCGCGGCGGCGATTGCAGCGGTACTGGAGCCACCCAAGCGGCCAGCGTTCGAGGTGACACATCACGCGCCGGCCAGCTTCAAGTCCGGCGAGCCGATCGCTCTTGATTTGAAATCCTCCGCCGCCTCGGCGCATCTGCACTATCGCCGCGTGAATCAGGCGGAGCCGTGGCAGGTGACCGCAATGCCGTATAGCGAGGGCAAATTCGCCGCCACCATCCCGGCCGATTACACGCAATCAGCCTATCCGATGCAGTATTACATTGAGCTGAGAAACCCCGCCGGCGCAGCAACGATCTATCCTGGCTTGAATGAGACCTTCACGCGGCAGCCGTACATCATCGTGCGACAGGCGCGGGCGTGACCATGCGAGGAGAAACCGTGCTTACTACCCGGAAGAAGTTCCTGGCCGGCATTGGCGCCGCCGCCTTTGGATCGCTCTTCGAATTGCGTTCTTCTTTTGCACAGTCCTCGCCCGCGCAGCGCTGGAAAGGTGCCGCCACTTCGAAGATCAAACGCTGGGATGTGATCACCATCGGCAATCTTTCGCGCAACCGCTACTGGGGCGAAGGCGATGCCAGAGGGGTGCGACCGGCGATCTGTACCTGCACCGTCATCGCCGGCGACAGCTTTCATCTGCTGGTCGATCCGTCGCTGGCGGATGGTGAGCAGATGGCAAAGGAACTGGATCGGCGAACAGGTCTAAAGCCATCCGATATCTCGGCCGTTTTTGTCACGCACGAGCATGGCGATCACTGGGCGGGTCTGCCGAACTTTCCCGAAGCCAAGTGGTTTGCCGGGCCGATCGTGACGAAAATTCTCAACAAAACCGGGAAATTCAAAAAACCGATCGAGCCAACGCCGGACAGGCTTTTTGACACTGTAGAGGTGATGCCGACGCCCGGTCACACGGCTGGCCACACGAGCCTTCGATTTGATTGCGATGGCAAATCCATCATCGCCGCCGGCGACGCGGTCGCCACGCACGACTTTTTCCGCGACCGACGTGGGTATTTCAATGCCGTCGATTTTGCTCTGTCGGCTAAAACCATGGACCGCATGGCGAAGGCGGCAGATATCATCGTCCCCGGCCACGACAACTATTTTCTGGTGGCATGATGCGAGGAATTTATGACCTCCCGTCGTGATTTCATGAAACAGGTCGCCGCGACCACTCTCGCGGCTGGAATTACTGCATCTAATGCTAATGCGCAGGATGCAGCTAACAGCGAGCCGGTTCCCTGGTACCGTCGCGCTTATCGCTGGGGGCAGACCAACATTACCGAGATCGATCCGCCGCGCTATGACATCGCCTGGTGGCGGCAGTATTGGAAGCGCACGGCAGTTCAGGGCGTGATCATCAACGCAGCCGGAATCGTCGCTTACTACCCGAGTAAATTCCCGCTCCAGTATCGTGCTTCAGGGCTGGGAGACCGCGATACGTATGGCGATCTTGCCAAAGCCGCGCATCAAGACGGCCTGGCGGTACTGGCCCGGATGGATTCGAATCGCGCGCACGAGCCCATGTATCGCGCGCATCCGGATTGGTTTGCGGTCGATGGCAACGGCCGGCCCTATCGCGCCGGCGAGCTGTATGTCGCTTGCATCAATGGGCCCTATTACCGCGGGTATCTACCGGATGTGCTGCGCGAGATCATCGAGCGTTCGCATCCGCAGGGCATCACCGACAACAGTTGGAGCGGCCTCGATCGCGGCAGCATCTGTTATTGCGCCAATTGCTCCAAAAGCTTCAAGGAATTCAGCGGGCACGACCTGCCGCGCACACGCGATTGGAACGATGCGGTTTATCGGCAATGGATCCAGTGGAGCTACGCCTGCCGCACCAATCTCTGGGAATTCAACAACTCTGTCACGAAGGCCGCGGGCGGGAAGGACTGCCTGTGGCTCGGCATGAACAGCGGCTCCATCAGCGGCCAATCCCGCTCCTTCCGCGATTTCAAAGCGATTTGTGAGCGCACGCCGATCGTCATGCTCGATCATCAGTCGCGCTCGGACTCTGGCGGCTTCCAGGACAACGCAATCACCGGCAAGCTCATTCACGGAATCCTCGGCAACGACAAGCTGATTCCCGAAAGCATGCCGATGTACCAGATGGGCCGCCCGACCTTCCGCCTGTCGGCCAAGCCCGCCGCCGAGGCGAGGATGTGGATGGTGGCAGGATTCGCCGGCGGCGTTCAGCCTTGGTGGCATCACATCAGCGCGTATCACGAAGATCGCCGGTCCTATCGAACCGCTCCGCCGGTGATGACTTGGCACCAGAAAAATGAAAAATACCTTGTGGATCGAACGCCTGTCGCCTCGGTCGGCGTGGTCTGGTCGCAGCAGAACACCGACTGGTTCGGGCGAGATAATGCGGACACCCTGGTCGATCAACCCTTTCGCGGCTTCACTCAGGCGCTGATCCGCGGCCGCATTCCGTTCATCCCCGTACATCTCGATCACATTGAGGGCGAAGCTAAAAAACTCTCGACGATCGTGCTGCCCAACATTGGCGCGATGTCCGATCAGCAGGCTGGCACGATCCGCCATTTCGTGCAGCAAGGCGGCTCGCTGATTGCCACCGGCCAGACGAGTCTTTTCAACGAGTGGGGTGACCCACGCGCTGATTTCGCGTTGGCCGATGTGCTGGGTGTGTCGGGTGGCAAGGGGCACCAAAGCACCGCATCGCGCACGCGAGGAACGTCCGACTCCCGCCAAACTTATCTTCGCCTCACGCCCGAACTTCGCGCCAAAGTCGATGGGCCACATACTTCCGGCGAGCCGCCCGCCGTCGGCAAGCGCGATCCGATTCTCGCCGGCTTCGACGAAACCGACATTCTTCCGTTCGGGGGCACGCTCGAACCGCTGACGGTTGCAAAGGGGGCCACGGTTTTATGTACCTTCATCCCCGCCTTCCCCGCGTTTCCGCCGGAGGAGGCGTACATGCGCACACCGCGCACCGACATCCCCGGCCTCGTCGTCAATCGCTTTGGCAAAGGTCAGTCGATCTACTTCGCCGCCGACATCGACCGGCGATATGCGATCGACAATCTTCCCGATCATGGCGATCTATTGGCCAACGCCGCGCGCTTCGCAGCCGGCGACTCACTTCCCTTTCATATCAGCGGACCCGGACTGCTCGATTGCGAACTGTACGAACAAAGCGGCCGCCTGATCCTGCACGTCGTGAACCTCACCAGCGCCGGGACATGGCGTGCACCGGTGGAGGAATTGATTCCATTGGGGCCGTTAAAAGTCAAAGTTCGACTGCCCAGTGGAATCGCGTCCAAATCAGCGCGAGCTCTGGTCAGCGAGGAAAACAAGGCGATGGCTATTAACGATGGATGGGCCAATTTTGAGGTGGCGTCGGTCTTAGATCATGAAGTGCTGATCATCGAGGGGTAGTGAAACCAACAGAGTTATCACAGAGTTCCTTTTTCCTCTCCGCATCCTCACGCCGTCGCAAGCGCCATCCCCCCGAGCCACCTGCATGCATTTTCCATCACGCGCAGTGGATATTCCTGCCTATACACCGGAAAGATTTCATGCCCCGGCCGGAAGTAGACGACGCGCCCCTTTCCGATCTTCCAGACATGGCCGCTGCGGAAATGCTCGCCGTGGTCCCAGCGCTCCTCGAACACCGTCTCGTCCGGCTTTGGAACATGAAACGGCTCATCGTACATTTCCGTCTGCTTAATCTCCCACTTCTCCGGCAGCCCTAGGGCCAGCGGATGATCGGGGTTCAGCGTCGTCACATGGCTTGGCTTCCCATCCGCACGAAATGCCGGGAAGACGCAGCATGGTAGCGTGATCTGGATGTGCAGCTTGCCATCCGACCCCATGGTCTTGCGCACCGAAGGCGTGAGCGGATCCGTGCGCTTTGGCACGGCAAACCGCTCAGGCGTCGTGTACGTGATGACTGCTGCATTTCGCTGCTCCGCATCCAAAGCCACCAAGGCGTCTTCAATGGTGCGATAGCGCATCGCTTCCACAAACGGATCCGACCAATGGGCCGAGTGAAGCGTCACCAGCGACATCGCCCCCTGCTTGATTCGATTCAGCAGCTTCGCGGTCAGCTCCGGCTTGATCTTGCCATTGGTCGGGTAGTGACTCCACCAGATCATCACGTCGCAGTTGTTCACCACATCATCCGACAAACCCTGATCTGGATCGTGAAAGGTGACGAAGCGAACGGCCAATCCCTTGGAGCCGCGGAGATGGTCGGCAATCGCGTTGCCCAGGAAATTCTCGTAGGCCTGCTTCTGCTCTTTCTGCTGCTCGTCCCAGACGACGACGCGAATGTCACGTCGCGCCGGCTGGGCCAGCGCGGTGCCCGCGTAAGCCATCGCGGCCCCCGCCACCGCCGATTTGACAAACCCTCGCCGCGAAATCGAATTCGACATGAACTACTCCTGTGCGAGATAGGTCACAGGGCACTACAATCTGAATTGTCGTTTGTTTGGTGCTTCAGCGCGACACGGTATCTAACTCACCGTGGATCGGATGGATCGAATGGAGGAATGAATGAGATGAAGCGCCGGCCATCGCCAATCTGATGGGCCAAAAAAATAAAGAGCAGCACGCTAAAGCGGCCGCCCTTTACTTTTCTCGCCTCGAGCGTCCACCTGTTAGAGCGGACCCAAGCGGCGATCATATCTCGAAGAGAGCACGTAGCGTGCCACGCCGCTACTCTTCACGGCGGAGAACTCTGGTCACTCTATTCAGGCGCGATCTCCAACTCCCGCGGTTTTACCCCTCGTGCGACTGGGTCGTCGAAGAATTTTGGCACTGGCTTTCTGGGTGGCGCGAGCGAGATCGCGCTGCCGGCGGCGCGCGATCTGGCGATCCAGTTTGGCCCAGCCACGCTCGGCCTCTTCCCGCAGGCTTTCCGTTGCGGAGCCGGTCGGTTTCTTCTTATGTTGCCTAAGTGGCGTTTTCTTAGCTCGAAGTGCCTGCGCGGGCTCCTTGGATGGATTTGCCGCCGATTTGGATCGCCTTTTGGCCATGGGTCCATCCTTGTTGCCCCGAGACATCCCGTAATCGCAGCCAGCAAACGGCCCCTTGAACTGCTGAGGATACATTATTTAATGGCGTGATAATACGCCTGATTTGTAACCTCGCTTCCAGAACGCTGCATTTCCCGCGTAAACCCCGGTTTAGGAAATCTTTCAATTGATGCCTCTTTTTGCTTAAGCATACGTTGCCGAGATTTTCGACGTATCGCTATAATCTTCGAAACCCAATGCGAACGGGCAGCGACGAATCTGGCGATCTGGGGCTTTCAGTGTTTCTGGCGGGCGCACTGCATCCGGATCAGATGGCCTCCAGCCGCTTCCGGGAAATCCTGGACGCGCTGCCTGCCGCAATTTACACAACGGATGCCGAAGGAAATCTCACCTATTACAACCCCGCCTGCATCGAACTTTCGGGGCGTCGGCCGACGCTGGGCAGTGATCGCTGGTGCGTGACCTGGAAGCTGTATTATCCCGATGGCACGCGCATGCCGCACCATGAGTGCCCGATGGCGGTCGCACTGAAAGAGGGACGCACCATCCGCGGCGCCGAAGCGATTGCCGAGCGCCCCGACGGCAGCCGAATCTGGTTTACTCCCTATCCAGTTCCACTGCGTGATTCCGTCGGCAATATCTTCGGCGGTATCAACATGCTGGTGGATATCACCGAAAGCAAGCGCCGCGAAGCTGACAGCCGGGCTCTCGCGGCACTCGGTTCGGAAATGATCGTCGCGGGTCAGCCGCAGGCCATCTATCAGAAGATGGTCGAAGCGGCCACCGTGATCATGCATTCCGACTTCGCCACGATGCAGCTCTTCCACCCCGATCGCGGAGAGGCCGGTGAGCTGGAGCTCCTCGCACAGCGCGGCTTCGATCCGGAAGTGGCAAAGTTCTGGCAATGGGTCAGCGGAAAATCGACCTGCGTCTGCGGCTTAACCTTGCGCGACGGCGCTCGCGTGATCATTTCCGATGCGGCGCGTTACCCGCGTCTCGATGACAGTCAGAAGGCGGCTTATCGCACCGCCGGCATCCTCGCGATGCAATCCACGCCCCTCGCTTCGCGCAGCGGCAAACTGCTTGGGATGATCTCGACGCATTGGCGTCGCCCCTATCAGCCGACCGAGGGTGAACTGAGCAATTTCGACATCCTGGCGCGGCAAGCCGCCGACGTGATTGAACGCAGCCAGGTCGAGGATGCCCTGCGCGAGAGCGAGCAGCAATTGTCGGCCATGTTCGCACAGGCGGGCGTCGGCGTAGCGATGTTGCGAGCCGACGATTGCCTGATCCTTCGCGTCAATCCCACCTTCTGCCAGATCGTCGGCTACTCTGAAGAAGAACTGGCTGGCAAATCCTGCCTCGACCTGACGCATCCCGACGATCTGCCCGAGAGCAGGCGGCGTCTGGGCGAGTTGCTTACCGGCAGCCAGCGCACCGCGACCATCGAAAAACGCTATGTCCGCAAGGACGGCTCGGCGGTATGGGTGCGCGTAAACCTCGCGAAACTGGCCGACCGCGATGGAAAACGTTCGGTGGCAATGATCGAAGACATCACCGAACAGCATTTGGCTGCCATCGGACTTGCGAAAGCAAAGGAAGAAGCCGAAGCCGCGAACATCGCCAAGGACAATTTTCTGGCCACGCTCAGCCACGAGTTGCGCACTCCCCTGACTCCCGTGCTCGCGACGCTTTCCTCGTGGGAATCGCGCCAAATATTCCCCAAAGAACTCGCCGACGACCTCGAAGTCGTTCGACGTAATGTCGATCTGGAAGCGCGCCTGATCGATGACCTGCTCGACCTGACGCGCATCGCCAAAGGCAAATTCGTCCTGAACATGGAAATTCTGGATGTACAGAAGGTCCTTGACGCGGTGGTCACGATGTACCGCGCGGACATTAAGTGCAAACGGATCAACCTTTCCGTGCGTCCGGACGCGGATCAATATTTCGTGCGCGGCGACCCAGGCCGGCTACAGCAGGCCTTCTGGAACATCCTCAAAAATGCCGTGAAATTTACGCCCGAAGATGGAAGCATCGCGATTACCACGCACAACGATCAACAGGGCAAAGTCCAGATCACGTTCAACGATTCAGGGCTCGGAATGAGCCCGGAGATGCTGGGCCGGCTCTTCCAGCCTTTCGAACAGGAAACCGCCGGTCGCTATGGCGGCCTGGGGCTGGGGCTCGCGATCACCAAGACGATTCTTGAGGCGCAGCACGGCACGATCGAAGCCAAAAGTGATGGCCTGGGCAGAGGCGCGAGCTTCATCATCACCCTGCCGTGCGTGGAGCAGGGAATCGAGTCCGCGCCGGCGGCCGCGCCGCAGCAATCCAAGGCGCAATCCACGGACAGCGGCTATCGCGTCTTGCTCGTCGAGGACCACGTCGATACCGCACGCGTGCTCGCCCGGCTGCTGGCCATCAATGAGCATACCGTAACCACCACCCATTCCATCGCCGACGCCCTGCAGGCCCTGCAACACGACGACTTCGACATCCTTGTCAGCGACATTGGCCTCCCCGACGGCACCGGCATCGACCTGATCCGCGCCGTCCGCAAAGATCTGCGCAAAGAATTGCCCGCCATCGCGCTGACCGGCTTCGGAATGGACGCCGACGTCAAACGAACCCTCAAGGCCGGCTTCAACGATCACCTGACTAAGCCCGTCAACTTCGCCCGGTTGGAAGAAACCATTCAGCGCGCGTGTAAGCGATAAGGCGCCAGCTCATTTGCATCCAAGCAATGTGCGCTTTCCGAACCGCTTATGCGGACTCCATCGCTCCATCCGCGGGTGGCACATCCGAAGCGTGTAGCTCCATCGATTGAATTGCATCCAGCAGGCGAGCAAGATCCACCGGCTTTCGAAGGTATTTGAACCCTTCAGATTCAACCGACTTGCCGTTTTCCATCGAGCCGCTGACGAGCACGCCGGCATGGCGTGTTTGGCTTTCAATTCGCGCATGAGCTCGATGCCGTTGCCGTCGGGCAGGTTGCCGTCGGTGATCAGCAGATCACATTGATGTGTTTCGGCAGCCGCTCGTGCCGCCGTGACAGAATAGGCGCGCACGACGGAATAGCCGCGCCGGGTCAGAACGAGCGACATGATCGCGACCGTATCAGGGTGGTCATCGACCAACAGAATACGCGGCAATTTCGCGGCCGTATCCATTTCGCACTTCCCTTGATTGCCAAAAATAGACGGGTGTCTCCTTGGGCGAGTCTTACGGAAGGTGCGAGCACAAGGTTCAACAGCGTAATAAGAATGTCGGCGGGATGCGTGTGGGCGAAGTAAAAACGTAGTATCGCAGCAAAATCCGCAGACAGCAGAAGCATCGGCTGCGACGCCTGGATGCATGAGGTCCAATGAAAATTCGACGCGGGCCGCCGGGCAGGCAATAAAATATCGCAAAGACGATAAAACCAGGGATTCAGTTACTGAACACCATTTTTGTCCCCTTGCAATATTTCCATGGGCTCCTAACCTGTTTGCCCCATGGCGAACATCCTCATCGTTGATGACGTGGTGGACGCGGCAGAAGCGCTGGCCCGGTTCCTGGAAAAGAACGGCCACTCGGTCCATTGCGTTGCGGACGGAAAGAACGCCTTGTTCGCGGTGATTTCAAAAGAAATCGACCTGGTCATTCTCGACCTGCTCATGCCGGAGATGGATGGGCCGTCTTTCCTGGAAGTGATTCGATCCTATTTGCGGCTGCAAACCCTGCCGGTGGTCGTTCTGACGGCGGTTGCCGATGGCCCACTGCTCGACCGCACACGAAATGCGAAGATCAACTGCATCCTGATTAAATCCAAGGCCACCCACGATGAAAATCCTCAGCGGAGTCAATTCAGCGCTTCATCAAATCCCGACTTGATTGCCGGGGCATGCAGGAAATAAGGAAATGAATAATGACGCGCTCGGCTGCGCGTAAGTCCTTACTTATCGCAATGTGTCGTAGTCATCGCTTTATTTCTTCTTGCGATTCTGATTGAACAGATCCTGCAACTGATTGAGCGGGTTTCCCTTTTCCTTTTGATTCGATGGCTGCGACGTCGCGCCTTCCTGCTGGTTTCCCTGGCCACCAAGTAGCCCTTTCAAAACATCTGCCGGCGCCTTTTGCAGATTGGCTTGCACCGCCTTGCTGGCGTCAAACTGTGGCTGACTGACGGTGCCGGACAGCGGAATCTGAATACCATTGCCGGCCAGGAACCCCATTTGTTTTGTATTCTTACCAAAGCCAAGCAATTGCCACGGCAGATCGAGCGTCATGTTCATCTGCTTGGTGGCCATCACAACCGAGCCGTTGAGACTCAGAGGCCGCCCTCCCTGGCCGAAGGTCATGGTCATGTCTTCGTTGGTTATGCCATGTTCGACATGGACGTGGATGCCGGGAATCTCGCCCTGCAGGCTTTGAACAGCCAGTGTCTGCCCGCCGAAGATTTGGTTCGTCGCAATCTGCTGGCTGATGTCGTTGAGCATTTTGTTTCCAAGCTGCACGCGATGAATCTGAATCGTCAGATCGATAGCGCCGGTATTGGCCGGCGATTGCTCCAGCATTGAGCTATCGAGCGGAAAGCCAGTGCAACTGTTGATCGTTAAATCGACCATGCCGGCCGCGTTCTCGGCGTTGGCGAACAACGTGTTGTTGATGTAATCGCCCAACAGATGAGCGAAGGCCGGGTTGAGACTGACATTGGTCATTAATCGCTTGCCCGCTGGCACATTCATTCGCATGTGCCCATCTTTCTGCCCCATCTCTTTCAGATCGACCGAGATTCCGCCCAGATCGATCGTTCCTCCGTTACAGGATGCCGGCGGCGCGTAGTTCTGCCCAGCCGGTTTATCCGCGAAAGCGAGCGACAAAACTGCATCTTTCAGAAGAATCGGGATATCGAGCTTTTGAATCGTCACGCCGCTTGAATCGAACGAATCGATCGCAAGATCGCCGCTGGCAACGATTCCCGCGATTGCAGCCGCGTTACCCGGCTTAAAGCTGCCGCCAATGTTGAACCGCTTGGTATAGCTCCCTGTGACCTTCGCATCCTTGTATCGCTCCTGATCGGCCTTCGAGAGCGACGGATAAATGAATTGCCAGAGCTTGGACGCATCGTAGGTCAGATCAGCCGTCATCTTGTCGAGCTGAGTGGATCCGCCTGAATCATCGACGCCTCCATTGATCACAAGCTGCACGCCCGGCAGCCCTGCCGAGAGCTGATCGATCTGCACCTTGGCCACTCCATCGGCCATCGTCGGCGCCGGCCGCAGGACAACATCCAGCAGCTTGTTGGAGAAATTCCCCATCTGATGCTGTTCCTGATGGGTGTCGGGATTGATCGTGTCCATTTCGATCGTCCCGCGGGCATTGGTCACTCTCAGTTCGCCGCTGATTTGCAGATTTGAGTTCCCTTTATCTTCAGTCTTCGCAGGCGCCGATGTGGCTGTCTCGTTGCTCTTTGGCGATGGCTCCGGTGCCGGCGCTGGCGAGGAAGAACTCGCGCTAGCCGGCTGCGATTTGGCCAGCTTCGCAAGATTCAGCGTGCCATCGGCGTAGCGGATCGCGTTGAAATCCAAGCCATCGATCGTCGTTTCACCGATGTCGTATTTGCCGAAGATCGCGCTAATGAAGCTCGGATGACTCACGACATGAGGAATCTGCAGGACCTGGCGGTTCTGATCGTCAAATACCTTGATGCCTGAAACTTCCAGTGGAGAAAACCAGCCCAGCGACCAGCTCGCAATCTCCACGTGGCCATTGAGATTCGCGTTAACCTTATTGACGACGATCGATCGGACCCATGCCGTGCTGGCGATGGTCGGAATGAGCAGAACGATGATGATGAGCAGCACGATCAGGGCAACGATCACATAAAGCACGCGCCGCAGCCAGCTCCGTTTGCGCCGAGGGGCCGACTTGGCCTTTGGAGCGGATGCATCGGGTTGGCCTGCCTGGCCTTGCGGATTAACGGGGGGATCATTTTGCGTCATGGCTGGTCCGAGTTTTTAGCCGATATTCCATAAGCGGTGACAATATAGTTTAGTCTAAACTCCGCGCGACAATCGACCAATGGCAAAGATGCGTTATGGAAGGTTTTCCATGCCCCAATACCGCTGGGGCTGCATTGTCGCTGATGGGTCAGGCGGATAAACTTCGCCCCGACCTATAAAATCCGGCCGCCCCGCGCGGCTCATTCGAAACAGGAAGTGCTATGGCAGACAGCGGCCGTAAACGAGCATTGATAACCGGTATTACCGGACAAGATGGATCCTATTTGGCCGAGTTTCTGCTGGCCAAGGATTACGAAGTGCACGGCATCGTACGCCGAAGCAGTTCCTTCAACACGCATCGCATCGAACATCTTTACGTGGATCCGCACAATCCCAAGGCCCGCCTTTTCCTCCATTACGGGGATCTGGTCGATGGCACCGGCCTGCGCGAAATTCTCACGCGCGTGCAACCGGACGAAGTTTACAACCTGGGTGCGCAGAGCCACGTGCGGGTGAGCTTCGATCAGCCGGTCTACACGGTTCAGACCGATGCGCTCGGTACCATTAACCTCTTGGAAGCGATTCGCGACACGCGCCTTCCCACACGGTTCTATCAGGCCTCCAGCAGCGAAATGTATGGCAAAGTGGTCGAGACTCCACAGAAGGAAACGACGCCTTTCCATCCGCGCAGCCCTTATGCGTGCGCCAAGGTCTTCAGCTATTGGCAGACGGTGAATTACCGGGAAAGCTACGGGATGTACGCCTGCAATGGCATCCTTTTTAATCACGAATCCCCCCGCCGTGGCGAAACGTTTGTCACCCGCAAAATCACCCGCGCCGCCACGCGCATCAAGGAAGGCCTGCAGAGCAAGCTGTTCCTGGGAAATTTGGACGCCAGGCGCGACTGGGGCTTTGCCGGCGACTATGTCGAGGCAATGTGGATGATGCTTCAGCAGCCGCAGGCGGATGATTTTGTCATCGCGACGGGCGAAACGCATTCAGTGCGCGAGTTTCTGGACGAATGTTTTGCGCTGCTGAATTTGGATTGGAAGAAATATGTCGATGTCGATCCGCGCTACTTCCGCCCTGCGGAAGTGGATTTGCTGCTGGGAGATTCCAGCAAGGCGCGCAGGGCGCTAGGCTGGAACCCGCGTGTAAGCTTCAAGGGCCTGGTAAAAATGATGATCGACAGCGACTGGGACATCGCTCATCGCGAAAAACTGATCGCCGAGCAGGAGAAAAGATCTACTCGATGAAACCTTCCCCTTCTGATCGCATTCTTGTCACCGGCGGCGCCGGTTTTTTGGGCAGCTTTGTCGTGGAGATGCTTCGCGCGAAAGGCTACAACCATATCACCATCCCGCGCCGCAAGGAATATGACTTGACGCAGCAGCAGGATGTGGAGCGACTCTACGCTGATAAGCGCCCGGATGTGGTGCTGCATCTGGCAGCCGAAGTCGGCGGCATCGGCGCGAATCGCCATAATCCTGGCCGGTTTTTCTTTGCTAATGCCGCAATGGGTATTCACCTCATCGAAGGCGCCCGCAAGAATGGTGTGAAGAAATTCGTGCAGGTCGGCACCATCTGCGCCTATCCAAATCTCACCCCCGTCCCTTTCCAGGAATCGAACCTCTGGAACGGATATCCGGAAGTGACTAATGCGCCGTATGGCGTAGCCAAAAAGGCGCTTCTGGTCATGTGCCAGGCCTATCGCCAGCAATATGGATTGGATGCGGTCTATCTGCTGCCGGTGAATCTCTACGGCCCGCGCGACAATTTCGATCTCCAATCATCGCACGTGATCCCCGCCCTCATACGCAAATGCGTCGAAGCCCGTGAGCGCGGCGATCGCGAAATCGTCGCCTGGGGAACAGGCTCGGCGAGCCGCGAATTCCTATATGTGGAAGATTGTGCCAAGGGATTGGTGCTGGCGATGGAAAAATACGATTCTCCCGATCCCATCAATCTCGGCAGCGGCCGGGAGATCACCATTCGAGATCTGACCCATCTGATCGCTCGCCTGTGCCGATTTGAAGGGAAGATCACCTGGGACACGTCGCAGCCTGATGGCCAGCCACGCCGATGTCTGGATGTGACCGCAGCGAAGGAAAAGCTCGGCTTCGTCGCCGAGACTCCATTCGAAGTGGGGCTGAAGAAGACGATCGAATGGTTCGAAGCCAATCGCGGCAAAGTGCCTCGCACCTGAACATTATCGGACGCGACGCCGGCGCGCTCGTGTGGGTGAACGCGGTGAGTCCGTTTACACCGTTTAAGCCGGCAATAAGCTCGCCCTGAAGCGGCCCGGTCAGGCTGCAAACCTTGATTCAACCCAACCGTAGCTCATAATGACGCTGGCAGTGTTTCCCCTTGCAGAACATGTCGTAGAGTCAGGCGGAAACGCGTCAATTCGCACATGGAGCGGCAGGAAAAATGAGCAAGACAGCAGTCGTCTGCGGTGGTGGTGGGTTTATCGGCGGCCATTTGGTCGCAAAGCTCCTGGCCGAGGGATATTCCAAGGTCCGCTGCATCGACATCAAGCCGACGGACGAGTGGTATCAGGTCCATCCTGACGCCCAGAACATCGTTGCTGATCTGAACCTTCGCGATCGCGCCTTCGAGGCCGTCAAAGGCATGGACACCGTCTATTGCCTGGCCTGCAACATGGGCGGCATGGGTTTCATCGAGAACAACAAAGGCCTGTGCATGATCAGCGTGCTGATCAACACGCATCTGCTGATGGCCGCGCGCGAGTACGGAGTCCGGCGATATTTCTATTCCTCCAGCGCCTGCGTTTACAACGCCGACAAACAGAAGGACAAGAAGCTGGACGTTTATCTGAAGGAAGAAGACGCCTACCCCGCGATGCCGGAAGACGGATATGGCTGGGAAAAGCTTTTTTCCGAGCGGATGTGCCGGCACTTCCGCGAGGATTTCAAGGTCGAAACACGCGTTGCGCGATTCCATAACGTTTATGGCCCACATGGCACCTTTGAAGGCGGCCGCGAGAAGGCTCCCGCCGCGATCTGCCGAAAAGTGATTCACGCGAAACTGGCCGGCGATCATTCGATCGAAATCTGGGGCGATGGTCATCAGACACGATCGTTCATGTACATTTCCGATTGCCTCAAGGGCATCGATATGATCACCGAAAGCCAGATTCATGATCCGATCAATCTTGGCTCATCCGAAGGCGTGAGCATCAATCAGCTCGTGGACATTGTCGAAGACATCGCCGGCATCAAGCTCAATCGGTCTTACAAGCTCGATGCCCCCAAAGGCGTCAACGGGCGCAACAGCGACAACACGCTGATCAAGAAACTGCTGAACTGGGAGCCCAATACCCGCCTGCGGGATGGGATGGAAAAGACCTACCGGTGGATTTACGACCAGATGGCGCCGCGCTACGTCGGCTCGCGCCGCGCGATGGCCGCGCAGCATGGGTAAATCGCTTTAATCCTTCAATGGGCAAACGCACGCTTTCATATGTATCGGTCAAAGTGGTCAATGACCGTACGGACTTGGTTTTTATCCGAGATATCGAACGAGCCCTGGCCCGGGCGGGGATGCAGCGCCGCAACAATCAGCCATTCACCGCCTATGTGCAGCTTGCCCGGCTGCTGGGGCGAACCGGCTTTATCAAGAATCTTGCCCAGCTCGGCAATGCTTATGTGGTTCCTGCCGGACAGGTCAGCGAGCATCGTTTCTTTCCCGTTGGTTATCTGCACGAGACGATTCCCTATTTTTTTGACTCATGGGAGCGACTGTTTCCTCGCATCGAGCGGCATCTCAAGGCGCTTCGGTGTAAGGTGGCCTTTTTTTCGGCGCGGCAATCAGCGCAGTATTTCAATAGCCGCATTCCGGGTCTCGAATGCTTCTGGTTGCCCGAGGCGTGCGATCCGCGCGATTACAATCCGGGCGTGCCGCTGGCGGAAAGAAGCATTGACGTTCTGGAGCTCGGTCGCCGGCTTGAATCGCTTCACCAACAGATTGCCCAACCGCTGGCCGAAAGCAAACGCGTTCACCGCTTCGCGAAGAGGCCTGGCCAGATGATTTTCCCGCGCTTCGTCGATCTGGTGAGCGGCTTCGCGCAGACGCGATTGTCGGTCTGTTTTCCCGGCTCGGTCACCCATAAGGATTGGGCGGGCAATATTGAAACCGTTACCTATCGTTATTTTGAATCGATGGCATCCAAGTGCATTGTATATGGCAGCTGTCCGGGTGAGTTGCGGGATCTTTTCGGCTATGATCCGGTAATTAATGCCGATCTGCAAAACCCTTACTCGCAGATTGACGACATCCTTCGTCAGATCGATTCATATCAAGAATTGGTCGATCGAAATTATCAGCGGCTCCTCGAAGTCGGAACGTGGGATTCGCGGACGAAAGCAATGCTGGAAATACTCAAAGCGCGCGGCTATTCCTAACCTATCGGAGACCTAAATGAGCGTCAGGAATCTATTTCGCAGGAGCAGTTTTCTCGCGCGTGTTAATCGACGCGTACGCAACGCGCTTTCCGGTCCGGGCTGGGGCGCGTTTCATCATGACGCGACCTATCAGAAGTTAATGATTGATTTGATCGGCGCGTTAAACCCAAGCTCATTTGTGGAAACCGGTACTTTTCGAGGTTATTCCACTGAATTGATTGCGGTGAAATATCCGCAATTGCCGATCTTCACGTGCGAAGTCGTCAAAGCGTCCTATCAGCTCGCATCAGCAGCGCTAAAGCGTTATCCAAACGTCAAATCCTATCTTGGCACGTCGGACGAATGGATTGGCGGCCTGCTTGACCAAAAGCAACTCGGGGATTTCCCAATATTCTTTCTGGATGCGCATTGGCAGCATTACTGGCCGCTTCGCGCCGAGCTCGAACGTATAGGGAAAAGTGGGATCAAAAGTGTAATCGTCATTGATGATTTTGAGATTCCCGGCCAAGAACAGTTTGGATTTGACATTGATGGCGGCGGCGAACTGACAGCGGGCCTCAAATGTAATCTCGTGTATATCGCGCCAAGTCTGGCTCCTTCAGCTCGATATCAGGCGATATTCCCCAAATACTCGCATCAGGATGCATTTGGCGAAGCGAAGGAAGGTCTCTTGCGTGGCCACATCGTGCTCTTTCAAAACGCGCCAGACGCTTATGAAACTTTCATCGCGCGGCCTTTTTGTACATCCTACTATTTTGGCCATGGAGATCTTCAGCCAGCCATTGAATCAGGCCCATCTAAGCAAGACACGCGTCGCGATATTGTGAAATAGGTTGTCCGCAGGACTCATTGAATGCTGCCAGGCCGCGGTCGTCGAACGCTTGTCATCTTCAGCCAGACTTTCGTGCCTGATCCGGCTGCGGTTGGACAATACATTACCGATGTCGCGATTGAGATGGCGCGCCGTGGATATGACGTACGCGTCTTTGCGTCGGGCCGCGGCTATGAAGATCCGTCGGCCAAGTATCCACGCCGCGAGAATCTGCAAGGCGTCCAGATCCGACGATTTCCATTCGCATCGTTTGGCAAAAAAAATCTACTGCTGCGTGTGCTCGGGACCGCAGTCTTTCAACTTCAGTGCCTGATGGCGGGGCTTTTTTTGCCACGTGTGGATGGGATTTTTTTCAGCACATCGCCGCCGCTGGTGGGCGTGATCGCAAGCTTCATCGGCTTGCTTCGGCGAGTGCCCATCGCCTACTGGGCGATGGATCTCAATCCCGATCAGCTCATTGCTCTTGGGAAGCTCAAGCCCGCGAGCCTGACGGCAAGATTCCTGGAAGCGGTCAATCGCTTCATCCTTCGCCGATCGAATCTCATTATCGCACTCGACCGGTTCATGGCTGATCGTCTACTAAAGCGCGGAAATTATCGCGATAAGCTGATGGTCGCTCCGCCCTGGCCTCACGACGATAATATCGGATCGGGACAGGATTCCACAGCGACCAATCCATTTCGCGAGCGGCACGGGTTGAACGGAAAATTTGTCGTGATGTACAGCGGAAATCACAGCCCTTCCAATCCGCTCACGACGCTATTGGAAGCTGCGGTGCGTCTGAAGGATGAGCCAGATTTTCGATTCCTCTTTGTCGGTGGCGGGCATGGTAAGAAGGAAGTCGAGCAATATATTCGCCAGCACAACCTGCAAAATGCAGTCTCGCTCCCCTACCAGCCGCTCCCACAACTTGAGCACTCTCTTTCAGCCGCTGACGTTCATGTGGTGTCGCTCGGAAACGAGATGGTTGGCATCATCCATCCATGCAAGATTTACGGTGCAATGGCCGTGCGCCGGCCGATTCTGTTTTTTGGCCCTTCACCGTCGCACGTCGCCGATTTGCTGGACAAGCATCAGTTTGGATTGACCGTTGCCCACGGAAACGTGGACGGAGCGGTTGCCGCAATCCGACAACTGCACGATCGCGATGCATCAGCTCGCGCCACGATGGGTTCGATTGGCCGCCAGGTCCTGGAGACAAGCCTCAGCCAGCGGATATTATGCGGCCAACTTTGCGATCGGCTGGAAGAGACGCTGTTTGGCATTCGAGCTTCCAGCTCGCTTTAATTTTAGGAGATTCTGATGCGCTGGATGCTCTTCGCTTTAATCCTGGCTGGCATGGCAGGATGTGACAAGCAGGTTCACGAAGCCCGCGCCCACACGCCACCCGCCCCAGTATTAAATTCTTGATTTACACCAAGGCGGACACGCGCTCCACGGCGGCCATCGTCGGCTTCACGTATTCCGCGCCAAACAGGCACAGGTGATTGAGCAAGCTGTAAAGCTGATAGACCGGCTTGCGGATCGTGTGATACTCCGGAGGAAGCTTGCGCTGTCGCTGATAGGCTTTCATAAAGGCCGGCGTCACCGTGTGAAACAATTCCAAGTAAGCGATTTCCGCCTCAAAATGGGCATATTTGCACAGGGGATCGAGCAAGGCGGCGATGTGCCATTGCCCGCTTTCGTCCTGGCGAGCCATGATGTTGGTAGACCAGAGATCCCAGTGAAGAAGCCTGGGGCAATCTGAATGCGCGAGCAACCGATCGAGACGATCGTGGACTCGGCCAATCTGCTTTCGGCATTTCACCGGGAGCAGCGGTGATTTGTCGATCTCGCGCCAGATCGGGTTGAAAATCTCGCGATAGCATTCGTCCCATTTCTCAAACCGCGGCGGATCGCGCCCGATCACCCGCATGTAGCGATCATTGGTCCGTTCGTGAATCTTCAAGACAAGATCTGCCAGCTCGACCTGCAACGCATCGAATTGTTCGGCAGTGCATAGAGTTTTGGCCTGAGCCAGATCGACGCCTTCGACGAACTCCATCAGGATGTAGCTGTGCGGATCGTCGAGGCTGCCGAGCTTGTAGAGATAGACCTGTGGCACCGGCACGCCGATTTCGCGGAGCAGCGTCAGTTGCCAGGCTTCATCGGTATGGCTGTGATCGACGCGGTGAGGCGTGACTTTCAGGACGGCTTGATGCCCCTGTTTGGTCGATAATTTGAGGGTGGTATTGATCGACCCGCCCGACAGCGGCGTCGCCTCCGCCAGATCAACCGTGTCGCCCGCCCACTGCCGAATGATCTGGCCAAGCACCTGCCATGAAATGTCGATCTCATGCGTCATGCGGCGCTGGGTGCATCATCGCCGCGGAGGGATAATTTGCAATTGCAAAATCTCGAATTTCAAATTTCAAATTTGAGACTTGAGATTTAACATCGAGGCCTGAAATATGAATCTGAGCTTGCCATCTGAGTATCTGAAATCTGAGATTTGAAATTTCAGATTTGAGATTCTTAGTTACGACCGGCTCTTGCCGGCGGGCGGTGGTGAGCCGACCGCATGCAGCATAGAATGAACCCCATGCGGCATCTCCCTGCTTTTCTAGTGATTTGCACCCTTGCGTTCGCATCGATCGGCTGCGGCGCGGCAACCTCGGCCGATCCGTCTTCGCCTCCACCTCCCAAACTCGAATTCCCGACCACCGCCCCCGCGACTCCAGATCGACAAGCTGATTTCCACGTCGATCCCAAACAGGTCATCACCTATCTGGCCTCCGATGAGCTGCAAGGCCGCCTCATCGGTACGCCGCAGATTCAGCGCGCGGCTGATCTGATCGCCGCCGACTTTAGTAAGCTGGGATTGAAAACCGTTCCGGGACTTGATGGCTATTTTCAGCCCTTTGAGATGACGACAAGCATTGAGCCGGACGCACAAACCACCGTCCTCGAAGCCAACGGTCAAGCGTACCGCCCGGGCGACGAGATGATTCCTCTCCGCATGTCGGCTGAGAAATCGGCGCAGGGCCCGCTGGCTTTCGTCGGCTATGGCGAAGAGCTGTCGACGGCTCATTACGATGACTTTGCCGGCATCGATCTGAAGGGCAAAATCGCCATGATTCTGCGCTTCGAGCCCTCCGATCCCGCGACCGGCAAGAGTCGATTCGCCGACGCCACGCATGAATACTCAGAGCACGCAGCACTCCAGACAAAGATTGCCGCCGTGGCTAATCACGGAGCGGTCGGCGTAATTTTCGTCAATCCGCCGCTTCGAAAACCCAGCGATGGATTGATCCCCTTTTCTCGCATGGCGATGTACAACGCGCCGGTGCCGGTAGTGCAGGTAACACCGGACGTAGCTGATGCGCTGCTCAAAGCCGCTGGCAGCGAGGATTTGGAATCATTGCAGAAGCAGATCGATCGATCGGGCAAACCGGATTCAAAGGAATTGGGAACAATGACGGCCAAGTTGGCCGTCGCGTTTCATCGCACTCAAAAGAGTGTGGAGAATGTGGTCGGATTGCTTCCGGGCAGAGGGCCGCACGCGGATGAATATGTGGTCGTGTGTGCCCATTACGATCATCTGGGGCATGGCGGCCCTTACAGCCTTGCTCCCTGGTCACATGCGATCCATCACGGTGCCGATGACAACGCATCGGGCACCGCCTGCATGATGGAGATTGCCGACCGTTTTGCTCATCAGCCGGCACCGGCGCGATCGATGCTGTTCATCGCCTTCACCGGCGAAGAAGAGGGCCTGATCGGGTCGGCTCATTTCGTCAACAATCCGCCGATTTCGATCGACAAGATTGTCGCCGACTTGAACCTGGATATGGTGGGACGGGTCGAGGATGACAAGCTGCTGATCGGCGGCGAAGGCACCGCCGCCAACTTTCCGCAGATCGTGCAGCAGGCCAACCAAGGTTTGCCGCTGAAGCTCGGTGAATTTGGCAAGGGCGGCCTTGGCCCCAGCGATCACATGTCGTTTGCGATGAAGAAGATTCCCGTCCTGTTTTTCTACGACAAGATGCTGATCGACTATCACCGCCCCACCGACACCGCCGACAAGATCAATATTAAGGGGCTGGATGAAGTAGCCACGCTGGGACAGCGCGTTGCCGAAGCCATGACGACGATGCCTCGGCAAACCTACGATGACAAATATGATGCCCAGGGATTAACTCTCATGGGCGTCTCGCACGGCTCCAGCGCCTCCCTTGGCGTCGTCCCCGATTACAGCCAGGGCGATGACAGCCACGGCGGTGTGCGGATCAGCGGCACCGTCCCCGGCTCGGCCGCGGAGAAATCGGGCCTGAAGGAAGGCGACGTCATTACGCAGTTCGACAAAACCAAAATTGACAATCTCGTCGACCTGAGCAATGCCCTGGCCGAAGCCAAGCCAGGACAAAAAGTGAAGCTTCAGGTGAAGCGAGGCGGTAAGATGATCGAGATTGAAGCGACGCTCACCGAGCGAAAGTAGCAGAAGCATCAAATCATCGGCAGGATTAGAAGGTTATGCAGATCGGCATCATCATCGTGGATCATGGCTCGCGGCGCGACGAGAGCAATCGCATGCTCGAGCAGGTCGCCGAGCTTTTTCATAAGCGATTTCGGGAGCGCTATGAGATCGTCGAGCCGGCCCATATGGAGCTGGCGGAGCCTTCGATTGCGACCGCTTACGGCCGTTGCGTCGCGCGCGGCGCGCAACGCGTCGTGGTCGTCCCCTTCTTCCTTGGCCCGGGGAAGCACTGGACCCGCGATATTCCGCAATTGACAGCGCAGGCGGCTTCGGAGCATCCGCACTCTAAATTCCACATCACACCCCCACTTGGGATCGACGATCTCATTCTGGAGCTTTTGGACAAACGCGCCAGCGGATGCGCGGCCAAAGAGTATATTTGCGATGTATGCAAAGGGACTCTTCGTTGCGGCGATCCGGATTGCGTAGCCGAGCAGAATAAAATTTAGGGTCGCGGCTTCCGCACAAACAGACCCGCAAATTCGGCAAATTCGCGCACCTGCTTTGCAAATCGCTCATTCAAGTCCGGATCGATCAATTTTCCCGCCGCGTCCAGTTTGCCCATCACCGAATTGACGAAAATGCGATTCGGAAAGATGTGGGCATTTCGATAGCCAAAGACCATCTGCATTTGCTCAACCGCCCGTAGTCCGCCCCACTCTCCACTGGCGACGCCAACGAACGCCACCGGCTTATGCTCAAAGCTCTCAGGAAATTTGAGCATGTCGATGAAATATTTGAGCGCGCCGGGGAATGACCCGTTGTATTCCGGCACCACTACGTGCAACCCCGCGGCGGCGTAAACCTTTTCCTGAATCTCGACAAAAGGCGCAGGCTTCTGCCGATAGGCGGCCGGGGCGAACAGGTCCGGTGGAAGCGATTCAAGGCTGTAAAGCTCCACCGCCACGCCGGCTTCGCGGTAATGCCGCTCGATTTCGCGCGTGATGCGGAGCGTATTGGATGCGGGACGATTGGTGCCGCTGATCAGAAAAATCGAATGTTGCTCTGGCATGCGCCGATCCGCCATCTCACTTGAATCGGCAAAGGGTAATAGCAGACGTGAAACGCCGCCAGAGCGGGGTCAATCCTGCGATTCAACCGCGCACGAATCCGGCTCGTCGGTCACGGTGAACAGCGTCACCTCGGGCCGGCACCAGTCGAGCACGCGTTGGCCATACGACAGGCCGCGATTGACATAGAGGTGACGTCCGCTGACGGCGTAATAGCCGTGCGTGAAATGACGGAAGCGGTGCGGATAGAGGCGTCGTCCGACCGGCCCGGTAGCGATTTGCCGGCCATGGGTATGGCCGCTGAGCATCCATTGCCAGGGGAATTCCATCAGCTCGTTGCAATTGGCGGGATTGTGGTTCAGGCAGATGATCGGTTGGTCGGCATGAAGCCCGTTGAACCCTTTTTGGGCATCGATGCTGCCCGACCATTCATCATCCAGACCGACGACTGCCAATGGAGAATGGGCGCCGGGCGGACAGACATAGTGCACGCTATTACGCAGCACGATTAAGCCATGGTGGATCAGACTGCGCTCCAGATGATCCGCGCGGCGTTTGCCTTCCTTGCTGAAGGCTTTTCCATAGACACTGTAATCGTGATTGCCAAACGTGCAGATGACGCCAAATGGCGCTTTGAGATGCGCGAGCAATGAGGCAACGCGATCCGCGTAGCGATAGCCGCCCGTGATCAAATCACCCGTGACCACCACAAGCTGCGGCTCAAGCTCATTCACCCAATGGATGAACTGCTCGAGATATTTCCGCCAGACGACCGGGCTGTAATGCAGATCGGAGATTTGCGCGATCTTCATCCCGATCAGATGCGGATCGAGATTCGGCAGCGGCATCTTTCGGCGATGAATATCGATCCAGCGACGATGGACCGGCAGCGAATGGATCCCCGTCAGTCCCACCCGCGCAAAACTCCGCCAGATCGCATGCCGCCAGCGCTTCTGGCGTCCCCAGTGCGGCGTTCGCAGATAATGAACGAGCTCTTCAACCATTTCCTAATGCACGCTCGTGACCCAACAAACGAGTCTATTCCAAGGCGGCCAGCGCCGCTTCGATCTCGCCGGCCGCGTGTCCGTCGCCGACTTCCTGCGAGGCCTTGATGCCTTCGCGATAAGCTTCTTTCGCTGAGTCGAGATGCCCCAGTTCCTCCAGCACTTGCCCCTTCTGGTGATACGCGTAGCAATAGCCACGATCCAGCGAGATCACTCGATCGAGATATTCCAGCGCGTGATCGGCATCTCTCATCTTCTTGAATTCGAGCGCCATGCCATAAAGCAGAAAGGTGTCGTTTGGCTGGCGGGCCAGCAACTGTTGAAGCTGGCGCATCCGTGGTGTCGTCGTTTCGTTCATCCGATCCATTCCTCCGCCGGTGCTCGCAGATCGCGAGCGATTCTTCTCGAATTTTATCAAATCAGCCGTACTGTAGGAGGGTCACAAATCGGCGGTTTAATGCCCGCCTGATCCTGGGGTTGTGCCCTCGATCTGCCATTGCAGGATCCCGGCCGACCAATTCGGCTGAAGCTGAGCATCAATACGAATCGCTGTCGTCTCGATCGGTTTGAATGTCACGCGATTGAACTCGTCCATTTTCGTGCCGTAAGGCGAAGCTTCCTCAACCGGCGCCCACTTGCCATCAGCCGTTCGATACATCAGCTTCCATGATTCAGGGACCCGGCAATGCCGATGCAGCCGGGTCTCATCCCACCAGTAAACGGAGACAGCCGAGATGCGCTGCGGGTGATCGAATGTGTATTGCACCCACTCAGGCGTCCCGCGATGGTCCCACCAGGTGAAGCGCGTAATCGATTCGTCATCAGACGCTTTGGGCTTACGGCCATCGTTGAGCGCACTGAGCGTATCGAAAGGATTGGTGTGCGATGCGGTCGGGGTGGCCGACTCGGCAATCGAAGCCGGCAGAGCATCCGCGGGTGAGCGCGGAATCCAGACGCACATCGAAACAGGGCCACGATTAGCATTGGCAAAATATGGAATCGCAGTGATGTCAACTGGAGAGGGATCCTTAGAACCTGCAAACGAAGCCAGGCCTTGAGCATGAATGACCGTGATGCCATCGAGCATCTCAGGCCTAAACTCGGTGCTGAGTTGCGCATCATCTGGCAACGAAAGATTTCTCACCCGGCCATTGTTATCCGTCGACTCCAGGCAATAGACCACCGGCCCGCGAGACAGCGCGATGCGACCGGCCGTCGAAGCGATTCGGGAATCAGCAGCGATACGGCGCGCCGGCATCTGCATCGTGATTTCAATAACGTCGCCTTTCGACCATCGCCGGTGAATTTTGGCATAGCCTTTGTTAATTTCCGTCGAAACTGCATTGCCATTCACCAGGACATGGAAACCATTAGTTTCCGGCCGGCCAACTGGCTTATAGAGCTCTTCCCGACCCGCCGACGTCTGGCACCAATCGGGAACGCGGAAATTCAAATCGAATTCGCCGGGCTGATCGCTCTCGATCGTGAGGCGGACCGCGCCCTCCCACGGATAGCGCGTCTCCTGTCTAAGCGCGACCGCCTTTCCCGCCACGCTCGTTTGCACCGTCGATCCGACATATAGATTGACAAATAATCCGCTGCGGTCCGTGGCATAAATTTCGCCCGGCATCCCGCCAAATAATTTCAAAAACATCGGCGGGCAGCAGGGACATGAATGCCAGGCCCAGCGCAGCCGATTCTTCCCGGCCTCCAGCGGATTTTGATAAAAGTATCGATTCCCGTTCAACGAAACACCGCAGAGGGCGCCGTTGTAAAGCACGCGCTCCAGTTCGTCGGCATATCGCGCATCGCCGAGGTTCTGGTTCATGTGCTCATGAAACATGCCGGCGGCAACTGCCGCGCAGGTTTCGAGATAGCCGTTGTTCGGCAAATCAAAATCGCCGCCGAATTTTTCCTCGCCTGCGATCGCGCCGACGCCGCCGGTGATATACATTCGCCGATAGACCATGCTGTCCCAGAAGCGAGTGGCATCGGTGAAGTAATCGTTTCGATCTGTAACGGGAGCCAAAGCCGTGATGCTTGTCGCAAGCAAAGTCGCGCGAACGGCATGGCCCTCGATGGCAGGTTGCTGAGAGACAGGAATGTCATCCTGGTCGTAGGCGCCAAAATCCGGCCGGCCCTTGTGATTGCCGCGGACGTCGATCCAAAACTGCGCGAGACTCAGGTACTTCGATTCATCCACCGCGAACGGCATCTGCTTTTTGAGCTCGGGATGCTCGCGGAAAAGTTGATACATCTCAGTGAATGAAAGCTCCGCGATCGCATGCCCTGGAATCAGATTTCTCCGCGGCGGCGGCCCCATCACGTCGCACATGTAGTTGGCCATCCGCGCAGCCACGCGCAACAGGTCTGTTTTTCCGGTTGCCCGATAATAATGGACGCCCGCTTCGACCATGCAGCCGGCGTTGTACAGGTCATGCTGCCAAAGGTCATTTCCTCCGTTACCGCCCCAGCGATGCGTCGGCTCCTTGAGCTGTGTGTAGGTGTTGATGTAGCCGTCGGGGTCTTTGGCTGCTGCGGCGGCGATACGCTGGATATATCCGTCGATGCGATGCTCAAGCTGCTGATCCGGCTTCTCCGCCATGAAGTCGGAAGCGCCGGTGATCGTTTCATAAATCAAGCCGTCGTACCACGGCGGGCCGCCATGCTCTCCACCCCTTCCATCGCGAATTTTGTCGAAATTGGACAGCGCCCCATCCTTTTCAAACTTGTCGAAGCAGTCGTCGATAGTGACGGTCCGCCAGACCTGGCGCTTGGGCGACCAGAACGCATCATTGATCTGCACATCTCGGATCGGCACCGGCGTCAGAGCCGGGCTGGAGGCAAATCCAGATGTGCAGATCGTCGCCATCGTGCACAGAAACGTTAGCACGTGATTTCGCGTCAGCATGAGGAATCCTTTAGGCAAGGCACCGACAGGTATTACCCAAAATGAAGCCAAAAGTTATAGATCGGCCAACGCCTGTGAAAGTCTGCGCACCTGATGAAGCGCCATGCCTCCGAGCTTCGGAATTGCGCCACCGACATGCGGCACGATGCCATTACCAAGCCCGAGCCGCGAAGCTTCACGAAGGCGCTGTTCGATCTGCGCGACACTGCGAATTTCTCCGCCAAGGCCAAGTTCTCCAACCGCGATCGTCCCGGTCGGCAGCGGGCGATTCATATGAGCCGACGCGATCGCAAGTGCGATGGCCAGATCAATCGCCGGCTCGGCAACCTTGACTCCACCCGCAATATTCACGAATACATCGTCCGCAGCCAACCGCATTTCAGCCCGCTTTTCGAGGACGGCAATGATCATGGCCACGCGATCGGAGCTGACGCCGCTGACTTTGCGTTTGGCCGCTCCGATCACGCTGGATGCGGTCAGCGCCTGAACTTCGACGAGCAGCACGCGGCTGCCTTGCATCGCGGCCGTGATGATCGATCCACTGGGTGGCCCACCCGGCCCATATTGCTCGACAAACAGATTCCCCGGATCGCGCACCTGGCTAAGACCCTGGCCGGTCATTTCAAACAGGCCCACTTCATGTGTGCTGCCGAAGCGGTTCTTGATGCAGCGTACAATGCGATGTGAGTGAAAACGATCGCCTTCGAAATAGATCACCGTGTCGACGATATGCTCGACGATTTTCGGCCCCGCCAGCGTGCCAGCCTTGGTGACGTGGCCCACGAGAATTACCGCGATGCCGCTCGCTTTGGCCAAATAAACCAGGTCCATGCAGCAATCGCGAAGCTGCGTCACCGACCCGGGCGCGGCGGGCAACTGCGGCTTATAGATCATTTGGATAGAATCGATCACCACGACCGCCGGCTGGACCTTGTGAATCTGATTGATAATCCGCTCGACATTTGTCTCGGCAAGAATCAACAGGTTTTCTGAATCGACTCCCAACCGCGATGCCCGCAACTTGGTCTGCCGAGCCGACTCTTCGCTCGTCACATAGAGCACGCGCGACGAGGATTTGCCTTCCAGCTTGCTCGCTGCCGATGGCTTTGCCAGCTCGTGCGCCATCTGAAGCAACAGCGTTGATTTGCCGATGCCCGGCTCCCCGCCGACCAGCACCGCAGAACCTGGAACGACGCCGCCCCCAAGCACCCGATCGAATTCTTCGATTCCAGTCGGCCGGCGTGGCGTATCGCTCTCGTCAATCTGCTCCAGCGTCAACGGCTCTGCGCCATGCGTCAGATCGGCTGTCTGACCCGCAGCGACTCGCGACTCAGCGCGCGCATCAGGCGTCGGCGCCTTGTACTGCTCGAGGCTGTCCCAAGTGCCGCAATCGGGACATTTGCCCATCCACTTGGGATGGACGCTGCCACAGTGGTTGCACAAAAACTGCGTTCGGGATTTGGCCATGTGTAGATCAATTATAGAAACCAACTCAGCCAATGGCATCCGGAGTCCACGCGACGACATCGAGTTGATGGGCATAGTGCAGCAAGGGCTGCGATGGAGGAAGTTCGATGCCGGCCGCGGCCGCCACCGTGTTTTCCCGAATTTGAGCGGTGGCCGGCTGGAGCGGCCAGGGCATGTGGCTAATGTCACAACGGTGTACACCCCGGTCCGGTTGGATGGCATAAAGACAATATCGTGCCGTCAAAAAATGCTCGAGCGTTCCCGGGCGGGTCTCAAATAATTCGCCCACCGGCTCATATTCCGCTTCAAACTTCGCAGGCGGTGCTCTTCGATGCGTACGCGTGCAGGAATATTCGATGCGCGATCCCAACCGACCAACATGGATGCTCGCATCAAAATAAGGCAGAAAAAATCCCGATCGCGCCGCCCGCACCGCCAGCCAGTTGGTCGCATCGAGACTGAAAAACCAGACGCCTGGCTTGCCGCCAACGGTCACATAAGTGCGAACGTTCAGCTCGGGAAAGGCGCTGGTTCCTGGAATCGGCGGTAGTCCCCGAGCGCGAATGCCGCTCATGCGAAACGGCACCACACCAACCCAAGCCGAGCCGTCAAAGAGGTCGAGCTCTAACTCCTTAGGCAGCAGGCTCCTGACTTGGTCCGCCTCGACCGGCCAATGCATGAACAGCAGCTCATGCCATCGCATGAACATCCGCCAAGGACGGTCAGGAGCTGGCCACGGACGTGGTGCGCGGGCTGCTGCCTTTGCCGGACTCATTGCCATATCAGTCATCGTGCTGCCAGTGCCAATTCCTGGAAATGATATGGGCCGACCCCCACGCCGCGGGTATCATGAATCCGTGCAATTATCCGATCAGCAGCAATCTTCGCTCCTGAAGATGGCTTGCCAATCAGTCCGTGAAGCGCTGGCGGGCAGTGGAAAGAATCCGCCAGCCTGTGATGATCCAGTGCTCCGTCAACCGGCGGGCTGTTTTGTCTCGCTCCATGGATTGGCCGACCATCGGCTGCGCGGATGCGTTGGCCGACTCGAAGCAGAAAATTCATTGTGGGATGTCGTCTGGGTGACTGCGGGAAACGTCCTTCGCGATCCGCGCTTTCAAAGTAATCCCGTCTCCATTCCCGAGCTTTCATCCTTGAGCATTGAGCTGAGCATCCTCTCCCCCCTGAGACCGGCAGCACACCCGCTCGATTTTGATCCTAAAGAACAAGGGATTTATCTGATGTGCGCTGGCCGAAGCGGCTGCTTCCTTCCGCAGGTTGGACGACAGACCGGCTGGTCGCGCGAACAATTGCTCGGACGCCTCTGCACGGAAAAAATGGGCCTGCCATCGACGTTCTGGATGAATGCCGGCGCACTGCTTCAGACTTTCACCGCGCTGGTCATCGGCCCCGTCTCGTTCCAAAGAGCCGAAGCCGGCAGCTTTGAACCTGCTTAAAGCGCAAGCAGGTTGTCGATCTTCGCCGCGCAGATGAAATCATTTTCTGACAGTCCGCCGACTGAATGGGTCGAATAGCGGACCCGGCACTTGTTGTAGCCGACTTCCAGGTCGGGGTGGTGGTCCTCGCGATTTGAAATCCAGGCCGTCGCGTTCACGAAGGCCATCGTCTCATAATAGTTGGCGAACTTGAAAGCACGCGAGATTTCCCCACCGTTTCGCTCCCATTGCGGAACCTGTTTTGAAAGCGATGCCACCTGCTGATCGCTCAGCTTCGCGACTTTTCCTTCGCAAGCCTTGCAGCTCTTGTGCGCCAGATCGCTGGATTTGGATGCTTCAGGCATGAAACCTCCTTCGGTTATTCAGATTCAATCATAGCCTTTTGCAGTGGAAGTCGTGCAGGTGCTATGTAGCAAGTGCAATCGTGCGTATGATTGCAAGCGGACCCATGCGATGGATCATCGGCGACATCCACGGCATGTTCGTCGCGCTCGATGCCCTCATCAATCAAATCGAGCGACGCGATCATTCCCCACACCTGATTTTCGTCGGCGATTATGTCAATCGCGGCCCCGACTCGCGCAAAGTGATCGATCGCCTCTTAGCACTTCCGCGCGCCAGCTTCGTGCGCGGAAATCACGATGACATTTTCGACCTGATCCTCCATTCGCAAAGTTTCAGCAGCTCACCCGATGGCATCGATTCGCTGGCGGCTTTTACCTGGTTCATGCAGTTCGGCCTCGATCAGACGCTCGTTTCCTACGGCGCTGATCTTGCCGAACTGCAATGGCTCCAGACGCATCCTAATTTCGAAAGGCTTAGCCAGGTGCTGCGCTGCGTGCCGGATCGGCATCGGCAGTTCATCAAAGATCTACCGGGCGTGGTGGAACATCCGGACATTTTTGTGGCGCATGCGATGTGGAATGTCGATGAATCTGATTTAGCGCCTTCGATTGAATCGCGATTGAAAGGCGAAGCTCATCTTCGACATCAGATCATCTGGGGACGCTACAGCGGCGAAGAGATTCACCGCCATAAGCGATGGAAACGCACCGGCTATTTCGGGCACACGCCGGTGCTGAATTATCGCGATCATGAGAAGCCGCTGCCGCTGACGGGGCCGAGCATTGTGCTGCTCGACACCGCGGCTGCGCTGGTTCCCGAGGGAAGATTGACCGCGCTATGCGCGGATGACGGTCAGATGATCCAGGTGGGCCGCCGCGGAGAGCTCATTAAATGATATGGACGATCAAAATTCCTGCGCATCCGGCGTCATCACACTAACCTTCTCAAGCAGAATATAATTTCGCCCGTGATATTCGGTCACCATTCCCGTGACGCGGAATTTCAAATCGCGATTCTGCTGGGCGATCGCATTCTCCATCATGGTCAAACGCATGTTCGGCAGGATAATCATCGGCGGATCGCGAAGCGTCTTTCCATCCGATTCAAACACCAGTTCCGATTGCAGCCCATCATTGCTATGCCCCAGGCGCGCGACGCGATCAATAATATATGACCCCTCCGGCAGCAGATGCACCACCGGCGCCGAAGGCGTAATCGCACCACGTCCGCTGGTCTTGTCCACATCGACGCCCGTCGAGGGCCTGGTCAGCGGCTGCGATGAATCGGCCGGTGGCTTCAGCAGATCATCCAGCACCTGGTCCGGCGATGGCTGCGTCGTGGCCGACCTCTTTCCGCCCTGGTCCGAAGCAGGCTGCGTCGCTGGCCTGGATGTTTGCGCGATGGCACTGATCGACATCAGCAACACCGCCGCCGACAAAACGCGAGCTTTCATACCGTTTCCTACGCCAACAGGCAGATAAAGGTCTGCGATTTCGATGCGCACCTTAAGCGCCAACCATCCTTATCGGCTTTTGCCCCGCGCCAAGTCAAACCGACGCCGAACCCCCTGCCAACGGCGGTTTCGATTCGATATACCGCCGATGGACATCCAGATAGCAATCGTGAATCAATTGGTCGGCCTGGCTCGCCGACATCCATTGCGATGAAAATCCGGGAACATCCGGATCGATTGCCGCGCGGGCCGCTGCGATCAGATGCGCCAGAAGATCGTGCGCATCTTCATCACCAACCGCCAGCCGAATGGTCGAAGGCGTGATCCCCGCCTGCCGTTGCGATTCCTCATTCAACTCTGAATGGGTCGTCAGCCCCGGACAGCTTACAATCGTGTTCGATTGCCCCAGGCTGATCATGTGAGCGAACGTCGGGTCCAGGCTGTCGAAGAATCGCTGGAATGTCTGGCGTGGAAGGGTTGGCATATCAATCGTAAACAGCGGCGCTGGTAGTCCCAGGAACATCAGCCGTTGGCAGGTCGCATGATTTGGATCATTTTCCAAAGCCGCGCAATGCACGTTGATCTGCGGATGCGAGGCAAAGAATCGCGCGAGGATAATCGTGTTGATGCACTTAGTGATCATGCGGACATCGAGCGTGCGGATTCCTTGCAGCACTTCGAACGCGGCATCCGCATTCAAAAACGCGCCTTTCACGTAGTAGACATTCCAGAACATGCTCTGCTGCCAGGAGCGATTGCCGACCGATTGCCCCTTGGGAATGAACATGTCTTCATTGCGCCCAATGACGACGCCGGCGATGGCCGAGCCGGTGCCGGTCAGGTCCTTGGTGTAGCTGTGAATGACAAAATCCGGCCGCTCGCGCGAATCGCTGCGCTGCAATGGCCGACATAAGAAAGGCGTTCCCACCGTCGCATCCAGCAGCACCCGAAAGCCGCGCTCATGCGCTTTGGCACAAATGGCCGGCACATCCAGCACATACCCCTGCGGATTGCACGGCGATTCGAGATAAACATAGGCCTCTTTGGGCGCACCCGATGAAGGCGACAGCCGCTCGCGATGATCGCGCTCGACCCGCTCCAGGCATCGCGCAAAATCATCCGCGCCGTATCCGTCGAAGTATTCGACCGCGATGCCAAGGTTGGCCGGCTTCGCGTACCAGTCATGAATGAGCTGATGCGCCCCGCCATAAATCGATCGGGCCGAGATCAGCAGATCCCCCTGCCCCAGTACGTGGGCGAGTGCCGCGTCGATGGCAGCCATCCCGCTGTTGAAATTCCATGCGAGGTAGTCGCGGGCGTAAGGCCCCGCTTCCAGATCGACAATATAATTTGCCAGGGAAAGCGAAGTCGGATTCAGCAGCCGCGAATAAATCTGCTCGAGGAATTCCTTTCCTTCAAACGCCTCGGCCACCCATTCTGCACAGGCATAAACATACGTTGCCGTTCGCGCGATCACCGGCGTCGCCGAGAAAATCGCCGACACATTATCGAACATCGCATACGGCCCCTTGGCTGCCTGTGTGCTCAGGCTCAGCCCCAGCGATTGATACGTCCGCCGAAGCGGGTTTTGCAGCGTGTCCAGCAGCTTGGCGATCTGGAAGGCCAGGAATTTCTTGGCGTTGAAATAGGCGACGCGGTCGCTGCGATCCAGCGAATCGATCGTCTGCGCGGTCAGATGCCAGAGCCGATTCAGATCGGCACTGCATTCGTAAAGGCGCTCGACAATTCGCGAAAGCGTCCGCCCCCACTCGCTGGCCGGCTCGATGTGATAATGCTCGAGCTGCTCGGCCACCAGGGCTTCAGCACTCGTAGCGATCGTGCTTTTGCGACGCGGCGAAAGTGCTCGCATCGCGCGAAGATCGCTTTCGTCGAAATGGTCATTCCTTTGAGCATTCATCCGTGAATTCCTCAAAATTGGCCCGCTTACACAGTTCGCGCTGTAGGCGCTGGCGTGCCGCACTCGGGGCAGATGCCGCTCGTGCTGCCGCGCAGATCATACCCACATTGCGGGCAAAGCCCGTCTCGCCCGCGAATTTGCCGGAGGACCTCCCGCCGTCTTCGCACGAGCCACGCGATCCCAGGCATCGCCAGCACAATAACCAAAAACAAATGCGGCAGCGTCACTCCCCACACCGGCGTCGGCGGCTCCCGCAGATAATGTCGCACGCTCTCATGATAAAAGCCAAAGCCCAGCGGCCCCCGCGGCTGATGAAATCGTCGCGGCAAAGGCTTATCAAAATAGATCCATTGGTCCTCCGGCGCGCTCGCCAGAGGCTTTTCCCATTCAAAAACAAGCAGCCCGAATTCTGACGTGATCTCCAACCGATCCCCCGGCCCACGCTGCCGCCAGAGCACATCGCAATGGCTGTAACTACGCGCCCAAAGCACTGTCGCGCCCAGTGCCGCCACCAGCATCGCCGCGCAAACGAGCCCGCTCAGTACACGCCTCAATCGTGAAGACTTGGCCAAACGATTATCCTCGATTTTCAATTGATGATATGCGTAGAAAGCGCTTCCCTCCCCCAAGTCATCGTCCCGACATCGGGTTCAAGGCGTCGCACGCGTATGAATGTTTAGCTTTTTCGAGTGAGATTTCTCGAACGCCAGGGCAGGAGCCTGCGAAGGACCCGCATCATACCGGCATGGAGCCTAAGGACGTGGATGCGGAATTCGAGGGCTTGGAGGGAAAGATCTTTGGGCTCGATCTCGAGGCCGCGACGGACCCATTTCAGGGCGTCGTCGAAGCGGCGAAGATGCTCGTGAGCCAAGGCCAGGTTGTAATGGCAAAGGACGCTGCGCGGCTCGAGCTGAAGCGCTTCGCGGCAGGTTTCGATGCCGTCGTCGTAGCGGCCGGTCATGAACTGCGCAACCGAGAGGTTCTGCCAGGCGCCGACGTTTTTAGGATCGATCTGAACGAGCCGCTTCAGACATGCGACGGCGGCGCGGTGCTGCCCGGTGTCGGTCAATAAATTGGAAAGATCCCGCAACAACTGGGCATCCTGCGGCCGCAGAAGTAACTCGGCACGCAGATGCTTGCGCGACTGAGCCAGATCGCGCTGACGATAATAGAGTTCGCCGAGGCGAAGGTGTGCGCCGGGATAAGTCGGATCAAGATGGAGCACGCGCGCGAAGGCGTCGGCCGCCTCCGCGTTGCGCTCCAGGCGCAGCAGCCATTGCCCATGGCAGAAATGCGGGGCCGGCTCGTCGGGCGCCAATTCGATCGCCTGGCGGTATTTCTCGCCGGCATCATCGACGCGACCCATTTCGCTTAGAAGATCGCCAAGGTCCAGCAGCGTGTCGGTGTTGCCGGGATCCTGGCGCAGGCCGATGACATAATGCTGCCGGGCAGCTTCCAGTTCGCCCTTGCCCCAGTAGGCTTCGGCGATGCGGATCTGGACTTCCGGATAATTCTCATCCAGATCGAGCACCTTCTGCCAGCAGTAGATCGCTTTGTCGAACTGCCCGCGATCCCGCAGGCTGCAGCCAATGTTGTAATAGCAGTGCGGGCAATGCTCTTTGTAGAGCCGGGCGAGGTAGAACATTTCCTCGGCCTTCTCATGCTCGCCCAGATCGCTGTAGGTGATGATGCGATGGCAATAAGACGACTCATGTGATGAGTCGATCGATTCCATCTTTTCGAATGTGCTTAAGGCTTCGGAAAGATTGCCGATGCGGTGCAAATCGATGCCCAGATGCTGGAGGGCCTGAAGATCATTGGCGTCGATACCGATCGCCCGGCGGTAGGCTTCAATCGCCTCGTCGTAGCGCTCCATTTCATCGAGCGTGAGGCCGATGTTGAAGAACCACCCGCCGTTGTAGGGGTTGATGGAGGTGGCGGCGCGGAGTTCCTCGAGAGCCTCCGCCCAGCGTCGCTGTTCGAACAGCTCCTGCGCTCGTTCCACCCGTCGCTCTGCGTCGTCCCATTGATTCATGGCGATCGCTATTAAGGCAAGCCGACGCGAAAATTGTCCCAGTGACGCGTCCAATTTACACGTCGGGCCAATTCGTTGGCAAGTCCATTGCACTCATTCTGGAGAATGTTTTTTCTTATTTTGCTGGGCGTCCGGCGGGTGTTTACAGGACGTTGGATTAGCGCGCGGGCGGGTCGAGCCGGTCCATCTCGCACGACCGATCCAGACCTTCCCTGTGTCGTCGCGCTGAAGTGCTTTTGCGCAAGCGTAGAATACGGTAAGTTTGGCCCCCGCGACGATGAATGCAAAGGCGGAGCATGGCAGGCGCTTTAATCGTCGGAGCAGACGAGAATTCAGCGGCGCGACGGGGTGATGGAAAGACGGGGTTCGACGGTGGCGAAAGTCCGGTGGGTCAGCACGATGGTGGCAGCAATTCTGCTGGCCATCGCGCCCCGCGCATACGCTGCCGATTTGACTTTGCCTCCAGCGGGTCAGCTCGTTCAAGAAAATCTTGATCATCTCAAAGCCGACCTGACCAGTGCCAATTCCGCCACAACCAACCGCGACGAAGCCGCTCGGCGATTGGTTTCGCGCCACACTCCGGATGCCGACGCGATTCTCACGCAGATATTGGACAACCCGGCAAATGCGTTGGACCCGGCAAAGCTTTCCATCGCCCGCGCGCTGGCCGATGCCCCTGATCCGGAGCCCCGCTTTGAAGAATCGATGGCGAGCCTGATGGGCAATCGCACCGTCGCTGAAGGTGCTTCGGCAGCGCTCGGACGCTATGCCGCCACCGGCAATCTCCAGGCTCAGCAAAGGCTGCTGGCGGTCGCACAGGATCCAGCGCTTCCTGCCGCAGTGCGAGATTCGGCCATTCGCGCCCTGGGCAATGTGGTCAATCAGGCGGTAGCGAACACGCTCGTAGGATTGCTGAATGATCCGCGCCCTGCTGTCAAATTGGCCGTCAATGATGCCCTCATTCAGATGACTGGCCGTGTCGATTTGAATCAAAATGATCAGGGCTGGCGGCAATGGAGCGCCCAACACCAGGGCCTTAATGATGTTGCTTGGCGCGAACAGGTTCTTCAGAGCCGCTCGGCTCACCAGGAATCGCAACTGCATTCCGCCACCGGCACCGAAGCCGCCCTCAAGGCGATTCTCGACAAGCTTTATGCCGACGCTCAGCAGCGTAAAGACGAAGCCGCCGTCAAATCGCTGATCTTGCAATATCTCAGCAGCAGCGATCCCGCGCTTCGCGCCAATGGCATCGATCTGGTCAGCAACGCCTTCCTCGGCGGCCAGACTTATCCGACGATCGAGGCCCACGCGAAAATCAAAGAACTGGTCGGCGACAGCGATCCCACCGTTCGCCAACGCGCTGCCGAGACGCTCGCCAAGCTGAACATCGAAGGTGCGCTGCCGGTCTTGATTACCCAGGCAGCCCAGGAACCCGATCCGGCGGTGGAGCGGGTGCTGGTCGCGTCAATTGGCCAATTACGCGATAAGCGAGCCGTTGGTTTTCTGGAAGAAAAGCTCAACTCGCCGGCGATCGTGCTTTCGGTGGCGTCGAAGACGGCCGATGCGTTGGATTTGATTGCCTCGGATGATCCCGAGTTGCGGGCCCAGGTCGCGGGGCAATTGTGGAATGCGGCCCAGCGTGCGGCCAATTCCAATCGTCCGGATGGCGTGAATTTGCAGGCGATCTATGTACAGGCAATGGGGCCGCTGAGCCAAGCGAGTTATGCCAGCAAATATCTGCCCTTGCTGAGCGATCCGCATCCTGAGCTGCGCATCGCCGCCTTCCATGCAATGGGCGAGCTGCATGATCCCAACTGGGCCTACCAGATGGCGCAGAAGCTCTCAAACGAAGGTTCTCCACAGGTGCGTATCGCGGCTATCGAAGGCCTCGGCGAAATCGGAAATTTCGAAAGCGTTGCCCGTGCCATCTATGACGAGTCCACCGTTGCCAACGAACTGGATAAGCAAGTACGTTCGAAAGCCTGGGACGTGTTTCAGCAATCGCTGCGTATGGCTCAAAGCGCAAGCGCCCTGCAATATTGGGTTGATCAGCTCCAGAACCAGCCCGATCGTCAGATCGTTGTGCTTGAAGCGATCATCAACAAGCTCCAACTGGAAGCACAAAACGCTCCGCCGGACCAGCGCAAGGACCTGCTCGACAATATTGCCAGCTACCAGCAAACTGCCGGCAAAACGTACATGGACCTGAAGAACCCCCAGCGGGCGGCAGCCCTGTTTCGTCAGGCGCTGGATCACTACGAGCCACCCGGCCAGCCGGTAAACCTCAATCAGGTCACGCTCACGCTGGTCAACCAGCTTATGAAGGCCTTATTGGATGCCAAAGAGTATGACCAGGCAGTGCGCTTCGCACGGGAAGAATCAGCACGAAATGCCGGCGCGGCCCGCGGAATCAGCGCCGCCATTCGCAACCGCGCCGATGAACTGGCCACTGCCGGCGGCGCCAACCAGGACAGGCCAATCAATCGCCCGGCCCTGGCCGACGCGATGAAGCTCATCGACGCTGCTCAGAGCGATCCGAATCTGGAGCTTGCTCCAAATGACAAGGGAAGCCTCGCCCGAATCAAATCGGACATTCAGGACACGCTCGCCGGCCGACGAAGACCTTTCAGCGAGTAACGCCTAACGCCGATTCCGCTTAATGCCCATGCACCGGCTCGCCCAGGATGCGCTTCAGCTCTTTGAGCTTTTCTTCCAGCATTTGTGGCGATTCAGCTTCGAGGTTCAACCGCAGTAGCGGCTCGGTGTTGCTTTTGCGCACGTTGAACCACCAGGTGCCGTTGTCGATGGTGACGCCATCGAGGTAATCGATCTGGGCCTTCTTGTAGGCGTCGGCCAGCTCGCGGATTTTGCCGTCTTTGTCCTCGACCTGGAAATTAATTTCGCCGCTCTGGGAATAGCGATAGAGCGGAGCGATGAGTTGGCTCAGGGGGCCGGACTGCGCGGAGAGGACGGATAAAAGTCTGGCGAAGGCGATTGGTCCGGAGTCGGCAAAGAAGTTGTCGCGGAAGTAGAAATGGCCCGACAGCTCGCCGCCGAAGACGGCCTTGGTTTCGGCCATGGTTTTCTTGATGAAGGCATGCCCCACCCGCTCGCGGCGCGGGACACCGCCTGCCGCGCGCACTTCGTCGGCTACCACATGGCTGGAGCGCAGGTCGTAAACGATTGTCGATCCCTGGTTCTCCGGCGCCTTGAGGAAATCGCGCGCGAGGACTGCGGTGATGAGATCGCAGCCAATCATCTTTCCATTTTCATCGACGAACATGCAGCGGTCGGCATCGCCATCAAAGCAGACGCCAAGGTCCGGCTTCACCTGGGCCATCTTGTCCTTGAGCATCTGAAGATTCTGCTCGACTAACGGATTGGGATCGTGAACAAACTGCCCGGTGATCTCAAACAGCACCGGCACGATCTCAAGATTGCGCACGCCACCAAAAATGGCCGGCACCATTTTGCCCGCCATCCCGTTGCTGGCATCGATGACGACCTTGAGCTTCCGGCGCAGGTTCAGGAATTTGAGCACGTGCTCGCGATATTCCTTCCACAGGTCCATTTCCGAAACGGTACCCTTCAGGCCCGTCTGTCCGACGCGAAGGGTGGTGGCAATGCGCTTGATGTCATCCAGCCCGCTGGCAGCGCCGATCGGCTTGGCTTTAGGGCCGCTGATTTTGAAGCCGTTGTACTGGATCGGATTGTGCGAGGCGGTGGTCTGGATGCCCCCCACCGTGTCCAGGTGGTTGATGGCAAAGTAAATCATCGACGTATCGATCATGCCGATGTCGATGACGTTCATCCCCACCGAGCGAATGCCGTCGATGAGCGCGCGCGACAGCTCAGGGGAGCTGGGGCGCATGTCATGGCCGACGACCATCGTGTCTTCGCGCTGCACCTTCTGGTCCGATGCCACACTCTGGCGGCTTCGCTTGAGATACTGCGCGGTGGCATGGCCCACCTTCCAGGCCATCTCTTCATTGAGCGGGCTCGGGTAAGTGGCGCGGACGTCGTAGGCTTTGAAAATCTTCTCGATCATATCGCTGCGTGCTCCCGGTGGTTCGGGGCGTAAGTGTAGCGGTGAGGCGCGGCGCGCACAATCAGCGATAAAATGCGTGCAACCCCATATTGCCGCTTGCGGCTTCGCGCAAGCGAGACAGCTGTTGCGCCCGCGAACCGGCGCCTCATTTTCATTTTCAAAGCGCAATAAAAAAGGCGGCGTGGTGCTCTCGGCACACCACGTCGCCCAGGGAAGGAGGCTTGCACGGTGGCGTCGAAAGTCACTTCGCCGCCGCCGCATTGTTTCGCGGATAATCAGGGTCATCAGGACCTCTGATCATCACGACAATGATACGCACGGTCCGGGCCAAAAGATCGCGCGAGGATCAGATTTTTTTAGCGATCTTTGACCCTTTTTTCACGAAAACAAGCACCCCCGGAGGTTGTGATTCCGGGGGTGCTTTGGACTTGTGGGAAAGTATCGGAAGGCAACTCCGCCTTCCGGCCCTCTAGGGGTTCAGCTCAATTAAGCGTTCTGAAGCAGGGACAACGCAATCTTGGGAGACGCATTGGCCTGCGACAGCACGGTCGACGCCGACTGCTGAAGGATTTGGGCGCGGGTCAGGTTTGCCGTTTCCGAGGCAAAGTTGGTGTCCGCGATGGCGCTTTCCGAAGACGACACGTTCTCGTAAGCCACGTTCAAGCTGTTGATCGTGGAACCGAGGGTAAAGGTCTGGAAGGCACCCAGGCGGCCGCGAAGGCTGGCAACCTGAGTAATCGCGTTGCTGACGATATTCTGAGCACCGCTCAAATCAGCAGCGCTGAGCGAGTTGGCTCCGCCGCTGCCCAGCGAGTTGAGGAAGCCAATGCCCGAGTTTCCGAGGCTGCCGGTTGAGACCGACTGAATGCCAATGCTGGCCTTGTCGGTTTCGTTGACGGTTGCACCCAGCGAGAAGGTGGCTCCGCCGCCGGTGATACCGAACGTCTTGCTCTTGCCGGCATTGAGGCCAGTCGAGAGGGTGAAGTTCACATCGAGGTTGTTGTCGCGATAGGTGACGTTCAGACCGCTGGCCTGAGCCGCAGCACCATTGACCTTCACAGCAGCATCCTTGCCGTAAGCCTTGCCACCGGTACCGCCGGTGACGGCGAACGTTCCGCTGAGGGCAGTGACGCTGACATAGTTCTGCGAGCCGTAGCTGCTGGAGATGAACGACAGGTTGGTGCCGTTGGTCGAGGCAGTTACGCCGGTCGCGGTCTTGATCGCATTGACGGCGGCAACGATCGACGAAAGCGTCGAGCTGCCAGCAAAGCTGAGCTGCTCGGTACCGGTCGTACCGGCAATCTGAAGGGTAATCGCGCTACCGCCAATGTAGTCCTTACCCGAGGCAGCCGTGCCGGTGAAGGACAGCTTGCCCTGGGTGGCACTGTTGGTGACTTGGACGACAACGGCCTCGGTGGCGTTGTTCGGAAGGTTAGCGGCGTTGACCTGCAGAGCCGTGAAGGCGCTGGTGGCCACGCTGCTGTTGGTGTAGTCGAGGTTACCGTTCAGAAGGTGCTTGCCGCCGAAGCTGGTGGTGCCAGCGATGCGGTTGATGGTGCTCAGGATCGAGTCAACCTGAAGCTGGTTAGCAGCGACCTGGTCGGAGCTGAGGGCTCCGGTGTTGGCCGACTGATTGACCAGCCCGTCGAGCTGGTTCAGCAGGCTGCTGACTTCAGTCAAGCCACCTTCGGCGGTTCCGATGACGTTGGTCGCCTGGTTGGCGTTGTTGATGGCCTGGTTGATACCGGTTTCCTGGGCCTTGAAGCCTTCGCTGGCGATCAGGCCTGCCGGATCATCCTTACCTGTGTTGATCTTCAAACCGGTGCTGAGGCGCTGCAGGCTGGTGTTCAGCGAATTGGTGTTCTGCTGCAACGAGCGCTGCGCGATCAGCGAGCTGACGTTGGTGTTTATTGTGCTCATACCTGTGTCTCTCCGTGACAAGGATTCGCGACTTCTGCGGAGTCGCGATCCTGTTTATTCTTGGGGCAGAACACATGTCTGCCGCCACGGACCAAAAGGTCCTGCGAACCCCTCATTCCTTTGAAAGGCTCTTCCGGATGGTCAGGGGCTCGACCACCGGCAGCCTGTGGAACGCTAAGCCCGAACTCACCGGGGCGTTCCCACTGGCGTCATTCCTCCTTTCCCACTTGTCCTGGCCGCGGCGCAGGCACTACACGTGTGCCTGGTCCGCGATTCATGGCTGTCATCGTCGCCGTTTAAGGGGTCACTTTAGATGGCAAAAACGCACAAAAGTTATGGGCGCAGGAGCCAACCGCGGTGCGAGTCGGCAATGAGACTTCTTATGGGACAGGTGTTAAAAACAGGGGAAAAGTGCAGTTCCGGCAAGAAAATCTGGATGTTGTGATCCGGTAGAAATTGACTTGACGCCGGAAAAGCATCGCTACTTTCACACGCCGCGCGTTTCTGTTAAGTTGCGCGAGATGATTCACGAAAACCTTTCGTCCGCGATCGAAACCCTCTCGGCCCGGATCATTACGATCCGGGACTCTCTTTGACTTGCCGGCAAAGCAGGCCCGCCGCAAGGAACTCGAAACCAAAATGGGTGAGGAAGGCTTCTGGGATAAACCGGAGGCAGCCAAGTCCACTGTTTCTGAACTCAAGACGCTCAAAGCGCAGATCGACCCGGTCGAAGGATTGCTCAAAGCCGTCGATGATGCCCGCGCGCTGTATGAGCTTGGCGAAGAAGCCGGCGACGCCGATACATTGGCCGAAGCCGACAAGATGGTGGCAGACCTGGAGCGCCAGGGGGAGCGCGTTGAACTTCAAGCGCTGCTCGATGGGCCAAATGATGCCCGCAATTGCTTCTTTACCATTCAGGCCGGAGCCGGCGGCACAGAGGCGCAGGATTGGGCGGAGATGCTCCTGCGGATGTATCTCTATTTCTTCGAGCGCCGTGGCTGGGACATTTCCGAAATCGATCGGCAATGGGGCGAGCAGGCAGGCATCAAAAGCGTGACGCTGCATGTGAAAGGCGCATACACATTCGGATACCTGCGAGCGGAAGCCGGTGTGCATCGACTCGTCCGGCCAAGCCCGTTCAATGCTCAGAACAAGAGGCAGACCAGCTTCGCTTCCGTCACGGTGGTGCCAGAGTTCGACGAAGCCGATACCGATACTGAAATTCCGGAAACTGATCTGGACATCATGGCCTTCGTCCGCGCCAGTGGGCCAGGCGGGCAAAACGTCAACAAAGTCGCGACGGCAGTAAGAATTACCCATATCCCTACAGGGATTACCGTCACCTGCTCCGTCGAGCGCAGCCAGCAGCAGAACAAACGGTTGGCGATCAGCATCCTGTCGAGCAAGATCGAAGCGTTGGAACAGGCGAAGCGGGATGAAGAACTTCGCCAAGTCGTTGGCGACCCCAAGGCCGTGTCATTCGGCAGCCAGATCCGCAATTACGTTTTAGACGACCGGCGCGTCAAAGATGTGCGAACCGGCGTCGAAACCAGCAACGTCGAAGCAGTTCTTGACCGGGGGGAACTTGATGCTTTCATTGACGCCGAACTGCGCCGCCGCAAGAAAGACAAGAAGTAGAGAATTCCTTAAAAGGCTACTTCCTCAATCGACCTCGCTTGAGACCATTCCACAACCCCTTTTTTTACCATAACTTAACACAGATTAAGGCAGGTTCTGGCATTTGTCCGATAATCATTTGTAGCGCCTTTGGGCCGTAAGCGGCGAGAGACTTTGACCTGAGCCGCAAAATCCCTAAACTACAGGCCGCTTCTGACGGATCGCGACCAGTAGTCAAGGGACGACGCGCAAGGGGTAAATACCCTTGGCCGCTTTCTTAACAGGCCGATACCGGTACGGCCGCGAGACGCACAGTGATTTTATGATTGTTGACGTACACACCCACATCTGGCAGACGCCTGACCAGCTTGGAAACCTCGATTTGGGGAACACCCAGCGTTCGCCTCGAAGGCGCCCTGTCCGGATTCCCGGGCAGAAGGGTCAATGGCGATCGGTGCCTGCGGCCGATGCGGACCATCACCTCGCTCAAAGCACAACCGTAGACAAGACCATCGTTCTGGGCTTCAAGAGCCGCTACCTCCAGGCGGAGATTCCAAACCAGTACGTTGCTGAATACGTCAACCGCTTCCCGCAAAAGCTGATCGGCTTTGCCGGGATCGATCCAACTGAGAAGTCGGCCCCCCAGGAAGTCGTGACCGCCAAGGAAGAATTGCACCTTCGCGGGATCACCGTTTCACCCGCCAACCAGGATTTCCATCCGACCGATTCGCGAGCGATGCGCGTTTATGCCGAGGCCGAAATGCTCGGCATGCCGGTGCTCTTCCATCCCAGCGGCCAATTCACCGAGCAAAGCAAGTTGGAATATGGTCGACCCTACTTACTGGATGAAGTCGCCCGCACGTTTCCGAATCTGCGGATCGTGATCGCCCAGCTTGGCCAGCCCTGGGTTGATGAAACGATCTGCATCCTCGGCAAGCATTCGCAGGTCTTTGCCGATGTCAGCGGCTTGCTCTCGCGCCCCTGGCAGGCTTACAACGCACTCGTATCCGCCTATCAGCATGGCGTGATCGATAAGCTCTTGTTTGGCAGTGACTTCCCATATACCAACGCCAGCGAGTGCATCGAAACACTTTACAGCATTAATCAGCTCGCCCAGGGAACCAATCTGCCGGTCGTCCCGCGCGAGGCGCTGCGCGGGATTGTCGAGCGCGACACCCTCGGCCTGCTGGGGCTCGATTGACAGCCGGCTTCCAATCAATAGAAAAACGACCGTTAGCCGATGGCAACACTGCCGTTAACCTTTCGGCCTACATGAAAGGATTCTCGTGAGAAGCGTCGTCTCTGCCGCAAACCGATTTCGTCTTCTGACACTTTGCCTTTTTGCTGCAATGGGATGCCTCGGCACCGGTTGTGCCCATTCCGATCAAGAACTGACGCTCACTTCCCTCAGCCACAAGCAAACTTGGCGGCAGGATTTCACCCACGCTTACACACGAACCGATTCGGCTGGAAACCTGGATGTCGTGTTAACTGACCGAGCCGCTGACCAGACATTGGCCGGCCATCATGCTTCGGCGGTCCAGCAGATCATGCACATTCGCGTGATGTGGGTTCCCGCGCGGGATGCGAAGGCCGTCGCTTCCAATGCCGCCATCACCTGGTACGTGATCGGCGACCCCGCGATGCAGGATGTTCTGGAATACTCCGGGACCGGCTTTGTCTCGATTCAGCCGGCCGATGATGGGCAATCAACCGTTTCCATCAGCAACGCCCTGCTCTCCCCCGCGCCCAATCACGGCGCGCTCACTGACCCCATAGGCCCCTCCCGCCTGCAAGGCTCGATTGTCGCCAAAGCCGACAGTGAGCGCGTCACCGAAATCCTCGGCAATGTCCGCGTCACCCTCGCCGCCGCCACGTCAGCACGGGCTGCCGCCGATGAATCGCACGATCATCATCCCGCCGAGCGGTAAATTGTTATTTGTTGATGGACGACGTCCGTCGCCGGACCAGCATATCCGCCGGTAGAAATGCAATGCGCTCTGTCGCCGGCTTTGTCGTCGATTGAGGAGCTGTCGGCGCACAGCCTTTGCAGGATCCGCAGCCAGCAAGACTGCTCTTCTTCCCCTGAAGCGCGCGGAAAGCGCTCCGCGCCAGGAACGCGATGCATCCCAGCACCACAAGAGCAATCAGAAGATCTTGCATCCAAATCGGCATCGAACGCCTCTTATGGAACGCCGACGTGGACGTCGGCGTTCCAACAAACCAGATCTACACAAACACCCGCGTTCCAACCTGATATACGAGCAACGCCACGACATACGCCAGCGCATTCATGTACACCAGCATGAAGATCGGCCAGCGCCAGCCGCCGGTTTCGCGCCGCACGACAGCAAAGGTGCTCATGCATTGCATCGCCAGCACAAACCAGACCAGCAGGCTCACCGCCACGATAGGCGTCCAGACCGGCTTGCCCGCGCGCGGGCCGCTGGAATACGTGTCGGCCCTCATCGCCTTGGACAGGTCGGCGGTCTTGCCGTCCTCGACATTGCCGACGCTGTAAACGATCCCCATCGAGCTGACAAAAACCTCGCGAGCCGCAAAGGCGCTGACCAGGCCGATGCCGATCTTCCAATCGTAGCCCAGAGGCCGAAGTGCCGGCTCCATCAAATGACCCAGCCGACCGGAAACAGAGTATTCGGCCTGGGCCGCGGCAACTTTCTGCCCGGCAATCTCGTCGGCCTGCGATTGCTCTTGCGGCGACAAATCCGCAACTAGCGACTCACGCAGCTTATTTCCCGCGGGCGAAGACTCAGCCAGCAGCTTCGATTCTTCCGGTGATTTCGGGTTGTAGGTCTGCAATTTGACCTGAAGCTTTGCAGCGGGGAGCGCTGCAGCCTTGGCTTGTGCCGACAGATTCTCGGGCAACCTCGGGTAGTACGCCATCGCCCAGAGAATCACGCTCAAGCAGAAGATCGTCGTACCCGCCTTGGTCAAAAAGGCTCGCGTGTTCATCCACACTTGCCGAGCGACCTGCGAAGCCTGTGGAATCTTGTAAGTCGGCAATTCCAGAATGAAGCTCGTCGCAGGCCCGCCCGTCAGCGTGCGCTTGAACAGCCAGGCCGTTCCTGCAGCGGCGACGATTCCGAGTGCATAGCAGGCCAGCATGATCCCCGCTTGTCGCAGCGGGCCGAAGCTCGCAAAGAATGCCCCGATCAGCAGCGTATAGACCGGCAGCCGGGCGCTGCAGCTCATGAACGGCGCGACGAGAATCGTCGCCAGGCGTTCGCGCCGGTTTTCGATCGTGCGGGTCGCCATGATGCCCGGGATCGCGCAGGCAAATGAGCTCAGGAGCGGAATAAAACTCTTACCGTGCAGACCCGCATTGGCCAGCAGTCGATCCATCAGGAAGGCCGCCCGCGCCAGATATCCGCTGTCTTCGAGAATCGCCAGGAAGAAAAAGAGCAGCGCGATCTGTGGCACAAAAACGACCACCGCGCCGACGCCGGCAAAGATGCCGTCGTTGAGCAGATCTTTCAGCGGGCCATCCGACAGATGCGTCGTCGTCCAGACGCCCAGCGCCTTGATGGCACTTTGCAAGGCATCCATGATCGGCTGCGCCAGCCAGAAGAGCGTGACGAATAGCGCCCCCATGATCAGCGCGAAGACGAGCAACCCCCAAACCTTGTGGATCAAGATCGCATCGACGCGCTGCGTGAGCGTGCGTTTTGGTTCATAAGAGAGCACAGGCGCTTCAGGCGTCTGCTGCCCCGCGGATGCGACGCGCTGTGCGACGCCTTCGATCCATCGATAATGGGCCTCGACATCGGCCTGCATCGGATCAATGCCCAGCGTCTGGAGGCGCGACGTCGCGGAATTGAGTAGGCTCGAAACCGGCTCCCGCGCCGCGACGTTCTTCAAATCGCCCGCTCGATCGCCGATGAGTAATCGCTCGGCCATCGCGCGATAGCCATCCAGTCGCGCTGTCGATGAAAATCGCGCGGAGGCAACACCGGGTAATTGTTCCGGGCTATCGAGAATCGCCAATCCCCCGCCGACCAGCAGCACTTCTTCCTTCATCGCCTGCGGCAATGGCCAATCCGGCATCGGCGCGACGCCCGCCTTGAGAATCGCCGCTTTAAGTTCAGCAATCCCCTTGCGCTTATACCCCACCACCGGAATCACCGGCACGCCCAGCTCGCGCTGAAGCGTTTCTGCCGACACGCGTAACCCGCGGCGCTCGGCGATGTCGATCATGTTCAGCGCCACCACCAGCGGCCGACCCAGCTCAATGAGCTGGCTCACCAGATAGAGATTGCGCTGCAGATTGCTCGCATCGACAACGACGATCACCACATCGGGCCGCGCCGTATCGGGCCGCAAACCGCGCAATACTTCCATCGCGACATGTTCATCCGGCGAGCGACTGATCAGGCTATAAGTGCCCGGCAAATCGATGATGTCGGCAACCGAGCCGTCCGGCAGCTTGCATCGGCCGGTCTTTTTCTCGACGGTGACGCCGGGATAGTTAGCCACCTTCTGCCGAAGGCCGGTGAGGGCGTTGAAGAGCGTGGTCTTCCCGCTGTTGGGATTCCCCGCCAGCGCGACGGTCAGCTTCGCGGTGCCGCGAGTGGGTTCTGCCAAAGTTTGACAGCAGGAGGACATTGAAGGTTCAGAAAATAGCCGAACGTGAAACGCATCCCACATCGAGGCAGGCGCGCTTCACGTTCTGTGATTCAATCTCGATTTCAAGAACGTCAGCCAACCGGCACGATCTGGACGAATCGGGCCTGCTCTTCACGAAGCGACAAATGGTAGCCGCGCAGGCGGAACTCGATCGGATCGCCCAGCGGCGCCCGGCGAACGACTTCCACGCTCGCGCCGTTACAGAAACCCATCTCCAGCAGCCGTCGACGAAGATCCGGATCCCCTTGCACGCCCAACACGTTCCCCCGGCAACCGATCCCCAGCTGGTGCAGCCCGCAAGCATGTGGCGTCGGGCAATTATCACATGCCGACAACCCGCAAGGCTTCAAGGATGGATCCTGTTTCATCTTCACGGCAAGACCATTATACGCTATTGAGACTCAGTTGCAACAACCAACTGCCTCTCTAATTGCGTTACAACGCCGGGGCCCAAACGTTTTCGACAATTATCGGACAAAACGCCGTTTTACCCCTCCCCTTTTAGCCGCTACCGCTTGCGGTGCGCGTCGGGAACCGTGTCTGCCGCAAGCCTCTTCAAATCACTAGATATTACAGAAGTGCTTTCCAGGACCAACTTTGGAGCGCGCATCGCAAGTTTGAAACAATGATGGAGATCACAGGACCGCGTGAGAAACCCTCTATGACGAACTTCCCCGATGCTTGTACGCTTCCCCAAATCGTCGATTCGACCATGGAAGGCCCGCAGTAAGGAGACTTGCATGATGACCCCCAACCCACCATTTGGGACAGCATCAGCCACCGATCCGCCCGGATTTTCCCGCCGAAGTTTTCTGGCCAACGCAAGCACCGCCGGCGTGGCAGCGGCGCTCGGCACGGGATGTGCCTCGCAACCACATTCTCAATCTGCCGCGGAGGTCCCAATGGAAAACCAGTCCATCGAAGGTGCGGTCTCAGTCCGCATCCGCGTCAACGGCAAAGACATGAATCTCAACGTCGATCCGCGAACGACACTGCTCGACTGCCTGCGCGAATCGTTGCAGCTTACCGGCACCAAGAAAGGCTGCGACCACGGCCAGTGCGGCGCCTGCACGGTTCACGTGAACGGACGTCGGGTCAATTCGTGCCTCACCTTTGCCGCTTCACTTGACGGCGACGAAATCACGACGATCGAAGGGCTCGGCACGCCAGAACAGTTGCATCCAATGCAGGCCGCTTTTCTCGAATGCGATGGCTACCAATGTGGCTATTGCACCTCCGGCCAGATCATGTCGGCCGTCGCGCTGCTGAAGGAACCGGTCGGGCCAAGCGACGCGGATGTGAAAGAAATGATGAGCGGCAACATCTGCCGCTGCGGCGCTTACCTCAACATCATCAAAGCGATCCAGCAGGTGCGCCAGGCCTGAGCGCCGCTTCGCGGGAGTTCCCATGCAAACGTTCCAGTTCACGCGGGCGAAGGACATCGACGATGCGGTCAAGACCGGCGCCGCGTCCCCTACCGCACAGCAGGGTGCCGGCGTGCGCTATCTCGCCGGCGGAACAACGCTCATCGATCTGATGAAGTTACACGTCGAGACGCCCGGCAAGGTCATCGACATCAACCGCCTGCCGCTCGATCGGGTTGAGGAAACCGCCGACGGATTGAAGATCGGCGCGACGGTCCGCAATTCTGATCTCGCGAACCACCCGATCGTGAAGCGCGAATACGCGGTGCTCTCGCAGGCGCTCCTGTCCGGCGCTTCGGCGCAGCTTCGCAACATGGCTACGACCGCGGGCAACCTCCTGCAGCGCACGCGCTGCGTTTACTTCCGCGACCCGTCTTATCCCTGCAACAAGCGCGAGCCGGGCAGTGGTTGCCCCGCAATCGACGGACATAATCGAACGCTGGCGATCCTCGGCACCAGCGCACACTGCATCGCAACCAATCCCTCCGACATGAATGTCGCGCTCGCGGCGCTTGAAGCGGTCATTCATATTCAGGGACCAAAAGGCAAACGCGCCATTCCCATCGGCGACTTTCATCTGCTGCCCGGCGACACACCCCACCGCGAAACCGTGCTCGAGCCGGGTGACCTCATCACGCACGTGATGCTGCCCAAGCCATCGCCCGGCAACAGATCGATTTATCTCAAGCTGCGCGATCGCCAGTCGTATGAATTCGCCCTCGCATCTGCGGCAGTCATCGTGACGGTCGATCGGGGAAAGATCTCGCGCGCCCGCATCGCGATGGGCGGCATCGGAACGAAACCCTGGCGATCGTCCGATGCGGAGGCGGTGCTGGTCGGGCAGACACCGACGAGGGAATCCTTTGTGAAAGCGGCAGATATGTTACTGAAGGGTGCGAAGCCGCAAAGCGAGAATGGCTTCAAAGTCGAGCTTGCGCGCCGCTGCCTTGTGCACGCGCTCACGCTTGCCACGCAACACGCTTAAACCGCAACAACATGCTCCGGAGTCGGTCATGCCCGAAACCAAAGAGAAAACGTACACCGTCGTCGGCAAGGGACGGGCTCGCGTCGATGGCCCGCTGAAAGTGACCGGGCGGGCGATGTACGCCTCCGATCACCACTTCCCGGGGATGCTCTTTGCCGTCCCCATCGGTGCGACCATCGGCAGCGGAAAGCTCGAATCGGTCGATCCCTCCGTGGCAGAAAAAATGCCCGGCGTGCGCGCGGTCTATCACCGCGCGAACATCGGCAAGCTCTTCAAGGTGTCGATCAACGACGACTTTTCGGGTCCTGGCCTGACGAAGGTCGATGAGAACCGTCCGCCTTTTCATGACGATGTGATTCGCTATTACGGCCAGTATATCGCTGTCGTCGTCGCGAATAGCTTCGAGCAGGCCAAAGCCGCCGCCGCGAAGGTGGAGGCAACTTACAAAATTGAAAAGCCCAACGTCCGGCCGGAGTTGTTGAGCGGGAACAAAGGCAACGACTCCAGCGCGGAAGAAACGAAGGTCGAGAGCGAGCGCGGCAACGCAGAAAAGGCCTTCGGCAGCGCCGAAAAGAAAGTCGATGTCACGTACTATCTTCCGCCCGAAACCCACGTCCCGATCGAACTGCACGCGACGGTCGCGGTTTGGGATGGGGATACTTACACGCTGTACGAATCCACGCAGTCGATCGTCAATCATCGGTTGGTGATGGCGCAGATGCTTGGCGTGCCGATCGAAAAGGTGCGCGTGATTTCCCAATTCCTGGGCTCGGGCTTCGGCGGAAAGCTCTGGCCCTGGCCGCACGATGCTCTGGCTTGCGCTGCATCGCGCCACCTCAATCGGCCGGTGAAGCTGGTCCTCTCGCGCCAGCAGACATTTGAAAGCGCCGGCCATCGACCCGCCTGCGAGCAGCGGCTGCGGATCGGCGCATCGAACGATGGCAAATTCAACTCCATCATTCACGAATACGCGAACCACACCTCCATCCTGGACGACTATGAGGAAAACTGCGGCGAAGCGACGCCATTCCTCTACAGCACGCCCAACCTGCGGGTGACCTCGCAACTGGTTCGACGAAACGTCGGCACGCCCACCTCCATGCGCGGCCCCGGCGCTGTGCCGGGATTGTTCGCACTGGAATGTGCGGTCGATGAGCTGGCTATCGCGCTTGAGATGGATCCAATTGAACTGCGCATCAAGAACGAGCCGAAGCTGGATGAGTCGAAGACGATTCCGTTCTCCTCGCGCCATCTGGTCGAGTGCTACAAGACTGGGGCGAAAAAATTCGGCTGGTCGAAACGCACGCCGGAAGTCGGCTCGATGAAGCGCGATGGCATGACGATCGGCTGGGGCATAGCCGGCGCCACCTGGATGGCGGCGCGCCTTGCCGCGGCGGCGACCGTCGAGATGCGCGATGATGGCAGCGCCCGCGTGGCCTGCGCGACACAGGATATCGGCACCGGGACCTACACGGTGCTCGCAGCAGTCACCGCCGAGAAGCTCGGCATCACCCCAGACCGCGTCCAAGTCGATCTGGGCGACACGAAACTTCCACCCGGCCCCCTCTCCGGCGGATCGATGGCGACGGCGTCGGTCATTCCTGCGGTCAGCGGAGCGGCCGACAAGGCGATCGAGATCCTCAAGAATGACGCCGTGACGCTCGAGGGCTCTCAGTTTTACAAGAAAGAGCCGGACGAAATCGAATTTCGCGAAGGCAAGCTATTCTTGAAGCGCGGTGGCGAGGGCATGTCCTTCGCCGACCTCCTCAAGAAGGCGAGCCGTCGCACCGTCGTTGGCCATGGCAGATCCGATTCCACTTTCGGCGCCAAGGAGAAGACGGTGTCGATGCATTCGTATGGGGCGCAGTTCGCCGAGGTGACCTGGGAGCCGGAGATCGCGCGACTGCGCGTGAGCCGCGGCCTGACCGTGATCGACGCCGGCCGGATCGTAAACCCGCTGGCCGGTCGCAATCAGGTCGAAGGCGCCTTCGTGATGGGCATCGGCATGGCCCTGCTCGAAGAGGTGCAATACGACCAGCGCTGGGGCTCGCCGATCAATAACAACCTGGCCGACTACATCGTCGCGACCAACGCCGACCATGCCGACCACGAAGTGATCTTCCTCGATTATCCCGACTACGCGCTCAATCCCCTCGGCGCGCGCGGCATCGGCGAGATCGGGCTGGCGGGCGTCGCAGCCGCGATTTGCAATGCCGTCTATCATGCGACGGGGAAGCGGTTCCGTCGGTTGCCGATCAAGATTGAGAATCTGCTCGCGTGATTGGGTCGACGTGACATGCGCCGCCAAGTGTAACGCGTAATCGACCGCAACTATTGAAAAACCCAATCGCCGCGGCGCAGCCGCGTCTGGTGCCGCTTAGCCGCAGCGCATGCGCTGCGCGTTTTCTCATTTCGCTGGATTAGCACTTCCATTGATTCGGACCGCCCTCCGTGTGGCAGGCTCAGTACAAGTAAATATATTGGGATTTGGTTTCTTGGTTCGGGGACAACATATGAAGAAGCGCCAGGTCTTTACCAGCCTTAAGACATTCAAGCACTTTCTACAGTCCGATTTGCCGCCCGGAACAGACGTTCAGTTTTATGGTCGCATCATTGGCAAAAAACTGGCGATTTCTACGCAGCCTGACAATCCGGGTTGGTATCATGATTCACCGCCAGTCAGATATTTCCCAATAGAGCTTCCGGCGCCTTCGCAAGCTAAACAGTGGTGGAGGGATATGCTTGATGGAGAGATCGCTGACTATCGGATTTGCGGCGACATATGGGTAACTGCATGCGTCGCTAAAACAGCCATCTGGTCATGCCTTCCTGACATCCACATGCTTGAACCCAAGCATGAATTTCGCATATGCGGTGAAGAGGAATTTCTGAAGATCGTGGGTAAAGAACGATTCAATGAGATGATAGGCGAGTGCGAGGCCGGTGGCATCTCGTTCAGGCGCGTGATATCGAAGGCCGATTTTCCTCGACGGCCTCAACACTTCCGCAGCTCGGCATCAAAGAATGTTTAGCAAAACTTGCCCGGGGTCGACATGACGCAACCAATGGATGAGCAATACCGGCAGTTACTGCATTCAGGATTTTTGTTTTTGCGTGAAGCAACCGCCGCACGTAATTTGGATTGGGTCAACGCGGAAATTGAGTTTCTGCACAACGTTCCGAGTCTCATTTCCGAATCGAATTGGTTAAGGCATGAATACTTCCTGGTCGGTGAGCGTTCGATGTACTTGGAGTGGGCCGCACGGGCTAACATCCCGTTGCAACAGACGCTCATGAAAAACCGCTACGTCCCGATATGGGAGGAACTCGAGAAAATCTTCAAGAGCCGCGGCACGCCTTAAATGTCAGTCGTGGTCTTGGTTTTCTTAATGCGCCTGATGGGAGTCGAACCCATAACCAGCCCTTGATCCGGGGCGTGCCTCGCGGCGACGGGATATAAATCCGCTGCTCTGCCAATTGCGATACAGGCGCGCCAAGCCACTGCTCATCGGCATATCAGAAATGAATTGCGCACGAACGAATTATCTTCATTGACTCAGGGTTTTTCAAGCGATGCAGACGCGCTGGGCGCATCGGTAGAGGTTTAAAAGGAAATGGGCTGGGCATCACAATACATCGCTTCGCTTCGCAACGGCCAAACGGTTTCGTTTCGCCCGCGCGGCAACTCCATGAGCGGCAAGATCGAATCGGGACAACTTTGCACGGTGGTTCCGATCAAAGATGCGTCCGAACTGGCAGTGGGCAACATCGTGCTGTGCAGCGTCCGCGGCAATCACTACCTTCATCTCATCAAAGCAATTCAAGGCAAACGGTTTCAAATCGGCAACAATCGCGGAGGCATCAATGGATGGATCGGCGCGAACTCAATTTACGGTCGCTGCATAAGAGTTGAATGAACTGAAATGAGCACGCTATCACTTCCCATTCTCGCCCTCTCGCGGACCGACGGCGATCAGGTGCTGCGCGGCTATAAGCTCACGTCGGACGAACAGAAATTGTTCAAAGAAATCGACGAGGCAACCCGCAATCTGCTGATGGATGTTCCGATTCAGGACTACCACGCTGTTGCGGCCGGGATCGGGGCGAAATGCGGGCTGACCCACAAGCAATCCGCGGCGTTTTTCATGCGGGCGATGCTATCGACGTTCGAAGAGGCCGAAGATTAATCAGCAAACATCCACGATTGCGTAAGCCCTTCACTTTGGATTGATCTCATCCCTCAGTGCAGCCTCCAGTTAAAGTAAAACGCTACCGCCGCAGTTTTCTATTAAAAATTATCTTGCATTTTTCGAATATTTACCTAACATAAGAGTTTGAATTTTGTCTGGCCATGATATTGCGCAGATCGCGCCTGACCAGGTTAGGTGATTTATGGCAAATGAGGCAAACAATTTCGATGTCGGTCGATGGATCTGCCGCGGGAGGAGTCGATCAAGTGCGAAATCAGCAGATGTATGTATAGAAGGTGACAATTTGGCCGGTGCAGCGGAAAAAATCGAAAAAGTGGTGCAAAATGGCAATTTCCTTCGGCACGCCGTTCGCGCAATAGCAGGAAACTAGTATTGCGCCTTTGGAGTGGTTGTGGCATCTTCTTGGCGTGAAGGAGCACAAACAGCCACTGAAGGAAAAGGACATCATTGGCCT
>Ga0207695_10000125_pt1 | contig 228810 bp, 157 predicted proteins | sample KBSC54metaG_FD_184354 | JGI IMG/M metagenome (GOLD analysis project Ga0207695, IMG submission 184354) | Corn rhizosphere microbial communities from Kellogg Biological Station, Michigan, USA - KBS C5-4 metaG (SPAdes) (version 2) | ecosystem: Host-associated > Plants > Roots > Rhizosphere >...
ACCGGCTTGCCCATTCTTACGAGGGCCAGCGCCTGCGCTTTGAATTCAGCTGTGTATCGCTTTCGAGTCACGATTCTCATTGTCGCTTATTTTCCATTCTCGTGGTCCAAAATCTTCGCTCACCTCAAACCGAGATACGGAGTGCTTCAAAGTTTGTTCGCGGACCGGGTTTTCCGCATTCCTCATTATCAGCGATTTTACAGTTGGGGAGGACGCCAGCGAGAGGATCTCTTTTCTGATATAGAAAAGCTTTCCACCCAAAAGGAGGATCAGCACCACTTTATGGCAACGATTGTTTGCTATAAGACCCCCGAAACAAAGTCGGTTGGCACAAGTCAATATCGCATATATGACATCGTGGATGGTCAGCAGCGCATGACGACATTGATCCTTCTGCTGAAATCAATCGAACTTGCTTTGCCGCCAGCCTCGGATGATCGTGCGGAGTTAGCAAAGATTCTCGTGAAGCGTGATGGACATCTGATATTGTTGCAAACGAACAATGCAAATGAATATCTTTTTAACCGTTTTATTAAAGATGGTCAATCTCCGAAAAAGGCTGAAATTCAAATCCACTCGGATAGAAACTTAGCTCGGGCAATTGATGATTGCACGGAATTTGTAAGCCGATGGAAGAATGAGGGTAAGCTGCAGAAATTGATGGGTCTGATTCTGCACCGCCTTGGGTTCGTTGTTCACGATACAGAAGATAGTCGCGCCGTTTACACCGTTTTCGAAGTTCTAAATAGTCGTGGATTGGCGGTTGACTGGCTGGATAAAACTAAGAGCTTACTAATGGGGGTTGCTCATGAGCGCGCTGCCTCGACCCGGGCGGCCGAGGCAGAGATTAAAAATCTACAGAGTCTTTGGGGGGAAATTTATAGAGAGATTTCAAAAGAGCATGTTCCTGGTGACGAAATCTTGAGAGTTACCGCCACCCTTTATTACGGTCCAGCGGCGGGCAAGCCTCGGTCATCTGAGGATTCTGTCGAACTTTTGCGCGGCGAGTGTAACGACGTTAAGAAACCTAGTGAAATATCTGAGCGACTCCTGGATGTCGCGAGAAAATTGGTGCGACTTCACGGTGACGTGTTTTTAGGGCCTGTAACAGAAATTCTGCAATGCAGATTGTTGGCGGTTGCCATCTTATCAGCAGAGGATGTGGATGAGGCTGAGCGCGACAACCTGTTGAAACAGTGGGAAAGGACAACGTTCAGAATCTTTGGTCTTAATAGCAAGGATTCGCGAACCAAAGTTGGTGCGTACGTTCGTCTGGCTGCACAGATAATGAAAAAGGATATCAAAATGCGGACCTATATTCAACTTATGCGCGGGTTGCGAGAATTAGGGGCTGATTATCCAATTGATGTGGCGGTTGATGAGGGATTGGCGGGACAGGATTGCTACGAAGATCCTGAGAGGTGTCGGTATATCTTGTGGCTATATGAAGAGCATCTTGCTAACTCGGCCGGTAAGGGTGCGACAGTTGACGAGCATGACCGTGCTGCGATATGGAAAAAGCGAGCTTCTGACTCGATTGAGCATATTTTCCCCCAAAATCCTGCAACTAATGGGCCGTGGCGAGGCAAAATGCGTTCTGGGAGAAAAGAAGGATCATTGGAATCGAATGTCGGGCGTATTGGAAACCTTATTTTACTCCCAACATCGCTGAATCAGGAGTGCAAAGTAAAATCCTTTGATGAGAAGAAGAAGATATACGAAAAGCACCACCTACGAATGATACGGGATGTTTGCGCTGAACGAGATTGGACGCTGAAACAGATAGAAGAAAGAGAGGCGAAAATTATTGAATGGGCAAAAGCGCAATGGGCAGATATATGAGCACATTTACTCTATCGTGACACGTTGCGGGTTTGTTTGGGGTTATTGTAAATTCTCAGCCCAATATTAAAATCGTCTGAACGGGGGAAGTCTGTTTTAGACGGAGTCCCTTCGGCGTTGCGCTCTTATCCGGGCCGCGCGATATTCCCTGTAGCGATCGCTTATCCCTTCGAGAAGGTCGTTTCTTGAGATGGTCGGATGCTCAACAAGAACCTGTTGGATCACGCGCTCCAGCTTCGCCATCATCTCAGCCTTCTCCTTGTCCTCGCAGCAGTCCAAATCATACTTTGCCGCGAGTAGCGATTCGAGAAGTTCATTTCGCGATCCCGAAGACATTGCCCAAAATCTCTCTCTTTCGTGCTTCGGTCATTTCTCCGTGCCACATTCTAAGATCGTCCCTCAATTCCTGGAGTTGGGCCACTACGCTTTCAAAAGGAAGGCCAATCGTGGCCGAATCGATTTGTTTGTGGCATTCTAGTTCCAGAACGAGGATGGCTCCGGAGCCGATTAAAAATTCTGCCATTGCTCGATGATATTTTCGGTCTCGCGCTGCCGGTTCGGTGGCTACCATTTTTTCCCGTTCCAAACGTTTGAAGATCCGAATGAGCGAATACCAAGTTGAAAGACGACGGAGCAAGTGGTTGCGTTTTTCCGCCAATTCCAACTCCAAATCGGCTTGCAAGAGCAATGCTGGAAGCCAATCCTTCGGATCGACAGCAAAATCGTCATCCATGAATGGAAGCGGGGGGCCTTGATTCTCGGATTTTGCCATGCCCCGCACTGTGCAAAGGAGCGCCAACTCATCAAGCAATAAATATTATTTCTGCTGTGTAGGAGATTATATGCGTTGCCTACTTTGGATGCCGCCCACGCCTTTTAGAACGCGACAACCGTTGCGTTTGGGCCGCATTGCGGGTTGTTGTATGGCAGCGCATACGGGATTCGAACCCGTGTACCAGCCTTGAGAGGGCTGTGTCCTAGGCCTCTAGACGAATGCGCCGTCTTGGAAGAGGGTCGGCACGGTAGCGCATGGGGCGGGGGAGGACAAATGGAAATTTTTGGGCCGAGGGAATTTGCGCTTTTTTGGGGACTGTGCGACGGCGCGGAGGCAGCGTGGGGGAGAGTACGATTAGGAGCCTTCCGCCTGGCCCTTAAGACACGCCCCGTTTCGCTCCGCTGCTTGACACGCGTTCATTCCTCGCGGATGAACTCTGCTCTCGCATGCTGCGCATTTCCATCATCCCGATTTTGATCATTGCGATCATTATTGGCTCCTTCTCGGGGCAGGGATAGGCGCGAGCACTCGACCGCAAACCTCCAAAATCCCGCTGCCCTGAGCTTTACCGGCTCAGGGTTTTTTATTTGCCCATATCCCTATGAATTCCTCGCTCACTTCCGCCGTTTCGCTCTCGGAGATCGTCGCGGCGCGGCTGCGTCTGAATGACGCCGTGGCGCGCACGCCTTGCGTTGAGTCGGCCGCCCTCAGCGAACTCACCGGGGCGCGCATTTTCTGCAAGCAGGAGCATTTGCAGCGGACGGGGAGCTTCAAGGAACGCGGGGCGCGCAATGCCCTGGCTCAATTGCCGGCAGAGCAGGCGAAGCGCGGGGTAATCGCGGCTTCGGCGGGGAATCATGCACTGGGATTGGCCTGGCATGGGCGTTTGCTCGGCATCTCGGTCACGGTCGTCATGCCGCGGTTTGCGCCGCTGGTGAAGGTCGCGCGATGCCGCCAGTTTGGCGCCACGGTGGTGCTCCATGGCGATACTTTCGATGAAGCGCGATCTGAAGCGGGACGGCTCGCGGAGGAGCGGCAGCTTCGTTACGTCCATCCGTTTGATGATCCGCATGTGATCGCTGGGCAGGGGACGCTGGGTTTCGAGATCCTCGAGCAAGTGCCGGATGCGGAGGCGATCATCGTGCCGGTGGGTGGGGGCGGGTTGCTCGCGGGTGTGGCGACGGTTTTCAAGGCGTTGAAGCCGGATCTGCGGATCATCGGGGCCGAGCCGGCCAGCGCGGCGAGCTTTGCCGCGGGCTTGGCTTCGGATGGGCCGGTGCGGGTGGCGACGCGCTTTACCCTGGCCGATGGCCTGGCGGTGGCCGAAGCCGGACGGCATACGCTGGAGATCGCCCGGCCGCTGGTGCACCAGATGGTCGCGGTGGGTGAAGAGTCGCTTGCTTTGGCCATGTTGCGCATGGCGGAGCTGGAAAAGTGCATCATCGAAGGAGCAGGCGCGACGGGCCTGGCGGCGCTGCTTGCGGGAAGCTTGCCGGAACTCGTGGGACGCAAGGTGGTGCTCCTGCTCACGGGCGGGAACATCGATCCACTCGCGCACAGCCGGGTCATCGAACGCGGGTTGGCGGCGGATGGGCGGATCTACCGGTTCGATGCGCTGATCAGCGATCGGCCGGGCGGACTGGCACATCTTTCGGGAGTGCTCGCGGCAGCGGGCGCGAATGTCACGGAGATCGTCCACAACCGGACCTTTGCCGGCCCGGATCTTTCCCGGGTGCATGTGCTCTGCACCGTGGAGACGCGCGACCGGGCGCACATCACCGAAATCCAGCAGCGGTTGCAGGAAAATGGCGTCGAATTGTCGGGACCAGCGTCATGCGCCCAAGGGCATGTTTAAGACGGAGCCGTTTCCCGGTTCAATATTCTTCGCGAACCTTTGCGGGCTTCGCGGCCTTTACGTTAAAACGAAATCGCTCCTTTCGTGCAGGCGCCCGTTTTGCGCTCGCTTCCGTGCAGAATTTTGCATAACAACCAATCCGCCGGATGAAAAAGATCGAAGCCATCATCAAGCCTTTCAAACTCGATGAAGTGAAAGAGGCGCTGGAAGCTGTCGGTCTGGAAGGGGTGACGATCACGGAGGTGAAAGTTGCGACGGATCGCGCGAATGGAGCGAGCCGGCTGAACGGTGATGGACGGCTGGAGTTCAAGCCCAAGTACAAGATCGAGGTCGTCGTGCCGGATCATCGGGCGGATCAGGTGAAGGACGCGATTCTGCATGCGGCGCGCACTGGACGAATGGGAGATGGCAAATTGTTCATTCTCCCCATGCACGACGCGATTCGGATCCGTACGGCGGAGGCGGGAGACGCGGCGCTCTGATTTCTTTTCAGAGGAGGTCTCACGCGGAGCCGCGGAGTTCGCGGAGGGGAAAGAGGAAGGGCCCGCGAAAGGGAATTAGCGCTCTCGGCTGCCGGGCCGAGTTCCGCGGCGCTGATGAAGCATCGTATCGCCGGAACGTGAGCGTCTCCTCTCGGCGGCGAATTCTATTTTCACGCAATATTTTTAACCTATGAGGAACCTAGGTGAATTACTAGTCCGCTATCGGAAATGCATTGGTGGTATTCCGGGATTATTCCACCAGCTTATAAGGGGACGTTGAGATTGCCAAAGAAAGATAGCCGCGCGTAACCGCCGATTGGGCAATTTCGCACTTTGCAATTGCACCAAAAACAAAGCCGTAGCGTCGGTTTTGGAATAATACGGATGCTGCCTGACGGATGTGACAGTCTATCTAGTATTCATCCTGTTCCCCTAAACATTTATGCAATTCCCGCTTGACGGTGCATCGGGGGGCGGGCGTATATGAACACGCCGATGAAGTTAGGTGTCCCCCGGTCCACCCAAACAAATATATGGACTTAGCCAAGTGCGATGAAGGTTCCCAGGATATGCGGAAAATCATCGTGCCTGCAGGGGGAAACGATGACTTACATAGCATCCCGTAGGGATTGATTTAACCACCAACCCAACAGTTTCGCACCGGTGAGGAGTATGAAGAAGTACGAAGAAGAAGACAGGTGCTCGCAATGGAAAGTGTTTGCCGAGCAATCGAATTACCGGCCATTGAGAATGGCTGAGCTGTGCCGTGTAAGTCTTCGGCATCTGGAGCGGCAGTTCAAAGTCGAGATCGGAGTGACTCCGCGGAATTGGCTGAAGAAGGAACGATTGAAGAGCGCGCTTCGCATGCTTCCACGGGCGCAGAGTGTGAAGGAAGTTTCCTACACGCTGGGGTATTGCCAGCTTTCCCAGTTTTGCCGCGAGTTCAAGATCGGCTTCGGACTTACTCCGTCGGAGTTCAAGCACCTCGGCAAATCCGAGCAAGAACGGTTTCTCGCGATGGAGGTGAGTGGTGAGCTGCAGATGGAGCCGCCCGCGCCGTCGGTGATGTGTGAGGCGAATTGAAAGGGTTTTTCGACGATGGATTCTGTGTATGTCCCCATTCTTCTCGGAAGCGTGAGAATCGGCCGCCGCAGTGGTGCGGTGGCCGCCTACATCCTCGCGCGTCTCGCGAAGGACCCGCGGTTTAAGTCGGAGTTGCTCGATCTGGCCGACTACCATTTTGAGATACTCGAGCAACGGCCTTCGGAAATGGACGAACCGCCGCATGAGTTGGAGGCATTTTCCGCCAAACTCCGGGATGCGGATGCGCTGCTCGTCGTGTCTCCCGAGTACAAGGCGGGAATTCCCGGTGGATTGAAGAACGCCTTCGATCTCCTGGAACCGGGAATTCTGCGACGTAAACCGGTGGGGATTTGCACGGTCTCCGCCGGAGGTTTCGGTGGGTTGCAATGCTCGCTCCAGCTTCGTTCGACGATTTTCGCGCTGGGTGGAGTGCCCATTCCTGAAACCATCCTTGTCTCGCGGGTGCAGGAGTATTTCGACGAGGAGGGAAACTGCGGGAACCAGGCGAAGGTCGTGGAGATGGGGCGTTTCCTCGACGAATTGCATTTTTACGCCGACTCACTCAAGCGGGGACGCCAGCGCGATCTGGCGCAGGATCGTTTCGATCGTCCGGCGAGTGCGAGTGTGTTGGCCAGGTGAAGCTATGGAAATTACAGCTACGATCGCCGGAAGGCTCGAGTCACTGCGGGACGCGGAATCTTCCGAGGTGGATTTCTGTCACTGGATCGAGGTGCGCGGGGATCTTTTGACCGACGAGGATTTGTTTGCGATCCGGCTGCGTTTTCCTCTCGCGACTTTGCTCTACAGTCTCCCGGTCAAAGAAGAGGCCGGGCGGCAGGCACAGATCCGGAAAGCAGCCGAGGTGTGCGATCTGATCGCGCTCGATGCGGAACGCGACCTCTCGCCGGCTCTTCTCGAAAGCATTTCTCCCGAGCGCCGCGTCATCGCCTGGCGCGGGACGGTGCACAGTGCGGCGGAACTGGAAGCTTACTTCGGAACGCACTCGCGGACTCCGGCGCGTCTTTACCGATACGAGGTGGAGTGTGCGGGCATCGAAGACGGGCTGATCCCATTGCAATTTCTCCGAAGCATCGGACGGAACGATGTGACCGCTTATGCCGTTGGTGAATCGGGCAACTGGACGCACATCCTGGCTTCGAGGCTCGGGGCTCCGGTGATCTTTGGCGTGATCGGCTCTTCGCGGAATGGCGGCGGATCGGCATCCACGGTTTCTGAACTGATCAGCGACTACGGCTTCCCGGCGATGGAACCGATTTGCGAAACCTTCGCCATTCTGGGCCATCCGGTCTCCGGGTCCTTGTCTCCGCGACTGCACAATGCCGCCTATCGCGCTGCCGGAGCAGGGCGTTTATTTCTCAGTTTTCCGGCGGCGGATTTCCGCGCTTTCTGGGAGCGATTCGTCGCCAGCGGCGTGATGGAGGCGCTTGGCTTTCCGATCATGGGGCTCACGATCGCTTCGCCGCACAAGGAGGCAGCCTTGGAAGTCGCGGAAGAAGTGGATCCGCTGTGCCGTTCCTGTCAGGCGAGCAATCTTCTCGTGCGCAAGGGCGGCTACTGGAGAGCTTCGACAACGGATCCGGACGGTATCTTCCAAAATTCGACGCTCGGCCGCCGTCACTCTTCCGGAACCAAAGTCGCGGTGATCGGTTGTGGCGGTTCGGGGCGCATCGCGGCTGCCGCGCTGAGCCAGAGCGGCGCTGAGGTGGTACTCGTGAACCGCGGGCAGGACCGCGGACAGTGGGCTTCGAGTTTGCTTGGGCTGCCTTTTGTGAATCTCGAGGCGTTTTCGGCGCGGGGTTATGGAGCGATCGTCAATGCCACGCCGGTGGGCCGGAAAGGGGAACGGTTGCCGATCGATTTATCACAACTCGCGCCAGGCGCCACGGTCATCGACTTGGTTTATAGCCGCTCGGGGCCGACGCCGCTGGTGTTGCGGGCCGCGGCGCTGGGTCATCGAACGGTTGAAGGTCGCCAGGTCCTGCTCGCCCAGACGCGGCGGCAATACTATCTAATGACCGGCGAGACCATGTCGACCGAACTCGGACGGCGGGTTCTGGGTTTGCCGGTTTCCGGAGAGGATGCATTCCACGATTTCGAAGAAGACCACGCCTATGCCAGTGTCTAAGCCCATTCTCCACGATGCGGTCGAAAGGATCGAGAAACTCGCCGCGAGCCGATTCGCGCCACGCGCCGACGGATACGATACGGCGGCTGCTTTTCCCGCGGAAGATTTTGCGGATCTCTTTGCCGAAGGCCTCTACGCGCCGTGTGTGCCGGAGTCATTTGGTGGGTTGGGGCTCGGGCCGGGCCACGACACTTATTCGCTGTGGATGATGACCCGCGAACTGGCGCGCGCCGATATGTCGCTGGCCCGTTGCTGGGAGGGACATGTCAATGCGCAGGTCCTGATCGATGCGCTCGGGAGTGACGAACAGCGCGAACGCTGGTTCGACGGGATCGTCAATCGCGGCGAGATCTGGGTTGCGTGGAGCGGAGAACCGCAGTCCGCCGTCCCGGGACAGAAGGCGGCTTTTGGCACTTACCTGGAACGGGTGCCAGGCGGATTTGTCCTGAGCGGGACAAAGGCGTATGCGACCAGTGCGGGACATGCGCGGCGGGCCATTCTCCTGGTGAATGCCGCCGGTCCCGGCGGAGCCAGGCATGCCTCGGCTTCCGCGGATCAACTCTTTCTCCTCGGCTGCGATCTTACCCATCCGGGCGTGAGTTACGATAAGTCCTGGTGGAACCCGATCGGCATGCGGGCGACGGTGAGTTACATGGTCCATTTCGACGATGTTTTCATTCCGGATCATGACGTCATCGGACGCCCCGGGCAGTATCTCGAAGAAGCCTGGCAGACCCGCTTCTCGCCGCACTATGCCGCGACTTTTCTGGGCGGCGCGCAGGCCGCTTACGACTATGCGCTGGCTTCAGTGAAGAAACAGCGGAAGGAAGAGGATCCCTATGCAATACATCGCCTGGCGGAGATGTCGCTGAATCTCGAGACGAGTGATCTGTGGCTGCGGCATGTGGCGGGGCTTTGGGATTCCGGTCGGATCGATGAAGCGAAAGCAGCGGCGGCACGGGTCCGCTATCTCGTCGAGAAGCTGGCCACCGAAACACTCGATCACTGCATTCGCGCCTGTGGCGCGCGTTCTCTGGTCAAGCCAAGTCCGGTGGAGCGGATCTACCGGGATCTTTCGATCTATGTGCGCCACGACAATGCGGACCAGGTATTAGCGACGGTCGGAAAACAGCTTCTGGGCAAGAATCACGAGCATTCCTTCTTCCGTGCGGAAGGTGGCAATGGCTCGAACGGTCATCACACCCCGGTTTCAGAAGAAGACCGGCGTCCTGTGCTCGAAGCCGCCCGATGAAACCCGGCTGTAAATCCCCTTTTTTGAAATCCGAGAATAACACGCATGCCTGCTCTTGAATCCTCCGAATACGTCAACGATGCCAGCCAGGGAACCACGGCGGTGGGCGCCGCTTCGCGGCTCGACACTGCGGCGCTTATCGGGCGGTGGACGAATACCAACCCTGCGGCCGTCGGGATCGCCGAAATCTGGATCAAGGAAGAGGACGGAGACCTCGTCGTGCGCTGCTTCGGCGCGCGCTCTCCCGAGCCGTGCGATTGGGGCTCGAAACCCGCCGAGACCTACGCGCTCGCGGTGACCTCGGACGTCGCTGCCGGCTTCGAGCTGATTTACGATTTTGGCCATCAGGAAGCACTGGTCACCGCGATCCATAACCGCGGTGTGCTGGTGATCCATACCTATCATCGATTCAAGGAGGGCAGCGGCCGTTCCAACTTCATCGTGAAGGAGTTTTTCCACCAATGATCAAACTATCATCCGAAGGTGTCGACGACCCCATTCCAGGCGCGTCCACACCGAATGCTGTGAAGCATGCCGACGTCTTCGCCGCCACGGAACGCATCGAGGGTGCGCCGTGTGTATCGGTCGATGCCTCGGCGTTTCTCGGGACGTGGGTCAACACCTGGCGGGACACTCGTACCATTACGCGTTTTGTGTTGTCCGAGGCGGACGGCGGATATGCCATCGATACCTATGTCGCCGGCGGTACCGGATATCTGGGCAGCACGGAGGCGGTGCCGTTTTCTCCTGACGTGAATTCGCGGCAGGCCGACGGATTTTCAGCTTCCTACGATTTCGGTTTCGAGGAGATGCTCCTCACTGCGTACTTTGTAAAAGGGCTGATCGTGGTCTCGCAGTACACGCGCTTCAAAGACGGCAGCGGACGTCCGGACTATTTCAACCGCGAGTTCTTTTTCCATCAGGAGGATCAGAGCGAGGCCGGTCTGTAACTTTCACACATGGTCCGATTGCCGCCCCGCTCGGATAACCAGGAGACTAAGATGCCCGATTCGCCAACCAGCCCGCTCCGTTTCCACTGGAGTATGTCGAGTGCCGGTGCGCGATGGAGAGGAGCAGAGCCGCGCGCGGCGCAGAATGGCATTCCCAATTTCGCGGACTATCTCGAGTTTTGCCGCGAGGCGGAAGCCTGCGGGATCGACTCGCTTCTTACGGCCTATGGTTTTCATCGGCCGGACCCGATCGTGATGGCTTCGGCTCTGGGGATGATGACAAAGCGGATCAAGTTCATGGTTGCGGTGCGGTCCGGCTTGATCTCGCCGGCAGCATTTGTGCAGCAGGTGAACTCGGTATCCGCGCTGACGAATGGACGTATCTGCATCAACGTCGTGGGCGGGCACACTCCCAAGGAGCAGCGCGGCTATGGCGATTTCCTGGAACATGATGAACGCTATGCTCGCACCGACGAGTTTCTCACCATTTGCCGGGCGTTTTGGGAAGGGCGGAGTCCAGTGACTTATCAGGGCACTTATTTTCAGATCGAAGGCGGTGCCTTAAATACCCCGTTTGTTTCGGAAGACCGGACCGGACCGGAAATCTTCGTCGGCGGAGCTTCCAAGGTCGCCAAAGATCTCGCGGTGCGCCACGCGGATTGCCTCTGGACGCTTCCGCGGCGGCCAGAGGAGTTATTCGAGCAGTTCGGAAGCGTGATTGAGAGCGGAACGGAGGTGGGGATTCTTGTTTCCATGATCGCGCGTCCGACGCGTGAAGAAGCGGTTGCCAGCACGCGAGAGATGCTGGAAGCGATTGGGACACAGGCGAAGAAGACGCATCGTGATTTTTCCATGCGCTCGGATTCGGTGGCCTTTACCAGCACACTGGCCATGGCTGAAGAGACCCAGAGCGATTGGCTCACGCCCTGGCTGTGGACGGGCGCGGTACCATACTTGGGCGCGCCAGCCGTTGCGCTGGTGGGATCTTACGATGAAGTGGCCGAAGCGATTCTTGAATTCAAGGACGCGGGGATTACACAGTTTCTCTTCATGGGCTGGCCGGATCTGGAGGAGATGCACCGCTTCGCTTCCGAAGTACGTCCGAGAGTGGAGGCGCGTGAGCGGCGCAATCTGCGCAAGGCGCGGCCGATCGTTTTGGAGCCAAGTATGGGAGGAACCCGCTGATGAATCTCAAATTCCACTGGCGCCTTTTGCACGGCGGCGAAACGATGGGCGCCACCCGGGCTGCCGGTAATCTAAGTCATAGTACAGCGTTGCCTGATCTCGAGAACCAGACTGAATTCTGCCGGCAGGCGGAGGTGTGCGGGATCACGGGTTTGCTGACTAATGTCGGTGCACCACAGCCGGATCCCATTCTCCTGGCGGCGGCGCTCGGGATGCGTACGGAGAAGATCGAGTTCATCGTTGCTTATCGCTCCGGACTGATTCCTCCCACGACTTTTGTTCAGCAACTGAATACCCTGTCCGCGCTGATCAATGGGCGGTTCAGCCTGAATATCGTCGCGGGTCATTCTCCGCTGGAGCAGCGTTACTACGGCGACTTTCTGGAACACGACGAGCGCTATGCGCGCACGGAGGAATTTCTCGCCGTCTGCCACCGGTTTTGGGAAGGGGCTGGGCCGGTCAATTTTCCGGGGAGGTATTACCGCATCGAGAATGGCCAGTTGGGTACGCCGTTTGTTTCGCCGTCCCGCACTTATCCCGAGTTATTTATCGGCGGCGGATCGGAGGCCGCGAAGGAACTGGCAATTTCGCAAGGTTCCGTGTGGATGCGGTTGGCGGATGCGCCGGAGCGGCTCGAGTCGTCGATCCAGCCGGTACTCGCCGCGGGTAAAGAAGTGGGGCTGAGGATGTGCGTGATTTGCCGGTCGACGCGAGAAGAAGCGGTTCGGGCGGCTTTACAGCTCGTTTCCGGCTTGGATCTGGGGAAGAACGACAAGGCGCTGGAGCGGGATTTCATGCGGAAGAGCGATTCGGTTTCGATCCGCCAGGCTTATGAACTGGCCGATACGGAATGGCTCACGCCGTGGCTTTGGACTGGAGCGGTTCGCACCCATGGCGGACCGGCGATCACCGTCGTGGGCAGCCCGGAGGAAGTCGCTTCCGCTTTCATTGAATACAAGAAAATCGGCGTGACCCAATTCATTCTCGCCGGATGGCCGAAGCTCGAGGAGATGCAGATCTTCGGGCGGGAAGTCCTCCCGCGCATCCGGGCCAAAGAGCGCGAAATGGAGAATACCGTGAATGGACATGACTATGAGCACAGCAATCGAAGAGAGCCTTTCCACGCAGTTCCAGCGTGACGGGATTGTTTTCCCTGTCCCGGTGCTGTCTCCCGAAGAGACGGCTTCCTATTACGCTTCCTTTTCGGAGGTCGAAGACATCCTGGGCGAACCGGTCAAGCGGATGGGCGCTCCCGCGCTCCATTTCCCCTGGGCCTATCGTTTAGCCACGGAAGAAACCGTGCTCGATGCGGTCGAACAGATTCTGGGGCCGGACATCCTGATCTCCGGTTCGCTGGTCTTTTGCAAATATCCGCACGACCCGGCCTTTGTCGCCTGGCATCAGGATACCTTTTACTCGAACCTTCACCTGACTCCCTCCGTCTCGGCCTGGATCGCGCTGCTCGACAGCACGCCTGAGAATGGCTGCATGCGGGTCGTGCCCGGATCTCATGCTCGTGGAGTGCTGCCGCACCAGGAATTGAACACACCGGATAACCTGTTGCGCCGCGGCGAAGAGATTCTCGTAAGGGTGGAAGATTCGGAGGCAATCGATGTGACTTTGCGGGCCGGTGAGATGTCGTTGCATCACAACTCTATCATTCATGGGTCGCGGCCGAATGACTCGGATTACAAACGCATCGGATTCATCGTTCGCTTTGTGACGCCTGCCTACGACCTCGGACCGCAGACGGCGCCTTTCCTGCTGGCGCGTGGAAATGCCGATTGCGATCATTTGCAAATCGCGCCGCCTCCGCAGGAGCGGTCTCTGCACGAAATGATCGCGAGCTGGAAGACGGCTACTTAACCTCGCGAATGAAGATACTCCTGTGGGCGAACCATTCTTATGGGGCGTGCTTTACCAACGGGACCGGGCGCACTCCGCGTGATCTGCCCTCCGGATCCGGACATTTCCTGCATGACTTACTGGCCAAAGGACTCGGAGAGCTGGGGCACGAAGTTTATTACTATCTTGAAAAAGGTGTTGGCGGGCCGCTCCCGCCGGGTGTGACCCTGGTCGACGAGCCACAGGATGACGCGGAAATTGCGCATACCTATTCTTCCCTGAGATGCAGCGAGAGGGTCATTCAGCACGCAGAAGCTCGAGGGATTCCCTGGCTGGCGACGTGCCACCTCGACATTCAGGGACGGGGAATTGATCGCGGCCTTGCCGGGACTAACTGGATATTTGTCTCGAAAATGCTGGGAGGACTCTACGGGAGTGAGCGAGTTGTCTATAACGGGATCGATCCCGCAGATTATTTGTATTCCGAACAGAAGTCAGACTATTTCTTATTCATGTCCAACATGGACTGGGCGCATGAGAAAGGGCTGGGTACGGCCCTGGAGCTTTCGCGCCGAATGGGGTTTAAGCTCGTGGTTGCCGGGACGAGTGGAAAGTGGGAGGTAATCCGAAAGATCGAGGAACTCTGTGCGCGAGACGGAGCAGAGTACGTAGGCGATGTGCGTGGCGAGCGGAAGGCGGAACTCTTTACCGGTGCGCGGGCGCTGCTCCATCCCTCGCAACTGAATGAAGCGTTTGGCCTTGTGGCGATCGAAGCTCTCATGTGCGGTACGCCGGTGATTAGCAGCGACCGGGGAGCGAGCGGAGAAGTGATTTCTCCGGAGGTTGGGTTCATTTGCCGCGGTATGGCGGATTACGAGAACGCCATCGAGGAGGTCGGAAGGATATCTTCCGCAGCCTGTCGCGAGAAAGCGGAGCGCGACTATCACTACCTGCAAATGGCCCGAGGATTCCTGCGCGAATATCGCGCGGAAATCGAAATCCCATCGATCAATCGAAACGTCCTCGAGCGGATCGTTGCAAGCGCATCCGCTCCAGCCTGCGGATAATTTATCCAGCCATGTCGCAGCAGACTGACGATTTCGCTAAATGGTTTCCCCATCGGGTTTGCATTAATCTCGACCGGCGGCCCGAGCGATGGCAGCGGATGCAGTCGCGCGCTGGATCTGCGGGCTTAGGTCCTCTTGAAAGGTTTGCGGCGGTGGACGGCGCGGCCGTCACTCCGCCGCCTGGCTGGCCCGAAACCCGCGGCGCCTACGGTTGCCTCTCGAGCCACCTTGCGGTGATTCAGCGGGCAAAGCGCGAAGGATGGCCGCATGTCCTGATTCTCGAAGACGATGTCCTGCTCGAAGATGGGTTTCTTGAGAAGTTTCGCGAGCGGATCGTTTCCGTGCCGGATGATTGGGACATGCTTTTCTTCGGCTGTCTGCATCACGATCTGCCGAAGCCTGTGGCGCCCGGAATCGCTCGATTGCGCGGATCGTTTTCCACTTTTATGTACGCGGTGCGCGCCACCGCGTATGACGGGTTCATTCGTCTGAATACGAGGGCGAAAAAGGCGGTCGATACAAATAACACGATCCTGCAGCGGTGTTATAAATGCTATTGTTTCATGCCGCATCTTGCGTGGGTGGATGACAGCCCATCCGATGCGCAGAATCTGCCTTCGCATCATTGGTATATTCGCGATTCGCTTGTGCTCCGAGGCAAGGAGGTTGAGGCGATGGAAAAGCGGACGGCCATTGTCATTCCCTATCATCCGCAGCCAAATCCGGAAATTGCACGGCGAAATCTCGATTTCCTGATCCGGCACTATGGCGGATTGTTCGCCGTGCTCGTCGTAGAATACGGGCGGGAGCCATCTCTGGATATTGCTTCGTTGCCCGAGGGTTGTGGCTATCGCCTTCTAGAGAGCGATGGCTTGCTCCGTCCTGAGCGATGTCTGGTCGAAGCAAAGCGCTGCTTTGCCGAAGAAAAAGACTTCTTCATTTTCAATGAAGCAAACGTCGTTTGTTCCCGGATGGAGATGCGCGCCAACCTCATCAAATGCGCCGAATACGACGCGGTTACTTCGTTCCGCAGTTATATCGATCTCGATGCCGTGGATACGGAGCGATTCGTAAAGGGAGAGGATTACACGGCGGACAACTATCTTCCAAGACCTCGTGTCGGATGCTATTCTGAATATGTGACGTTCAGCCGCCGCGGCTTGTCCCGCTATCTTGAAAATGGTGCGCCGGGTTCTTCGGAACGGCTCGAAGAAGAACGGGTTTTTGATTCGCCAGGATGCGCGATTCGCTTGTTTTCCGGAGATGAAAGACCGATTGTGGATGAGGCGGGAACGAGCGCTTGCGGCTTGCTGGTGGAGGCAGAAAGTCATCTGGTTGTAACGGAAAAGGCGTGACGCCTTTCCAGTGATTCATGGCTGCCGGAAAAAAAGTACTGGTGACAAGCGAAGAGCGTTGGCAGCTCGAGCGCACGGCTGCTTCTCCCACGAGTCCGCAGCGGGATGCCCTCCGTGCGCGCATCGTGTTAGGCCTTGCAGATGGTGTCTCGGGTGCGGATCTCGCGGAGTCGCTCAATACTTCGCGGCAGGCAGTGAGCCGTTGGCGCGGACGCTGGATGACTAATGGTCTGGCGGGTTTGCAAGATACTCCGGGTCGTGGGCGCAAAAGCAGTCTGGATGAAGCAATTCTCCATCGCGTGCTGCAAGTGGAGAACACGGTGAATCCGGAGGGTGGCAAATGGAGCACGCGAGCGATGGCCCGGCTCACCGGTGTATCACATATGACGATACACCGGCTTTGGTCCGCATATGATCTTCAGCCACATTTGAGGTCAGTCCAGGAGGCGATACCCACTCGTCAGTGGAATGAAATTTTAGAAGGACAGTGTCATCCTATTTCCGTTACAGAAGGGGTGGAAATGCCGCATGTCGCTGTCAGGCAATCGAATGGTGGGCGGCGCTCTGCAAATGCTATTGCCAGCATCATTATGCTTGGCCAGTCTCACCTTCATATTGCCGCAAGACCCTGGAATGCGTCGCAAACAAACAAACGTGGCGCGGGGCATGGCGGCGATATCGAAACCGCAATCAGAACGAAATTTATGGGGAATCTGACCACTAGCAAAGATGCCAAAGGCAAGAAAGGACCGGTCCAAGGTGGAGGCGGACCTGTTGTAGTCGTCCTGGAAGAATCGGTGGCGAAGGATTTATTCCTCGCCCTGGCTCAGGCTTTGGGCGCACCGATCGACAAGAAGAAAAAGAAGAAGAAGAAAAAGAAGGACAAAGGCGGCGGCAAGAAAGCCGGCCCGGTCAAGTAGCAGAATCGCGCGGGCGCGGCTTGCCTCGAGGTTTTGCCGCGGCCCGCACTCCTTTTTTGAAATCGCGCCGCCGGTTCACTCAGGCGGCGCTTGCAGTCTCTCGAATTACGAAATGCGTATGGGCCACGCATGTGGCCAGAACTGAAGTCGGACAAAATCACGAGCAATGAAAATCTTCAAACAGCTTGGCGGTACTGTACTCGCCGCGGCGCTGGCCCTGGGCCTGGCGCCCGGCGCAGCGAAAGGGGCGGATGAAGCGAAGGCTACCCCATTGATTTGCAATCGTACGATCAAGGCCGAAGTCGTGGCCATTGATCAACCATGGATGTGGAATCGGCTCGGCGCTGCACAGCCGGGCGGCGTCCTCTATGCCCTGTATGGCGACATCGTACAACTCGACGGCAAAGAGTTGCCCGATCTGTCGAAACTTTCCCCTCAGCAGGTTGAGGAGCAGCTGGCTGGCCGGGTGCGACTGCGGGATGACAAGCGTCCGCGTCCCCTCGTTCTCCGTGCGAATAAGGGAGACTGTTTAGAGATTACATTGTGGAATCTGCTCGCGCCGGATCCTGGCTCGAATGGAGGCGAGAAAGCGACAGAACGCTGGGCACTGCGCCAAAAGCGTCTCCAGCATGAACCGGTGCCGGAGTCAGCTGACCAATCGGCGACACGCTGGGTGGGTATTCATGCGACCGGAATTGAATTGATTGGAAATATTTCCAGTGACTCCTCATGGATTGGTCGCAATCCGGATAGTCTCGCCAGTACGGCGGGCGCCAAGGCGGCGGGTGGGAATGTTCCCCCAGGGCAGATGCAGAAGTATCGCTGGTACGCTGCCGAAGAGGGGACTTATCTCATTTATAGCCCGGCCGACATGGAGAGTGGCGATCAGGCGCGCGCCGGCTTGTTCGGTGCGATCAACGTCGAGCCCGAAGGGGCGGAATGGTATCGCAGCCAGGTGACGCACGATGATCTCGAGCAGGCGACCTTGCGTGAAGGTGATCTTAATACGCACTATCGAACCTTGGAATCTCCGGCAGTGGTGGAGAAGCCGATTGCCGCGCATGTTCCTGGTCCCGTGGCCGGGATGAAGAATAAGGTGCTCCTCAACCGTGAGCCGGATAAGCAAAAGGCCGTGGATGTGCTCGAGGCGACCGATGGCCGGATCTTCACCGCAGACGGACAGCCCTTGATCTACTATCAGTCCGTCTTTCAACCCGGGTCCAAACGTCCATACCGTGACGGCCTTCCCGTGCTGTCGATGCTGGCGGCCAAGTCCGTTGGCAAGCCGCTCTATGATGAGCCGCTCAAGGAACAGCCATCAGGGTATGTCAAGGAGCTTCAGGATCTCGATGCCGGCATCATCCCGCAGGCGTTGAAAGATATCTTTGCGGGCAAATTGCACATCGACTTATCCGATGCGGCGAAAGTGGTTGAGCAATATCGCCTGAGCTGGCTGATCACGGACAAGGGGAATGCTTATCTGGTGAGCGGCAAAAGCGTAAATAACGTAAATCGGCTGTTGATTTCCCAGGCGGAACTGGATCTTATTTCGAGCGATCTCACGGCGGTCATAACCGGCCCGGACGCGGGCCGGTTCTCTTACGGCAATAACAGCCCGACTTTTGCGACTAACCCGGCATCGCCCGATCGCCGCCAGCCTTATCGCGAATACACGATCATCTATCATCAGGCGTTCTTTGCCACGCAGGCCTTCCCGCAATGGCAGAACGATAACTTGCAGACGGTTCTGCAAGCGGGCGGAGATAACTTCGCGATCAACTACGGATCGGCGGCAATCGGACCGGAAATCGTGGCCAACCGGATCGGCGTGGGGCCGATGGGAAATGTGGATGCCGTGGATCTGAAATTTGAGGAATTCTTCCTCAGTTCGTGGGCCGTAGGCGATCCGGCGATGGTGGTAGACGTGCCGGCGAATGCCCCAAATGCGCTGGTCTCGAATCCAGGCGTTCTCCCGCAAGTGCGCCAGCAGGTGCCTCCAGGTTCCCCGGCCGCAATCCTCGCTGCCCAGACCGGCGATCCGCGACCGGCTCAGGTAATTCCTCCGCAGGCCTACGACTTTGCGCCACTTACTGGAGCAAAGGCGACCAAGGCCTTTTTCCCGGATGATCCGTCGAACGTGTACCACAGCTACATGAACGATCACGTGAAGTTCCGGATCCTGCACGCGGGTGCGGGTCCGTCGCATGTGCATCATCTCCACGCGCATCAATGGTTGCATTCGCCGGATAGCGATGACGGCCACTACCTCGACAGCCAGCTCATCATTCCTGGCTCAGCTTATACGCTGGAAATCACTTACGGCGGCAGCGGCAACCGGAACAAGACAGTCGGTGACTCGATCTTCCACTGCCATTTCTATCCCCACTTCGCACAGGGTATGTGGGCGCTCTGGCGGGTTCACGATGTGTTTGAGGCCGGTACAGTGCTTGATGCGAATGGTGTGCCAATTGCCGGCGTGAACCGTGCCTTGCCGGATGGCGAGATCGCGCGTGGCACCCCGATTCCTGCCCTCGTCCCGCTTCCGACGCTCGCCATGGCGCCGACTCCCGCCAAGGTGGAGTTGACGAACATGGAGCCATGGGCACCGGGCGGGGACGGACGCCGGGTCAAAGTGATTCCTGAAAAGGTCTCGCCGAAACTCGATGCGCAGGGACAGATCGTGAAGGATTCGAGTGGAAATCCGGTGACCGTTCCTGTGTTTAGAAATCCCGGTTATCCATTCTTCATCCCGGGCGTTTCCGGACATCGTTCGCCTCATCCTCCGCTCGGTTTTGCCTGGCTGGAAGATCCTAATACCGGGGCGCCGATCTTGAATCCCCAAACCCACGATAAATTCTATCTCGATGGTGGTCTGCCGCGGCATCTCGTCCTCGGCGGAAAGATCCTCGAGGAGTATCAGACCCGCTGGGACTTCACGAAAGAGTTTGTGGAGCGCGATAAGAGCGGAAAACTGCACGGCGATCTCGACGCGTATGAACTGCCGGAAGATGGCACGCCGATCGAGAAGGTGGCCATGCAGACTCACGCGACGCGGACACGGCCCAGCTCGCTGCCGAATGGCGATCCGGGCAATTTCACGCTCAATGGGTTGCCTCCGACTCCCGGCGCTCCGTATGCCGACCCCTCGGTGACCGATTTCGGTGATACGAATATTCACCGCCGGAGATACCAGGCAGCGGTTATTGAACTAAATGCCGTGCTGAACAAGACAGGCTGGCATTTCCCGCAGCAGCGCATGATTTCGCTGTGGCAGGATGTGAAGGATGTTTACGCCGGTGATCGTCCGCCTGAACCGCTCTTCTTCCGGTCGAATACGCAGGATACCATCCAGTTCTGGCACACAAACCTCGTGCCGAACTACTATGAGCTCGATGACTTCCAGGTGCGTACGCCGACCGATATCATTGGTCAGCACATTCACTTGGTGAAGTTTGACGTCACATCTTCGGACGGCGCTTCGAATGGCTTCAACTACGAAGCTGGAACGTTTAGTCCGGAAGAAGTCCAGGGCCGTATCGCGGCGATCGATGATTCGGGCGGCTTGTTCTCGTTTGATCCGGCGAACGACTTCGTCAACAAGGAAGGGCCCCGCCTGCAATTGCAGACCAAAAAGGTAAAGGATTACTATCCCGCGCCGGGAGATCAGGTGGACGTCTCGAGCGGTCAGCCGGTGGTGACCCGAAATGGGAAACCGGTGGAATTCTCGGTCTTTGGCAAGTCGCCGAAACCCGGTGAATGGGATGGTGCCCAGACGACCATCGAGCTGTGGGGAGTGGATCCGCTTCTGAATAACGAGGGCGAAGATCGCACTCTGCGGACCGTGTTCACGCACGATCACTTCAGCGCCTCCACCCACCAGCAGGCTGGGATTTATGCGGGTCTTGTTGTCGAGCCGGAAAGTTCACTGTGGTACCTGCCGGATGGCACGCGGATGAATACGCGTCTCGATGGCGGCCCGACGAGCTGGCATGGTTATATCATTCCGAGTGATCCGAAGGAGAGTTATCGCGAATTCATGCTGGAGTTCCAGGACATGCAGCTCGCCTATACCAAGGACAGCCTCAAGGAGCCATCCTCGGCGATCTTCGATCCGCGCAAGGATCCATCTGCGCCGGCTGCCTTTGACCTGAATCAGTCGCCGCTCCCGCCGACCCAGGACGTCGATGGGCAGAAGCGGCAGCTAACCAGCGGTGCGATGGCTTACTATGTCGGCCAGTTGAATGCCGCGAAGCTGCCGGTGGCCAAGAATCCGCTTGTCCCGGCTTTCCCGGATCTGTTCCTCGACTTCGGTGTACCGCTCTCCGCCAAAGCGACGGTGACAGTGACAAAGAAGGATGAAGAATGGGTCATCACGGAAGCTGCGGGCGAGAAGAATGCCGGGGCCGAGTATATCATCCAGGCCAAGCGTCAGGAGGTGACGATCCAGGGCCAGAAAGTCCCGATCATTACGAGCATGCCGGTATTCATGCCGAACATCACTCCTGGCTGGTCGGATTCGAAGTTTGCCCTGAATTCGCCGCCGGATTCAAACAACACGGCCAATGGTGCGCCGTTCCCGCAACTGGTCAGCCAGAATCAGGTCGGCACTTACTCGGTGAACTACCGGAACGATCCGGTTCCCTTCCGGGTGGCGGATATCAAGGGTGGTACAGCGACGCCGAAGGCTGGAGACGCCGGAGACCTGTCGTTGGCCTTCGCTTCCATCAAGCGTGGTGGTGACGGAGTTCTGGACATTCAGCCGGACGGCAAGACGCCTGGGTTCCCGAAGAGCCCGCTCGTGCCGAATGCTCAACCGTACGATCCGTACACGCCATTGATTGAGGCTTACGCCAACGACAAAGTGCAGATTCGCTCACTCGTTGGCGCCCATACCCAGTCGCACGCCTATGAAATTCATGGGATCAAGTGGCTGTTTGAACCTTCATCCAAGAACTCCGGTTACCGCAATGCCCAACTCATGGGTCTGTCGGAGCACTTCGAGATGCTGTTCAAACTGCCCGCCACCACAGTCGATCACCCGACTCCTGGTGGACCTGCCGGCACACCACAGTCGTTCGCGGATTACTTCTATTCCCCGAGTTCCGATATCGTGGGATTAAATAACGGTGCGTGGGGCATCATGCGGGCTTACGGATCTGTGGTCTCTGGCGTGCAGCCACTGCCAAACAATCCGAAGCCGGTTTCCCCCGGAAATGTCGATATCTATCAGGAAGGTTACACGGCGGCGAAAGCTGGCGGTGGCGCCGTACGTGAATTTGATATCACCGCAGTCGACGCAGCGTCCGCGCTTCCCGGCGGCAACCTGGTCTTCAATAACCGCCAGGGGCTACCTGCCCCACTTCAGACGGCGAATGGTTTACTCTTTGTGAGGACATCCGATCTCGACAACGGAAAACTGAAGGCGAACGCGCCGATCGAACCACTGATCATTCGCGCAGCGGCAGGGGAGTGGATCAAGGTGACGTTGCGAAACGGGTTCAATACACAGAGCCCGGTCTTCCAGCCGGCAAATGCAGTGCCCAACGAACTGCCGTACGCGACGCCATTCAAAGGTACGACGCAAAGTCCGTCAACATTGCCCATGGTTCCGCTGAATACCTCGACGAACATTGGGCTGCATGCCCAACTGGTCGGATATGATCCGGCCTCGGCCAACGGCCTCGTGGTGGGATTCAATCCGAAAAATCAATTGGTGGCTCCCGGTAAGTCGCAGGACTTCTACTGGTATGCGGGTGATGTGAAGACCGACGAGACCGGCAAGAAGATCGTCGCTACAACTCCGATCGAGTTCGGTGCAACCAACCTGATCTCGGGCGATCAATTGATCCATCCGCAGTTCGGCTTGGTCGGCGCCCTCATCGTCGAGCCACAGGGTTCGACGTGGGTGGAAGATGTGACGAGCCGCGCTTCCGCTACCGTGACCAATGCGGATGGCATCAAGTTCCGTGACTTCGTGGTGGTGGACCAAAACATGGTTGCGAACTCGAGCCTCTCGGCCGACTCCGCTGGTAATCCAAACCCGCTCAATACAGTTGCGGGCAATGTGGTGGGTGCGGTGAACTTCCGCTCTGAGCCGTTCTCCATCCGCCCGCTGCCGAACAATGCGCAGAACCTTCCGCAGCCAACTGCGCAAGGCTTCTCGCAGGCCTTCTCGGATAGTCTCTACAATCCGGCCAGTGACCCGCAAACGCCTGTGTTTGTGGCTCCGGCAGGCTCGCCGACCAGGATCCGTCTGCTCGTCCCGAGTACGACGACGAACAACGAAATCGTCGCCCCACCGGTGTTCATCGTGCATGGGCACAACTGGGAGGAAGAGCCATATGTTCATGGATCGACAAAGATCGGTAACAATCCTCGCTCCGAACATTTCGGGGCCATCCAGGCCGGGCCGAACCAGAAGTTCGACCTCGTCTTCAAGAGCGCTGGTGGGACGGATCGCGTCGCGGGCGACTATCTCTACACGACCTATCAGACCGCCGGTGTGTTGGGAACGTGGGGATTGTTCCGTGTGACGAATCAGGAAGTGGTTATTGAGAAGGCCTCGATCAATGGCGGTTCGCTGACGGCGCAGGGAAGCATCCGGTTCGTGACTCAAAACGGGACGGATACCCTGCCGAAACAGCTCCATGTCTATGGATCGGATGCCTCGAATCCGAACATCGACCTCGGAGTGGTGAACGTGGCGACCGACGGTACCTGGTCAATGCAGGCCACGACTACGTTGAAGGCTCCGGTCACAATCCAGGCCAGCACGGTGCTGGATCAGGGTACTGGCGCAACCACATCGAAAACGATTGAGGTGACGGCGACGGGGGTGGAGACGACCTCCATTTCCAACTAAACCGTTCTCGCTGCCACCCCTATTAAAAGCATGTGGGAAATTGGAGTACTCAGGGGCAGCGCACCCGGTGCGCTGCTCCCAGGGGCAGGCGGGATGAATCCCGTACTGACCGCTGCCGACGTGACGGACATCGAGGCCGAATTCGTTGCGGACCCGTTCATGCTTCGGAAAGGCGATCAGTGGCACCTCTTCTTTGAGGTGCTGCGGAAAGCCGACAAACGGGGTGAGATCGGCCTGGCAACAAGTCACGACGCCGTTCACTGGAATTACGAGCGGATCGTCCTGCGGGAAGAGTTCCATCTTTCTTACCCGCATGTCTTCGAATGGGAGGGACATTATTACATGATCCCGGAAACGCTTGGGGCCGACGAAGTTCGTTTGTACGAAAGCGCGGCTTTTCCTTTCGATTGGCAATTCAAGACGAGTTTGATTCCGGGCCGCTTCGCGGATCCCACGATCTTCCGGCACGATGATCATTGGTGGATGTTTGTTTGTGGCAATCCGCATCGCCACGACTCGCTACGCCTCTTTGGCGCGCCGGAACTGGAAGGTCCCTGGACGGAACACCCGTGCAGCCCACTCGTCACGGCAGATCGCCGGTTTGCAAGGCCGGCTGGCCGTGTGACGAGTTATGATGGCCGCCTGCTGCGCTTCGCGCAGGATTGCTCGACAGAATACGGAAGTCGCGTTTGGGCGTTTGAGATTCTTCGGCTTGATGCATCGCACTACGAAGAATGTCCTTTTTTACTCGAACCCGTGCTTGGCGCGGATCGTTTCGGTGAGTGGCCGACATCCCGGATGCACCATCTCGATCACCATCGGCAATTCAGCGGTGAGTGGATTGCCTGTGTTGACGGCTGGCGGGCAAATAGCCAATCTCGGGCGTGAGTCAGCTCATCCAAAGTCTCTGGGTCGGTCGGAGGTTGTCGGTAATGGAGCGCCTCTCCATCGCTTCTTTTCTCGCTCACGGGCATGAGTTTCATCTCTACGCCTACGAGGAGATCGAGAATGCTCCGGAAGGCACGGTGACCATGCCGGCGGAAGAGATTCTGCCGCGCTCCAGGATTTTCCAGTATAAGAAGTTTCCGAGCCACGCCGGCTTCTCAAATTTCTTTCGCTATAGGCTTCTTCTGATCCGGGGTGGCTGGTGGGTGGATACCGATGTTGTTTGTTTGAAGCCCTTTCATTTCGAGCAGCCCTATGTCTTCGCTTCCGAGCGCGTGAAGGACGGCGCCGTGCCCACTACCGCGGTGATGAAAGCGCCCGCCGGCAGTGAGCTAATGGAGTCGAACTGGCAGGTCTGTGCGGATCACCCAGATCCATCCAATGTCGTGTGGGGAGAGCACGGACCGAAGCTAATGGCCAAGGGGATCTCGAAATTTGGGTTGGATTCGTTTCTTTGCGAGGCGGAGGTCTTCTGTCCGTTGGCCTGGGATGAATCGGAAGCCTTCGTTCAGGAAGGGGATCCAGATGCCTTTGGTGAGAAGACGCGGGCGGTGCACTTATGGAATGAGATGTGGCGGCGAGGTGGCCGCGACAAGGATGGGAGTTATGCGCCCGAGTCACTCTACGAAAGGCTGAAGCAGAGATACCTTCCGCAATGCTTAAATTGATCGTAGCGCCGAAAGCGGCGTTGCGCCAATACGTGAGCCGGGAGTTCTGGTTCATCATCGACGATCTGGAAACGAGCTTCGGATGGAGGCTTTTGGAGCCTGAAGAGATTTACGGAGATCGGCGAAGCTTGCGCGAGATCTTTGAAGACCGGTTTGGCGCCCCGCCGTCCGTCATTTTATTTTGGGAATCATTTCGCGTTATTGCAGCGAGGGCTCCTGAGTTATCCAAACTCGGCAGCCGGATTGCCGTCTGGGCGGACGATCTGCATTCTTTCGATGACTATACGCGGCTCGGGCGAATCGCTGCCTTCGTTCTCGCCGAAAAGATCTTCGCCGCCCATGCGAACCGATTCGCGTATCACTACCCGTTTATCGACAAGAAGGATGGACTCATCTGGCTGCCGCATGCCGCGTCGCCCGATTTTGCGGTCGATTTCAACGAGGCGCCGGAGCGATCGATTTTTCTTGGAGGTGCCGTGAACGAGCACTACCCGTTACGTGAGCGACTTAAGGTGCTGGGTGAAAGTGGTGGCGTGCCGGTCCGTGTCCTCGATCATCCAGGTTATCATTGCGGATTCGACTACGGAAACGAGCGATGTGTCGGGAATCGCTATGCCCGCGAGATATCCCGGCACTTCGCTGCCTTCACCGATGGCAGTGCCAATCACTATCTGGTGGCGAAGTTTTTCGAGATCCCAGCAACGGGCGCTCTTTTGCTCGCGGATGATCGGATGTGCTCCGCGTTCGCTCAGTTTGGTTTTGAGGATGGTGTGCACTATGTATCAGCAAACGCCGATAACATGGAGCAACGAATCCGCGAGGTGCTCGACCCGAGTCATTCGATGACCATGGATGGTATCCGGCGAGCGGGGAGAAAGCTGATCGAAGCGGCGCATCTGACGAGGCATCGAGCACGACAGATTGAGGAAGCGTTTTGAGCGTACGGAAGTTGGTTCCGCAAGCGATACGTAGCTTTGCGCTGTCGTCGCCGAATCAAGGCGCAAAACCATTGATCTTCCACAAGGCAAAGATGCATGCGATCTTCGCTGCGTCCGAAATCAGTGGAATACCAATCACGAGCAGAAGGATTCGTTTCCGACGGTCCAGTTTGACAGACCGATAGTACACGACCGCCGCGATGATCCATATGGGGGCGAGCGCGAGGCAGATCCCGATCCAGTCGATATCTGAATCGAAAAGGCGATACAGAAAGTAACCGCCGCCGATGACGATCAATGCCGCGGTCGAACCCACCGCGGCGATCTTTCTTTCAACGGGATCCATGGCTGCGCCTACCGCGCCGAATGGGCCACTCTCAGAGCGTTCCGTTGAGATACAGGAACGAATAACGTTTCACCACGTCGTCGTGTTTCTCTACTCCCTTGAGATAGTTGGCGATGACGTCTTTTTTATAATTTCGAGAAGATAGATAGGATTCCGTGCGGGCCTTCCACGGTGTGATTTCTTTCGGATCCTCGCAGATGTGGAGAAAATCGGCGACGATAAGGTCCCAATCGTGCATGTGCCGGATGTAGGATGGCGATAGGAAGCGCTGGACCCGTGGGTCTTCATTCATTGCTTGCCGGGTCAGTTTGTAACTGGACTCGAGAGCCTCGTGGAGAAGGCTCATGCTGCGGGCGCGAGTAGCGGGTTCCACGTGGTAAATCTGTTCGATGTACCAAAGGGCGCTGCCGTCGATCTGGTTGGGCCGGCCCGGATTCGCGCAGATGAAGCACTCATCGAAAACCGTGGCCCGGAAGGCGGGATGCGGCCAGAAGGAGGCATCGTCAGGATCTGGAACCTGCAGGCAATCGTGATCCATCGAGAAGAGCTGGACGGTCCATTCGCCATTGATGAAGGCGCTTTTCAATCCCATGTTCCTCCCGACGAATGACTCTCCATGGGAATAGCCGCCGAGGGCGAGCAGGGTTCCCCAGAGTTTCCCGAGCTCCGAGATGAGCCGGGTATGAAAACGGTCGGCTCGAACTCGATTCTCCGGCACCGCGAAAACTTCGCGCAGATATGCCGCATGACTCTCGTAAGGGTCGTCTGGCGCGACATAGCTCCCGAGAGCTTCATCCAGAAGGCTTTGCGTGAAGTGCTCGGACTCAAGGCGGCTGAAGCTCTTTTGCTTCAGGCCTTCGATGAAATAGGCGTCGGGGCCGTCGGGGGAAAGATAGCTGGCCAGCAGATTGAGCCGGTAAGAACTCGTTTGGGCGAGAATTCCCTGGCAGGGCAGGACGTGAGCGAGGAAGCGCCCGGTTAAGCCATACGCTCCTCCGGCTTCCGCGAGTTCGGCGCCGTATTGCCCGTCGAACGCTTTGACACAGCGTTCCATGGCGTCGCGCACCGAGTCATAGCGATCCCCGAAAATGTCCGGATCGGTGAAATAGTCGACGAGATGCACTTCGCGCCCATCCAGCGGCACCGTCTTGTAAGTCGCAAGCGAGAGCACTTTGGAGAGGGGCGCTTCCGATCCATGGACCACGCGGAAGATTTCCGAAAGGACGCCGGCCGAATCCGACTCCGACCGCAAACTCGCCGTGGAAGCCCCGCCCTGTAAACGGTGAGAGGGCGGCAGCGGATCGCCGCTTGCGTAGGCATAGGCTGCTGAGAGCGGAAAGTCCTGGCGCATCCCGGTGCGCTTGATTTCAAACTCCACCGCGCTGCCCGGCGGTTTCACCACGCAGGCGACGGTCTTGATTGGATTCTCGATGGGCGAATTCAGCGTGATGGGTGTTTTTTCACCGGCCCAGTAGACCCGGCCGCCGCCGGTGAGTTCCTGGAAGATGGCCTTCTCATATTCCGGAAGCGTGGAGAGGTAGAGTTGCGCTTCGCGGGCGCCATCCTCGGGCAAGGGGCTTCGGACTCCGCGGGAAAGATTTAACTGGCTGCTGATGAGTTCTACTACGTCTGTGGGATCCGCGAGATAGCGGATCAGGGTAAGACGGCAGGGTTCCTGGGCGCAGGAGATGAAGCGAGCAAAAGCCTCTGGCGTCGTTTGCAATCCACGCATCTCACGATGCACCCGTGCCAGCCGGCCAAGGCGCTGTTGCAGTTCGCTGGCAAACTGAGAAAGCTCCGTGGAAGTGAATCCCTCTTTTAATACCTGCCGGTCTATGGACGCACGGTCCCGGTTAAGCAAACCCAGTGATTCAAAGAGGAAAGTGAACTCACCCTGATCCTCCTCTGCATCCAGGCGCAGGCACATGTGCTCGGCCATAAGGGTGGCGAGGAAGCGCCGGTCCCAGGGATCGCCTCCAGTCGCGCGGATGATGGTGAGTAATTCCGAGAGGAATTCTCTTTGATAACCGTTGGTGGTCAGAAATCGCCGACAAAGGTCTTGAGTGACACGATCTTTGCCGAAATGGGCAACGATTATCTGGCGAATGGTTCCGGGAAGAAGTGTCTCCGTCGCTGGGGATGCTGGTGTGGCCATGAAACCTAAATCTCGCGGTCCATAGTTCGTGGTAAGTCGCTGCCATGCAAAGTTATAATTTAGCGATTGCGGCGAAGACGGCGTTTTCAGCCGGCGGCGGGCTTACATGGCTTCTCGGGAAAAACCCTTTCGCAAATGTACTTGCCAAGCCATGGCAATCATCCCAGCCTGCTCACCTCAAATTGTCCGGAAGAAGAAACAGGGTACCCATGATGAAGCTAGGTCAATTGAAGCGAAAAGGCTCCTGCGTGTTCGGTATGCGGTTCACGGAGTGGCGATGTCGGATAGCGGCCATCCTTTTGTTAACTTTTGGTGGCACAGGAAACGTTTTTGCTGACGCGGTTGCTGAGGCTCCTGTCTCACCGGTTCGGCAGACGACGGAGGTTGGCGGCATTCGTGTCACGATGGAAGTGAGTCACGCCGGAGTCGCAAAACAGGAATCGTTCCAGGAAGGCGATCCCGTAAAGATCGCTTTTACGATTACCGATGCCTCAAGCGCACCGGTTCCGGGAGCGTCTCCGCTGGCGTGGCTGGACCTTCGCAGACCGGATGAGATTCCCGCCGCCAATTCCGGGGAGGTCAAGGTAGCGAAGCTGCGCTCGGGAAATGGCTATCTCTCGCAGCCGGAGCGGGATCTGAATGCAAACTACATTCTGGCACTGAATACGGACGCGACGATTTCGGTGGTCGATGCCCAGTTTGGATTTGGTTCGAGCAAACTGCTCGCCCTCGTACCGTTGGAAGCGAGTGGATACGATTGGGCGGCGGCGGATCTGCAATCGAAGATCTTCGTCTCCATTCCGGAAAAGGGGCACATTGCAGTCGTCGAGACGGTAAACTGGACGGTGGAGACGGAACTGGATCCCGGAATCACGCCAACGCGTATCGTCCTGCAACCGGATGGCCACTATTTATGGATCGCGGGTGGCGGCGTATCGCAGAATTCGCTCGTGGCCTTGCGTACGGATAACTTGCAGGTGGCCGGTCGTTTTTCGATCGGCGCTGGAAGCCATGATATCGTCGTTACCGCCGATAATCGCTTTGTCTTTGTCACGAACGGTGACGCGAATTCCGTATCGGTGATCGATGCGCGAACCCTGCAACCAGTCCAGGAGATCGAAACCGGAAAAGGACCCGTTTCACTCGCTTATGCGAAGCTGGCCAATGCGGTCTACGTATCGCAAACAGAGGATGGTTCCGTCGCCGTGCTGGACGCCGAGAAGCCGGCTCTCATGAAAACCATCCACGCCGAACCGGGGCTGGCTAATATTGCCGCCGATCCGACAGGGCGTTATCTCATGGTTGCGAACCGGAAGCTGGATACCGTTCAGGTCATTGATAGTTCGAGCAATGAGATTATCCAATCCGGACCGGTGGGTAAGATCCCGTTCCAGGTGTCGTTCACAGATAACTTTGCCTACGTAAACCATATTGGTTCGGCGGAGGTAGTGGCGATTTCGCTGCGTGGAATCGGGACCGCGGGACAGCCCATTTCGAAACTTAGCTTTCCTGGTGGTGAGCATGCCTTGGGCACGACCTCGCAGGAAAGCCCGGCGCCGCGCATCGTTCAGGCTTCCACCAGAAATGGCGTGCTCGTGGCGAATACGAAGGATAAGGAGGTCTTTCTTTATGAAGAGGGAATGGCCGCGCCGCGTGGCAGCTTTACGAACTACGATCGCGAACCGCTGGCCGTGCGGATCGTGGATTGGAGTCTCCGCGAACGCGGAACCTCCGGACGCTACGAAACGGTGACGACGTTGCCGAAGCCGGGCGTCTACGATGTCGCGTTCTATCTGGACTCTCCAAAAGTGTCGCACTGCTTCGAATTCAAGGTCGCCTCGAATCCCGCCATCGAAAAGGAGCGTAATGCTGGGAAAGTGATCGCAACGCATGTGCTGCCGGACAAACCGGTGACAGCCGGGCAAAACCTTTCCATGAAGTTTCGCCTCGTCGATCGTGAAACCGGGAATCCCGTTGCAGGACTGACCGATGTGGTGATTTCCAGTTTCCTCGCCCCGGGGGTGTGGCACACACGGGATGTGGCGCACGATGAAGGGGAAGGGATTTACAGCATCGAATTCAAGGCGCAGCAAGCCGGGGTGTATTACGCGAACATCCAGTGCCATTCGCGAAAGCTCGAATTTGGCGAATCGGAAAACTGTGTTGTAAGGGTCCTGGCTGCCGCGAATGCGACGGTCCCGGAGGAAGATTCTAAAACTGCCGAGAAATGAAATCCTTTGCCGCCATTGCGCTGGTGAGCGCGGTTCTGTCCGGCGCTCCGTTTCTGACTGCGTCGCGAGCTGCCGATTCTGAGGAAGCGGTAATTGCTCCGCAGCGGTTGGAACTGCACGTTCCCGATCCTGAACTGCTCAATCAGGATGGGAAAAAAGTACGCTTCAGCAGCGATGTGCTGAAGAACAAAGTGGTCGCGGTCAATTTCATCTTCACCACCTGTGGAACGATCTGTCCGCTGATGGCCGCGGACTTCGCGAAGCTGCAGGATTTATTGGGAGACCGGTTGGAGAAGGATTTCGCGCTTATCTCCGTCTCGATCGATCCCACGACTGATACGCCGGAACGCCTGAAGACCTGGAGCGAGAAATTCGGCGCAAAGCAGGGGTGGAGCCTATTGACGGGGGCGAAGGAAGAAGTCGATGCGTTGACAACGGCCCTGGGAGTTTCTGTGGCAGATAAGGCGAGTCACGCGCCGATCGTGCTTCTGGGGAATCCCGCTTCCAATGAGTGGGTGCGCATGAGTGGATTCACTGCGCCGGAAGCGCTCCGCGATGCGCTCGTGGGTCTGACAAAAGGGACACCGGTTTCTGCGCAGGCGCAGCCGGAGGGCAAAGGTGTGGTTGCCAATGATCGTGGCACCGCTTTCAAACACTATCTCGGCGGCGTCGGAGATGCAGTTCTGACCAATCAGGATGGCGCGTCGCTGAAGCTCTACGATGACTTACTCAAGGGAAAGACCGTCGTGGTGAACTCCTTTTTCTCGTCGTGCAAAAGTGTCTGCCCGACCTTGATGACAAACCTGGCCAGGCTGCAGGACGCCGCCGGAGATCGTTTCGGGAAGGATATTTCCTTCCTGTCCATCACGGTTGATCCGCTGACCGATACTCCCGAAAAACTGAAGGAATATGCGAATGGGCTCAAGGCGAAGCCGGGATGGCAATTTCTGACCGCGGACAAAGAGACGGTCGACGAAGTGCTCGCGAAGTTCGGGCAGGCCGTGGAGGACAAGGAGAATCACTACAATGTCTTTGTCATGGGAAACGTTCCGGCCGGTGCCTGGAAAAAAGTCATCGGTTTCGCTTCGCCGGAAGCCCTGAAAGCGAGCTTTCAATCCGTGTTGCATGATGAGGTGGCGGCCAAGCGTTAGGGCAGTTTTTTTCTGCCTCGCGTCGCTAAGTGCGGCGGCAGCTATGGCAGCTTCGGACGATGCTGCCGGTGGATCAGTCGCGGATGGGAAGCGCGTCTTTCTCGAAGGTCTCGGTGAAGGTGGTACGGCGATCAGGGCCTCGGTGGGCAAACCGGCCACGGAAGTCAGCGCTGCGATTTTGCCTTGTGTGAATTGTCACGGCAGGGACGGACGCGGTCGCAAAGAGGGGGGGCTCAATCCCTCGGATATCCGTTGGCTGGAATTGACGAAACCGTACGGTGAGAGCACTGCGGCCCGGCGCCGGGGTGCTTATGATGAAGGGACGTTGATTCGGGCGATTGCGATGGGGATCGATTCGAGCGGTAATAAGCTCGACCCCGCCATGCCGCGTTTTCAACTGACGGTGGGTGATGCGCGGAATCTGGTGGAGTATCTGAAAATCCTCGGAACTGAGACTGATCCGGGAATCGGTAACTCGGCGGTAAAGATTGGGGTCGTTTTGCCGCCGGAGCGCACTTTTGGGGCGATGCGCCGCTCCATCCGCGAGACCTTGCTGGCCTTCGCTGGCGAGATGAATGATGCGGGCGGTGTTTACGGACGTAAGCTGGAACTTTGCTTTGGCACCGCGCCGGAGGAGCCTCGCTTGCGCGCTAACGCTGTTCGTGATTTTGTGGACAAAGAGCAACCGTTTGCCCTGGTTTCGAGTTTCATTGCCGGTGGAGAGCGTGAGATCATCCCTTGTCTCGAGGAGAAGGGGATTCCAATCATTGGTCCGGTGTGCCTCTATTCGGAAGATCGCAAGCCGCCGAACCGCCACGTTTTCCATCTCTTCTCCGGGTTGGCCGGACAGAGTAAGGCATTGGTGGACTTTGCCGCTGGTTTGGAGCCGCTTCGACAAACGTCTATCCTTCTGGTGCAACCGAGCGGTGATCCTGAAATGGAGACGATTGCCGACGCCGTCGAAGAGCGTGCCTCGGAGAAGGGTTGGACTTTTCAGAAGGTCGCGGTTGATGGTCAGAGTTCTCCGGATTGGACGGGAATTGTCAGTACCGGTCGAATTGGCGCTGTCTTTTGGCTGGCCCCAGGTTCAGCTCTCCCGGGGTTCGCTAAAGCCGTTGGCGATAGTGAGGCGCCTCCGTTTCTCTTTGGGCCAAGTGCGCTCATCGGACAGGAGATATTCTCCCTTCCGAAGAGCTTTTCAGGGCGCGCATTTGTCTCGTTTCCGGCACTGGCTACCGACCAGACGGTGACTGGCCGCAAGGAGTTCATGGAACTGGCCGAGGCGGGAAAATTCAGCCAGGGAGGGCTGGCTACACGTCTTGCCGCGCTATCGGCCGCCAAGGTGCTGGTGCAGGGGATGCAGCAGACCGGCCGGGCGCTGACGCGGGAGCGGTTGGTTGACGAACTCGAGCGGCTCTATCAATTCAGCACGGGCCAGACGCCGCCCATCACATTCGGGGCAAATCGTCGCATTGGGGCTGATGGCGTGCACGTCGTGGCGGCGGATTTGGAGCATGGGGAGTTCGCATTTCCCGCTACCTGGGTCGTGCTGAAATAGAGGTGGATGCAGTCGCGCCATGGTTATTTGATCGCGGCCCCATAATGGAAGCGGCGTCCACCTTTTGGAGTGGGCTGAATGCAGGGGGAAACTCTGGTCCTGCCGTGAAAGTGGTCGTCAAAACTCCCGACTTCAAATGTTTCGCGTTTGTGTAGTTCCGAACGCAATGGCTCGCAGCAACATCTCCCTTTAGGATTTGTCAGAAGGGCGCCGGACTCGCAGCCGTTAAATGTTGGAAGTTTAGCGTTGGGAGTTGGGTGTTTACCGGGATGAAAGTTAGATTTGCGTTGGTCCTGCGGTCGGCGCTCCCCAAGCGGCGGGATCGCGCCGCCGCAGCCTCATTGGGCGTTGAAAGTCGAACGTTCAAAGTTTCCCATTCCCGCGCCAATCGCCCTCTGGTCGGTGCTGGATAACTGAATTTGCTTCTGCCGCCACGTGTTGCGCGCTCTGCTGTGCGCGGAGTGTTTTTCCAAAGCAGCAAACGGTTATGAGCTACCTCAACTTCCCCCGCCTTGCCTTCCTCGGAACCTTCAAGGCGTCTCCTTCCACGGTCAATAACGCGACGGTCAATTTCTACGCTTACGTCCAACCGGAGAACTTCTACACACCTGGCGGGAACCCGCCGAACAATCTCGACGCTTACAGTGATCCGGCCAGCTTTCCGCCGGAAATCGGGCCGATTCCAAATGCGATTCAGGGGGTAAGTTGGAACCCTAACGGACTGGCGCTGTTTAGCTTTCAGGGAAAGATCGAAAGCGCCACGTTTGATGCGGCGAATCCGCAAACCAGCGGCGACCCATTGATCGGCGCCGTGATCACAACGGCGATCCCGAACCAGCGGCATCCGGCCAAGCTAGTCGACCTCGATCCGGATCAGCAAGGGGTGACCGGATTCTATGGTATGGGGATTTCCGTGACGCTTGCCGATGGAAGCGGGTTTATTGCCAGAATCAGCGATGCGGCTATGCAGGCCGGCAAGGTGCCGACGCTGAATGACCTGTGGTTTCAGCGTGTGCCGAGCGGAGGTGGTGATTCCGCGGCGAGCAGTAATATCCAGTGGGTGTATGACGATATCCAGGTCGTTGGAAAGAGCACTGCGTTACTCGAGAAATTCCTCGCCGCCTGTCCGGACGGTATCTCAATCCAGATCACCGTGGATGATTTTCACGATGCTCAGTCGCTCCAGCCGTCGCAGGGATTCTTCGGCCGGATCGTTGGCGCTCTTGGGCCGGCCCGTTCCGATGAACCGTATTCGTTCGTCGCCGGCCGCCGTCTCGGGGCTGTCGCGACTGCAACTCCGCAGTACTTTCCCGCTGCGGCGCAGATTTGCAGCAACGTCCTGAGTATCGATCTGGCGAACTCGGTCCCTCTCGATAGCACCACCAACTTGCAGCCGGTGGACGAGCCTTCGCCCATGGCTGTCGGATACGTGGCAAATGGCACTTTTGTCCCGTTGACGTATGGGCACAAAGTGAATTACTCGAAGAGCTACTATGAGAAGTTTGCGGGAGTAAATGACATTGCCCTGACGGATGATGAAGTGGCGAAACTGAAGCACCATCCCCTGGCGGCGCAGGTTGGAAATAAGCTGGTATTGGCCGAAGATGACCAGGGACGTTTTGCCATGCCGGAACGTTGGTCCATTCGGCTCAGTCCGGGGGAGAGTGGGGCGGTACGTTTCTGGACCTTGCAGTTCGGAAAGCCGGTCCAGTTGCCTTTCACTCTCGCCATTCCCGCGACCCCTTTGCTGCCCAGTGATGGCTCGCTGGACAGCCTGAATGTTCCCGCAGATGGCCTGACGTGGAAATTTGAGGAAGCCAAGTTGCCGGGCGTGACGCGCATCGTCTTCACCGCCGGAGCCAGTTTGCCGAAAGCATCCCTGCCACCGGTCCGTCAGTGGGTGGGCTCGGCGCTCTATCTTGTTTCGTCGGGTACGGGGGATAATTGGCAACAGTGGGGACAGGTCCTTTCGGTTGCGGGAGGAATCAGTCTGATCGTCTGGTGTGATGGTCCTCCGCCGGCGACGGCACAGAATCCCACCTTTGCGGATATCAAGAACATCATGCAGGGTTATGCCGCCCTCTATCCGGGGATGACTGCCAAAGTGGATATCGGAGATCCGGCAGTCCTGAACGACCCCTCGTCCGCTGGTCGGATCCTGCACGTGATGAGCCTGCCGTTGATCGATCCCGGACATATGCCGGTGACCCGGGATCTAAGCCCGGCGAATCGGGACATGGTTCTCAACTATCTCAGAAAAGTCACCGCGTCGGCGGCGCCGACCGCGTGATAGTCCGAACGGAACGTTAACTAACTACATAAGTACCTATGGCTTCGAAGCATTTCGCAAAAATATGGGCTTGCCTGGCGAGCCTCGCTCTACTCGCTGTCGCTCCAGCTTGGGCCGGCGCCTTGAAAATCAACGGGTGTTCCTCCGTGAATCCACCCGTCGCCCAGGCCTGCGAACTCCTGCGGGCAGAGCGAAAGATGGAGATCCAGATCGATACCCAAGGCGGCAGCGCGGGCGGGATCTCGATGCTGGGTGAAGGATTGGTCCAAGTGGGAATGTCCTCGCGTCCGATCGACGATGACGATCGCGCCACCTATCCCAAGCTGCATTTCAAAGAGATCACCATCGGTGAAGACGCCGTCGCTTTGATCGTCTCGAAGGATGTGTGGGAAGGTGGAGTCCATGCCCTGAGCAAAGACCAGATCCAAAAGATCTATGAAGGCAAAATCACGAATTGGGCGGATGTCGGCGGCAAGAGCCAGCGGATCGTCTTTTTCAATCGCGAGAGCGGCCGTGGGACCTGGGTGACGTTTGCCAACTGGCTCTATGGCAGTTCAAAGAAGGCGCCGAAGGTGAACCTGCTCGAGGTCGGCGGAGACGATGAAGCACTGACCAAGGTCGTTTCCACGCGCGGCGCGGTGACGCAACTGACGTCCGTGCGTGCGGATGGGAAGAGATCATTCGCACTCGGCATCAAGGAGTTGGGGAATGTGGTTGATCCCGCGGTGGCGAATATTGCCTCGCACCGATACCCGATCTTTCGGCAGCTCAATCTTCTGACGGATGGCGAACCATCGGGAGAGGTCAAGACGCTCGTCGATTTCATGTTGAGCGAGCGGGGACAGGATCTCGTTCAGAAGTGCGGGTACCTGCGGCTCGCGGATCTGACTTACAAACGTTAATGTGATACCTCGTCACCGGTTTTGCGTTACTCGGCCACCAAGTTATTGAGCTTAGTTTTCTGCGGAATGGCGGTTTGCTTCTTCGCAGCGTTCGTGTGCTCGTTTGCGTGGCAGATGCTTCCGGTGTGGAAACATGAGGGCTCGGGATATGTAACAGGCGGTACGTGGTTTTATCGAACGAAGCAATTCGGCTGTCTTCCCATGATCTATGGGACAATGGCCGTAGCGGGCGTGGCGCTCGTGCTGGCGGCGCCGCTTGGGCTTGGCGCGGCGCTGTTTACGGCGGAGTATCTCCCCCGGCGGACGCGGGTGGGCGTGAAGGTTCTGATTGAGATCCTCGCGGGAATTCCGTCGGTTATTTACGGGCTCCTCGGCGTCCTGCTGGTGCGCGAGTGGGTCTATCGAGTTTTCGCGTCGTTGGACATTCTCAGCGGTGATACGCTCTTCACTGGAGGCATTCTCCTTGCGGTCATGATTCTTCCCACCATCGTGACCCTCGGCGATGATGCGCTACGGGCCGTGCCGGGGAGTCAACGCCGCGCGGCTCGCGCACTGGGACTGACCAAGGCGGAAACGATCCTGCTCATCAGCCTTCCACAAAGTATTCGCGGACTCTTATCTGCTCTCCTCCTCGCGCTTGGTCGCGCATTTGGGGAAACTATCGCCACCTTTCTCGTGGTGGGGCGGCAGGATAACCATCAGCCGGAAAACTGGTTTTCTCTGCGCCCGTTGTTGGAAGCAGGAGAAACGCTGACGACCAAACTGGGAGGGTCCGAGACCAACATCGCCTACGGCGGCAGCCAGCTTCACTGGGCGGCAATCGTCGGGCTTGGCTTCGTCCTGCTCGTGATGGTGGGAACCATCACCGCCATTGGCATCTGGCAGGGAAAGGCACAGCATGCGTAGAGCACTCGATCGCACGTTGTTTCTGGCCAGTGCTTCGTGTGGCGTGCTCGCCTGCGCGGTCCTCGTGGGCTTTCTCGCCATTATCTTCTCGCGTGGTCATTCTGCTCTCACCTGGAGTTTCTTCACGGACGAGATGCGTCAGGCAGGTACGGGTGGCGGTATCGTTTATAACCTGGTGGGTACGGCGATTCTCGTGGGTACAGCAGTTGTGATTTGTGCGCCGTTCGCCATCGCCATCGCCTTGTTGGAGCGCGTTTATTTGCACAACTCCACGCTGCGCCGGATTTTGATCGGCGGTATTTATACCTTGAATGGCGTGCCCACGATTCTGTTCGGCATTTTTGGGCTGATTGTATTCGTGAAATTCTTTGGATGGGGAAAATCCTGGCTGACGGGTGGCATCCTCCTCGCAGCTCTGATCCTCCCCACGGTGTCAGTCGCTCTCATCGAGCGGATCAAGAGCATGCCGCGAAAGTATCTCGATGCCGCCGCCGGCCTGGGTCTGAACGAGTCACAGATCATCTGGTCTGTCATTCTTCCGCAATCCTGGGGCGGCTTACTTACTGGCCTGCTCCTCGGCTTGGCTCGCGCGGCGGGAGAAACGGCGCCGATCATGTTTACTGCGACGATCTTTGCCGGTGTATCCCTGCCGCACGGTATTCATGATAGTCCGGTACTTTCTCTCCCTTATCATATCTTTACCCTGACGCAGGACTCGTTCGATCCGTCGCAGGATGCGCGCCTCTGGGGCGCCGCGATCGTTCTGTTGATGCTCGTGCTGCTGCTTAGTCTCATCGCGCTGCCCAGCCGGTTGCGCATTCACGAGGAGGCAAATGATTGAGGTCTGCGCCCAACGTGAAGCGCCGCCGGTGATGGTAGAGCGGCCGCAGCCGGTTATTGCCGTGCGGAATCTCGCCGTGCGTACCTCCGCGCGATTGATTCTTCGGGAAGCGAGTTTTGCCGTCGAACGCAGCCAGATCTTTGTTCTCATCGGCCCTTCCGGAGCGGGCAAGACCACCCTCCTGCGCTGCCTCAACCGCCTCACGGACCTGATGCCCGGCCTTCAGGTGACCGGCGAGATTTCCGTCGCCGAGAAGTCCATCTACGGACCATCTGTGGACGTTAATGCCTTGCGGGCCAGGGTCGGCATGATCTTCCAGCAGCCGGTAATCTTTCCCGGCAGCGTTGCGGCCAATGTGCTCTTCGGAGCGAAGCGGTTACGCCGAATGAGCCGCGCAGAAGAAGAAACATCGCTGGAATCGGTCTTACGGGAAGTGGCGCTGTGGGGTGAAGTGAAAGACCGGCTGAAGGCACCGGCGCTTGCCCTCTCCGTTGGCCAGCAGCAGCGCCTTTGTATCGCGCGGGCGCTGGCGGTGCAGCCGGAGGTCCTGCTCATGGATGAGCCAACCAGCGCGCTCGATCCGAAATCGACTCAAGCCATCGAGGACCTTCTCCTCCGTCTGAAAGCGAGCCGCACGATCGTGCTCATCACCCATAACATTGCCCAGGCCCGCCGCATTGCCGATTGGATCGGATGCGTCTACCTTCGCGATGGCGCGGGTGAATTGGTGGAGACCTCTCCATGTGAAGAGATTTTCTGTAATCCGCGCAGCCACGAGGTAAGGGAGTATTTGAGTCCGCTGTAGGGTTGGATTTGAGAGTGGGCGGGCATGATTCTTAGGTTGCTGAAATACCGTTTGTTTTGATGCAATCCGCATCGTGTTCGACCGATTGTGTGTTGCTGCCGAAGTAATTGTTCTCCTGTGCCTTGTGCCTTGTGCCTTGTGCAAGCGCTTCGAACCGGTCACCACGGAGGGAAGTTATTTCAGCGAAACCTGTTTCGAAAGAGGACGCACGCTGCGTTCGTCTACTCTTGCTGAGATTGAGTCACAAGCTGGCCGTGCGCTCCATGGCAATCAGTGATGAGATTTCGTTTGGCAGCAAAGACGACGTAAAAGTTGTTTACCATCAAATCGAGCATTTACGTCATCAGGCAAATGGAGGTATTTGCGTCGATGTTTCTTCGGGCGAAAAAAGGCAGGGATTTATCTACACGAAAAGAGGAAAGCTGGAACCTGAAGTGCAGCCGCGGACGGATGCCTTTTGTATCCATATGGACGTTGCTCGTAAGTCGCTGGCAGCTTCCTCTACTCGCGAGACAGATGAACGAGACATTTGTATCACTACTTTTAATAATTCGGACCCAACGACGGGTGCGATCGAGATGCGTAGTTACAATTTCAGTGCGGATATGAAGCGCGCGAGGATTGAATACACGGGCCAGAACATTATCGACCCGATCCCGTCGAGGGGTTGGTATCACTGGCCTTTCTTTAGCTTTTTTCACTAATCCACCTTCGGCCCAAGTCGTGGGCCGCCTCCGGCCAGTTAGGAAACTGAAACTGAAAACCATGCTTGAGCAGGATCCCGGGTACAACCCGACGGCTCTTCAGAACGAGTTCGGTCTCGGTGCGCATGAAGAATGCGCCGATTTCGAGCATCCACTTTGTGGCGGGAAGACCTATTTTGATCCCGGCCGCGTCACGTAGTGCCCGCATGAACTCAGCATAAGGAAGCGGCTCTGGAGCGGAGAGATTCACGGGACCAGAGATCTCATCGTGCTCGATGAGCCAGTAAATCGCGCGGATGAAATCCAGATCGTGGATCCATGAGACATACTGGCGCCCGGAACCGGCGCTCCCGCCGAGGCCGAGACGCACGAGTCCAAGGAGGACATCGAAAATACTGTCGCGATCCGGGCTCATCGTCATCGCGGAACGCAGAAGTACGAGCCGTGTGTCCGAAAGTGGCCCGGCTTCGAGTGCGGCTTTTTCCCAAGAGGTCGCGACGTCGATGCTGAAGCGCCAGGTATCCGGAACATTAGGCTCGGATCCGCCGATGAGCCCGGCTGTTTCGTCATTCGCCGCGTCGTACCGATCTGCGTAAATCGTCGCGGTGCTGGCCTGAAGCCAGACTCGTGGCGGGCGCTTTGCCTTTGAGATCGCTTCGCCAACGGCCCGTGTGGAATCGATTCGCGAACGCATGATTTCCTCCCGGTTCTTCGTCGAGTACCGGCAATTGACGCTTCGCCCGGCGAGATTGATCACAACGTCTGCGCCCTCCAATTCAGCAGCCCAGTCGCCTGACGATTTGGAGTTCCAAGGAAGGACTCGCCACTTGGCCCGGGCGGATGGCGACCGGCTGAGGACCACGACCTCATGCCCGTCTTTTACAAAAGCGCGAGCGAGTAATGTGCCGACCTGACCGGAACCACCGGGAATGACGATCTTCATGTCCCGCCAAGGTCGGAAATCCAGTCCGCGAATTCCAATCGAAAACCACCGATTCCGATTTCCGGCTTACAAATCGTTCTGCGGACCCTGCATCTGCGCGCGCATCCGGCAGATCGGGCAATTGTCGCCCGGCTTGGTGTGCAGGAGTTGCCCGAGATCCGGTGGAACCGCGCCCGGCGGCGCATCGCCCGGAATGGTCATGCCAAAGAGTTGCATCGCTTTGGCCCGGCAGACGGGGCTGCGAAGCGCACGAAGCTTGAGTTCGGCGTCGGAGGCGAGAGCGAACGTCTTATCCGGCGCAATTGAGCGCAGCACACCCAATGCGTCGATAGCTTGAACGATTTCCGCGGGACTGGGATGCGGCTGGCTGGCAGAATCACCGGTCCTTTGTGGGGCAAGGAATTGCTGCCACTGGGCGAAATTGACGTCTTCGAGCAGGACCAGGGCGATAAGCTGGCTCGTGGCTCGCGGAACGTCATTCCGGGTCGCCAGATAGTCGAGGAGCGGCGCGAGTTTCGGCTCTTTGTCCGCGGCCGGTTCGAAGGCCGCGGAGGCCACCGGATTCTTTGAGGAAAGCGCCGCGGCCGGAATCCGGGCATCGGAGGTCCCGCCTGAGGTCACATCGAGATCTGTCGTCCGCAGGACCACGACGCGATCACCATTGGACGCTTTGCAGATCATCCCTGCCGGAATTTCAACCCGGGAAGCTGCATTGCTTTTATTCGCTACGTCGAGGGTGAGCTCCTCGCGGCCGTCTCCGGTCAGTTTGCAATTCAATCCCGCTTGATGAACGGCTTGGCTGATGGGCAGGGCTGCGGGTTCGGCGTGCAGCGCATGGTTGAAAATCAGCGCTGCATTGACCATCAGACTCAGCTTGAAAATGGGAGTTTTCACGAATCGCCGGCGAGTAATGCCGCAGGTATTGTCGAACACGAATCGTGTTTGGTCAAAGCGCGGCTGCGGGTCCGCATAAGGCCAAGGCCGCCCCGCGGATGGGTGTGAGAAAACCCCAGTCTCACAACAATATAGCCTGTGCAGCATACGACGAGGTTGCGACTGGGCCTGAGGGGGCTCGCGCAACGGTTGCATAGGCGGGGTTCGGAGTGGGGACTCCGAACCTCGCCAGCGCCAAAGTATCGTCCGTACCGCTTTAGAGCGATTAATGCACGGGGAGCAATGCCTGCTCCGTGGCAATAATCGCCTGGGCGATGCTGTCGATCTCGCTCGCCGTGGCTTTCGCAGCTGGATCCGTGAGTTTGGCGGTATCGGCAGCGAGAGATTTGCGGAAGCGGTTGACGCGGGCGATCGCCGTTTTGGCGGATGCACCTGGCGCTAGCGCGGGTTCGACGACTTGGATTTCAGTCTGGAGTGCCGCAGTGGCACGGCTGCTCAAGTGGAGGTTCGGGATTTCCGCGAGGATCTGCCGGACCTCGATACTCGGGTCGGGCTGCAGCCAGGCCAAGGTTAGGACCATGGTCAGAGGATCGACATTGGCTGGAAAACCAAGACCATTTGCCGTGAATGGACCCGCGGAAATCGAGCCATCGTCGTTCACGGTCACAGGAACGGGGTAGCTGTAGACCTGATCATCACCGCCATGGATCGCGATGGAAGCGCGCGTCGGCAATGGCACTCCCGGACCGGCAGATCCCCATTGAACATTCTCGATTTTAAAAGTCAGGGAATCGGCGTGCGAATAGGCATCGCCGATATGATCGATGAGGGGATCGGGGAACTCGTGGAGATTCATCGTGAACCCAGTGACGAGTTCTTCAATGTATTTTGGCGGTGTGGAGTGTCCGCGTACAATGTTCATGGTATTCGGGGCATCTCCTGCCTGCAGGTTGAATGTAAAATTAGCGTTGGAGTCGGTCCAGATGCTGGTCCTTCCGTTATAAGTGATCGTGGCCGCGTAGTCTTCGGCGGTGAACGACTTTACCGCGGTATTTCCGCCTGGATAAGTCAAAGCGCTTTGACCGAGCGATGCCAGTATCTCATCGGGCGTCTCTTCGACTGTGTGGATGGACTGGATCCGCTGCTTGGGATCGATGACCACGAGGGTGGGAGTACCGAACCCCTGATTGGCGACATAGCAGTAAGAAAGAAACTGTTGGTATACGGGATTCTTCTGGTTACCGAGGCCATTGGCGTTGAGGACCGGCGAAGTGATGCCGTAGGTTGTCGCCCAGGAGAGAGATGTCGCATCGGTGGAAGGGGTTCCGACTACGGTCCCATCCAGAAGAACGGTGAGATGCTCATATGGCACGTGATTGGCGCGCAGAAAATCCGTCAACTTCTGCGCGGTCTTGGCCATGTCCTTGCACGGACCGCACCACGCATCGCAGAAATCGAGAAGGATCCATTTACCCGCGAGGCTATGCAGGCTGACCGGGCCGAATTGTCCCCGGGCCGTGAAATCCGGCGCATGCTTGCCGATTGCGGTCGGACTGGTCCACCGAGCCAGGACTGTGTTCGCCCCCGGTATCAGGCGGATATTGCCGGCAGGAGCGGGTGTCAGAGCGTTTTGGATGGTGTGAATCAGATCGATGAGACCCTGCGCCTGGGGCACCGGAATCAGTCCGCCAGAGTAGCCGGTGAGCCGTATGGCCAGGGTATCGAGCGCATGCGTGACCTTGGCTTGGTCGCCACCTGGAGCCATCTCGAGACGTGCGGTATTGAGAGGTGTTAGCAGAAAGGCCTCGACGCTTTTCTTCAGGTTTAAGGCGGTGATGTTCTGCGTGAGCGATTCGAGATCGCCCAGCGCGGTGGGGCGCACCCAATCGAGCGAGATCATGACTTGCTGAATGTCAGCACCCGGATCCACGCCAAGATCGTCAAGTGTGAACGGGCCGACCGTCACAGTGCCATTCGCTTCACTGACATTCGGAATGTAAGCCGTCGTGTACGATGAGAACAGATTGCCTTCGGTGAGAATGAGGGCCGTCGCTCTCTGGCGGAATATCCCGGTGATCCCATTTTTCCAGGTCTCATTCGAAAAGCTGAGCGTGAAAGGTGTGGAGTGTGGAAGTCCGTTGAAGCTCGCGTTGTATAGATTGAAGCTCCGGGTGGATTGGCCGACCGTATCGTTGGTCGATGAAGCAACCATGAAATCCGCATCCAGGATCGGAGTGAAAGTCTGACTGTTCGTCGGCTCCGTTCGCGAACCGGTCTGATTCTTATAAGTCATCGCGAACTGAAATCCCGAAAGGCTGAAGTCAAGAGCGCCCGAAGCGGGGGAATAAGTGAGGTCGCCGCGCCCCATATCTTGCAGGAGGTTATCGGGTAACTCCGCCCCCAAATAGATCTGGCGAATGTGTGACGTGGGATCGATCAATACTCCCAGCGGGCAGGAGAAACTGTTGATCGTATCGATAGCGTTGCTGGTCGAGAATACGGTTACGTGTTGGGAAAACTGAAAAAAGTCGCGGCCCAACAAAACTTCAGCGGGATTGAAGCCGCCAAAGTGCAGCACGGGATCGGTGATGCCGTAACGAACGGACCAATCCACGGCATCCGCACGATCACCCGGTTGGCCTGTGGCTCCTTCGCAGACGACGGTGACGTAAACAAAAGGTACGGAGTTGGCCCGCAACAGATCCGCCACCGCCTGAGTGTCCTTTCCCATCCGCTGAGAGAAAGAGGAGGAGGCGCAGACGAAATTCAGCAGCACCCATTTTCCATGTTGTTTGTCCACCTCGATGAGCCGGCCGTATTGGTCCATTCCCTGGATGGGTGGCACCGGCTTCCCCGCGCTGAAGGGGCTTGGGTTGGAAGCTTCGGCGGTCAAAGGTGTCGCCACGGCGAGCACTCCCAGAATGATTCCGGCACATGTGGCAAGGGCGAAGCGCAACAACGATAGGGTGGTATTTCGCATCGCCCGCCCTATAGCAGCATCGAGCGAGTCCGCCAATTTTTTGTTACCTGGCCGAGTGATTCACTTTTGTAGGTCTATAAATGCATACGAAATAGGTGTCTTTGTAACTCCAATGACATAATTCATCCCATCTCAGTCAAAGTGTGGTGGTTGCCATTACAGAGTCGATGGGGAATGAGAAACGTTGGAAATGAAATCGGACCTTGGGTGGGCGGCGTGTGGAGGGCGCTGCTTCGTCAGCGCTGTGGTAGGGGATGGGACGAATGGGACCGATAGGACCCACGGGACGAACAGGAAACCATGGAGGGGCAGTTCTGGCCTTTCTGCTTCGTGGCCGTATACTGCGGGAAGCCGGATCTCAAAATTCCCCTGCCATGTACCGAGGCCAAGTCGTGTATCTCTTTGCATTCGATATCGGTTACGAGATGACGCGGCGGCCCGTTACGACTTTGCTGGGCCAGCCCGTGGAGGAGTTCTCCATCGATGCGAGCAAGCGTGGTCCGCGGCAGTTTTTCTTCTACCGGCCGCAAATGGTACGTCTTCCGCCGGTGGACCAGTCTTGTCCCCATTCCACCGGCGTGGTCGAGCGAACCGTGAAATTCCTCCCCGTAGGTGCGATTTCCATCGCGGTTCGGGTGCCATTCGAGGTGGACAACTTGAAGGACCTCGTTGCCTTTCACGACCTCGCGTTTCCGGATGGCTCGCTTTCCGAGCAGGTGCGAACACTAGCCGAAGAGGTGGCCGCCGAGTTGCGGCCCCACGTTATTCGCCCACACCAGCGTCTGTCGCCGGATGAAGCTTACACGGTCTTCTGTCTCACGGCAGAAGAGAGCACGCCTCGGGTGGATGGCGAGCGTGCCGAGGAATGGCTTGCTTCCCATCGGCGCGAAATCGCCGCCATTCTCACCGAGGAGCCGGATCTCGGGGCACTTTCTTCCCAAGAAGCGGAGGAATCGACCTCCCGTTACCTTTCCTACTATGGACACGACCTCGTGGTGGTCGACTGGGATGCGGCGCTCCTGTTGGATGAGCCGCGTCATTTCGACGAGACGCTCTACCTGATGGAGCTGGCGAACGTGCAGCTCGCGGAACTGGAGGCCTACGACCGCCTCCTCGACGATGCACTTGATCACGCCTATCGCGATCTGCGATCCCGGGCGCTCCATTCGCGGGCCGGCATGCTCCGCGAACTCCGCGAACTCCGGGTTGATCTGGCACGCTTGTCCGACGAACTTTCCAATATCACGAAATTCTTCGGCGACTGGCATCTCGCCCGTATCTACCAATCTGTCGCTGCCCGGTTCCACCTCGCGGATTGGCATCATTCCATCGACGAAAAGCTCAAGACGCTCGATGAGCTCTATGGAATGATGGCGCAGGATCGGATGAACCGGCTGATGCTCATTCTGGAAATCACCATCGTTGTCCTTTTTGTCATCGATCTCATCATGCTCTTCGCGGGAATGAAGTGATGTTTCCGGGATTTTTTTGAGGCTTCAATTCACTGGGTATGAACCGTTTACGAGTCGAAATGAGGTCCCCTCCAAATGCCTGCAAAACGGATAAAAGCGCGACTCCACTTGACCGCCCTTCGACACCCGCTACTGTCAACCCTCTTCGTCCCGAGTGAAGCATCATAAACCGACTCACGAGTGCGGCGTTTTCGCCGTCTATGGCCATCCCAACGCAGCCGTACTCACGTACTACGGGCTTTTCGCCCTGCAGCATCGTGGACAGGAAAGCGCTGGAATCGTAACGGCTTCCGGGCCGAACACCCCCTTTGTCCGCCACGTGGACATGGGCCTGGTCTCCCAGGTCTTTTCCCCGGGCGATCTCGAGCGGCTCAAGGGAACGCGCGCCATTGGCCACGTCCGCTACTCGACCACCGGCTCGAGCAATATTACGAATGCGCAACCGCTGATGTTCAATACACATCGCGGTCAGATCGCCATCGGCCACAATGGAAACCTGGTGAACGCGGCGGTCCTGCGCGATGAACTCGAGCAGCGCGGTTCCATCTTTCAGACGACGGTTGATAGCGAGATCATCCTGCACCTTCTCGCCCAGCCGCACGGCGTGAGCGGAGTGCTCGGAGCTTTGCGCCGGATCCAAGGCGCCTTCTCGCTTGTCATGATGAGTGAGCGCGAGATCATCGGCGTACGCGATCCCTTCGGTTTTCGTCCGCTCTCCCTAGGTAAGCTCGATGGCGCCTACGTGCTTTCCTCCGAAACCTGCGCCTTCGATCTCATCCACGCCGAGTTCATTCGCGAGATCGAGCCCGGCGAAGTGGTGATCATCGATGAAAACGGAGTGCGCTCGGAATTCCCCTTCAACGACACGAAGCGCTCCTTCTGCATCTTCGAGTACGTTTACTTCGCGCGTCCCGATTCGATCATCTCGGATATCAATGTCGCCCGCGTTCGGACGCAGATGGGACGCGAACTCGCGCGTTCAGCTCCGGCCGAAGCGGATATCGTGGTACCCGTGCCGGATTCCGGCAATTACGCGGCGCTTGGTTTTGCCGAAGAGTTGGGCATTTCCTACAGCCACGCCTTCGTTCGCAATCACTATATCGGTCGCACGTTCCTGCAGCCGACGCAGATGATTCGCGACTTCAATGTGCGGGTGAAGCTGAACCTCATCAAGGAAGCCGTGGCCGGGAAGCGCGTGGTGGTTGTCGATGACTCCATCGTACGCGGCACCACGGCGCGCGCCCGTATTGTGAATCTCCGCGAAGCAGGCGCCAAGGAAGTGCACATGCGTGTGTCCTGTCCGCCCCACAAGTTTGCCTGTCACTACGGCATCGATTTCCCCGATCCGGAAAAGCTGCTGGCCAACCAGTATTCGATCGAGCAGATCCGCAATTACCTCGGAGCGGATTCCATCGGTTACCTTGATGTCGAAGGAATGGTTCGGGCGACCGGCCAGCCGAGGGACGCTTTCTGCCTGGCTTGCTTCACTGGCGATTACCCTGTGCCGGTCGATCCGAATATCGACAAGCACATCATGGAGCGCCGCCAGCACCGCGGAACGAATCTCTTGCCAGTGCAGGACGAGCACCCGGATTTGTTTGATATTACACGGTAATCCCGTGCGGTGAGGGAGGGGCGTAACCCGTGAAATCTTTGCGCCCTTCGCGTGCTTTGCGTTAAAGCGACCCGCTCGACTTTCCCAGAGCGATATCTGCCACCGTAAAAATCCTCGCCACACGCTGATATTTCCAAGAATTTGTTTTCAGAGATGGCTGCCCAAGCAAAATCCAAGTCCCGCAATTCCAAATCGAAGAAGGCCTATGCGGCCGCCGGCGTCGATGTCGACCTCGGCAACGCTGTGAAGAGCCGCATCCACGATCGCGTGAAGATCACGCATGGTCCGGAAGTGCTGGGGAAGATCGGTGGATTTGGCGGCCTCTTTCGTCCGGATTTTCGTGGAATGAAGGAGCCAGTGCTGGTCTCCAGCGTCGATGGTGTGGGCACGAAGTTGAAGATCGCGTTCGCTCTCGATCGTCACGACACCGTCGGCCAGGACCTCGTTAATCACTGCATCAACGACATCGCCGTCATTGGCGCGCGTCCGCTTTTCTTTCTCGACTACATCGGCGCGGAGCGGCTCGAGCCGCACGTTTTCGAGCAGCTCATCAAAGGTTTCACCAAAGCTTGCAAGGAGGGCGGCTGCGCCCTCATCGGCGGTGAGACCGCCCAGATGCCCGGGATGTATCAGCGCGGCGAATATGATCTCGCTGGAACGATCGTCGGCGTGGTGGATCGGAAGAAGATGATCGATGGCAGCCGGATCAAGGCAGGCGACATAGTCATCGGTCTTGCTTCCTCGGGCCTGCATACCAACGGTTATTCGCTCGCCCGCAAAGTATTGCTCGAGCAAATGGGGCTCAAGCTGACTGACAAACTCCCCGGCGAGGCCAAATCGGTCGGCGAGGAATTGATGCGCGTGCACAAGAACTATCAACCATTGCTGGCGGGATTGCCCGATGGCGTGGTCAAAGGGTTGGCGCACATCACGGGCGGCGGCTTGATCGATAACCTTCCACGAGTTCTGCCCGAGAACTGCGACGCGGTTTTCGATACGAAATCGTGGAAAGTGCCGGCGATCTACCGTGCCATCGAAGAGGGTGGCAAAGTCGACCGCGAAGAGATGTACCAAGTCTTCAACATGGGGATCGGCATGACCATAGTTGTCAGCCCGAAAGATGTGGACGCCGTCGCGAAGGCCACGAAAGGCCGCGTCATCGGGAGGATCGAGAAGGGCGAAAAGCGCGTCCGGTTGGAGTTTTGATTTCAGGTTATCCACGACAGGCGTGGAAAAACACGAAAGGGATTGAGGCAAACCGACACGGATTTTGAATCTCCTCCGCATCTCCGCGCCTTCGCGTAATGCTCTATCAGGAGAACCGCGACCGTCCGTCCGATCAAACCGCTGGCAACGACACCTCCACCGTCGTTCCCACTCCCACCTCGCTCGTCAGCGTGATCGTGCCGCCGTGGGCTTCGGCGACACTTTTCACAATCGCCATTCCCAGACCGGTACCCTTTGATTTTCCGAACGTCACAAACGGCTCGAAGATCTTCGGCTGCAAATCCGGCTCGATTCCGCAGCCCGTATCGCACACTCCGAAAATGATGCGCTGATCCTGCTCACGAAGCCGCAGACAAAGGCTACCGCCGCCCGGCATCGCTTCCACGGAGTTCTTGATGAGATTGAGTAACATGCGCGCAAAGCGGCCCCCATCGACCATGATTTCCGCCGGGCACTCGGTGCCTTCGCAGACCATTTGAATCCTGGGCGGGACCAGCTGTTTGAGCTGCATATCCAGCTGCTGCAGGATGTCGTGGGCCGGCATCCGTTTCATCTGAATGCTCGATTTTCCGCGAGCGAAGTCCAGTAACTCCTGGATCATATCCAGCATGCTATCCGTGGCTTGATTGAGAATTTTCACCAGCTCGCCATCCATCGAGGCCGATCTTTTCATCGCCATCATTTCCGCGCAGGAACGCACGCACTGAAGCGGATTCTTCAGGTCGTGGATGATCGAGTTCGCCATCGATCCGACCAGCGAGAGGCGTTCGGTCCGCATCAGCTCGGTGATGTAGTGCACATTCACCTCTCGCAGCCTCTCGATCGCGGAACGGAGGACATTGGCATGGAGGTTTCGGGAGGCGCGGTTAAAGATCCGGTCAAAGGCGGTGTGATTCAGGCGCCCGAGAACGGTCGGCTCGACTGCACTGGCGCAGGCGGAGCGGGGCTGGCCGTCCAGGAGTGCCAGTTCACCAAAGAAATCGTTCGATTTGATGAAGCTCAAAGTTTCCTGCTGGCCGCCGCGTCCTTGTTTGGAAATACGAATGCAGCCCGTTTCGACGAGATAGAGGCTGTCGCCTGCTTCGCCTTCACGGAAGAGGGTTTCATTTCCTTCCAAATGAATCACCTCGATCGCGGGCGTGATTTCGTCGAGCAGGTCGCAGGGCATTCCTTCGAAAAGCCGGTTTCCCCTGAACTGCGGGTGTTGAGCGGGGGGATCGATGGTGCTCTGCATGGTGTTCTGGAGTGGAGGATTAATCCCAGCCGACCACACAGATTGCAGCCGCGAGCCACTTGGATGGTGCTTCGTCGTTGGGCATGCGATGCGGAGCAGCTAGACCTTCGCTTGGGAGACTGTCAGAAAATCCGACGAAATGAAAGTGCGAAACACGGCAGATGAGGAGTCGTGCCTGGCGCGCGATTCCACAGGGACGCGAACTCAAGTCAGATCCGAAAAATCCGCAAGGACGCTAAACTATTACCTAATACATAAAGGTAATATCAATTTACGAGAATGTTGCTTGCGGAAGCAGATGCTGCCGAGTAGAAAAAGTCGCTGAAAGCAAAAGTAAACAGACCTATAATATCAATTGCAAACAGTTGAATATTAATTTGATAAACGGTTTGCAAAGTTTGTGAATGTCTCTGTTGAGGCGCGGCAAACTCACGGAAAAAGTTGAGCGTGCGGGAGTGATGGTAGTGATTTTGCTCGAAATTTCGAAAGCCTTAAGTGCCAATTTTGTGTCATAAATTAACTGAAACGATTATTGAATTTGACCCATCCGGCCCAATCGAGTTTTTGTCAGCCGCCGCATATTTCAGTTCGCGGCTTCAATTCCCAATCCTATTTCCGCGAACGATGCACAGATGGTTTACATGTAAAATGGCTATGCGGCCTCACCTCCCCAACTGCAGATCCCCAAAAAACGCTCCCGTGACTATGCCTACTCATTCCGCCCCCAACAGCTTCGCCGGCATCGGAAAATCAGCTCTGAATCTTTCCGGGTGTCCGACCGGAATTGCGGCCGCATGCCGTCGACGCCCGCTCCTGGGTTCGGTGGGTGCGTTGCTCACTCTCGCTGCGGCCATTTCGCTTTCGAGCGTTGCGGCAGCCGCCCCGCTCGTATGGGATCCCGGTGTTACGAACGGAACTTCGCCCGGTGGAACGGGAACTTGGGATACCAATTCAACCGGCGCCTGGTTCAACGGCACCGCTGACGTGAATTGGACGGATACGACTGGTACAGACACAGCTACATTTGGTGGAACCGGCGGCTCCGTGACCGTTGCGGCCGCTGGCGTCACTGCGAATGCACTGACCTTCAATTCCACGGGTTACGCACTGTCCGGCGGCACTGTTACTCTTGCCGGTTCGGCGCCGACTGTCACGGTGACGAACTCCACCGACTTGGCGACGATTTCCTCGGTGGTGGCTGGCTCGGGATTTACTTTCTCGGGCGCCGGTACGCTCCTGCTTTCCGGGGCGAATACCTTCACGGGCGCCGTGACGGTCAGTGGCGGCACGCTCCAGTTAGGCAATGCCTCAGCGCTTGGTACGACGGCTGCAGGCACCTCAGTCAGTTCGGGCGGAGTACTCGACTTGAATGGCCAGACTATCGGTGCTGAACCGTTGACTCTGAACGGCACAGGCATTTCATCGGGCGGCGCACTTATTAATTCCTCCGCCACGGCGGCATCGCTTTCTGGTACAGTCAATATAGCTTCGGCGAGTTCCATCGGCGGGACTGGTGCACTGACTCTTTCTGGCATTGTAAGTGGCAGCAGCGGCTTTACGAAAATCGGCGCCAATGCCTTGACGCTTTCAGGCGCTAATACATTCGCCGGTCAGCTAGTGATTTCCGGCGGTACTGTGAAGGCCGGAAATGCCGCGGCGCTTGGTGCCGGTGGATCGGGTAACGAGACAGTTGTGCAGAGCGGTGCGACCCTCGATGTCAACGGGACCGCGCTGACGAACACAGAGATCGTCGACATCGTGGGCACAGGCGTCGGCGGCGCCGGAGCTTTGGTCAATACAGGGGCTGCACAGCAGAATGCGTTGAACCGGGTGGTTCTCACTGGCGACGCAGCCGTCGGTGGTACGGCGCGTTTCGATATCCGCGTTGGCACGGCCCCGACCCTCGATCTGGCCGGTTTCACGCTGACCAAGGCGGGCGCGAATGATTTCCACGTCGTTGGCGGAAACATCACGAGCGGCAATATCAACATCACCGCCGGAATCTTTGCGGTCGAGACGACGACAACGGTCGCAACGGGAGGAACGATCACGATTGGTTCCACTGGAACTTTGGCTTTTTACGGCAATACCGCCGGGGCATTCACCCGCGATATTACGTCGAACGGAGGCACCATGGGGAACCTCGGATCGAGCGGTACGGTCAATAGTAACGTATCACTGACCGCCGCTACCACCACTTCGCTGAATAGCAGCACCGGTACGACCACGACGATGCCCGGCGTTTTCTCCGGCGCTGGCGCACTGACAAAAGCGGGTTCCGACACTTTCACGCTTTCCGGAAACAACACTTATACCGGTGCAACCGCGATCAATGCGGGACGCCTCAACCTCAGTGGTACGAATGCGTCGTCCATCACGTTGGTGGGCGGCACCCTTGGTGGCGTTGGTTCCACGACAGGCGGATTGACTCTGAATTCCGGAAACATTGCGCTGCCGGGTGGCGCATCCACAGCGGCATTCACGGCAAATTCCGTGGCGGCTAATGGAGCCACGACGGTCTCGTTTGATGCCACTCCCGTCACGGGGGTGACTTATCCAGTTCTCAACTATGGCGGAGGTGGTTTCAGCGGCAGCATTTCAAATTTTGGTGCTGCGGCCGGTCATGCCGTTTTCACGGACACGGGTTCCGCTGTCTCCATGCTTTATCAGGGTTTGGCGACGGACACTTGGGCCATCACCACTGGAACATGGAACACGGCCTCGACAAACTGGACCAACAGTTTTGACAATAAATACGCTACTGGTGACGCCACTATTTTCAACGATCCAGGCGCAGCGAGCACCGTCACGGTAAGTGGGACAGTCGCGCCGGCCTCCATCCTCGTAAATAACACGAGTAATAGTTACACATTCAACGGTACCGCCATTTCCGGAACAGGTTCGCTGCTGAAAGCCGGAACCGGGACGCTGGCGCTTGCCGTCCAGGAGACTTATACAGGCAATACGATCGTCAATGGCGGCATTCTCGATCTTACCGGCGGCGGTGGCAGTACTGGCACTATTCGGGGTACGGCAACGGTTTACTCCGGGGGCACCTTGCGAATGAGTGCGACCGATGTCGAAGGGTACTCCGGCGGCGCGGCCGCATTGACGGTGATCAATCTCATCGGAGGAACGATGAATGTGAATACCACTGGCAATCAGACTCTCGGCAGCGCCACAATCAATCTCACGGGCGGTACTCTTTCGGGAATTGCCAATTCCAATATCGACTTCTTCGGTGGTGGTTCGACCCTGAATTCCTTCGCTTCCTCGACGACCTCGACGATCTCTGCCACTCTGTCTCCGCTGCGCCAGGGCAGCACGACATTCACCGTGGCGCAGGGGACCACTTCCTCTGGGATTGATCTCGATATCTCAGGCAACCTGCGCAACTCGCCCAGTAGCGCCAACCCCGCGGGGGCGGTGCTTGGCAAAGCCGGCGCTGGAACGATGCGATTGACCGCGGCGAATGGTTTCACCACCAGCAGCGTAGCGATCAATGGCGGTACACTCATTCTCGGTTTCGGCACGGTGACGTCGAATATCCTCTCGAGCACGATTCCGCTGACTCTCGGCGGCGGAAAACTCAGCCTCACAAATAGCAGTGGCGGAGCGGTGACTCAGACGTTTAGCGGACTAACCACCTCGGCAAACTCCGGCAGCAGCATCGTTCTCGGTGCGGCAAATGAATCACTCACGCTCGGAGCACTAACGACTGCAGGGGCTGCTTCGGCGCTGAATATCGATACATCGGCCGGCGGGGCAGATGCCGCCACCGCCGCGGTTGGCACTTCGACCGTCACGCTGACCGGCCAGACCGCAGGCAATGTGATCAACGCGGGCTTCACCGTGACCGATGCCACCGGATTCGATCTGGCGACGGTCAATGGAAGCAACCAGGTCGTGCGTCTCACTGGCAGCACGCTCCTGCCTGCTTCCGGATCGGCGTCGTCGACCAATTACCGCATCGATAACAATGCCGGCGGCGGTGCGGGTAGCTCCACGTTGTCTGTGGGCTCCACTCAAGCGGCTGGCAGCATCACGGTCGATACCACGGCGGGTTCCGGGACTCTTACGCTTGGCTCCGGCGTGACGATGAATGCGAATACCTGGAATTTCGGCGGAGTTGGTACTAACACTTACACGGTGACTGGCGGTACGGGGATCACCTCCGTGGCTTCGGGCGGCACGATCAACTTCAATAACTACAACTCCGGACTGGTCACGATTGCTTCACCGATCGTGGCCAACGGGACCAATGTGGTAAACTTCGGCGGCACCGGCACGACGTTGGTTTCCGCGGCGAATACTTACACCGGAGCAACGAATATTAGTTCAGGCACGGTGCGAATCGGCAATGCGACCAGCCTTGGCACAACGGCGGCGGGCACAACTGTCGGGAGCGGCGCAACGCTCGATCTGAATGGCCAGGCGGTGGGAGCGGAAGCGCTCACGCTCGGCGGTACGCTCGTCAATTCGTCCGCAACAGCCGCCTCGCTCTCCGGTACCGTCGCCTTATCGTCCGCTATCGTAACGGCCGGAGGAACTGGAAATACCACACTGTCCGGAGTCGTCTCCGGTGCCGGTGTTCTGACAAAGACTGGCAATGGTACCCTGACGCTGAGCAACGGCGGCAATACGTTCACGGGAAATATTGTGATCAACGGCGGCACCCTCGCGACGAGCAACCAAGGCAACGGGACGACCAGTGCCTTCGGCTCCCAGACTTCCGCACGGACGATTACGATCAATTCCGGAGCCACTCTGGCCATGAACATCAACAACGTCTTCAACGGTGGCCAGACCGCTCTTACGGCGTTGCCGGCCATTGTGAACATGGGCGGTACGCTCAAGAGTACGAATTACAATATCCTCGGAAACGTGACGCTGGGAAATGGCGCATCCATGACCAGCACGCTTGCCGCCACCAGCGGCTATACGGGGTTCGAGTTCAAAAATGGGTCGACCGTATCCCTCCTGAATACCGGAGGGAACACAGCCGGATCGACGATCAGTTCACCGGGACTCAATCTCGGCGGCACTATTACCTTCAATGTGGCCTCGGTTACCGGAACATCGGCCCCGGATCTGACGATCTCGTCGGTCGTCGCCAATGCTTCGGCGGACAACGGCAGCGTTGCTGGTTTTCTGGTGAAGACCGGCCCCGGTACGCTGGCACTTACCGCCGCCAGTACTTATACCGGCACGACGACGATCAATAGTGGTGCGCTGCTCGTGAGTGGGTCACTTTCCGGCACGACGGCGGTGAGAGTCGCCACTGGATCGACCCTTGAGGGAACGGGCACCATTACTCCTGGCGGCACGGGCGCGTTGCTGGTCGCTTCTGGAGCAACGATTGCTCCGGGTACAATTGGAACGATCGGTACGCTCACGATCAATAGCGCCAATTCTTCGGCGGCGAGTGTACTCTCGCTCACTTCCGGGGCGGCTTTCAGCTTCGATCTGAATACCGGATTTAGCAGTGATACCGTCGCACTGACCAATGGAGTGGCCGGTGATATTGCGTTCAGCGGGAATACGATCAACTTCAGCGACCTTTCTTCCGGGGCGTTGAGTCCGGGCGCTTACACGCTCTTCACGGCAAATTCGAGCAACGTCTTTTCGGGACTCACGTTTGACGGCAGTGGAAATATCCTCACTGGCCTGACGATTGGCTCCGGTCTCAGCACCTATGCGGGCAGCAGCCTGCAATTGGTGGGTAACAACATCGTCCTTCAGGTTGTGCCTGAGCCCGGTGCGGCAGTCTCGCTGCTCGGCGGGATGGGGTTGCTGCTCGGTTTGCGCCGCCGCCGTACAACGCTTGGCTGACTCCAGTCGCCCCCCGGGGGCAGTTGGATAATTTGATAGAATCGAGCCGGATTCCCGTGAAAGGAATCCGGCTTTTCTGCTTTACCGCAGGCCGCTTTGATCAGGCGTCTACGGACGACGGCGGTCTGAGCGGAATGCCGGTTTGGAGGAGGATGTGGATAGACCAATTCCGAACGGCCGTTCGCGGTCACAAACGCCGTTTGAAATAAATTTAGTATTAATTCTACCGGTACTGCGTTAGCTGAAATTGGCCACGGTGAGCAGAAAATGACGGGTGGAAATCTGCGGGGCTGCGCAATGGAGAGGATGAATCGGTTCGGAGGGTTGTTGTTATAAGTATCTGGGTAAGAGTGAAATGCGATGTGATCGACTGACGGATGGTGGGTGCTTGTAAAATTTTTGGCGATACCAAATCGAGCATTGGAACGACACTTGCTTGCGTGGGAGGCTGAGTCGTAATAGGAAAATATATGTCATAATTTAACAAAATCGATCAGTTGAATTTGACTCCTTTCATCCGACCAGATTGTTGTCAGCCGCCGCCATTTCCGTCAGCAGCCTCACTTCGAACTCCAGTTTTCCCCGAATCCGACACGCAAAAACTCACCGGTCAAACACCAGACCGGAATCAGCCTTCCATCCCAACCCACGCAGTCGTCCAATCCATGAAATCGTTCCGTTCCTCCGTTCCTCCCATTTTTATCCTTGCTGGCAGCGTCGCCGCACTTCTTCTGGGCTCGTCGCCCGCACGGTCTGCGGCCCTGTTTTGGGACACGAATGGTGCTACCGCAGGTTCTGGGAACGCGGACGGAACATGGGATGCGACGACCGCAAATTGGAGTTCGGATTCCACGGGCGCATCAGCTACCGGCGCCTGGCAGGCTGGAAGCATCGCGGAGTTCGCTGCCGGCACAGATTTTACCGGAACTCGCACGATCACCGTAAGTGGCACCCAGTCGCTTGCCGGTATCATTGCGGATTCTGAGGTCACCAGTTTGATGCTCAATGGAGGAGCACTGGCCTTCGGTGCGTTGCTGGGAAGCATCGATACGTCCGCGCTCGGCCAGGGCGGCACCACCAACGCAAACAAAGCGGTGATCTCCAGCGCGCTCACCGGCGCGGGTGGGTTAACTATCAACGCGAACGGCAATACAACATCACTCTCCGGTGGGAGCAGTTCCGCTCTGTTGCAATTAGGAGGCGATAACTCCGGATTGACCGGCGGCATTGCGATCACAGGTGGTCTGGTCGACGCCTTAACGTCCAAAGCCTTCGGAACAAACACGATCACACTGAGCAACGGGGGTGGTATTCTCGATGCGAACCACAACGTGACGCTTTCAAACAATATCGTTCTTTCGACGGGCGGTGGCACGCTTCGTAACTATGGTTCTGCCACTACGACTTACAACGGCCAGATCTCGGGCACATCACTGACATTTACGGATAGTGGCACCCGGATTCTGACGGGCAATAATACCTATTCCGGTGGAACGACGATTGGCGCGGGCACGGTGCGTCTGGCAAACAGCAATGCGCTTGGCTCGGGGGCGATCACCTTTGGTGGCAGTTCCACGCTTGCTTCGGTAAGCGGTGGGGCGGTGATTTCTCTGGGGAATGCCGTCACGATCAATAGCTCGGTTACGGCATCCTTTGATTCCGGCTTTGCGGACCTTACCTTGAACGGAGCGATCAATGGGGCCGGAAATTTAACGAAAGCTTCGACCGGTACGTTGACGATCACGGGCAGTAACACGGGGTACTCCGGCACCACGACACTGGGTGGCGCGGGTACGCTGGCCATTGGCAACGACAACGCCCTGGGCACCGGGACGATCAATCTCAATAACGCTTCCGGCACATTCAGTTCCGCGGATTCCACGGCTCACACTATTGCCAATGCCATCACCTTATCTGCCAATACGATTTTCGGAACCGCCGTCACCGGTAATCTGACTTTCACGGGAGCCGTGAATGCGGGGGCCGGTGCGAAGACCTTTGTAGTCAATAATGCGTCCACAACATTCACCGGGGCGATTTCCACAACAGGCGGCGCCACGATTGCTCTGACGAAAGCTGGCCCTGGCACACTGACCCTTAGCGGGGCCAATAGCATCACTGACCAGATGGCAATTACGGGTGGTACCCTGGTCCTGGACTATACGACGAATAATAAAGACAAGCTCAGCAGCACCGCGAACCTTGTCCTTGGTGGCGGAAACCTGACCATTAATCCGAATACATCTGCCGCGACATCCCAGACCGTCCTCAACACGACGCTCAACGCCGGGAGTTCCACCATCACGGTAAACAAGGACGCCAATGCGGATAACTCCACGCTTACACTGAATACGATCACTCGGGCTACGGGTGGGACGATCAACGTGGTTTACGGTGGCGCGGGAACCGGGATTGCCGCCGCGCTGGTGAACAACACGAATACCAACGGCATTCTTGGGGGATGGGCGACCGTGGGTGGAACAGACTGGGCAGCCAATTCCACAAACGCCGCCGGTGGTTCAATTGCCGCACTTCCTGCTGGGGGTTATATCAATGATAGTTGGTCAACGGGGAATGACACCACAGTCACTGCGACCGGAATTGTGCCGGCGGCTTCGACCACGAATTCCCTGCGCTTTAATGCCGCCGGCGCCACGACTCTGACCTTGAGCGGCGTCAATACATTGACGTCGGGCGGCATTCTGGTGACGTCGGCAGTTGGCAGCGCCACTACCACGATTACCGGCGGCACGATTGAAGGTGCGGCGGGTGCGGATTTGATTCTCAATCAGTATAATACCGGTGGCACCCTGACCATTGCCTCGGTCATCGCGGACAACACCTCCGCAACGGCGCTGACTCAAGCCGGCCCCGGTACGGTGGTCCTTTCCGGGACGAATACCTATACGGGCGCAAACTATCTGAATGGTGGTATCACCAAAGTCTCCGCGGATCTGAATCTGGGCGCCGCACCGGCGAGCGCCGTGACCGACGTCGTTTTCAATGGCGGTACTCTGCAATATGGCGGTGGATTTACTCTTTCCACCAAACGCAACATCACGATCAACTCGGGTGGCGGCACGATCGATACGAATGGCAACAGCGTGACCGTCGGTTCGGTGATCTCTGGATCAGGTGCGTTGGTAAGAAAAGGAAATGGAGATCTGATTCTGACGGGGACCAATACCTTCAGCGGGGGTCTGATCATGAATGCCAGCACTGGCGACGTCCGCGTGAATAATGCCTCTGCTCTCGGGACGGGACCGGTGAGTGTCATCGGAAGTTCCACCCTGGCAACCAGCAACGGCTCCGCCGCGGTCACACTCGCAAACCCCATTGCGATCAATACGGGTGTCACGCTTTCCGTGGATAGTGGTTATGCCACTGTGACACTTGGCGGCGTGATCAGCGGTGCCGGAAGTTTTAAGACCACTTCAAGTGGAACGACCGTGTTCACGGCCGCCAACACTTACACCGGCACGACTACGATCGGGAATGGTGACACACTCCAACTCGGAACCGGAGCGACGAATGGAACGGTCGGTACGGGTGCTGTGACCATCAGCAACAGCGCCGCGACGTTGGCGTTCAATCGGACGAACAGCCTGACGCTGGGCAATGCCATTTCCAACCCAGGTATTATTGCGGTGAATAATACGGGATCGCTGACGCTCACCGGAACCCTTACTGGCGCCGGCTCGCTGGTGCTGAATAATCCCGGTGCCTTGACCGTCTCCGGAGACGCGAGTGGATTCACCGGCAAGGCGACCGTAAACGTGGGTTCGCTGACGCTGGACTACTCAACGGTCAATACTTCCAAGCTTGGCGATTCTTCCGTGCTGACCCTTGGCAACGCGGCGTTGGTCTTGAATGGCGGAAGCCATACGGAGGCGGTTGGCTCGACCACGCTGACCGCGGCGACTTCTTCTTCGATCAGCCAGACAAACGGGACGTCCGTGCTCGCAATGGGGGCGATCACTCGAAACAGCAGCGCGGTGATTAATTTTGGGGCGTCAAACATCGCTCAGACAACGACGAGCGACAATGGCGCCGGAATTTTGGGCGGATGGGCTACGGTGGGTGGGACGGCATGGGCCATGAACGACGGGTCAAACAATATTACCGCCTATAGTGCATACACTCCGGTCCCGTTTGCTGGCGTCATTGCGGACAACGCCGCGACCAACATTAGTCTGACTGGAGGAACCAGTGGTAACATCACACTGGGAGCTCCGACGGTGACGGTGAATACCCTTCAACAGGGCGAGACATCTGCTACGACGATCGATGCTTCAGCGGGAACGCTGCGTCTCGGTGCGGCGGGCGGCATTTTGCTCCCGTCTGGCACAGGAGCGTTGACGATTGGGACCTCTGCCAACTCGGGTGTTCTGACAGCGGGCGGAGCCGACAATACTGCGGGTGAAATCGTTTTCAATGGCACTGGAAATGCCTTAACCATCAACTCGGCCATTACCGACAACGGAATCGGCAGCGTCTCGCTGACGAAGGCAGGAGGCAATGACCTCGTCCTTTCAGGTGCCAATACTTATACGGGCGGAACTTCACTCTTGGGCGGCACTATTCGGGTGTCTGGCAGCAATACCGCCCTCGGCAGCGGTTCACTGACCGTTGGCGGAAGTTCAACTCTTGCCACTGCAGCAGGGTCGTCGGTCGCGACGCTCGCGAATAACACTTCTCTGAATTCCAGTTTCACGACGCTCACCCTCGATAGCAGTGCGGCGAATCTTAGCCTCGGTGGCGTGATCTCGGGCGCCGGCAACATCGCCACCACGGGAACCGGAGGCGCAACAACGTTTACGGCAACCAACACTTATACCGGCTCGACCACGATTGGCACGAGTTCCGCCACGGTCTACAGCGCGTTGCAGATTGGCAATGGCGGTTCGACTGGTTCGATCGGCGCCGGGAATATCAGTTTCGGCGGTGGGGCTAATAACCTGGTCTACGCCAGCACCGGAGCGACGACGCTTGGGGCCGGCTCACAGTTGCTGAGCGGAGGCGGAAATTTCGTGATTATGAACGGCACGATCACGTTCGGGAACAGCACCGCCGCCAATACCTACACGGGAGATACGGTCGTCTACGGTGGAAATCTCAAACTGAATTCGTTCCTCTTCAATGCCGGTTCGGGCTCCTCTTTGGGAACCGGCCGGCTCTATATCGAGCCCGGTGGTACCGCGACGGTTTCCAATAGTCATCCCTTCGGAAACAATAACTCCGCTCAGACCCTTTCGCTTTTGGGTGGAACGCTTACGGTAAGCAATGCCGTGTATTTCGCGAACATGGACATGGCCGGTGGGACGGTGAATGGCACCGCGGATTTCCGAAACGGGGGAAGCCGTACCATCAATGTCCTGCCATCTGCGGGTCCGTCGACCATTTCTGCGATATACAATCCAAATGCGGCCGGGAGTAATACCGCGACATTCTATGTCAATGACGGTCCGGCGACCACGGATCTCATGTTCTCGGGAAATATCAGCAATGCGACTGGTGTCGTCAAAGCGGGGTTGGGCACCATGCGGATGACCAGTTCCACCGCGAGTGGATACACCGGCGCGACAATTCTAAACTCGGGTGTGCTGAACCTCGATTATTCGTCCTCCACACTGACGAGCAACATGCTGTCCAGCAGCAGCTCGCCGACTTTTGCCGGTGGAAATTTGACCATCACGGGCAACGCGGCGACTGCGAATACGCAGACGCTGGGAAATGTGACGGTGAACGCTGGCGGATCGAGCGTGAGCCTCGTGCCTGGTGCCAGTGGCGGCAGCGTTGCGTTGACTCTCGGTAATACTTGGAACCGCGCCGTGGGTGGTACGCTTGCATTGAGTTTGCCCAGTGGGGCGACTCTGACAGCCGCGCCTACGACAGCCAACGGCGTCCTTGGCTATGCGACGGTCAATGGGACAGACTTTGCCAGCGTCAGCAGTGGGTCGGTCGTTGCGCTACCGACTTACAATCCAGACAGCTACACGTCGACAGATAACACGGATGTTACGGCGTTGAATCCGTCTCCATCGGCGATCGCGAGCAATAGTTTGCGGTTTAACACGGCCCAAACCAATACGCTTACGCTGCCGAGCGGGACGAGCACGATCGGGACAGGCGGGCTCCTTGTGTCCGCGAACGTCGGTGTAAATAACACCGTGATCACGGGAGGTACGCTTACAGGTTCGGCCAGCGGTGATCTGATTATCCAGCAATTCGATACCGCCGGGATGCTGACCATCAACTCAGTGATCGCGAACAACACTGCCGCAACCGGGCTGACGAAGGCTGGCCCGGGAACGCTCATCTTGGGCGGAACGAACACCTATACCGGCGCGACGTTCGTGAATGGCGGTGTTCTGCAATTCTCGGCAGCGGGCAATCTTGGAAGTGCGGCGTCCGGAATCACCTTCGGCGGCGGTGCGCTGCGATGGGCATCTGGCACGACGACCGATATCACTACCGGGCGAACGGTAACCGTTGGTCCTGGTGGAGGAACGATTGATACCAACGGCAACAACGTAACGTTATCCGGATCCGCCTTTGGCGCTGGCTCCAGCGGAACGCTGACCAAGACCGGCGCGGGTACACTGACGCTGAGTGCGGCAAACACCAACTTCACCGGTGGTGTGGTCGTGAACCAGGGGAAGCTGATTGCGAACAACGCGACGGCTTTGGGTAACAATCAGGACCAGGCGATTATCGTGAACAGCGGGGCGACACTTGACCTCGCCCAGGGGAGCACGTCCTCCGGTCACAGCGTCGCCGTACTGCGCAATTTCTACATCAACGGCGGAACGATGGAGAACGTCAGTGGCGCTCCGATGCGGCTGGGGAATATCTGGTTGAATGGCGGAACGCTGAATACCCAAAATGGGCAGAGCGGCAGTTACACCACATTTTATCTCGGCACGTTGCAAGCCGGTACCGCCGGGGCGAATGGCACCGTGTTTGTCGAAGGATCAACCCCTTCGTTCATGACGACGACCGGGACGACAAACACGGCGATCCAGCTCGGACCGAACGTCGCGTTCCAGGTTGCCGATGTGACGGGCGATGCCAATCCGGATCTGACCGTCTCGGTCGCTCTGGCGAACCAGAGTCTGGATCAGAATCTAGCTGCCGGAGGATTCGCCAAATTCGGTGCCGGCACAATGAAGCTGACGGCAGCGAACACCTTCACAGGCCAGGCCGTGGTCAATGCCGGTACGCTGGTCGTCGCTGGTTCGATCAGTGGCAGTACGAGCGTTCAGGTGAATGGCGGTGCGGATCTACTGATGAGCGGCACCGGCGGAAACGGTCAATTGAAGACGACTGCGTCGTTGACGCTCAACGGAGGAACGTTGTCGATCGACAAGAGCGGTGCAACCGCCCTTGGATCCGGGACCATTACCGGCTTCACCGGGACGCAGTTCAGTTTGACCACTGGAACACTGACCTTCAGCGCCGGTTCCACGTTGGATCTCGGGACGAGCGGCAGCGCCACATTGTTGAACTTCACTGGCGCTCTCACGACCGACTCCGGTTCACTGTTGACGATTATGGATTGGGACTTCGCGAATAGCCACGATCACATCGTCTTCAACGACGCGCTCAGTTCAACGGTCCTTGGCCAGATTCAGTTCAGCATTGGTGGCAATCTGTATCCGGCTCAGCAAGTTGCCTTCCCGGGAGCGAATGGCTACGCGGGAGGATACGAGTTGGTGGCGGCGATTCCCGAACCGAGCACTTTTGTGGCCATGCTTGGCGGAACGGCAATGCTGCTCGGCCTGCGCCGCCGTTCGCGGCGGGCATAGCGGCCGTGTGAGTGTTGATCAAAATCAAAATCGAAATGGACGGGCGTGCCGTAAGGCGCGCCCGGAACATTTTTTGCAGACCTCAAACGAGAAAACGAGGTGATAACTTCGCGGCCAAAGAATTTTCTTGCGCGAAATTGACGATGGTATACCTCTCTGCGAAGACATTAGATCCGACGCTCGGTTCGCGCACGAGAAAACATTCCGCGGTTTGGGCCGTAATTGGCGAACTGTGGCTCGTAAAGACCAAGTCCGTCATGGAATTTCTGGTGTAAAATTCCCAACCCAACTGAGTCAATTCGACGGCTAAACAAACAGCTTAGTTAAGGTATATCCAAATCGAAATATGTGTCGACTAAGCACAAAGAAAAAAGGTTTCCATACCAAGCGAAATAGTTTCCGAATTATTGGCGTACTCAGTTATATCGCCATTTTTCAGATCTGGATCGCGACAGCAAGTGGACCTCAGTGGTGGAATGACCGAGGGGTTATTGATTCGAGTGCCCAGCCGAGCGACTTTGGTCCGGCAAACATTGGACAACTTAAAGCAATGGCAACGGCGGCCTATGACGAGATGCAGCAGGATCTTCCCGGAGGCGCAGGCCCTGCCGTGACTAGTCTCGTGAAAAGTTGGTTCCAATTGGATAATTCCGGGGAATTTGTATTGCTCGCCGGGAAGCGCCTGCCGAAGAGCAATGTTGACGGATCTAATTACGCGGTGGTCAACATTGGGCAACTGAAGACGGTGACCAAACCATTCTATGATCGGCTGATCGAGATCGGATATGTTGGTGAGTATCCATGGGTATTTTCGTCTGCTCAGGCAAACGACTATGCCATGGCTAACGTCGGTCAGGTGAAGAACGTATTCAGTTTTGATCTCGCGCAATATCGAGTCGCCCCACAAGCCCCATCGGATGTGACGGCAATTTGGAACGGCAGTGGAATGACTGTGAGTTGGACAAGTGGAGGAGCGAATCAGACAGTATTTTTAATCGAGCGTAGTGTAGACGGCGAAAATTGGACGAGTGTCGGAACGGTAGGCGGAAATAGCAATGGCACGACTTTTACCGACTCAAATGTTGAGACTGGTCAGCAGTACCAATACCGGGTCAGCGCGAGCAACGCCGGAAGCAACAATGGTGGCGGAGTTTCAATCGCCTCCACGGCAGCGGCTACGGTTGCCGGACCCGAGATTCCGATTCTGACTTATGCGACGATCACGATTGGTGCTTACAATGAACCTGCTGTGCGAGGTATGGCACTTGGGGATGATGCCACTGCGGCTTATTGGTACACTGATGACAGTGGGGATTATACCTCGGTAGCGTTGTATCAGGGAGAGAATGGATATCAGGAAACCGTCAGAATTTTTCCCGGTATTTACGCAGGCGTTGTCTATCCATCGGAGCCCCAATATACGATTACGGACGTAGTTGGCATTACCGCCGGCGGAGTTATTGCCGCCAATGCCACTCTCATTCCACCGGGCGATGGGCTGGCGGCAGCGAAAGTGGGGCTATCGTCCGTGGTCAATCAAGTTGGCCCTACGTGGTTGCCGTTTGCTGAGACATGGATCACCGCTGACGAGGCAAAATTCGATAGTAGTTTTATTGGTTGCACGCCTCACGGTGGCGGGTGGGGAAGGTTGACTTCCGGAGGAGGTCCGTTTGCATATAGGGATGACGTTTCATGGCCGACCTATACCACTACGTGGCTTACTCCTGGTGGAAGCTATTTTCCTGGCACTGCCGAGGCTAATTTTGAGGTTGTTGGACTTAATACCGATTCTGCGGCCGTTATCATTACCTGGCCATTTGGGGGCTTTAGTCCATTAAAATTAAGTTATAGTGGAACAGACGCCGTTGGATGGTACAGTAAAGTAACGGATAGCCCTCTAACGATCCTTTTTTCATCAGGCCCCGCGCTAAAATACCCGACGCTGGATTCCACCGCAAAGCTTGCACTGTGGGATGGGACGGATATGAAAATTCTCAGTGACCAAAATGCCAGCATCTGTGGAGTTGATGACAATGGAAGAGTTGTGGCCGCTTTTCCGAGTCTCGGCAACGACTATGGCATTGTTTATGGAGATGGCGCGCCGGTGGATATTTATACATTGATCGATCCGAAGTATCGCCGCCGGGTCAAATTTAAGGATTTCGTTTCGATGAGTTCCGATGGAAAGGTATTGTTTAAAGCCAGCGTTTTGGAGGTTTCGAGTCGGATCGATCGGCAAGTTATATTCGATATTAAAACAAACGAACTTTTCATCATTCATCAGGACGGAGTTGATGCGCAGTATATTAATTCCGATAAATGGCTCGGAAAGACTCAAGGCGGCATGGCGTACGTTCTTGTTCCTGTGGAATTCAAATTACTGAATGGATCTACACCGGACTTTGAGGGAAATGTTCCGACGGTATTAACTCATCCTGATATCGATCCTGATAATCCATTGGTTGCGTACGACTACTCTGGTAGCGGAACATATCAATTGGGCGAATTGCCAATGGGAACTGGGAGGACGGACGCTCCGTTTATACATCAATCATATATTTGCTCGCTGCTGATGATGGCGCGTGTACCTTCGCCGCATTATGGACTTTCTTATTCATGGAACAGAACCCTTCGGCATCGCTTCTGGGAGATTAAAAGATCGCCGGACGGTTCAAAATGGATTGTAACTGAAGAGGCCGGAGGGGGTGGGTTGGAACAAGATATGGGCGACACAGAAGGGTACCACACAAACGTGCCCAGTTCGAAGAACGTTTTGTATGCCTATGATTGCACCGGTGATAATATGTCGCTGTACACTGATGAAAGAATAGGCGATTTCGTCTACGGTGAAAAGGATTTTGTCTACACGATTAGGGTTGGAGTGGCGGCAGAATTTGGTGTCGTTGAGTGTCATGTCGGGCAATTTATGAAATCGGTACGTATCGATACGAGTGGTGTTGATGCGGCGGGGGATTGGAGAGGGCTTGGAAACATAGTGAGCACTACTCGGGTTCCGGATCTTACGATAACGGAGGCTAAAGTGCGAAGTGTCGTGGGTGGCGATCTTCCAATTGTGTTTGATGCAAATAATTGATTCAAGTATAATGCGAAGATGAAAATTGAGAAAGATTTCTCCCTCTCGATATTGATAATTCTGCTTGCGTTCGGTCTTTCAGACTGGGGCTTTGCAGAGTCTCCAAAACCGCGTCTGCCGGGCTTCGAAATGAAGCTTGAAAATGCTGTTAATTTGGCGGATTCGATTGTTATAGGAACGGTGATATCGCTGGGAAAGACAAGACCAGCGTCCCTCGGAGTGCATACCTATCACGAAGCCAAAATAGATATCGAGAAGGTTCTGAAGGGCTCGCAGCTACAAGGGGAAATCGAAGTTGCTATCACTGTTCATACGGGCGCTAATCGTCTGGGGGAGGGCGATCCTGAGGAAGGGAAGAAATATATTTTTTTCATAAGTGAGGAGAAGAAAGATAAGCGAAGGGCGATCTTTAAAATTATCGAATCAGACGAAGCGGATATTGCAGCAGTTGCTGCTGCGATTGCTGCTCCCACCTCCGGGAAGCCGCCTGAGAAAAATATACAGCGTGTGTTACCGAATAGTGACCACGATCGACGAGTCCGTTATCTGGGGGAGCCAGGTCAGTAGTCGGTAAGCGGCGATTTGCTATTGATACCGCCCAATTGGATGCGGGGTCGACATTTCAGATTTCAAAAAATGTTTCGTCTTCCATCGATTCTGAGCGAAATGGAAAATGAAGGTGTTTTCGTATTTCGTATCGTGCGATGTTTATAAACGATGAAATAGCGAATGGCGTCGAGTTCGCGGGCTTCGCGTGGCTTTAAAATTGAATAGTAAGCAATCACCCATCCAAAGTAAGCGTCAAGTGAAGGACCGTCTTGACAGAGTGTGAGCGGTAGAGGCGTTGGCGTTCTCTGATGGAGAGCATAGGCGTCAGAGCATAGGCGCTCTGACGTTTATGTTGTTTATGCTGCGGTGCGGACGGATGCGGCCGCCTGTGACTTGGCCCAAGCAGCGGGCGTCAGATCCTTAATTTGCCAGTTGGTCGCGGTGGGCAGGCGCGTGAAGAGATCCCGGAGGTAAGCAAATGGATCAAGGCTACGCCTTCGGCAGGCCTCAATGACGGTGTAGATGATGGCACTGCGCTCCCCGGCTTCGGCCTCGCCGAAGAACAGCCAGTTCTTCTTCCCGAGCGCGGTGGGGCGAATGGCGTTCTCGACCAGGTTGTTATCGATTTCCAATCGGCCGTCCTCAAGATAGAGCAGCAGCGAGTCCCATTCAGCTAAGGCGTAATCGATCGCTTTGCCCATCTGGCTCCGCGGCAAAAACCGCTTCTTTTCCTTCCACAACCGCAAAGCATGATGGAGCCGTTTGATCAGCGGCTTGGATTCGAGCTCACGCGCGCGAGCGCGCAGCTTTGGGCTGGCCCGGCGCTGTCGCAACCGTTGTTCGTTGCGATAGAGATTGGCCAAAAGATGCAGGATCAGCCCGGCTTGGCGTGGTGCTTGTTCACGAGCTTCCATAAAGCCGCGGCGCACATGCGCCCAGCAACCCGCGAGGACGATGGACGCTCCGCGCGTCCGTGCAAAAGCGTCGTAACCGGCATAGCCGTCACATTGCACGCAGCCTTTGAACTCCACCGGTACGACCTTTTCCAAGCAAGCGGCGGCGCGACTGATCTGCCAAAAGTAGACGGTGTCAGCTCCGGGGAGATGGCAAGTCCAGAGATAGCCGAGCTTGGTTTCACCGTGGCCTGGTTCCAGATAGCGGATCGGCGTTTCGTCGATCTGGACATAACCTTGGCTAAAGACTTCGCGGCGAATCTGCTCATAGATCAGTCGCAACCAATGCGCCGCCATCCCCACCCAGAGCGCCAGCAATTGGCGCGAAAGCCAGATCTGGTGCCGCGTCCAGTAGATCGACTCTTGTCGATAGAGCGGTAAGTGATCGCAGTATTTGCTGACTAGCACCAACGCGAGCACTGCCGGCGTGACCATGCTGCGCTCCAACAGACACGGCGGCAGCGGCGCAATCACCGGTGCCGTTTCGGGCTCAGCGTAACGCACGAACTTCAAACGGAGGATCCGCCGGCGCAAAAAGCGGGCCGGCTCGTAGTCGAGCTTTTCGCTCATTTCCTCGCCGATCTGCCGCCACGCTTGCGGGCACGCACGTACCGCCTCCGGCACGAGGATTTCCTCCACAACCGGGAGATGATCCGGCAACCGCCAAGTGCGCACACGAGAGCGGCGAGGCGAAAGCTTTAACGGCCGCGCAGGTTCAACCTCAAAACCCTGCGGGCCGGATTCTTTTCCCGCGGCCGGCCCAGGCGCCTCCAATTCTTGAAAGAGCAATTGGAGCTGTTGCGGATCGAGTTGCTCACTCTTTTTGCCGAAGAGCCGGCGCGCCAGCGCGTCGATCTTTTCTTTGAGCAGCGCAATCTCTTGTTTCGCCTGCGCTAACTGCGCATCACGCTCCGCCAATTGCTGAATAAGTTCGGCTTCGCGTGAATCGGGCATGAAAAAGGGTGCAGCCAGATAACTAACTGCACCCTCGCCAGCCAAGCAGAATGTTATATGTGCTCCGCTTTTACCTTCCTCACTCGCGGTCGTACCACGGACGCAATCGTGCGCCGCGCAAATCAATGCCATCGGTTAGCATCGCAAGCGCTTCCGGTGCCAGCCGCAACTTCACCGCGCCAGCTTCCAGCTTGCGTGGCCAGGCAAAAGTCCCTTTCTCCAACCGCTTGCTCAAGACCCATAAACCGGAGCCGTCCCAATAAAGTATCTTCAGACGCGTGTGAGTGCGGTTCGTGAACACAAAGATGGCACCGCGCCGTGGATCCTCCTGCAAGCGCTCCCGCACCAATCCTTCGAGCCCATTGAAGCTCTTGCGCAAGTCGCAGGGCTCCAGCGCGACGTAGACTTGCAGTGCACCAGCGAAGCTCAACATACGCGCTCTCCTCGGGCGGCGAGCAAATGCAAAAGATCCGCTCCAAGCCGCAATTGCGCTGCCGATTCTAAATGCATCTGCGCCCCACCTGGCAACTCAACGCGCAAAACCGACTCGGCGCTGGCTTTGCCACTCCACTCAGCAACCGCTTCGACAAGGCGGATCGGGCCAGGCCCTTCCACCACCAGCCTTTCCACCTGCTGCGATGCCTCGCCTGCTGCCGCCCGTGCTTCACGTCGCTTCTGCACCCAAAGCGCAAAGGTCGGATATTTGATCCCGGCCAGCTTCGCGAATTTCGCCCCACTCAAGCCGCTACGCTCAAACTCATCCAGCAGGGCCTCTCTCCTTTCCGCTGGAACCCGCACACGCCCCTTCGCATCGGTTTTCAGAACATTATGGCTTTCGGATATAGATGTCATAGGCCCCAAGCCTCTGACATCTATGATCCCAGCCGCCAGTGGTGCTCCGCTTGACGCTTACCATCCAAACAATCCCGCACTGCCTTGACCAAATCTTCCAATTTGTAGGGCTTCTGCAGGAAAATCGTGCCGTTCTTCAGCGGGGCCGATTGGGTTGCGAAATCCGGGCTATACCCACTGGAGAAAATAACCTTCAGGTCGGGCCGCTCGGCCTGCAATCGTTCCGCGAGGAGATTCCCGCGCAGGCCGTTGGGCATAACGATATCGGTGACGAGGAGATCCACGTCATCCCCATGATCTTTCCAGATGCGCAACGCTTCCGGGCCGTCGGACGCCTTGAGGACATGGTAGCCATAATGTTCCAGGATATCTCCAAGGATCTCGCGCACGTCGGCTTCATCTTCCACGAGCAAGATCATCTCACTGCCGCCACGTAATTCATCAATTTCCCCGTTTCGCGACGGCTCCGCGGACGTCTCACTGAGGGGAAAGAAAATTTGGATCGTGGTTCCCTGATTGACCTTGCTGGCTACCTCCACCCATCCGTCGTGTTGAGCGACGATGCCGTATACTGTGGCCAATCCCAAACCCGTTCCTTTTCCTGGCTCCTTCGTCGTGAAGAATGGCTCAAAAATATGGGCCAGCGTGGAATCGGTCATTCCGCAGCCCGTGTCATTGAGACTCATGCAAACATGGTGACCGGGACTTGCCGCAGGCTGACGCTCCGCCTGGGTTTCGTCGATCATGACCGTCTCAGTCCGAATCGTCAGGACGCCGCCGTGGGGCATGGCGTCCCGCGCGTTGACGACCAGATTCATGATGATCTGTTCGACGTTTGCCTCGTCGGCATAGATATCCGGCAGAGGATTCGCGAGGTCGCACTGCAGGTCGATATGTTCGCCAATGAGCCGGCGCAGCATCTCGTGCAGGCGATGCACAATCGTGTTCAGATTCAGCACCTTCGGCTGGACGATTTGTTTGCGGCTGAAGGCCAGGAGCTGGCGGGTCAAGGCCGCAGCGCGTTCCGCCGCGATCGAAACCTGATTGAGCGAATCAGCAAGATCTTTTTCCAGGTCGTGCGCCGCCAGCCGCATGGAGGCGTGTCCCTGAATGATGGTCAGGATGTTATTGAAATCATGGGCCACGCCGGCGGCCAGTTGCCCTACGGCTTCCAACTTCTGGGAGTGCCGGAGCTGCTGCTCGAGCCGGCGCTGTTCACTGACATCCAGCATGGCGACAAGCGCCACCTTTTCTCCACCGAGATGAAAGGTCTCGGCAAACATGACACAATCACGGACACCATCGCAGCGGGTGGCAATCTGCCGCTCGAAGTGTCGCACGGAATTCTCCTGGCGGAGTTTCATCAGGAAGTACGCCTCGGCGTCGGGCTGAATGCATAGCTCAAGGTCGTGCGCTGTCCGGCCCAGGACGTCCTCGCGGCGGTATCCGGTCATGGCGAGAAAGGCATCGTTCACGTCCAGATAGTTTCCCGAGACCAGCGATTGAATGGCCATGGCGATCGGGCTCGCCTGAAAAGCCTTGGCGAAACGTTCTTCCGAGCGGCTCAATTCCTTCTGCGCTTCCTCGCGCTCTTTCATTTCCTGCCGAAGCAGTAAGTTGGCGGCCTGCAACTCGGCGGTGCGCGCGGCGACGGCCTGGTCGAGGCCGGCCATGTGCGACTGCAACCGGTGACGCAGGGTCCACTTTTGAGTCAGGGTATGCGCGAGTTGCAGCACCTCGATGTTATCGAACGGCTTCTTGAGAATGACGAGGCTGTCGGTTTTGCCAACGTGCCGGACCATTTCCTCCCAGGAATAGTCCGAGTACGCCGTGCAAATCACCACTTGTAACTCCGGATATAACTTCCAGATCCGGCTGATCGTTTCGATTCCATCCCAGCCCGGTGGCATCCGCACATCAACAAAAGCCATCGCGTAAGGTCGTTGCTCCCGCAAAGCTTTTTCGACCATCACCAGACCGTCCTGTCCCTGGAACGCGGAATCGATATCGAACTCCACCTTATCTGTCACCTCCAGTTCCTGGCCGAAAAGCAGCGCCGCTTCGCGATCAATCTGAGTGTCTTCCTCCGATGGAACTCCGAGAATCTTGCGCACGTCCTCGTGAATCGATGGATTGTCATCGATGATAAGGATGCGATGGTTGCGGATGTCGTCCGTTGTTTCTTCCGATATCGGGAGAGAATCTGCGGCTTCGGTGGTGACGTTAGTCATCGTTTTGTATTTCAGGCGCCTCGCAGTATGGGTCCGCGGGGTCGATGGGAAGTTCGAGGGAAAAAGTTGCACCTTGCCCCGGTCCGTCGCTGTGGGCGGTCAACGCCCCGCCGAGTTCGGCAGCCGCCAGTGCGGAACTGTGAAGCCCGAACCCGTGGCCGTCTTTTTTGGTCGTAAAGCCATGGGCAAAGATGCGGGCCAGATTTTCCGGAGGGATGCCAATGCCGTTGTCCGCGATGGCGATTTTCACGCGGCTATTTCCATTCATGCCCACTTGCACGCGGACCCGCTTATCCTGTATTCCCATTTCATCCGTGGCGTATTTGGCGTTGCGGATGACATTGATCAGAATCTGCAGCACCTTGTGTTTGTCGACCCGCACTCTGGGAACGGGTTCAAACTCCCGCACCACGGCGATGCCGTGTCTCTCCAGCGCGGTCGCATTCATTTGCAGGGCATCTTCGACGAGCCCGGCAGGGGAGAGTGATTCGATGATTCCCGATACCTTCGCGTAACTTTGCTGGACGGCGACGATATCCTTGATGTGTCCGATATTCTTGGCGAGCGCTTCGATTTCATCCAGTAACTCCGCCTGCTCCGCGGTAAGCCGGTCGGAGAGTGAGTGGATAAAGCCGGGCAACATTTTCCCCCGCGGGTGCGAAGTAAAAAAGCCCCCGAGATCGGCCGAGTTCTCGCGCAGGAGCGTTGAGACTCCCTTGAGGTGCGCGACCCGTGATTTCCCGACCCGCTCCGCGACAAGCATGGCCGAGACATTCACGCTGTTCAGGACATTGCCGACATTGTGCAGGACGCCGGTTGCCACTTCCGCCATGCCCGCCTGTCTTGATACTTGCAGCAACTCCTTGTGCACCGTTTCCAGCTCCTCCTCGGCGCGCTTGCGTTCCGTGACGTCCTGCGCCGTACCGACCACTCTGGCGGCCTCGCCTTCAGCGTTGAGGACAACTCTGCCCCGTTGATGCAGGATCCTCTCGGTTCCATCCTGACGAAGGATCCGCTGCTCGACGCTGAACGGTTTCAGATCGTGCAAGGCGCGCTTTAGGATTTCATCCCAGCGCCGGCGATCCTCCGGATGAATCAAGTCGAGAGCGACTTTATAAGTCGGGCGGAATTCTTTGGGCTCGAATCCGTGGATTCGATAGTGCTCCTCCGACCATACCATTTCGTCGGTCGAGGTATCCCATCCCCAACTGCCGAGGCCGGCGATGCGTTGGGCGGCCGCCAGTTGAGCTTCACTGCGGCGCAGGCCTTCTTCCGCACGTTTCCTTTCGGAAACCTCCGCTTCGAGAGCTTCGTTGGCGCTTTGTAACTCCGCCGTTTGCTGACGCAGTGGTCCACTAATGCTGCGGGTAATAAAGGTGACGAAACCAATCGCGGCAAGAAGGGCGCAGCCGGCTACGACGAGACTCTTGGCGCGGCGGTATTGATAGTACTCGATCCGTTTCTGAAGCAAGGTATCCACCTCTTCATCGGCGATTCTCCAAAGCTTGAAACTCGCTTCACGGGCGATGCGGCCGGCCGTCAGATACCGGCCCATTGGCACGTCTGCTGCCTCGGAATCGGCGATCTGCTTTGTCAGAAGAATGAAGTCCTCCGTTGCCGCACTATAGTCCTTTAGCAAGGGTGGCACTCTGGATTGGAGAGTCGGACTTATTCCATAGAAGTTTGGATCTTCGTTGAGCGCCGTCTGTACGCTCCCCGTCACCCGATCGAAATCGGTTTCCTTGAGTAACGTCGCCTGAATGGCAAACTGCTGCCGTTCCTGATGTGATATCGTCGGCCCATCCAAAACCGATTCCGCTCGCGCCATCACTGCGGCGATTCGCTCCTGGGTTTGAGGCAAGGCCAGCAAGGTGGCATCCATCAGGTAGTAACTGTCCAGGTCCGGGTCGAGGATCAGATTCGACATATCCCCGGCATGCGTGATCATGGTCCGGACATCGAGAATCAGGTGGGCATGGCGTGCCGCCAAAGCTGTGGCGTCCAGGCGACCCATTTGTGACTGCAGATCTTTCCACTCCTTCCTGACGAGCCGGGGCCGGTAGTGCTCGCGTTTGCGTTTGGCCAGCCCTTCATCGGTAAATTGAAGTTCGGTGCCAATCCGCTGGTCGACCTCCTCCAAGGCGTTAAACGCCGCGTTTATTTTTGCCGCAAGCTCTTTCTCCGCAAAGTCATCGGTTGCGGTCTTGGTCCTAATGAGCAGCTGGGACAGTGACTGATGTTCGGGCAATAACTCCAGCAGGGACTCCAGCGGCCTTTGGTATTCGTTACCCTTCTTCTCGAGTCGGGCAAACTGGATGTTTGCATTGATTCCGGTGATGAATAAGTACAGCATCACGGAATCGGGCATCACGAAGAAGATGCTGATGAGCGTCAACTTCTGGGATACGCGAAGATTGCTGAACCATTTCTTCATGGCGTCCAGAGGAGGGCGGCAAACAAAAGGGTGGATGGGTGCGGATTTTGCGCAAAGCGGCAGCAGGGAATGGGCCGCAGATATGGCAATTCTGCAATATTACGCACAATGACTTCGCGAACGCTGAATTCCTTCCAAAAGATGTTACTTAGCCATCCGGCTGCTTCAGTTATCAAGTATCCGGATTGGATAGATATAGCCACCATGGCGAAAAATTACCATGAACGACCGGGGATTTCGTCGCCCCAATCCCGATTCGAATGAACAAGTGGCGGATCGCCTTCGGCATCTGCCTTATGCCGAGTTACTATAAGAGATATCGCAAAAATCTATTTCCGGCACAAGAGGTACCGGGCTTAAGCTTCTGGCGCAATCATTCTGCCCTCTGGTTATGAACAACCTGCACCTTGCCGTTCAGTTTTTCCTGCAAATCGCAGTTATCCTCGTCTTTTGCCGTCTCGTCGGGGCGATTGCTCTTCGTCTCGGGCAGCCGCAGGTCGTGGCGGAAATGGTCGCGGGCGTATTGCTGGGACCCTCGCTTTTCGGTCTGATCTTTCCGGAAGCTCAGCATTGGCTGTTTCCGTGGGATGGGGCGCAGAAGATTCGTGATACGCAGAGTTACCTGTTCCCAGCGTCCCAGTTGGGTCTCGCCCTGTACATGTTTGTCGTCGGAATGGAGTTCCGGATGGACATCGTCCAGCGGCGGTTGCGGAGCTCGATCGCCGTCTCCCTGGCGGGAATGGTGACTCCGTTTCTGCTCGGGGCGGGTTTGGGCTGGATTCTTTTCCACCACACCGAGCTCTTCCCAAAGAAGACGTCAGAAATGGAGGCCATGCTCTTTCTTGGGGCGTCGATGTGCATCACGGCGTTCCCGATGCTGGCCCGCATCATTCATTTCAAGAAACTCTCCGGGACGACGATGGGGACGGTGGCTCTTGGCGCGGGCGCCATTGATGATGCAACCGCCTGGTGTCTTCTCGCCGTCGTTCTGGCCAGCTTCGACAAAGACTGGAGCCACGCTCTCCTGAATATCGGTGGCGGGGCAGCCTACGTCGGGTGTGTGCTGCTGGTGATCCGTCCCGTGCTTTCCCGGGCGAAGAATCTCCTGGTGAAGAACGGCACACTGACAGAAGCCGGCCTGGTGGTCGCCCTTTCGCTCATGATGTTGGGGGCGTGGTTTACGGACATGATCGGGCTGCACGCCGTGTTCGGTGCGTTTGTCATGGGGGCGGCAATGCCGCGGGGTGTCGTCACGCGCGACCTGATCAGCCGTATCCAGCCTCTCACCGTCGCCCTGCTCCTCCCGCTTTTCTTCACCTACTCGGGTTTGAACACGAAGATCGGCCTTTTGAATTCCGCCTATCTCTGGGCGATGTGCGCTGCCGTCCTCGTCGCTGCGGTTGTCGGAAAAGGAGTCGCCTGCTGGCTGGCGGCCCGGGCTACGGGAATCTCGAATCGCGAAGCGCTGGGGATCGGCGCCCTCATGAATGCCCGTGGCCTAATGGAGCTCATCATCATCAATATCGGGCTCCAGCGTGGCGTCATCTCGGAAGGCCTCTTCGCTTCGCTCGTCATCATGGCGGTCGTCACAACGCTCATGGCGTCCCCGATTTTCGAACGGCTCGTTGGCACGGGCCAGGTTCAACCGCTCCCGGAACCGGAGGGCGACACGGAGGTGCGGATAACCTCCGAAATCCGGTAGCCGCCTTTGGGGGCCGAGAACCTCGGAAAAGCGGAGCTTTTTCCCCGGTCGTGAACAACCCGCCAACAACCGGCGGAAATTCCTGCGATTAGGTTGTGAATAACTTGTGAGTTTCTCACAATTCGTCCAAAGTCACGGTCGAGCGCCAATGGGCGAAGTGGGGTGGGTGGGAGCCGAGTGGGGGATTTTCCGCGATCGCGGTTTCCGGCGATCCGACGACTACAATAAAAAGCCGATCTGGGGCATCGTTGTGGAACACGCTATTTTAAAGGCGTTCGTGGCAAATGCATTGCGGAACACGGTATTTTCAATGCGTTCCACAGAAGGCGGGCTAGGGAAACCGCGTTTTTCCTAGGAGGATCAGAGGGAAAAAATTTTGCAAACTTTTTTGGTTTGTGGAACGAAAATTTAACCCTCGCATTGTTTTTGCTTAAAGTGGGGCTTGGTGGCAAAAAGTGGGGCGTTGTGGGGCTACTTGGGGATAACTCCTACGCACCGTCGCTTCCTATGTCTTCCGAACAGAACTCTCAGCCGATATTCTCGGGAGAGATCTGTCATGCCCTCGACGGTAAGAACCGGGTCACGATTCCGTCGCGCTGGCGTAAAGGGGAGGCGGACGAATTTTTCCTCATGCCGGACCGGACTGGAGCCTTTGTGCGGGCCATGCCGCCTGAGCAGTTTAGCGCGGCTGCCGAGCGCGCCGCCGCGAATCCTGCGGTGACCGCCAAGGATCACGCGGTCTTTCTTCGCCATTTTTATTCCCGCTCGCAGCATGTGGTGGTGGATAAGCAAGGCCGTCTCCTCGTGCCGGAAGAGTACTGCCAGAAGGCCAACCTTAAGGGTGAAATCGTGCTGGTGGGTGCCAGGGACACCTTTGAACTGTGGAGCAAGGAGTCGTGGGAAGCAACGAAACAGAACGAGCAGGCGACCTTTGACCGGATTGCCGAGCTCGCGGGCCTATGATTGCCATGGATTATCCGCCCGAACAATCCCAACGCCAGGGAGGACCGTCCGTGGAATACCACGAGCCGGTTCTTCTCGCCGAAGTGCTGAAAGCTCTCGCGCCGGCGCCGGGCGATCTCTTTGTCGATGGCACGCTTGGCGGCGGTGGGCATTCTTTCGCACTCCTCGAAGCTGGGGCGCAGGTCGTTGCTTTCGACCAGGATCCGGAGGCGCTGGCCTTTGCGTCCCGCCGGCTGTCTCGCCACGGCGGAAATTTCCGCGCCATTCACACCAGCTTTGCCAAAGCAGCGGAAGCATTGGATGCCCTCGGTATCGCTCAAGTCGACGGTGTGCTGCTCGATCTCGGAGTTTCTTCACATCAATTGGACGTCCCGGAGCGCGGCTTTTCCTTCCAGAAGGATGGCCCTCTCGACATGCGGATGGATCCGACGGCGCTCGTTTCGGCGGCGGACCTCGTGAATACGATGAGTCCTGAGCAGCTCGAGCGGATCTTTCGCCAGTACGGCGAGGAACCCGCGGCGCGCAAGATCGCCGCCCGCATCGTCCGCGACCGGTCCGTGCAACCTTTCACCCGCACCCTGCAACTTGCGGATTCCGTGGAATCCGTGGTGCCAAGGCGGGGCAAGACGCATCCGGCGACGCGCGTTTTCCAGGCGCTTCGCATGGCCGTGAATCGCGAGCTGGAAGCGTTGGAAGCCGGGCTTGAGCAGTTCACCGCGCGCCTCGCTCCCGGTGCCCGCTTTGGGGTCATTACTTTTCATTCTTTAGAGGACCGGATCGTGAAGCAGTTCTTCAAGGCCCGTTCCGAGGAGTGGATCGACCGGCCCGAATGGCCGGCGCCACGCCGCAATCCCGACCACCTTTTCCGCAAGATCACCGGCAAAGCCGTTATCGCCGGTGAAGCTGAGCAAACCGCCAATCCGCGGTCCCGCAGCGCCAAGCTCCGGGCCGTCGTCAAAATCTAACCGTCTCCCCTCGAATCCCTATGCGTTCCAATCGCCGCCGCCACGCCAATGTCCTGCCTATCGCTTCGCTCGCGACGTGGATCATCGTTGCCGCGTTCGCCTGCTGCGCGGGCCTCTACTACGTATACTGCAAACACCAGCTCCTCGAGCGTGGAAATCAAATCCACGGGCTCGAACGCGAACTCGCGGAGCTGAAGAATCTCAACGAATGCGCCAAGACGCGCATCGACATGCTTTCCTCGCCTGCGGCTCTGCGCCAGCGCCGGACCCAGGATCTCGCGAAGTATGTCGAGATCACGCAGGACAAGCTCGTCCTGCTCACCGAGAAACCCGCTGACGGAAGCGAGCTGCGGACCGTCGCCAACATAAAACAGTGATGATCGCCTCTGCAAAGACGCGCGCGCTGGTGGGCTGTTGCGTGCTCGCCACCGGCTTCACCGGGTTCTCCTTCCGGTTGGTGGATTTGCAGGTCACACGGCACGAAGAATATGCCGCGATGGCCGCGGAGAGTCATGGACTTCGCCAGACGATTTTCGCCCGGCGCGGTGCGATCTATGACATTCACAATCAGCCGCTGGCGGCGAATGAGCCGGTGCGCACGATTGCGGCCGATGCTTCGAAGATCGGCGACAAGGCGGAGCTGGCGCGTTTTCTCGCCAAGCCCCTGGAGATGACCGAGGCGGCGCTGGTTGAAAAACTTTCGCGCGAACGGTGGTCCGAAAAAGAGCAGAAGATGGTGCCGGCGCGGTACATTGTTTTGAAGAAGGGCGTGCCGGAGCCGGTCGCTGACGACCTCATCCAGCGGATCGCGGAGATCGACCGGAAAAAGGACCAGAAAGATCCCGCGAAGGCGAAGCCGGGTCAGGCCACGCCTGCTCCGACAGCCAGTGTCGTGCAGGAAGCATCCGGCTATTACACGATCGAGGAGGCGAAGACCCTCGCCAAGGCTGGCGTGCGGGCGATCATGCTCGAACAGGACTCGAACCGGGTCTATCCGAACAAAAACATGCTTTCCCATGTGGTGGGTTTCGTCGATGCCGAGAACAAGGGCGTCGATGGCGTGGAAAAGACGATGGACGATTTCCTAAAGGGCCACGATGGGTTGCGCTTTTCCGAGCGTGACCGTACGGGCAAGGAACTCGTTCCTTTCCGCAGCCAGGAGCGCCCGGCACGTGATGGTGCGAATGTTCGTCTCACGATCGACCTCAGCCTGCAGGATATCGTGGAAACGGAGCTGGCGGCGGCGGTGAAGCAGTATCGCCCGAAAATGGCCATCGGAATCATGATGCGCCCCCAGACGGGCGAGATCCTGGCCATGGCGAATCGGCCGGATTTCGATCCAAACGATGTTGACGCGAGTCCGCTGGCGGCGCGGCGCAATCGGGCCATCACGGATATGGTTGAGCCGGGTTCGACCTTCAAGATTACCGTTGTGAGTGGCGCGCTTCAGCAGCACCTCGTGCATCCTGACACGATGATCCCGACGGAGAATGGATACTTCACCTACATGGGGCGCGTGCTGCGGGATACCCATCCGTTCCCTGAGCTAAGTGTACACGACATCATTGTGCACTCGTCGAATATTGGGGCGGCGAAACTCGGCATTCAGCTTGGCGATCAGCGGCTCTATGAGTGGGTGCGCAAGTTTGGCTTTGGTGACCGGACCGGGGTGCAGTTGCCAGGTGAGATCAATGGACTCGTTCATCCCGTGTATCACTGGGACAAGCTCACTATTACGCGCATTCCCATGGGACAGAGCGTCTGCGTCACACCTCTCCAGGTGGTGACGGCGATGTCCGCGATCGCCAACGGCGGTTCGCTCATGATGCCGCAGATTGTGCATGACGTGACCGATTGCGAAGGGCATACGGTTACGGCCTTTCCGCCGGTGGAAGTGCGCCGGGTCATCTCGCCGGAAGTTGCGGCTGAAGTGCGGCAGGCCCTGCAGGATGTGATGAGCAAGAAAGGCACAGGCAAAGACATTCATGTCCCGGGATTCCTTGTTGCCGGAAAAACTGGCACTGCACAAAAAGCGGGGGAGAACGGCATCGGCTACGAAAAGGGGAAATACATCGTCTCGTTCGTCGGCTTCATGCCGGTGGACAATCCGCAATTCGTCTGTCTGGTAATGCTTGACGATTGCCAGGTTGAGGCGAACAAGAACTACGGCGGCACTATCGCCGGCCCGATCTTTGCAAAGATAGCAGAACGCGCCGCGCGTCATCTCGGCCTGGAGCCTTCACAGGAATTGCTTCAGGAGCAGTCAAAGGCGGCTGCCGATTCCGAGCGTGCCAACGACTGACCATGAAACTCGACGCTCTGCTTTCTCATATCAATGCCGTGGCGGTGGATGGCTCCACCGACCGCGAAATCACTTCGCTGTGCTACGATTCCCGGCGTGCCGAACCCGGCTCGCTCTTTTTCGCGCTGAAAGGGGAAAAAGTGGACGGCTCACAATTCATTCCGCAGGCGCTGAAGCAAGGTGCCTCGGCGATTGTCACCGATCACGGCATCGCTCGAAGTGAAGCCACTTCGATCGTGGTTTCCGACGCGCGTGCGGCGATGGCCGATCTGGCGAATGCATTCTACCAGACTCCTTCGCGCGCTCTGAAGGTCGCAGGCGTGACGGGCACGAACGGGAAGACGACCACGACCTTTCTGCTCAAGCATATCTGCGAACGCGCGCTGCTGCGTTGCGGCATCATCGGCACGGTGCGCTACGAAATTGCCGATCGCATCGTTCCGGCTTCGCGGACAACGCCCGAATCACTCGATGTTCACGAGCTTCTCTGGCAGATGCGCTCCGCGGGCTGCAAGGCTGCGGCGATGGAAGTGTCCTCTCATGCGCTCGTGCAATCGCGCGTGCGCGGCGTGGAGTTCGACGCGGCGATTTTCACCAATCTCACGCAGGACCATCTCGACTATCACAAGACGATGGAGGCCTACTTCGAAGCGAAGTCCCGGCTCTTTACCGGACTTGCGGGACAAAAGAAGAAGAAGGGCCGCGCGGTCATCAATTTTGACGACCGTTTCGGCGGGCAGTTGATCAACCGTCTGGGAAGCGAAGTGCCGGTCACGACTTACGGGATGGGAGCCCGCGCCGATTTCCGCGCGAGCAACGTCCGAACGGATTTCCACGGCACGAATTACCAGCTCGATGCCAATAATCGCAGCTACCTCGTGCGGCTTCCGCAGATCGGAAATTTCAACGTCTATAATTCGCTCGCCGCAATTGCCGGCGCTTACGCGATGGGTGTGGATGTGCGCACTTCCGTTCTCGCGCTCGCCGACGCGCCTGCAGTTCCGGGCCGCCTCGAAGCTGTACCGGCGCAGCGCACCTTCCGCGTCTTTGTCGACTACGCGCACACGGACGACGCGCTCATCAACGTGATGAAGACTCTGCGGGATTTGCACCCCGCCCGGCTCATCGTTGTCTTTGGTTGCGGTGGCAATCGCGATCGCAGCAAGCGCCCGCGCATGGGCGCCGCGGTTGATCAACTTGCCGATTTCGCCATCGTGACTTCGGATAACCCGCGCAAAGAAGATCCGGCCGCGATTATCGAAGACATCAAACCCGGCCTGCGCCGCGGAGCCTACGAGGCCATTCTGGATCGCCGCGAAGCGATCTTCCGCGCTGTGGAACTCGCCCAGGCGCGCGACATCGTGCTCATCGCCGGCAAGGGGCACGAGACGTATCAGGAATTCGCCGATAAAACGGTGCCGTTCGACGATGTGGCCATCGCTCGTGCGGCGCTCGAAAACAAACGCGTTGAACTGCACCAATAACCCATGGACGCAACTCCTCTAGATTTGCTCGCGCGCTGGGCAGGTGGCCGGCTCGTCTCCGGAGACGCAGCCGCGGAAGCGACCGCCATCTGCACCGATTCGCGTTCCCTGAAAGCAGGCGATGTCTTCGTCGCCTTGCGCGGGGATAATTTTGACGGACACACCTTTATCGCCGAAGCCGCAAATCGCGGCGCCATCGGCGCGATCGTGGAATCCGCTCCTCGTGACTTACCACCGGGCTTCGGAGTCATCGAAGTAGCCGACACACTTCGCGCTCTGCAAAACCTCGCGACCGAGTATCGCCGCTCGCTGCCGCTTCAGGTGGTTGCGATCACCGGAAGTAACGGCAAAACGAGCACGAAGGATCTGACTGCTTGCATCCTTCGCGAACGCTTTCAGGTCACGAAGACCGAGGGTAATCTGAATAATCATATCGGGCTGCCACTGACGATCCTGCGGGCGCGGCGCAGTGATCAGATCGGCGTCTTTGAGATCGGGATGAATCATCCTGGCGAAATTGCGCCGCTCGCCGCGATTGCTGCTCCGGATGTCTCAATCATCACGAACATCGGTGTCGCCCATATCGAATACATGGGCTCGCGCGAAGCGATCGCTCAGGAAAAGGGAATGCTGGCCGAAGCACTGAAGCCAGGCGGCTATGTGATCCTCAGCGCGGATGACGAATACTCGGCGAGCATCGCTGCCCGCACGCCTGCGGATGCGGTTCTGGCGGGCATCGGGATCGGCGACATGCAGGCGCGCAACATTCGTTCACACTTCAATGGCGTGCGTTTTACCATGCATGCCGATGGCCAGTCCGTGGAGGCGGAGTTGCCTGTGCCGGGCGTGCACATGGTGCAGAACGCCATGCTGGCTGCCGCCGCGGCCCGTGCCTTCGGAGTGACTCTCGAAGAATGCGCAGAAGGGCTGCGCAAACTGCGTCTTACCAAGGGCCGCCTCGAACAGAAGATCATTCGCGGCATTCACATTCTCGACGACACCTACAATGCCAATCCCGACTCGATGGCTGCAGCCATCCGGACACTATCCCAGATGCCGGCCGTGGGCCGTCGGATTGCCGTGCTCGGCCGCATGGGCGAACTCGGTTTGCAGTCCGAAACCGGTCATAAACAGGTCGGTGAAAATACCGTCAAGGAAGGGCTCGATTGCGTGATTGGCGTCGGCGAAGAAGCGAAGTGGATCACCGATACCGCCTGGCGGGGTGGGGTGGAGAAAGTAATGCATTTCGGCGACGTGGAGCCGGCGGTGAAAGCATTGCGTGAGATTGTGCACGCCGGTGATGTCGTGCTTGTCAAAGGCAGCCGCTCCGCCCGGATGGAGCGCATCGTGGAGGCATTGCAAGTCGCATGATGTACTATCTATACCATTTAAGTCAGGGAGCGTCGTTCGAGTTCCTGCGGGCACTCAACGTTTTTCAATACATTACCTTCCGCGCAGTGGCCGCGGCGGTGACTTCCTTTCTGCTTTCTTTGATTTTTGGGAACTGGGTGATCCGCCGTCTCATCTCGCTGAAGCTGGGTCAGCCGGTGCGTTCCAAGGAAGAGGTGCATCGCCTTTTCGAATTGCACGGCAAGAAAGCCGGGACGCCCACCATGGGTGGTGTGCTCCTACATGGGACAGTCATTGTTTCCTCCCTGCTCTGGGCGCGGCCGGATAACACCGCTGTCTGGTTGCTGCTCTTTACGATCGTCTACTGCGCGGGACTCGGCTTTTGGGATGACTATCTCAAAGTCTCGAAGAAGAATTCCGCCGGCGTCAGCGAAAAGACGAAACTGATCGGCCAATTCATCCTCGCCGCGATTGTCGCCTGTTACTTCCTGCTGAACCCGGCCATTAACGTCCAGGCGCGGGAGTTATTCGCTCCATTCTACAAGGAGCCGCTCGTGTATAACCTTGGCTGGTTCTCGATCATCTTCTTCGCGCTCGTCATCATTGGTGCGTCGAATGCGGTGAACCTGACTGACGGCCTCGATGGTCTGGCGGCGGGCTGCACGGTGACTTCCGCGTTTACCTATGCGGTGCTCACTTACATCGCCGGCCACGAGAAGATCGCCACTTATCTGCAGATTCCCTTCTATCCCTTTGTCGGCGAACTCTGCGTCGTCTGCATGGCCCTGGTAGGGGCGTCGTTTGGCTTCCTCTGGTTCAATTGCCATCCCGCCCGTGTGTTCATGGGCGATACCGGCTCACTCGCCATCGGCGGAGCACTGGGAGTCGTATCGATCTGCTGCAAGCAGGAACTGCTGCTGGTGGTCGTCGGCGGTGTCTTTGTTGCCGAGGCCCTGTCCGTGCTCATCCAGCGGACTTACTTCAAGATTACCAAGCGGATGTATGGCGAAGGCCGGCGTGTCTTTCTCATGTCTCCCATCCATCATCACTTCGAACTGAAGGGCTGGAAGGAGAACACGGTCATCGTCCGCTTCTGGATCCTTTCCGTCATGTGCGCCCTGCTCGGGCTTGCCACTCTTAAACTTCGGTGACTTCTTCCACTTACCAAACCAAGCACCAACCGCGGTTCGTTGCTGTCCTCGGCGCTGGCGAAAGCGGCGAGGCGGCAGCGGGCCTGTTGGCGGCGTCCGGCGTTGCCGTGACGGTGCTCGATTCCGCTCCGGAAGAACGTCTCCGGGCGAAGATCGATGCTCTCGCTGCACGTGGGATCCGCGTCGTGGCCGGACCTGCCGCGGAAGTGGATGAGACGCCGTACGATCTCGTGGTGCTCAGCCCGGGCATTGATCCCGCTGTTCCGCTCGTTCGCCATTTCATTCAGCGTGGCATCGAGATGACGGGAGAACTGGAGCTTGCTTACGAGCGATGCCTTTGCCCGGTCATCGCTATCACAGGTACGAACGGAAAGACCACGACCACGCAACTCATTGAGACGATGCTGAATGGTTGCGGGATGCGCACCGTCGCGGCTGGTAACATTGGCCCGGCATTTTCCGCCCGTGTCGAGCAGAGCAAAGACCTCGATATCATGACGCTCGAGGTATCTTCGTTTCAGCTCGAAACGATCCGGTCCTTCCGTCCCAAAGTCGCGGTCTGGCTCAACTTCGCGCCCGATCACCTCGATCGCTATCCTTCGATGGACGAGTATTACGCGGCGAAGGCCCGCATCTTCGAAAACCAGACGGAAGAGGACTGGGCGGTCGTGAAACTTGGCGACAAACTGCCTCCGCTCAAGGCCCGCACGCTGACCTTCAGTGGCTACGCCAGTGGGGGAGATTTTGAATTAGCGGAAGGTGTGATCTGTTTCCGCGGCCAGCCGGTCCTGGCCATGCGGGAAGTGCAGTTGCGTGGGACGCACAATGCCGAAAATCTCATGGCGGCGCTTGCGACTGGCCATGCCCTGGGACTCACTTTTGATCAGATGCGCGTGCCACTCGCGGCGTACAAAGCGCTGCCGCATCGCTGCGAACTCGTCCGCACGCTCAATGACGTGGACTATGTGAACGACACCAAGGCGACGAACCTTGACGCCATGGAAAAAGCGCTCGTTTCCGAGACCCGTCCGGTCGTGCTTATCGCCGGTGGAAAGGACAAGGGCTTCGAGTTCGACTCCATCACCAGCCTGGTCGCCAGCAAATGCCGCGCGGTGATTCTCATCGGCGAGATGGCCGAGCGGATCGCTGCTTTCTGGAAGGATTATGTGACTTGTGTCATGGCGGGCTGGTCCCTCGAAGAAGCCGTCAAGCTGGCTCATCAGCACGCCAAGCCGGGAGACGTTGTTCTCCTCAGCCCCGGCACCTCCTCTTTCGACATGTTTAAGAACTATGCCGAACGCGGCAACCAGTTCCGCACCTTTGTCAATGCCCTGCCCGAATCCGATCAACCATGAAGCTCCCTAACTTCAAAAAGATGCGCAAGATCCGGCTTCCCGGCCTCAAGCCGAAGCCCAAGCGACTTCAGGCCACCGCGCGCCGCGCCGCGCCTGTCGCGCTCGAGGAATATGATGATGAGGAGCCGACGACGCGCTTTTCCACGGCGCTGGTCGTGGTGCTGATTCTTCATGTGGTCGCGGCGGGCGGCATCTATGCTTTCTCGCGGATCAAGGCGACGCATCTCCCCGAAGAACCGCTTTCCACCGTCATTAAAACGTCGACTCAGAAATCGGCTTCCGTGGAGGGCGACCTCGTGCCGCCGCCACCCGTTCCGGTTTCACCATCGACGCCGGTGACGCCTGCCACCTCAGTGACGCCGATTTCCGGCAATCGGGTCTATCATGTGAAATCTGGCGATACCTTTATAAAGATTGCCAATGCCTACGGCGTGATGGCCAACGATCTCGCGGAGTTCAATGGGCTCAAGGAAAGCTCCATGCTGCGCATCGGCCAGACGCTGAACATTCCACAGTCCAAGACGGCAGCGGCTGCGACCACAACGACGACAAGCACCAAATCGACACCGGCGACGGTTGCCGCGAAAGCAACGCCGGCTCCGGCGAAGTCGACCCCGGCCGAGATGGCGAAGCTCGATCCGAAGAAAACAGACAAGACCGATAAGACCGACAAGACGACGGAGGAAATGGCAGCGAAAGCCGGAACACCGGCGGCTGGAAAGACATACACGGTCAAGAAGGGCGATAACCCGGTGACCATCGCGAAAACGCAGAATGTCTCTTACGAGGAGCTCTTGAAACTCAACAAGATCGACGATCCGAAGAAGCTGCAAATCGGAGCCGTCCTCAAACTCCCGCCGCCGAAAAAGAAGTCCGAACACCATGAATAACACCGGACCCGCCAGGTCCGACCGGAAGCAGAGCGCGCCTGAACTCCAGGCGTGCTTTGGTCCGCTTCCGCCGCCAGATCACTGGCGGCGCATTCTTTTCCTTCGCGACTTTTCCTGATGCATCGCAAGAGCGTCTATCTCCTTGTGCTCGCTGTGGCCGCACTTCTCGTGCTCGGCCTCGTGATGCTTTATTCCACGGGCGCGTATGCTCGTGACGCACATGGGGATCCGTATTTCTTTCTCAAGCGCCAGGCCATGTGGCTGGGCGTTGGGATGGTGATTTGCATCATTGCCGCAAGGCTGGACTATCACTTCTGGGAGCGAACCTGGTTCTTGTGGTTTGGCGTCTCGGCAGTGCTTCTCGTGTTGTGCTTTGTGCCGCACATCGGCATGCGGGTGAATGGATCCTCGCGCTGGCTGAACTTCAAGGTGATGCAGTTTCAACCTTCGGAGCTGGCCAAGTTTGCGACGATCACGGCGCTCGCCTGGTGGTTCGGCCGGGATACCGAATCAGCCGGCGAATTCTTCCGCGGCTTCATCTATCCCTTCATGGGGGTGGGAATTCTCATGGCCCTGATCGTGAAGGAAGTGGACATGGGGACGACGGCGCTCATTGGTCTCACGACTTATGGAGTCATGTTTGTCGCCGGGACGCGCTGGCGATACCTCATCCCGGTGCTGGTGATTGGGGTGGCCGGACTTTGGTTTGCCACGATGCACATGCCCGACCGCGTCAACCGGATCATGGCCTTCCTGCATCCGAAGGAGTATCCGACGAGTTTCTATCAGCAGTTGCAGGGTCTCATTGCCTTTGGTTCCGGCGGTACGGAAGGTCTCGGACTCGGTAATGGGCGGCAGAAGATCGGCTTTCTTCCCGAAGCGCATACCGACTTTATTTTGCCGACGATCGGTGAAGAACTGGGGCTGCGGTGCACGCTCTCCATCGTCTTTGCTTACGTCGTCATCATTGTCTGCTCGACGATCATCTCCACGCATTCGCGCGACCGCTTCGGCCTGCTTCTCGGCTTTGGCATCGTCCTGCTCATTTCGCTGCAAGCGGCTGTGAATATCGGCGTCACCACAGCCGTGATGCCGAATAAAGGCATGCCGCTGCCATTTATTTCCTACGGGGGCTCGAATCTCGTCCTCTGCATGCTCTGCCTTGGTATTCTCGTTAATATCTACCGCCAGGGTATGAGTGATCGCGAGCAGCAAGCCGCCGCCGTGAAACTCGCCGTACGGACGCGCCGCCGCCTTCCCGTGCGTATCTGAGGGCGCAAAGCCACGCTACTTTCCATGAAATTCGTTATCGCAGCCGGTGGAACCGGCGGTCATCTCTTTCCCGGCCTTGCCGTGGGCGAAGTCCTTCTCGCCCGCGGACACGAGGTCATGGTCCTGATTTCCGAGAAGGAAATCGATGCCTTGGCCACGCAAGGGCGGACCGAATTCCGTATCGAACGCCTGCCTGGCATCGGCATGCCGCGTCTGTTCTCGCCCGCCGTCTTTGGGTTTTTGCGCCGGTTCAAAGCCGGGCTCGACCGATGCCGTGCGCTGTATCGGGATTTTCAACCCGACGCGGTGCTGGGAATGGGTGGGTTCACTTCCACTGCTCCGATCCTGGCCGGACGCTCGCGCAAGATTCCCACACTGGTTCACGAATCGAACGCGGTTGCCGGAAAGGCGAATCGTCTCAATGGCCGTCTTACGGATCGCGTGCTTCTCGGCTTTGAGGAATGCCAGCGTTTCTTTCCCAAAGGACGCTGTGAGGTGACGGGAACGCCGATCCGCAAAACGCTTGCGGAGCGCATGCCGCGCGAAAAGGCACTCGAAGTTTTTGGATTGCGCCCTGAGCGGAAAACCCTGCTCGTCATGGGTGGCAGCCAGGGCGCGCACGGCATCAATCAGGCGCTCGCTGACGGTCTGCCCTCTTTGAAAGATCTTCCGATTCAGGTGGTCCACCTCTCGGGGGCGCAGGATGAGCCCATGCTGCGTGAAGCGTACCAACGTGCTGGAATTCCGGCCTTTGTGGCTGCGTTTCATCATCGCATGGAAGAAGCGTACAGCGCCGCCGACTTCGCCATTTCGCGCTCCGGCGCGGCGAGTATCACGGAACTGTCCTATTTCGCGATTCCGGCGGTACTCATTCCTTATCCATTTGCGGCGGATGATCATCAGACGTTCAACGCCCGTATCTTCGAGCGTGGCGGGGCAGGCATTCTCCTCCCGGAAAAGGAAGTCGTGGCCGACACGCTGGCCGCAAAATTGCGCTGGTTCCTTGACGATCCGGCTCGTCTCTCCGAAATGTCCTCGCGGAGCGCCGCGCTGGCGCCGCGGCAATCCGCCGAACGGGTTGCCGATACCGTCCTCGCTCTTTGCAAACCATGACCTTCCGAGATTTCGACCGCTTCCCTTCGCCAAGTGATGGAATCGTCCGCACCCCAGCGGGCGCCGCCGTCCGCGTCCTGGGAGTTGTCGAATTTCTGCCGTTTTTCCAAGGCTCAGCCTTGCGCTGAGAACCGATCCTCATCCGCAAACCTCGAAATTTTTCCCCAATCGAAAATCGACCGTGGAAACTGGCCAACTCCTAGCCGAATCCATCCGAACCGGTGAATCGAAGATTCACCTCATCGGCGTTGCCGGCTCCGGCATGAGCGGCATTGCCGGCTTGTTGCTTGCGCTTGGACATCGGGTCAGTGGTTGCGACAAGGTTTCCACCGTTGAGGTGGGGCGCCTGAGAAATCTTGGACTGGAATTCTTTTCCCCGGAAAGCCCGGAGACGGTTCGTCAGGCGGATCTGGTCATTTATTCTTCCGCCATTCGGCCCGGACACGCTGACTACGATGAGGCGGTCAAACTCGGCAAACCGTTGGTGCGCAGAGCCGAAGCCCTCGCCGCTTTGCTGTGCTGCAAGAAGGGGATCATCGTCGCCGGAATGCACGGCAAGACGACGACTTCCTCCATGGCAGCGCATGTCCTCCGGCATGGCGGATTGCACCCTTCGCACTACGTGGGCGCGGAGATTCCGATCCTCGGAACGAATGCAAATTGGGATGCGGAAGGGGAATACTTCGTGGCCGAAGGAGATGAGAGTGACGGCACAATCGCTCTCTATCAGCCAGAACACGCGATCATCCTGAACATCGAGGAAGAGCATCTCGACTTTTACCAGGACCTCGAGGCCATCGAGGCGACCTTTCGCAAATTGCTCGATCGCACGTCCGGGCACGTCTTCTTCTGCGCCGATGATCTGCATGGCGCGCGCATTTGCGCGGAGCATCCGGGGGCGATTTCCTACGGGGAACGCGCGGCCTCTTTTTATCGTTTCGACGATCTCCACGCGAAGGATTTCCAATCGCACTTCCGTGTCCTGCGCGGCGGAGAACCGCTGGGTGCAGTCACGCTGAATGTCCCGGGACGCCACAACGTGAGCAACGCCATCGGCGTTATCGCGCTCGCGACCGAGCTCGGTGTTCCCTTCGGCAAAATCGCCGAAGCGCTGGAGAGTTTCCGCGGTGCCCGCCGCCGCTTTGAGATCAAGCATCGCAGCGATCGTCATATGATCGTGGATGACTACGGGCATCACCCGAGCGAAGTACGCGCGACGTTGGCCACGGCGAAAAATACCGGCCGCAATCGTGTGATCACGATGTTTCAGCCACATCGGTACACACGTACGGCAGCGTTGAAGGAAGAATTTGGACGCGCGTTTCACGATTCCGCCACCGTGTTTGTGACGGATGTCTACGCCGCGAGTGAACAGCCGATTCCAGGCGTCAGCGGCGACACGATTGTTCAGGAGATGATCCGCGAAGGGCATCCGGACGCTCGCTATCTCCCGGATCGCAAGCAGTTGCATCTGGAGGTGGGGCGCATCCTGCAGCCGGGTGACTGCGTCATTTCCCTGGGTGCCGGCAATATCCACGAACAAGCCGCCATTCTCGCCCGTGATGTCGCCCTCCTGGAGAAGCTGCAGGACACGATGGGGGCGGGAGTGATCAAACTTTACGAACCGCTGGCCAAGCACACAACCATGCGCGTGGGTGGACCGGCGCAGTTCTGGGTGGAACCGGAAACCGAGGAAGCTTTTGCCCGGGTCATCCGCTTTTGTGCGGAGGCTTCCATTCCGCTATTTGTCATGGGACGCGGCTCGAATCTGCTCGTGCGTGACGGCGGTATTCGCGGAGTGGTCGTGCATCTGGCGAGGGGTGAATTCAAGCGCATCGAAGTGCGTGACGGGCAGATCATTGCCGGCGTGGGCGTGCGCCAGAATGAGCTGGCTTACGCGGCACGCGACGCGCAGATCGCCGGTTTTGAATGGTTCGAAGGCATCCCCGGCAGCGTCGGCGGCGCTCTGCGCATGAACGCCGGTGCGATGGGCGGCGAGACTTTTCGTCAGGTGGTCAGCGTTCGTTACGTCGACTCCAACGGTGACTTCCATATGCGGACCCCGGATGAACTTGAAGTGCACTATCGAGACGTGCCCAGCCTGGTCCGAAACTACGCCGTCTCCGCGACCTTTTTCGGGCATCCAGGGCACCAGGATGAAATTGAACGGCTGCTCGAAGCTTCCCGGCAGAAGCGCCGGACCACGCAGCCGCGTGAATCCAGTGCGGGCTGCATCTTTAAGAATCCCGTGACGGTACCCGCCGGAAAGCTCGTCGATGAACTGGGGCTGAAAGGAGTTGGTATCGGCGGAGCCAAGGTCTCCGAAGTGCACGGCAACTTCATCGTCAACGCCCATCAAGCCACAGCCACTGACGTCCTCGCCCTTATTGCCAAGGTCCAGGAAACCGCGCTCCGCGAGCGCGGCATCCGCCTGGAAACCGAAGTGCAAATCGTCGGGGAAGAGAAAGGATTACATGATTGACCTCCATCACAAAAAAATCGCCGTCCTCATGGGCGGTCCCGGCTCCGAACGCAAAGTGTCCCACGCCTCGGGCGCGGGCGTTGCCCAAGCGCTGAGGGGCCTCGGCGCCGATGTCACGGAAGTCGATGTGACTGGCATGGAAGTGAGTGTGCCGGCCGGGACAGAAGTCGCTTTCAACGTGATCCACGGCACGCTCGGCGAAGACGGGCAACTGCAGCGTCAGCTCGAAGCGCAGGGAGTTATTTATACGGGCGAGGGCGTCGAAGGCAGTGAGCTGGCGATCGACAAGATCGCCGCGAAACGCCGCTTCACGGAGCACAATGTGCCTACCGCTCCCTACGAGATCTTGCGGGATGGCGCGACGCCGACGCTGCCGCTGCCCTTTGTTATCAAAGCGCCGCGTGAGGGATCGAGCGTCGGTGTTTATATCGTTCGCGATCTGGCGACGCTGGCCGGTTCTCTGAACGAAGCGCGCGCCTATAGCCACGAATTGCTAGTTGAGAAATTTATCGATGGCCGGGAGTTGACGGTCGGAATCGTGGGCGGCGAAGCGCTGCCAGTCATCGAAATCCGCGCGAAGAAGGATTTTTATAACTTCGAAAACAAGTATCCCTTTCTCAATCCGAATGCCGCCGGCGCCGATCATTTTTGCCCCGCGCCACTCTCACCGGAAGTGACCCGCCGTGTGCAGGAGACAGCGCTTGCGGCGAATCGCGCCCTCGGTTTGCAAGTCTACTCACGTGTCGATGTGCTTTTAACAGCGGATGATCAGCCGTTCGTGCTTGAAATTAATACGATTCCTGGCATGACTCCAGCCAGCCTTCTCCCTGAGGCCGCTGCGGCTGCCGGTATCTCGTACGGTGAGCTCTGTGCTCGCATTATCGAACTTTCGCTTGCCGCTCGGAAACGAAGCGCATGAAACAAGCACCCCGCCCTTATCGTAATCAGCGGCTGTTTCGCCCGAAACAGCGCCGCCAGCAGCACCTGCTCGAAGTCAGCCTCCGCGCCGACAAGGAGCGGGAGCTGCGGATTCGTCATGCGGCGGCGCTCATCTTCAAGATTGTTATCTTTTCGGCGCTCGCCGTCGGAGCCTGGGTCGGGACGAAACAGGGCTTGCGCCGGCTTGTCTGGGAGAATCGCACTTTCTACCTTAGCGATCTCCGGGTGACGACAGATGGCACGCTCACCCGCGAACAGATCCTCACCACGGGCGGCATTGTCGAAGGCCGGAATATCTTCCTGCTCGATCTGGCCAAGGTGCGGAACTCGCTGGATGCCTTGCCTCAGGTGGAGCATGTCGAAGTCCAGCGCACGTTGCCCAATCGTATCGATGTCGAGGTGACGGAACGCCAGCCGATCGCCTGGATCGCCGCGCCCGGCGATACGGATCCCACCGCTTCGGACCGCTCCTTCCTGATTGATGCGCGTGGCTACGTCATGCGCACACGCAAGCTTTTGCCTGACTATTACAGCCTGCCGATTATCACGGGTGTGGAGACGGAGAACATCGTCCCCGGCAAAAGGCTCACTGCTCCGGTAGCCCCGAGTGTCCGCGAGTCCGATGGCAGTGTTGCGGTGCTCCGGCAGGGGATCACCGCGGCGACGGTGCAGGCCGCTCTCGACCTGATCAAACTGAATGCCGACAGCACACGCTGGCAGGTGCGCAGCATCGACGTTTCGAAAGGCTATTGTCTCGTTGTGACTGACCGCAGCCGGGCGCTGATTACCTTTGGCCTCGATAACCTCGACAAGCAATTGACGCGGCTTTATCGGCTGCTCGACGTAGTTGAACCAACACGTAAGGAGCTTCAGACCGTGAATCTTTTTGTGGAACGCAATACGCCGGTGACTTTCACGGAACCACCGTCTGAGGAACCCGTTCCTCCCGTTGGGGCTGCACCGGCCAAGCCGGATGCCGCAGCCAAGCCGGGAACAAACGCGGGTAACAAACCTTCCGGTGCCTCGACTCCCATGCCTGTGCGGCGGGCTGAGTCGGTGGCGTCGCACGCGACTCCGGCCAAGACCAGGTCGAAAGACAGCGGCAAGAAAACTGGCAACGAAGCGCTCAAGAAACCCTTCCGGCTTCAGGGCAATGGCTAGCGACCAGATCATCGTCGGACTCGAAATCGGCACATCCAAGGTGTGTGCGGTCGTGGGCGAGATTCGCGCGGATGGCACCATCAAGATTCTTGGTGTCGGCGAAGCTCCGTCCCGCGGTGTGCGCAAGGGCGAGATCGTCGATTTCGAGACCGTGGGAAAATGTGTCCGCGAAGCGCTTGTGGATGCCGAGGAGAAGAGCGATGTGATGATCGGCAGCGTCTATCTGGGTGTCACCGGGGCGCATGTCGGAAGCTTCAACAATCGTGGCGCCGTCCATATTCCCGAGGACCGCGAGGAGATCGACGAGCAGGATTTCGAAGACGTGCAGGCCAATGCGCGGGAAGTTTCCATTCCCGCGCAGAACATGTTTCTGCACACGATTCTCCAGCACTATTACGTGGATGGACAGGATGGCATCCTGAACCCGATCGGGATGCTGGGCCGCAAGTTGGAAGCGGACTTCCATATCATCCACGGAATCGGGAACCGGATCAAAAACTCCGTCCGTTGCGTGAAGGAACTCGACATCGAAGTGCTCGACGTCGTTTTCAATCCACTTGCCGCAGCGCAAGTCGTTCTCGACCAGAATCAGAAGAATCTCGGTGCTTTGGTGATCGATATGGGAGGCGGCACTACGGAGTATCTCGTTTATGTCGATGGCGCGGTGAAAGCCAGCGGCTGCATCGCCATCGGTGGAGATCACATTACAAACGATCTCTCGCTTGGACTGCGCATCCCGATGGCTCGCGCGGAGAAGCTGAAACTGGAGGACGGCAGCGTGATCATCGGGCAATCCACGCCGGGTGAGATGGTCGTGCTGCGCGATGAGACCGGATTTGTCGGGAAGGAAGTGGAGCGTGAGATGCTCAACACGATCATTCACATGCGCGTGCGTGAGACTTTTGATCTGCTCCGCCGTGAACTGGAGCCGCTGAATTTTCTGCCTTATCTCGGAGCGGGCGTTCAGTTGACTGGCGGCTGTTCGCTGCTCAAGGGAATCGATCATCTCGCCGAAGATGTCTTTGGGATTCCGGTGCATCTCACGCATGCCCAGACGATGTCCGGCCTGACCTCCGCCTTTGAGAACCCGCAGCTTTCCGCGGGTATCGGCCTCATCAAGTACGCTCAGGCCATGCAGCCCGAACGGCCGCGTGGCCTCTTTTCCCGCATTGCCAAAAAGCTGAAGTTTTTCGCGCTGCTCATCGTAACCGCGATCATCGCGGCCCTCGTGTTCGTGCTGCATAACCAGTGATTCCGTATCCTCCTCGAAATCCATGATCGAACTTCCGCGTCTTCCATTTGATTTCAGCCGTTACAGCATCAAGGTGTTTGGGATTGGCGGCGCGGGCTGCAATGCGCTCGATCGCATTGTGCTCGATGGCCTGCCCGGAGCCGATCTGGTCGCGATCAATACGGATGCCCAGGCGCTGGCCGGCTCCGTGGCCGCGACGAAGGTGCAGATTGGACAAACGATTACGCGCGGTTTGGGCGCAGGTGGCGACCCGGAAGTCGGCCGTACTGCTGCGGAAGAAGGTATCGGCGAGATTCTTGGCGCTTTGTCGGACGCAACGATCGTCTGTATGGTCGTTGGACTGGGTGGGGGGACTGGATCAGGCGCCGCGCCGGTGATCGCTGAAGTCACACGCGAGCACAATGCGATGGTCATTGTCTTTGCGACCATGCCATTTCATTTCGAAGGGAAGCGGCGTACGGCTCAGGCCATGGAGTCGCTTGCCGCGCTGCATCAGGTTGCGGATATCGTGGTTTGCTTTGAGAACGATAAAATGGGCGAAGCCGTTTCACCAAAGGCGAGCATCCAGGAGGCTTTTGCCGTGGCGGATCATACGATCGGCCAATGTGTGCGCGCCCTCGTTTCCATGGCGAAACGCCGCGGACCGGTGCACACCGGGCTCGACGAAGTCGCAACTGCCGTGCGCGGTGAGTCTTCCCGCACTCTGTTTGGATATGGCGAGGCTGACGGAGATAACCGGGCGCATGAGGCGCTGGCCATGGCGCTCAGAAATCCGCTGCTCGACCGCGGACGCCGCCTGCATGATACGGAAAGCGCTGTGGTGCACATTGCCGGTGGTCCCGATCTCACTCTCGATGAGGTGCAGATCCTGATGGACGAGGTCAACAAGCAGATGCACGAGCAGACACGGATTTTCTTTGGCGCCGCCGTTGATCCCCAGCTCATGGGAAAACTGACCGTCACGATCATTAGCGGCGTTCCCGCGGAAGAGTTCGTGGAAACAGCCCCGCCGCCGGCCCGTCAGCCTATTGCACGGCCGGTTGCTGTCGCGCCGCCCGTCGAAGACGAGCCCGAGTTGGCTTTCGGCGGGAATGGCTCCCAGGAAGAGCCAGCTGCCGAGATAGAAGAAGAGATGGAGTTGGAAGAGGAAGAGGAGGAAGTTTCCGCCGAGTTGCCACCTCCGCCGGTTCAGCCGAAGCCCGAGCCCGTACGCCCGGTCGCTCCGAGGCCGCTCTTCGCCCCGCTGCGCCGGCCGGTTGCGGCCACGCCACCGCCCGCCCCTGCTCCTGGACCTGCCGCTCCGCGCGAACAAAAGGCGGAGCAGATGCAATTTGAACCGGTAAATCGGGGACGTTTTGAGAAAAGCGAGCCCACGATCATCGATGGCCAGGATCTCGATGTTCCGACATTTCTCCGCCGAAACCCCCGCTTGAAGTAGTCTTAGTCTCTGTCGCCACCCCCGGCGAGACGCACCATGGCGTTTGCGCTGTTTAGCTATTCAGGAACGAAGAATATCGGAGATGCGATCCAATCGATCGCGCTTTCCCGGTTGTTGCCCGGCCCTCTTTTGGGCGTGGATCGTAATACCGCCCTTGGTGCTGAGTGCGGGGCTTTTCTCGTCGCCAATGGATGGCTGGGAGACAACCAGATTCCGGAAGCCCCTCTGGATTCCCTCTTCGCGGGAATTTTTGTGGCGCATCCCCATAACTTTCAATGGCTGCGGCGAGGCTCATTTGAGGTCGGGGCGAGGGATCCGGCAACTTGCAAAAACCTGCAAGGGCGGGGTATTCCCGCTGATCTTACCGGCTGCGCCACGCTGACGTTTGAACGCTATCGCGGCGCGCGTTTCGGAGCGTATGCCGTCGACTTTTATCCCAGCTTCGCCAAGTCCGCGGTCGGACTGACACATCACATTTGTTATTATATGTCGTGGGCGGATCAGTGGAAACTCGGGTTGAATTTGCTCGAACTCTACCGGCGGGCTGAGGTGGTCTATACCAGCCGCCTGCATGTTGCCCTTCCGTGCCTGGCCTTTGGCACGCCTGTTTACATTGCTGCGCCTGATGGTCATCCGTCGACGCAGGCGCGGTTTTCGATCCTGGAGGATCTTGGCGTGCGCTACGATTGTGTAAATGAAATCGACGTCAGTGGCGCCGGTGCACGTTATCGGCAATTCCTGCGCCGGAACTTGAATCTCGAGATCGCCTGCGGTTGTCCGCAAATGCCAGCGATGCCATCATTGGTGATGGCATAACATTTCCCGCCATGAGTTCGTCGTCTTTCTATGCGATCAAAGCAGGGCAGCAGCTTGGGCCGATGAGTCTGCGCGATTTTGCCGGCCACTGGCTGCGTGGCGATTTCGACGAGAATACGCGGATCTGGCACAAAGGGATGGGGAGCGACTGGGGGTGGCCCGACGAATGGCTGATCAATACCAAGGATCGCGCGGAACAGAGCCGACGGTATTTCGAATCGCGATCCACGCGGGCACTCATCTGGGAGTTTCCCTGCTGGGAATTATTGCGGACGATGGAATACGACTTTCTGCCGCGCGACTGGAGAGCGCGCTGGGAGGAATGTGGCGGCCAGTTTTTTGGGGAGAAGCAACGGATGATTGCCAAAAAGGGCGATCCTGTCTGGCAGCAACTGGGAGACCAGGAGCGCTATCAGGATGCCCTTGGCGTGCCGTATCCGCCGTTCGTCCTCGGTACATCGATGATGGTGCGGGAGATCGTTCGCGAGGACGCAATTGCTCTCGGAATCATTGAGAAGACCTCCACTTCCGAGGACGAATATCGGGAAAAAATGCGGCGGAAAGGCGGGGTTGGCGGTTGTTAGTTAGTTAGGGTTTGCCGATTTTTTGCTGCAGCTCCTGCGCCATTGAAAGATGGCTTTTCAGAGTTGGCAGCGTCTTGTTGGCAAATGCTTTGACATCTGGATCACTGGATTCGGTGGCTGCCTTCTCGAAACTTTTCACGGCCTTCTCATGGTCGGATACCATGTCGTTGACAAATGCCTTGTCAAAATCCCCGCCGGATTTCGTGTCGAGCAGCTTTGTTTTTCCCTGTGCCATCAAAGACGGCCCGCTGGCTACTTCCACGCTTTTCAGATCTGCCATGGATTTGAGCTCCGTATTTGCCGCGGTATGATCATCGATCATCCGCTGGGCGAAGTTTTTGACTTCGGGGTTCGCGGTTTTGCCCACACCAAGTTCGCCCATCTTTATCTCGGCGAGACCATCTTGATAGGCATCTTTGATGAATGATTTACCGGTGGAATCCGTATCCGCGGCGGATAGCGTGCCAAGCGTTAAAGCGCAGGAGAAGGCGGCAGCGAGTGAGCGGATGGTGAATGCGTGGATTTGATTTTTCATAAGTCGCGAATGTTTAAGGACCTGAGCGGTTTGCTCAGGAGATTCTTTCAATCGTTTCGACCGCCCGAAATACGGCGAGCGTACTGGCCCCTTTCGATCGCTGTCCCTGATAGGTTTAACAGGGACGACCCTCTCTTCCGCCACCGGGCTATTGTCTTGCGGAATGGCAAATCAAGTCAGCCAATCGAGATGAGTGACCCCGCTCATTCTGGCCAGATCCTGGAGGAATTCTGGAGTGTCCGTGGTTGCTGGCTTGCCATGCCAGCGGACGGAATACGATAGCCGCCGCTGCCGGCCACTGTCGCGAAAGGTCATCCGCTTGTGCTTGAGACGCATTCCTTTCTTCTCGAAAAGGACCGAGATCGCTTCGTCCGTTGGACCGTCAGAGGTTACCTCGATGGCAAACGTTGCGCTTCTCTCTGTGGGAATGATGGCTTCGAGCCATTTGAAGACGAGTAAAACGAGCAGGCCAAGGATCAGTGCAATACCGCCCAGGGCTAGCTGGCCGCCTCCAAAACATAGGCCCATCACGGTGACAAACCACAAAGTCGCCGCAGTTGTAACGCCTGCGACAAGATTGCCGCGCCGGACGATCGCTCCGGCGCCGATAAAACCCATCCCGGATAAGATGCCGAGAGGCAGCCGCATCAGGTCCAGGACGACAAATGAGTTGCCCGCCTTTCCGGTAAGACCAAGGAGGAGGTTCGCCTGGATCATCGAGAGCGATGCCGCGAGGCAGACGAGAAGCGTTGTGCGCAATCCGGCCGTGTGCCCGCCCTCACCGCGATTTAACCCAATGAGAGCGCCTGCAACAACGGTGCAGGCAAGACGCAATGCGATCTCCTGCCAGATGATGGCGACAGACATGCAGTAGACGAAAGAATAGGGGAAATACGCCGGAGTCACTCGCCGTATCCTTTTGGTATTTCGTGGACGAGTGTTCTGCTGGACTTAACGAGCGGCATATGACGATAGACGAAAAGTGTCCCTGAGTTGCCGCTCAGGTTTTTTTTCACACTAGCGTTTCACGAGGAAACCGAATCCCTGTTATCATGAAATCAAAACCCTATCTGATTATACTGGGCGGAGGGATTGCGCTGGCCCTGGCGCTTCCGCAGGCGCGCGCTTCGATCACCAGACCTTATTCTGCCGACGACGTCGGCGATTCGCTAGTCTATCGAGTGGCCGCGATTGATGACAGTGCGTTGCAGTCCGGAGGAACAATTAATAGCGATGAGGGGCCGGGAGGTGGTACTGCCGGAGCTGGAGCGGGAAGTGCCGGTGGAGGGGCGGGAACTGGAGGGACGGGAGGAGCAGGAACTCCGGGTTCTTCCGGCGCGGGTGCTCCGGGAGGCAGCGCTCCCAGCGCTCCGGGCAATGGAAGCACGGGGAATCCTGCCGTCACGCCTACACCGGGAACTCCCGCGGCTCCGGGTGCGCCTGTCTCTCCAACGCCTGGCGCTCCGGCCACGCCGGTCCAACCGGTTCCTCCTGCCCCTGGTGTTCCGCCAGTGCCTAATGCACCTGGTGCGCCCCCGGCGCCGGTTCAACCTATACCTGCTGCTCCTGACCCAGGCACTCCGGGCGCAAATACGCCCGCCGGCCCTGCGCCCAGTGTTCCTCCAACGCCCGGTGCGCCCGGTTCCCAAACGCCGGGTTCGCCGGTTCCAATTGCGCCGGGTACACCGGGAGCTGCCACTCCGGGCGCGGGAAGTGGAGTGAATGGAGGCAGAGCCCGCTAAGAGGCGTTGTAACCGGTTGGTCTCGGAAAACTGCGGATTGCAAAGTTTCGTCCTCCGTGCAGGCTGCACGGAGGACGAAATGAAATCGCATCAAGCCGGCGGCCAGACGCATATGCAAGAGCGCGTCGCAGGGTCGGATATATTTGATCCGCCGGCACTTACCCCATTGACGGGGCGCGATACAGAAGTGGGGCTGCTCAAGGATCGATGGGAACAGGCCGTGGAGGGAATGGGGCAAATCGTCTTGATCGTCGGTGAGCCTGGACTTGGTAAGTCGCGACTGGTGGGAACGATCAAGGAGTATGTGCAGGAAAGCGCGTCTACCGCCTTAGACGCCGCCACAGAAATCCCGGTTATCGAATGGCATTGCTCGCAATGGTGTCGGGACACAGGGCTTCATCCGGTCACGGATTATTTCGCCAGTTTGTTGGGTCTGGATCGCGATGAATCTTCGTCCGCGAGGTTTGATCGACTTGCCGAATATCTCGAGAGCTGCGGGCTTGACCGCGTGGAAGCCGTGGCACTTTTTGCCCGGCTTCTTTTTCTTCCCGCGGATGAACGTTACCCGGCGCCTGGTTTGCCTCCGGTTCGGGAACGGGAGGAAATCTTCCGTGTCCTGCGCCAGTGGTTGAGGGTATGCGCCACTCGGCAGCCCATTTTGTTTGTGGTGGAGGACTTGCATTGGGTGGATGCGTCGACGCTGGAATTTCTCAGTGAATTCATCGCCGAAGGTTTTAATGACCGGATCCTGACGGTCTTCACCTTTCGTCCGGAATTCAAAACTCCCTGGCCGGCGCTGGCGCATCAGACCAGCCTTGCCCTGAACCGTTTGACGCGCCGTCAGGTGGCTGCATTGATGCGAAAGGATGCCGGCCGGTCCGTGCCGGAGTCATTAGTCACGCAGATTTGTGAACGCACGAAGGGCGTCCCCTTGTTGGTGGAGGAATATACGAGGATCATTCGCGAATCTGCCGGAAATCCGATGCATGGAGAGGACCATTCCGAATGCGAGCGGGATATGCCGGCGACGCTTCAGGCCCTGGTTCTGGGACGTCTCGACTATCTGTCTTCCAACCGCGAGCTTGCTCAGCTTGCCGCTACGCTTGGACGGGAATTCCACTATGAAATGCTGGCTGCGGTGGCTCCCGTGGACGAGCCGGTTCTTCGGGATGAACTGAACAAGCTGGCGCGCGCCGAGATCCTGTATGTCAAAGGCCAGCCACCCCATTGCGTTTATAAGTTCAAACACGCTTTGCTCGAGGAAGCACTGCACGATGCGCTCGACGCCGGGCAGCGACGGGAATTTCACCGGCGTGTAGCGGAGATCCTGGAAACAAGATTTCCGCAATCGGTAGATAAACAACCCGAGCTGCTGGCGCTTCATTTTACCGAGGCTGGGCTGGCTGATAAGGCGAGCACTTACTGGCTGAAAGCGGGAAAGCGGGCGCGCGATCAGTTCGCCAACATCGAAGCGATCAATCACTTCAAACGCGGCCTCGAGCTGCTCGCGGAACTGGAGGAAGCGCCCGGGCGGGATGCGCGTGAACTCGATATCCTCGGTCCTCTGGGCACTGCTTATATTGCGGCGCGCGGCTATGCGGCGCCGGAAGTCGGCCCCGTTTTTCGACGAGCCCGCCTGCTCTCTGAACGAGTAGGGGAAACACCCCAGATTTTTGCGATGCTGCGCGGGAATTTCGCCTTCCATATCGTACGCGGAGATTTCCGCTTGTGCGCGGATCTGGCGGGTGAAGCCATGGAATTCGCCGAGCGGATCGGCGATCCGGGGCTGTTTATGGAGGCGCTATTCCTGAAGGGGCTTACCATGCTATATCGCGGCGATTTTGAGGGCGCCCGCGATTGTTGCGAGCGGGCCATTGTGGAATATGACGATCGGGAGCGTACCGCTTTCTGGGCGACTTTTACCGGAGAGAATGCGGGAGTCATTCATCGTTGTTATCTCGCCTTGGCCTGGTGGCATCTTGGCTATGTGGATCGCGCCCTGGCCGTGAATGAGGATGCTCGCGAACTCGCCATATCCATTCGCCAGCCATTTGATATCGAATATGCTCTGCATCATACCGGATGGCTCCATCAGCATTGCCGGCTCGGAGTGAAGACGCAGGCGGCTGGCGAAGAGGAAATGCGAATTGCCGCGGAGCAGGGTTTTCCATTTTGGCACGCCTCCGGCATGCTCTATTCCGCGGCTGGTTTGTTGCTCCAGGGAAGATTGGAGACGGGTTTGCGGCTGCTCCAAAAGGGGCTGGATGCCTATCGCGGCACGGGCGCGGGATTGGGTCTTCCCTATTATCTTGGAATACTGGGAGAAGCGTTAACGCGGGCAGGCCGATTTGAGGAAGCGCACGGTGCTCTCAATGAAGCACTCGTGCTCGCGGAGCGAAACGACGAACGGTTTCAAGAGGCGGAGTTGCAGCGTCTCAAAGGCGAATTGTTACTCGAGCAGTCGGATGATCAAGCCCAGGCCGAGCAATGTTTTTCGAGTGCCATTGCGCTGGCGCGGAAGCAAGGCAGCCGGGCGTGGGAGCTCCGGGCGACGACCAGCCTGGCGCGACTTCGCCGCCGCCAGCAACGGCGCGACGAAGCATTCGCGGAACTCACCACGATCCTCGACTCTTTTACCGAAGGCCTGACGATGCCGGACCTGGTGGAAGCGGATGCGTTACAGAAAGAGTTAAGCGACGAACGCATGCGCGAGGATCTCGCCGCGGGTATCAAATATTTCTACGATCGCATGCCACCTCCAATTCACGGAAATGTCTCCGTTGACTGGCGGTTCGTACCGGCTTCCACCCTGGGCGGTGATACACTCGGTTACCATTGGATCGACAAAGATCATCTGGCTCTCTATCTCATCGATGTGACCGGGCACGGCCTCGATTCCGCGTTGTTCTCCGTCACCGTGAATAATGTCATCCGCGCGGGCTCCCTGCCGGAAGTAGATATGCGGCGTCCGGAGCAGGTTTTGAGGAAGCTCAACGAAACCTTTCAGGGCCATCTTCACGGCTATCGATTCTTCACGATCTGGTATGGTGTCTATCATCTCGAGGACCGGACCGTGACTTATGCTGCCGGAGGCCATCCGCCAGCCATCGTTGTCTCGTCCGAGAACTCCGAACCGCTGACTCTTTCCGCCACGGGGCCATTGATGGGTGTATTGAGCGATGCAGAGTTTGGAGTCCACGTCTGTCGTATTCCGGCTGACGGGCAACTGCTGATCTTTAGCGACGGTGTCTTCGAGATCTTCAGGGACAAACAGCTGGTCTGGAATCTTTCCGCTTGTGTTGCATATCTCACAACGGCTTGTCAGGCCGAGGGCGGTCCCATGGACGAGCTTCTGGCGCGCGTGCGCCAGTTGCGGGGTTCTCAACAGCTCGACGACGATTTCTCCATTATTTGTGCGCGGTTCGGTTAGCGCGCCGCGCCGCTGACTGCAGGGCCGTATTCCTTTTGCAATGAAGGCGGCTTGCCCAGTGTGGCGGAGCATGATTCGATAAGGGCTCTTCTCCCTTCCAGTGCCTTCGACAGATCAACATCTGCTCGATGTTCCGCGTTTTCCTTTCATTCCTTTTTGTCCTCCTGCTCCAAGTCACTTCGGAGAGTGAGCCCGTCATGACTTGTGCTGCCGTGCGTTCGCTGTCGCGAAGCAGTGCAGAGAGTCAACTTCCCGTGGTGATTCGGGGTGTGGTAACGGTCGGTTTTCCCGGGAAATTTGAAGGGATGGTGGTGCAGGATGAGACTGCTGGCGTCTATGTGGATCGGGCTTTTTCCCGCGATCATTTGGTCGGCAGAGAGGTAGACTGGCCGGAAGTTATTCGGTGGGGGACAAGTGTGGAAATCAAAGGAGTCACATCGAGCGGACATTTTGCGCCGATCGTTTGCCCGACGGAGATCCGCGTTTTGGGAGAAGGCGAGCTGCCGCCGGCAATCCCTTTGAGCATCGCCGAGGTATTGGATGGCAAGTGGGATTGCCAGCGTGTCCGCCTTTCCGGCGTCATCCAGTCTGTGCGAAAGATGCCCGGTTATCCGGAACTCTCGCGGCTCGATCTCGCCGCGCGTGGCGGCCGGATTCCCATCTATTCCCTGGAGGGATTGGCTGAAGGAGACGGATTAGTGGACGCCGACGTGGATGTAACAGGCGTAGTTTTTACTTACTTTAATGGCCGTGGTGAATCGGTCGGGGCTCGGGTCGAGATCGATAGTATGAACGATCTTGCAGTCCGCCGGGCTGCCTCTGCCGACCCGTGGGTTGCACCGGAAGTCCCCTTGTCTGAACTGCGCACCTTTTCCGCGAACGGTGTGAGCTTCCATCGTATACGCTGCACCGGCGTCGTGACGCTTTCGAATTCCGATCACTTCTTCTATCTCCAAAAGGGGCAGCGTGGAATTCGGGTGGAAACACGCGGTGTGCCCGATCTGAAAACGGGAGACGTTGTCGAAACCGCCGGCTTTGTAGAGATGGCGGAGCACTTCGGCAAATTGCGTGAGGCGTTGGTTCGCCCTGTTGGACATGCGGCGCGGCCCACACCGTTTCAGGTGGATGGCGCGCGAGTTTTGGGTACGGAGCGGAATGGTGCGGTGACGGATGCGGATGATGTCGATGGGACGTTTGGGCGGCTAACGGGCCGGCTTGAAAAACTCGATATGTCGAATTCCGTCGGCCCTCGTCTCTTTGTGGAAAGCGACGGAAAGCTCGTCATTGCCACCCTGGTGAATAAGGCATCGCGGGGACAGCTCGACCATGTTCAGCCCGGCTGTGAGTTACAAATCGACGGGATTATTCAAGTCGATCTGGCCTCCGGTTCTCCTGCGCAGGACTATCCGACGCCGGTCAATTTTTCCATGTTAGTCAATTCCGCTGGAGATATTGCCGTGGTTCATCCGGCGCCTTGGTGGACTCCGATCCGGCTCTGGTTGCTGTTGGGCGGTATCGGTTCCGCCCTGCTTGTTGTCTTGGGCTGGAACTGGCTGTTGCGACGGAAAGTGGAAAAACGCAGCGCGGAACTGGCCTCCGAGATCCAGGCAAGACGCGAAGCCGTGGTGGAATTTGATGCGACCCTGCGGGAGCGCGAGCGGCTGGCCGCGGATCTTCACGACAGCCTGGAGCAGTTGCTCACCAGCCTGGCGCTTCAACTCGAAGCGGGCAATGCGTTAAGAGAAAAGGCGCCCGCCCGCAGTGCGAACCATCTGCACCTCGCTTCACAACTTCTTTCGCGCAGCCGGGAGGAAGTGCGCCGTTCCGTCTGGGATTTACGAACGCAGAATCTGCAGGGCCGAACCTTTTCCGACGTCCTCAGTGAAATCGTCGCGTTGCTCTGCCCGGGCTCTTCTCCGTCCATCACAATCGAGACAAAAGGTCCGGTTCGTCCCTTGCCGGATCTGATTGGCGGGCATCTGCTCCTGCTCGCCCGCGAGGCTGTGACTAATGCCCTTAAGCATGCATCTGCCCAACAGATCCAGGTGACGATTACCTATGAAGAGACACGCTTTCAGATATCCGTCGAAGACGACGGCAAGGGCTTCGATGCCACCCATTGTCCCGGCCCGCAAGACGGCCATTTCGGCCTTCTCGGCATGCATGAGCGAATGAAGCGATTACAGGGAGAGATGACTATGGCGAGTGCCGTGGGATCCGGGACAAGGATCGTCGCCTGCGTGCCGGCGAAAGACGCGAGTCCTTCTCTGGGATGAAGGGGCGAGTTAGCGAAGCAATTTCGTCTCTTACGTAAACCTCGGCACACTCTTGCCGTACGTACCGGCGGCGAAAGCTCGCGGCAAGATTCCTGCGGTAACCGAGAAACGCTGAATCGCCTGAGAACCGTCAGGCGCAGGGGTTGCGAGCAATAGCTGCCTTCTAACAAAGGCGCAGTTGTTCCAGTAACGAATCCAGGGTGAGTGTCACGATCGTCGCCGCCGTATCACTGAGTCCATAGGGCAGGATCAGACGTTCCCGGTGGAGTAATGCGCCGCACGTATAGACGACGTTTGGCACATAACCGTCACGCTCGGCGTTTTCGGGCATTAGGAGTGGCGCGTCCAGATGGCCCAGCACTTTGGCGGGATCGTCCAGATCGAGGAGCATGGCGCCGATGCAATATTTGCGCATGGGCCCCACGCCGTGCGTGATCACGAGCCAACCGGCTTTTGTTTCAATGGGCGAACCACAATTGCCGATTTTCACCGTTTCCCAGGCGGCTGTGGGACGGCGCAGCAGTTGCGGATCACTCCAAAAGTGCGGGTTATCGGAAAACATGAGGTAAAGGTTTTCGTCATCCTGCCGCGAGATCATGGCGTAGCGGCCCGCCAGGCGCCTGGGGAAGAGGGCCATCCCTTTGTTTTGCACCGCGCGTCCATTGAGAGTGACGGCCCGAAAATTCAAGAAATCGCTCGTCTCCAGCAGTTGCGGCAGGATGGACCGGCCATTGTACGCCGTATAGGTGGCGTAGTAACTTGCGCTTCCATCATCCTCGACAAACCGGACGAAGCGCGCATCTTCGATGCCATTGCTTTCATTGGCAGAGACCGGGAAAATGACTCGCCCGGAAAGTTCGGTGGTGGGAGCAAAATGGACCTCGTAATTCGATTCGGCCAGCCAGCGGACGCATTCCAGGGTGCGTTGCACATCTCGCGAAAGCCGGGCCAGCCCTTGATTGGCGCGCTGCAGGGCGAGCTCGAGCTCGGAGAGTGTAAAAAAGTCCGGGAGTGTCCGCATCACTTCGTCGGACCACGCGTTTTCAGTGCCCATCTCTCTGAGCTTATGGAGAAAATTGACTTTGCGGTAGGTGGGGTTGGGATTGACTGAGGGAGAAGCGAGGAACGGGGATGGCGGGTCGATTTCGATCGTATAATCCTGATGCACCACTCCGGTGCGAAATTCGATCGAGGAGATATGCCCTTCCCCGGTCGCCCGCAGGCTGAGGATGAAGCGCAATTCGTCCTCGCCGAGGCCGCTCTGGTCTGGATGCGCCACAATGGAGGGATTGAAGAGGGCGGCAGATTCCAGGGCGTACTCACCGGAAAAGAGAGCCCCGATATAGTGCTGCCGCGCCGCCGAGAGTGGGCGGCCGCTAAAGAGATGCGCTTTCACCCGCTCAAAGTGGCGCTGCCAGACGCCTGGCAGGTCGTGGTGGCGGCCGCCAAAATCCGCCTCGATCTCGGCAAGCCGCTCTTCCGTTTCCGCCTCACTCAGGGAAAGGGCCCTGGCCAGGATATGCTCGATACGCGCGGGGTCGGAGGGAACGAACGGACGCACCAGCACCCGAGCGCTCTTGGGCCGGAGGGTGATCCCGGATGGATGCAGGGTCAGGCGGCGCATGGGGTCATTTTCTGAAGCACGGTCTGGCCGGCTCGGGCCATTTCTGTGTGGGAGAGGCAAAAGGCCAGCGTGGATTCTGCGCCCTGGTTTTGGTTCAGGTGATCCTGCAGCAACGCGTCGCGGCATCCGCCGGTGGTCGGATCGTAAAGCGAGCGGCCGAGGTCATTGCGCCCCAGAAACCATTCGAAACAAAGCTGCGCCCGCTGGCGCCAGTATTCCTCCCGCGTGACGGCCCACGCTTCCAGGCAGGCGGAAATGGAGGAATGCGCTTCCAGCGGCTGTTGGTCGAAGCGGGCTCGCGGGCTTCCGTGGGCCCAAAAACCGTGGCAGCCGATCGGGGCAAAGTGACCCCCTTCCGTGATCTGTGAGTCCAGCAGCCAGCGGAGTGAGGAAAGCCCGATCTCGAGCATTTCCGCATCACTCGTCCAGTGGCCGCTCAGGATGAGGGCATGAGAGAGTTTCGCGTTATCGTAGGTGGCGATACGCTCGAACCAGTGCCAGCCAGGCGCGGCGTTGGCCCGGAAAAGCGCCACCAACTGCCCCGCCAGGACATCGCGCATGAGGCTGACGGCTCGATCGCCCGAAAAAGCGCGGAGGTATTCATGGATGGCCAGCAGGGCAAAGGCCCAGGCCCGCGGAGAGCTGAAGCGCGCCACCGGCGGCAGGCCGCGCTGGAAGAGCAGCGCGCATAGGTCGCGATGGCCTTCGTTCCGAGAGCGGCCGAGCGCCGTGCCCACCGCCCAGAGAGCCCGCGCATGACTGTCTTCCGAGCCCGCCCGCTCGATCCATTCCCGGTGATGATTCATGAAGTTGCGGAAGCGCCTCGTGTTGGCATCGAAGGCGTACCAAAGAAACGCGAGATAAGTGCTTGCCTGCCGATCGAGTTCAGGATGCGGCCCTTCCAGATCTTGCTGCAGAACGGTGAAGATGAAGGCCCGCGCATTGTCGTCCGTACAATAGCCTTCATGGAAATTGGGCACATTGTAGATCGCGTGTTGAAAGATGCCTGTCTGGTCGGTCATCTTGAGGAGATGATCAAGCTTCAGCGGCGGAAAGGGATGGCTGGCGTTGGCCTTGGTCCGGAGTGCCGCTGCCTCCAGAGAAGGAGAGCTGAGACTGGCCCGCGCCCGCTCGAAGCTTTCCATATAGCGCTGCGCCACCACGGGCCAGATCATCTCGCGTCCAGCCTTCCACGCGCGTTTTCGCATCGCCGTCATGAGCGTCGGATGGGATAGATAATGGTTCACACCCGCGGCGATCGCCTCCGCATCACGGAATGGAACGAGCAGCCCGCGCTCCCCGGCGAGCAATTCCTGCGCGTGCCAGTACGGCGTGGAGATGACGGCCTTGCCCGCGCCGAAGGTGTAGGCGAGCGTGCCGGAAGTCACCTGCGCCTCATTCAGGTAAGGCGTGATGTAGATGTCCGCCGCGCCAATGAACTCCTTCAGTTCCTCCAGGCTGACAAAGCGGTCGTGGAAAATGGTCTGATTCTCAACTCCGAGCTCTTTCGCGAGCCGTTCCAGGCTGCGACGGTAGGCCTCGCCCTCCTGCGCCAGCAAATGGGGATGTGTGGCCCCCAGGACGAGATACACGATATCTGGATGGCGGCTAAGGATGCCGGGCAGTGCGCCAATGACATATTCGATCCCTTTATTTGGTGAGAGCAGCCCGAAAGTGAGCAGCACGGTCTTTCCCTCCACATCGAAAACGTCCTTGTAAAAATTCGAGTCGATAAATGGCATATCGATCACCCCGTGAGGAATGAGATCAATCTTCTCGGGATCGACGCCATAAATGCTTTCGAGCATGCGCTGGCCGCGCTCCGCCATCACGATGAATCGATCCGAAAGCGCGTCGAGTTGTTCCATCACGGCGCGTTGGTCTGCGTTCGGCTCGCTGAGCACGGTGTGGAGCGTGGTGACCACCGGCATGTGCACGGCCCGCAGAAAACCGAGGAGATAGTCTCCGGCCGGTCCGCCGAAAATACCAAACTCGTGCTGCACGGAAACGACCTCGACATTATTGATGTTGAGGAACTCCGCCGCGCGGCGATACGAATCCGGCTCCCGTTCATCGATCTCGAAGCGGACCTGTTCCGGGTAATCGTATCCCTCCGGCCGATCGTTGACGGAACCAACGATGCATTTCGTCTGCGGAAACTCGGCGGCCACTGCCTCGCATATATCCGCGGTAAAAGTGGCGATGCCGCAACGTCGCGGCAGGTGATCGCCCACGAAGGCGATGTGCCTGGTCTTGGGAGGTTCGTTCATGGGTAGCAAGTCGGTACGGGTTCGCACGCCTCGCGATGGCAGCGGCCACTGTGCAGGTCCGCGGAATGCGGACAGGGCCCTGAACGAAACACACCAACGTCGTTCCGAACGCCTTCCTGGTCAACGCGCATTTGCGGAAAACGCGACCCTTACTGCGAAACTTGGATGTCTTAAACCAAATTGGACACTATCCTGTTCCAAGGCGGCGGCCGGAGTCCACAAGCTTTAGTGGCATGGCCTCCCGAAATTGCCTCAAACTAGCATTTTTATTAGCTGACGGCCCTAATTTACCTCACACCTTTGATCTCATACGAGTTACGCTGCTTTTCGGAAAGCGCAATAGACTCGAACAGCACCGCGCTGTGGATGCTAAGTAGCACTGGCTCTGGTCGTTCGAACGAGCTGTTTGGACTTTCCCGCGGCAGTGGAGCGGAATCGCTCAACAATCGATGGTCGCAACCTCCGGCCCCGCTACTTCTGCCCCAACCGTTTTCGCGCGCGGCACCTTCGCCTTCGGTTTCCGGACTGCGCGCGCGGGGCTCACTTCCATCTCTGCGATCGCGGTCCGCCGCACCCGGATTCGGCTTTGGCTCCCGCTGCCGTAATATTTCACTCCACACCAGAACTCGCCGTCGCTTTGCTTGTGCGCGAACTCGAGAACCGCGCCGGCCATTCGCGCCGTAAAGAGCTGGCGCACGGCATCATTCACCACGTCCTCCAGTCCATTCGGGCTCATCTTTCTCAGGTCGGAATTGAGTGCCATGCGCAGGTCTTGAGTCGATGGAATAGCCATAAGAGTCCGAACGTACGCCATTATGGACCAATGTCGAAGTTATCACGCATTTATTATATTCTAATTCCGGCATTGGTCGGATTTAGTAGCACCCCCAAAGGCGCCTAAAATCGAAATATTTCTTCCGTTAGAAGCGCGGTTCGCTGGCAGCTTTTGCCGGTCTGGATTGGATCTGCTATAAACCCAAAACTTTCCGGCTTTAACCATTGACTCCCGTGCCTGCAGCCCCACGGTGGCGTGCATGGGCGATAAATCTCCAAAAGCTAATCAAAAGCACGCGGCGCAATCCCAGAGTAAAAACGCCGCGGCACAAAAGAAAAAGGATGCGGTCACGGCCGCGAAGCAAATTCCTAAAACGAAAAAATAACTTTACCGCTCCGAGCATTTTCTCCGCTGCTCGACACGTTCTAGCGAACCTTGCCACAGTTAGTTAAGGCCATGCTGGCGTCGCGTGAGATCCCGCAGTTTAACCCCGAAGGTACTTCCGAGGCTTCGACGAGCTCCATACGGCATACGGCAAACGGTTCAGTCAACAACCGTGCACACGACCAGTGTCGAATCTTCAGTGCGGATGTGTCCTTCCAGAAGCGAACGGGAAAACTTAAAAAACCTTCATGCAGCCTGCCACGGTTCATCTCGACCAAACCCGCTGGTTCGGCGAAATTTTACAGTTCTTGGAAAGCCATCCAAAGTCCTCACTTCTCGCTCTAGTGCGGGAAGTCTCGCCGGATTTCCTCGTATTGCCCCCGGATGCTCGTGTTCATTTGTGGTTCTGGATGAAAACTGAGCTTCAGTTGCTTGCCAGCGCTGGGGCATTTTGCACGGCCATCGATGCGGATGGTGTTGTCACATATTCGCTTCGGCCTGAGGGTGCCCTCAACGCTGGTGGAGGCAACAAGGAGTGAGGTTGCAGGCGGGCTTCCGATCTCCGTTTTGGGCGAGAATCGCGCCGCTCAAACGTCAGGTGCCGAATTCACGCCCGAAGCGCCCCAACGGTTGGGCGAGGCGCTCGGAAGCGTAAACTTGAAGTCGCGCTCGATCTAGAGGCTCAGGAAGCGGCGGCGCGGACCGCCACCGGGGGCATTGTTTTCGCGCGGGCGAGCTTCCGTAACGCTAATCGCGCGGCCATTGAGATTTTTGCCATTGAGCGTGCGAATGGCCTCTTGCGCCTCCGCGGGAGTGGACATGGTCACGAAGGCAAAGCCACGGGACTGCCCGGTTGCCCGGTCCTCCATGAGCTTCGTTTCAGTGACGTTGCCGGCCGAGGCGAAGAGCTCACTGATTTGACTTTCGGCAGTCTCGAAGGCGAGGTTTCCAACATAGAGTCTGTTGTTCATTTTGTTGCATTTTGCATCTGCGAAGCATCTGCGTCTGTTTCCGGTTATCGGATTTCAAATCGCCACTGGAAGTTCCGCGGTGCTAACGCGTGACAAACACAACTAGCAATCTACCAAGGCCCAAAGGGCTGCGTTTCTGCGCGGACAAGGAAGCATGCTTCGGCCCTTAAAAGCAAGGAGCAAGCGTGTCTTTTTCGTTACTAATGCGCTGTTTCGACGGCGTGAGTAGCGGATTTTAACCAGAGAAAGCATAAGCCGATTGGCCTACAATCCGCCGGTCTTCAACAGACCGAGGTCAAAACCGATGGCGACCGCTTCCGCCCGATCGGCTGCTTCCAGTTTGGCCAGGATTGATTTGACGTGGGCTTTGGCGGTGTGCTCGGTGAAACCGAGCGCGAGGCCAATGTCCTTGTTGGAGAGGCCACGGCGCAAGAAATCCAGCACCTCGATTTCCCGTTGTGACAGGTTGCGGCGGGCGGCTCTTTCTTTCAGCCGGCTGGCGATCTTTTCCGAGATGGCCGGCTCACCTTGGTGCACGGTGCGGATGGTTGTGGCGACTTCTTCCCGGGAGGCGGTTTTCAGCAGATAGGCTCGCGCTCCCGCCTCGATGGCGCGAAAGATATCTTCCTCGAGATCCGAGGTGCTCAAAGCAATGATTTTGGCGTCCGGAAAGCTGGCCCGGATGCGTCGCAGAGTTTCGATGCCATCGGTTCCCGGCATGCGAAGATCGAGTAAAGTGACGTCCGGATGGCATGATTGAAATTGCGCCACGGCGGTATCGGAATCTTCCGCTTCACCGACGACTTTAAAGTCATCCTCCAGGGAAAGAACGGCGATGAGCCCCATGCGCACGAGATAGTGGTCGTCGACTAATAAGAGGGAAATGATATCGTGCCCGCGCATTGGTGCTGGTCAGGCTAGGTGAAAATCAGCGTTGTCGCAAGGCGTTGGCCCATTGCTCTTTCGGGTAATATCCGGCAGCGCGGCTCATTGCTAAGGTCATGTTTGTCGATCGGTCCACGGCCGGTCGATTTCCCCAAAACCAGTCCCACGGATTCGTGGGGCACAGAACAGAAGATCCCCTCTATGCCTCTATTCTCTCAAAGGTTTGCGCGGTTTCGTGCCGCCGCAAAAATATCTCTGGCGTCGGCCCTTTCCCTGGGAGCCGCGTACGGAGCCAATCTTACCATGTCCTCCTCGGATCGGCAATCGATCGACGGCTGGGGTATGTTCCCCGGTTATTCCCATGATAACTGGGGCGATGTCTATCGAAGCATTGCCAGCCGCCCGGCGGTGCGTGACAAGGTCTTTGAACTGGCCGTCAATTACATCCGCGTTGAACTGTCATCGGATAGTTACAGCGCCACCGGGCCGAATAATCTGAACACCAGTGCGCTTGACGAGCTGAAGGCACATATCCAAATGGCGCAAGGTAAAGGGGTGAACAACTGGATCGTTTCCGTCTGGTCGCCGCCGGCGCCATACAAGACGCCGCTGCAGGATACGCGGGGCAAAGTGGGTTCCACGATCACCTATTTCAACATGACGTATGTGGAGCAGTTCTGCGCTTACTACGCAAATGCTCTGAAATACCTGCAGAACAACGGTTGCGGAACGCCGGTGATGATCAGCTTGCAGAATGAACCAGACTACCCCGTCGACTATGATGGCTGCAGCTACTATAGCAAATCGGACTATCAGCAGGTCGTGACCCGGATGCGTTACTGGCTCGATTCCCTGGGACTGAACTCCGTCCGCATTGGCGGTCCGGAGCCGGGCCAGCCGGGCGACCCGACCCTTTTAGGGACGGGGACGAATTTCTGGCAGGATCTGCCATCCGTTCCCGTGAATGATGTCATCGCGCATACCTATGGAGGTGCCGGATGGGATCACTATCAGTTTTCCCTGGCGCCGATTCCGCGGTGGATCACGGAATGGTGCGATATCGATGGAGACGATGAAATCAATGCGGCGGTGAAGAGCGCCTCCCACATCGCCCGGGATGTCCTCAATGACGGCGTGGGGAAGTGGCTCTACTGGAACACTTACAATCCCACGACCACTCCCGGAAGTTCGGACGTCGTTTATGGCTCTGATACCGCGCCCCAGACGACCAAGCTGTTTCACGTTTTGAAGCGCCTGTTCAAGGAGGTCGTGCCGGATAGCAGCTTCAAGGTGCGGTCATTCACATCGGACGATACCGATTTTGAAGTCGGCCTGGGTTCTGACTATTCGAAACTGATCAACGTCGTCGGTTTTCAGAGCTCCTCGAAAACCGTGATCGTCCTGACGAATACTTCTTCGAGTACGAAGACGGTCACTCTTCATGGTATTCCCGAAGGTTCGCTCGAGATCTTTCAGACTTCGTCCTCCACGAGTTCCAGCACAGAAATGGATGATCTCGGTTCGATCTCGGTCTCAGGTGGAGCCAGCGCAGCATTCACCATCGCGCCGACGACTGTGCAGATTCTCACCAGCGCTCCGGCTTCGTTTTCCGGCATCCCATTGGGTTGGTATAAGCTGACGGCGGAGTTCAGCGGAAAGTGCCTCGATGTGAACGGCGCTTCAACTGCGACCGGGGCCAACGTGCAGCAGTGGACGGACAATGGTACGTCTGCCCAACGCTGGGAGATTATCGATGTCGGCGGCGGTTACTATAAGTTAGTCGCCCAGTGCAGTGGCAAATGCCTCGATGTCAATCAGGCGGCCGATACCGATGGTGCAAATGTGCAGCAATGGGATGACAATGGAACAGACGCCCAGAAGTGGAAGTTCATCGCCAATTCCGACGGATCCTATCATCTGGTGCCGAAATGCGCCGAGTCGACCCCGCGCTGCCTGGATGTGGCTGGCTATAGCTATTCTGACGGGGCCAATGTCGCAATCTGGCAGTGGCACAGTGGGACCAATCAGAGCTGGTTCCTGACGCGGTATTAATCACGAGTTTACAGACGCACTGATGCAGCGCTTCCCGGGCTCATGTCCGGGAGGCGTTTTGCGCGCGACTCGAGTTTAGAATGAACCTGAAAACGGATGTCGAGATTGGTGCCGAATGCATCAAAGAACCTGGCTTACAGGAGGCTTCTTGATGCTAAAAGACGACGAACCTGGCAATTTCACCCTGGCGCTTGATGATCGCCGTTCCGTGGTCCGGAAAATAACTCGAGAGGCCTTCAGCATCAATTCGTGGAACCTGGCTGGAGGAATCCGTGCTGAAGCGAACGAGCGCCGTTGAAGATTCGCGAGTGGTGACTCGGGAGACGAGGCCGGGAGCGGAGTGGATGATTTCGAAATGATGCTGGATCGCAGGGATGGGGGGCGATACCGAAGCCGTCATGACAACAGGCGCAGGCGTATGGCGCACTGGCAAAAGGAGGGCGCTGGTGATTCCGCCCGCCAGGATCGTTATCAGGACCGGAACGGCACGCCGACGGAAACGCCGGCGGCGGGTGGCGGTGAGAGTGGCGGAGAGGGATTCGGCCCGGAGCCGGGCAATGGTCTCAGGAGTCATGGCGAGTGGCGCGGTCGAGCCAGGCGCGCAATCGGGTGCGAAGGCGCGCCAGGCGGGATTCTACGGCTTTTGAGGTGAGGCCCATGGCCTGTGCGATTTCCGCGACAGGCTGGCCATCGGTGTAGCGGGCTTCGAGCAGCGTGCGTTCGTCGGAAGTGAGTTGCTGGAGGCTCGAAGAGAGAAAACCTTCGCGCACGTCGAATTTGGCTTCCGCGAAATTGGGTTCCTCAGCGAGGCGCGCCAGCAGGGCGGAATAGCGGGAGCGCCGGCGGGCGAGGTCGATGAGACAGCCGCGGGCGATTTGTGCCAGCCAGCCCCACATCGCCTCCTCGCTGTTGAAATGACGGACGTGGCGGACGCATTTCACGTAAGTGGTCTGCAGAGCTTCACGGGCGGCGTCTTCATTTCCATGGGCGATTGCAAGGAGGTAGTTCAGGAGCCGATCAAAGGTACGCGCGTGAAACTGGGTCCACGCTGCATCCTCGCCAGCGACGAGCCGCGCCGAGAGTCTCGCCACATCCATCGCCGCCGAAGGCTGGAACTCATCAGGCATGGCAGCGGCGGGAATGTGGCCGGCGATCATGGTCCAATGGCTCGCGACAGGAGGCTGGCATGGGGCGCAACTTAGTTCGTGAGAGGGGGCTTTTGGGGCGAAACCGGCTGAACTGGAGGAACGGAGGAGGCGGGGGCATCCCCTGAGCCGGAACTGAGGACGATAACGTGTTCCCGAACCTCCAATTCCGCGTCTGCCAACTCGGCAGTGAGTTTCAATGCCTCCAGCGTCGAGACATTGAGCAGGCTCAGCGTCACTTTGCGATCCTCGCCGCTCCCGTTTTTGATCACGATATTGAAGCCGGTGTGCTCGGGGTCCAGTTCCAGCGCTTTTTTTCGGAGATAGTCCACCGCCTCGTGCACCGTAGCGTCTCGGAATTCGATCCGCGGAACGATGATCCGGCTGGCTTTGGCCGTGATCGCGAAATTCTGCGTATCGGGATGGTCCTGGACTTGCGTGAGTCCCTCGAGCACTTGTGGAATCAACTCCAGTTGAGCTTTGGTCCCCGCGCAGATGAGCAGGCTGGTTTCCTCGTGAAAGCGGATCGACGGGACATGGTCGGTTCCTCCCATCAAATTCCATCCCGAATTGATCGCGGCGGTGATGTCCTCGACACTGAAATGCGAAAGATACTCGGCAATCGGGAAATAGCGGACGACGGGCGCTGGTGCGGCGGGGCGTTCCGATGGGACGTCGGGTGGATTGGTGACGATAAAGGCCCAAACTGGATCTGCAGAGTCCCTGTCTCGGGTTTCAAACACGAACCCGATTTCTTTGTACTGGTAGGAATTCACACCCCCGGTTGGCCCGGGCGTGGGGACAGCGACTTGGTGTCGGCTGGAGTGGCTCAGCGCGTCGAGAAGCGCGGGAACAGTGACCCGGGAGACCACGACCGAAGGGATCTCCGTCTTTTCGCTTCCCGCCGGAATGACGACGTTCACCGGCTTGCCCAGAGCCTTGTCCAAAGCCGTGACGAATTCCTTCACGGTTCCGCCGGGGAAATTCAAATCGAAACGCGCAGGCTCGCTGGACGTTTCACTGAGGGAAGCCCCTGACTTCTCTGGGGAGCTTGCTTTCGGTAACGGCAAGTCCTGAGCGACGAGCGCGGAAGCGGTCAGGAGGGAGAGGATGGTAGTGGACAGGAATGAAGGCTTCATTTCCCAAACAGACGACGCTCGTTGTAAAATCCCTCGCGACAAATTGTATCAACGCGTTTTTCTGAAGTGATGTTGACTCGGCCCCACACCGACACGAGGGTGGCGCCCCCGCAACTCTCGTCACCCCACTTCGGGCAAGTCGAAGGCTGAAGGCCAGTAAATACTATCGACAGCGCAAAGCGACCGCTCCGCCAATATCAGCTTGGCCGCAGCTCCCGTCTGGGTCTCGCGCACAATGTTGAGACTTAGCAAACCCAAGCCACGTTTACTCTCGTGGATTTGCCGTAAGTTTGAGGTTTGGCTTTTTGCTCCGCCATCCCCATGCTCTCCGCCGCCCTATCTGGCATTTGTGAGCGCGAAAAACCTTGGTTGAGGGTGGCTCGTTTCTGCGGTCGTGGCTCATTTGCTGAAAGGACGTTGTCGTGTAAATCACGCCGTTATTAGGTTAAGTGCCTTTCTCAGAGGAGAGTAGGCAGAATTAGATTCGAACGAACGAAGGCGTAAGCCTGCCGATTTACAGTGCGGCTATCTACTATGGAATAGCTATTTTATGGCCAGTGCTAATGTAGTTAATCATTTTGGCTGCGGCATCGGCGTGAAATTGTAATGGCGAGGCGCAACCGGTTGGGGAGACGGCATGCCAACGATCGTTGGCTCGATGGCCCTGGCGGCGACGTCGATGCAACCGAATCGGGACACCGCACCATCGACCAACCGACGCAAACGTCCGCCCGGATGAATCCGCCATCCGAGTCCGAGGGGCGGATTTCGGAGGCCAGCACCGCGCCCATTTGTTCGTTGCGGCTGGAGATGACGATCCTGAAGCCCGCACGGGCAAAGGCGAGCGCCGTGGCGCGGCCCGATGCCAGCTCGCGCTCCAGTAATAAGGACAACCTGAGCGCCTGAGGTGGTGGTGAGCTTAAGAGTTTTTTGAAATGTGCGCTCTGAACTTTGTGTTGCTACAGCGCTCCCGTAATGAATTGCGTCTCACCGTTGCCGAAGCTCCAATCCGCATCGGAATTTGTGACGGTGGAAACCATGACGTCGCTGGGGGCGACGCCGCATGATTTTTCCAATTCATGACAAAGTCTGTAGTAGAACTTCAGCTTTGCTTCCTGATTGCGTGGGCGGTTCGTGACCGTAACCACGACTACCTTTTTGGATCGTTCGATTCCCAGAGCTGTGTCCTGGACGATGAGATGTGTGGCAGGATGCTCATGCACAATCGGATAACGGTCGCGCTCAGGCATGCCGAACGATGCCACGATCGCGCGGTGACGGCATCCAGCAGAGTGATTTCCGCAGGGTTGCGACCCTCGATAAGATCGAAGCGAAGCAGTGGCATGTCAGTATGCAGCGTTTAGGCCAATGCTCAGGCGTTGGTGCCGCCGTCGACGGTGAGGTTGGCACCTGTGATGTAACTGGCTTCGGGGCTGGCGACGAAGGCCACGAGGGCGGCTACCTCCTCCACCTGCCCGTAACGCTTGAGTGCGGTATTGGCGATTTGAGGCTCGGCCCAATCTCCGGTGGCTGGATTGAGATCGGTTTCAATCGGGCCGGGTTGAACGTTGTTGACCGTGATACCGCGGGTTCCAACCTCGCGTGCTAGGCCTTGGGTAAACATTTTGACGGCTCCTTTGGTAGCCGCGTAGGCCGCCAGGCCCGGCGTGTAGTCGCGTTCGCCGACGCACGAGCCAATCGAAATAACACGGCCGCCTTCTCCGATGTGCTTCAGTGCTGCCTGTGTGGCAAAAAACACGCCGCGCACGTTGAGATCGATGACCTGGTCGAGTTCCTCCCGGGTGGCCTCCTCGAACGGCTTCGGGATAGCGGTGCCGGCATTATTCACAAGAATGTCGAGGCGGCCGAACTTCGCCACCGTCTGCTCGATGGCATCCTTTACCGCCGCCTGATCGGCAGCGTTGGCTTGAATGGCGAGAGCTTTGCCGCCCGCGCTTTCGATGGCCTTCACCACCTGCGCGGCAGCATCCGCACCCTTGGCGTAGGTAATGGCTACGCTTGCTCCATCCGCGGCGAGACGTTTGGCAATGGCTGCTCCAATGCCGCGGGAAGCACCGGTGACAAAAGCGACTTTGTCGGTTAGTTTTGGCATATTATGTTTTCCGTCAGTTTCAGTATTATCTATTTCGTGGTGAAAGTGGACTTCTCCTTTGCCGGAGTAGGAGCGGCAACGCACTTTGCTAGAAACGTGCCACGGGTAATTACTCTGCCGCGCGGTGGACTTACCCTCGGATAAGCCGTATTCAAACTGCCTCCGGACGAATTTTAACTCGTGAGATTTCACGAATTCGCGGATTTTCGTGAGGAGCAAATCTGCTGTTCCGGGCTTGCAGAGCGGCGGCGACAAAGGAAGCCTGCCCGAGTGCGCCGCGGCATAGCACCTGCGAAGCCGAAGTTATGCTGAAGATTCAAGCGTCCTGCGAAAACGAGGGGACCCTGTTCGCACTTAGCGGCCGAATCGAAGCCACAGATTTGCCTCAATTGGAGGAACTGGCAGCGAGCCGGAGTGCGCAGGTGGTCTTCGATCTGGGAGAAGTAACTTTGGCCGGGCGCGATGCGATCCTGTTTCTGTCCGGGTGCGAAGCTCGCGGTGTGCGATTACAAAACTGTCCCGGCTTCGTTCGAGAGTGGATCGCGCGCGAAAAAAAAGAGGCGTAGTCGCGGGCTATTTTGCCTTGAAGGCGTGCTTGTTGATTTGGAGCGCGCGAATTCTGGACTCGAGCGTCGAAGCTGGAAGGCCGAGGCGGGCCGCCGCGCCGGCCACGCCCGCGATGCGACCAGATGTAGCTGTCAGCGCAACTTCAATGAAGGATTTTTCCTCCATGGCGAGCCGCCGCGAGAGAGTCTGATTTCCGGGGTTGGGATCAACATGCTGCGATTCCTGGCTCAGCCAGTTTCGATCCACGGAGAAAGTCTGGCCGTCGCAGAGAATCAATGAACGCTCGATAACGTTCTGCAATTCGCGGATGTTTCCCGGCCACCGATAGGCGCGAAATTGGTCGATGGTTTTCCTGCTGATGCCGGAAATGCGTTTCCCCATTTTGTCCGCGTAACGATGGATGAAATACTCCATGAGTAGCGGAATGTCTTCGATCCGGTCCCGAAGGGAAGGCATCTCAATGGGAAAGACATTGAGGCGATAGAAGAGGTCCCTGCGGAAGGCCACACTCTCTTCGAGGTTTTGCAGGTTTCGGTTCGTGGCGGCGATGAGGCGGACGTCAGCGATGATCGATTGCGTTCCGCCCACGCGCTCGAACTCGCGCTCCTGAAGCACGCGCAAGAGTGCGACCTGTGCCTCGGCAGGAAGCTCGCCGACTTCGTCGAGGAAAAGGGTTCCGCCTTGGGCCAATTCGAAGCGGCCCAAACGCCGCTGAAGCGCACCAGTAAAAGCGCCTTTCTCATGCCCGAAAAGTTCCGAGGCAATGAGCGATGGCGGAATGGCGGCGCAATTTACCTTCACAAAAGAGCGCTCCGATCGGCGCGACCGCCGGTGAATCGCCCGCGCGATGAGCTCTTTTCCCGTTCCGGTTTCACCGGTGATGAGCACGGTGGAATCGGTTGCCGCGACGCGCGCGACGCGAGAAAGAACCGCACGCAAGGCCGGGGCAGATCCAACGATCTCCTCGAACATCGAGGCTTCATCGACTTGTTCGCGGAGGACAACTTTCTCACGTTCCAGCTGATCTTTTAGCGCCAGCAATTCCTGGGTGCGTTCCTCCACTTTCCGATCCAGTTCCGCGGAGATTGACTTCTGCCTGCTGAGCAGGCGGGCCTCCTGCAACGCGATTGCGGCCTGATTCGCAGCTACGCTGAGCAGGAGCTTTTCGGTGGTCGACGGAAAGTTGCGGCGGGACGTGCCGCCGACCACCCAGCCCGTTCCCTCTTGCAGTCCGAGACGTTTCGGTTCCAGCGTGATGCCGTCGGGCGGATGGGGAAAGAAGAGGGTTTGAGGAGTTCCTTCGCTGATCGAATTCCGGAGGACTTGTTCTATTTTCGATAGCGTGACGGTTGGTCGCTCCAATGAGGCGTGTCGGATGAGCCGGAGTGTCTTTCCATCGGAAGGGCAAATCCATTCCGCATAAACGAAGTCGACATGGAGGATTCGAACGAGGCAATCGAGGAGGGACCGGATGATTTGAGTGGGTTCTGCGCTGGTCCAGGTCGCCGGCAGTGTCAGAACGCCGAGGAGATCGCTAATACACGCTTTGAGCTGCCGAATGTCTTCCTTCTCACGCTGAAACTCGAAACGGGTGACGTTCATCGCGATTACCGTGCATCCTTCACGGTGCGCCTTCGAAGTTCGTTCACAAAATCTTCGGGCGGGACGAAGAATGGATTTTCCTGGAGAACTCCACCAATGATGGTCTGCGGATGGGTCCTTATGACGTCGACGACCGTCTCGCTGCTGAAGCGGTTCAGGTCGTAGGTGCAGATGACCGGATTCACGGGGCCGGATTGTTTCATCCAGATGGCGTTGGCCTTCGCCTCGTAATCAAGAAGCTCGTTGAGGCTGAGTTGATTGATAAGCGCCCACTCCATGTGGGTGATGAAACGCACCAGCGGATAGCCCTCGCGTATCGCTCTCTTTACGACGCCCTCAAACAAAGACAGCGTTCGGTCTGGATCAAATCTTCCATCGGCAAAATGGGTATTCGCCCAAGTACGCAATTCAAATTGTCCGGTAGTTTCGAGCCGCGTCACGTCCAACCCAGACGCATGTAGACGGGAAAGATGGTCGTCACGGCGGTCTGGATCGACTGTGTGCACAATTTTTTCCCCCCGTTCAATTCCTTCGACCACAAACGGAATCAATGCGCGATATTCGTCGTCGCGGTTATGGAAAAACGCACAGATGTGACATCTATCGCCGAGATTTGAACCGGCAAAACAAACCGGCCTTACCGATTTGTCCCCAGTAGTTGACTGTTCGCTCAGAGAGTTCATGGTGGCTTATTCACAATATCCAGTCCATGGAATGGGCCAAACCATATTCCCTCACGATCGATCCGCAAAAACAAACCGCACAGGCTGCAATTCGACTGAGTGGCGAAAATCGCGACCCAAATCATGGCGTTAGTCTGCGCTCCGGCTGGCCTGCAAACCGGAAGTCTGGAAACCGGCGCCAACACCTTATGAGGCGTGTATCGAGGCAGAATTTTTCTGCGGTCGTTTTCTACAGCGGAAGCAACTGTGAAAATCCGCGAGAAAAAAGAAAGTTCTTCGACCCGATCGATCGAGTCCCTTAAAGGTGTTCTGCTATTTTACAAGGCGTTGAAAGCAGCGGGCTTAGCCACGTAGCAATAATTGCTATTTTCGGGGGTGAGCGCACGTGCGCTGACGCGGCGCTTGCCGGACTTCTGTCCGGGAAGCCTTGCTTGCCAGACCTGGGTTTACACTCCGGCCTTTTCCAGAAGATCGGCGAGGACTTTCGTCGCTTCGAAGTACTCCGCAGCGACTTCAAATGCAGCACGCGAGTGAGCCGCGTAGTCGGCATTGATCTCGCGAACCGCCTCCGCAATTTCCTCCAGTGACTGGAATGCGAAGAGGCCGCGTTTTCCACCGTAGAAGCGCGTGAAATCGGTTTCCTGGGTGATCACCGGCCGGCCCGCGGCGAGATAGCAAGCGGAACGGTCGGAGAACCAGCCGGTATTCAGCCGGACATATTGATCTTTCGCCGCGGTAAATTCACCTTTGCTCTCCTGCAGATAGCTTCGGTACAGATCGATATCGACGCTGACGGCGTCTGGCGAGGTCAGACGCCAGCCAAGAGCGGTGAGGCGCTCGATGATGGCAGGATCTTTGAGATTCGTGGCTAACTCGAACGGTTCGCCGGAACGGGTAGGGGCTTCGGCAAATTTCAGGAATTCGAGTGACTTGCTCCAAAGATACTTTTCACCGCGCCATTCCACATCCTTGAGGCCGCTCGTGTTCCAATTGGCGACCGACGTGAAAAGAGCGCCGGGTTGCGGCAGAGCCTCCATTTTCCAGAAGTCCGTAACGATCGGCTGACGGGTGGGCATCCAGCGCAAGCCGTGGGTGGGGACGGGGAAGTTCGGAGTGCCGACGTTCTCGCCGAACGTGAAAAGTGAATGATGCCGCGCGAGTTTCTCCCGGGTGCGGGGATTGCCTTTGTCGATCTCGATCTGTTCAAGCCCGGGATCACTTTCGACATAGATCAGCCGGCTGCTTTGCAGCAGGTCTTCGTTCAGCTCCTGCGCGCCGCAGACATTCAGGATGGCATCCGCTTCCCGATAGAGCTCCCGCATCCGGCGATAGCCGAGGCCGACAGTTTCATTCGGGTGAAAGAACCTCGCGCAATAACACCAGCGATCCTGGAAGCCGTATTTTTCGGAGAGCGTCTTTAGCAGCGCGATCGCGTAATCGTAATCCGGCAGCACATCGTAAGTCGTCGGGTCATAAGTAAACCGGGCTGAATCCTCGACATAGTAAACGTCATGACCCAGCCGCTGCAGCCCCACGATATAGTGAAGATGCTGCCAGATGACGCCGGCAATGGGAATGCCAGCCATAAAACCCGTTACGACGATGCGCTTGCGCTGCATGGAATGAGGCGTTCGTTCGCTCGAGAAAATCCGTGTTTTTGGATCTCGATCGGGATTTAGAGTTCCTTGACGATGATCGCCGGATTCCCCGCGACCACGACATTCGGTGGGACGCTTTTCGAAACGACAGAGCCGGCGCCAACGATGGAGTTTTCACCGATGGTCACTCCTTTGAGGATGACCGCATTCATTCCGATCCACACGTTATCGCAGATTTTCACCGGGACCGTGCGGATGGCGGGTCGCGGTGGAGCGTCTTTGTAGTAGGGGGCGAGTGCCATGGTATCCTGGCGGCGCTGAGCGGCTTCGATGGGGTGAAAGTCGGAGTCAGCAATGCCCACGTTCCAGGAAATGAGGACGTGCTTGCCGATTTCGATGCGCTCTTCGGCCATGATCATCACGCCGTTGAGCAGCGAGAAGTCGCCGACGGAACAGGAGCCGTTCTTTCCAAGGGCAAATGAACATCCCGCGTAGCAGGAGACATGTTCGCCAAAGGTGATTGCGGTCGGCAGCTTGCTCTTGAAAAAACGGAAGCTCTGCGCCGTCTCGAGATAGAATCCTTCACCCCAAATGACATTTTCCGGGACCGGCTCCTTCCACCAGTCATTCTCCACGTGACGATTCGGCAGAACATTACTCATGGCTTGGTTCGTTGGTAAGTTGCTGAAAATGAGGACGGAACAGCGATGGAAGTATTCAGTGCAAATTCGCTGCCCGATACAAGCCGGCATACACGCCGTTTTTTGCAACCAATTCGGGACCAGCCCCTGTTTCGACGACACCGCCGGGGCCGAGCACAACGATTTTTTCCACGCCATGCACCGTGGCAATCCGGTGGGTGATGATGAGCGTCGTGCGCCCTTTCATCAGTTCCTCGATCGTCTTCATGATGGCCGATTCCGTGGCGGGATCGAGGGCCGAGGTGGGCTCATCGAGCAGCAGAATGGGCGCGTTCTTCAAAAAGGCACGTGCAATGCCGATGCGCTGCCGCTGGCCGACACTCAGGTGCCCGCCACGTTCACCAACCTGGCTCCGATAGCCGTCCGGCATGGCCATGATGAAATCGTGCGCCTGCGCCCGCTTTGCTGCTTCGATGATGTCTTCTTCCGTGGCGTCGGGGCGCCCATAGGCGATATTTTCGCGGATGGTGGTCGAGAAGAGCAGGGTATCCTGCAGGACGATGGAAATCTGGCTGCGGAGTGATTTGCGGGAAATCTTCCGCAAATCGACGCCATCCAGCAGGACCCGGCCGGCATTCGGATCGTAGAAGCGAGGAACCAGGGACAGCAGCGTGCTTTTACCAGCGCCCGTACTTCCGACGAAGGCCACGGTTTGTCCGGGGTCGATCCGGAGATTGACGTGTTCGAGGATGAGGCGATCGGCCGAGTAGCCGAAGGCGACGTCTTCGAAATCGAGCCGGCCCTTGGCGCTGCCGATCTCCCTGGCGTCCTTCGCATCACTGATCTCATCGGTATGATCCAGCACTTCGAAGCATCGCGTCGCGGCGGCAGCGGCACCCTCCAGCGCCCAGGTGAGATTCGTAAGTGCCTCCAGCGGAGAATAAAGCATGAGGAGATAGCTGGAGATGAGAATGAGGTTGCCAAGGGTGAGAGTCCCGGCGAGGACGTGTCGGGCGCCGAAGTAATAAATCGCGGCGGTACTGATCGCCATGATCGTGCTGACAACGAGCGAACTCTTCATGGACGTGCCAGTCAGCCGGAGGTTGGCTTCCAGGCTCTGTTTGGCCGTGCTGCGGAACTGGCCGACTTCGTAATCCTCCCGTCCAAACGCCCGCACCATGCGCACCGAACTAAGCCCCTCCTGCGCTACGGTAAGCAGCTCGCTTTCCCGTTCCTGGATCGCGGTCGACTGATGCCGTATCTGGTTGGCGTAGAGATACATAGCGCCGACCATGCACGGGATGACAGCCAGCGAGAGGAGGGCGAGTTCCCAATCGATCCTCCACATCACGGCAAACGTGCCGGCCAGGCCGATGATGGACTGAAAGATAAACGTGCCCTTCGCGTAGAACGATTGGATCGACTGGGAATCATACGCGACGCGGAAGGACGAATCGGCGCTCCGCCGCTGATCGTGGTACTTCAGTGGGAGCACGTGAAGATAATAGTAAATGTCCGTGCGCAGCCGCAGGAGCGCCTGCAAGCCGACCCGCACGAAGAGCATCGTCGTGATGTAGTTCAGGAAGCCGCCCAACAGGTGAAAGGTTACCATGAGCCCGCAGAGCAACATCACGACCGAGGGAATAGGCCATGAGCTGAGGTCGTGGCCAAGGATCTGCATGGCGCCGCGATTTTCTGGCTTCAGGACATGATCGACGAGGTAGGCGAAGGGCCAGACTTTCAGTAGGCCGAAAGCAGTCGAAGCCAGCACGAGCGCGGCTGCGATGGACGTCGGCGCGAGAAACGGCCGATAATAGGCAAACACACGGCGGTAGATGGACATTCGAAAATGCGGCGAAAAGGTGGCTGCGTCCCATACAGGGCGCGGGGGCGCGCTGCAAGTGTCCGCTGTGGTGTCAGAAGGCTGACACAGATGTCACGAACTCGACGAAAATTTTTTGAACTTTTTGCGCGGAGTTGCGTCTCACTCCTCCAGAAAACCGATCCTCCTTGCCTCCTTGGCATCGCGGTTGCTATAAGGGTTTTCAGCCCATTCAAACAGCCATGAAAAAGAACCTTAAAAATGCGCATCGCTCCGCAAATCTGAGTCTGGGAGACCTGATTCTCGCGGTGAGCGCCTACAGCAAGAACAACCGGGAAACGGTTGCCGCTGTGGCAGATCTGCTCGAGACCGGGCGGGTGCGCCTCAATGCGAACGGTCGTAAAGTTCGCGCTCGCGTTTACTAATACCTCGCTTCGACGGCTCGTCCAGGAGAGGCCGGTTCTCCTGCGGTCCGTTTGCCGGGCATAACGCGTTTGCCGAGCGTTGAGTCCGCCTGAAGCGAAGCAATTCTTCCTCCGAAAGCGGGAGGGGCCTCAGTGCCTCTTCCGCTTTCGGCTTTTTTAGGGCGAGATGCAGGGGAGTGAAGATGTGTTAATCCGGCGCGGGGTGTGCGGTTTGACCGTGACGTTTCGTCTCCCTTTGTCCCATTGCGCAGATTTTCCGTAGCCATGCGGCCAACGTGTGCTCTAGCTTCCCCGCGTGATTGACCGTTACACCCTTCCCGAAATGAGCGGACTCTGGTCCGACCAGCGCAAGTATGAAATCTGGCTGGAAATCGAAGTGCTTGCCTGCGAGGCGATGGCCGAGATCGGCGTGATCCCGAAAGCGGATGCCGAAACCATTCGCGCCAAGGCAAAGTTTGATTTGAAGGAAGTGATGGAGATCGAGAAGCGGACGAATCACGACGTGATCGCTTTTCTTGAGAACGTGGCCCACTACGTCGGGCCGGCGGCCCGGTGGATTCATCAGGGACTGACCTCTTCGGACATCCTGGACACAACCCTCGCCGTGCAAATGGCGGAAGCTTCGGATCGTCTTTTGGCCGATCTTGCGGAGTTGCGCGAAGTCATTGCAAGGCGTGCAAAAGAGCACAAACGCACACCGATGATCGGGCGTTCGCATGGCATTCATGCGGAACCGATCACTTTTGGTTTGAAAATGGCCCTCATGTGGGACGAGTTCAACCGCGCCGAACAACGGTTGCGGGCGATCCAACCCCGGATTCGGGTCGGCAAATTGAGCGGCGCCGTCGGGACTCACGCCCATCTGGATCCGCGCGTGGAGGAAAGCGTCTGCCGCCGTCTGGGGCTTCAGGCAGCTGCCCTCAGCACACAGGTGATTCAGCGGGATCGCCACGCCGAATTTCAAACGACGCTCGCTCTGATCGCCTCAAGCATCGATCGCTGGGCGACGGAATTTCGTCATCTCCAACGCACGGAAGTCCTCGAAGCGGAAGAGTACTTCAGCGAAGGGCAGAAGGGCAGCTCGGCGATGCCGCATAAGCGGAACCCGATCACGGGAGAAAAGCTCAGCGGCCTGGCGCGGGTCGTCCGCGGCAACGCCACGGCGGCCCTTGAAAACGTGGCGCTTTGGCATGAGCGCGATATCTCTCACTCCTCAGTCGAACGCATCATCATGCCTGACTCGTGCATTCTCCTCGACTACATGCTCGTGTCGCTGCGCAAGCTGACCGATCGGCTCATCGTATATCCGGAGAATATGGTGCGGAACATGGAGTTGACGAAGGGCCTTTACTTCAGCCAGAGCATTCTCCTCGAACTCACCCGGCATGGAATGGAACGCAAGGCGGCCTATGAAGCCGTGCAGCGTGCCGCGATGAAAACGTGGCGGGGAGATCGCCCCTTGCGCGAGAACCTCGGCGAAGAGCCCGAAATCACGGCGCACCTGAACCCTGCGGAGATCGATCGCCTTTGCTCACTGGAGATTCATTTCCAGCATATCGACGACACGTTCCGGAAACTGGGGCTGGAATAGTTTTTGGAATGAGACCGATGGGACTCACAGGGCGTCTCATCGGTCCCATTTGAGTGTTTCCCGACACTGAGAGTGCGTCCGTTGCCTCCACGAAGCGCGTATTCATGTGCCCAGTGGGATGGCCTCTCTTCTTGTGTCACAAAATTTTGTGTGACGCGTCCTTTCCACGAGGTATCGATATTGTATCGTGCCGCTCGGAATACCATCTATGACCCGGAAATTCGTTACTTTCCTGCTCGCTAGCACCTTGGCGTTTGCCGGATGCAAGAAGCTCTCGCAGTTGCATCTCCCCGGGAAGAAATCCGACTCGACCGCAGCGGCCGCGACTCCGGCAAAAGCCCCGGCGTTGCCTGAAGCTCCGCCGAAGCCGGATGTTACTTCTCCCGCCGCGACGGCAGCGGCCACTTCTCCCGCTGTGCCAGCTCCCGCAGCGCCGCCTTCGCTCTCTTCTCCATCCGGCGCACCTGCCGCTCCGGCCGCGAAACCTCAGATCGATCAGAACGCCAGCGTGATCTGCCTGTGCTATCACAACATCGAGGACAATAGTAAAATGAAGGCGCTTACGATTCCGGTCGCGGAGTTCGAGCGTGAGTTGAAGGCGATGAAGGACAACGGTTTTACCGTGATTCCCATGCAGGACTTTCTGGCCTGGCGGCGCGGCGAGAAAAACATTCCGAAAAAGAGCTGCATCATCACCCTCGATGATGGATGGGTCTCCGCGTACACAAATGCCTGGCCGCTGCTGAAGAAGTACGGTTATCCCTTCACACTCTTCATCTACGTGAACTATGTCGGGACCGGCGGCAAATCGATGACCTGGGACCAACTCGCGGAAATGCGGGACGCCGGGGTGGACATCGAGAGCCATACCTATTCGCACTCTGATCTCAAGAAGCCCGGTGCGCTGGTCGACAAGAAGACAGCCGACGAGGTTAAAAAAGAGGTGGCCACGCTGGGCGTCGACGGCTGGATGAAAAAGGAGATCGTCGATTCCAAGGACGTGATCGAGAAACAGCTCGGCATCAAGGTCAACGCCTTCGCTTACCCGTTCGGGATCTACAATCCGAAAGCCCGGGAACTGGTGAAAGTAGCCGGCTACGAAGCCGCGTTCACGGTTTACGGACAGCGTCTCACGCGCTCGAGCCCTTATGATCTTCTCGGTCGCTATGCGGTGGAAGGTTCCAAGCCGAAGATTTTTGAAGATGCCATGGCCATGATCGGCGGTGGAGTTCCGCCTGCGGAAGCAGGATCGTCCGTGGCGCAGCTGGCTTCGGCTTCGATGATCACCGAGCCCATGGACGGTGCGACGATCAATAACCCGACGCCGAAGATCAAAGCCAACCTGGCAACGATGGGAGAAATCGAGCCCGGCTCTCTTGAATTGCGCATCAGCGGGGTTGGAGCACTTCCGGTCCAGTACGATCAGGCATCGAAAACCCTCAACGCACAGATCATGCAGAAACTCAGGCCCGGATCTTATTCCGTGATCGTTTCCGGGAAGGTTGGAGGGCAAAGAGCGGAAACGCGCTGGACCTTCAAATTCGATCCCGCAGCCAAGCCATCGTCTCCGATGGATGCTCCGGTTCCTCCGAAAGCGCGCTGATCTTCGGAGTTTTTCCGGGATTCTTTGAGATGGAAAAGGCCGGTTGGCCGATTCCGACCGTATTGGGGTGAAGTGATCGCACTGCCCGGGAGAGTTATCGTCTCTCTCGGGAGCACTTGATGCGTGCATTCACCCCACGTTCGCTCCATCTATTCCACCGCAATGGCCAAAAGTTCTCTCCATGAAGTCATCAACAAGCACCGTTCCTCCATCCTGGAAGATTGGATAAAAGAACAGTCGGCTGCGGTGACGATGCGCGCGGATCTGATTAAGCCGGAGGAATTGCGCAGGCAGTCTTCCGAGTTTCTCGATCGATTTCAGACGGCGGCGCAAAGCGGAGAATACGACGATATCAGGAAGCCGGTTTGGGCACCGGTCACGGAGTTGCTGGGAGACCTGTCCCGAACTCGTGGGCGCTTGGGGTTTTCGCCTTCCGAGACAGCGGTCTTCATTTTTTCCCTGAAATCACCGCTGCTCATCCGGCTGCGGGAAGAATTGGGCAGCGATGCGTCCCGCCTCTTTTCGGAAGTCGCGTCGATGACTGAGATTCTCGATAAATTGGGTCTCTATACCACCGAAGTGTATCAGCAGTCGCGGGAGGATGTCGTTCTGCGCCAGCAGGCGGAAATGCTCGAGCTTTCCACACCGGTGGTGAAGTTGTGGGAGGGCATCCTGGCTCTGCCTCTGATCGGCACGCTGGACAGTGCACGGACGAATGTTGTGATGGAGTCCTTGCTCCAGCACATCGTGCAAACTGGTTCGGAGATCGCGATTATTGACATTACGGGAGTGCCAATGGTCGATACGTTGGTGGCTCAGCACCTCTTGAAAACGGTGGCCGCCGCCCGGTTGATGGGGGCGGATTGTATCATTAGCGGCATTCGCCCACAGATCGCCCAGACGATGGTTCATCTTGGCGTGGATCTATCGGCTGTTGCGACCAAAGCCACCATGGCGGACGCGTTGCGCGAGGCGCTACGCCGTTCCGGCTTCCGATTTTCCCGGGAATCGGCTCCGAAGAGCTAGCAACGGATCCCCTCCATGCAGGAAAAGATACCCATATTGCAGATCGACGATCTGTTGCTTGTCTCGATCCAGGTGGACATGCATGACCAGCTGGCTTTGCAGCTTCAGGATGATCTTACGGAAAAGATTACCGCGACCAGTGCAAGGGGCGTTCTGATCGATATTTCAAGCCTGGAAATCGTCGACTCATTCATCGGGCGCATCATCGGAAACATTTCCGCGATGGCTCGAATTCTGGATGCGAAGACAGTTGTGGTCGGCATGCAGCCGGCAGTGGCGATTACGCTTGTCGAACTTGGGCTGACCTTGGGTGGCGTGCACACGGCGCTCAATGTCTCACGGGGAATGGAACTGCTCCGCCGAGGTAGTTCCGATTCATGAGCATTGCGAAATCATCCACCTTCCCGGTGGCGGCGGAAACGGATGTGGTCAAAGTACGTCAAGCCGTGCGGGCGGCGGCAATCGAGTGCAAGTTTTCCCTGGTAGACCAAACCAAAGTTGTAACGGCGGCCAGCGAACTGGGTAGAAATTTGCTGATCTATGGCGGTGGGGGGGAAGTGCGAATTGAGCTTTTACAGGAAGGATTGCGCCGTGGGCTGCGGACTGTTTTTGAAGATCACGGTCCTGGAATCCCGGATATCGAGCAGGCGATGAAGGATGGCTTTACGAGCGGCTCAGGTATGGGGCTGGGATTGGGAGGAGCGCGCCGCCTGGTAAATGAGTTCGATATTGTTTCCAAAGTGGGCGAAGGAACACGCGTGACGATCACGAAATGGAAGTGAGCTGTCGCGCTTCCATGAACACCACACTTTCGCTTCCGGTCTCCGATACGACCCAGGCGGGCGCCGCCCGTCGTGCAGCGGCGGAATGGGCCTATGGATATGGATGGGGCGAGGAGATGATGGGACGGGTGGCGTTGGTCGTCACGGAACTCGGGCGTAATCTTGCCCTTCACACCTCCGCGGGCGGTGCGTTATTGATTCGCCGGCTTTGCCATGCTGAGGCGACGGGCGTGGAGATTCTGTCTCTGGATTCCGGCCCCGGAGTCGCTAATTTTAACCGGTGCATGCGTGACGGTTATTCCACGGCAGGAACCCCGGGTACCGGACTTGGAGCCGTGCAGCGTGTTTCCCAATTCTTCAATGCCTATTCACAGGAGGGAATCGGGACTGCCATCGTGAGCCAGCTGTGGGCGAAGCCGCCCGAAACGCTGGTGAATGGCCGCTGGCTTTCCAGCGGCGTTAGTGTCCCGCTTGCGACAGAAATCGTTTGCGGCGATTCCTGGACGGAACAGAGCGGGCGTGCCGATACCCTGCGGGTCATGGTGGCGGATGGACTCGGCCACGGTGATTTCGCAGCGCAGGCCGCGAATCGCGCTGGGGAGATCTTCATCAAATACCCTGGCCTTGAGATCGCTGCGGTTCTCGAAAATATGCATCTGGCCCTGGGCAGCACGAGGGGGGCGGCAGTAGCGATCGCAGAATTGGATCTGACGCGCAAAGAGGTCAGCTTTGTCGGGGTGGGAAATATCCTCGGCGCCATCCTTGGCCACGAACGCATGACCCATCTTGTTTCGCTCAATGGAACAATTGGGGCGCAATGCCGGACGATTCGTACCTTTACCTATCCGTGGCCCGACGACGGAGTGTTGGTCATGGCGTCCGACGGCATTCGAAGTCATTGGCAGATGGAACGCTATCCTGGACTTGTCCAGCGTCACCCCAGTCTGCTCGCAGGAGTGCTTTATCGCGACTATGTTCGTGGGCGTGATGACGCCACGGTTGTCGTTGTCCGGCAAACGCTATGAGCGCCAAGGAAAAATCCCTGCGACTCATGACGGCTGAGATCCGGACTGAGCAGGACATCGTTCTGGTGCGGCGCCGCGCGCGCCAGTTGGCGGCGGCTCTCGGTTTCCAACCCCAATTTCAAACCGGAATTGCCACCGCCGTTTCGGAGATTGCCCGCAATGCTTTTCAATACGCCCGCGGCGGACGAGTAGACTTCTCGTTTTCAACCGAGTCTGCCGCTCGTGGCAAGGTGCAGCAGTTTTTCGTGATGGAAGTCCGGGATAGTGGGCCGGGCATCAAGGACCTCGATGCCATTCTTGCCGGACAGCGGCGTTCCGAGACCGGCGCCAGTTCGGGAATTGTGGCGGTGCGGCGGATCATGGATCGTGTGGAGTTTGCGACCTCCTCTTCCGGGACGACGGTCACTCTGGCCAAGAAACTTCCGGAATCGGCGCCCGTTTGGACGCCGCCGAAACTCCAGGAGATCGCGGACCAATTGCCTCGGCACCCGGCGACGGATCTTTTGGAAGAGATCCGGATCCAGAATCAGGAGCTGATCGCCGCGCTCGAAGAGGCGAACCGGCGAAAGGAGGAGTTGGAGCACGTCAATCAGGAGCTGGCGGAGACAAATACCGGTGTTCTGGCGCTCTATGACGAACTCGATACCTTGCATCAGATCGGTTTGACATTGGCGTCGAAACTCGAGCTTCGGCCGTTGATTGAATCCATCGTGGGAGTTACGACGACGCTGACTGGCGCTGACTTGGGGGCTTTCTTTTTTCACGAGAAAAAGCCGGAGGGGTGGAAATTATACGCCACGACTGGAACCCGGGCCAATGTGCTCGAGGACCTTTCTCCGAGTACCGATGCGAACTATTTTGGAGAAGATTTCGCCTCCGGAAGTTTGGTTCACGTTCTGGATATTGCCGCTGATTGGGAGTGGCGCGAGCGGACGGAGTTTGCGAAGGCTCTCGCCGGGAGGTTTCCCGCCGGCAGTTGCATGATCGTGCCGGTGGTTGATTCTTCTCCGATCATTCTCGGTGCGTTGGTTTTTGCCAGCGACCGGGCGAATGCTTTTTCCGAACGCAGCGAGCGGATTCTCACCAGTGTTGCCATCCAGGCAACGGTTGGAATCGAGAAGGCGCGGCTATTCCAGTCGCTGCGCGCGACGAGTGAAGCCAAGGACCAATTCCTGGCCATGCTCAGCCATGAGCTTCGCACGCCGCTCAATCCCATCATGGGGGTCATCTCAAGCCTCCATGGCGATCCTCGCGTGCACCCGGAATTGCGGGAAGACCTTGCCATGGTCTTGCGCAATGTCCGGCTGGAGGCGCGGCTCATTGATGATCTCCTGGACTTCAATCGGCTCATCAAAGGCAAGTTGCCCTTGGTTCAGGAGCCGCTCGACATGCACGCGGTAATCGAGAACGTGATTAAAATTTGCCGCGAGGATCTCGATGCGAAAAGGCATCAGCTCGAATTTATCCCAGGCGCGGGCAGGACAACCGTGGCAGGTGATGCCGCCCGTCTGCAGCAGGTGCTTTGGAATGTGCTGAAGAATGCCATCAAATTTACTCCGGAGCAGGGGAGGATTTCAATCGAAACGAGCAACGTGGAGAATCGTCTGCGGATCGTTGTAACGGACAATGGATGCGGAATTGAGCCGTCTGCCCTGGAGCGGATCTTTATCGCTTTTGATCAGGGCCAAACACGAGTTGGACACTTTGGCGGACTTGGCCTCGGTCTTTCCATTGCGCGCATGTTTGTCGAATTGCACGGTGGCACGATCTCGGCCGCCAGCGAGGGTGTGGGCCGCGGCGCCCGGATGACAATCGATCTTCCGTTAACGGAGGCGTCTGTTCAGGATCATTTGCCCGTGGCTGCGACGGCACAGGCACCGGAAGCAAAGGCTTGCCGGATTCTACTGGTGGATGACCATCAGGACACGCTCCGCATGTTGCAGCGTCTTCTCACGCGTCGCGGTTTTCAGGTTACGGCGGCGGCCAGCGCCGCCGAGGCACGGGAAAAGTTGCCGGATAAAAGCTTTGATCTTTTGATCAGCGATCTCGGGCTTCCTGATTGTTCAGGTCTGGATTTCCTCCGGGAGATTCGCAAAACGAACGATTTGCCTGCCATTGCCTTAAGCGGCTACGGGATGGAAGCGGATCTGGCCAACTCGCGAAAAGCCGGTTTCCATGCTCATCTCACGAAACCTGTCGACTTTGAGGAGCTCGTCCGGGTGATCGGATCGATCATCCCCCGGTGTTGAACTCGATAACGAAGTCCCCGGAGTTGACCGGAGTGCCCTTCGCCCGCATAGTCCCCGGCTCGCGCTGAGGCGCGAACATCGCCATGCCGCACACTCGCACCCGCAATTTCTGTATCATCGCGCACATCGATCATGGAAAGACGACGCTTTCCGATCGCCTGCTCGAACACACCGGCACGATCGAAATGCGGGATTCGGAGGATCAATTGCTCGATTCGATGGATTTGGAACGGGAGCGCGGTATCACGATCAAGGCGCACCCGGTCACGATGCGATACAAGGCGAAGGATGGGCACATTTATAAGCTGAACCTGATGGATACGCCCGGGCACGTGGACTTCGCTTACGAAGTTTCCCGTTCGCTGGCCGCGTGTGAAGGAGCGCTGCTCATTGTTGACGCGGCACAGGGTGTGGAAGCCCAGACGGTGGCCAACGTACACCTCGCCGAGAAACAGGGTCTCAAGCTCGTGCCGGTGATCAATAAGATCGATCTGCCCAATGCCGATCTCCCAACGGTCAGGAAGCAACTCGAGGACATCCTGGCGATTTCCGGTGACGAAGCGATTCCGGCCAGCGCCAAGGCGGGCATTGGGATTGACGAAATTCTTGAAGCCGTGATCGAGCGCATTCCCTGTCCGCAGGGGAAAAACACCGAAAAGCTGCGCGCCCTGGTCTTCGACTCTACTTTCGACACCTACCGCGGGGTGATCGTCTATGTTCGTGTGGTCGACGGCCACATGAAAGCCGGTGATCCGGTAAAGTTGCTGGCCACGAACAAAGGCTATGAGGTCAAGGAGGTCGGTATTTTCCGGCCAGGCCTCGCCAAGATGACCGCTCAGGATAGCCTGCAAGCTGGTGACGTGGGCTACGTCATCGCCAATATCAAGACGACGGCGGAGGTGAAAGTCGGCGACACCATGACGAGCGGACGGACTCCTGCCGAGTCTCCGCTGCCGGGTTTCCAGGAAATCCAGCCGATGGTTTTTTCGGGAATCTATCCCATCAACACGGCCGACTTCGAGCATCTCAAGGCGGCGATGGGCAAGCTCCAGCTCAACGATTCTGCATTCCAGTACATGCCGGAAAGCTCCGTGGCCCTCGGCTTTGGCTTCCGTTGCGGGTTCCTGGGGCTCCTGCACATGGAGATCATCCAGGAGCGCCTGCGCCGCGAGTACGACATGGATATCATCGCGACGTATCCGTCGGTCATCTACGAGGTGGAGAAGACGAACGGTGAGATCCTGAATGTCGACAACCCGGAGAATCTGCCGGATCCATCGGTGATCCAGGAGATCCGCGAACCGATCGTTCGCTGCTTCATCATGGTGCCGAACGAGTACATCTCGCCGCTCATGCAGCTCATCATGGATAAGCGCGGTGAGGTGAAGCACACGGAATCGCTCGATACCAAGCGGGTCATGCTTACCACTGAGGTGCCTTTGAACGAAATCCTGGTGGACTTCGTGGACAAGATCAAATCGATGACTCGCGGGTATGGCTCCATGGATTACGAGCACGCCGGCTATCGGGCGTCGAAACTCGTGAAGTTGGACATGCTCGTGAATGGGGAGCCAGTCGACGCCTTCTCTTCCATCGTCCATCGGGATAAAGCCGAAGCACGCGGCCGTGCCCTGGCGACGAAGTTGAAGGACGTGATTCCGTCGCAACTTTACCAGGTGGCCATCCAGGCCGCGATCGGCGGAAAAATCATCGCCCGTGAATCGGTGAGCGCGATGCGCAAGAACGTGACCGCGAAATGCTATGGCGGCGATATTTCACGTAAGCGCAAACTGCTCGAGAAGCAGAAGGAAGGTAAGAAGCGGATGAAGGCGATTGGCCGGGTGAACATTCCGCAGGAAGCGTTCATCGAAGTGCTCAAGACGAGCTGATCCACACATAGTGGAAGCGGCGTCCCCGCCGCTTGGAGGAGATGGATACAGATGTGCGCAGCCCATTACAAAAGGCTGCGCTGCGATCTCGTCATCACCTGCCTCATCCTTTGGAAAGAGGGATGAAGATGATGATGACGAGGAAGAGATCTTATTCAGCTCTTACCGCGAGATATCCGACTGGCTGAAAATCTCGAAGCCGTGGCTGTGCAGCACGGCACAGGCACATTCATTGTCCTCCACGTGGAGAGCGAGCGCAGTGCGTCCCCGGGGGTGGGTCAGCAGCGCATAGCTGCCGAAAATATTCACTTCCGCGGCGAGCAGGGCCGTGAGGAGTCGGCCCAGTTCGGTTGGGCCTTCCTTCAATTCCACCACGCAGAGTTCGCAGACGGAAAAGGGGATGTCGTGTTTGCGAAAGATGCTGCGCACGCTATCCGGATCAGTCACGACGATGCGGACGATGGACGTATCCGCGGAATCCTGAACGCTGATCGCGAGGACATGGACGTTGTGCTCGTTCAAGAGCTTCACGACCTCCATGAGGGCGCCGACTTTGTTCGGGAGGAAGACGGAAAACTGGTTGACTCGGGAGCCGCCGGTTTTCTCCGCGGTGGAAAATTCAAATGTCATACGATTGCTTCTTTCGGGTGCCTTGGCGCGCGTTTGCGGTGATTGGGGCAGGCCGGGCTTCCCGGCTTTGCATTTTGATTCCTTTCAGGAATCGTTCCTGGAGACGAACGTGCGCGGTTCGTTACTTGTAGGAATAGAGAAGGCAAAAGGTGCAGGGGTCGCCTTCGGTCTCGTCGACTTTGACAAAGTAGGGGCCGCTGGCTTCGGGAGAAAAACCGGCGGCTGCCTTGCCATTGTCGGCATATGGTTCCGAGGGGAGAGGTTTGCCTGTCTCGTCGTAGATGGAGAGCGAGACCTTTTTTGCCGCAGGCGTGGTGCCAATCGAAAACCAATACTGGTTTCCGGCATACAGGTTCACCTGGACGATCTTCGGTTTGCCGACCTCGATCCGCCCGGTCCAGTGGCCTTCCCGGATACTGAAGCCATCGTTGGTAAAAGCGCCGGCTACGGAATAAGCCGCATTCCGCGCTGTGGGCTCATCATTGGTCTCGGCACAGAGCGGACCGCTGAGGACTGCCGCACCCAAGGTGAAAATCAAAAGTTCGCGCTTCATTTGCCGCCTTTCTTCGCTAGTTCGTTCATCAGGTCGGAGGTCAGCGTGTTCAGTGTTTTGACCGCTTCCACCGTTGGCGGGTGATCACGCGGAAAGGAAACGGACGTTTCGATATCCGCAAGCTTGCTCCGCACCTTTTTGAGCGCCTGATCGTCGCGCATCTTTTCCGGGAGATTCATGACCTTGTCGCTCAGGAAACGGACGATGGCAGGCTGACGGAGAAGTTTCGCGCCAGCTTCCGTGTAGTGCTTGGAAAGATAATCCGAAATGACTTCGGTGCCTCGAATCCAGCCCCCCAGGGTGACCAACGTCACAAGGTCCTGATCCTTGTTTTCGATCATGGCCTTCTTCACTTCATTCTGTGTGGATTCGAACTCTTCCTTGAGCGCAATCCACTCACCGTGCTCGGCGAATTCCGTGAGGCTCTTGCCGCGGTTGAGGATGTCCTGCTGCACGCCCAGCGGTTTCGCCAGGGTCATAATGTCCTTGCCGATGTTCTTCACCTGTTGTGCATCCTCGGCTTCGACGGCGATGTACCCGTCGGCAATGAGTCCGCCGAGGTTCAGTGCCATCTGAGCCCGGCTGGAGAGATTGGTCGCGATTGGCGGGCGGATTTCGTCGGACCAATCCGGCTTGCCCAGCTTGTTCAGCGCCGCCATCAGCTCCGCAGGGGTGGGAATTGAAAACGAATCGATCTTCGCCGCGGATGTCATTTCCTGGGACGTCAACGGCGCGGAGTCGGCTGCGGTCTGGGCTCTGGCCGTGGCGCAGAGCACCAACGCGGCCGCCCAGCCGGCGAGCATGCGAAAATTCCGGATCATCCGGGGACCATAGCCGACCCGGCGCAAGAATGTCATGCTGCAAATTCCAACCGGCATTGCCAAAATTTCGGCCGATGGACGGAATTTTGGTTTGGCGTGCCTTCACCGTGTTCGATTTCCCTTTTTGCCGTTGCACTTTGGTGCGATGGATCGCAGTCTCGCCGACTCTATGAAAGCCAAGGTTATCGTCATGCCCAAGAAGAGCGTCCTCGATCCACAGGGCGTGGCTGTTCGCGAAGCGATCCATCATCACGGTGTCCCTTCCGTGAAATCGGTTCGCGTCGGCAAATTCATGGAAATCGAGGTCGACGGCGCGGATCAGGCCCAGTTGGACGAGATTTGCCGCGATCTGCTTTCGAACCCGGTCATTGAGGATTACACGCTCGAAATCGAAGGCGAAGCGAGCTAAGCTCTCTTCCGCCTATCATGAAATCGCTGCGTTACTTTTTCTGTGTGGTCTTTCCGCCGCTGGCGGTTCTGCTCACCGCCCGGATTGGAAGTTTCTTCCTGAGCATTCTTCTGACACTGGCCGGCTGGGTGCCGGGAGTCATCCATGCGATCCTCGTCGTGAATGACTACCATGAGGAAATCCGGACGGAGCGTCTCGCCCGCAACATGCATTCCTAACTTCAGCCACTGAACTTTTTTCGCCTCTCTCGCCCCTTTTTCATCGTTTTTCCATGAAAGCTGCCGTCGTTCGTTTTCCCGGTTCCAATTGCGATCAGGATTGTCATCTCGTTCTCCGCGAAATGGGGGTGGATGTCGATTTCGTCTGGCACAAAGAAGACTCTGTGGCGGCATACGACTTGATCGTGTTACCCGGCGGCTTTTCTTATGGCGACTATCTGCGTTGCGGCGCCATTGCACGGTTTTCACCGGTCATGAAATCGGTGGTCGAAGAGGCGAAGAAAGGGAAGTTTGTGCTCGGGATCTGCAATGGCTTTCAGATTCTCTGCGAGGCACACCTCCTGCCGGGGGCGCTGGTTCGCAATCGTTCGCTCCATTTCGTCTGTGAACACGTGCGCGTGCGGGTGGAGAATTGTTCCACACCATGGACCCAGGATATTCCAACGGGAACGGTCTTGCGGATTCCGGTGGCTCACGGAGAGGGTAACTATGTGGCGGATCCCGAAACCCTCCGGGAACTGAATCACAATCGCCAGATCGTGCTGCGCTATTGCAACCGCAACGGCGCCTTGGAGGACGCCGCGAACCCGAATGGCTCCGCGGAATCGATCGCCGGGATCTGTAACCGCGAGCGCAATGTCTTCGGCCTCATGCCGCATCCGGAGCGCGCCTGCGACCCCCGTCTGGGCAGCGTCGATGGTCGTCCGATTTTTGAATCGATCTTGTCGACGCTGGGTGTGCGGGTGGCGGCGTAGCAGGGTGGGGGACGTGCCCTTAATCCTTCTTTTCCGGCTTGTGCACCCGTTTGCGGCGTAGGCGCAGCCAGTTGTTCCAGGTTTTGCGAAGCGCGTCCTTGCGGGACAGGTACTGCTGGTTGAGTTCAGTGCCTTTGCTGATCTGCCCGAGGATTCCGCGCACGGAGAAGTCGTCCGTGTGCAGGACCGTATAGGCCGTGCCAATTGCGGCTTCGTGGTGAGCATCGCTGCCAGCGGTCATGGGTAGCTTTTTCCGTTCGGCGTATTCGTAGGCCATCCGGTTGTACCGCTTGAATGTGGTGGCGGCATTGAAGACTTCCAGGCCATCGATCTCCAAGGTGTCGAGGACCGATTCCCGAATCCCAGCTCGGAAGAGATCGTACGGGTGCGGAGGGATGGCGACGCCGCCTTTTTCGTGCACCATCTTGCAGACTTCCGCTGCCGGTGTGCCCTTGAGATAAGGCAGAACTACGCCGAGGCAGAGCAAATGCCCTTCGGCTGTAGTGACTTCCACGCCCGGGATGATCAGAAAATCATCCACTGGCTGCCCGTCTTCGCGCAGCAGTCCTTTGTCGAGAAGATACCGGCAGCCGTCGGACGTATTGTGATCGGTCAAGGCGAAGCCATTCAGGCCCTTGCGTCGTGCAGTCGCAATGAGTTCCTCAGGGCTGCTCACCCCGTCGCCGGAGAAAAAGGAGTGGCAGTGGAGGTCGATTTTGTAAGCCATGGAGAGCGAAGATGGGCGAAACGGGATGCGGGATGCAAGATTCCCCAAAAAGGAGGTGCAGACCCCCTTGCATCGAATCGCCTGCCTCCGCCATGATTGCAACCCATGAGTATCGGATTTAAAGAATGGACCCTCGTCTGTGAAGCGCTCGGCGATGGGCGCCAGAGCATCATTTTGCGCAAGGGTGGCATCGCCGAGGGGCGTGCGGGCTTCCGCTTTCAACACAGTGATTTCCTTCTTTTTCCGACTCTTTTTCACGAACAGGTGGCGAAGATGAAACTTCCACCCGAGACACCATTGCCTGCGCCTCGCACGGACGGACAGATCGAGGTGCGCTACGCGGTGAAAGTGGAATGGACCGAAGACATTGCGGATATGGAAACCGTTCGTCGGCTGGCGCCGTTCCATCTGTGGCAGGATTCCGAGATCGAGAAGCGCTTTCAGTATGACGACAAGCAGGGCGTGAGCCTCGCCTTTGTCCGGGCATCGCGACTTTCCGAGTCCTTTGTCTTCCCGGATTCACCGAAATTCGGTGGGTGCCGTTCATGGATCACGCTGCCCGACTTGCCCGCGGAGATCCGCCACGAGGAAGTCCTGAGTGAAAACACCCATCGCGAACGTGAGGCTGCTTTGCGAGCTGTGCTCGCGGGACGGTAATCTGCGGAAATCCCACGCAGTCTTTTAAACTATAAACGACTTACATTATGGCGCTCGACAATGCGGCAACCATCGACGCGGTGGGCCTCGACGCGACATCCGGGAAAGTGATTCTCGCGATCGTCGATTCGTGGGACTGGCTCGACGAAAGCCGTCACCTTCTCGCCCTCCAGGCGAAGCTGAACGCTTACTTCGATTTCATCGAGTTTGGGCAACTGCTTGAGAACTATCCCGACGCTGCCGGGCGGAATGTCATCATTGATGTGGTTGGCCGCCATCCGTTGCCCTTCGTTGCCTGGGAACTGCTTCAAAGTGCGCGAGATATGGTTGGGGACCTTGGCGTTGAGGTGCGTTATCGGTTCATCCCGGAGCAACTGGAAAAAGGCGGCTCTTTCCATGTCATCTGACTGATTTCCGATCACCGGTGGAATGAGGATTGCGAGGTGTCCCCTCTGCGTGGATAGTCCGACGATTCCAAGCGTCCTCCCATGACCTCCGCGACCCTTTCCAGTGCAGAGATTGCCGGCGAAGCTGATGTGGCAACTGCTCCTCGATCGACGCTTCTAATTCCTGGATTCCTTCTGGCGATCGCCGCGACCAGCATTGTCGTGGGAATCATGTGGGATATCTCGTGGCATATCAGCATCGGGCGAGACACCTTTTGGACGCCCGCTCACATGGCGATCTATCTTGGTGGCGTTCTGGGTGGATCAACCTGTGGGTGGCTGGCGCTCCGACATACATTCCTGACCCGGAGGAAGGATGACGCAGCGGTGAATATCCTAGGGGTGAGAGCGCCGTTGGGAGCCTGGGTTACGATGTGGGGGGCGGTTGCCATGCTCACATCGGCGCCCTTCGATGATTGGTGGCACAATGCTTATGGCCTGGATGTAAAGATCATTAGTCCGCCCCACACTTTACTCGGCCTCGGTATGCTGGGCATCAGCCTTGGGGCTCTGTTACTCGGGTTGTCTCATCAAAACCGGGTGCAGGATTGGGCCGGAGATTGGCTGTTTATCTATATCGGCGGCATCTTCATCGCACTCGGCAGTGTGTTTGTGATGGAACTGACGACGCCGAATCTCCAGCACGGCGCGATGTTTTACGAAGTCGCCGCGGTCACCTTCGTGTTCCGCCTTGTTTCGCTTGGCGTTGCGGGGCGAATTACCTTGCCGGCGACGCGTGCGGCATTGGTCTGTCTGGCCATGGGTTGTCTGATGAGCTGGATTCTGCCGCTGTTTCCGGCGCAGCCGAAACTGGCTCCCATCTTTCATCCAGTGACGCACATGGTGCCTCCCCCTTTTCCTTTGCTGCTAGTTTTTCCTGCCCTGGCGATTGATCTCATTTTGAAGAAAATGGACGGGCTGGTTCAGGGGTGGCGCCGCGTTCGTCTTTCGGTGATTCTCGGAGCGGCATTTGTTGCGGTATTTGCCGCCGTCCAATGGCCTTTTTCCTCCTTTCTCCTCTCGCCCGCGGCGGATAACTGGGTCTTCGCGGGTAATCGATATTGGGGGTATGAGTCCAATCCCGGAGAATGGGCGCATCGATTTTGGGAAGTATCTAGAGACCTCCCCAATTATCGGCCCTTTGGCGGTCGGGCTATTGTCTTTTCCTGGGCGATCGCGGCCATGGGCGCATGGATTGGACTGCTTTGGGGCGGTTGGATGAGAAAGGTGCAACGATGAATCTTCGCCGTTGGGCCAGCCTGTTCGTTCTTTGCGTACTTTTTGCGAGTGTCGCGCACGCCCATGTCGGAAGTCCGAACGTCTTTTTCGAAGGACAAGCGGGGGCTTATCCGGTGAAAGCGACCATCCGAATGCCCGCGGTTGTGCCCGGGCGGGCGGCGATTGAAGTGCGTGTGCCAGCCGATCAAGCTATCGAAGTTTCCTTTCTGCCTCTTTACTCGCGTATCCCCACGAAAAATGCTCCTCCTCCGGAACCGGCCCATGCTGTTCCCGGGGAACCCGGATGTTATGCGGGAGAACTGTGGTTGATGCGTGTGGGAGCGTACGGAATCGAAGTGCGGATCCACGGGGCGGTTGGTGATGGCATGGTGCAAATGCCGGTCAATTCGATCGCGACCCACCAGCTTCCGCTTCCTCCTTCACTAAGTGGAATACTGCTCGCATTTGGTGGATTATTAACCTTTGGCGGTATCGCCATCGTCTACGCGGCAGCGAGCGAGAGCGTTGTTTTACCAGGCGTTGCGGTGGAAAATCTTCAGCGGCGCAAGGGAATGGTGGCGGCTGCCGTAACCGTGGTGATTGTAGCGCTTGCGCTGTGGGGTGGATGGCATTGGTGGAAGGTGGAAGAGCAAAATTTTCGCCGCCAATTGCGTGAAGGAGCGTGGCCGGATCTTGCCGCCTCCGTCGAAACCAAGGGAGGCGATCGCGTTTTGCATCTCACCATAGGAGAGCAGGCGTTCAAGCCTGCCGAAGCACTCGCGCTTCTTCCCGACCACGGGAAGCTGCTGCACGCTTTTCTCATTCGCGAACCGGATCATGCCGTGTTTGCGCATCTTCATCCCGTTTTCACCGGCGGAAAGACTTTTGATCTCACGCTCCCGCCCATTCCCGAAGGTACTTACAAGATTCTCGCCGATCTGACCTTTGCCTATTCCGCCATCAGTACCACGGCGGCTGGAACGGTGAGCATTCCGTCGGTTCCGGCTGCGGGGCTTTCGAGAGTGGCGCCGGCGCCTGATTCCGATGACTCATGGGCGGAGAGTTCTCCTCAAGCTGCGGTTGGTGAGCAGGTTTGTACGTTGCCAGGACTGCGGGTGACCTGGAAGCCGCATTCTCCCCTGCGGGCGAACCATGATGCCAATCTGGTTTTCGAAGTTCGTGACTCTACCGGTGCCGCGGTCGTTCTCGAGCCATACATGGGCATGATGAGCCATGCGGCAGTTTTGCGAAATGGCGGCGCCGTTTTTGCACATCTTCACCCGTCCGGAAACTATTCGATGGCGGCACAATCCTATTTTGAAAGCAAGCTTGTTCGTGACGCCGGCGGAGAAGGAGACGGTGTGATCGACCACTCCAAAATGCATCATGGTGCGATGCCTTCAAGCGATAGCTCGACCATCAGCCTGCCCTATGAATTTCCGTCGCCCGGAAGTTATCGGATTTGGGTCCAAATCAAGACTGGCGGCCAGGTTGAGACCGCCACTTTCGACACGCAGGTCCTGCCGTAGGTTTTCTAGGAACGCGTCCGCGCCGGATCAGAGCGATTTCGCCTTCAGAAGGTCCCGGATTTCGATAAGTAACAGTTCTTCTTTGGTCGGCTCCGGAGGTGATGGAGGCGCCGCGGCCTTTTCCTTCTTCAATCGCTGAATGACTTTCACGAGCATGAAGATCGCGAATGAGACGATTAAAAAATTGATGATGACCGTCAGGAATGTTCCATAACGAAGCGCTACCGCCGGGTGTGTGGCATCGATCGCGGGCTTCAGGACAAGTGACTTATCCTTGAAATCAAGGCCGCCCGTAAGGAATCCAAGTGGTGGCATAATGACGTCGTCCACCAGTGATTTGACGACTCCTCCGAACGCGGCACCAATGATGATGCCGACCGCCATATCGATCATGTTGCCTTTGATGGCGAATTCTTTGAATTCCTTGAGCATAACGAAGATCTCCGTTTGTCGAGTGGCGCAACCAAATCGCTCCATAGCATGGAGTTGGCCGTGACGGCAGGGGTCTTCAACCGTCGGGAAAAACGCACTGAAGAAGTTAGCAATCTAGCTGGGCTCCACTACTTGGGTCAGCTGACGGCATTTTTACAACGGCCGCTCGCTTCGGATTCCGCCAGATTTTCGATGACGGTGGATGCGATGTTGCCGATCGCATCCCGGGTGAAAAATGCCTGGTGACCGGTGATCAGGACATTGGGGAATGTCAGCAAACGGCTGAAGACGTCATCGAGAATGATATGTCCCGAGCGATCCTCGAAGAAGAGATCTTGCTCCTCCTCGTAGACGTCGAGGCCAAGGGCGCCGATCTTCCCGCTCTTGAGTCCGGCAATCACCGCGCGCGTGTCCAGCAATCCGCCTCGGCTTGTATTGATGAGCATCACGCCGTCGCGCATAAGACGGAGCGCTTTGGCATCGATCAGGTGATGGTTTTCCCGCGTGAGAGGGCAGTGCAGCGTGACGATCTCCGATTCGGCCAGCAACGTATCCAAGGGCTGGTAACGCATTCCCAGGGCTAGGCACTCCGGGTTTTCCATCACGTCGTATCCGAGGACCTTGCATCCGAATCCGGCGAGGAGCTTGGTGACCACCGCACCGATCTTACCCGTGCCAACGATGCCGGCCGTCCGGCCGCACATATCGAAGCCAAGCAGGCCATCGAGGGCAAAGTTACCTTCCCGGACGCGATTGTAGGCGCGGTGCAGCTTTCGGTTTAGCGCCAGCATCATCGCTAGCGTATGCTCCGCCACCGCGTAAGGAGAGTATGCAGCCACGCGGGAAACAATTAGTCCGAGACGGCGTGCGGTTGGTAAGTCGACGTTATTGAATCCCGCGCAACGCAGGGCGATATGCTTGATTCCTCGAGCGGCCAGTGATTCCAGAACCGGTGCGTCGGCCTGATCGTTGACAAAGATACATACGGCATCCATGCCGTCCGCGAGAGCGGTTGTCCGCTCGTCCAAACGCGTTTCGAAAAACCGAAGAACATGCCGCCCCCCATTAGCTTCTTCCAGAAACAGCCGGTCGTAAGGGCGAGTGCTAAATACGGCCACTTTCATAGCTTCGACATACCCCAGCCGCCGCCGCAAAGGAAGCTGTCAAAAATTCGGTGAAGGAGAAATCGGGAGGTACGTGTTCAATTAAACATGCTCAAGGGAAGCAAACCCAAGGTCGTTATATGCCGCCGTCGGGGAATGGCGATAAAGGAAAAAGACAGAGAACCCCTTTATTTATCAGGTGACACCTAATGCCCCCCCTCTGGAAAACGCTGGGTAAAGATCGGGGCGGAGGTGCGTTTTGATGTTTACGTGTAAAGATCAATAATCTTTTGACGTGCCGACTCAAAGTCCTATCCTACCTAGCGTCTCAGCTCATCGTTCCCCCGAAAGCTCCCCTGAAGTCCCCTCGACTCGTTCCCCAAACGTACCCTCGTATATGCGTACCTCGGCATCCCTCCCGCGCGCCAACAAATCTCTGGCTCTCCCTCGGAAACCTCGCCCGCTCGCGTTTTCGCTCGGCGGTTTTAAGTCGACTGTGGCCATCTGTGCCGCGTTGGCTGCCGCCGGTTCGGCGGCGAGCGCACAGGACACGTGGAACGGGGGAGTGGACTTTAACTGGGATACGGGAGCGAATTGGCTGAACAGCGTTGCACTGAATCTTCCGCCGACCGCCAGCGATGCGGTGACTTTCAGCGCCGGCGGAGCAGGGACAATTACCCTCGGCGCCGGCGAACAGGCGCTTTCGTTGAATTTCCTCGCGACTTACACCTTGCAGGGCGGCGATCTAACCCTCGGAAATGGAGCGAACGCCACCATAACCGCTGGAGCGGGTTTTACCGCCTCGATTAGCTCGATGCTGCAAGGGACCGGTGGGGTGACAATTACCGGGCCGGGAACCGTGGCGCTCTCCGGAGCGAATACATTTACCGGGGGCCTGACTTTGTCGGGCGGGACGCTCGATATCAACGGTGCTTCCTCTCTTGGTGCGGCGACGAATGCCTTTACCATCAACGGCGGCACCATCGACAATACCAGTGGCGGGTTGGTGACCTTGAATAACTATCTCCAGAACTGGAATAGTGATTTCACCTTTGGCGGCACGAATGCGCTGAACATGGGCACGGGAGCCGTGACTTTGGGCGCGTCCCGAACCGTCACCGTAAGTGGAACTTCAGCGCTGACCGTCGGCGGCGCGATCGGCGGTGCTACGTTTGGACTTACCAAGGCGGGTAATGGCACTTTGGTGCTGAATGGCATCATTGGGACAACCACGGGCACGGTTACGGCGAGCGCGGGTACGTTAACGCTCGCGGGTGCGAACACTTACAGTGGCGCCACATCACTGTCTTCTCCTGCCACGCTCAATTTCAATAATACCAAGGCCATTGGAACTGGCGTCCTGGTGATCAGCGGAGGCACACTCGACAATACATCGGGCGCGGCCATTACGAACGCGAATAACAATACCCAGACGTGGACTGGAGGATTCACCTTCGGAGGCACGCAGCCGCTGAATATGGGAACCGGCAATGTGTCCGTGAATGCGTCGGTGAATCCGACCATCACGATCAATGGGACCGGCTCACTGATCGAGGGTGGTGTGATCGCCTTTGGCGCGAATAACTTGACGATCACTGGCGCCTCGGGAAATGGCGGACTCATCCTTGCGGGAACAAATACTGGGACTGGAACGATCACGATCAACGCGAACGGCAAGCTCCAGATGGGGAATACGACGGCCAATGGCGCAATTCCGACAGGCGTGATGACGATTAACTCAGGTGGCAATTTCATCCTGGCGCCCGGGACGGCAAATTTCACCCTCGCGAATGTCATCAATGGCGCCGGTACCATCACTCTGTCGGGAACAACTGCAAGCTCGCCGCCAGGAGTGACCCTGAGCGCCACGACTGGAACATTTACGGGTAACTATATTCTGAATCAGGGCCGGCTCGCCGTGACGGCGCAGACCAATCTTGGTGGAGCGACGGCCCCGATTACGGTGAATGGCAGCGCAACGAACGGAGGACAGCTCTGGGTGAATGCCAACGTCACCATTGCCAACCCGATCACGCTGAATGGCGGCGGCCCGTTGGAAGCCACTGGCAACGGCGCTGGACTGGGGGCGATCCGTTTCAATACCGGCACTTACTCGGGGCCGATCACCCTGGGCAGCAATGCGGCGATCAATCCGCAAAATACCGCGGCGACGGTTTCCGGATCGATTTCGGGGCCGAATACCGCGGTTCTGACGGTCGGGACGTTCAAAGCCAATGTTGGCGGAACGCTGACGATTACGAGCACGAACAATACTTATGCGGGCGGAACAAGCATCGCCGGTGCGACTTTGGCCGCCAATGCGGTTGGAGCGCTTGGTACGGGGCCGATTACCCTGCAAAACCTTTCCAATTCGGTTCTCACGGAAAGCGTGGCGAATGCGTTGACGGGAACGAACTCGCTGACGTTGCTGGGTGGCACGGCCACACTGAGTCAGGCGAATAACTACACAGGCGGAACGACCGTGAGCGGCGGTACGCTGGCGATCAATGCCGTGGGGGCGACGAGCACGGTTGGGATCGTTCAGAATGGCGGTACTATTACGGAATCTGTCGCCAACGCGATCACTGGCGTGCAATCCCTCAGCGTCAGTGGTGGTACGGCGAACTTGAGCCAGGCGAATAACTACACCGGGGGAACGATTGTTAGCGGTACGGGAACGGTGAATGCCTCCGTGGCGAGTGCGGTGCCGGCCGGGTTGGTTGTGAATGGAGGCGCCGTGAATGTGAGCGCGTCCGGAGGCATTTCCGGAACGGTAAACGTGAATGGCGGAATCGTTTCCTCCACCGTGACGACGGGCGCGGCAAATTCGGGGACCATCCTGCTGAATGGCGGCGCACTCGGCAGCGGTGCCACGGGTGGCCTTTTCGGAACGGTTATCGGCGGGACTTCCGCGAATATCATTACCCCGGGCGGCCTTGGGACGACGGGCATCATGGCGATCAATAATCTGACCACGGGCGCCGGCACCATTCTGCAATTCGATGTCGCTGTTCCCTGGGTCGGAACTCCAGCGACGACGGGAGATCTGCTCAATCTTACCGGCACGTTCACTTTAGGTGCCGGAACCACCATCGGGTTTGGATTCGGTGCCCCGACCGAGTCCGGCGAGTACCGGCTGATCCAATATTCAGGCACGACGGCTCCAGCTCTGCCGAATTCATTGCTGCCGACCGGTTCGCGCCCCGGGATCGCTTACGCGTTTGATACGACGACGGATCCGGGTTTCATCGATCTACTTGTCTCAAATGCAGCTGCGGCGATTAACGCGATCTGGACCCCGTCTGCGGGCGCGTCCTTCAGTTGGAATGATCCCGGAAATTGGAGCGGCGGGGTCGTGCCCAATGTCTCCGGCGACTCCGCCACATTCGATACCATTCTGTCGGGCGTGCAGACGGTGACGCTTGACGCGCCGCAGCACGTCGGGAGTCTGACACTGAATCCTGGAAGTAACTCGTTCACGATCACTTCAGGTACTGGTGGTAACCTGGTTTTCGACAACGGCGCCGGGGTGGCCTCGCTCTCCAACTTCGCGGGTAATAACATCATTAGTGCGCCCGTCATCCTGGCCAGCAGTAATACCAATGTGGATGTCGCGAACGGCACCACGCTGACGATCAGCGGGGTGATCCAGGGCGCGGGCAAGCTGTCGCTCATCACGGATCCCGGCACACTCGTCCTCTCCGGCGCAAACACCTTTACTGGCGGCATCGAAATCGATGCTGGTACCTTGAAGTTTACGACCGAAGCGAATCTTGGTGCGGGGAGCAACCCGATCGTCGTTAACGGTGGTACACTATCGCAAGGCAGCACCAACACGGGTGTGACTCTTAATACGGCTCGGACGATCACCTTCGGGACGGCAGGGGGCACGATTGATATCCCCACTGGCACAGGCGGAACGCTCACGACGGCGCCGAATCCATCTTCGGCCAAGATTCTCACCAGCGCCCCGAATCAGTTGAGCGGATCGGGACCGATTATCAAAACGGGTAATGGTGATTTTCAAATACAAGCCAATCTCCCGAATTACAATTTATCGGGTAACTGGACGGTCAATGGCGGTGTGGTGGAGGTTCAAACTCTGCTTGGCCTCGGTACAGGCTCCGTGACTGTGAATGCAGGCGGCGAGGTGACCACGACAGGCGTGGTCATCACTAACCCGATCATACTGAACGGCGGTACGCTGGCAGCAAATCTGAATAACAACGGCGTTTTCACCTCGACGATTAACGTCCAGTCGCCGTCCACTCTTTCCGCCGCACAATTTCAGGCGACTCCAACTGCTAACGGCCAGAATTTTGCCGTAGGTGGTTTGACAGGAAGCGGCAATCTCACCGTGATTGGACCGGCCAGCGGAACGACATCGCAGGGTATGGTGGCGATCGGTCCGGATACGTCGGGATATTTCGGCGCGATCACGGTCGGGCTGAACGGTATCGCGGGACTCGGGAGCGGCCAGTCGTTTGGAACAGGTATCACTGTTCTTTCCGGCGGTGGAATCGGCCTCATTGCGGATGGAAACGGTACCGGTACACCGGAGGCGATCAACTACACCCTGACCGGCACGCCGATTACGTTCAACAGCGGAAACCTTGGGTACTATGTCGGCAAGGTCGGAGCCAATGCGACGACTTTCGATCAGGCGGCCAACAAGACCATTACTTTGTCTTCGGCTCTTCCTTTGAACGGCACTAATACCTTGAACGTCACACCGCTCAACGGTTTTGGTCTGTCTCTCACGGCCCAAGCGAATCTTTTGGCGAATACCACGTTCAATGTAGCTGGCACCCAGGCCTCCAATGTAGTTCCCGGACTATCCATTTCCAATCTTGGCGGAATAGGATTTGGCATCATCAAGGCGGGAACTGGCACGCTCTTCCTTGGCGATGGTAATACATTCGGTGGATCAGGCAGCATTATCGATATTATCGGTGGCCGAGTTGCGATAACATCGGACGCGGGGCTCGGCGATCCCGGCAATGCCATCAAACTAGATACCAACGCGGCAACCGGCAATGGCTTGCTCGCCGAGGGCACCTTCACGACGAACCGTGCCATCACGATCGCGCAGGCGAATACGGGCATCGAAGTATCAGCGGGCAAAACATTAACCCTCACGGGCGCGCTCAATGCAACTACCGCTGGTAATATCCTGAACAAAAATGACGCGGGCACACTGATCATGAACAACACCGTCACCGGTACGTGGACCGGGGCGTTGAACATCAATCAAGGCGTGGTCCAATTGACTACGAATACCGGGACCGCTGGAAATGGCGCGCTTGGCAATGCCTCGATCACCATCGGCGGCGCGACCAATCTCGGACAGGCGGCGTTGCAACTGGTGGGAGCCGGTGCGGCAGGCGGTGGAATTACGATCAGTAACGCCATCAATCTCAATTCGACTGCGAATAACATCTTTGCGGGCGGTATTAACTTCGGCGGACAACTAGAGAATGTGTCCGGGAACAATACGGTTTCCGGAGCCGTCACCTTGAGTACCGACGCGGCGCTTGGAGTGGATACCGGGTCCACGCTGACGTTTTCCGGTGGTACCCTGGGTGTGGTGGCGGGAACCACTCGCGCCTTGCAGATGGTTACGCAAGCAGGAGCCACGCTCAATTTGTCGGAGAGCACGATCAATACGTTCTTTGCCATCAATAAGCTTGGAGCAGGTACGCTCAACATTACTGCACCTCAAACAACGAATGCCACGGGGGCAGCTCCGAGCATCGGGGCGGCAACTGCGGGTTACGGAGATTTTCAGATCGCTGGAGGCACGGTCAATGTCACCGGGACTGGCACGATCGCCGGTACTTATACCAGCGGTATCTCCGTGGGTTTTGGGTCGACCCTCAATCTCAACAACACCACCACGAATACCAATAACCGGGTTGGTAACGGCATCAATGCCTTGGATAGCGTCGCCGGTGGCAATCTGAATCTCATCGGCAGCGGTACCGCGACAAGCACGGAGACTTTCAAGGGGATCAACTTTGGGCGGGGCGAAATGATTGTGACGGTGACCCCAGGTGCGGGGCAGCAGGCGAACCTGACTTTAACTGCCACGGGTGGCGCGTGGACGCGGGCAGGCTTTGCGACGGGGATTTTTGAGAGCGGCGCCGGAACTTCGCTGGGGACGGCACCCGGGACGGGACTTGCGACGATTAATACCGGCCCGATCACCGCGGCAGCGAATTTTATTGGTGGCGGAACAGCTGGGAGCACGGCGAACCAGGCCATTCTGCCTTGGGCTTTGGTGAATAATAATGGCGTGTGGTCGTTCGCGACGTCTACGGTGATTGGGGCAAGTGGTTACCTGCGCACTCTCGCCGCAGGTGAAACGACAAATGCATTCGTCAACTCCTTCAATTTTGCGCCGGGTTCCACTCTTGTCGGCACTTTCGCGAGTGGCGGTACGACGGTCAACACGACGAACACGACGGGCCTTTTCGTGGGAGAAGCCGTTACCGGGGCTGGCATTGCCGCAAACTCCTTCATCACAGCGATCAGCGCCGGGACTTCCATCACGCTCAGCACCGCGACGACTGCGGCGGGGACAAGCGTGCCGCTCACTTATAGCACGACGGGAACCAATCTCGCACTGACGGGGAGTGTCGGTTCGCTGCCTGCCACAACGAATAGTCAAAACATCAATTCGCTGACCCTGAATGCCGGAGCGAGCCTGACTCTGAACAGTGCCCCACAGACCTTGACGCTCGGCAGCAGCGGGCTCGGTGGGCCGATCCTGGCACTTGATACCACGCCCACGGGAAATGTGATCACGGGTGGATTGCTCACCGCGGGAACCAATGAGTTCATGGTGCATACGATCCCGGGAGCCACCCTGACGATCAATAGTAACATCACGGGTGGTGGTGGAGCGGCAAACGGCGGCTTGACCAAAGCAGATACCGGTACGCTTGTCCTTGGGGGCACAGCTTTTTACGCCGGTCAGACCGTTCTCAACGGAGGCGCCCTCAAGCTGGCTGCGGGAACGAATAATGTGAACTCCATCTGGTATCAGAACTTCACGGTTGTGCAGCCAGGTGCGACGCTCGATCTCGCCGGTCAAAGTCTGATTGTAACGGATTTGTTCAATGATGGTGGTACTCCCGCCGGCGTGGACATCGGCGCGGGCGGCACCGTGACGACGTCCACGGGGACGGGAACGATTGTGCTCAACCGGGATAACACAGCTCGGATCTGGGGAGGAAATCTGACCGGCGCGGTGAACCTTGTCCGCTCCGGGGCAAATACCTGGACAGTTTCAGGAAACAATAACTATACAGGCCAAACCCTCCTGAACGGCGGGACCACGACACTGAAGGACGGCGGAGCCCTGAGCGGCACGACGGCGCTCAACCTGAACAACGCGACCCTCGTGCTTGATAATACCGGCGCATCGGATAGCAGCAGCCGCCTGCCTTCTTCGCTGCCGATTACTTCGCGCGGAGGTTTTCTCCAGTTCCTCGGCCGTGCACAGGGCGTATCCTCGGAAACGATCGGTTCTTTCAACCTGACCGAGGGCGTATCCGACATCAACATCAGTAACGGTACTGGGGGGACAAATATCAATTCGGCTACCTTGACGCTGAGTGATCTCGTACAGACGTCCAAGGACGCCACGCTTAATCTCCGTGGTGTTACTGGCCAGATGGGAAGTAATCCGTTTGTTCTCGTCTCGACTTATGAAGGCGCTACGCCTGCTAAGACAAATACGAATAACATCATGGGTGGTTGGGCAGTCATTGGGGGCGTAGACTTTGCAAGTTATGTGCCGACGTTGGGAGTCGCTGCGTTGAATGCCGTCGGCTACGCCGGCTATGATAGTACGATCATCCCGGCGACGACGAACAACCCGACGCAGAATATCAAAGTTGCCGCCGGTATGCCGTTGCCGTCCGGCGGTTTGAATCTGAACAGCTTGAATATCTCGGGTGGCGCTACGTTCGCGTTCGTGAGTTCGAGTGACGTCCTGAACCTGACCAGTGGCGGATTGCTCAAGAGCGCGAATGCCAATGTGACGATCGGCAGTGCGGTTGATAACGGCCAGATCACCGCGGGCGGTGCGGGAGCAACCGGAACGCAGTATCTTTACGTCCACAATAACAACGCAAACAACCTGACGATCAATTCGCGGATTGTGGACAATGGCACCGCTCCGGTCCGTGCGGTTTTCACCCAATACAACGGCGGAACGACCATCCTCGCGGACGGGCTGAACAGTTACACCGGTGGCACAGTGGTGAATGGTTGGCTTAGCTCGACGGGAACGCTGAGCATTGCCGCAACCGGGAAAGTACCCGCCGGCGGGCTTACGATGAATGGCGCCAACGTAACGCAGACCGCTGGCGGCGTCATCGATCCCGCCAACGCAGTGACCATCAATGGATATGGAACCCTGACGCTGGCTGGGAACAATACACTGGCCAGTCTGACCACTAATACTGATGGTGGCACCGCGGCTCCAACTGTGGCGAGCGCCAGTGGAGTTCTCAATCTTTCGTCCGGCAATATCACGGCGTCGTCCAGCAATGCCAACCAGGTGGCAAGCATTACCGGCACACTCGGATTCAATGGAGGAGCTGGAAATATCGTCGTCAATCCTCTGTCATTTAACGGCACTAATTTTGCGCCTCTCATTCCTACGCTCAATATTACGGCGGTAATTCCGGCAGCGAATGCGACGAGCCTCAATGTCAGCGGAGGAGGATTGCTGCAGGTGAGTGGTGCGAGTACGTTCACAGGCGGCATCACGCTGGCGGCCGGAACTTCTCTGGCGATCAGCGGAAACAGTACGAACAATACGTCCGGTCAACCGATCAGTGGCCCGCTCGGCACTGGGACATTGACGATCGGAGCAGGCAGCAGATTGATCGCCACCGGCAACAATACCGCGACCAACGCGGTGAATATCCTCGGCAATTTCACTTTCGACTCGAATACGAATGCCGCCAACAACCTGACGATTGGCGGACTCTTCACCACTACTTCGCTGCCAGCAGGTGCGACGACTATTACCGTAAATGCTCCGCAGGCCATCGGTACTCTTGGTGGCATCGTTGCGGGCTCAGGTTCGAGCATTGTTAAGTCCGGCCCTGGAACGCTCGCATTCACGAACAACAATACATTCTCCGGGGGCTTGACCATTAATAACGGTACTGTCCTTGCCACGGGCCCAGCGGGTGGAAGTTCGTCGGCATTGGGAACCGGTACCGTCACCCTCAACGGCGGCGTGCTCCAATTGCATAACAACGGCGCAACGAGCAATACGACGATTTACTACGGGAACAACCTCACCATCAATGGCTCGCTTTCGAGCGCGTTCATCGACGTCAATAACAATGGTGCGAATACCGGTAATACCATCGTAATGGGGGCGCTGAATTACACGGGATTTACAGCTGGAAATCCCGCCCCATCCACGATCCTGAACGTGACCGGTGGTAACAGTTATCGGTTGCAATTCACCGGAACGACCCTGACGGGAGCTACGAGTTCTCCGACCTTCAATGTCGGATCCGGGCTCACGTTGGTCCTTCCGGGCGGATTTACCATCGGGACGAATCTGCCGAACAATATCGGCGCCGGTTCTCTGGTTTATAGTGGTAACAATACGGGAACGGCGACCTCGCCCATCACGGGAACGGTGCAGATTGCCCCGGCGATCGGACAAACGAATACGCCACTCGGCACCGGCGCGGTTACTTTGAACAATGGCGCGACGCTGCAGATTGCTCCGATTTACTCCAATTCGATAACCACGACTGGATATACTGCGGGGGGCGTATCGGCGAAATATTACAATACCGGTGCAACCATCATGACGACGGCCACCAACTTCGGGGTTGCCCCCAATAGCGTTTTGGTTGGAGTTTTGCCGAATGACGGTATTTTCCGGAATGCTCCTGCGACGGTCAACAGTGGGGGATTGGCCACTACATTGGCTGTATATCAGACGCTGCTAAATGTTACTTCCGGGGGCACCTATGCCTTTGGTGGGGGAACCGATGACGAGATGCAGATTGTTGTCGATGGCAGCGTCATCGTTAATGACATCACGGCCGGTGGACATGCGCTGAATCAAAATGCTGCTGCATATATCAATCTCGCGCCAGGGTTGCACACGGTAACGGTTCGCGCCTTCAACAATGGCGGTGGTGGTAGCGTAAACCTTTTCTACAGCGGACCGGATACCGCCTCCAATGGCATCACCGGTACACAACCGGTTAATAACTTCCAGGCTTTGCCGCTAAGCAAGACCTTCTATTCGACGAGCGCTCCGACCACCGCGAATAACTACTTGAACTCCGCGGTCGTTGGAAACGCCATCAGTTTGGCCGCATCCGCCACGGCGACCGTGGATGGCTTGGGAACGGATTTCAACTATGCGATCTCGGGCCTGACGTTCGGCGCGGGCTCGACGCTCAACGTAGCGAACGGGAATGGAACGACGCAACTCGGAAACGGTATTTTCTCCGTGGTGGGTGCCGCGGATGCGACTGCAGGTACCGCCACTGTCAACGCCACCACCGGTACCCTCAATCTGGCCGGAGGCGTTACGGATGGTGGGCAGGGACTTACCAAGACGGGAGCAGGAACGCTCGTTTTGGGTTCGAGCTCAAGCTTTACCGGCACACTGAATATCAACGGCGGTTTCGTCCAATTGGCGAGTCCGAGTGCCTTGACGAGCGGAACAACAAATATCGGTATTGGGACCACCCCGGCAACGTTGGATCTCAATGGTCAGGCCGTTACGAGCACGGGAACAATCGTCCTGAATGGTGGCGCGGGGCCTGCCGCGAAATCGAGCGCTACTGGCGCCGGGTTGTATAACAGCAGCGCCGCGACGGCGAGTTTTGGAGGTAATCTGGCGATCGGAGCCGCCATCGCTTCGGTCAATCCCAGTATTGGAGGGTTCGGAGATATCGTTTTGAACGGTACCGTTTCGGACAATGTGTCTGGTACCGGGTGGAACAAAGTGGGCCCCGACGTTTTGACGTTGAATAACTCGGGAAATTCCTTCACGGGAGCGGTGACAGTCGTTGCCGGCGAGTTGAAGATCGGTGACCCCGGCGCTCTGGGCACAAACACGAGCACCGGAGTAACAGTCAACAGCGGTGCGACGATGGATCTCAATGGCATGAATGTCTCGATCGCCAAACCGCTGACGATCAACGGGGCAGGAATCACGGCGTTGGGGATGAACAATACGCTGGGCGCGTTGATCAATAGCGGCGCCACGGATGCATCGTATGCTGGAAACGTGACTCTGGCCGGAAATAGCAATGTTGGCGGCCCCGGACTTGTTGCAGGGGCGAATGGCAATATCACGTTGAGCGGGTCCGTGACCGGGGCATTCACAGTGACCAAGATTGGCGCCAATACCCTGACGCTCAATGGTGGGAGCGCCGCGACCAATCTTTTCAACGCCGTTACCATCAATGACGGAACGGTCGTCATGTCCGGTACTTTCCAGCAAGGGACGAGTACGACCTCCAATATCGTTTTCCCTGGGGCGAACCTGGTCCTTGATAACACGGCTACTCCTGAGAATAGCCGCCTCGGACCGCGCGGCCTTTTCCTGAATGGCAACTTGACGATCCTGGGCAACAGTCTCTCCGCGGTTCTGGAAGCGGTGACCAATGCGGGAAGTAATATCAACCTGGGAACGAATGGATTTGGTCAGAGCACAATCACCCTGGATGCGTCACAGGGACAAACGGTGACGCTGCAGGTCAACTCGACATCCGCGACCATCTTTAACCGAAGCGCAAGTGGCACGTCTGCCTTGATCCGCGGTACCGGTCTTGGAACGGCCGGCAGCGGGGTTGCGATGCTGATCGGAGGCGCCACGAGCAATGGACAAAGCGCGACGAATAGCCAGAGCTTTGGTCAGACCGGCGCGGCGGGTACCACCAACCGTCTTATCTATCCTTGGGCGGTGGTCGATACCTCGACGACGGGGGTAGGGGTGAGCTTCGCTGTGTATGGTCCCAATGGTGTGCAGGCTATGCAGGGTTCGGATTATATTACCGGCGCACCAATCCTGACGCAGATTACCGGCATATCGAATACCAACACCACCCTGTCGCTGTCGAATACCAGTGGATTGTCGGTCGGGGAACTGGTGGTAGGCGCTAATATCCCCGCGAATACGACGATTACAGCCGTCAATGCCAACTCAGTTACCCTGTCGGCTGCGGCGACGGGGTTGGCGAGCAATACGTTTACCTTTATCCAGGGGATGAGCAATGTCGCGAACCTGGTGGCATTTTCCGACCAGACGGTTGGTTTGTCGACGGCGGCTCTCACCCTCAACTCGGTGACGCTGAATAACGGTGCAAATCTGACCATTCAGGGCGCGCTCCAACTGGATAGCGGCGGCTTGCTGGCGGTTGGCGATAATGTCAATCCATTGAACTATACGATCAATGGACCTGGCACACTCACCGATGTAAATGCGACGAGCAGAGAGATTATTGCACACGTTACCGGCTCCCAGACGACACTCACGATCAATGCACCCATCTTCAGCAATGGCGGTGGCTTGACGAAAGCCGACGGCGGAACGCTGGTGCTGGGTACCACGGAGACCTATATCGGAACAACCGCGGTGAACCAGGGAACTCTCAAGCTAGCCGGCGGCAATAACACGCTCTTCTCCGTGTGGAGCACTGCGCCGACGGCAGGCAACAGCGCTGCGGCTGTGTCTGGACAGGCAACGAATGTTAACTTCGGTGGCACGCTCGATCTGAACGGCAATAACCAGGCCCTCAACGTTCTGAACACGGGCAATGGAACCCAGTTATTGGGCGGGACGATCATTAATGGCAAGGCGTCAAGTACATCGAATCTGCATATTGCTCCGAATGGAAACGTAACATGGTCGGGGAACATCGGCGGATCCGGAGCGGGAACGCTCAATTTCATCCGCGACGGTAATAGCACCTTTACCGTCAATTCTCCGAATGCCCTGACTGGTTCCGTTACCCTCACCGGTGGCGCTACGACGCTAGTCGACTTGGGGACATTCCAAAATGCAAGCAGTCTGATCGTAGACCGCGCGACACTCATCTGGAACGATACAGGTGTACAGGCGGTATCCAATCGGCTGCCGAGCACGATGCCGATTACGTTGAAAGGTGGCGGACTTCAGTTTGTGCCTCGGGCAGGAACAGGTTCCACGCCGACGGATAACATCTCGCTGGGGAATGTGACATTGGGACTGGGTGAGTCCGAAGTATTCATCAGCCCGCAGCAGGGCAGCTCTTCTCAGATCACCATGCCGGCGATTCCGACTCGCGTTGCCGGCGCCACCTTTAATTTCCACGCCGGCGCGAGTTCGCCAGGAGATAATCCGAACCTGAAATTCACGACGGCTCCGACGCTGACGAATGGGATTATTGGAGCCTGGTTTACGACCAGCGGTTTGATCGGCCAGGGTGGCGGCGCTTCGTTTGCCACTTACGATCCTGTTACGGGTGTGCGCGCGGTGAGCTATAGCAGCCCGAATTTCTTTGCTCCGGGGCTTAATAGTTTCGTGACAGCGACGAATGCCACTGTTTCCTTGCCTGCTGGAAATAATCTTACGAATACCGTCACAATGGTGGGCGTGAACGGTTCAGTAACACTCGGTTTCGTCAATGCGACTGATACATTGACTGTGCAAAGCGGCGGAATTTTAACAGGAACGGATGCGAATGCGAAAGCGATCGGCTCTACAACCACTCCGGGACAGATTACGGCGAGTGCGGGAGTCACGGAGTTCTTTATCCATATTGGAACCAACACGCTGACGCTCAACTCGAAGATCATCGACAACGGATCCAACATGAACCTTGTAGTTGATGGGCTGGACACTGCCAACACCTCGACGCTGACCTTGACCAATACCAATACGTACGGCGGAACGACGTATGTCAGCGGGGCGACCCTGAGTCTGAATAACGCCAACGGGCCGGCGATTCCGGGTGACGTGGTGCTTTCCGGCGGCAACAATACGGCGGGCGATTCCCTGGCGTTCAATCAAACTTCGATCACCCTGGCGCGATCCAATCAGCTCGTCAGCACGGCGAACGTGACGATGAATGGCGCTACTCAGTTAAACCTGAATAGCAACAGCAACACCATCGCCACCCTGACGATCAACAACGATGGTGGCTCCAACGGCGCCAATGGTCCGACGGTCTTTACGGGATTGGGCACGCTAACGATCTCGGGAAACATCAGCGTGCCGACGCCGACTGAGACGTTTACGGTTCCGACCATCAATGGGTTCCTGAATCTTGGTTCGGGAAATATCGCGGTGGATCCGGTAACGAGCAATCCAGGCCAAATCGGCCTTGCGCTGCAGGGTGGTCTCAGCGGGGCTGCTATTACCAAGACCGGTTCAGGCGTGCTCGGAATCGGCGGCCAGAGTGCCACTTACACTGCTCCGATTAATGTCAATGGCGGTACGCTGGCGATTTCCGCGAATCTTGCCCTGGTTGGAGGACAGGTAGTGCTTGGATCCGGCACTACATTGGATACCCGGGGATTGACTGGAACCATCGGGTCGCTCTCGTCCTCGAATGCCAGCGCGGTTGTGATGAATGGCTTGCAAGGGACGGCTGGTACGTTGCAGACGGGCCTCGATAATACGGCCTCGACTTTCGCCGGTATCTTCAACAGCCCGTATCCCACCGGTCTTCTCAATATCACCAAGATTGGAACCGGAGCTTTCACGCTTACTGGAAATAGTACGGCGACCAATTCCGGCACACTGACGGTCGATACCGGATCGGTGGTGGTAAATTCGACCGGCCAGCTCGGTTTCAGCACTTACACCCTGACTCCTGGTGGCCTTTTGAACCTCGATAACAGTGGCACGGCGAAAAATGATCGCCTCGGAGGACAGACGCTCACGACCTCCCTCGTGACGACCGCTCCGACGTTGCGGGTGGTCAACATGGCGGGTGGCCAATTGTCGATCAAAGGCAACTCCTCGACGGCGGTAACCGAAGATCTCGGGACGGTGAATCTCCAGGGTGGCGGTATCATTACTCTCAATGCGGCCAATACGGGTGGTGTGAATCTAAACCTTGCGAACTTCGGCACGCAAAATCAGCCTACTTCGCTGCTCATTCGCGGAGATGGCCTCGGTCAGGCAGCCGGTCCCGGAATCGCCACGCTCACGGTGGCAAACGTACCGCTGACCGGTGGACAAAGCACAGGGGGGAACGGCACAACGACGATGAGCATTAGGCCGGATATCATTGCCGATGCTTCTCCGACTGGTTTGGGAACGGGTTTCCTCGTTAAAGACAGCTCCACGCAAACCTACCGCCCGCTCGATCAGGCGACAGAGTTGGCTCCTTCCATTACGGTGGCAGCGCAAACGACGACAAACGTCGGAATCTCGTCCCTTCAGAACATCACGGCAAACGCCTCGATCAATAGCTTGACGATGCTTAGCGGTGGCGGAATCAACTCGGGCGTACTGGCCAACAATCCGTGGGGAGCCAATGGCGCCCGGCTCAACATTGATATTAAGAACACGGGTGGTATACTCGCCTTCAGTGGTAATACAGGTATTACCGCTGGCCAGATTCAATCCAGCGCAAATGATACGCTGGACTTCCATGTTGTGGGTTCCAGCACGGTCTTGAATCTCAATGCACCGATCAACAGCGCGAACGGCTTTGTAAAATCGGACGACGGCACCCTGATTCTTAGCCAACCGCAATACCTGAACGGCGGTGTCCAATCCATCAATGGTATCAACGGCGGCACGCTCAAACTTGCGGCTGGACCAAACACGCTTTACGTCCTGCCGACGGCAACAGTTCCAACGCCGCAAAATCTGCAAGTCAACAACGGGACTCTCGACTTGAATGGAAACAGCCAGATGGTGGGCAGCTTCAGTTCAACTAATCCGACTCCTTTCAGCACCGCGGTGGTGACGAACACCAGCGCGACGGCGGCCAACTTTATCGTCGCGAATCCGGCAAATACTTCCACGACCTTTGGCGGCGTCATCAGTGGCAATCTTTCCTTCTACAAACAGCAGAGTGGTAACAACCGTCCGACGATCACCTTCGAAAGCGCCAATACCTATACGGGCGATACCTTCGTTGAGAACGGCGTTCTCCGGCTGGTCGATAGCGGCGCGCTGACGAACACAAATTCCATCAATCTGATCTACGGCACGCTGCAACTCGACAATACCGGCCTGAGCGACAGCACCAGCCGGATCAGCTCCACGGTGCCGATCAATATGAGCGGCGGCGTGTTCCAGATCTCTCCAAGCGAGCGTATCGAAAGCCAGAATGTCGGCACGATCTCGGTCAATCAGGGTTACAACGAGATCAATATCAGCCAATATAACAACAACAGCCAGACGGGCTCCTACACGCTGAACGTCGCGAATCTGACCCAGGCGAATGGAGGCGTGCTCAACTTCACGACTGGCCAGTCCTTCGGATCGACTGGCGCCAACCCGCATGTATTCCTTTCACAAGTCAATGGCAGCGCATTTAGCACGACGAGCCTGAGCAACAATATCATCGGGCCATGGGCGGTGATCAATGGAGCGGATTGGGCGAGCTACACGGCCACAGGCGGGGTGACGGCTTTGGCCGCGAATGGAGCTGCCGCCTACGCAACGAATGCGCTGACCGCTGGTGTCGTGACCGATAATATCAGCGTCACGGCTACGGTGCAGGGGGTGACCACGCGGACCATTAATACCCTGGCGATCCGGAATCCTGGGGCGGCCACGACGGTGGGTCTGAACTCGGCGACGGATGTGCTAACCGTGGGAGCGGGTGGCTTGTTGATTAATAGCGGACAGACCGTTGCGATCCAGGGTGGTCAGTTGACGGCTGGTGCGACAAATACCTCGGCTCCTCTCTACATCTTCTCAAACGGCGCGGGGGCACAAACGATTAATAGCCAGATCGTCAATAATGGCACTGGCGTCACGAGTTTGGTGCGAGCCGGTGGTGGAACGATCACTTTGTCGCCGGAGATCGTCGATCTCGTCGCGAGTGTACCGAATTCCGGCACCACGCTCACGGTACCGAATGCCAGTGGCCTGTTCATTGGCATGGCCGTTTCCGGGAGCGGAAACATCCCGGCCAATTCGGTGATTACGAATATCTCGGGAACCACGGTGACGATTAACAATACGCTGACGGGTACAGCAGCAGCGACGAATCAACAGGTGGTCTTTGCCCCTGCAACCTCTACGGCGACGTCTTCGACAACTGCGGGAAGCGCGACCGTTACCATGGGCACGGTGCCGGCGGGATTCACTCCGACTGCTGGTATGACGATTGGCGGTCCAAATATTCCCGGGGGAACGACCATTACCGGGGTGAGTGGCACGACGCTGACCCTCTCGCAACCTGCGATTGCCACCGGTACGACGGCGACGCTGACCTTTGGGGCGCTGTCCAATACTTATACCGGAACCACGACGAATTATGGTGGTTCGGCCACCTTTGGACAGTTGACGCTGAATGGTCTGCCTGGCTCGGTTGTCGTGCCGGGCGACGTGGTGCTCAGCAATGCTGCGTTGGTCGAAAATACTAATCAGGGCCAGATCGCGCCGACGAGTAATGTGACCTTTGAATCGGGCGGCAGCCTGACGCTTGTCGGAACAAACACGCTGAATAGCCTGACGTGGAATGTGGCCGGAACGAGTGGTGGCACTCCGACGGCAACCGTTGGCACGCTCCTCAATCTGACCTCGGCGACTCCCATTAACTCGAACAACGACTACATCGGGGTGACCCCGACGATTGCGGGCACGACATTGAATCTGGCTAATGCGGGGGGCTCGACCATCACGACCTCGGGCCTTTCGCTGGATAACCTCATCATTTCGGCCGCAATTACATCCGCCGGAACGATCACAAAGGCCGGCGCCGGTTCGCTGGTTCTGCCAAATGCCAACACGGCGGTGCTAAACTGGAACCTGAACGGGGGCACCCTGATCCTGAACAACGCGGCGGCTCTGGGGGCGGCCGGAAGTACACTGGTAGTGAGTGGAAACGGAGCGATTGAAGCCGGAACCGCGACGCTGACCGTAGCTGCGCCGGTGACCTTCAATGCCGGCGGCAACTTGACCTTCGCGGGAGTCGCACCGGCAAACCAGCTGACCCTCAGCGGTGCCATCAATCTCAATGGCGTTGCTCCGACTCTCACCGTCTCGGGCGCTCCGCTTACAGACACGATTACCGGCGTGATCAGCGGATCGGGCGGCTTCACCAAGGCCGGGCCCGGTGCGCTCACGCTGACTCCGGCGACGGCCAATACCTTCGCGGGAGCGGTGAATATCAGTGGCGGTTTGCTTACGCTCGGGAATGCCAATGCGCTGCCCGCCGCCATTACTCCGGATCTGACGGTGAGTGCCAATGGGGCACTGAATATCAACGGAAACTCGACCTCCCTGGGTTCGCTGGCTGGAAGCGGCGTCGTGACCAGCTCGACGGGAACTGTTGTACTGACGGTGGGGGCTGGTGGAAATGTGAACAACACCACCTTCAGCGGAGCGATCACGGCGAGTACTCCCGCGAACCTTGGTCTGACAAAAACCGGAACGAATAACCTGACCCTGACTGGTCCAAGTCAGTATACGGGCGCCACGAACGTCAATGGCGGGGGGCTGGTTCTTGGCAATAACTCGACCTCCGCGAGTACCGCGACGCTTTCAAATACGGCCATTACGGTAGCTTCCGGCGCATCGCTTTCGATCAACTCCGTTGGCGCTCCGACCACCACGGTGAATATCGGAAACAATCTCACGGTGGCGGCAGGGGCATCTCTCACCCTCAGCGCTGGGGCCGGCGCGAGCGCCGGGGCGGCCTTTAGCATGCAGGACGGCGTGATTTCGACGTTCAATATCATCCAGGGCTCCTCCTTCACCGGGGCAGGCCTGACCATCGGTGGAGCGGGAGCGTCCGCGAATGCTCCCACCTTGACCCTGGAACTGGGCTCAACGCTCGGTAGTGTCGATTCGATCAATGTCTTCCAGGCTGCGGCAGCAGTTGGCGCTACCGGAGGTGTTCTCAATATCGTGCCGGTTCCGGGCGCTTCGTTCCTGACCCCCGGCGATTACGTCTTGATCAACGCCACGTCCGGATTGGGCTCGGGCTTTACGCTGCAAAGTACGTTTGTCTCTGCCGGCGGAGTTGGTTACTCGCTCTCGCTCGTGGATTCCACGGCCTCTCAGGAAGTTCTGACCGTCGCGCAGATCGGAGCGCCGACAAATGCCTACTGGACCGGCGGCCAAAGCAGCGTGTGGTCGACGGTCAATGGTACGACCGGCGCCACGAACTGGTCTTCAACACCCGGTGGGACGCCCGATACCAATCAGGTCCCGAATGGCGCTTCGAATGTCTTCTTCACCGCGAATACTGCGACGAACCTGACCACAACACTCGGCACCGATATCACGATCAATAGCCTGAACTTTACCGGTACGGGTACGTCGGCCTCGAACGGCGTTTCCATTTCCGGAAATAAGCTCACGATCAATGCGACCACTTCCAACGGGAACGCGGCTGGAAATGGCATTAACGTGGCTGCAGGCACAGGCGCGGTCAGTATCGCCAGCAATGTGGCACTGGGCTCAAGCCAGACCTGGACGAATAACAGCAACCAGACGCTTACGGTCAGCGGAGCTGTCAGCGGCACGGCCAATCTGACCACTGCGGGCTCGGGGACGATCGTCCTGTCTGGGTCGAGTAGTTATGTTGGAACCACCACCGTGAGCAGCGGCACGCTCCTCGTGACGGGATCGCTTTCCGGCACCACGGCGGTGTCCGTGGCAAGCGGCGCGACTCTCATTGCCAACGGCAATATCGCTGGCACGGGTACGGTCAGCGGCAATCTCTTTGGCAATGGCACGATGACCGGACCGGTAAGCGTCACCGGTGGCACGGTGGCTCCGGGCACGACCGGAACCGGCAGCATTGGCCTCCTCTCTGTCACGAACAGTCTGGCCTTCAACTCCGTTTCCACGTTGAAAATCGACCTTGGCGGTGTCGCTTCCGCTCAGCACGATCAGTTGTCCGTTCAAGGGCTGAATCTTGCTTCCGATGCCGGTGCTGGGGCGACGCTCAATCTGAGCCTGACCAATGGATATACGCCGGTCCCCGGCGACCTTCTGGTCGTGATCCTCAATGGCGGCAGTGAGAGCGGCGTCTTCGCGAATACGACGCCGGACTCGAATCCGAACTTCTTCGGTGGGGCGAGCTTCCCGTCAATCACCGTGGGTGGATTCGAGTTCGCGGTCGGCTACCACGCCTCGGCGAACAGCTTCTTTGGCGGCAACAACGTTGCGCTCCTCGCCATCCCAGAGCCGAATACCGCAGCGACCTTGGCCGCGGGATTGGGTTCGCTCATCGGTCTCGGACGTTTCCGCCGTCGGCGCCATTGAGCGGGGCAGGCGGAAAGCATGCCCGACGTTGCCGAATCAGATGAGCGTTTGCGACCGCACGCGCGCGTGTGCGGTCGGCACCATCTGGAAGAATCCGGATCCGAACAAATCGGATGCCGACTGAAAAGTGTGGCACGGCATCGGCGGCGACTTGTAGCGTCGCTTCAAGTCGACCGAATTCCGCTCGCAAAAGCCGGCGCGTGTCCGCTCAAATCCTAAATCCTGAATGCTTAAATCCTAAATTCCGCGAATGTCGTTTCCCAACCTCAGTCTCCAACCCGGCGAGTGGTACGCTTGGGAAATCTTTCCGACATCGTCTCAATTTCCGATTAGCGCTCCGGTTCTACTTCGGGGAATGGGGCGCATGATCCACATCCGGGGGAGCTTGGAGTTGGAACTGCAGTTTGCGAATGGAACAGGTGTTGGTCCAATCCGTGTGATCGAAGTTTATCCGAAAAAGAAATCGACGGGTTACTGGGTGTGCCGGTTGCCCGGGGTTGAAACCCCGGAGCCAACGGTGGTCCTTTCGATCCTCAATGCTGAGTGGCTATATGTGCACTGCGTGGAGTTGCGCAGATATTTGACTGAGTCCACCGCCGACCGAACGCTGCAGGCGCTTTTGAACGAAGTTTTTGTCGATCGACTACGGTGTTTCCGCGGAAATCAAGATGCTGATTGACTTAAGATTTAGAAACTTATAGCATCCGCGCCACAGTTTGAGTTTGACTGCTGGAGCTTGCGGATCGGTGAGAAGCCGATTTGGCGTCTTGGTGGTTGAACGGCTTTTCCCCCATACTTCAAAAGTGGGTGTTGCTGCGCACTTGTCATCCCGAAAAAATATGAATGCTTTATTCGTAAGTCGATCTAGCTCCGAAAATGCCTTCCGCAAGCCAGTTTGCGATATTCAAATTTCGAAGTTAAGAATGTCCATTCTAATGCTGGTGAAGTACTTACGCGCGGTGAGGGTGTTGGTCGTTCTATTTTGGCTGGCCGTCGCAACTGCTTCATTCGCCCAAAGTTACGGGCCGCCTGGTGTTGGAGATAATTGGCAGTTTTACGCCTACGTGGGACCAGACGATCAAGGACGCGATCTCTATAGCGCCGGCTCTGCGACATTGACGATTGATTCATCTTATTATCTCGACGATGGATTTGGTGGACAATATGACCCCGTGAATCACGTATTTGTCGGAGTTACGTATCCGGGTGGGCCAATAGCGCTTTCTGTAGACGGTAGTGATATTCTTGGCCCTCCTGGTGTCGAGGCGCGCGGTGGAGATGGTGAGACCCTAAATGTCAATATGGGTGGCTCTTACCTTCGGGATTTTCAATGCAATAGCGTAGTTAAATGGACGTCGATCTCGAATGGCCAAATATTCCAAATCGCTGCTACTGCTGCGACGCCAGTATCTCCGTGGTATCGATTTGATGCTTCTGCCAGTAATTTCGTAGTCATATACAGTGGAACGTCGTGGACTCCTACGAATCTGACGCCTCCTCTTCCGGGGAGTTTCTATGTTGATGGTCGGATATGCACACTTACCGGAGAGTCTTATGGTGGTGATCAGTATGAGGATTATTGGGTTAATCTCTGGTATAGTGACTGGATGGGAAATAGCTGGTTTGTGGCTTACGGGGTTTCGGGCGGTAGTTCCTACGGTTATATCACGGATCCAATTGGTTCTGCTCAGCTATCTGTTGATCCCTCAACTTGGCAGATCTCGAATGTTCCGGCAGGCCAGCAAGTCTCTTTCGCTCCTCCCTCGACGTCCAGTCCAACGTATGGTCCGCCGGTTATTTCGTGGAATGAACAGAATCTGCCATGGTCGTACAGTGACAGTCAGGGGTCTGATGTTTACTCAAACTCAGACTCTACGATGCAGGTGGTTTTTACGGCCACGAACACTTTTATTGCCACAGATCTGGTAAATTCGAATAGCGGTTCCGGGTGGTACGATACCTCGGTTGATCGCTTCTATTTCTCAGACGGAGCCATGGCGAATTTTCTCGCGCTGGACTCTGCTGGCAATCCGCTTGATCACACTGGGGTGTTGTTTAAATTTGGCTCAGACGGTCAGGCGGGGGCTGTCATTGCGCGGGATGGAAGGCACACCCCCACTTACAGATTTCAATTCGGTAGCGGATATTGGGGGGTGGAATATTTTGGGTTGAATCCGGGAGAGCCGTTTATCGTTCAAGATAGCTCCGGCGATTTTTCATCGCCAACGTACTCGAGTGGTTCATCAGGATTGGTTATCGATACGCTGTCTGCTGGATGGCCTGGTGAAAATATCTGTCCTCAAACGTTGTATGTGAATGGCTGGCCGGTAGAGGTGGCAAGTTCCACGCACAGCGGAAATGCTGATCCGGCAATTGGGACGTATTTGGGTTCGGCTACATATGCCTCGCAAACTGGTGGTCCTTCGGTTGTACTCAGTTGGACTTGGAGCGACACTTTCCATGGATGGGCGGTTGCGGGTTCGTACGGCGTCTTCGGATCGTTTACAGGTCATTGGGACGGGGTGGCGCTGGCTTTTACTGGCTTGCCTCCCGGATTGAGTATTACCCTGAATCCTATCATCATGCCACACCAAGGTCCCGCCCAAATTGATTGGAACGGCGTGACGCTGATTTGGGACCCTATTGCCTCCGCTGTGTCGGCCAGTAATCCGACTGGGCAAGATATCTATCACGACGATTCCGGTCTAGGCCTTCGCGCCGTGATCAATCCAAATGGGTCCGTGACGCTTACCCAATCTGGTGGAGCCACGCTCACGGGCACCTATAATGTTGCAACGTCGGCATTCACATTCGATAGCTCCGCCGGCAGCGTATATGCGATGAATAGCCAGGGGATAGTCATTCAACCAGGTTCAGGCGGTAGTTCAGGTCAAAATTTCGATCTCTTTGGAAATCTCGATATCCAGGGAAATCTGCTCAGTTTTGGAAATTGGACCAATACATCGGGCAGTTCAGCGGCTGGCCTGCTCTTCACGTTTACCGACGAAACAATATCGTCGACGGGATCGGTAGTGACACCAGCTCTGCTCAATTCCGCGAGCTTGCGCGCGGCTACCGTGTTCAGTTGGAGTCATGCTACTTCCGATGGAAGTTCCACGCAGAAACTCGCGATGCAATTGGACGAGAACAATCGGCTCCTGTTGTTCAATCCAGCTTCGTCTACGTCGCCTCCGCCTCCTTCCATTGTTCTCGATCCAAATGGAACATCGCATATCAATACCCCGATTGTAATAGCCCCCCAAGGTGATATCGACATGGGTATTTTTCAGGCGGGGCCAATGCCTTGATCGAAGTCCTGTCACAATTATTTAATCGTTCCTCGCTATGAGAGCACGAAATTTTGCGGGAATCGGCTGGTTGGCAGCGATCATCGGAGGCGCCTCCATTGGAATACCCTGGACGAGTGGGCAATCACCCATTCCCACTCACAAACCTGCGGGTTACCCAGCATGGTGGTTTCAGCGTAACGTGATCCCCAGAACAAATTCGAACAATGCCAACCCGGACTACAACCGGGTGGGGGACTACCGGCCCGCAAATGACTTCGCCGTTCTCACCCAAGGCCAACTCAAAAATATGGCTATTGCCGCCTATAACGAATTCATGGCAGACGTCGGAGTAAATAGTGATATGACGGCGCTGGTGGCAAAATGGGTGAATGTCGACCCGGTAACGGGCGTCATTTCACCGAACGCCGTAGAAATTGTTACGGCAGATACGGCTGATTTTGCTCCAGTAAACCTCGGCCAGTTGAAAGCGGTTGCGCAACCGTTTTATGAAGAATTGATCGCGTTGGGAGTCGTCCCGGGATACCCGTGGTTCAATTCCGAAAACACCCCAGCCGACTATACTGCAGCGAATGTCGGCCAGGCGAAGCAGTTGTTTTCTTTTGATATCATTCAAGATCTTGCCGGTGTGCCATCGGGTGGCGGCTCGAGTACGGATTTCCTCGGCGGTATTCCTTACACCTGGTTTGTTTACTATGGCTTGAATCCAGTCAAACCAGGAAATGGTCCTAATGATGACTCCGACGGAGATGGCCTGACCAATCTGCAAGAGGCCCAAATGGGTACGGATCCAAACAAGAAAGACAACCCGGCGTTACAATTGACGATATCTGGTTATGCGGCTCACTAATTCTGAGTGTTGGAAACGGTTGTTGGTGAGGTTGATCACCCTGCATTTTTGCGCGGGAACGATATTGTGCGGAGTCTCAGCTTCCGCTCAAACCGTTGAGAAAACGCTGTGCGCCATTCAGGAAAGAAAAATGGCGGTGGATCTTTTGATTCTGAATCGATATGGGCAGACCGCTCAGGACGATTTTCATCCGGTACAATGGCCGGGTAACCTGGCTAACTTCCCTGCGAATGGTTCCATTCAAGATGTCCCGACAGCGATCGCTGCGCTGAACGTGGCATCGAAAGAGTTTGACCTGCTTAAAAGATTCTTTGTCGCTTTTGATCGCTCGCGTAATAGGTATATTAATCTGCAATGTATAGCTAATCTTAATTTCGCTCCGAAGGATCCGCTGTATGATAGTGATTCAAACGGCAGCTTTGCTTACAATGGATCCGACGAGAATACGAGCTTCCGCTGCTCCGCCATCAATCTTCCGTCGGTTGGCTCATTCAACGAGCAAAACTGGAGGGATAAGCTACGGGTCCTGGCTTCCAATATTGACCAGCTTCGCGCGATTGAATGGCCATACTCCCGGCTGCAAGGCGGCTATAGTGTTACACCCGGCGCCGGAACCGACCTCTATTCATCTTATCAATCCTCGAACTGGTCTATAACCTTCCCAGCCTTCGTCCCGCCGTCGTCGCTCGTTCCGGATGATCAACTCTTCATCTCGCCCGATCCGCTTCTCGTTAAGAATGCTGGCGGCTGGGAACAAGAGGCTTATAGCTGGAAAGTCTCGGGTGGATTTACGCATTTTGCCACCGGCTTCTGGGGCGTCGAATATTCCGCTGGTGAGACGGAAGACGAGGGCGCTGACAATTTCTTTCGCGGGGATTGTGAGCTGAACGCTATTATCTATGCGGAGGCGGCAACAAAGGTGCCGTCCTGGGCGACATTGCCTGCCGGTGCTCCTAGCCTCACGGGAACGGCTTACTTCTTCAAAGGGCCGTCCGTGCAATCCTATGGTGATTTGGCGGAAGTCGTCGTCAATTCGTCGGGAAGTGGTTTGCATCTTGGCTCCTGCGATGTCGTATCAACGCCAAACCCGTTGAATATCGGCGAGAATTTAAGCGGATGGGTTTCGTACGACGGAGACGACGGATTTCTGACGAGATTTACGTCCACTTTTGACGTGGATCTTACCGGAGCCTTTGCCTTGACCGGCGTCCTGACAGACCCGCCACCAAGCGCAGCGGGCGCAATTATGTCGCTTTCCCTGCAGGACGATGGAACATACGACACTGCTTCATCATTTTCCATCTATGTAGAGGGCTACCCGAAGCCTGCGTATCGGAGAAAATACGATACTTCGGTCTATTCGGGCGATTCATTGCCGGAGGCTCAGTATCCGGCAGGCACGGGTCTGGTATATCCAAATTACCAATATTCCCCATTGGGTGGAACAACTCCATACCCGATCTATCAGGAGGAAAGCCTGAATGTTCTGCTGGACTGTATTTATCTTCCGAAGTTCACCGAATTCATGCCGGCTGCAGCCAAGGCTTTTGGAACCGTCTCCCACACGCCGGGCGAAATTGAGATGACCGCCACGAATCGTGAACTGATTCGAATTCATCTCGGTCGTGGTGAGACAGATTTAAACCAAATCGGATGGCTGGGCACGCGGGCGGACGGGTTTGGTAGTTTGTTCTTCAACGGCTCCGCGGATGCCTTTGAAGTCCTTTACGAAGATGATTGGACGAAGTTCACGGATTACCCATTTGGAGGTAAGAAATTTGATGCCTCCTCCGATGACCTTTCCGAGGATCAGGAAAATGCGTCCGGCTGGCAGGATCGCTTTGCCTATCTGGCGGCATGGTATTCTCCCAGACTGCGACAGGTGAAAGGGAATGACGTCGTTGTCGATATCATATACAATACGCCATATTCGAAGGAGATTGATTTTTACTGGGCGTCACAGGCCTCGGAGCCCGATGGGCAATTTTACACCTTCACTGGAGCTCCCTTCAAGGTTGTCGAGTTGGAGAATCCGACCGTAGACGAGGATGATTTGCCGACAGAGCAGTTCTATCTGGAGGCCAGGGCGGACGGTCAAACTTACGGGATTGAGTACACGCCTCCGTACCCGAATATCGCGACCAGCGGCGAGTCATTCTCATTCAATTTCGGTCCGACTAACGGTACCCCCTATTGGACGCGGTACATTTACGTTGATCCGGGAACTGGCCAGGATCCCGACACATGGACGACGACCGAGACAATTGGTGGAAAGACATACACAAAAGAGGCGCAGTTCAATGATCCGAGAAACCCGTTGAATACTGATCGGGCGGAATTGCGCTATTTAACCGTTGAAGATGCCGAAGGTCGAGACCGGACAATTGCGTTCACCTGGTCCGACGACGGTAGCGATGATGAGGGGGATTGGAGGCAGACATCAATCATGCCCTATCCGAACTACCTGGCGATCGGAGCATCGCGTATCGGAGATGGGCAGCAAGAGTTCCCATCGGCGTCATTCATATATCCGGATGATTATGCGAGTTTGGAATCGATTAGTTACTCCGGCGACTCCGAGTGGGCTGATAATGGACGATATATTTCACTCAACGACGATATGTTGGATTCGGAGACGTTCTACGTGGCGGGTGGGACGGTCCATCGAGAGTACGGGTGGGAAGGTAGCGTGTTCACCACAACGAGTGATTTTAACGGCGTCACGTTTCTAGCGGTTGACGATAGCTATAGTGCCGGGTTTGGGACCGACACCGTGACCGTAAATGGTGTTGCGAACGGAACCCGGACCTACAGTGGAGCGGCTGGGGGAGTGTCGCCGCCATGGCTCCCGACCGGTGGGACATATCCCGGGGGTTATAAGGAGAACATTTCGATTTCGGAGGCAAATGGGGGAATTTTCGTCCAGAGTACGGCTGGGTGGGGCGATTCGTTCGCAGCGGGAGTCATGAGCACGACGCAATCGGACCTTTTCGGTAATATTGTATACCGCTTTGTGCAGACGACGGATGGTGTTGCCCTAGACTACTTTGGGGCCTCCGCGCAGGCCGATACGACCGGATGGGGGGCACCTAAATCGGTGGACGGCCTTCGCGGCGATACCTCGCAAGTGTCGTATATCGAGAGCGGAGCGGCGTTGGGAGCGGTGTCGACCGTCGATGATGCAATGGGGATCGAGAGAGGGGTGTCGGACTTTGATTGGCTAGGCAGGCCGTCGAGAATCAAATCGGGATTTGATGCGATGTCGATCGACTACTCGAATCTGACATCGATCGTGGGGACGGCGGATTCCGGATATGTGGTTACGCAAGGTACTTCGAATTTTGGCGACCTGCGCTCGTTCAGTTCGACGTTCGGTTCCCAATATGCTCTGAACGTGGATGGGAGTGGGGCGGGTTCCATCACAGCCGACGGCCGGTCTCGCTCCTTTACAGCTGATCTCAACGGCGTATTGTCATCGATCGAGAACGGCATGGGTACACGAGGTGCCGCTATGTCGGTTTCGACGGATGGTGGAAATCTTTGCACCAACGAAGTGGTGCATACGATTTCAGGTGGTTCGAGCACCGCCGCGATCCATACCGTCTATGATGGGTTTTGTCGTGTCATTTCCATAACGAAACCGTCCGAAAACGGCGGTTCTGGTACCGACCAATGGACGTACGATGATGCCAATCGGAAGGCGACTTATACTCCGGGTTTCGGGCCGACCTTCCAAACGGTCGAATCCGCGTTGTCCAGCGATGGGGCGAAGACGACAATTACCGTCGGGGCGGACGTGCTCAAGACGATCACCAGAAGCGTCGCGAATGGAGCGTTGGTTTTCAAGACGGATTTAAATGACGATAGCGGCGGAAGCGGCGCAGTCTCGAGAACTGTTTCCGTCGAGACGTTTGCTCCCGCTGCCGGCCAGTATTCGGTCGTGCCGTGGGGCATAAGTGCGAATACCATGTCGATTAGCAAGGCGGCTCCTCAGGATGGTGGGGCGACGGAGGTGACCAACGGTCTGACGGGTGATGACATTACAATCAGCGAAGCAGCGGAGATTCCGTCGTCGATCGATGGCGTTGCCGGAGGTCTCTCGATCTCCCAAGGTCTTACCTTCCATGCGGGAGTCTTCTCGAGTATGAGCGGTACGGTCGGTGGATTCGGCACAGGACTCAGTGCCGACTCGGACGGGCGCGTGACCAATTTCTACGCGCCGGGAACGAATCAAGAGATAAGCTTTGGAGGGCAGCCTGGATTCCAGGCATCCGTCCACGACAGTCTGCAACAGACAAATCATAGCGTGACGGTGGACTCCGTTGGCAATTTCACGGGATCGAGCGGTGACGGCGCCATTGATATCTCTGCAACCACTATCGATGCGCCGCACGGAACGGCTACCACTCTCAACCAAAACCTCACGGTCAATACAAATTGGTACGGCTCCATTACGAACAAAAACTATACCGGCGGAATAACCGAAACAACGGGGTTGAATTCGGATGGTTCGGTGGCGAGCGATTCCGTGACAAGCAGTAGCGGAAATGTGCAGGCGACCCTGACCCAGTCGGCAACCCAAACCTCGGTGTCGTATTCGGGTGACACATTCACGACCAATTTTTATAAAGTCGGTCTGCCATCGGAAATTATTGGTCCAAATGACAATCGCAAGTTGACCTGGCAAAATTTCCAATTGGCCAAGGAAGATTATCGAGGCGGCTTGTGGGCTGGTTGGGCGGTGAGTTGGATTCCGGATGAAAAAGGCCGGCCCGGAACGTTGAGAATTAGTGAGCCGTCGGGTCGCTTGCACGATTTTGCCCTAAGTTACGACAGCTTTTCGCGGCTGAATGGCTCCAGTTCACCGGAAATGATTGCAGCGACACTGGGAAGAAATGGGGCCGGCGAGCCGCTTTCGCTGGCTCGAGGCAGCTATTCTTCGGGTTGGAGTTACGACACCTTGGGCAGAATGAGCGGGTATTCGGAGAATTCTGGTGGGCAAAGCCTGCTCTCGTATTCTTATCCTTCGTACGACGCCCGCAATCGTATCGAGAGCCGCCTGACCAGCCTCGGCGTAAGCTGGAGCGGAATGCAATATGACTCAGCGGACGAACTGCAATCGGCGGACATTGGCAATAGTCAGACGCTGGGTTATTCATACGATACACGTGGAAATCGAACTGGTGAGTCTGCGGTTTTGACGAATACGATCAACACTCTGGACCAGATTGGTGAGCGCCAGTTGTCTGCTCGATCGCTGGGGCTTGTCGGAACGGTAAATCCGCAGGCGACGGCCATCGCATTCAATTCCTTTTCTCCCAATGGCTTTATACTGGCCCCAAATCCGACGACAGGTGATTTCTTTCACCTTTGGCAGGTGCCACAGTCCTGGAATGAAGGCAAAGTGGGACTGGTACAGTCGACGGTTCGAGGCACACTCGCCGGACAAGGTGGGCACGGAACCGCTGCGGCGGCGGATGCGGATATGTATGTGGTAATGCCGCCGATCAATGAAACGCTCAAATATGGAGCAGCCGGGCGTCTGGCGGAGGATGCGTTCTGGATTTACACTTGGGATGGCCCGGGAAGGCTTACCGGTATGGAACGCAAATCCGGCACTTTCCAGGCGCCATCGGTGACTAGCGAATTCGTCAATTTTGCCTATGACGCAGACGGGCGGCGGACCCAGAAAATCCATACCGTAACTTACGCGAATAACCGGGTGGAAGTCGACGAGAGCCAGGTATTTTGGGCGGGGTGGCTGCCTTTCATGGAGAGGCACCTCAGGAACGGGATTTTCCAATATCGCCGTTGGTTTCAATGGGGGCCGGACGTTAGCGGAACCTTGGATGGTGCGGGAGGGATTGGAGGATTAGTGGCGATCCGGGAGGAAAATGATGCCGGCCTGTTGCGTCGGATTCTTCTGCCCGTACAAGACGGTTTGGGAAATGTGACGGCTGTCGTGGACCAAGCAAATGGAAAGATGATTGCGAGGTACGACTACGGGCCGTTTGGCGAACCATTGCGGCAAACGGGGGACGTGGACGCGTGCCCTTTCCGGTATCAAACGAAGTGGTTTGATGCAGAAAGTGCGCACTATTACTTTGGACTCCGGTACTACGATCCGCGGTTGGGGCGGTGGTTGTCGCGGGATCCGATGGGGGAGGCGGGTGGGTTTAATCTGTATGCGTATTGTGGGAATGATCCGGTGAATCGGTGTGACGCGCTTGGGTTGCAATCATGGGTTCCCGATTTCCCGAATAACAAAACGATTGAGATGCGTGCAGGCGAGGCAATTGGACAAGCGATTAAGGATTGGTGGGCGGAACGGAAATCAATTAAAAGGCAGGAAGAACAATGGAGTGCATGGCGGGAATCACATCCAAGGCTAACGCTAGAAATTGATCGAGGGTTGATCGGACGTATTCGTGCAGTCGGCGCCATCCAGCGAACATATTTCGAAATGCGAGCAAAAGAGATGGATGGTTTGCTTCCCGAAGAAATTGGCGAAAACGTAGTACAGATGCGGTTTGATAAGTTGGACGTGATCCATCAGTTAACTGATATCCAAAGTAATTTGGCTAGACGCGATTTTGAAAATACTAAACAGCCCGTTGACATTGCTGCTCTAATTCTCCCAATTGCGTGGGGAAAATTACGTTGGCTTACGGAGGGGGCAAATTTGGTTGGAGAGGCAAATATGGCGAATTATGGCGGAGCTACGGTTTATCGTTTTGCCACCCGAAGCAATCCGGCGACGCTTCAGTCAAACTTGTCGAGAGCTAGCTTTCTTACTCGCCTTCGTGTAAATGCATTGATGAAGATTCCTGCGTATCAGAGATGGAGAGCGATTCGGCATATGATGGGTGATACGGTGAATAGCCCCTTTGTCTCCGTGCTTGAAGATGCTAACGCTGGAGCAGCGACGACCGACCCGTGGCTAAAGACGATAATTACTGGAAAACCGGGGATTCCTGGTGTTGTGAAGGCTCCCGATCTAGGGACCTTTAAGGTTCCCAGTGAGAGATTATTTTATCCGGAGCCAGACATGACTTTACAGCTACAAGAAACCGAACGATTGTATTTCGGTGATGATCTTGGCGAGTTCCTTGAATCATGGCAAACAAATCCTTTTTGAGTATGCCGAAGTACGATTCTAAAGATGTCATTGTGGTGATTGCTCACCCTCATCAAAACATGCAGGTTCCGCTTGACGAATGGATTCGTATCGGCCCTGGGCCTCGGCCATTAGTACGGCCAGTTTCGGCTTATTCTGCATCAACGGGGAAGCCGCTGCCAATGAACGTCGTGCCAATGCGATTTCGAAATACTATGTGGTCTCGATTCTTTATTAGGCTCGGTCTTCTGGCTGAACCTTGGAGCCGAATGGCAGATTAGGTCCTGCCGATCAATCTCCAATAGGAAATTCCGTGGCTCTGCCGGCGAGACTCCCGAAGTTTGACCTTGCGGCAGTTCTCTAAAAATGGGTCAGTCCTCACTTCAGACTTGGTGTCGAAAAGATGCAGGCTTTTGCAAATGGCGCGACAATTGCGAGGAGAATACGAAGAGAAATCTACGATGTGATGGCAAAACGCCATAGTGAAAACACTATGGCGTTTTGCCTTTTCTCTGTCTCTCTGACTCGCAGGTCACAGTAGCCTCTCATCAAGGCGCCAGCGGCGACCACTGCTGATAGTTACTACCGGAGTCGTCGTTTTGATCTACGATTGCGCCATCGGTACTCGCCGATCCGGTGATATCCAGGACCAAGCCGCTGTTTGCCGAGACGATCTTGTAATATCCGGAGTCAGTCGGAATCAGAAGCCATCGTTGGTTGGCGCTTCCGGTTCCATTCCAGAGATCCCACATGGCGATGTAGTTGCCGTCGAGGGCGGTGCCGGAGGATTCATCGATGCCTTTGCCGGTTTGTGCGCTGGTGACGGTGTATTGATTGCCGGCCTTGTGCGTGAGGACCCATTTCTGGTTGATGTTTCCGGCGTAATTCCATTGCTGGATCTTGGCGCCGTTGGCGGTGGAGGCGTTCACCACATCCATGGACATGCCGCTGCCGCGGTTGATCAGTTTGTAAGTCCCATTTGCAACTGTGCCGGAGCTTACTGGCGTCAGTTCGATCCAGTTGAGGTTGAAATTGGAGCTCAGCATATCGATATGCATGATTTGCTGGCCCGGGGTGAGCGCGACGGTTTTGGTGATCGTCGTCCAGTTTTGGTATCCGCCCGTGCCACCGAATGTCCAGGCACCAGTCACATCCGTTCCGCCGATGCTCACGCGGAGGGAGTTTGATGCATTGGGAGACGCCACACGGATCTTGAGGGTGTACCAGGCAGCGTCGGTGATGTAGGTGGTGTATTCGAGCCATTCACCAGTGACGATCCAGCCGACGTCATAGCCACCGCCGGTGTCCGTGGTGCTTTCGATATCGACGCCTTCCGTCGTCCGATACTTGCCGCCGTTATTGCCGGTCGCGCTGTCATTGTAGCTGATTCCCTGGCCTCCATTATCGAAGTCTTCGGCCTCGATATGCAGCGTTCCCGACAGGCTTGTTGTCCATGGTTCCCCTCCATTTCCATGAACGCTGCGGCTGCCGGACGGCCAGGTGCCGCAGTCCGGCGTCCAAAGAATTCCCGCATTCTCAATGCGGTTTTTGAACCGGGTATCGTTGGTGACGAGAGAGAGGGTGATGAAACTTAGCCAGGAGACATGGAGCCGCTCGAAGTCGCCCATCTCATCGACGTTCTGATACATCGACGCGCCGTCGCCGAGGTTGAAATTTCCCATTCCCCAGGGCCACTGATAAAACTCCGTCTGAAAGCAGGGATAACCCGCATTCAAAACATATTGCAAACAGGCGCGGCATCCGGCCCGGCCGCCCGAGCCGTAGCCGTGAAAGGCGATGGCGGCATTGTTCCAGTTGACGGTGGACCCCAGGCTGTTGACATCCTGAATCACTGCCGCGCCACTGTTGAATGCCACATAAGTCATCAAGAGAACCGGCGTATTCGGAGCCTTCGAGCGGATGATATTGTAACAGTTCTTCTCCATGGTGATAACCGCGGCCGAGGAGGGGGCGCTGCCGGTCGCTTCGTTATGGATCTCGTAGAGCACATGCGTCTCGTTGGCGTACCGGCCGGCATAGAAGTTCCAGAAGTCGGTGGTGAAACTTTCCGTGGCGCCGCCGCCATTCCCGATCGTGATAATCAGATAGAGTCCGGCATCCCGTGTGGCCGCGACGACGCCATCGATGATCGAGGCTTTGGCGCCGGCGGCATATCCCTGGTCCGATCGCTCCGCATATAAGTGAACCGCATTGCAGCCATAGTTTTTGATCGCGGAGATCGTCGAAGTCGAATAAGTGCCACCCATGTCCGTGGCCATCTGTGCGCCGCGCAGCAGGCTGCCATTGTCGGCGACGAAGGTGGTCTTTGCGGCGTTGATAGTGGGGCGTCCACGAGCTGCTTCAGCCTTAGGAGTAAAGGCGGCAGATACAAGGACAGCGAGGGCCGCAAACGTGGTGGTGAGGGGATATCTGAGGTTTTTCATGTGGGGGATTTGATTCGAAGCGAAAGGCGCTTCATTTCCACATGCGTAGACCTCGGAGGAGTTACGCCATTTTATTTTGCATTTCTCAAGGCCAGTGGCGATGAGGGATCGCAGAACAACCAACTCCCAACATTCACATGGAGCTCTGTACGCGGAAGAAGTGGTAGCGAGGAGACGCGAACGATCGGGATATAGGTAACGGATCTGGCTGTTACCAGAAGTTCCCGAGGTAAATGCTCAGTCAGGAATTACGGACTTCTCTGAAAGCAGAGCGCTCGCCTCCTGCAAAAGCAGGCGGTCCATGATCCACGAGAACCATGTGTCCATGGCCGTAGCGGCGAGTGGGTGCTCGAAGCGGGCCTCGATCAGCCTCTTTGCATCATCTCGGGCAGTTATCGCTTCATGGTTCCGGTCTTGATGGTGGAGGCACATCGCCAGAATGAGGTCTGCCAGGGCCGTTCTGGGTGGGCAGTCGGTGTTCGTCACTGCGGACCTGGTTGCTCTTTCCGTCTTCTCCCAGTTCCCGAGACGATACTCGTATAAAGCTAGCGAGGTCAGCCGCCAGGCATCCACCGTTGTGGGATTCGACGGATAAGGCTCGGGTAATGAAGCGGCTGCGGTTGTGGCGATCGGCTTCAGGGCGTGCAGAGTTTCCGTGGTGGCCGGCAGCAGGAGGCACACCTTGAGGATTTGTTCCGCGGCGACGGAACTGGTGGTGGTGGCAAATCGCTGCTGACCTTCGCGACAGAGTTTGCGGTAGGCTTCCACGTCCCCAATCTGCAACAGGGTCGTGCTGGCGATCATGTAGTCACAACTGATCCCGCCGCCTTGATCTGACGCGTCCACTCGATCCAGCCGTACGACCATCAGCGCACGCCGCGCCGCCTCCGGCCAACGTTCGTTCTCGACATCCCAATCGGCGACGGTGCGAAAAACGCGCACGGCTTCCATATAGGCCGGGCACAGGTTTTCCGGGATGTCGGAGACGAGATCGTCCGCCGCCGCCATATCATCATGGCTCAAGAGGACGGTCGCGCGTGTGATCTTTTCCCGGATCTCGGCCTGCCGCCGCAGCCTGGATTCCGTGACCTGGAGTTGTTCCGCTTCCCTGCGGGCCTCCTTTTCCCGGAGATACATCCAGGCGGAAACACCGAAGCCTGCCGCCAGCGTCAGGCAGATCAACATTCCGGCGATGAAAACGCTCTTGTTCCGGCGAACGAGCTTTTGCAATCGGTACGCGCGGCTCGGCGGACGCGCCTGCACTTCCTCGTGGTCGAGATGCCGTTGTATGTCGAGCGCGAGATCCCTTGGTGTCTGGTAGCGGCGATTGCGGTCCTTCTCCAGCGCCTTCATCACGATCCAGTCGAGGTCGTCGCGTAACGCATCCTTTAAATCGTCTGCAGTAGTGCTGCGAGATCTCGTGACCGCACTCGCTCTCTCATCCGGCATGCTCGCCAATTTCGCCGAAGGCAGCGACGGGTCTATCTCGCGCAATTTGCGCCGCATCTCGCTGGGACCGGCTTCGACCAATTCCTTTCCCGTAAACGGGGTCTCGCTAGTGAGCAACTCGCAGAGAAGCGTGCCCAAACTATAGATATCGCTTCGCGTATCGACATCGAGTCCGCCGGATTCGGCCTGTTCCGGACTCATGTAAGCGGGAGTTCCGATGATATGAGAGACAATGGTTTGAAGTGGCCGATCGGTCAGTGGTTCTTCCATCGACTTTGCGATACCGAAGTCGATCACCTTGGGAGACGCCTGATCGTCGTGCGAAGTGATCAGGATATTCGAGGGCTTGATGTCACGATGAATGATTCCTTTCTGATGCGCGTGCTGGATGGCGTGGCAGACCTGCAGGAAAAGATGCAGCCGTTCGGAAAGATTGAGTCTGTTCTCGTCACAATAATCGGTGATCCTGGCCCCGCGGACCAGTTCCATGACGAAATAGGGGCGGCCCAACTCGGTTGCTCCGGCATCCAGCACCCGTGCGATATTGGGATGCTCCATCATCGCCAGGGCCTGTCGCTCGGATTCGAAGCGCGCGATCACGCCTTCGATATCCATGCCGAACCTGATCACTTTCAGTGCCACCTGCCGGCGCACCGGTTCCTCCTGCTCGGCGAGATAGACGACGCCCCATCCTCCCTTGCCGATGACCTGGACCAACTTATAGCGGCCGATCCGGATCCCGACCTTTTCTTCCGGATCGAGGCCGCAGCCGAAGACTGCCCTTACCTCGAGATCGCTAACCAGGGTTCGCGCGAGTTCCTCGGGTGAAAGCAATGCTTTCCTGGTTTCCTCAAACGTCTTCTCGACTTCCGACTGCGCGGCGAGCATCTGCTCCACGGCCGAGCGCAGTTCGTGATCGGTGCCGCATTCCTGGTCGAGCAGCGCCTGCCGTTCCTGCACCTGGTTTTTCTCCATGGCGGCGCAAAAGATTTCCTCCGTCCTTTTCAGGTTGGATTCGTGATTCAGCGCGCGATGCATTCTAAGGCTCAACGAGTTATGCGCACTGGAGCCGCGATCTGCGCCAGAGATTTTCCCTCATTCAGCACTTTTCAGCTTTAGAAACAGCCACGTCCTCGCGCACAGCCAATGCCGGTTCACGGTCCGCTCGCTCATTCCGAGCGTCTCACCCACCTCCTTGTTACTCAACTGGCCGAAGAATTTTAGGACGACGACACGGGCGCGTTCCGGGTTCTCCGATTCCATCTGGGCCAATGCTTCGTTGATCAGGAGCAACTTGTCTTCGGGAGTGGTCTCCGCGACATCCACCGATTCGGCATCCACCCGGCGCCAGTTTCCGCCGTGCTTCAGGCTGGCTTTCCGCCGCGCGTTTTCAATCAGGATCCGCCGCATCGCTTCGGCGGCGGCTCCAAAGAAATGCGCGCGATTTTCCCAGACCCAGGTTCCGTTTCGACACAGGCGCAGCCAGGCTTCATGCACGAGTGCGGTCGGTTGCAGGGTATGCGCCGTCGCCTCCCGGGCCATTCGCGCGGAGGCCAGGCGCCGCAGGTCTTCGTAGACGAGTGGAAGCAATTCCTCGGGGCGATATCTTCCGTCGAGGGCGGATTCAAAGATGGACGTAACATCGCTCATGGAGGGAAGGAGTCGAAGGGGGATGTCCTTCCATCTCCGTATGACATTCCAGTCACTTTTACAAGCCGCAGGAAAAGCGCTCGATCCTCCTCGGAACACTTGGGCGGAGACCGATGGACAAATGCCAAATCCTAATTCCTAAATGTTAAATGCTCCCGCCGTTTCTCGTAATCCGCCAAGTCGTCCCATAAGGTGTGGCAAACAAGTCAAACCCTTCCCAAAGGCGTTCAGCTCCGCGGATCGCGTCGTGATTGCCGCTGCGGCGGCACTTGGGTGGCAGGGGATCGAGATGCTTCGCATTGCCGCCGCCGATGACGGTATCCGATGGCCAGAAGATATCCTGGAGCAGGAAGATCGCCTGGTGGACGGCTTCCTGCCACTGGCTCTGTCCGTTCCGTTTTCGCGCCTCTTTGGAGAGTTGTGAGACGAAGTTTTCTTTTCGGCTGAAAGGGATGAGGCCAACTTCGATGGGAATAATCACATCGTCGGCAATAATCGAGGTGCCGACGCTGGTGCCAAAGCCGACAAACAACATTCGGCCTTCAAGATAGTTTGCCAGGGCTTGGAGAGCGGCATCGTTGATGATCCGGACCGGATGCCCGAAAGCGGCTGCGAAATCGAAGGACAACCAGCCGCCGGACAGATTCAGGGGTTCGCGCTGCAGCGCGCCATTCTTCACAAGACCGGGAAAGCCAAGCGTGATGCAGTCGAACTGCCATTCTTCCGTGGCCGCTTTGACTCCTTCGACCATGGCGTTGGCCGTGAGTTCGTTGCCCGATGGAAATTTCCGCATCTCGTCAGAGCCACTGACCATCATTTTTACGTTCGAGCCGCCGACGTCAACCATGAGAACCTTCATAGGAGCGGTGAGTAAGGTGGAGTAGATGGAAGTAAGAGTTACTCTGATTTCGCGAGGATGTGCTGATCTGGTTGTTTCGAAAATGACGGCGCATTGCCACTTTTGGAGATAGTCCGTGGCTTGGGCAGTGGAATAGTGGGATTTGTGTCCACGAGCCGGTTGATCAATTCGATGACTCCTTCTCCATGCGGACGGGAGGTGACAACGTCGACGTGTTCCTTGAGGGCTGGGAGCGCGTTGGATACCGCGACGCCGCAGCCGCAAAAATCGAGAAAGGCGTGATCATTCTCGGCATCGCCGACGCCAATGACGTTTTCGGGCAACGCGTTCAATTGCAGCAGAGCAGCGGCGAGACCAGTGGCTTTGTTCACACCGGAAGGCAGGACCATTACCGCGCCTTTGTTGAAGATGATCTGCAGATCGAGATTGTGCTCCTTGATCACTTGCAGGATGACGGTGTCGTATGGCTCCACGGTAGCCACAATGACGTGGCCAACAGACAAAGGTGAAACTCCGCGCTTGCGCAGGGAGCGGACGAACGGTTCGGGAGGAGCCGCGTGAAGAGGTTCGAACTTGCCCGTTTTTGGGTGGTACAGAAGAGCGCCATTTTCCGCGACGACGAGGTCGAAGAGGTCGAGACGGGAGAAGACAGTTTGCAGGTCTTCCACTTCGCGTCCGGTGACCATGATTGTCTGGCGTCCGGATTCCCGAAGTTGCAGGAGCGCGGCAATGGTCGCGTCGTCGACTGCCCCGTGGTGGGCGAGCGTGCCGTCGTAATCTGTGGCGAAGATTGGGTAGCGCATGTGTTACGTAAGAGAATCGGATCATACGCGACGTGAAGCCGCTTTATGCGCCTGATGTCTGAGAGCATCAACACGCCGACCACCATCACCCTCAACAGCGATGGTCCGGCTTCAGTACGGCGTCTCTTACCGGTTTGCGCTCGTCTTACGCTACCGTCTCAGCGATGGCAGCATCCGCCTCCGGAGCGGCGACGGGTTCAACCCACTTGCCATGCTCCCGGATCAGGTCTTTCAGCCGGTCCACGGCTTCGGCCTGCGGGATGTTGAACCGAACGGCGGTCTTGCCGACGTAGAGATTGATCTTTCCGGGGGCGCCACCCACGTAACCGAAATCGGCATCGGCCATTTCACCGGGACCGTTCACGATGCAGCCCATGATGGCGATTTTCACACCTTTGAGGTGCGAGGTCGCGGCGCGGATCTTCGCCGTGGTTTCCTGGAGATTGAAGAGCGTCCGCCCACAGCTTGGGCACGCGACATAGTCTGTCTTGAAAATACGGGCGCCGGCGGCTTGCAGGATGTTGTAAGCGAGGCGGAGCGATTGGCCGGGCGCCTGTTCACCTTGAACGATCACCGCGTCGCCAATACCGTCGCAGATGAGCGAACCGATGCGGGAAGCGCCGATCAGCAGGTTTTGCTGGAAGTCAGCGGCGGAATCGTTGCTTGGCGCGAGCGTATCCTTGAGCAGGATCGGATGCCGTTCCTGCAAGCGTGCAGCGAGCAGGCGGAAAGAAGTCACGACGGGCAGATTCAATCCGTCGGCCACGGTGACGAAGCGGGCTTCTTTTGCCGCATTCACTTCGGCGATGGCTTTTTCGTCGCGTGGATCCAGGGCGACGACGCCGGATTGCTCGAGCACGATCTCCGGTTTGTAGTCGCCCAGCTTGTCGATTTTATGAGCGAGTGCGTCCCACTTTGTCTGGGAAGTTACGACACGGAAGGTCTCCTCGCCGCCGAGCGGAATACCCGTGATATTCAGCCGTTCCGAAGCGCGGCGCTTGTAGACAAAGGGATCGAATGAGAGCGCGGCGTCAAAGTCCTGGTCTGTGCTCGATTCGCCAAGGCGGGCGTTGTAACGCGCGACCAGCGCCTGTGCGACCGGGATCTCGTGCACGCTGTCTTCGGTGAGGGATACGCGGATGGTATCGCCGATGCCGTCGTTCAGCAGGGACCCAATGCCAATGGCTGATTTGATCCGGCCGTCCTCGCCATCACCGGCTTCCGTGACGCCGAGGTGGATCGGGTAATTCCAATCCGGCCCCAGTTCCGTCAGCCGCGCGACGAGCAGGCGATAAGCCTCGATCATCACCTTCGGGTTGCTCGCCTTCATCGAGAAGACAAAGGCGTGATAATCGAGGTGGCGGGCGATGCGGGCAAACTCGAGTGCGCTTTCAACCATGCCCAGCGGCGTATCGCCGTAGCGATTCATGATGCGATCACTCAGGCTGCCGTGATTTGTGCCGATGCGCATGGCGATGCCACGATCGAGGCAAAGCTGGACGAGCGGAGTGAACCGCTCGCGGATGCGTTCGAGTTCCGCTTCGTACTGCGCGTCAGTGTACTCAACGATCTTGAACTTCTTCGAATCCGCGTAGTTCCCCGGATTAATCCGCACTTTTTCCACCCACTTCGCTGCTTCCAGCGCGGCCTCGGGTTTAAAGTGGATGTCGGCGACGATTGGCACATCGCAACCACGTTCGCGCAGTCCGGTGACGATGTGCTCAAGATTCGCGGCGTCCTTCACCGTCGGCGCCGTGATGCGCACGATCTCGCAACCCACTGCCACGAGGTCGAGCGTCTGCTGAATGCAGGCGGCGGTGTCCATCGTATCGCACGTGAGCATCGACTGCACACGGATGGGATTGTCGCCGCCAACGGCGACCTTGCCGACGTGCACCACACGGGTGGTACGGCGTTGATAGCGATAGGGCGAAGGACAGTAATTCATCTAGTGCGGCGCGGGAGCGGGTGCAGGGATGGGAGTATTGGCGGCGGGCGATGATGCTTTAGCCGGATGATGACTGGCACCGCCGGAGAAAATGTCCAGATCCCCGACATCATAGAAGCAAATGAACAGCATGAAGCCGATGATGACTACCGTGCAGGCGGTCTGAATAATTTCGACGACGCGAACATTCACCGGACGGCGCCGGATGGCTTCAATGACTGACAGTGTGATGTGGCTTCCATCCAGCGGAGGAATGGGGAGCATATTGAGAATGGCGAGATTCACATTGAGGATGACGCTGAACCAGAGCGCCAGCCGCCAGCCGTCCTTGATCTGGAAGAGCGTGTAGTACATGCGGATCATCATTACCGCTCCACCCATTTGCTGAACGCCGACGTGCGATTTCTGGGAAGCAATGGTCGCAATTGTATCGATGATCGACATGCCGGCCTTTTCGATCTGCTGGGCCGGGCTCGGGTAATCCAGACGGGAGACGCCGCGCGGGTCGATGGAATGGCCGAAATTGTTCACGAGAATCACCCCGATACGAGGAATGTTGTCTTCCTCCGACGGTGCCGGCGTCATGGTGAGCTGAAGGGGCTTCCCATCGCGGATCACGTCCATCTGCAGGGGCTTTGTCCCATTGGCGCGGATTTGCTCTGTGAACTTGGCCGCAGATACAAAGGGTACTCCGTTGATCGCCGTGACGCGGTCACCAAGTTTGAGACCGGCTTTCTTTGCCGGCATGCCCTTGACCAGATCTCCGACAATGGCGTCGTGGGCGGTAAGTGGGCCGATTTCCTTGATCGTCACCTCTTTATCCTTACCGGTCCGCATGATCGTGAGCCGAAGGGCGAGTTGTTGCTCAGCCTCGATCAAATCCTCCGCGGTATAGATGTGCTTCCCGTTTACCGCAGTGACGACATCGCCGGATTGCAGGCCTGCTTGTTCAGCCGGGCTGTCCTTGTCCACCTCGGTGACGATCGGAGATGCCGCGGCAACGAGTCCGATCTGCCGCAACGCCTTCCGGCGCCAGAAGTTGGTGTCCGGAATAACCGGCTTCGGGTGAAACTCAAGCTCTTCATTGCCACGCTTGACCTTGAGGTCGATCGTGTCGCCCTCACTGGAAATGATTCGCCAGTGGACGCCGTCCTGTCCCATGCCTTCCCAGTGGTTTACCGGATGGCCATCGATGGAAACGATCGTGTCTCCCGGTTGCAAATGTTTCCCGTCGGCCGTGGTTGCCTCCTGCGCGGGAGAATTTGGCGCGATCGCACCGATCGTCGTCGTCCATTCGGCCTCCGTGACCGGCTTCCCTACGGCGGCGACGATGAAGGCGAAGAAAACGGCGACCAGGAACGAAAAGAGCGGTCCGGCAAACGCCACGATGATCCTGTCCAGCGGCGTGGTCGGCGGGAGCTGATCGTGAGGAGTGTCACTCTTGCCCTCAACGGTATCCATCGCCGCCATCTGTGGCAGCTTGACGAACCCGCCAAAAGGAATCGTGCCGAGGCTGTACCACACGCCACCGATCTTCTTCTTCCAGATCGCTTTGCCAAACCAGATGCCGAATTCTTCGATCACGAGGCCCCGCCATTTTGCAGCGAGAAAGTGGCCGAGTTCGTGAACGACGATCATCAAATTGAAGACGACGATCACCAGGAGGAAGGTGAGGACAGGCAGGACGAAGGACATGATGATGGAAAAGAAAGAGACAGGAATGCCGCCGGGCGTTCAAAACTGGCGGACCTTGACGCGGCCCGCGGCTGGCGGGGCGTCCTCGAGTACAGAGATCGGTATTTCCGTGGTCATTGGCGCCTGGGAGGCATCAGGAGGCGAGCAATTCCGCCGCCCGGGTGCGAGCCCAGGAATCGGCATCTAGGATAGCATCCAGGGCGGGCTGCGCAACCGCCTGGTGTTCATGCATCACCTGATCGACTGTCTTCCAGATGGCTGGGAAGGAACAGCGCCGGTCGAGGAAAGCAGCGACGGCGACCTCGTTGGCGGCGTTGAAAACGCCCGGCAGGGTGCCTCCGGTTTCGCCCGCCCAGCGGGCTAGATCAATTGCAGGGAAATCCGCACGGCGAGGGGCTTCGAAATCCAGCTTGGCCAGGGTCGCGAAATCGAGCGGACGCAGCGTGTTCGGCACCCGTTCCGGCCAGGTCACGGCGTACTGAATGGGGAAGCACATATCCGTCACGGAAAGCTGGGCGAGGATGGAGCCATCGATGAATTCCACCATGGAATGGATGATCGACTGGGGGTGTACGATCACGTCCACACGCCCCATCTCCACATCGAAGAGCCAGCGGGCTTCTATCATCTCGAGCCCTTTGTTGAAGAGCGTGGCGGAATCGATCGTAATCTTGGCGCCCATGTTCCACGTCGGGTGTTTGAGTGCCTGTTCCGGCGTCACCCCGGCGAGTTTCTCGGCCGGCCAGGTGCGGAATGGACCACCGCTCGCTGTGAGAATGAGCCGTTTGACGTCCGCCGGTTCGCGTCCTTCGAGACACTGGAAAATGGCGTTATGCTCGCTATCGACAGGTAGCACTTTCACACCCTTGCGGCGGGCGGCTTCCATGACCTGCTCGCCGGCCATGACGAGGATCTCCTTACTCGCCACGGCGATATCTTTGCCGGCTTCAATTGCCGCAAGAGCCGGGCGTAGTCCCGCCGTTCCGACAATCGAGATGAGGACGAGGTCCGCTTCCGGCATCTGTGCGAGTTCACACAGGGCCGCCTCGCCGACGAGGAGGCTGGGGATGCGGCGCAATCCTTCACCACCGCTGCGGTTTGGGACGGCTTCGAGGAGTTCGAGTGTCTTGCGGCCGGCTTCCAGATCTGAAATCGCCGCGTGAATGGGCCGCCATTCCGCGATCTGACGGGCAAACTTTTCCGCGCTGCGGTTTGCAGCCAGCCCCACAACCTCCATCCGATCCGGGATATCGCGCGCCACTTTGAGCGCGCTTTCACCGATGGAGCCGGTGGAACCAAGAATGACAACGCGGCGTTTCTTCATCGGGCGGGCTGCGGTTTCGGTACGCAAAAGATTACGCAGACGCGCGGATTGGGGGCAATTCTCATCGTCGTTATTGGACCAGCTTCACGAAGCGCAGGTAAAAGAAGAGCAGGGGGGCAGTAAAAAGGATCGAGTCGATCAAGTCGAGAGTTCCGCCAATGCCGGGAAGCATGCTCCCGGAATCTTTCACATCGCAATTCCGTTTCAGAATCGATTCCGCCAGGTCGCCAATGATCGCGGCGAAACCGAGAACGATTCCGAGCACGATGGCGTCGAATTGATTCAAAAGCGACAACTTGCCGGGCATAATGGCCAGCAGTCCGCAAGCGCCGCCCGTGGAGAAGGCGAGGGCTCCGAAGAAACCTTCCCAGGTTTTCTTCGGTGAAATGTGAGGGATGAGCGGATGCTTGCCGATGAGTGATCCGGTGACGTAAGCGCCCATGTCCGAGAATTTTGTAACGACCACGAGCCACAGCACGTACCACTGGCCGGTGACGTGCCCATTGGAGAGATCGCGCGGGGAGAGGAAGATGATCTTCGTGAGGAACGAGAACATCCACGGCACGTAAAAGAGTCCGAAGACCGTGTAAGCCATCGTCTCGAGCGGAGAGATGTCCCGTGTCTTCTGGAACATCTGCCGCGCAAAAACCACCAGCATAAACAGCAATAGCGCAAAGACTTCGAAGTCGTAAGTGCGGGTGGCGAAGGGCATCGTTTCCGCCCCGGTGGGAAGCCGTCCGAAGTAATAAAAGCTGCCCGTGCAAAAGAGCCCGCCGCACAGCATGCCAATGATCTTGAAATTCGGCAGCTTCTTGTGGTCGAGCATCGTGTAATACTCCCACAGGCCGAGGAGGGCCAAACCGCTCACCAGCACGACAAATCCCGGCACGAATCCGCTAAAGATGATCCAGAGCGCCACGGTCCAGAGCGCCAGGGACGAGCCAAGGCGGCGGAGGAAGATGAGTTTGCGTTCAGTCATCGGTTATGGGTTTCGGGCGGGGGAGAATCCGCGAGTGCGGAGATAATGGCAAGCCTGTGCGTGTGTACTGGCCGTAGGATGGGACCATATAGGACCAATGGGACTCATGGGACCTATGTGTTAGGAAGCGGCGCTTACGGTGAGTTACGCCTGAGGGGCTTGCTGCGGCTGCGGTTCCGGGGCTGGTGTCTCCACTTTTGACGTGTTGCTCAGTTCCGCGAGGTGCCGCGCGAAAACATCCTCCAGCTCGCGGAGACGTGTGAGCATCGGCTCGTACAGTTTGCGCTGGGCGGTGCAGAAGCTCTGGAAGGGTGCGAAAGTGGCAGCGAGTTCCTGATAAAAGCGGTCGATAGAATGGCGGAGATGATCCTCCACACCGGCTAGCGTGGAGTCCCGTTTGTCGTCCATCTGTTTCCGAAACTCCGAGAGGATCTGTTTGCGCTTCCAGACGGCGATGATCGTGCCCGCGGCGATACCGGTTCCGGCCAGGATGCCCGTCACGTCGAAGACGGCGCTGTGGGCGACGATGGCGATCACTGTGGCGACGCCACCAGCGGCTGCAACACCGGCGGGTACTCGCAACCAGTTGGCCGTGTCCTCGAAAAGCTTTCCAAGCTGCTGCTCGACCTGCTGAGATGTGCCGCGTTCCAGCAGGGTTAGCTCGATCTTCCGCAGGAGTTCGTCGCGTTGCTTGAGGAAATCCGGAAGAGTGGCCGCACTGCGGGCGTTATCGGAGAAATTGCGATGGAGGGTGTCGTGAAGCTGCTGCCACACAGACCGGAGATCGCCTTCGAGGAGTTCGAGAGAATTGCCGATCTGCCGTTGCAAAGTCTCGCGCAACTGGACCTCGAGCTTCTGCTGGAAGTCGTAACGCCAGTCGCCCTTGTTCAGGATGAGCTTGATCGTATTGGGCAGCGTGAGGCGCTCCAGAAGCAGCTCTTCGCCGCGTTTCGCCGCGCGGTCATAGCTCTGGGAAAGCGTCCAGACAACACCACCAAGCTGCCGCACGCTCTGGTCCTTGCGTGCGATTAGGCTGTTGTCGAGTTCGGCGAGCCGCTGGGTGTCGCGCTCAACGATATCCATCGCCTCGCGCACTTTGGCGCCCAATTCCCGCAGGATGACCTGTGCCGTCTGGCAGACGCTGCGCAGTTTGCCGACGCGCGCCTCGCCGCTCGTGATCTCCTCATTGATGTAGCGCTCCAGTTTGTCGAAGCCGGTTTCGGCCAGGGCCACACTGATCGCAGCCGGGTCGGAACTGCTCGTTTTGGCAATGAGCGCCTTCTTGGCTGAGACTGGGAAAATGGGGCAGCTATGGCCGAGTTTCTCGAGCATCGTTTGCTCGAGGTGCTTGGAGACGGCGGCGATTTCCTCCGGAGCTCGCAGGTCGGCCTGTTGCAGGACAAAGATGAGCCGTTTCAGCCACCGCTTATTGATGAGCTTGAGAAACTCCCACGCGCTCGCCACCCACGGATTGGTGGCGGAAAAGACGAAAAGCACGAGATCGGCCAGCGGCACGAATTGCTCCGTGATCGTCTGATGCTCCGCGACAATGGTGTTCGTTCCCGGAGTGTCGACGATATTGAAATCGCGCAGGAACGGCGCCTGCCGGTAGCACTCCGCGAGGCGGTCGGAGACGTGGACGGTACGATCTTCCTCGCCGTATTTGAAGACGTAGACTTTGTCCGTGGCGGGAAGGACGTCGACCTTGCAGAATTCGCGGCCGAAGAGAGCGTTCAGGAGCGACGACTTGCCGGCCTTCACTTCACCGGCGACGACAAAAAGGAAAGGGTCTCGCAGGCTTTGCTGGAGGCTCTGCAGCGTGGAGACGGTCTCCCCGGGCGCGCGAAGGTCCTGCGCGAGCGTGGCCAGCGTTCCCAGCGCGTTTCCGAGTTCAGCGCGGGTCTGGAGATAGGCATCGGCGATCATAGAGCGCGCCTTTTGTTGAAGGTCATCGGGCCTGTGGCGAGCGAAAAATGGCGCTGGGACGTGTGCTCAGGCGGAAAGAGGGTCGTCCACGAAAAAACACGAAGGCTCGAAAGGAAGTATTTGCTCTGCTTCCGTCCAGCGCATCCCACGGGCGTCAGTCGAAACTCAATGTGCTGCTGTCGCTGGAGCAGGAGCGCCCTTCACCGGACTCTCCGCCGGTTTTGCCGAGGTCTCACTCTTCGCAGGTGCGGCAGATTCTCCGGCGGCCGCGGGTTTCGCTGCCGTTTTGGCCTTCGGCACGACCGGCCGGTCCATGGCCAGAAGTTCCGAGACGGTGACAAACTTGAAGCCCTTGGCAATCAAGGTGTCCAGCGTGGCCGGCATGGCGTCCACGGTGGTCTTGTGGATGTCGTGAGACAGGACGATGGAGCCGGGAACGGTGTGTTTGAGGATCTCGCTTTCGACGTGCTCGGAATTGCGATACTTCCAGTCCTCCGGGTCGACGTCCCACAGGATGATCTTGTAGCCGAACTCGCCGTTGCACCAGCGCTGCTGGCGTTGTGTAAAGGCGCCGTATGGAGGGCGCATCAGCTTCGGCACCACGCCGCAGGCATTGACGATTGCATCCTGCGTCTTCTGCAACTGCTCCTTCACGGAGGCATCGGTCATCTTGGAAAGTTGCGGATGCGACCAGGAGTGATTTCCCACTTCGTGGCCTTCGGCGACGATCCGTTTTACAAGCTGCGGGTATTCTGCCGCGCATTCGCCGACGAGAAAGAAGGTCGCCTTGATCCCGCGCTGCTTGAGCATATCGAGCAGCCGAGGGGTATTCTGGGCATGTGGCCCATCGTCAAAGGTCATCGCGATGTACGAGCCGTCGACATGGCACTGGCTGTAAGTGATCTTTGGGCTTGCCGTGCCTGCGGGAGCTGGTGTCGCCGGCGCTGCTGCCGCGGGATTTGCCGGCGCCGGAGTCGCTGGGGCAGCTTGGGCGGGTTGTGGTTGTGGGACAGGAACTGCGGTCGGAGTTTCGGCGCAGGCAACGAAAAGTGGCATCAACGCCGACAGGAAGCAGGCGGTAGGGAGAATACGGGCCATGGCTTAAAAGGAAAAGCGAGTGAGCAGGTGACGACGAATCGACGCGAATCGAGAAAGATGCAAGGAAGGATGGAACCCACGAATTACACGAACTTCACGAAAAAAGAAGAAACATCGTGAGACCGGAGATGCCGCCCCGTTAATTGAAAAAGAGTAAATCGAAGACTCGGAACATGGCGCGTGTCCCGCTCCGCTGACTTGCCTGATCAAGAGACGCTGGCTCGGCGGCCATCGTCTCTCGCCCCACGCGACACAGGGGTGTCGCCCGAAAGTGCGTTACCCCACGGAGAGAGGTAACGAGGACCTCCTCAAAATCCGCTTCAGGTTAAACGAATCTTTCCAGGATCACGCCCAATTTTTGCACCGTTTCCTGGGGCCACCACTTACGATCCGTGACCAAAGCGCTGTCCAGCGCCCGGTGTTCAGGCCAATCCGGCACGGTCGGGATTTGTGGGATGACTTTGAGGAGTAACTTCTTGGCGGTTTCGGCATTGGCGACCAAATGTCCCCAAACGGCATCCGCCGTCACCGCCTCCTCTTCCACCTTCCAGCAATCGTAATCCGTGATCATGGCCATGGTAGCGAGGGCGATTTCCGCTTCGCGCGCCAGTTTAGCTTCGCCCAGGTTTGTCATCCCGATGACGTCGAATCCCAGATGGCGATTTGCCTCGCTCTCCGCACGGGTGGAGAAGGCCGGACCGTCCATGTTCACATAAGTTCCGCCATTGTGCGCGGGAAGGTCCAGATCGACCGCGGCTTTGGCGATCAAGTGACGCAGAGGCGCGCTGATGGGTTCGGCAAAAGCGATGTGGGCGACGATGCCGCTACCGAAGAAAGTATGTTCCGAGCGCCGGCTCGTCCGATCGAAAAATTGGCTGGGCAGCACGATGTGCCGCGGGGCGTAGCGTTCCTGAAGGCTGCCAACAGCCGTGACACAAATAATCCAGCGCACGCCGAGCGAACGCAGGGCAAAGATATTCGCGCGATGATTGAGCTCATGCGGCATGATCCGATGCCCCCGGCCGTGCCTTGGCAGGAAATAAACCTGACGGCCTGCAATGCGTCCTCCAAAGATCGCATCAGATGGCGCGCCCCACGGAGTGTCGATGTGATGCTCCGATGGTTCCGTAAGACCTTCGATCTGATAGAGGCCGCTGCCTCCGATGATGCCAATGGCTGCTTCTTGCATCGGGCGAACGTAGGAGCGCTGCCTCCGGGAGGAAAGCCGGGATTGAATCCAAGTGCCCAATTTCGGGTTAACGGATGGCGAAACAAGCGTGCTGCTTGATTCTGGAACGAGCGGTGGCCGCGCGGCTCCTTATGATCTTTTACCTAAGAATTTCTTCTCGCTTCATTGGTGGAATCCCGTTTATCCACGGGATTTCCGTTCATGGAATCGCCCCAAGTTCAGCTTGAAGTCCTCAAAAGAGGTTCCGCCCAGATCATCAGCGAAGAAGAGTTGCTCGCCAAACTCCGGCTTGGCCGCCCGCTGAATGTCAAACTGGGTGTGGATCCGACTGCGCCTGACATCCACCTCGGATTCACGGTAGCGCTGACCAAACTTCGGCAATTCCAGGATTTCGGCCACAACGCCATTCTCATCATCGGCGATTTCACGGCGATGATCGGTGACCCATCCGGACGATCGAAGACGCGCCCGCAGTTGACGCACGATCAGGTGATGATAAATGCGACGAGCTTCCAGGCGCAGGCTTTCAAGATTCTCGATCCCACGCGGACGAAGACGATCTTCAATGGCGAGTGGTTTGAGATGATGACCTTTGACGAGGTGATGAAGCTCAATTCGCGCGTGACCATGCAACAGATGCTGCAGCGCGAGGATTTCCGGAAGCGGATCGATGCCGGAGAACCCGTGCATCTTCACGAGATCCAGTACCCGATCATGCAGGGGTGGGATTCAGTGATGGTGAAAGCTGACGTGGAACTCGGCGGAACCGACCAGCTTTTCAATATCCTCGTCGGTCGCGATCTTCAGCGCGAGGAAGGACAGCATCAGCAGGTGGTCTTCCTTCTGCCGTTGCTCGTGGGCCTGGATGGCGTCCAGAAGATGTCGAAGAGCTATGGAAATTATGTGGGGGTCTCGGAGCATCCGAATGACCAGTTCGGGAAGCTTATGAGCATCTCGGATGAGACCATGGTTACTTACTATGCACAACTGCTTGGCGAAGCATTGCCGGACGGACATCCGATGGATGTGAAAAAGCAACTCGCGTTTCGAATCGTTGAGCGGTTCCACTCGAAAGAAGCGGCGGTCGCGGCCGAGGACTATTTCGTGAATCAGCGCCAGAGACGAGATTTAGCAAACTTGGATCTCCCCAAGGTTACGTTTGAAGGCGTCCCTTCCGATCTGATTTCGATTGTTGTATCGGCATTCGATCAAATCGGGATCAAGAAGTCTCGCGGCGATGTTCGCCGACTCATCGAGCAGGGAAGTGTGCAACTTCGCGGCGAAAAGATTACCGATCCCAAGGCGACTCCCACTTTCAATTCAGGCGACGACCTGCGCCTCGATAAGAAAAACCAAGTTCGCATCGCATGAGCACTGCACCGGAGGGCAGGATCGTTTCCCAGCAATCGGACCAGGATAACGATCACCTCAAACTGCTCTCTATCTTCCACTATGTCGTGGGAGGGCTGTCTTGTTTTTGTGCCTGTGTTGCGTTGATCTACGTTTTTGCGGGCTTTGCTTTCGTAGCTGCGTTTGAGCCCATGAAGCGTCAGCTCACGGAAAATCAGACGCTGCCATCGGTGGCGTTTGGCTGGATCTTTATTGTGCTCGGCGCCCTTTTCTTTGTCGTCGGCCAGATCGTCGGTATTTCGATCATCATGGCTGGCCGATTTATCGATAAGCGGATCCGTTACACCTTTAGTTTTGTGGTGTCGTGTATCGAGTGCCTCTTCATGCCTGTCGGTACGGCGCTAGGCATTTTCACCATCCTCGTTTTGTCGAGGGATTCGGTGAAGGCGCAGTTCAATAGAGCCTGAGTGCGGATCCGCACTTACTGCCCGGAAGGGCTGCTGCACAGCAGCTCCGGGCGACACGCCGAGCATCGGGCGCTGGCTAAAACGCGAGGCGACGTCTAGTGCCGATGCTTATCCGGTCGCGCGGGGCTCGTTTGCGCGGGAGCAATACGGTTCCCTTGCGCGTCGTAATCTTCTACCCCGCTCAGTTTGTCTCCACGGTAAACAAAGATGCGTTTCCCCAGGGCGCGTCCATCTGCTCCGGAATATGCCGCTTCCACGATGTGGTCCGCCGCATCGCGCGTGTAAGTTTCCTTGTAATGTACGCTGCCTTTCTGGTCGTAGTGAATCGCTCCCAAAGCAAGATTCCGTTCATCCAGCAAGTAAGTCACTTTCCGCAGCACCTTTCCCTTGGCGTTCGTTACGGTTTCCTCCGCTGTCCTCTGATCCGGATCCACGATGGTCGTCGATTTTGAACCGTCCTCCCAAAGTTTGGTGGTGGCTTTAATGACACCAGCCGCATCTCCTTGTCCAAAAGCAGGGACGAGGGGCGCGGCTAGAATGGCCAGGCAAAGGAGGAACGTGCTTTTCACGGGAGTTATACTAACGTTTTTCGCCTTTCTGTCATGGGCAATTACCGCTCAGGAAGCGGCTGCCATTTCTTCGATCGGAACTTCTTCGCCCCGATGGCGGTGGAACTGGAGATCGTAAAGCCGCCGGTAATAGCCGCTCTTTTCGATGAGCTCGTTATGAGTTCCGATTTCCTTGATTTGGCCATGTTCCATCACGACGATCTGATTCGCGTTTTGGATCGTGGAAAGCCGATGGGCAATGGCAATGACGGTCCGTCCTTCCGCGAGTTTGTCCAGCGCCTTCTGAATCTGTACTTCGCTCTCCGAGTCAAGCGCGCTCGTCGCCTCGTCCAGGAGAAGAATCGGGGCATTTTTTAACAACGCTCGAGCAATTGAGAGACGCTGTTGCTGACCGCCGGAAAGCAAGCAACCCTTGTCGCCAATGACGGTTTCATAACCATGTGGTTGCTGGAGAATAAAGTCATGGGCATAAGCCGCCTTTGCCGCCGCCTCCACTTCGGCTTGCGTGGCATCCAGCCGCCCATAGCGGATATTATTCGCGATCGTATCGTGAAAGAGGAAAGTATCCTGGGAAACCGTCGCGATGTTCTCTCTCAGGGAAGCTTGAGTGACTGTGCGAATCGGGTACCCATCGATCTTCACTGCTCCAATTTCCACCTCATATAACCTCTGGAGCAGGGAAAAAAGAGTGCTCTTGCCCGCGCCACTGGCTCCAACCAAGGCGCATCTGGTCCCCGCAGGGATCGTCAGTTTGATATTCTCCACCGCCAATTTGTCGTGGCCGTAACCAAATGTGACTCCATCAAAATGGATATCGCCCTGCGCTTTTGGCAAAGTGACCGCTTCGGGCGCATCTTGAATGGCGGCTGGGCGATCCAGCAGTTCGAAAACCTTGGTCGTTGAAGCCAGGCACTTCTGCATCGTGAGCTGGATCCGGCTGAGCGCCTTGAAGGCCGGATAGAGCATCATCATGCCGCCGGCGAGCGACAGGAAGGTCTTAAACGCCAGATGATAGTGCCAGGCCCATACGAGAGCGATGGCCACACCGAAAGAGGCGATGGTTTCCACCAGCGGTCCGCTCATTTCCAGGGCTTTCCGCCAGCGCATGACGAAGCGCATGATCTGCCGGTTGGCGGCATTGAATCGCTCGGATTCGAAATCCTCCCGGGCATGCGTCTTCACCACGCGAATCCCCGAAAATGCCTCGTGCATCACGACCATGAGCATGGCGGCTTCTTCTTCTTCGTTTGCGCCAGCCTTGCGCACTTTCTTGCTCACAAATACGACCGGTAAGAGGCAGAGCGGGAAGATGATAAATGACGTGAGGGTGAAGCGCCAGTCGAGCCAGAAAAGTGCGCCCAAGCCGGAGACGATGGTGATGGGCTGTTTGACGATATCGCTGGAAATGCTCGTCAGCGCGGTTTGCGCCATGCGCGTCTGGTTGAAGACGGTCTGAACCAGTTCGCCCGCCTTGGATTTGTTGAAGAACTCCATCGACTGGCCCAGCGTGTGCCGGAAGACCTGCTGGCGGATGTCATCGAGCACCCGCACGCTGACCCACAGCATGTAATAGGAGTTGAGATACGAGCAGAGCCCGCGCAGGAGCATCAGAAGAGGGATGGTCGCGCAGATGGCGAGAACGATCCAAACAGTGCTCTCAAACTGGAGGTGGGCGAGATTCGGAAACCATTTCTCCAGCCATTTCACGATCCCCGGGGTCTTGGTGACCTCATGACTCTCGAAGACCGCGCCAGCGACGTATTGCACATCGAAGACGAGCAGCGCCTGCACAGCGCCGAAGAGCGCACCGAAGAGGATTCCCAGGAAGAAGCGGAAACGGTATGGCTTCAGGTAGGAAAAGAGGCGCTGATACGGTTCGCGGCTCGCGTGAACGAAATCCCAAAACGACATTTTGGAGATGTCCTTGCGGGAGATCTTTTTGGCGGATTTGGCTGGCTGCATTGAGAAAATGGGTGGCGCTCCTGGGCTCCCGCGACGGATTTTTTAGGATGCGGGAAGCGTGGCCGATGTTTTGAAGAGGGAATCCGTAGCATGGATGACCAGTTCGGTCGAGAGCCGGTCCATGGGGGCGCCTTTCATGCGCGGCTCGAATTCCGTGACGGGAGCGTCGGGTCTGGACGCGGATAGAATGACGGCCGATGGGTGGCGTGGCCGCCAATGGAAGGGGTTTGTCGGCCCAAAAAGGGCGATCTGGGGCGTGCGGAAAGCCGCGGCGAAGTGCACCATCGCGGTGTCGCAGGAGACCACGAGCCGCGCTTTCTGGGCCAGGGCGGCGAGTGTCAGCAGGTCCAGTGTGCCAGAAAAAACGGTGAAAGCGCCTCGTGGCGTGCCAGCTTGCCTGGACACGCTCGCGGCAATTTCCGCGAGATGCGCCTTTTCAAAGGGATCTGTTCCGCCGGTCATCACACAATCCAATCCTAGCGTGTTCCGGATGTGGCTGATGACTTCGGCCCATCGCTCCGGCAACCAGTATTTTTCCGGCCGAGCCGTCCCGGGATGGATCAGGACAGAGGGACAGGCGATCCCTGCCGCAACGAGGCGCTTGGTTGCATCCGCGGCGGAAGCGGACGGAATCGCGAGGCGGGGCTCCGGTAAATCCGCGCGCTTGACGCCGAGCGGCTCCAACAGATCCGCGTAATGATCTGCGGTATGCGCGGTGCGGACCGCGGAATCGACGAAGCCGTTGTAGACGAGCGACCGGAGCCGTTTCTTTCGCACCCATTCAAACGTCACCCGGCGTGGCGCCCGCGAAAACGCGGTGGCCAGTGCGGAGCGATCGGTTCCGGTGAAATCCAGTACCGCGTCCCACGGTCCGGTCAGCACCTGCTGCCACGGCGTCCAGCCACGGCCTGGGCCGAAGACGACGCCCGCCGACAGATCGGGCAGAGCAGGAAGAAGAGCGGCGGCGGCTCCGTAAGCGGCTACGGTGATTTGCGCTTCTGGCTTCACTTGCCTCAGAGCGGCGAGCGCCGGAGTCGTAAGAATGAGGTCCCCGATCCGTTTGAGCTGCAGGGCGAGGATTCTCAACTCCCGGCTCCTTTCCTGCCCAACGCGGTGCCGTAGGCTTCAAGGAGCCTTTTGTGGAAGTGACCCCAGGTAAAGTGATTGGCGACCCGCTCGCGGCCCGCCACGCCAAATCGTTGGCAAAGATCCCGGTCGCGATGGAGTTTCTCCAGAGCAGTGGCCAGCGCAGCAGGATCGTCGGGCGGGATGATCAGGCCGTTCACGCCATCGAGCACGACGTCTCCAGCCTCACGCGTTGTAATTTGCGGAAGTCCGCACGCCGCTGCCTCATACGTTGCCTTGGCGCTCCCTTCGCAACTTGAAGGGAAAACATGGACTGCAGCCGAGCGGTAGACTTCTTCGACCTTGGGTACGAACCCCAGCACCGTTACCGTGCTGTCGGCATATTTGTTCAGCGCAGGTTGAATCTCTTCATGCGCCGTGCCGGCGAGGACCAGCTCGGCATTGGAAAGTTTGAGGGAATGCCAGGCCTCGAGCAGATGGTGCACGCCTTTCCGCTGAATGAGCGCACCGACAAAAACCGCGCGGAACACTTCGGGCGGTGCCGGAGCTGGCGTGAAGCGCTGGATATCGACCCCGCGATGGTGCCGGAAAAGTTTCTCCTTTGGTACACCAGCCGCGAGGAACGTCTCTTCGGCTTTTTCGGAAAGTACCAGGAGCAGATCCGCCAGGTCGTATTCCTCGAGCATCTGCTGGCGCGTGATGAGCAGGCGATTCTTCCAGCCTTGCCAGCCGCGCGCCTCGGCCCGTTCGCGCTCGCTTTTGGTCAGACGGGCGGGTTTCGTCTTTCCTTTGTGGCGATGCCAGGTGGGGATCTCCATGATCGTTGGAATACCGCGCTTCTGCGCTTCGCGCAGGGTGCGCACGCATTCTCCCGACCACCCGTGAAAGAGATCATACCCCCCGCGTGCAACTTCCTTCGCCGCCGCTGCGTCGAGCGCATGTTTCTTTGCGCCGTAATAGTATTCGCTGCCGAGCCCGGAGAGGAGCCGCACCGGATGCCATCGCAGTGTCCGGATGCGCTGCGGAGGGATCTCCTGCTGACGGTCTTCGAAGGCGAGAGCCTTTCCAAGGCATCCCGCCCTGTAAGCCGCGCGCAACGACTCCAGCGCGACGGCGTCAAGTCCCGGTCCGCCGATGCGGGCGGAGGTGGCGTAGAGGAGATTTTTCGGAAGATCCAAGGCCGCGGAGTGTATGCCAGCCTCGGCGCGTGACAAGTGAGAGCGGAGCCGGTGGCGTCCTGATAAACTTCACGCGGAGGCGCGGAGACGCGGAGGGGGAGAGGATTTTTGGGGATTCAGGGGTTGGTAAAGAATGCGAATGCCTTCGTGTACCATCAATCATTGTAGGCATGGCGTCCCACAACCGATGGAGCATCCCCTCAATTTTACTCCAAGTGCTTCAAGAGCATCATCAGTAGCATTGATCCAAGCAGGAAAAGAAGAGCCGGAAGAAAGAATCGAAAAACTGTCTTCCAGACCGATGTCATTGAAACAGATTTAAAAACGTCCCGCTCCCGCGACCGACGCAACAATTCTGCTTGGTCAAAAGATGCCTGGCCACCCGAAGCAATCAATTGTCCGACCAAATCGAGTTCGGCGCGATATGCCTCTTGTTGAAGTGCGTCTGAAAACCGCCCAAGTATGTTGGCGTGCTTTCTCCGCCCAATATATCGACCACCGGTAAAGGTGGCGGTTTGGACTGTGCTTCGCGAGGATGGCAAGATTTGTTGCCAAAGAATACATAACATCCGCGTCTCCGTGTTTCGCAGCAACGCGAGTTTTCTGAAGGGACTCATCACATCCCGTTTGTAGTGTTTCCAAAGATTTTCGCTTCGGTGCAGGCATCTTCGCTATCTATTTAGATTCAGTCCTTGGATATAGGACGTCATTGGCGCCGGAGATGAGTTTTCCAAAATCCGTTTGCGGCTTCAAACTTATAAACGCGACAAGGGAGAGCACCATGGCGCCGATGAGTCATCGCCAATTTACCCTCTACTCGACGTGGCAGTCAGCAGTCAGAGCTGTAGATCGATGATCAAAGTCAGCATTGCTGTAATAGCGGGGGCTAATGCGCTTTTCATATTGGGCCAAGCCAGATTTTGGCGACGACGAAAACCGCTCATGCCCTCTTGAGGGGGCAATCACCCACTAAAATCCATTTTCAGGTGAAACCTTGTCGGTGAACATGCGCCTTCGTACTCTGCGCTCCCGTACATGCCGACCATACTTGCATCTGCTGCCCTCCCTGGGTCCGGGCCCAGTTTGTGGCTGGCGATTCCCTTTGTTCTACTCCTCGGGCTCATCGCCACGGGGCCGCTGCTTTTTCGCCATTTCTGGATACGCTACTATCATCTTGTAGCGGTCGGGCTCGGGGCCATCACAGCAGGTTACTATTTATTCGTGATCAAGGAGCCCAAGCCGCTGCTGCACGTGGCCGAGGAATATGTGAGCTTTATTGCGCTCATCGGTTCTCTCTACGTGATTTCGGGCGGCATTCACATCCGGGTGAAAGGTGAGGGAACACCGGCGGTCAATTGCCTTTTTCTTTTCATCGGGGCTGTGGTTTCCAATCTCGTCGGCACCACCGGGGCCTCGATGCTCTTTATTCGTCCGTGGATCCGGCTCAATCGCTACCGGATCACCTCGCACCACATCGTCTTTTTCATCTTCATCGTAAGCAATGTTGGGGGCGGTCTCACCCCGATCGGTGATCCACCGTTGTTTCTCGGCTATCTGAAAGGCGTGCCATTCTGGTGGGTGCTGGAGCACTGCTGGGAGGCTTGGGTGATTGGGGTTGGTGGGCTGATCGCCATCTTTTACGTGATTGATCGCCGGAATTTCCTGCGGGCGCCGAAGGAGGTGCGTGAAAGCCAGACGGAACACGAAGAGTGGCATTTCGATGGTCTGCGCAATGTCTGGTTCCTCGGCCTCGCGCTGGCCGGCGTCTTCCTCCCGATCGGCTGGCGCGAAGGGGTGCTCGTCGCTGCGGCGGCTGGTTCCTGGTTCTCCACACCGAAGAAAGTGCACCGGGCGAATGGCTTCGATTTTCATCCCGTGAAGGAAGTGGCGTGGCTCTTTGCCGGGATTTTCGCCACCATGATCCCCGCGCTGCAATGGATGGAATTGCACGCGGGGGAACTCGGTGTGCGAACGCCAAACCAGTTCTATTGGCTGACCGGAAGCCTCTCCGGCATCCTGGATAACGCGCCCACTTATCTCGCCTTTCTCGCCGCGGCTTTTGGTCTGACGGAACTGGATCTCGATCAGAAGAGCGATGTCATTGCTTTCGCGACGGAACATCATCACATCCTTATCGCCATTTCCGTCAGCTCGGTCTTTTTTGGTGCGATGACCTATCTCGGGAACGGCCCGAACTTCATGGTGAAAGCGATTGCCGATGCACAGAAAGTGGAAGCGCCCGGATTTCTCAGCTATATCCTGCGCTATTCCCTGCCGATCCTGCTGCCCTTTCTTGTGCTCGTAAGCATCCTTTTCTTTTCGCCGTGGCGGGTATTCTAGGAGCCAAATATGTTTACAGGTATCGTCGAAGAAACAGGTGAAGTGCTCGGTCTCAACCGTTCCCCGGAAGGTGCGCGGCTCATGATTCGTGCCGCAGAGATCGTTCCCGGACTGCGTGCCGGAGATAGCGTGGCAGTGAACGGGTGCTGCCTGACCCTTACGACGCAAAATGGGAGGGCGCTGTCTTTCGATCTGCTCAACGAGACGCTCCAGCGAACGAATCTCGGAAAGCTTGCCGCGGGCGCACCAATCAATCTCGAGCGTGCCATGGCTGCGGACGGTCGCCTCGGAGGACATTTCGTCCAGGGCCATGTCGACTGCACGAGCGAGGTGCTTCGTTTCGAGCCTTCCGGAGCGGACCACCGATTGGAAGTGGCTCTGCCACCGGAGTTCGCGCAGCTCGTGGTTTTCAAGGGATCCATCGCGATCGACGGCATGAGCCTCACCATCGCGGAACTCGGCGAGAATAGTTTCACCGTCTGGATCATTCCGCACACGATCGCGGTGACCAATCTGCGCACCCGGCGGCCCGGCGATCGGGTGAACCTCGAGTTCGACTTACTGGCCAAGTATCTCGATCGAATGATGACGCTCCGTGGCTGGCCGGCAACAAAAGGCCAATTTTGAATCGAGTTTCGTACTCGAATGGAATATAGTCCCGCTATGCGAGCCTCCACCCTTTCCACTGCTTCGATGATCCTGACGTCCTTGTTCGTCGGCGGATGTGCGCACGTCGCGAATGTTGCTCACGTAAAGCCCGCCGCACCGACAGTGGATACGGCAATGGTCGACCTCGGAGGGGGCGCTTCGGAGGCGACGCTTGAACACGGGCGTGAGATCTTCACCACGCGGTGTGCGACGTGTCACGCCGCATACCCGGTATCGAGTCACTCGACGATCGAATGGCACCGGATCGCCGACGAAATGGCTGATCGCACCAAGCTGACGCCGGAAGAGAAGTCGGCGATGCTGGACTACATCGCGGCGGCGAACGCCGCGAGGCTTGCCTCGCGCTGAGGGGAAGGGCTGCCGCCGAACGGGTGGCCAGGGAGTGAGCGTCAGTTGATTACGAGCGTCGCGGCGCTCCAGCAATCGGCGAGCATCGCATCTCGCCGGACACGTGCCTCGTCGAGGCACTTCGTGCGGAGAGAGCGGCGGATCCGCTCTTTCGTATAGGGCGTGGGATGAACGACGAAGTGAATGAACCACGTCCCATTGTTGTTCCAAAGATGATGATTCGGATTCTCGGGATTCACCCGAACGGAGAGTTGCGGAATGAGATTGTTCACAGGTCAACGGAGCAGGTTTTGCGAAAGCCTTCAGCATATGTGCTGAAATGTTGCTTCAATTTAACCTTTTCGATTTGAATGGCAAGGGGATTTTGGTCGCCTTGTGGAATGCTCTGGAAAGTCCATGAACAGAGGGTTTGCGAGAGGGGGGTGTATTTCGGAACAGATAAATCGGTTGGATGATTTGACGTTTTCGGCTGTGCTTTCCGTCGCTGTGCGCGGCCTCGCCCTCTTTGCCTTTTTCCGCGAAACAACAACCCATATGGAAAGTAAAAGTCCGACCGTTTTTGGGTCCGGTCGGACTTGTTTGAAAAGCGGATGCCCGCGGTAGTGCCTGTTAGCTTGCCAGGACTGGCTGGCTATCACTCGCGAGCAATGCATCCCGGATCGCACGCGCCTCGTCCACGCACTTTGTACGGAGGGAACGGCGGATACGTTCCTTAGTAATCGGAGTGGGATGAATCATGTAGTGAATGAACCACGTGCCGTTGTTATTCCAGAGATGGTGGTTCGGGTTTTCAGGATTCACCCGGACAGAGAGTTGAGGAAGCATGATGTTTGTTTGCGATGCAAAACACATCAAGGGAGAAGTTGGTTCGCGAGCAGCAGCAGGCGCTCGCGCACATCGCCGAAAGCGTACAGGCTTTGCGGCATCCACCTTGGTTTTCTCCAACCAGGTTGGCGGATCCTATCGATAGGAAAGGATCACTCTTGATGTATTCAGTTGTAGTAAAGAACTGCTGTCCAAATAAGCGATAACTTGAGGACGGGCAAGTGGGGGAGTGCTCTATGACACGGATAGTGGGACGGGCTCCACAGTCAGACCGAATCAGACCGAACCCGCTGGGCGCGGATCCCGGGCGATTTCTTAATCTTAATACCTCCGCGGGAGCCGCTTACGTGACGCTATGGCTTCGATTGAGATTAAGATTAGGATTAAGAGCTTCCGCCTTCCCTCCTACCCGCAGCCGCAACCGCTCCCACAAGAATGACCTCCTCCGGGAGGCATGCTATTTCCCGGCTCGGAACCGCCTCGGGATAAATAACCAAATCCACCGGTGATGACCCTACGAATCGGTTCCCCTGTTTCCGGATGCATCGTCAATGCCTCTTCCTTCATACTTTGCTGAATCTCAAAACGACGCGCAGGACGGTTTGGATCAGTAGTTTCGTAAATGTAGGTAGCCATAATCCAAATGAAGCAAACGGGGGATTGAGTGCAACCCCTACAGGGTTTACCCTGACAAAAATCAGTCAATACGGCGGAAGCAGCATTGTGTTTTCGTACCGTTTCGATCAAAAAGTGCGCCTCACTTATGTCGACGCCTCCTGATCAAACACCAAATCAACCTGATTCCGGCTCAATTCCGCCTGGTTCCGATCCTTTCAAGCTGCCGCCCTTCTTGCAGGGGCCGGAGGGACCGAACATTCCTTCCAGCAAGGAGGACCGGACGTTTGCGATGATCATTCACCTGACGGGCATCACCTGTACCTTTATCCTCCCTCTGATCCTTTGGCTCATAAAGAAGGACAAATCCGAATTCATCAATGACCAAGGGAAGGAAGCACTCAATTTCAACATCTCGGCTTTTGTCGTGGCATTCGTTTTGGCGATCATTGCTGGTATCATCCACCTCGCGATCCTTAGCCAACTATTCTGGCTCGTGATTGTTGCTCTTTCCGTTATCGCTGGCATGAAAGCGAATGCAGGCATCGCCTACCGGCACAAATATACTTTCCGCCTGATTAAGTAGGTGGTTTGAATTGTTTTTTTTACTTGGTGATCGCTCCACGAATAGTTCTGACGGAGATTCGTGGATGCGGTCTGCCAGGAAATCTGACGGTGTTCTCTCCCGGTGTGGCGTATAGGCCACATTGCTTCTGACATGTTCCATGCCCGAGCTCGCCGAGGTTGAGTTTCAAAGAAAACGATGGGATTGCGGAATCCGGAGGAAGGTTCTGCGGGTGGATGCTCATACGGAAAAACGAATCTTCCGTGATGGGGAAGGAGCGGTGCTTACGGAGCGGCTTTCTGGCGCGCAGCTTTTAGGCTCCGAAGCACGGGCCAAGCTCATGCTCTTCCGCTTTTCCAAAGCCGTGTGGATGGGGGTCCATTTGGGTATGAGCGGAGAGTTGCGAATCGAGCCGCCTGATTTTTCGCCCGGTCGTCACGATCACCTCGTGCTTTTTCAAAAGGAGCAGTCACTCGTCTTTCGCGATCCGCGCATGTTTGGGCGGATTCGCGTGCATATCGGAGAAGAGCCGCCGTCCTGGTGGACGGAATTGCCACCGGCGATTCTCTCGGAAGAGTGGACCATGGAACGAATGCGGGAGTTCTTCCGCCGGCATGGGCGGCTCGCGATCAAAGCCGCTCTGCTAAATCAGACTATGTTTCCCGGCGTAGGAAATTGGATGGCGGATGAAATCCTCTGGCGCGCCCGGCTCGCGCCGGCTCGCTTGTGCAGCGAACTTACTCCAAAGCAATCCGCCGCGCTTTGGCAGGAAACGCGTGAGGTCTGCCGCATCGCTCTCGAAACGGTTGCGGTGGACTACGCAGATCCGCCTTCAGACTGGTTCTTTCATCAGCGCTGGTCGCGCGATGGCGTATGTCCCAGGGATGGTCTTCCGCTGGAAACGGCGACCATCGGCGGACGCACGACGCGGTGGTGCCGCCGATGTCAAAAGTCGTAGAAGGCACTAAGTGCCGGAGGCGATGACGATATTGCGGAGGAAGTTTCTACTCAGACCGCGGATCCATAGATATCGATTACATCGCTGAGGAACTTCAAAGCCTCGGGCTTCCTGCGTTGGAAGGAATTGCGGCCCACGATCGAACCAAAGCCGCCGCCCTGGTGGATGGCGCGCACTTCTTCGAGAAACTTCGAAGTTTCATCAGCGGGTCCGCCGGAGAAAATCAGGATGCGCCGGCCGTCAAAAGTGGATTGCACCACGTGGCGTACGCGCTCTGCCAATGTGCCGATGGCGACTTTCTCCTTTTCGTAGACCTTGCGCGCAGCTTCCTGCTCCAGATGGTCGCTCGGCAACTTCACCTTCACGATATGTGCGCCAAGCTCGGCCGCGATGTGTGCAGCATACGCAGTGACATCGATGGCCGTCTCGCCTTCCCTGCTGATGCCTGATCCGCGCGGGTAAGACCAGATGATGACGGCCAGGCCATTTCGTTTGGCCTCGGCGGCATAGCTCCGGATCTGGCCATACATTTCCAGACGATGAGCGGATCCGGGGTAAATCGTGAAGCCGATCCCGACCGCGCCGAGACGCAATGCATCTTCCACGCTGCCAGTGAGCGCCTGATATGGATCCTTTTCATCCAGAAGAACGTCGTGATCGTTCACTTTGAGAATGAGCGGCACCTGGCCCGCGAACTCCCTCGCGCCGGCTTCGAGAAATCCGAGTGGGGCCGCGTAAGCGTTCACGCCGGCTTCGATGGCGAGCTCGAAGTGATAGTGAGGATTGTAAGCGGGGGGATTCGAAGCAAAGCTGCGCGCCGGACCGTGTTCGAAGCCCTGGTCGACGGGGAGGATCACCAGCTTGCCGGTGCCGCCGAGCCGGCCGTGATTGAGTATGCGGGCGAGGTTTGTGAGGGTGCCCGGGTTATCGCTTCCGTACCAAGAAAGGATTTCTTTTACGCGTGATGTTGTCATGACCGTTGGGTTTGCAGGTTAGGATGCGGTGGAAATCGCAGGGGAGGGAGCTGAGAGGATGTATTTTTCGATGCCGATCGCGAAGCCTTCCTCCTCACTGCCGGCGGTCACGTAATTCGCTTGGGACTGGACTTCCGCACTTGCATTTCCCATGGCGATGCTAAGGCCGCTTTTCTCGAACATAAGGACGTCATTTGGCATATCGCCCATCGTCGCGATTTGTTCCGCGGGAATTCGGAGCGTTTCCGAAAGGTAAGTGACGACGCCTCCCTTGGTTGCTTGCGGGTGGGTGACATCGAGGTAGTAGGGTTGGGATCGTGCGGCTGACACCGACGATTTCAAAGCTTCGCGGCAAGCCTTCTCGCAGACGGCTACCGCGTCGAGATCGTCGCTGACGCCGACGATCTTGACGGCGTGATCGAGATATGGGGTAAAATCCTGCGCGACTTTTGCCTCGAATTTCACCGTCCACGCTTCCCGCGTCACGTGAGGACCTTGTGGATCGGGAATATACCATTCTTCCGGTGTATACAGCCATGCGACGAGGTGATGTTGCTGAATGATCTCGATCGTTTTTGCGGCTGCTTCGCGGGCGAGAACGCGCGAAGAAATAACTGTCCAGTCGGGCCGGGTAAAGACGCCCCCATTGAAGCCCGCGATCGGTGTATCCAGATGGAGCGCGTCATTGATCATTTTCATGCCGCGGGGCGGGCGCCCGCTGGTAATCGCGAAGCGGATCCCGCGCTCTCGAAGCTGGCGGACGGCATTCTTTGCGCGGTCAGTAAGGATTTTTTCTCTGGTGACAAGAGTGCCATCCACGTCCGCGAGGACGAGCGAGATGGGAGAGGAGGAGGATCGATCTTTCATGGATGGAGCATGGTAGTCCTCTGACAGGTGGACGCGGGATCGTTCACGATTTTCGCCTGCGCCGGCGAATACGCTGACGTGGTTTCTTCAGGCGCTATGTGGGTGGCAGTGTTTCCTGAAAAACGGTGGCAATGCAATACCTCGTGTTGCTCCCTCTTCCTCTTTCTCTTTGTCTTCCTCATCTTCATCCCGGAGGCATGGGACGGATGGGACACATGCGACGAGTGGGACTTATGGGAGGAAGGACGAAGACAAAGATGAAGATGAAGATGATGAGGAAGAGGGTTTCCCGCCTCCCCCGAGGCTGACCAGGCTACGGCCTCCAAGTGTGCGGTAAAGGCGCAGCTTGAGAGGGTAAAAGTTGTATAAGTTTACCGATTACTTCGGAGTTAGCCGAAACCGGCCAAACTTGGTGGAATTTTGCCGGGCCAATTCCGCTATTTCTATCTCCGTAACCTGATTGTCGCAATGCGCCACCAGGACGTGCCAAAATCGCCTTGGAACTTCGTGTGCCTTTGCGACCTATGCACTGCCTTTGTCGGATTCACCCATCGGTGAGAGAAATTCAGCGGAAGTGTTAAATAATCTTTGCGCACCTTTGCGGGCTTCGCGTCCTTCGCGTTAAAACGAAATCGGTCCTTTCACGAGGACGTGGATTTGTTTGTCTGTGGCTCCATCAAGCTGGCTCTCTCCCATTTGGCTTGAGAACCGGACCTCTCCGGCTAACGTAATCGCTCGTGACCGGCAAATCTCCTCTCCGCTGTCGGAATCCCTTCGTAACTGCGGCCCTCGTTTGTGCCGTTTTGGGATTTAACGTGTCTTCTTCCACTGCCGATTGGCTGTCGTATCGTGGCCCGACGCAAAACGGCATCTCACCAGAGAAAGCCTGGAATGCCCAATTTCCGGCGAGTGGACCGAAAGAGCTCTGGAAGAAAGATCTCGGCACTGGTCTTTCGTCGGTCACGGTCAGCGACGGCCATGCATACTCGATGGGGAACAAGGACGGAAACGATTTCATTTACTGCCTGGAAACCGCGACCGGCAAGGAGGTGTGGGTACACCAGTTCCCGATCGCCCTGGATCCGAATATGTTTGAAGGCGGGCCGCGTTCCACTCCGACGCTGGATGGCAAGCACGTCTTTACGGTGAGCCATCAAGGCGACTTATGGTGCCTCGACGCCGCGACGGGCCGCAAAGTCTGGTATCATCAGTACCAGAAAGATTTCGGCGGACGCCGCCCACAGTGGGGCTATGCCGGATCACCCATCGTCACGGGAAATCTCGTAATCTGCGACGTGGGTGCGGCGGATGCCTCAACCGTTGCTTTTGACAAGGAAACCGGCAACGTCGTTTGGAAAAGCGGCGGAGATCAACCTGGGTACTCCACACCTGTGCTGGCGGAGTTCGACGGAAAACCGGTCGTGGTAGTCCTCAAGGCAGACGCGCTTGTCGGCAGCGATCCCAAGACCGGAAAGGAACTCTGGCGCACGGGGTGGAAGACGGACTACGATGTTAATGCCGCGACTCCTTTGCTGGCCGGCGGCGGCAAGATTTTTGTTTCATCCGGATACAATGCCGGCTGTGCGCTGTATCAGGTAGCAGGAGGAAAGATCACCGAATTGTGGCGGAACAAAAACCTGCGGTCCCATATCAACTCCCCGGTGGTTTACCAGAACGCGATCTTTGGTGTGGATGGAAACGTCAATGGCGGCAACCTCGTGTGTCTCGACCTGGCGACCGGCGAGCGGAAATGGATCGAGAAAAGCATCAAGGGCGGATCGCTCATCTTGTCCAATGGCCGTCTCATCGTACTCACCGAAAAAGGGGAACTCGTCATTTGCGAAGCCTCGCCCGCGGGCTTTCATCCGATCTCCCGTGCTCCCGTGCTCGACAAGCGCTGCTGGGTGCAGCCGACTCTCGATGCCGGTCGTCTTTTCGTGAAGAATAACTTTGGGAACCTGGAGTGTCTGGATCTGACCGGGAAGTAGCGGCAAGGTGGTGGACCGGTTCTTAATCGTAATCCTAATCTTAATCTTAATCGAAGTGGGGATTGCAGCGGAACATCCTCTCGCAGAGGGATTAAGATTAGGATTACGAGCCTGAAGAATCTACCATCGTGCCTAAGGCTTCCTCCTGCGTTCGGGTATGTTAGAAGAATCCCCTCCCACCATCACGACCCAATCGAGCCCGACCGTTTTCCTCATGAAACTCCCCCATCTTTGCCTCGCTGCGATTTTTGTCTCCAGCCTCTGCGCGCATGCGGAAAACTGGTCCAACTGGCGAGGGCCGGCTTTTAACGGCACCTCTTCCGAGACTGGATTGCCGCAGACCTGGAGCGAGACAGAGGGCATGAAATGGAAAGCACCCTTGCCAGGACCGAGTGGCGCCACGCCGGCCATTTGGGGCGATACCGTTTTCGTTTCGAGCACTGACGCCAATAAGAACCTCCTCCTCCTCTGCCTCGATCGCAAAGATGGGAAGGTCCTGTGGCAGAAACAGATCGTCGAGGCGGGAGACGTCATTCGCGGGCGAAACAATATGGCTTCGCCCTCGCCCGTGACCGATGGCAAGATCGTCTATATTCTCTTTGGAACTGGCGATCTCGCAGCGCTTGACTTCGAAGGCAAAGTGCTGTGGCATAGGAACTTGGGCAAAGATTACGGGAAATTCTCCATCAATTGGATCTACGGATCGAGTCCGCTGCTCTTCGACGGGAAGCTGTATGTCCAGGTCCTGCAGCGCTCCCCTGCGCCGCCGGATTATCCTGGCATTGGCGATGCCACGGGTGATCGCGAGAGCTATCTCCTCGCCTTGAATCCGGCCACTGGCCAGACGCTCTGGAAGCACGTGCGCCCCTGCGATGCCCGCCTGGAGTCGATGGAATCTTACGCCACGCCGACTCCGCATATTGGCGCCGATGGCAAAGCCCAACTGCTCATAGCCGGCGGCGATTGCCTTACGGGACACGATCCGGCGACCGGCGCCGAGCTCTGGCGCGGATACGGGCTCAACCGGAAGCGTGGCGAATGGATGCGGCTCGTGCCGACCCCGGTAAGCGCCGCCGGGTTGGCTATCGCCTGCGGACCGAAGAAGGAACAAATGCTCGCTTTCCGCACCGACCTCACGGGCGACATCTCGGAAAAGGGGCTCGCCTGGGTTTTTGATGAAAAGAAGACGCCCGATGTTTGCACGCCGGCCTTTTACAACGGAAAACTTTTCGCTTTGGACGGCGATTCCCAGACCTTGACCTGCCTGGATCCAAAGACCGGTCAGAAAAAGTGGCAGGGAAATCTCGGCGAACGCACCGTGATTCGCAGCTCGCCAACTGCCGCGGATGGAAAGCTCTACATCATCAACGAAAAGAACACCGTCTTCGTGTGCAGCGCCGGCGACGATTTCCAAGTGCTGTCCAAAATCGCCATGGGAGATCCCGAAGGAACACGGGCATCCATCGCTGTTTCACATGAGAATCTTTTTATTCGGACCCCGTCGAATCTCTACTGCGTAGGGCATTGAGGATTTCGGCCGGAACGAAGGTGGTTTCGTTCGGCCGAGGCGTTATTTCAACCGTGATTTCGCCTCTGGGATTGGCCCGCCCGTAAAAGCCTGTCTGGGGAAGGCGGGAAAAAGTACGAAACCGCCCCCCGTGGGCGGTGTTTCGTTTTTGCCTGCTTTTCGCCCCCTCGGTTTTTCAGTGTCACCGGGTGGGATCGAGGCTTGAAAAAAATTTTAAACACGCGACAGTGGTGTACTCCCGCCAGACTCGTTTTGCGTCCCCTCAGAAAGTTTATCAGCGGCGCCGCGCAGTTCTGGCCTGAACTCGATTTGTTGATAATGAAAACGAAGCGCGCAAGCCAGTCCACGTCCGACCTTCACAAAATTCGGAAATACGCTAGGGCCGTCGCAGTTTTAGCTCCGGTCATCCTCACGGGAGGCATCGGAGCGTTCCATATCCTCCGGGGTGCCAATCTTACCTGGACCGGCTTGGCGGGCAATAGCCTCTGGAACCTGTCCAGCGTAAATTGGAACGATGGAACCAACAATGTCGCGTATACGGATGGGTCCGCCGTGACATTCTCCTCGACGGGTACGAACAACATCACCGTGAGCAACTCCGGCGCCGGTGTGACGCCGGCGAGTATCACGATCTCGGGTTCGGGGAGCTGGGCCATCGGCGGCGAGCCAATCAAAGGTTCGGGCGCGGTGACGATGAGCAGCACTGGGTCTTTGACGTTGACCGGCTCCAATACGTTCACGGGAGGCGTGGCTATGAATGCCGGGACCTTGGGGATTGGGACCAATACGGCCTTGGGAACAGGGACCCTGTCGATTAGTGGCGCGGGTGTGACCATTCAGGGGGTAAGCAATCCGGTGAGCCTTACGAATGCCATCGCCGCCAACGCGGATTTCAATTTCGCGGGAAATCAGGCTCTCACTTTCAGCGGAGCAATGGCGCTCCCGGCCTCGGCCACCCGCACCATCACGCTGAATAATACCGCCCTCGTCACGGTCGGCGCCGTCAACGGCACGGCCTCGAATCTCGTCGTGGGCGGCACTGGCAACCTGGCCGTCAACGGCATCATTGCGACCACGACCGGCTCGGTGACGATGAATGGAAGTGGAACGTTGACCCTCGCCGGTACCAATACGTTTACCGGAGGGGTGAACCTGAATTCCGGGGTGCTCGTCGTCAATGCCGGCGGCGCGCTGGGAAGCACTGGTACATTCAACATAAACGGCGGCGCCCTGGATAGCACCGCTGGCGCTGCCGTGACGGTCAATTCAGGCATCACGACCAAACTCAATGCCGACTTTGCGTTTAATGGCACGCAGGGGCTGATTTTTGCCGGCACGACCAATCTTGGGACAAATGCCGGTGCGGCCCGGACGATCACGGTGAATGGTACAGGAGCATTAACCTTTTCCGGAACCGTTTCGAATGGAACGAACGGAACGACTCCCACGATTTCCATCGTAAAAGCGGGCAACGGCACGCTGGCCTTGAATGGCGCGAATACTTTCACCGGAGGTGTTACGGTGAATGCCGGCACGCTTTCGATGGGGACAGCCACCGCGATTGGCACTGGCGGTACGCTGACCATGGCGGGCGGCACACTGCAATCCACAGCGAGCGGGATATCGGTCACAAATCCTGTCTCCGTGACGGGTGACTTCGCGATCGGGGGCACGCTCCCATTCAGCTTAAGCGGGACCACCACGCTGACTGGTAATCGCACGATCACGGTCAATAATACGTCGGCCACCGCGACGGCCTTGGGGGCGATCAACGGTTCCAACACCAATTTGACAGTGACGGGGCCTGGTTTGCTGACCATCAACGGACTGATTGGCACCGGCTCGGGGGCGGTCACGATGAATGGCACGGGCACACTGGCTCTCAATCTTACGAGCGGTACCAGTGCTTTTTCGGGCGGGACCACACTGAACTCCGGCACGCTGGCGATCCAGACCACGGGAGCCCTGGGGAGCGGACCGTTTACGATCAATGGCGGCAAGGTTCAGGCAAATACGGCCCTGCTTGCCCTCGGCGTCCCTGTGGCCGCGAATGGAGATTTCGCCGTCGGTGGAACCCAGGCCTTCACCTTTGGCGGAGCGGTGAATCTGAACGCCTCTCGCACGATCACTCTGTCCAATACCGCGAGCACCGCATTTACGGGGGGAATCAATGGAACGGGCGACAACCTGTCCATTGTGATGGGCGCGGTGGCGAATACGACGATTTCCAGCGCCATCAATATCGGCAGCGGAAGCCTGAGCGTGTCCGGTACCGGCACGCTGCTGCTCTCCGGGGCGAATAGCTTTACCGGCGGAGTGACGGTCAATAGCGGAACCCTGACCATCGGCAATGCTTCCGCTCTCGGCACCGGCACGCTCACCGCCAATGGTGGAACGATCACCGCCGCGGGAACTCAGACGATCAGCAACCCGGTCTCGGCCACTGGCGATTTCGCGATTGGCGGAAGTTCGGCGATGACTTTCAGCAACACCATCTCGCTTTCCGCCTCCCGCGTCATTTCGGTCAATAATAACGCGGCGACCACTTTCAATACGATCAGTGGCACCAACACGGATCTGACCATTGGTGGGACGGGCACAGGGGCGATTACGATGAATGGTCCGATTAATCTCGGAACGGGCGCGTTGAGTTTTAGCGGCACCGGCACCGTGAACCTGACCGGTACGAATAGCTACACCGGGATGACCAATATCAATTCCGGCACGGTGGTAGTTACCAACGTAGGGGCTCTGGGGCCGGGAGATATGACTCTTGGTGGGAATCTGCAGTTTAATCTGGGAACGAATAATTTGACTTATGGTGGGGCAATTAGCAGCGGCAACACGGCGGGCAATTTGATCTGGACGGGATCGGGCACTCTTACGCTCAGCGGAAATAGCTCCTACACCGGAGGGATTTTCATCAAGAATGGTGCGTTCAGCGTTTCGGCGTTGAACAATGCACCTGGGACCTTTGGCAACGGAAATCTGGGGAACGGTGCCGGTACCATTACCATGGGTGATGCGGCGCTGAATAACATGGGGACGCTGATCTATACCGGGACGACCGGCTTCGATACGTCGTTCAATCCGGTGACTCTGGTGGGAACGAAGGGCGGAACGATTAAGACCGATTCCTATCTCATTTTTTCGAGCAATCTGGGTCCCAGCAGTAATATCCTCGGTCTCTCGGGTACAGCCCCCCTTACGATCGATGCCTATAGTGCTGGCGGTGGGACGGTGGAATTTGCGCAGGCAACGAATTTCACGGGTTCCATGGTCCTCACCAATGGGTCTCTGACCATGGATATCCTGGGGCCGGCTACGACTACCGGAAAGAGCGTCACGCTTCCCGCCGGCGGATCCAGTGCCGGCATTTTTACGGTGAATGGTGGCAATACTCAGGTTGGGACCGCCGGCAATACCAGCACCGGCACCTTCTCCGCGCCGGACCTCCGCAGTATTATCGTCCCAGCGGCGGGTGGTACGGTGGGCGTGGGTGGGGGAGAGACTTGGTATGTTGGTGGGACTCTCACGGATGTGGCTGGCGGCCAGCCTTTTGTCAAAACCGGGTCGGGTTCGCTGATCATCAATGGAAAGGTCACGCTGAATCAGACCCCGGTCTTCGATCCAAATGGCGGAGGAACCCTCGGCTTTGCAAATACGTCCACTGTCGCGGGCTCCGCCAATCAGTTCCTATTCAATTCCAATTCCAATCCCATCTATGTGCCATTCAGCGATACCTTGCTGACGCACGTCAATTCGTTGGGGAATGCGAAGTTCCAGTTGGATGGTGGCGCCCTGGCTCTTGTGGGCGAGGTGGGCGCAACTTCAGCCGTTTTTGGCTACAATGTTCCAGTGCTCGCCACCGGCGATGGCAGTTCTGTCGCGGCCTACAATGTCAGCGGCAGTGGCAATTATGAAGCCAAGATGGGTAACCTCGATCTGCAGGGCGGAGTCGTCTTTGGTATCACCCAGGGGCGGGTGAGCTTCACCACCACCACCATCGATACGGCGGATGTATATACATTTAATGCCTCCGCCCAGTCCGGCTTGCAAACGGGCGATCTCTCCATGGGTGCGATCAATACGAACGGCAACAATACGCCCCTGGTGAAGATTGGCGATGGCAATCTGAGCTTTGACAATGCCACGGTGACGAATTTGCACTCGTCAGGCCTCGACATTCAGCAGGGGCGCGTCCAACTGGTCAATAGCATCTCAGGCCCGAACCCGCTCGGCACGGATCTCACCACCGGGAAAAGTACGGCCATCACTTTCGACGACAACGGCTTCGGTGTGACCGCCGGGTTGGTGCTGAGCAGCAGCAGCGCCAGCGGAACGGTCACTTATGATAACGCGATCACGGTCAATTCCAATGCGAGCATCTCTGCGGCGCAGGTGCTGTACGGCGGGAGCGTGGCCGGGACTGGCGCAATCAATGTCACTTTGACCGGTCCGATCAGCATCGCGACTGATAACGGCTTTGGCGGCCGCCCTGTGCTGTCGCTCTCGAGCTCGGGAACGAACTACAATCTCTTTGTGAATTCGCAAATCACGAGCGGTGATGTCGCTGTGACCGGTGGCAAAGTGACGCTCGGGGGAGCCAATACGCTCGGTAATTTTTCCGTCACGGGGGGAACCGCGACGGTCACGGGCGCGAGCACATATCAGTCCATTACGACCAGCGGCACGACCGGCGCCATCCTCAATCTGAATGCCCCGGCGACGATTGGCGCGAACGGATCGCTCAACGTCGCGGGAAGCAGCAAGCTGATCTCGACGGCGAACTTGACGGTGAACAGCAGCGCCACCGTGAATGTCACGCAGAGCGGCAATCTGACCTTCACGGGGGTCAACTACCATGGCCCGAGTATCAATGTGGATGCTACCGGCGCTACGAGTACGGCTGCGACGTTTACTTCCAGCGGTACCACAAATCTCAATAACGCGACGATCGCCATCAAGCCCCTCGGTAACTATCCGACCTTCGATCAGTTGACGGAGAAGTACTATAGCGGAGCCGATAGTACGAACTCGCTGACGCCTGGTGATCCCGTGTTTTTGCCGACCCAGACTGCAACGACGACGGGAACGCTTTCAAATTTTGCCACGCCCGGCGGCTTGAACTTCCAGAGCGCCGATTTGACGTCCCGCAGCGGTGGTCTCACCCAAAACTTCCGCGCCTCTTGGAGCGGTTTCTTCCGGGTCACCACCCCCGGGACTTATACCTTCGGGACGGCGAGCGACGACGGCAGCGCGCTCTTCATCGATCTGAATAAAGACGGCACTTATTCGGCGAGCGATGAGATCGTGAATAACAACGCTTACCAGGGCGTGATTCAGAAGCTCGGAACGGTCACGTTCGCCACGGCGGGTGACTACCCCATTTTCATTGGTTACTATGACGGCACCGGCGGTTATTCCATGGAAGCCAAGTACGGCGCCGGGACGGTGAGCGATTTCGGCAGTCTCACGGACATCCTTTCCACTACCGGCGAAGGCTTCTACAGTCTGGCGCCGGGAGGTGGTGGTAATATCAATGTGACCGATGGAACTCTCTCGGCCGGCGCCATCACGGGAGGTCAGGCCGTGACCCTCGGTGGGGCCTCTACGGCGATCCTGAATCTCACGAATACGACCGGTACGAGCGACACGGTCAAATTGACGAACAATGGCACCACCGGCACGCTGAACGTGGCGGCTGGACAAACCTTCAAGATTACCAATCTCGACGTCAAGGCTGGCACAACGCTGAACCTGACCGGCGGAGGTACCGTTCAGCTTGCTGGCGCCAATGACAGCACCTTCACGGGCGCGGTGAATGTCTCTGCCGGAGCGCTCAACATGGGCACAAGCGTTGCCAAAGGCACCTTGCAAGGAACGGTGACTGCGCAGACCGGCGGTACTGTTGCCGGATTTGGTACCATCGGAACCCTTGTCGGTTCCGGCGGCACCATCGCTCCCGGGACGGGAACCACGGCGAGTCCCGCCCTGGCTACCACCACCACCACGTTCAATACCGGCACCACGCTGGCCCTGACCCTGAGCAGTGCGACGCTCTACAGCCAGTTGAGCGCGAGTTCGTCCATCACTCTGACCTCAAACATCAATCTCACCATCACGCTTGGTTTCGATCCGGCGGATACCGGGACCCAGTTCATCTTCCTGACCAGAACGGGAACCGGAAGCATCAACGTGGGGAGCAACCTCTTTGTCGTCAATGGCGCGGCCATCCCCAATAACGGTGTATTCTCAATTACCAGCAACTCCATCACGCAGCCCTTCCGGCTGACTTACTCGGCCACGTCGGTGATCCTGACCACCATTCCGGAGCCCACGCCGGCCATGAGTAGCCTGCTGGGCCTCGGTCTGCTTCTTGGGTTGCAGCGTTTCCGTAGACCGTCGCGTGCGTAATCTCATAGCCTTGGGCTTCAAAGTGCGGATTCAAATCCGTTTCGAGTGATACCTGAAAACGGATTTTGGATTGGGACGAAACCTTCGGCGGACCAAGCGCTGAGGCAGAGCAGTCGCTACGTGACAAGGTGCGCGCCCTGACCCGGCGATGCACCACGTGGAGAGCGACTGGTGAAGTCGTGCGTGAGATTAACCAGGTGACTCGAGGTTGGGGCAACTACTTTGCCCTGGCTCACTTCCACCGGAGTTTCATGCAAATGAATCACATCGTGGAACACCGGCTTCGGCAGTGGTTGTGGCGCAAGCGCGGTAGTCGTATAGGAAAATACGAACAGTGGCCGAACTGTGCACTCTTCAAAGCCTATGGACTCTATGAAGTGCCGACAAAACTGGCATAACAACGCCCAGCGACAAAGGAACTCGGAAAGCCGGATGCGGGAAACCCGCCCGTCCGGTTTGATGAGGGGCGGGAAGAGGCGGTCATTGGCCCTATGGCCTTTCAACCCGTAGCTTCCCGCCTACTCTATACCCCGAATTTTATGTTCTATGCTTCTATGTATTCAATGCGGACTGCGCTAAAACTCGGCGGCTTTTTACTATGCATGTTATTGTTTTCGTGTCATCGAGTCGACCCGCGAGATGTTGCGCATGGTGACAAATTTCCGGCTAATTTTCCCGGATTGTACGCGTACAGAAATCAGCGCGGGCAGATCGAAAGTTTGTCAGTAAATTCTGATGGTTCTTTCCGCCAGGAATTCTATAATGACGAGGCGGGCTTTTTGAGCAAAGGCAAGCCTCTGATTGTACATTCAGGTCAGATGCAATGTAGAAGTGGGAAGATTGAAGGAGAGTTGCTATATTTCGGCATATTTCCGCATGGGGCTGATCAGCCGGACTTAGTGGCGTATTACAATTTGTTCTGGGTTCCGCATTTTGACGGGCGGCCCGCGATCATGCTTGACGAGGATTCATTTTATTGGCTAGTGAAGCTTTCGTCAAGGGAGGAGGTCGGAAGTGTAAGGTTTAGCTATAGATAAACGGGTGATCTAAAAAGGGGCGGTCCTGAATGGCAGTTGGTTAATGCCCTGTGTTTCAAAAGGGGCTTTTGGTTTTTAATCGGGGTGTAGAGCAGGTGGGAAGAGGTGGTCATTGGCCCTATTGCCTTTCAACCCGTAGCTCCCCGCCCACTCTACACCCCAACTTCCGCTCGTTATATCAAGCGGAACCAGCGGCTCGAAAAGGAACTCGTTGATAAACTCCAGAAACAGATTAATCAATACCTGAAGTAAGAAGTAAGTGCTATGAAACTTTTGATTCGAGTAGAAGCCGGGATCTCCTCCACACCAAATGGAGATGAGCAAGTATTCGCGAAAAACGCCGATGGACTGCAAAGCGATGAAATTTTCGCGGAATATATCGACAAGGGTTATCCTGAGCTCTATGCTGCGAATATTAAAGGAGGAGTTCTAACGCTTCGATACGAAGAGCAGACAGAGCAACTCTGGTCTAACGTGGAATATGAGGTGGGCGACAGGCTTAGTCCGACTCAAGAGGCAGCTTTGATCGAATACACAATTCAGCAACTGGTAGACGGGATCGGTGATAATCTTTCGCAGGAATATGACGACAGGACCGGCGTTTTTATCAGATTCGCCTCAAGCATCCGCAATCCACAGCTTCGATACGAATCGATTTGACTGAATGGCGGGGTGCAATTCTTGAAAAGGGTCAGTCCTCACTATTGAGCAGAAGCCGCGCATGGTTCGATATGCCGACGATCTGGTGATCCTCTTTCGACCTGGAGAAGGCCGGGAGATGAGGAACGATTGGCCCGATGGCTGCGAAGCCGAGGGCTGAAGCTAAACGAAACGAAGACCCAAGTGATTCAAGTGCCATCGCAGGACGGCGTCCGAAATTCCTAGGGCATGTAATCAACTGGAATCGCTTGCCTGAAACTTCTCAAAGGCCCTCTGTCTCGGAGTAAGCAACGATATCTATTAGTTCATGTTTCCGGCCTCAATCACCAAAGAGAACGGCCCGGTATTTCGCTGCCTCCTCAGGTGGCATTTTCGGAAGAAGCGCCCGGAGCGTGTAATTTCCATGCATCTTCTTATCCCGCATATACATCCAGTCTGCGACATCTTCCATCGGCGCGAGCCAGAGAACCCCACGTCGAATCCCTTTCAAAACCACCGGATCATCCTCAATCGTACCGGAAAATCGACCGTCCGAAAATGTCGTCTCCGAAAGCCAAAAATACTCAACTTGGTCACCCTCCCTGATTGGAATCTTGACAGTAAAGAGCGCGTCGTGAAGCTCTCCGGCAAGAAATCGCTTCAAAATATCGGGCAATTCAGCCCGTGCACGTTGAACCGCCGCAGCGACATCTTGATCGTCTTTTGCCGCCCCCACTATTCCGGCTTCCGCGAGATGGCCCTCTCGCCCTACCCATTCGACAAATAAGCCCAGATCCGGGTCAGGTCCAACTCCGCGCGGCGTTGGTGGGTCCGTCGTCCAATCCTCAATCGATGTTGTTGCGTCGGTCCGTGTGAGGATGAAATATTTAAAAGGTAGGTTTTCCCGTGCTGCAGGCTGCCATTGAGGGTCTGCACACGGGCCAATGACCACAACACCAAAAATGACGCTTCCCGGTTCCGCCGATTTGGGAAATGTGATCAACACAATCAGCCGCCCTGAATCGTGGAACGAATCCACCTTCAGGCCGTCGGGTTCCATCATCGGTTCGTTTGGACAATTTGCGGCCCACAATTTCCGCCAACTACTCGAAAAGATTTTCAATCCATCTCCGCACAGAATCATGCCCGAAAATCCGCCAATCGAATAGGCAAGTTTGTCCTGAACCCATTTCGTCGCATAGAATCGTTGAAAGCCTACGGCCTTTGGCGGCGCTGTTTGCTTCTCTTCTTTCCGCTTTTTAAATAGTCCAAACATAGATAGACAGGAAAGCAGAATACGGCGCTTGCGGCTACATGGCCAGCCAAAACTCGGTGTGACCGCGGAGTCTCTACATCAGCCCCGATCGGCGGAGATGGTGATGCATTAAGGTTTGAGCTATCCACTGTATATGGCTTGAAGAACGGCGTTATCGAGGAGTTGGGTATCTCCAAAAGAAGCGGTAAGTGGAGCGTTGAAAGTGTCCGCCGTGTCGGGAAGTTATAGATAAAGGGTTTCGGTGGGAGGAGGGGATATCCGAAGAGATGAGTGATGGCGACGTTGAGACGTATCGCGAGATCCGGCGTCGACGGAAGTATGACGGGAAAGAGATCGAGGCGGAAGATTTGAAGCAAATGGGAGGGGACGGCCGCAAACTCGAGCAATCAGATTCAAAGTCCAGGCTGACTTCGCTTTCCGTTTTCTCCATGATTGCAGGATGAAACGAGCAATCCTGATTAGAACCTTCGTGTTTATCATGGTTTTGGGAACCATTGGCAGTTGGGATGCGAACGGGAAGTCTGGTCCGGCGATTCCGCTTCCGGTCATCAGTCTTTCGCGGGCCGTCGAAATGACGAAGAAATTCCTTGTCGAGGAATATGAGAATGACGGTGACAAGGAGTTCGAAGCTTTTAAGAAGGAATGTATCGTGACCTCTGTCGAATATACAAAGGGGTTTGTTCAGGAGAGCGGGGAGTCTCGGAAGGTAACCGATTTGGGAGAATCGGTGTTGGGTTGTGGTGTTCACCCATCCACAACAAAATGACCATGGCTTTACGTTCGCATTGAAGCCAAACGGGAAGGTCGCCTTTCTCGACAAAAGCATTTAACCCTTTCCGGATGACGCCAGATGGCGATCTTAAACGCCAGCAAGACAGAACATATGAAAAGCATTTACCAAAAGTCAAAAGTCGCTGCATCCCTTCACACGGGGGTTAGCTTCCTGGTTTTGTTTTATATGGCACTGGCTTTTTCGTGCCGGGCGGATGAGACGGCCATTTCTGGAGAGAAAGCCGTTGAGTTGTCCAGTAAAGAGGTGGCGGCATGCAGATCTGCCGCGGTGGATAAGCATGATATGAAGGCTGCATATAGGCTCTTCTTATTTTACGAGTTAGCAAAGCTTGATCACGCTGAATCGAGAAAATGGCTCATCCTGGCGGCGAATGGTGGTAATGTGACTGCGCAGCTTTCGTTGGGGGTGCATCTTGTTGAGAATCCCACGACTCGATCGGAGGGAGTGCAATGGTTGCGGAAAGCTGCCGCACAGGGTAGCGTGGATGCCAAGCGTGAACTGGCTCACATTGAAAAACAGTAGGATGACCCCGGAATGAAAGCGAACGAGTCGCGATCCGAGGTCGTTTATGACTGTGAAATGAAATCATTTATATATGCACTGTAAACACATAGCTTTTTCCTTGTTGATGTTTGCCGCATTTGGAATTCGCGCTCTTGCCGCAGATGTCAGCCTGGAGAAATTGATAGAGAGCGCCGAATCGGATAAATGGCTGGAGTCAAGTGCTGCGAAAAAAGAGGTGCTGCCTGAGGCCCTGGGAACGTGGAGAGGCCTTCACGACACCAATCTATACCCATATATGGGTGTGTCGCACCGAATGATATACGAATTGGGAGAAACGAAATTGAAAGACGCCCTGTATGGGGAAATATTTGCTCACATGGGGGATGGTTCAACCATGACGCTGGTTCTGATTTGCCTGACGGAAGATGACAAGATTACGATCAATGTGTGCTTTTACACTCCCAACTGTTGCAGCTTCAGCGGTAACGTATGGAGAAAGGAGCAATGGGTGAAAATTCCGGAGCTGGCAGCGTTTATCGGTTACCCCGCAAATGTCAAAGCGGCGAAAGATGGCGATCGGGTGAAGTCTATTCCTCCTGATGCAAATTACCCCGAACTGCGAGATGAGTACGCGCGCGTCCACTATTATGTGGATGGAAAAGTGGAGTCTCAGACATTCTTTCATATCAAAGAAGTGACGGCGCCCAACGCGAAGAAGGTCGGGCCGATGTTTGAGCAATTATCCAATTTCGTGCGCTTTGGAAGCTGGGAGGAGAGGTTTAAAATGGATTTGAACGCACGGTAACTGGAAGGAAACCATAGAAATGGCCGGAGCCTTCCGGTTTGCCGGGCGGGTGTGGTCCTGATACATAGAGCGTCAACGAAACTCAGTTGTGAAACACCAGGCTCCACATCGATGAAAAACAGCCGCCTGATCATATTTGCCATTGTCGCATGCTGGATCTCCCTCGCGAGCGCCTGGGGGCTTGGTCCGATGACGTATCAGGAGATCTCAGTTTCGCTTCGGACGGGGGTAAAGCCGGCGGAGATCCTGCGGGATATGCAGCAACGGAAGCTCCTGCATGGTTTGACGGAGCGCGAACAGGCGGGCCTTCGGGCGCTTGGTGCGCCGGAGGCGTTTCTCGCGGAGTTGGGTAAGCCGGAGTATCTTGCTCCGAAAGAAATGGTGGCGGCGGTTGAAGCACGCCCGGCGGAGGCGAAGCAACCCCGGGGCGGATCGAATTCTTTTACGCCGGAAATCAGGAAGGCCGAGTTGGTGGTTCCTCAGATTCCGCCAGGACATACGCTGGTTATCGACAAGATCGTGATCGATCGGCCGCCGCTTGCCGCGCCGTTCTATGTCGCCTTTTCCGTGACGACGAATGATGAGCGCCTGCGCGCGGAATTTCGTCCTCCTGGACAGTCATTTGGTGCTCCTGCTGATACCAGACCGATCGAGATCCCGGTGAATCTGACCCTCGCCGGGGTGAATGAAAATGAGTGGGTCACGGTCCGCCTCTATTTGGATGGCGATGAGCGTGTGGTCGGGACCGTCGATGCCAGGAAACGGCATTCCGGCAGGCTTCCAGCGACGGAGAAGCCCGGTCGGTTCGGGAGTGGGTTTTCCGATCCGCCACCGTGCGCGACATTTGTGCCTGGATTGAACCCGGGTGAGGAGTGGGTTTACCGAATTTTCTGGCATATCCAGTGACGCGGGTTTCGGCGTAAAAGAGTATCACTAGAACATGGATGAGCTGATTATTGTCCGGTGGCGTATGACATTTGATGAATTTCGAAGAGCACGCTATTGGCACTTCCGAAATAAGGTGCGGACGTCTCTTCTCTTACTTTATGGATGTACGCTGTTGCTGCTAATTGCGTTCTGCGCATTTGGTCCAAAATCCGGATTTGAGGCGGTTTTTCCTCTTTATTTGTTGGCTGCCTGTGTGGTTGCAGTAGCGTGGGTGTTTTGGATGGAATTCGATAAAGTGCGGAAGGCCGGCGCCGAGGTGGTATGGTGGATAACAGAAAAGACGGTGAAAATGTCACGAGGCGAACTGGTGTGGGAATGTTTGTGGCAAGATGTTTTGAGCATGGTCGAAACACCGGATGGCTTTTTGTTATATCGCGATCGATATAGGTTCGAGTGGATCCCGAGAAAGGTATTTCAAATGGAATCGGAACAGAGCCGTTTTCAGCAGATTGCCAGTTCGTCTGCCGCGAGTTATCGCCGTTTGTAGTGTCCTGTGGTGCGGATTGCGAATGGAGCTTGCTGGCGATCTATGTGAACGGGGAGGTCGTCATGACGGATCTGCTTCCCGATATTCAAGTGTTGACCGCCCTTCGGGTTTTGCGTTGATTTTCGGGGTCCACGTTTCCCCTCATCCGTGGTTTTCCTCCCTCCATTTGTTTTTCGCTTTTCGAGAATCATTGCGATCGTTTTGCTCTTCCTCGCTGCGGTTGTGTCTGCGAATGGCGCTGAAGCTCCGTTGCGTAGCATTCGGGAAATCCGGGGGCTTTCGCTGGAGGCGATCCAGCAAGGGGTTTCCGCGAGTATCGAGGCAACGGTGGAGGTGTACGATGCGGTCGGTGGCGATCCGTTGTACCAGGTTTTATATCTGCATGATGGGGAATCGGGTATTTATGCAAACTGTCACAGAGCCGCGCTCCGTTTGAAGGCGGGGCAGCGAGTGAGGGCGGAAGGGAAGGTGGGCGGGGGATTGTTTGCGCCGGAATTGCTCGATCCGGTCATTACGCTGCTTGATGGGGCAGGGGAGCTATTACCGACGCGCCCGAGCTATGACGAACTGATGTCGGGTGTGGATGATTGCCAGTGGATCGAGGTCGAGGGAATCGTGCGCGCGGTGGAGAAGCGCGCGGGGCGGCTTTCGGTGCAGCTCAGCCTGGGCGGTTCGCATTTTCCCGTGGCCGTGGCAGGCGAATCGGGCGTGAGTGCGAAAGCGATGGAATTGATCGACAGCGCCGTGCGAGTGCGCGGGGCGTGCCGCACGTTTTTCAATCACCAGCGACAAGTGATCGTCGTGGGTATGTATACGACCGGATTTGAAGCGTTTCAGATCCAGGAGAAGCCCGTGTCGCCGGAGGCGATGTCGGCGAGCCGGGTGAGCGATTTGATGACTTATGGTTCCAATGGGCGGCCGGGGCATCGTTCAAAAGTGCATGGGGTAGTGACGTGTGAGGTGCCGGGTTCGATGCTCTTTCTCATGGATGGTGAGCGAGGCCTGATGGTGCGGACCAACGGACGTGCGCCCGTGCGCCTGGGTGATTTGCTGGAGGTATTGGGGTTCCCGGTGCCAGGGGTTACGACGCCGAGCATAGAGGACTGCAGCTATCGTGTGTTGCAACACAGCGATCCGCTTCCGCCGCGGGCGATTTCGGCGAACGAAGCCAGTTCGGGGAAGTGCGAGGCCCATCTGGTTTCGATGGATGCCCGCCTGCTCGCGGACACATGTGAAGGGAAGCAGCGGGTGATGTGGCTTCAGGCCGGCGCCACGTTGTTTCAGGCGATTCAGCCATTGGATCATCCGGAGCAATTCGTCCCGTGCGCGAGCCGCAGCGAGGTTCGGATTTCGGGGATCTGTCTGGCGCACGGGCCTTTGCAATACCAGAACGACGTGGGATGGACGGCGCCATCATTCGAGATCCTCATGCCGGCCTCGAGCGAACCTCGGATCCTGCATGCACCACCATGGTGGACGCCGCCGCGTACCTATGGATTGCTGGGGCTGGTCGCGGTGTGTCTGCTGGGGACGATTGCCTGGGTGCGGGCGTTGCGGAAGCAGGTCCGGCAGCAGACGGAACACATCCGGCATCGGGTGGAAGAGCAGGCTGTCCTGCAGGAGCGAAACCGGATCGCGCGGGAACTTCATGATACTCTTGCCCAGGGATTCGCGGCGACGGCATTCCAGCTCGAGGCGCTGGGAGATGAATTGGACGGGGCATCGGATCGGGCGCGCCGCTATCTCAGCATGGCCCTCACGACCGTGCGTCATAGCCTGGCGGAAGCGCGCCGCTCGGTCGCGGGACTACGCTCCGAAACGCTCGGGCTTCG